>MTLC01000046.1_pt2 | contig 199745 bp, 179 predicted proteins | sample 1982451 | NCBI WGS metagenome assembly MTLC01 (sample SAMN05710165, study PRJNA340218) | biofilm metagenome | isolation source: sample SPH anode biofilm adapted to +100 mV | place: USA | collected 2012-02-03
AGCCGCCCCCCCCGCCTCAACCCCCATCACCTGCCGCCCCCGAAGGGATGCCCCCCCCGGCAGCTCCCCGGTCACGCACCCAGCGCCTGCTCCATTTTTCCTTTAACGGCGATGCCCGCGAGTATTTCGGCATCTGGATCGTCAACACCCTGCTTAAGATGCTTTCCTTCGGCATCTATTCCGCCTGGGCCAAGGTGCGCAAGAAGCGCTATTTCTACGGCAACACCCTGCTCAACAGCGCCTCCTTCGAGTATCTCGCCGATCCCATGGCCCTGTTCAAGGGGTGGCTGATCGGTGCCGGGTTCTTCATCCTCTACACCATTGGAACCAACGTGAGCCCCGTTCTGTCGGGGATCTGCGGTCTTACCTTCTTCATCGCCATGCCCTGGCTGATCGTCCGCTCCCACATGTTCAACCAGCGCAACTCCGCGCACCGCAACATCCGCTTCAATTTCCGTCCCGACTACCGCGAGGCCTATCTGGTGTTTGCCGGCCTGCCGATCCTGGTCCCTTTCACCCTCGGGTTCATCCTCCCCTACATGGTCTACCGCCAGAAGCGGTTCGTCATCGAGAACAGCTCCTACGGCAAGACCGGCTGCACCTTCGACGCCACGCCCAAGGAGTTTTACCTGGTCTTTCTCAAGGCGATCGGCTGGTTCCTGCTGTTGGCAACGGCGTTCGCCGTCGGTGCCTTCTGCCTCTCCGCCACGGTGCGGGAATTTTCGCCGCTCTTCCTCGGCAACATGGAGAGCGACAACGAGACCATCAAGAAAGGGGTCGCTGCCCTGGTGATCATCTTTTTCCTCGCCATCAACGCCATCTATCTCTATTTTGCCATCTACGTCCAGACCGCGCTGGCAAACCTCACCTGGAACAGGACACGGATCAAGGGGAGCCGCTTCGTCAGCACCCTGCGGGTCCGGAACATGGCATGGCTCTATCTTTCCAGTGCCGTGGCCATCATCTTCTCCCTGGGGCTCCTGATTCCCTGGGCCTCCATCCGGCTTGCCCGGTACCGCTTCGACAACCTGGCACTCAATCTCAGCGACGACCTGGAGACCTTCACCGCCACCGCTGCCGACCCGGTCGGCTCTGCCGGCGAGGAGATCGGCGATATGTTCGGAATCGACATCGCCCTATGAGCCTGGTCAACGGCTATTTCTACGACGGCAAGAGTTCGGCACGCACGCTGGTGTCGGTGGTCCGCTCCGGGGATGAGCTGATCCTGCGCGGCGAAGGCCTGGAGCGGCACTATCTCCTTGCCGGGGTCAAGGTCTCGGCGCCGGTGGGCGATACCCGCCGTTCGCTCCGATTCGCCGATGGCGCCCTGTGCGAGATCATCAACGATTCCGCCATCGACCTCGCCCTGGGGGACGAGACCGGTGGGCTGTTCCAGCGGCTGCTCAACCGCTGGGAACGGAGCATGACCCTGGCGCTGCTCGCCCTGGTGCTCACCGTGGGGGTGATTGCCGCCTTCATCAAATACGGTATCCCGGCGATCGCGAAACAGGTGGCATTCGCCATCCCCCCGGCCACGGAGAAGAGCCTGGGGAAAGAGTCCCTGGCATTTCTCGACAAGCTGGTGATGCAGCCGTCGCAGCTCCCCGAATCGCGCAAGAAGGAGCTGACCGCGCTGTTCAGCCGGATGCGGCAGGACCTCCCCGGCGGACAGGAGTACCTCCTCGATTTCCGCAAGAGCGACAGGATTGGCGCCAATGCCTTTGCCCTTCCCGGCGGCACTATCGTCATCACCGACGGCCTGGTTAAGCTGGCGAAGAACGACGAGGAGATCGTGGCAGTGCTCGCCCACGAGGCGGGCCATGTCCGCAACCGCCATATTCTGCGCCACGTGCTGCAAAGCTCCGGCACGGGCCTGTTGATCGCCGCCGTGACCGGTGACGTTACCTCCATTACCTCCCTCTCCGCCGCGCTCCCGACCAGCCTGATCGATGCCCGGTATTCGCGCGAATTCGAATACGAGGCCGACGATGCCGCGGTCGACTACCTGGTGCGCCGGCGGATCCCGCGGCAGCGTTATGCCGACATGCTGGCCCGGCTCCAGGCCGAATACGACCGGAAACGGGGAGAGAAGGGTGGGGAGGAGGAACAGTCGAGCCTGGGCGACCTGTTTGCCAGCCACCCGGTCACCTCAGAACGGATCAGCCGGATCATGGGCCATGGTCGCTAGCACGGCTTCGTCTTGACATCGACGGTCAAATCGGGCGATTATGGGCAGCCGGTAAGCGGGCACATTTCCAAACGATACAAGGAGCAGCGCATGTCAGAATTTACCAATGTCACCATCGTCCGCGAGGCAAATGTCTATTTTGCCGGCGGCGTCACCAGCCGCACCCTCCTTTTTCCCGACGGCACCAAGAAGACCCTGGGGATCATGCAGCCGGGCGAATACGAGTTCTCGACCGGCGCAGCCGAGATCATGGAGATCCTTTCCGGCGAGCTGGACCTGAAGATGCCGGGGAGCACCGGCTGGGACCGGATCGGCGGTGGCGAATCCTTTCAGGTGCCGGCCAACTCCTCCTTCACCATGCGGGTCCTATCGCTTACCGATTACTGCTGCTCATTCCTGCCGTAAGATCCTGAGACTCTCGCACCGTTGCCGGCGCCTCTTGAGCAACCGAGGCGCCGGCAACGGTCATGGCACCTTCCCATGACCCATTCCCCCGAAAACAGGCCGGTCGTCGGCCGGTTCGCGCCGTCTCCCACCGGTCCGCTCCACATCGGCTCCCTGGTTGCGGCCGTGGGGAGCTATGTCATGGCGAAGCGGGCAGGGGGGCTCTGGCTCGTCCGGATGGAAGACCTGGACCGGCCCAGGGTGGTTCCGGGCATGGCCGACGACATCCTGCGGACCCTGGAGACGCTCGGCTTTGCCTGGGACGGTCCGGTGCTCCGGCAGAGCAGCCGGGACGAGGCGTACGAGGCTGTTCTCTCGCGGCTCCTGGCAGAGGGGCATGCCTATCCTTGCGGCTGCTCGCGGGCTGAGATCGCCCGTACCGCTTCCGCCCCCCATGACGGCGACGTTGAACCGGTCTATCCCGGCACCTGCCGGGGCGGGCTCTCTCCCGGCAAGACGGCCCGCTCCTTCCGGGTGCGGGTGGGGGAAGAGGAGACCGTTTTCCACGACCTGTTCCTGGGGGAGCAGCGTTTCGACCTGGCTACGGCCTGCGGCGATTTCGTGGTGAAGCGGGCCGACGGCCTGTTCGCCTACCAGCTCGCCGTGGTGGTGGACGACGCGGCCCAGGGGGTGACCCAGGTGGTGCGGGGCGCCGATCTCCTCTCCTCTACGCCACGCCAGATCCTGCTGCAGCGGCTACTCGGCTGCGATTCTCCCGTCTACGGCCATCTGCCGCTGGTGACCGGGCCGGGCAGCGCCAAACTCTCCAAGCGCGACAATGCCGTCTCCCTTACGGGAGGCGGCGACCAGCAACCTTCCGCTTCCGCTCTCCTCTGTGCGGCCCTCCGTTTCCTCGGCCAGCGGCTGCCTCTGGACCTTGAAACCGCTCCCCCTGCCGAAGTGCTGGCTTGGGGTGTTACCCGGTTCGATCCTTCCTTGGTCCCCTGCAGTTCAGCACCGCTCTCCATCTCCTGAAATCCCGCAGTACTTTAAAAAAGCATTTAACCGCAGATAAAAACGGATAACTGCGGATAAATGCGATTTTTTTACCGAAGGGATGAAGTCGTGGGTGAAGTTATCTGCGTTTATCTGCGTCCATCTGCGGTTACCTGTTTTTCGGGTTTATTGTTGTATCCAGGATGTTGAATATTCCCCGTTCTGCTGTAGAATATTCTACAGAAATGGTTGTGGTATTCCGCGAATAGCGTGTGAAATCCACGAGATATGCGCTGGTACGCGTTGTGTATTGCAGAGGGCAGAGGTGGGAATGCGATGGCCGACACAGGGTTCCAGACGACGCAGGCGCTGACAGGGGCAACAGAGCGGCAAAACCGTTTCCGTTACGGGGTGGTGGCGGCGTCCATCGTGGCAATCTCCCTGGTACATTATACGACCCCGCTCCATCATCCCGCGCTGCACGATATCTTCCAGCGTCTCTACTATATCCCCATCATCCTGGCCGCCGTCTGGTTCGGCTTCAAGGGGGGGCTCACCGCCTCCATCATCATCAGCATCATCTATGTTCCCCACGTGATGTTCCAGTGGGGGGACCGCCTGACCATGGAGCTGGAAAAATACCTGGAGATCGTCCTCTACAACGTGGTGGGAGGGATCACCGGCCTGCTCTCGGAACGGGAGAAACGCTACGCCGAGGAGCTGAGCCGGACTGCCCGGGGGCTTGAGGAGTCGTGCAGCAACCTGCAGCGCCAGTCCGAGGTGATCATCGAGCTGGAGGAGCAGCTGAGACGTTCCGAGCGGCTCTCCACCCTGGGGGAGATGACTGCGGTCCTGGCCCACGAGATCCGCAATCCGCTCGGCTCCATCCGGGGGACCGCCGAGATCCTCAAGGACGATTACCAGCCCGACGATCGCAAGTACGAATTCGTCGAGATCCTGGTGAAGGAATCGGAGCGGCTGAACCGGGTGGTGGAGGATTTTCTCCGGCTGGCGCGGACGAAAAAGACCGAACGCCGCATCTGCGATCTCGGCGACGAGCTGCAGAACGTGGTCACCCTGGTGACTGCCGAGGCGCGACGGCGCGGGGTTTCCCTGGAGTTCGACCGGGTAGCGCTCCCCGCTCTGTTCGGCGACCGGGAGAAGCTGATGCAGGCATTCCTCAATATCGTGCTCAACGGCCTGCAGGCAACCCCGCCGGGTGGACGCATGGCCATCCGCGCCTCCCACGATGAGGCGGCCGGGACCCTCCGGGTCGCCTTTGCCGACAGCGGCAGCGGTATCGGTCCGGATGCCCTGGCCCGGATCTTCGAGCCGTTTTATACCACCAAGGAAGAGGGGACCGGGCTCGGCCTGGCCATAACCCGGAAGATCATCGAGGCCCATGGCGGCACCATCGGCGTGGAGAGCACGCCGGGGCAGGGGACGACCTTCACGGTCACGCTGCCGCTGCCGCAGGGGGAGGAGACCTCATGACGCCGCGCATCCTGGTCATTGACGACGATGCATCGCTGCGCCGGGTTCTGGAATACAACCTGGAGGAGGAGGGGTATGAGGTTCTGGCCGCTGCCTCCGGCGAGGAAGGGCTCAGGCTCTTTGCCGCACATGCACCCGCCCTGGTGATCACCGACATGAAGATGACCGGGATCGACGGGTTCCAGGTGCTGCGCCAGGTGAAGGAACAGGCGCCCGAAACCCTAGTCATCATCATCACCGCCTTTGGTGCCGTCGACGCCGCGGTGGAGGCGATGAAGCTCGGAGCCTACGACTATATCACCAAACCGTTCAAGCGGGACGAGCTGAAGCTGATCGTTGCCAAGGCGCTGCACCTGAGGGGGCTGTCCGAGGAGAACCGGCGGCTGCGGGAAGAACTGACCGACCGCCAGGATTTCCAGCGGATCATCGGCACCTCCCGCGCCATGGAGCGGGTCTTCGAGATGGTGCGAAAGGTGGCCGACACCGAGGCCACGGTGCTGATCACCGGCGAATCCGGGACCGGCAAGGAGCTGGTGGCGCGGGCGATCCATGCCCGGAGCTCCCGTCGGGACGGGCCGTTCGTTGCCATCAACTGTGCCGCCATCCCCCGCGACCTGTTGGAGAGCGAGCTGTTCGGCCATGTGAAAGGGGCATTTACCGGTGCCATCCGCGACAAGACCGGCAGATTTCGGCATGCCGAAAGCGGGACGATCTTTCTCGACGAGGTGGGAGATCTCCCGTTGGAGCTGCAGCCCAAACTGTTGCGGGTGCTGCAGGAGCGGATGGTCGAACCGGTGGGGGGGAGCGCGCCGATCAGGCTGGATGTGCGGGTCATCACCGCCACCAATGCCGACCTGGAACAGGCGATCGAAAGCGGGGCCTTTCGCGAGGACCTTTACTACCGCCTGGCGGTGATCCCGATCCATCTTCCCCCCCTGCGCGAGCGGCGGGAGGATATCCCGCTTTTGCTGAGGCATTTCAGTGCCCAGCACGGCGCGCCCGATGTCACCTTCGACCGTGAGGCCACCGAGGCGCTCAGCCGCTACCCTTGGCCGGGCAACGTGCGGGAACTGGAGAACACCGTGGAGCGGATGCTGATCATGCGCCAGGGGGATACGGTCACGGTTGCCGATCTCCCCGAACGGGTCCGCTCGGGAGGAGCCCGGCGGGAGGGGTCGCGCATCGTCAACCTCCCGGACGAGGGCTACCCCCTGGAGCAGCTGGAACGGGAGGTGGTTATCGAGGCGCTGGAACGGAACGGCTGGAACCAGACCTCGGCGGCCCGATTCCTCAGGATTCCGCGCCATACCCTGATCTATCGCATGGAAAAATACGGGATCAGGACACCGGATCGATAGGAGAGCCATTGTGAAACCGCTTCATACATGCTGCATCTGGATGCTCCTGCTGGCTCTTTCCCTGCCGCTTGCGGCCGTTGCAGAGGAGCGTCTCCCACCGGCAACGGAGAGACTGGACGAGTTGGTGGCATTCTCCCTTGCCAACAACCCGGAACTCAGGTCGTCACAGGCGCGCTGGCAGATGTACGCCGGCAGGATCAGGCAGGCCGGGGCTCTGGATGACCCGATGCTGATGCTGAAGATCCAGAACGGCATCCTGAGCGACCCCCTGAATTTCAGCAAGGACCCGATGACCCAGAAGGTGATCGGCATCTCCCAGCAGATCCCTTTCTGGGGGAAACGGGCGCTCAGGGAAGAGATCGCCAGCCACGAGGCCGCAGCCTTCCGCTGGCAGCTGGAGGAGCGCAAGCTCGAACTGGCCCGGATGGTCAAGGAGTCCTGGTACCAGCTCTACATGACCGACCGCGCCTTGGAGATCGTTGCCCGCAACATCCGGATCATGGACGATTTCATCACCCTGGCACAGACCAAATATAGTGTGGGGCAGGGGGTGCAGCAGGACATCTTCCGCGCCCAGGTGGAGCGGTCGAAGATGCTGGAGATGCAGATAACGCTCAGGCAGCAGCGGACGAGCCAGCAGGCCGTGCTCAATACCCTGGCGGGCCGGCCCGCCGATACCCCGGTGGGGGCGATCCCCGATTTCGCCGTTTCCCCGGTGAAAGAGACCGCGCAAGAGCTGCAAGCAGCGGCCGAAGAACACCGCCCCCAGCTCAGACAGACCCAGGCGCTGATCGAGAAGGGGAAGGCCGGGCACCGGCTGGCGCAGAAGGAGTTCTATCCCGATGTCAACCTCTCCTTCGAGCTGATGCAGCGCAACCCGACCATGAACGACGAAGGGCTCAACATGTATTCCCTGGGGGTGACCTTCAACCTGCCGGTGATCCGTGAGCGGCGCGAGGCGATGCTGGCCGAGTCCTCCGCCGAGACCGGCATGGCAACAGCCGAGCTTGCAGCGGTGCGCAATGCCATCAACAGCGGCATCGTCGACCTGCTGGCCCAGCTTGATCGCCGCCGCCAGCTGATCGACCTCTACAAGACCGGCATCATCCCCCAGGCGCAGCAGTCACTGGAATCGTCCACCATTGCCTACCGGGTGGGGAAGGTGGACCTGCTCACCCTGATGGAAAGCCGGATCACGCTGTTCAATTACGAACGAGAGTATTACGACTCGCTGGCCGACTACCAGATGCGCCGGGCCCAGCTCGAAGCGCTGGTCGGCACCGAGCTGCACTGATGCAATGAAAGAGACGAAACGGAGCGTCACATGAGCCTCTCCAGAAAGATTACCATCCTCGTAGCCCTGATCGCCCTCGTTGCCGTTGCCGGGGGGGCATACTACTATTTCCGCCATGCCGGGCACGACCATGCCGCGGAAAAGAGCGGCACAGCGGCACAGGGAAAGGTGCAGTACACCTGCCCCATGCACCCGTTCATCATCAAGGATCAGCCCGGCACCTGTCCCATCTGCGGGATGGATCTGGTTAAGAAGGTGGAGGGGGCTGAAGGGACGCCCGAGGAACGGGCCAGGCTGGGAGAGATCGCACTCTCCCCCACCCAGCAGGTGATCGCCAACGTGGCAACCGTGAAGGTGAACCGGGAGCCGCTTACCAGAGAGATCCAGGCGGTCGGCATCGTTCAGTACGACCAGTCGCGACAGGCAAAGGTGACCGCCTGGGTGGCGGGCCGGCTGGACCGCCTGTATGTAGATGCCGTGGGGGAAACCGTGAGCAGGGGGCGGCCGGTGGCCGAGGTCTATTCGCCCGAGCTGGTTGCGGCCCAACAGGAGTATCTGCTGGCGCTCAAAAGCCGCGAGCAGCTTAAGGATTCGTCCATCGCGGCCATCTCCCAGGGTGGAGAGGGGCTGGTTGCCTCGGCCCGGCAGCGGCTGAAGCTGATGGGGGTGAAGGATGCACAGATCGCCGACCTGGAACGGTCGGGTGAGGCCACCATCCGGCTTGCCATCTATACTCCCATCTCCGGAGTGGTGATCGAGAAACTGGTGCAGCAGGGGCAGTACGTCAACCTGGGCGACCCCCTGTTCAACGTGGCCGACCTCTCCCGTATCTGGGTGGATCTGGACATCTTCGAGAGCGACCTGGCCCTGGTGAAGGTGGGGCAGCGGGCAGAAATCACCGCCCAGTCCTATCCCGGACGCACCTTTTCCGGGCGGGTGGCGCTCGTCAACCCGTTCCTCGACCCCAAGACCAGGACCGTCAAGGTACGGGTCGAGCTGGCAAATCCTGGCCTCATCCTCAAGCCCGACATGTTCGTCAACGCCCGGATCAGGGTGCCGCTCGGCGAGACATTGACGGTGCCGGTGTCAGCCCTTATCGATACCGGCAAGCGCCAAGTGGTCTGGGTCCGGGTCAAGCCGGGGCTCTTTGCCCCCCGCGACGTGGAGATCGGCCAGCGGGCCGGCGACAAGGTCCAGATCCTCAAAGGCCTTTTCAGGGGGGATGTAGTGGCGGCCAGCGGCGGTTACCTGATCGATTCCGAGGCCCAGCTCTCCGGCGGCAACAAAGCGGAACATGCCGGCCATGCCGCGCCGTCGACACCGCTGGAGCCGGGGACAGATACAAGGCAGAAACCGGCAGCGCCAAAGGGCGGCCTGGATATGGGCGATATGAAGATGTAACGGGAACAGCGGCCTGAACCGTAACCATTGCCGCAAGAGGATCTCTTTGTGATCGAAAAAATCATCGAATATTCCGCCCGCAACCGGGTGATCGTCCTGATGCTCTATGCGCTGGTAGTGGCATGGGGGATCTGGGCTGTCTACCGGACTCCGGTGGACGCCATCCCCGACCTGTCGGACAACCAGGTCATCGTCTTCACCGAGTATCCGGGACGCTCTCCCCAGGTGGTGGAGGACCAGGTGACCTATCCCCTGGCGGTCAACCTGCAGGGGCTCCCCATGGTCAAGGCGGTGCGCGCCTCGTCGGCCTTCGGCTTCTCCATGATCTACGTGATCTTCGAGGACAAGGCAGACATCTACTGGGCCAGGACCCGTGTCCTTGAGCGGCTCAACTACGCTGCTTCGCTCCTCCCCCCCAGCGTCCGGCCCACCCTGGGACCGGACGGCACCGGTGTCGGCCACGTCTTCTGGTACACCATCGACGGGCCGGGGTACGACCTGGAGCAACTGCGCACCCTACAGGACTGGTTTGTCCGCTACCAGTTGAACACCGTTCCCGGGGTGGCCGAGGTCGCCTCCATCGGCGGGTTTGTCCGCGAATACCAGATCGATCTCGACCCCAACAAGCTGCTTGCTTACAAGATCTCGGTCGGCCAGGTGATGGAGGCGGTGGGGCGCTCCAACAAGGACGTGGGGGGGCGGCTCCTGGAACAGTCCGATGCCGAGTACCTGATCCGCGGCCAAGGATACGTGAAGTCGCTGGCCGACCTGGAGGATATCGTGGTCGGGGCCGACATGCGCGGCACCCCGGTCTCTGTCAGGAATCTGGGTACGGTGCAGCTGGGAGGCGCTATCCGGCGCGGGATGCTGGACATGAACGGCCAAGGTGAGGCGGTCGGCGGCATCGTGGTCATGCGCTACGGCGAAAATGCCAAGGACGTGATCGACCGGGTCAAGGAGAAGATCGCGGCACTGCAAAAGGGGCTGCCGCCGGGGGTGAAGATCAATGTCTCCTACGACCGCTCCGATCTGATCAGCCGGGCCATAGACACCCTGAAGCATGCCCTGGCCGAGGAATCTGTGGTGGTCTCCCTGGTGATCCTCGCCTTCCTGCTCCACTTCCAGAGCTCGCTGGTGATCGTCCTGACCCTGCCCATCTCGGTGCTGATCGCCTTCATCACCATGAAGCTGATGGGGGTCACCTCCAACATCATGTCCCTGGGGGGGATCGCCATCGCCATCGGTGTGCTGGTGGATGCCGGGGTAATCATGGTTGAGAACTGCTACCGCCACCTTTCCGAGCTGCCGCCGGAGGAACGGGCGGAAAAGCGGCTGGAGACGGTCATTGCCTCGGCCAAACAGGTGGGGAGGGCGATCTTCTTCTCGCTCGCCATCATCGTCCTCTCCTTCGTGCCGGTCTTCCTGCTGGAAGGGCAGGAGGGGAAACTGTTTCACCCGCTCGCCTTCACCAAGACCTTCTCAATGGTCGGCTCGGCGATCATCGCCATCACCCTGGTGCCGGTGCTGATGTTCTTTTTCATGCGGGGGAAGATGCCGCCGGAGAGTGCCAACCCGGTATCCCTCTTCTTCATCAGGATCTATTCACCCATAATCCGCTGGGTGCTGAAATGGAAAAAGACCACCATCGCCCTGAATATCGCTGCCCTGGCCCTGGCCGTGCCGCTCTTCATGCACCTCGGCTCCGAGTTCATGCCCCCCCTGGACGAGGGGTCGCTGCTCTACATGCCGGTCACCCTCCCCAATATCTCCATCACCGAGGCCAAGCGGCTGATCCAGGTCCAGGACCGGATCATCAAGGAGGTGCCCGAGGTGGAGCATGTGCTGGGCAAGGTGGGGCGGGCAGAGACCTCCACCGATCCGGCGCCGGTCTCCATGTTCGAGAGCATCATCATCCTCAAGCCGAAGGAGGCGTGGCGAAAAGGGCTCACCAAGGCTGACATTGTTGCCGAGCTGGATGCCAAACTGCAGCAGATCGGGGTGCGCAACGGCTGGACCCAGCCGATCATCAACCGGATCAACATGCTCTCCACCGGGGTACGCACCGACCTGGGGGTGAAGATCTTCGGCAATGACCTGAACGTCTTGAAGGACCTGGCCGTCGCGGCGGAAGGTATCCTCAAGACCGTGCCCGGCTCGGCCGACGTGGTTGCCGAACGGGTCACCGGCGGCAACTACATCGACATCGACATCGACCGGGAGGCTGCGGCGCGCTACAACGTCAAGGTTGGCGATATCCAGGACATCATCGAGACTGCGCTGGGGGGCGAGACCCTCTCCACCACGGTGGAAGGGCGCAACCGTTTCCCGATCCGGGTTCGCTACCTGCGGGAATACCGCGACAGCATCCCCTCCATGCAGCGGATCCTGGTCTCCGGCATGAACGGCGAGACCCAGGTGCCGCTCTCCCTGGTGACCAGGATCAAGGTCTCCACCGGCGCCCCGGAGATCAACAGCGAGGGGGGGCTGCTCCGCTCCATTGTCTTCCTCAACGTGCGGGGCCGCGACATGGGGGGCTTTGTCACCGAGGCGAAACAGGTACTGGAAAAGCAGCTGAAGCTCCCGCCGGGCTACTATGTCGCCTGGTCGGGCCAGTGGGAGAACCAGATCCGCGCCAAGCAGCGGCTGCAGTACCTGGTCCCTGCCGGGATGCTGATCATCTTCATCCTGCTCTATTTCACCTTCCACTCGGCCCTTGAGGCGTCCATGGTAATGCTGTCGGTCCCCTTTGCCCTGGTAGGGGGGGTCTACCTGGTAGCGGCGCTCGGCTACAACCTGTCGGTGGCGGTCTGGGTCGGCTTCATCGCCCTCTACGGGGTGGCGGTGGAGACCGGGGTGGTGATGGTGATCTACCTGCACGAGGCACTGGATAAGCGGTTGCAGAAAGGGCCGGTGACGGAGCAGGATATCTACGACGCCACCTTCGAGGGGGCGGTGCTCCGGCTGCGTCCCAAGCTGATGACCGTGGCCGTGGCGCTTCTTGGCCTGGTGCCGATCATGTGGTCGACCGGCACCGGCGCCGATGTCATGAAGCCGATCGCCGCGCCAATGATCGGCGGCATGATCTCCTCTGCCATCCATGTTTTGATCATGACGCCGGTGATCTTTGTACTCATGAAAAAGCGGGACCTGAGGAAGGGGAGGCTCCACTATTCAGGGATGAAACACTAGGCAGTTACTCGCAATATGCGAGCATTCACAACATACACAAAGGAGAAAAGCGATGAAAAAACTGGTACTGATCTTTTCGGCAATCCTGGCATTGACTGCCCCGGCAGCGTTTGCCATGGAGCACGGCGGGCATGGCGGCCACGGCGCTGCAGCCCATGAGGAAGTGGTGAACGGGGTCAAGGCGACCTTCATGGTGCAGACCATGGCTGATGCCATGAAGGCCATGGGGATGGAGATGCCCAAGGGGGTGAAGGAGACCCATCATATCTCGGTCATGTTCAAGGATGCAAAAACCGGCAAGCCGATCACGGGAGGTGAGGTAATGCTGAAGGTGCAGGGACCGGACAAGAGCGAGCAGACCAAGGAGCTGATGGCCATGCAGGGGCATTTCGGCGCCGATGTCACCCTGGCGAAGAAGGGGAAATACGGCATCATGAGCAAATTCAAGCTCACCGACGGCAAGGTGAGAACCGCCAAATTCTGGTACGAGGTAAAATGATCATATTTCCTCTGCGAGGAAATTTTGATGCCTGAAAAAGGGGGGCCGGCCGGCTCCTCTTTTTTTTTGTTTTGTAACCCCCTTGGTCTGCGTGGAAATCGATTCACGTATGAAAATGGCGTAAAACAAAAGTTGCAGATTCGAATGTCAAACGGTATGCTAAGCACATTTTCATGTTCCGGGTGTAATCTGGTGTGGCATGCTCCATGCCGGACAGATCCGACCTCTACCGTAACCGAATGAGAAATCCCGTCCTTTTCCGGAAGTTAGCCTCTATGATGCACGATTCACGTATAGGTGCCGTGAGACACATCCTGTTCTTCCTCCTGTGTGGCCTCGCAATGGTCTGTGCCGCGGCGCCGGCTCATGCCGCAGACTTTTCCATCGCTTTCTTCTATGCTGAATCCCCCCCGGTTGACGAACTCAAGGCATTTGATCTGGTGGTGGTCGAACCCGATGCCGGCCTGTCGCCAGCAGTCTATGGCGAGGGCAGGAGCGAGCTGTTCGCCTATGTCAGCATCGGCGAACTCGACCCGAAGCGGAGTTACGCCGCCGGTCTGGAGAAGGGGTGGATCATCGGCCGCAACGACGCCTGGGGAACCTCTATCCTCGACCCTGCCAACCCTGCCTGGCGTTCCTATCTGCTGGAGCAGGTCATGGCGCCTCTCTGGGAGAAGGGGTACCGCGGCTTCTTCCTCGACACCCTGGATTCCTACCAGCGGGCCGCGGGAGGCATTGAAGAGCGGCAACGGATGGAGGATGGGCTTGCAGCGACGATCTACGCCATCAGGAAGCGTTTTCCCGGAGCCAAGCTTATCCTCAACCGCGGTTTCGAGATCTTCGACCGGGTCAGGGGAGAGGTGATGGCGGTGGCAGCCGAGTCGCTGTTCCAGCGCTTTGATCCGGTCAGCGGCACCTATGGCGCAGTGTCGGAAGAGGACAGGGAGTGGCTCAAGGGGCAGCTGGCGCACATCCAAAAAGCCGGGGTCCCGGTGATCGCCATCGACTATGTGCCGCCTGACAAGCGTGAACTTGCCAGGGAGACTGCAGCGAAGCTGAGCGAACTGGGCTATATCCCCTGGGTGGCTGACAGCGATCTTTCCAGCCTGGGGGTCGGAGCGGTGGAGGTTGTGCCGCGGAGCATTCTCGGTATCTACGACGGGCTTGAAGGAGATATGGCCTATACCCGGCTGCACCGATTTGCCCAGATGCCGCTCAATCATCTCGGCTATCGGCTGGAGCTGCACAATCTGCGGGAGCCGCTTCCCAAGGGGATCCTGGCAGGCCGCTATGCCGGCGTGGTTGTCTGGCCTCTTTCCGGAGCTCCGGGAGAGCAGCTCGAACTTCGCAGCTGGGTGCTGGAACGGTTCAAAGAGCAGGTGCCGGTGGCATTCCTGGACAGTTTTGGCTTCACCCTTGCCGATCTGCCTGATCCGTTCGGGTTGCAGACGGGCGGGCAGCCTGTTACGGGAAGCGGGACCCTGCAGGTCGTCTCCCGCGATCCGATAATCGGTTTCGAGTCGCCGCCGCTTCCCCAGCAGGATGCCTTTGTCCAGCTCCGTCTCCGCAAAGGACGCTCGCTGCTCAAGGTGAGCCGCGGCCCGGCAGAATCCGACCTTGCCGCCATCACCCCCTGGGGCGGGTATGCCCTGACCCCCTTTGCCCTTGCCATCCCCCTGGGTGAGCAGTTTTCCTGGGTCGTCGACCCTTTTGCCTTTTTCCGTACGGCGCTGCGCCTGCCGCAGTTCCCGGTCCCCGACACCACCACGGAGAACGGCTCCCGACTGATGCTGGTTCACGTCGATGGCGACGGCTTCGACAGCATGGCCGAGTGGCCCGGCGGCAAAGGCGCAGCGGATGAACTCCGCACCAGAATCCTGGAGCGCTACCGGGTGCCGACCACGGTTTCGGTGATCACCGGAATGATGGAGAAGGATGGGCTTTATCCGAAGGGAAAAGCCGCCGACCTTGTCCGCCAGGCCCGACAGATCTTCCGGCTTCCCTGGGTGGAGGCCGCGAGCCATTCCTTTTCGCACCCGTTTGTCTGGCCTGGTCGCACCCGTATCGAACCCCGGGAAGAGGCGGCCATGCACAACCTGCCGATTGCGGGGTACACCATGGACCTTGAGCGGGAGATTGCCGGTTCGCTTCGCTTCATCGACGACAATCTCCTGCCGACGGGTAAAAAGGCGAGGCTGTTTTTCTGGACCGGCGACTGCACCCCGGACGCCGAGGCCGTGGCAGCGACCTATCGTGCCGGCGTGGGAAACATGAACGGCGGCAGCACCCTGATCAACGAGTCCGATCGCTCCCTCACAGCCGTAGCGCCACTGGGCATCTACCGCAACGGCGTTTTCCAGGTCTATGCGCCCAACCAGAACGAAAACGTCTATACCAATCTCTGGCAGGGACCGTTTTACGGCTATCGCCGCGCCATCGAGACCTTCCGTCTCACCGACAGCCCGCGGCGCCTGAAACCGATGGATATCTATTACCACTTTTACTCGGCCACCAAACCAGCCGCTCTCAAGGCCCTGGAAGCGGTCTACGACTGGGCGCTCACCCGCGACCGGCTGAATATCTTCGTTTCCGAGTACGTGGAGACGGTTCTCGACTTCAACCGGACCGTGGTGGCACGTGACCTCTCCGGGGGCTGGCTGGTGCGGAACAGCGGCGCGTTGCGCGAGTTCCGCATCCCGTCGGAACTTGGCTATCCCGACCTGAAACAGAGCCGCAACGTGGCGGGGTTTGCAGATTTGAACGACAGCAGGTACCTGCATATCGGCCCCGGGGGCGAGGCACACATTGTCGTTGCGACAAAGAAGCCTGTATCTCCCTATCTGTCCACCCTTGGCGGTCACCTGATCCGTTTCGGGACAAAGGGCAAAGATCTGCGCATGAAGTTAAGCAGCCATACGCCATTCTCCCTCACCCTTGCCAATGCCGACAGATGTTCTCCGGCCGGGAAAAAGGGTGTGCCGTTCCGTCGCCAGGGGAACGCACTGACCGTTTCGCTGCCTGAAGGGAATCATGAACTGGTTTTCACCTGTAAATAGGACTTCGGCCCAACGGGAGCGCTTTGCCTCTCCCATGGCAGTGGCAGGGATGTTTCTCTCCTTTGTACTGCTCCTGGTCGTGCTCTATCCGGAACGTGAAATCCTGGCGCTGCTCCGGACTGGCGAACTGGGGAGCCCGGTTGCCATGCACTACCTGAGGGCACTGGCCGGCATTCGCCCCAATGACGGCGCACTGCAGCTCAGTTATGCAGAGGCTCTGGTTGCGGCAAAGCGATTTTCCTCGGCGCTGCCGGTTCTGGACCTGGCGGCAGCCCATCTCCCCCCTTCGCAGCAGCGGCACTGCCTGGAACTCCGCCTGGTGATCCTGCAGGGGCTTTTGCGGGAGACTCCGGCCAACGCACCGAATCGCCAGGTGCTGGAAGCCTATTTCTCCGTGACCGCGCGACAGCTCGCCGGCAGTGGCAGTTCGCTCGAAGATCTCCGTCGTTACCTCGGCCAGGCCCGTTTTGCCGGCGCAGCCGAGGCGCTGTCGTACCTGGAAGGGAAGGTGACTCCGCACGGTACTGCCAACTCCCGTCTCGACATCCCGAACCTGCCGTCGGAAGAGACCCCTGAATCGGCTCTGGCGGCTGGTGACTACCGGAAGAGCGCTCAACTCTACTTCGACGCCATGGCGAGCGAGCCGGATCAGTTGCAGCGACGGCGTCTCTATCTGAAAGGGGTGCGGACACTGCAGGCGGGGAACCTGGTGGAAGAGGCGCTGGCGGCAGCCGACCAGTACATGGGCGCCATCCAGGTCGATCGGGATACCCTGATCTATCTCACGCGTCTCGCCCTGGCAGCGAACCGGCCGGCAAAGGCGCAGGAATATGTCAAACGGGCACTCGGCGAGAAGACGCGGGCCGAAGGGGGGAACGGCTGATGCGTCCCGCCCTGCTCTTGCCGGCACTTGCGCTCTGCGTTCTGGCCTCTGGCCCGGCGCACGCCGAATCAACGGCTTCTGAGATTGCCGAGGCTGCGATCGGAGCCCCCTTTGAGCATGAGCTCTACGAACTGGCATACAAGGTGTTTCTTGCCAACAACAATGCCGATGATGCCTTTCGGCTCGCCGAAGCTGCGTTGAAAGCGCGGCCCCGCGACACTCTCTGGCGCCGAAGAGCCGTACAGGCTGCACTCTGGCGATCCCGAACCACTGATGCCCTTGTGCACCTGAGCTACCTGGCCCTTTCTGCCGGTGATGCGAAAGCCTTGGAACAGGCCCTTACGCTTGCCGAGGGGATCAACGATCAGGCGAGCCTCAAGCCGCTCTTGGCCCTTCGCCTGAAAAAGCGGAACGATGCTGCCACGCTCCGGGAATACGTAAAGGTTGTCGAGGCGCTGGGCGAGCCGGAAGAGGCTGTCGCCACCCTGAAACGTTACCAGAACGGCCCTTATCGGCGCGAAGTGCTCGAACTCCTGGCCCGGCTCTACGAATCTACCGGCAATCCCGCTGCATCCGTCAAGGGAGTGGACCTCTATGCCCATGAATACCCGGTGACCGTGCCGCTTGCCATGCTTCGCAGCAGGCTCCTCTATGGGACGGGGGACATTGCGGCTGCCTGTCGGAGCCTGCAGGAAGGCGCGGCAAGTGCCAAACCCGCAGATACCGACTTCTGGATGACCTTGAGCGATCTCTGCTGGGCGATGCAGGATGGCGCCTGCGCGGTCAATGCCTCGTCGCAGCTCATTGCAGGTGGGGCGGGCCGCGAAGATGACTATCAGCGGATGGTGACCTATTATCTGCAACATGACCCGGAGCGGGCCTATGCCACTGCGCGCGAAGGGTGGCAGCGCTTCCGGAAAGAGTATTACTTTGTTGCTGCCGTCGAAGCCGGGCTGGCGCTCGGACGTCATGACGAACTGTTGGCATTCGTGGGCAATCTTGATGAGCAGCAGCGATCGGCCCTTGCCAGGAGCGGTTACGCCTGGCAACTCCGCTCCCGGCTCTACCGCCAGGCCGGCAGGACGGGAAAAAGCCTGCACTCCTATCAGCAGGCCCTGGCACTGGAACCGGGCAATGCCGAGGTGGCTGCCGGTTATCTCTGGCTGCTCATCGATCTGGAAAAGACCGAAGAGTTGCGGGAAACGGCAGAGCTCTTCCGTTACCGCTTCCGTGGTAAGCCCGAACTGCTCGATCCGTTGGGAGCGGCCTATGCGTGGCTGGGAGATTATCGTCGTGCACTGGATTATTACCGGCTCAATTACCACCAGCGGCGAGACGACCCGCTCTGGCTGGCAGATTACGCCGAGCTGCTCGATCAGGCCCATATGGCCGATTCCGCCTACCGGGAACGGTTGCGGGCCCTGCTTCTGGTACGCCAGGTCGGCGCCGGGGGCACAGGGGGGGGAAAAGAGCCCGAACGGCCGCTCTTAAAGACACGACTCCTGCTTTTGCTCAATCCGGGGGATGCCACGGATGCCGCATTCGGCAAGCTGCTTGCCGACGACAGCGGCAATGGTGCCACCCGTGAACTGCTGGTCGCCTGGGCGCTCTCCACCGAACGGAACGATTATGCGCGGTTGTGGCGTCTGCGCCGGTTCGGTCTTCTCGCCCGGCAACCCCGGTGGGCACAGCTTTCCCTGGCTCTGGAGGAGAACGACACGACAGCCATCGCAGATTTGCTCCAGAAGGATCTTGAACGGCTTCCCTACCGGGATGCTATAGAGGGAGCCCGCCGGACCGGCCAGTTCCCTCTTGCTGCCGATCATGCCTTCAATCGGTTCGATCGCAATCCCGAGGACGAACTCCTCGATCTCCAGTTCCGCGAACTGGCCGTTGCCCATCCCTCCCAGGCATCGGCCGGGTTGCGCCTCATGGACCGGGGCGGAATCGGTTTCATCCAGACGGCCGAGCAGGTCTCCCGCCCGCTCACCAATCGCTATTCCCTGGCGGGCAGGTTTTCCTACACCGGCTTCGGCACGTTGAAGGATGATGTCGTTGGTACCATGCCCGACCGGGATGTAGCGGGGCAGTTGAGTCTGTCGACCTTGTTCGGGCAGGGAAGGGCCAGCGTCAGCGTCGGCGGCAGAAGCTCGTTGAACTCCTTTGCCTTTGTCGGGCTGGATGCGGATTACCGGCTTTCGTCCACGCTGTCGCTAGAACTTTCGGCAGACTGGTCCGGCCTGGCGGAAGAGACGGCGCCGCTGCAGATCGGCGGCCTCAAGGACCGGCTCACCATCGGGATAACGCATCAGTTGTCGGGGCGGGACACCCTTTCGTGGCGCGGATCTGTTTATTCCCTGCGCGACCAGTGGCGGCGCGAGCTGGGCAATGGCGGATCGATAGAGGCCGAAGCGGTGCATCGGCTCTCCGTCGCCTACCCCGATCTGCTCGTGCGGGGCTTTGCCGGCGGTTACCAGTACTCCCGAACCGGCGCTCCGGAAGGAGAGACCTATCTCTTGCAGCCGGCCGGCTCCGTCCCGGACAGCGGCTACTTTGTGCCGCACAGCTTTGTGCAGGTCGGCATCGGCACTGCCGTGGGGAGTTCGGCGCGTGAAGGATACAGCCGCTGCTGGCAGCCGTACGGCTCCGCTGATCTGCTCTGGAACAGCGAATCCGGGGTCGGCTTCCATTACGATATCGGGCTGGCAGGCCCTCTGATCGGCTACGACCGCCTGATCTTCGGCGTTGCCCAGGACAGCGGCAGGTTCGGCAGCAGTGATCTCAATTCGCTCCTGGAGATGCAATACCGTTACTATTTCAATTGAGAGCCGGGGAGAGTTGCTCCCCGCGCGGAAAGGACCGTATCATGCGCAACATGCTTTTCATCCTTGTCCTGGCCCTGGGGTTCACGGGCTGCACCACACTGCACCAGGGAGGGGGCGGACCGCTTGCCCGCTCCGAGTCATGGGCGGTGCTTCCGTTCGTCAACAACACCGAAACGCCCTATGCCGCTGAGCGCGCAGAAGCGGTCACGACGGCCCTGCTCCTGGCCGAAGGGTTCGGCCGTGTGGAACAGTACCAGCCGAGCGGCAAAGAGGATGAGCCGGTACTTGATCGTGGCGTGAAACGCCATGCCGAGGCTCTTGCCTGGGCACGCCTGCACAATGTTCGCTACGTGGTGAACGGTGTGGTCAACGAATGGCGCTACAAGGTCGGCCTGGACGGCGAGCCGGTGGCGGGGCTGACCCTGCAGGTCGTCGATCTCCCCAGTGGGAAAGTGGTCTGGAGCGCCACGGCGGGCAAGAGCGGCTGGAGCCGCGATGCGGTGAGTGCCGTTGCTCAGCAGGTGATCGCCAGCATGATCAACATGATGCCGGTGCAATGAACGAGCAGGTCAAGAACCTCTTTTTCAGGGTCGAGAAGTGGCTGGAGGTGGCGGTTATCACCTGTGGCCTGTTCCTGTTCTGCCGCTATCTCAATCCTCTCGATCCGTTCTTCGTCCAGGGGCAGTTCCCCTGGCCCTGGATAGCGCCGCTCCTGCTCTCGCTCCGCTACGGCATTGCCGCGGGGATGACCTCTGCCTTTCTCCTGGTTGGCGCACTGCTGACCCTGATCTGGGAAGGAGGGACTTCCGCGCAGCTCCCCACCGGGTATATCCTGGGAGGACTCCTGACGGTCCTGATCAGCGGCCAGTTCAGTTCCGTCTGGAACAAGCGTCTGCGGAGGGCCACCCTGCTCGGGAGCCATGCCGGCGAACGGTTCGAGCAGCTCTCCAAGGCCTATTTCATGGTGCGGCTCTCCCATGACCGCCTGGAGCAGAACCTGATCAGCAGACCGGTAACGCTGCGGGGGGCGATGACCGAACTGCGCGGGCTCCTGGCAAGGGAAGGGGGAGAGCTGAACGAGCGGACCGCACGTGCGTTGATGGCGATCCTGGTCCATTACTGCAGACTCGGGAGCGCCGCTATCTACCCATGTGTCGACGGCCGGGTCAGTGACCAGGTTCTGGCCTCCTGCGGACGCGGTGCACCGCTGGAGCGGAGCGATCTGTTGCTCAGCTCCGCCCTGGAATCGGGAAATACGATCTATCAGGCAGTGAACCGCCTGGCTCCCGACGAGCGGAGTTCCTACCTCGTTGCCGCACCCATCAGGACCAGCAGTGGCGACCTGCCCGGCATCCTGCTCATTTCCGACATGCCGTTTCTCGCCCTGGAACGGGAGACCCTGCAGATCATGGCCGTGATACTCACCTATTTTGCCGATCATGCCGGTGCCGCAGGGGTTACGCAGGAGGTCCTGGCGGTCTTCCCTGACTGCCCGGTCATGTTTGCGGCTGAACTGGCCAAGATGGTACATCTCCGAAAGGACCTGGAGATCGGGAGCGTCCTGGTGGTCATCGAGGTTCCGCAGGGGCCGCGCCAGGACGAGATCTGCGTCAGGATGGAACGTCTGCAGCGGGGGCTGGACCATTCATGGCGCCACAACACCCCGGATCTGGTCCAGTTTGTCACCCTGATGCCCTTCTCGGGACCGGCAGGAGTGGAGGGGTTCAAGACGCGCATGCGGGAGGTACTCCGCAAGAACTACGGGCTGTCGTTCGACCAGGACGGACTCCGTTTCCGTTCCAGGTTGGTGACTTCCGATGAGCCGCAAAAGCTCCTTGTCGAACTTCTGCAGGAGGCGTCATGAACGGCAGCGCAAAACTCCTGGTTATGGGCATAGTCGGGGAACTGGCTGCCCTTGCAGCGATGTTTCTGACACTGCCGCTCTGGGAGCGCGTCAGCATTTTTTTCCTCACCCATGGAGCCGCAAGCTTCTCCTTTGCCCTGTTCATGACCATGCTGCTCCCCAGCCGCTATAGCGGCAGGCAGCGGGCAATCTTTGCGCTGTTTTTCTGTTTTTCCTTCTGTATCCCTCTGTTCGGGGCGTTCGGGATGCTCGTATCCCTCATCTATTTCCGTTTCTTCCTGAAGACCGGCGAGCGGGCGGAGTTTTCCGCTGTTCCGGTGCCCGATTTCGTGGCAGAGAGCGGTTATACCCCTCCGGTAATGGGGGAGGGAGGGGCATGGTCACGCCTTTCCAACGACCTGGTCTCGCGGGATCTCCGCCTGAAAGCACTCCTCTCGGTCGGTTCCCTGGAGGGGGGCAATTCCAGCCGGCTGTTGCAACTGGCATCCGCAGACCCAGACGACGAGATCCGCCTGCTGGCCGTCGCCATCTTCGACCAGCGGGAAAAGCTGATCAGTGCAGACATCACCGAGGCGCTTGTCTCTCTGAAGGCCTGCATGGACAGGAGTGAGCAGGGTGCTCTCTGCCGCCGCCTGGCATTCTCCTACTGGGAGATCGTCTATAATGAACTGGCCCGCGACGAACTGCACGAATTCTTTGTCCAGCAGGCGCTCACCTATGCCGACCGGGCTCTTGGGCTTATTGGCGAGGATTCGGCGCTCACCGCGCTGAAGGGGCGCATCCACCTCCTCCGGGGCGATGTGGAGAAGGCTGAGGCCGCAGCCAGTGCCGCCCTTGAGCAGGGGGCGCACCCCGACCGCATCCTGCCATATCTGGCGGAACTGGCCTTTGTTCGGCGCGATTTCAAGGCATTGCGCTCCATCTTCGACTTGGACTCCACCCTTCGCCACAAGCCGGGGATCGGGCATGTAGTCCGCTTCTGGCAGGATGCGACATGACGGAACGATTCCCAACGGCCGAAAGCGTCGATATCATGCTCCTCCTTGAGGGGACCTTCCCCTATGTGAGCGGCGGTGTTTCCAGTTGGGTGAACCAGATGATCCGCGGTTTTCCGGAATATCGCTTCGGAGCGGTGTTCCTGGGGAGCCGGGCCGAGGATTACAGCGGGCTCAAGTACGAACTGCCCGAAAACCTGGTCCATCTGGAGGCGTGGTATCTGCAGGGAGGGCAGCAGCAGCCCCGCATCGAGCCGCAAAAGGGGAATCCCCCGGCATTCTCCGCCATGCGCCAGCTGCACGACTGGTTCCGAAGCGGTGGCGAGAAGCTGTTCGACCATCGCCTGCTACAACCCGATTACTTCCTGGACCGGGACGCAGGGGTCGATTTCGCGCAGTTCCTCTATTCCGAGCAGTCGTGGCAGATGATCACGGACCTCTACCGTGAGCACTGCAGCGATCCATCATTTGTCGATTTCTTCTGGACCGTGCGAAACATGCATGCGCCCATATGGCAGATGGCATCCATAGCAGCAGGGATGATACCTGCCCGGATTTATCATACGGTTTCCACCGGCTATGCCGGTTTCCTCGGCGCACTGCTGCATCAGCGAACCGGCAGACCACTGCTTTTGAGTGAGCATGGGATTTACACCAAGGAACGCCGCATCGATATCTTTCATAGCGACTGGATACGTGACAACCGGAATGCATTCCAGCGTGATCCTTCTGAGGTCAGCTATTTCCGGGAGTTGTGGATCCGATTTTTCGAAACCATGGGGCGGCTCTGCTACGAATCGTCCGATCTCATCGTTTCCCTGTATGAGGGCGCCCGAGAGCGACAGATCCTGGATGGCGCACCCGAAGAGAAAACCCGTGTCATCCCCAACGGTGTGGACATCGAGCATTATGCGCCGCTTCGCAGCCGTCGTTCCGACACTGCACCTCCCATCCTCTGTCTTGTCGGCAGGGTGGTGCAGATCAAGGACGTCAAGACATTCATCAGATCCATCCGGATCATGGCCAACCATCTGCCCAACGTTGAAGGATGGATCGTCGGTCCAGTCGAGGAGGACCCGACCTATTTCGACGAGTGCACGGCGCTTGCAGAAAGCCTGGCAGTGACCGACCGGATAACCTTCCGTGGTTTCATGGACCCGGTAGATGTATATCCGTCTGCCGGTCTCCTGCTGCTCAGCTCCATCAGCGAGGGGCTGCCACTGGTGGTTCTGGAGGCTTTTGCCGCCGGATTGCCTGCAGTGACCACCGACGTGGGGGCCTGTCGGCAACTTGTGTTCGGCAGTGGGGGAGGGGGGGACTCCTTCGGGGCTGCCGGAGAGGTTGTGGAGATCAACAATCCACAGGCCCTTGCAGATGCGGCGCTCCGGCTCCTCTCGGACCCGGCCGCCTGGCAAGGCGCCCAGTCTGCGGCCATCGGGCGGGTAGAACACGACTATTCCCGCGATCTCATGCTCAGCCGCTACGGCGCCATATTCCGGGAAAGGGTTTCGTAATGGCGGGAATCGGTTTTGAATTACGGAAACTGATGAAGCGGGACTCGTATTTCGCTCTGCTCCAGGCCTATACCTATGCCGGGGTGATCAGCTCGGGGCCATGGGTGCTCTCGATCATAGCAGTGCTCACCATCGGCTTCATCTCTCTTCCCATCGTCATACCTCCCTCACTGGTCGCCGATTTTCAGACCTCGGTTACCAACCTCATCGCTGCATCGCTCATCTTTACCGGCCTTTTCCAGCTGGTGTTCACCCGGTATGCAGCCGACCGTATCTTTGCCAAGGAGCACTTTCGGTTGCTGCCCAACCTCAACGGTCTCCTCTTGTTCGTAACCGGTATTGGCGGCAGTCTCAGTTATCCGTTCGCGATCCTGCTCTTCCCAGAAAGTTCGCTGGCATTCCGGCTGATGTTCGCAGCAACCTTCGTGGTGCTCTCCTGTGTCTGGATCTGTGCCATCCTCCTGTCGGGGCTTAAGGCCTATAAGGCAATCTTGCTCAATTTTGCCGCCGGCTACGGCGTAACGGTCATCCTTGCCACATTCCTCCGCCCGTGGAAACTGGACGGACTGACTCTGGCCTTTCTTGCCGGCCAGTTCGTCTTGTTGATGGGGATGCTCTATGTCCTTTTTCACAACTACCCGTCCCGGCAGTTTATCGAATTTGATTTTCTCAACAAGGGGAGGGTCCATCGTTCGCTGATCTTCTCCGGTTTCTTTTACAACCTGGGGCTCTGGATCGACAAGTATGTGTTCTGGTTTCATCCTGCCACTGGCGTGAATGGGATCGGCCCCTTGCACACCTCCATTGTCTACGACCTGCCGGTCTTTCTCGCCTATCTCTCCATTATTCCCGGCATGGCGGTGTTCCTGGTGCGCATGGAGACCGATTTTGTCGAATATTATGATCGCTTCTACGATGCCGTTCGCGAGGGGGGGTCGTTCACCCAGATTTGCACCATGAAGGACGAAATGGTCTGCATGGCACGGGAGGGCATCTACGATATCATCAAGATCCAGGCGATCGCCACGATCCTTGTTTATCTCCTGGGTGGCAAGGCATTCGCGGTTCTCGGCCTTTCCCCGGTCTTTCTCCCTTTGTTGCATATCCATGTAGTCGGTGCCGGGTTCCAGGTTGTTTTCCTCGGGCTTCTCAACATCTATTACTATCTGGATCGCCGGGAGAGGACCCTGTTCCTGACTTCCCTGTTTGCATTCCTGAACCTGGCGTTGAGCCTCCTTTCGATCTGGCTCGGTCCGTTCTATTATGGCTATGGTTTTGCCTTGTCCCTCTGTATCTGCATTGCCGTTGGTCTGCTGCTGCTGGACAGGGATTTCAGGCGTCTGGAGTATGAGACCTTCATGTTGCGCTAGGAGAATTGGTTGAGGAAATCAGGAGAGACGCGCAAAGGGCGGCCATCTGGCCGCCCTTTGCTGTAGATGCGCGCATGCATTGATAGATGTTACTGGAATCTGCAGCCGGCAACCTCTTCCCAATGTGTGCGGGGGATTTGCAGGAATTCGTCGACGATGGAGGGGTCGAATTGCGATCCCTTGCAATATTTGAGCTCGTCAATGACTGCGTTGAACGGCATGGCCTTGCGGTAGCGACGATCCGAAGTCATGGCGTCGAGGGTGTCGGCAAGGGCAAAGATGCGGGCACAGAGGGGGATCTCTTCTCCCCGCAGCCCGTTTGGATAGCCTGCTCCGTCGTAACGCTCATGGTGGGCAAGGATGAATTCCGATACACCCTTGAGGAACGATATGCCTGAGAGGATCTCATAACCTACCTGGGGATGTTTCTTCATCTCAATCCACTCTGCGTCAGTGAGTTTGCCCGGTTTGAGCAGAATATTGTCGGATACGCCTATTTTCCCGATGTCGTGGAGCAGTGCACCCTTGGAGATGATTGACAGATCGGCTTCTGCAAGCCCCATGTGGCGGGCGAGCAGGAGCGTGTAGTTCATGACCCGCTCGGAATGGGAACCGACCTCTTTTTCCCGTGCATCGAGCGATCGGACCAGGGCTGTCAGAGTAGTTTCATACGACTGGTTCAATTCATTCATGGCAGCACGGATCTGGTTGGTCTGTTCCATTACTTTCTGCTCAAGATCGTTCTGGTATCTCCTGTTTTCGATGATGAGCCGGCGCTTTTCTAGTGCGCTTTTGGCCTTGACGACGATGCTCTCAATGCTGAACGGCTTGGTTATGTAATCGTCGGCGCCAAGATGAATGCAGGAAAGAGCTGTTTCCATGTCACTCAGGGCGGTGATCATGAGGACAGCAGTGTCGGGGCTGGTCTTTTTCAGCTCGCGCAGCAGTTCCACTCCGGAAAGGCCGGGCATCATCACATCCAAGAGAGCCAGGTCGATCTCCTGCTCTTTGAGGATGGAAAGCCCTTCAATGGCATTGCTGGATTGAAAACAGGTGTAGTTCTCACGGGAAAGGGTTGTCAGGAGCAGTTCCCGTATCATCTGCTCATCATCGACTATCAGTAGGTTCGCACTCAAGCAAGTTCCCTCGAATGTTTATCATGATGTCTTTTGGTCCGGCTGGATTCTGCTGCTGGTTAAAGCGGTCAGCGGGTTATCAGTTGGTCAGTCAGCTCAACGAGTTTGGGGAGATCCGGCTTTGTGAGGATGCCGCTTGCTCCGAGCGCCTGCCACTTGCGCATATTGTCATCACTGGCCAGCGAGGAAAAAATGACAACTGGCAGCTCTTTGAGTGCATCGTCTTTTTTGATCCGTGAAGTGAGATGCAGACCATCCATCTTAGGCATCTCTATGTCCGTAATGAGCAGCGATAATTCATCCAGAAGAGCGGTTTGCTTCAATCGTGCCTGTTGCTGTTTTGCCAGGATGATTTCCCACGCCTCTTCACCGTTTTCTGCCTCGATCACGCGGTAGCCGGCGGCTCGTAACGAATTGCACATGGTGTTCCGGATAAACGGAGAGTCGTCTGCGACAAGAACATTTGTTTTACTGCGATCAATCTTGCCCGATGAATCGATGTCGAGAAGATGGATGTCATCGCCCATGGCGTATTCGCGATACAGCTCACCGACAATCTTCTCGAAGTCAAGGACGAGGATGATCCGATTGTCCATCTTCACCAGACCGGTGACCTGGTTGCTGCTCGCCGTTTTCACCGGGGGTTCCACCTGTTCCCACGAAATGCGGTAAATCCTGGAAACAGAATGGACCAGTACAGCCACGATGAGCCGGTTGAACTCCAGAACTATGACTCTGTCGGCTTGAAGATCATTGACCCGTTTGTTGAGCATGACGCTCAGGTCCACAACGGTAATGACCTTATCGCGTAGCTTTATCATGCCCGGAATGGCGGGATGTCCGTTGAGAACCTTCCAGAGATGGGGGAGTCTAATGATTTCCCTGACCTTAGCGACATTGACGCCGTAGTAACAGGGAATCACATTGCCCTGTTCGTCACACTCATCCACCCTGAATTCGACGATCTCAAGTTCGTTGGTATCGCTTTCCAGGAGTACGGCAGAGTTGTTTTGCATGGTGGGCTCCTCGATCAGGTGTGAGCATGTATAGGGTACTCATCGGATAGCCACTGTAAAGCTTAAGCATTTTTCAAAGTGACTATCAATATGTATAAATTTCTCCTAAACCCGCGCGGGATCTTGACGATACATCTTAAGTAATATACTAACCATACCTCCGGGGCTGACTAGATGGAACGTCATATTAATATTCTGGTTGTAGAGGATTCGGAGGATGATGCCATCCTCCTTTTACATGAACTGCACAAAAGCGGCTATCTGGTCTGTTTCGAGCGGGTAGAAACCCCACAGGGAATGTCAGAAGCCTTGGATCGTGGCGGTTGGGACATCATCATTGCCGACTACCTGATGCCGCAATTCAGTGCCCCTGCTGCTTTGATGATGGTGAAACGCTATGAACTCGACCTACCGTTCATCATCGTATCAGGTAAAATTGGGGAAGATACTGCCGTTGAGGCGTTGAAGGCGGGCGCACACGACTTCATCGTTAAAGGGAATCTCGCCAGGCTCGTTCCTGCCATTGAAAGGGAATTACGTGAGGCAATTGTCAGGCGCGAGCGCAAGAAAGCTGACGAGTCGCTCAGAAAGCTTTCAAGCGCTGTCGAGCAGACCGCTGACGCAGTCATTATCACCAGTCAGGAAGGGCGCATCGAGTATATCAATTCTGCGTTTGAACGTCTCACCGGCTACAGTTCTGCCGAGGTCATCGGCCGGACACCGCAATTTCTCAAATCCGGAGCACATCCCGAAGAGTTTTACCGAGATCTCTGGTCAACCATTCTAAATGGAGAGGTCTATCGCAGGGAGGTCGTCAATCGTAGAAAGAGTGGCGAGCTCTACTATCAGGAAGAGATCATCACCCCTATTCTTGACAGCAAGGGTGTCATTTCCCATTTTGTTTCTACTGGTCGAGATGTGACTGAACGAAAGAGGGCTGAAGAGAAAATATCCCATCAACTGCAGCGCCTGGCTGCACTTCGCGATATCGACAAGACGATCACTACCAGCCTGGACTTGAATGTTACCATATCAGTCATTATTGAACAGATTATGCGTCAACTGCATGTAGATGCAGCAATGGTTATGCAACTTGACAAGATCCGCCACCAGTTCGTACCGTTGGCTGCGAAAGGTTTTGTCAGTATTGCCACCTCTGCACTTACGGTGAAGGAGGGGGAAGGCTACCCTTCCATTGCATGTTCGGAAAAGCGCATCTATCATATGCCGTTCCTTGCCGATTGCAAATCGGTTGATGAACGGCTTGCCCATTTTTCGGCTGAAGAGGGTTTTGTATCATATTTCGCCGTCCCTTTGTTGAATAGTGGTGAAATTACGGGAATTCTTGAAATTTATCACCGATCACAGCTCAAGCCCGATGTGGAATGGCTCCACTTTCTCGAAACACTTGCAGAACAGGCAACCATAGCAATTGGGAATGCCACATTATTTGCCGATCTACAACGTTCGAACAATGAACTCGCATTGGCCTACGATACGACCTTGGAAGGGTGGTCGCACGCTCTTGACCTGCGCGATCAGGAAACTGAGGGGCATACGCAACGGGTAACCGAATTGACGATGCGCCTGGCAGGCATAATGGGCTACCCAGAGGAAGATATGATTCATCTGCGGCGCGGTGCCCTTTTGCACGATATTGGCAAGATGGGAATACCTGACAGCATACTCCTAAAACCAGGAGCCCTCTCTCCTGCTGAATGGGATATCATGCGTCGCCATCCCATCTATGCCTACGAGTTGCTCTCGCCCATCTCATTTCTTCGTTTCGCGTTGGACATCCCCCATTACCATCATGAGAAATGGGATGGGAGTGGCTATCCTCACGGGCTTCAGGGTGAAGACATCCCGCTGGCGGCACGCATATTTTCTGTCGTTGATGTCTGGGATGCCCTCTGTTCTGATCGCCCCTATCGCAAAGGGTGGCCCATGGATAAGGTGCTCCAGTACATTCGCGACAATGCCGGAGGTCACTTTGACCCTGCCGTTGTGGATGCCTTCCTTAATTTGTCTTTTTGATCCATCCCCCCTTGAGCTCTTTCTGTTGATTTCTGATACCGACATTGCAAATTTTCCTTGTTCAAACATCTAACATTCCTATCAGTAACACCTGATTACTGTAATTGCCTGTAATTACTTACAAATTCAACTAATCCTCAAAAACCATGCGCAGAGTTCAATCAACAAAAATGTCTGCACAAAATTAGCACGTTATGGTTTTAATGAATATTTACGCCGTAATAACAATACATTATATGAAATTATCATTGGTGCGTGCCATTTGGTATCACTGTTGAAATGGTGAAGAGCAGACACAGAAAGATATCAGGGGGGCACGACCATGGGATACCGATGCAAAATAGCGAGCGAGATGAATAATAATGACAGTTCGTTCAGAGTAATGGAAGTGGTCATGATGAGACGTGGCAGGGAAGGGGGGGAAAGCACCTCGAACCACTTGATCCTCGTCGACAATCACAATGAAACACTTAAATTCGTTCAGGAAAATATGGACGATTTTATCAACAACATAGTCGGGATGGATAAAATGACACGACAGAGCAAAAAAGTGGACGAAAGCGCCAAGCTCTTTGAAAAGAACCTCGATCCTCTCTTTTCTGTCATGACCGAGACGACCCAGGGGAATATCCTGGACAAGCTCTCTCTTTCCCTGAAGAAGGCACTGATCCTGATGGCCATGGACCGCTACCAAAGCAATCGTGATTCCGTCTGTAAGGCCTTGGGAATCAGCCCTGACAAACTGGACAGCGAAATGGCCCTGTGCGGCATTATTCGCAAGCGTCGGGCAAAAGCTGCCTGACGGTATTAATTATCCAGCCCCCCTATGAGGTCATGCACCATGCATGGCCTTTTTTATTGCGACAAAGACTTTTCAATTGATGGTGATGCATGTTAGTATGCAGCAAAAAACAAGGACTTGCGACATGTATAAATTGAAAATCATCACATCTTTTGCCGCTGCACACAATCTCATGCATTACCAGGGAGAATGTGAAAACCTCCATGGTCATAATTGGAAGGTTGAAGTCATGGTCGCTGCCAAAAAACTGGACAAGGCAGGGCTCGGCATCGATTTCAAGGTACTCAAGGCAGAAACGATCTCCCTTCTGAAGACCCTTGATCACAAGTATCTCAACGAACTCACTCCATTCATGGAGCTGTCCCCTTCATCGGAAAATATTGCCCGCTATCTTTATTATGCGCTTGGTGAACGGTTGAATGACGACAACATCGCGATTGACATGGTGACCGTCTGGGAATCGGATTTTGCTGCAGCCAGCTACTATGAGTAACAAGCGTGCCGATCTGGTCGAAATGTTTTCATCGGTCCAGGGTGAAGGAATTCTGGTGGGCCGGCGTCAGCTATTCCTCCGTTTTTCCGGTTGTAATTTGAACTGCAGCTACTGTGACACTCCATTACTGCCTCAACCAACCTGCAGAATTGAGGAATCTCCAGGAGGGAATTTCGTCGACATTCCCAATCCCGTGGCTCTCGATACAATCGCGTCCTATCTCAAGACCTGGCTGCACGATTATCCCAGGCTGCATCACTCCCTGAGCATTACCGGCGGTGAGCCTCTGCTGAATGCAGATCTGCTTTCCGACTGGCTTCCGCTGCTGCATGAGTTTCTGCCCGTTTTCCTGGAAACAAACGGGACCTTGCCCGAAGCACTTGGCAGAATCATAAACAACCTCGATTATATCAGCATGGATATCAAGATCCCTTCGACATCCGGGTATACGGAACTCTGGGAACTGCATCGCGACTTCCTGGCTCTGGCCGTAGCGACAACCTGCTATGTAAAGACTGTTGTATCGCTTGAAACCAGCGCCCACGAGATTGAGCAGGTCTGTAACCTTATTGCGACCGCCGGAAACGATATCCCCTTGATCCTGCAGCCGGTGACCAGCCAAGTCAGTATGCCGCATATGGGGCGGTATCTTCTCGAACTACAGTCACAAGCCAGCAGAACTCTGACGGATGTCCGCATTATCCCGCAACTCCACACATTTTTGCAGGTACTCTGAAAGGTTCTCGTGATGATCATTGAAGAAATGACCATGAAAGAGTTCGAGGAGGGGCTTGCCCGTACCAGAACGGTCATTATCCCGTTTGGTTCCGTAGAGGAGCATGGAAGTCACCTGCCACTCTCCACCGATACCATCCAGGCATATGAGGTGGCAAAAAAGGCTGCTCTGATAGTGCCACTGTTTGTTGCACCGCCGATTCATTATGGCAACTGTCGTTCCACGGCGACCCATCCGGGTACCGTTTCTATCACCACCGCAACGCTCAAGGCACTCTTGAAGGATATCGTCAGCTCATTTCGTACTCAGAAGCTGCATAATTTCATTATACTGACCGGACACGCAGGAGGTGCACACCGCATGGCACTGCAGGATGCTGGCGAAGAGCTGATCGCACAGTTTGACGACATATCAATCGCAGTCATCACCGAGTATGATCTGGCCAAGAATGAAGGGGCCCAACTCATCGAGACACCAGGCGATTCACATGCCGGTGAGATAGAAACCTCACGGATTCTCCATACGCATCCGCATTTGGTAAAAGGGAGTTCTCCTGAAGAATATCCGACATTTCCTGTCGGCCTTTTGGTGCGCAACAAGCGAAAATACTGGCCTAACGGCGTCTGGGGCGATCCTGGCAAGGCGTCTGCAGAGAAAGGCAAACAGATCGAAACGCTGGTGGTGTCAAAAATAGTCGAATTGGTAAAAGATCTCGAATCGTTAGAAGATTAAACATTCATTGACTGTGAAATCTGTATAGATTACAATTTTGAGGGGATAGATATTATTGTCTATCTTCCATAAGGGGTCCCCGGTTGTTGAACTGGAAACAGGGATGCAATCGGGGATTTATTTTATCATCACCCCATACTTACCCCTTCTTCGACACAAGAAAATCCCTCACAGGCCAAATTTGAAATCATCATCTGTAAGACCGCACCAGACTGGGGTTTGTGGTTCACGCCACAATAAGTCACAATAAGTGGCGCAAAATATCCGCGAGTAGTGGTGGAATTCATTTCTGGAGGGAGCACGGTTGGAAGCCACAACAAGAAACGTCCCACAGATTGTCATGCTGCTTGCAACTTTACATAATATATCTTATGGGACGTAATCGATTGATGCAAAGGGGGCATGGAGGCCCCCTGAGATTGGTTGTCTTATTTATTCCTGAGATCGATGACTCTCGATGCCTTTCCTTCGAAGCGAGGGATACTGCTCGGCTCAACGAGCTTTACGATGACGCCAACCCCGATGACCGACTCGATTCGGTTTTCCACTTTTTCCAGGAATGCCCGCTGCATCTTCATCTCATCGAAGAAGATATTTTCCGTTACCTCGATCTGCACTTCGAGGCTGTCAAGTGCACCTTTGCGTTCTACGACCAATTGATAATGCGGTTCACATCCTTCGATCGCAATCAGGACTTCCTCGATCTGTGAGGGATAGACATTGACTCCCTTGATGATCAGCATGTCGTCGCTTCGCCCCATGGTCTTTTTCATCCGGACCATGGTTCGTCCGCAGGCGCAGGGTTCGTAGATTAGACTGGTGATATCCCTGGTTCGATAGCGAATCATGGGGACAGCCTCTTTGGTGAGCGTCGTGAGAACCAGTTCGCCAACGCTTCCGGGAGGAAGCACCTTGCCGGTTTCAGGGTCGATGATCTCCGGTATGAACGTATCCTCGAAAATGTGCATGCCGCATTTGTGGCGGCATTCTCCGGCAACGCCCGGACCGATGATTTCTGACAATCCATAGTTGTCGGTAGCGCTGATACAGAGTTTCGACTCGATCTCATTGCGCATTGCTTCAGACCACGGTTCAGCGCCAAATAAGCCAACTTTTAATGAGAGCCCCTTCGGGTCAATCCCGAGTTTTTCCATTCTGTCAGCAATGGTTATGGCATAGCTGGGTGTGCAGACGAGCACGCTCGATTTGTAATCCTGCATGATCATGATCTGCTTTTCTGTGTTGCCGCCTCCCATCGGAATGACCGATGCACCAATATTTTCCGCGCCGTAATGGAGGCCGAACGCACCGGTAAACATGCCATAGCCGAAGGCGATCTGCACCACGTCCTCACAGGTAACGCCGGCAGCGGTCATGAATCGGGCAACCAGGTTGGCCCATGTTTTGATGTCGTTTTTTGTATAGCCAACGACCGTCGGCTTTCCCGTGGTCCCGGACGATGAGTGGATGCGCACTACCTCACGTAGCGGAACAGCAAACATGCCGTAGGGATAGCTGAGGCGCAGATCCTCCTTGGTCGTGAAAGGGAGATTTGCCAAGTCGGTCAAGGACTGAATGTCGTCGGGGTCGATCCCCTGCTCGTTGAATTTGGTGCGGTAGCAGGTTACATTCTTATACGCTCGATGCAAGGTTGCCTGAAGACGTTCGAGCTGCAGCTGTTCCAGTTCTTCCCTCGGCATGCATTCATGGTGGCGATCCCAGATTTCCATAACTCGTTTCTCCATCAACGCTCCCAAATTCCCTTCTTTTCCTTCCCGAGGTAGGCGCGTTGTACTTCCTTATTTTCCAATAGCTCCGATGATACTCCTTCGAGTATTACTTTACCTGTTTCCAAGACATAACCGCGATCAGCCATTTTCAGGGCTGCTTTGGCGTTCTGCTCAACCAAAAGAACGGTTGTCCCTTCATCCTTGCGCAACCGTTCAATAACGTTGAATATTTCCTGAACAACCAAAGGCGCCAATCCCATTGACGGTTCGTCGAGTAACAGCAGCTTGGGCTTGGCCATGAGCGCCCTGCCGATTGCCAGCATTTGCTGCTCGCCCCCGGACAGGGTTCCTGCCATCTGTTTCCTCCGCTCTTCCAAACGCGGGAAGAGTTCGTAGATATGACGCATGTCCTGGCGAATAAGATCCTTTCCCTCACGTCCCCTGAAGCGGAGATAGGCACCCATCTCGAGATTGTCGGCCACGGTCAGCCCTTTAAAGACCTGTCGCCCCTCCGGTACCTGCGAGATCCCGATCTTGACGACCCTGTCTGGGGCCATGCCAGCGATCGGTTGGCCGAGAAGCTGGATGATACTCCCCCCCTCCGGAGGACAGACTCCGGAGAGTGTATTCAGCATCGTTGTCTTGCCGGCCCCGTTTGCACCGATCAGCGCCACGATCTCACCCTGGTCGAGATGCAGGGTGACATTTTTCAAGGCATGTACTTTCCCATAATAGGTATTTACGTTTTTTACCTTGAGCACGCTCCCCTACCCTTCACCCAGATAGGCAGCTATCACTGCCGGATTTTCCTGAATCTCGCGCGGTGTTCCCTCGGCGAGTTTCTCGCCAAGATTGAGCACTACGATCCGGTCGCAGATATCCATGACGAGCTCCATGTCATGTTCCACCAATACCACTGTCACTCCTGTATCGCGGATCTTCCTGATGAGACCGGCGAGTTCGGAGGTTTCCCGATTGTTGAGTCCAGCAGCCGGTTCGTCCATCAGCATGATGCGGGGCTCGACTGCCATGGCCCTGGCAATCTCCAGCAATCGGCCTTTGCCAAAGGGGAGACTGCCAGCGGTATGATCGGCAAGATCGCTGATGCCGCAAAATGCCAGCCATTCTTGCGCACGTTTGCGGATATGTCGTTCTTCCCGCATGTGCCAGGGCATTTTCCCCATACAGGAGATGATGCCGCAGGAACTGCGGGTATGCAGGCCGACCATGACATTTTCCAGGACGGTCATACTGCCGAACAGCTCAATATTCTGGAAAGTCCGCACCAATCCGCGCTGCGCCAGCTTTTCGGCCGGGACATGGGAAATATCGGTTTCAGCGAGGAAAACCTGTCCGGCTGTCTGAGCATAGATGCCGGTGATAATGTTGAAGAGGGTGGTTTTCCCCGCACCATTGGGACCGATGACGCCCGTGATATCTCCCTTTTCAACCGTAAAGGAGATATTTAGCAGAGCATTAATGCCACCGAAACGCTGGGTTATGCCTCGTACCTCAAGCATGGGCAGCAGGACTCCTCTTCAATTTTCCCCATATTGAGGAAAGCAGCGCGGGGATTCCCTGCACCAGACCACCGGGCATGTACATCGTCATAATTATGAGCAACAGGCCATAAACAACGATATCGAAATCCTGGAAAGTACGCAGGATCTCGGGGAGAACCGTCAACAGTGCAGCACCCAGAAGAGATCCATAGATGCTGGCCAGGCCACCGATGATGACCATGGTGACCAGCTCGACGGAAAAGTTGAACCCGAATGAGGCTGGTGCGATGAACGTCATGGTGTGGGCGTACAGGCTGCCTGCAACTGCGGAGATACCAGCGGAAAGCGCGAATATCTGTACCTTCAAGAGCCGTGCGTTGACCCCCATGACGCGTGCCGCGACTTCGGAATCGTGGATAGCCCGCAGTGCCCTCCCGATACGTGAATGAACGAGATTGAGGGCAAGTCCCATGCAGATGAGGGTTGCTGTCCAGATCAGGTAATAGTTTTTGATATCGCTGTCAAAGGTGATGCCGGCAATACTCAGGTTGGGGATGCCCGATAGGCCGGAAGGGCCGCCGGTCTGATCCACCGCCTCGTTGAAGACGATGTAGATGATGATCCCGAGGCCCAGCGTGGCCATGGCCAGATAGTGCCCCTTGAGCTTGAGGATGGGGAACCCGACCAGAAACGCCATGAGCGTGACCGTGGTGGCAGCGATTGCCATGGCCAGCCAGGGGTCGATGCCGTGGTTGGCCGTGAGAACCCCTGAGATATAGGCACCGAGTCCGAAGAAACCGGCGTGGCCGAGCGAGATCTGTCCTGCGTAACCGAGCAGCAGATTCAACGCCAGCGCCAGCATGGTGTGGATGCCGACAAAAACCAGGACGTTCAGCAGATACCCTTCGCTAACTGAGAGGGGGGCCACAAGGACCACGACGACCAGCAGCAGGAATTTGATGATTTCGCGATTCATGCTCCCCCCTAGACCCGTTCTGTCTGGGCTCGGCCGAACAGTCCCTGCGGCCGGATGACCAATATGAGGAGGAGAATGATAAAGGCGATGGCGTCCTTGTATCCGGAGGAAACGAGACCGGCTCCGAGCGATTCCAAGATACCGAGAAGCAAGCCGCCGAGCACCGTACCAACACCACCGGACAAGCCGCCGATGATTGCGGCGCAGAATCCCTTGAGCCCTAGCATTATGCCGACGTCATACGAGGTCATGGTGAGGGGAGCGACGATGATTCCGGCCAGGGACCCGAGCGTGGCACTGATGGCAAAGGAAAACATAACCATTCTTCTCACATCGATGCCGACCAGACCGGCAGCGCGCCGGTTTGCCGCACATGCGCGCATCGCCTTGCCGGTGATGCTGTACTGGAAAAAGAGCTTGTTGCCGATGATGGCAATGGCCGTCAGGCCGAAGATCCAGAGATTTTGGGGAAGTATGGTTGCAGAGCCGATCATCAGTGGCTCACTCCCTGAAAATGACGGGAGGGCATGGGTATCCTTCCCCCAGACCAGCATGGCTATGCCGCGGATGAGGATACTGCCGCCGATGGTGATGATGATCAGGCTGAGCGGAGTCGGCGATTTGAGCGGCCTGATGGTGAGGCGCTCGAACAGGATACCTGCTGCAGTAGCGGCAGCCACGGCCAGGATGATAGCCAATGGCAGAGGCAGTTTGCAGACGTTGAGGAAGAAGAGCGTAAACATCCCGCCCAGCATGACCAGTTCACCCTGGGCAAAATTGATGATTTCAGTGGTGTTGTAGATGATGGCGAATCCGATGCCGATGAGGGCATAGATGGCGCCTGTGGATAGGCCTGAAACCAGATACTGCGCTATTTGATCGGAAAGTTCCATGGAGCTCTGCTTCAGACACACAGGCGCCCCGCCGGCTGGCCCGGCGAGGCGCCTGTCCTGTCAACTGTAGAATATTATTATTTAACCAGTGCCCAATCCTTGTTTTTTACTTCGACAAGTACAAAGGCATCCTTGCTCAGACCGGCATGATCCGCTGCGGAATAGGTAAAAATTCCACCGATGCCGGCAAAATTGACTGTCCGCTCCAACTGGTCCCTGATAGCAGCCGGTGAATCCCCGCCCCTCTCGATGGCTCCTTTGAGAAGCATGACCGCATCCCAGGCATGGCCGCCAAAGTGGTCACCTTCTGCCCGGTAATGCTTCTGGTAATCCTTGACAAAGGCGATGAGACTCTTTTTCTGCTTGTCCTTCGCAGGGAGGACATCGGAAACAATTACCCTGCCCGAAGGGAGAATAATACCGTCAGCCGCATCGCCTGCCAGTTCGATGAATTTCTTCGAGGAGACGCCGTGACTCATGAAGAGCGGCAACTTGATGCCGAGCTGCTTGACGTTCTTGGCAATGACCGCAGGCCCCGGATTGGTGCCCCAGCAGATGATGGCCTGGGCTTGACTGCCCCTGATCTTGGTCAACTGGGCGGTCATGTCGGTATCCTTGGGTCCATAGGTGTCATCGACCACGATCTGGATACCGTACCGTGCTGCATTGGCCTTCAACTGCTCGCGGCCCGAAGAGCCGAATCCGTCAGAAACCGTGAGGATGGCTATCCTGCTGATCTTTTTCCGGTTGAGATACTCGTAGATCTTGGCTACGGCAAGGCCATCGTTCTGAGCTGTCTTGAAAACCCATTTCTTGACCGGGTCGGTTATCTTGCTGCCGGCAGCGCAGGAAATAAGCGGTACCCGCTCCTTTTCCGCAACAGGGATGACTGCCATCGTCTCACCCGTGGTGCTGGGGCCGATAATTGCAACTACCTTGTCTTCCTTGATGAGGCGGTTGGCTGCCTGAACCGCCTTGGTTGCATCTCCCTGGGTGTCATAGACCACCAGCTCAAGTTTCCGCCCTTTGATGCCCCCCCGCGCATTGATCTCGTCCACCACCATCTTGGCGGTATTACGCTCGGGTTCGCCCAGAAAAGATGGAGGACCGCTTACGGAGAAGAGAGCGCCGATCTTGATAGTCCCCGTACTGGCACCGCAGATACTCGCCCAGACGAGCAACAGCAGCGCTATAGTCGTTGTTTGCAGAAAACGCTTCATTCGTATTCCCCCTTACTTGGCGATTTCCCAGTCGCCTTTGACGATTCGCACCATCTCGAAGGCAGACAGATCGAGTCCATTGTGGTTTGACGGCGACATGGTGAAGATGCCGGAAACTGAAACGAGTTTTTTGATCCCTTCCAAAGCGTCACGCAGCTGATCAGGCGTTGCTGCCCCTTTCTTTGCCGCTTCGGCGATCATTAGGAAGGCATCGTAGGCATAGCCGCCGAAAGTAGAGGCTTCAACATTGTAATTCTTCCGGTAGGACTGGTCGTACTCTTTGAGAAGCTTGAATTGCGGATCGTTGTGTTTGAGCTTGTCGAAAATGGCCAGCTTGCCTGCCGGGAGTATGACTCCTTCGGCATTCTCGGCGCCGGCCAGTTCGATATACTTTTTCGAGGCAACACCATGACTCTGGTAGAGTGGCGTTTTAATCCCCAACTGCTTGACATTACGGGTAACAATGGCAGGTCCCGGATTGGTACCCCAGCAGATTATCGCGTCGGCCTTACTGCCTCTGATCTTGGTCAACTGGGCAGTCATGTCCGTGTCCTTGGGTCCATAGGTCTCATCGGCAACAACAGTAATTCCCTTTTTCCTGGCAAGGTCCTTCAACTGTTCACGTCCAGAAGATCCAAAACCGTCGGTGACGGTGAGGAGAGCAACATTTTTCTGTTTCCTGCCCAGCATGTAATTGAAGATCTTTTCCGCTGCCACATGATCATTGGCCGGGGTCTTGAAAACGTATTTCTTCACCGGCTCGGTAATCTTGACGCCGGCGGCGCAAGAGATAAGCGGTATCTTCTCCTTTTCGGCAACCGGGATCACTGCCATGGTCTCACCGGTGGTGCTGGGGCCGACGATGACCTTTACCTTGTCGTTCTTGATGAGTTTGGTGGCCAGTTGAACCGCCTTGGTGGCATCTCCCTGGGTATCGTATACCACCAGCTCGAGCTTACGCCCTTTGATGCCCCCTTTTGTATTGGCCTCTTTCACCAGCATTTCGAGTGTGTTCCGCTCGGGTTCTCCCAGGAATGAAGCCGGTCCGGTAACGGAAAACAGGGCGCCAATCCTGATCGGCTCAAGCGCCAGCGCCGGCAGTGCGTACAACAGACCTACCAGAACGACTACGGCAATCCTCAATCTCTCCATAATTACCCCCCCTGGCAAAATGAACGCTCTAGATACCGTAGAGTCGCTCTCCTTCAAGCATATTGAACCCTTTGGCCGCAAGGACGGCAATGGCCTTTTCCGTCTCATCGAAACGGAAGATGATGACGGCATTGGACCCGCATCGCTCGACAAAGGCATACATGTATTCCACGTTGATTGTCTCGCTGTCCAATACCTGCAGGATACTCGCCAGCCCGCCCGGCTGATCCGGCACCTCGACAGCGACAACAACGGTTTTGTTGACGGTGAACCCCTTCCCCTTGAGAGCGGCCATGGCCTTATCCCGGTCATTGACGATCAGACGCAGGATCCCGAAATCAGAGGTGTCGGCCAGGGAGAGAGCGCGGATGTTGACCCCGGCATCTCCGAGAATCTTGCTCACCTCTGCCAGACGTCCCGACTTGTTTTCGATGAAAATGGAAATCTGTTCGACCATCATAGGTGTGGACTCCTTATCTGTTGCTGCCACGCGATTGCATAGGGAGTTTCTTGGGAAAAATGCGGGCTACAGAGCTCGCTTATCAATGACCCTTTGGGCCTTCCCTTCGCTCCGTTGGATCGTTTTCGGTTCCACGAGTTTAACGGTACAGGTCACGCCCAGCATATCCTTGATCTCTTTCTCGATCCGCTTGGAAAGCCCTTGCAGGACCTTGATCTCATCGGAGAAAATCTGCTCGTCAACCTCCACCTGGACTTCAAGCGTATCAAGGTTCTCTTTCCGGTCGACGATGAGCAGATAGTGCGGTTCAACCCCCTCGATACGGACCAGAATGGATTCGATCTGCGACGGGAAGACATTGACGCCGCGGATGATCATCATGTCATCGGAACGTCCGCTCATGCGGGCGATCCGCGCATGGGTCCTGCCGCAAACGCATGGTTCGTAGGTGATGCTGGTGATGTCCCTGGTGCGATACCGGATCAGCGGGATGCCCTGCTTGGTGATGGTGGTTATCACCAACTCCCCTTTTTCGCCTTCAGCGACCCGCTCGCCTGTTTCAGGGTTGATGATCTCGGGGATGAAATGGTCCTCCCAGATGTGGAGCCCGCATTTCCCTTCAAAACACTCCTGGGCTACCCCCGGCCCCATGATTTCAGAGAGACCATAGATATCGAGAGCGGTCAGATTGAGTTTCGCCTCTATCTCACTACGCATCGACTCGGACCAGGGTTCAGCGCCGAAGATACCGACCCTCAGCTTCAGATTCCTGAAATCGACCCCTCCCGCCTTTGCCTCTTCAGCCAGGAACAGTGAATACGAGGGTGTGCAGGTGAGAACGGTGGAACTGAAATCCTCCATGATCATGATCTGCCGTTTGGTATTGCCACCGGAGATCGGGATCACAGAAGCGCCGAGTTGCTCGGCGCCGTAATGGGCCCCGAGACCACCGGTGAACAGGCCGTAACCGTAGGCATTATGGATGATATCCCCCTTGTGCACACTTGCGGTTACGAGTGAGCGAGCCATGAGATCGGCCCAGTTCGAGATATCCTTCCGGGTGTAGCCGACAACGGTCGGCTTGCCGGTGGTGCCTGACGAGGCATGGATACGAACGATTTCCTCCATCGGAACGGCAAACAGTCCATAGGGATAGGAATCACGCATGTTCTGCTTCGTGGTGAACGGAAGTCGCTGCAGGTCTTCAAGTGATGTTATGGTGTCAGGCCGGATACCGGCAGAATCGTAGGCAGTGCGATAAAACGGTACGTTATTGTACACCCTCTCTACTGCCGATTTCAGCCTCATCAGTTGGAGAGCTTCCAGGGCGGTTCGGGGAAGGGTTTCGAATTCCTCGTTGAAATAGGTAGTCATCTTCCGTCTCCTAAAGCGAGCGTCCCAACTGAAAAGCCTTGAGGTTGACAGGCAGCGCCTTTTTCGGCACCATCTTCTCCAACGCCTTCTGCCAGACCCCATCGGCGATATCGAGGTACTGTGCAACGGCGCCCAGCAGAACGGTGTTGGCAGCCCGCGGATCGCCGGCCTCTGCTGCCAGTTTCAGGCCGTCAATCAGCTGGAAGTTGCTGAAACGGGCATTGATCTTTTCGGCAAGCCCTTCGGGATAGGTCTCCTGGCCGAGGAGAACCGCCGGCGGCGGAATGCGGAAATCGTTTACCACAACCCGCGCTCCCGGCTTGAGGAGTGAAAGGCAGCGGTAGGTTTCCAGCAATTCAAAACCGAACAGGATGTCGCCCTCTCCTTCGGGAACAACGGGTGAGAAGACCTCTGTACCGAAGCGGACATGGGAGACGACGCTGCCGCCTCGCTGGGACATGCCATGGATCTCGCTCTTCTTCACATCGAATCCGGCGAGCATGAAGGCTTCGGCAAGTATCTCCGAGGCGAGCAGGATCCCCTGCCCCCCCACGCCAACCAGCAGAATATTGGTTACCGGTTTGTTCATTTCGTTCCCCCTGCCCGGTGGATAGCGTCGAATTTACAGAGCTGCTGACAGAGGGTACAGCCGGTGCAGAGCTGTGGGTCGATGCTCGCTTTCCCTTTGGGCCCATCAAGAGCCGGGAGCCATTCAATGGCCGGACAGCCGATGCGCAGACACGCCCTGCAGCCGGTGCAGGCATCGGAGTCGACCTCCAGGACCGGGCTCCTGTCGAACCTTCCCTCCCCTTTGATAAGACAACAGGGGCGATTGGTAACCACTACCGACGGTTCGGGCCGGGCCATCTCCTCGGCCAGAACAGAGCGCGTCGCTTCCAGGTCGTAGGGATCGACGACCCTGACATGGCGAATCCCCAGTGTGCGGCAGAGAGCGGGGATGTTCACCTCGGGAGCTTCGATCCCTGTCAGGGTATATCCGGAAGCGGGGTTCTCCTGACGCCCCGTCATGGCAGTGATGCGGTTGTCCAGGATGATCACGGTTGCGGGCGCCTGGTTGTAGGCCATTTCCATGAGAGAGTTGACGCCGGTGTGCAGGAACGTGGAATCCCCGATCACTGCCACGACCCGCTGCTGCTCTTCTCGGGGGAGCGCCCTGACAATACCCGACGCAGTGCTGATAGAGGCTCCCATGCAGACACAGGTATCCATGGCGTTGAGCGGAGGCATGAAGCCGAGGGTATAACAGCCGATATCGCCGGTCACATAGGCGTTGGCACGGCTGAGGAGATGGAAGACTCCCCGGTGCGGGCAACCGGGACACATGTTGGGTGGCCGGGGCGGGAGTTTTTCCTGGGCAGGTTGCTGCGCGTCAATCGTTTTGGTAATGATACCTGCCCGGGCGAATGCTTCGCGAATACGGCCGGGAGAGAGTTCCCCGCAGAGCGAAATGACCTCCTTGCCGGTAACGGCAATCCCCATGGCACTGACCTGCTCCTCGATAAAGGGGTCCAACTCCTCGACAACGAAGAGTCGTTCGACCTTGGCGGCAAACTCGCGGATCAGGTTCTTGGGCAACGGGTGGACCATGCCGAGCTTCAGGGTCGCTGCCTCGGGCAGGGCCTCGCGCACGTACTGATACGTCACCCCAGTACAGATGATCCCCATGGCAGCAGAACGGTAGTCGGCCCGGTTTATGGACCAGGAGTCGCCATACTCGCTGAGCCTGACGGTGCGTTCTTCGACCAGTGGATGCCTGACCCGGGCATTGCCCGGCAGCATGACCAGCTTGGCAGGATTCTTGACCAGTTTCGGCTCGGGCAGCCCCTTGACCGGCTCGCCCAGTTCGACGATCGATTTTCCATGTGATATGCGGGTACAACTGCGGATCATGACCGGTGTATCGAATTGCTCGGACAGCTCGAATGCGAGGCGGGTAAATTCCTTGCATTCCTGAGAGTCGGCCGGCTCCAGCATGGGGATCTTGGCAAACTTGGCGTAATTCCGGCTGTCCTGCTCATTCTGGGAAGAGTGCATCTCAGGGTCATCGGCAGCGACCAGCACGAGCCCACCGCCGACACCGGTATAGGATAGGGTGAAGAGAGGGTCGGCAGCCACGTTGACCCCGACATGCTTCATGCAGGCAATGGCTCGGCCCCCTCCAAACGAGGCACCGATAGCCACTTCCAGGGCAACCTTTTCATTCGGTGCCCAGGAGGCATTAATGGAAGGATATTTAATTATGTTTTCGAGTATTTCGGTGGAAGGAGTGCCCGGATAGGCGCTTGCCACCCGAACACCTGCCTCGAACGCGCCGCGCGCGATCGCTTCATTCCCGGATAAAATTTCCGTACTCAATGGATCTCCCTTGAAACAAAATAAGGGGGGGTGCCCCCTTGCTGGACCGCAACTATACTCGATTGAGGCGGTTCCTGTCAACTGCAATTAAAACGGGATTCTACAGGGTTATGGTCGATGAATGTTGACAACGGACAATGGTGGGCTAGTCTTGCTTGAAAAAACAGGGAGGTCGTCATGCGGACAATGAGAGTGCTTGGAACGGCAGTTGTGCTCTTTTTCGGGGTGGTTATCACTGATGCCGGGGCAGAAGAATCGGTGGATAAAGGGCGGGAACTCTTTAACAGCACGGCGCTGGGGAAGAACGGCAAGAGCTGCGCAGCCTGTCATCCCGGTGGGAAAAAACTGGAATGGGCGGCAACGTTCGATGATGAGAAGCTTGCCGGCATCATCAACCGGTGCATCAAGCAGGCGCTCAAGGGAAATCCGCTCCCTGCCGATTCGGATGAGCTGAAGTCCCTGGTGCTCTATCTCAAGACCTTTGCCGGACCGGGCAACTGACAAACCTGTTACGGTCGGTACTTTTCCCAGGCCGAGAGAAGTACCCCTTCCAGCAGCCCGAAGTCGGAGACCGTGAGGGTTTGGCTGCCGAACAGTTCCAGACTTTTGAGAGTAACGAGTGTCCCGGCGATGATCAGGTCCTCCCGCCCCGGTTCCATGCCCGGAACCTGAAGACGCTCCGCAGGCGTCAGCGGGAGCAGCCGGCGTAATATGGTTTCTATCTCGCCACGCTGGATGGTGTAATTGTTGACCTTCCGATAATCGTAATCGAGCATCCCCATGCTGATTGCTGCCAGGGTGGTGGCCGTTCCCGCTGTCCCCACCACTCTGGCTCCCTCTGCCAGCGGTAACAGTCCTTCCTGCATCAACGCCTCTTTCAGGGAGCGTAGTTCTCGTCCGATCTTGTCGTTCATGGCGTCTATCGTAGACTTGCCTTCGGTGAGCCGTACCACGCCGATCGGGAGACTCCGGGAAAAGAGCAGTTCCCTGTTCCGGGCGATAGTGTATTCGGTGCTGCCTCCCCCCACATCGAACACCGCAATATGTTGCGGAATCGGGTCCAGACCGGCAAGAACACCCTGCAGGGTCAACATCCCCTCGTTCTGACCATCGATCACCTCCAGGGTTATCCCGGTGGACTCCATTACCTGGCGACAAAACTCCGCACCATTGACTGCGTCGCGAACGGCGCTCGTGGCAACTGCCCTGATGCGCAGCACGTCATGCTGCCTGAGCTCGCGGCTGAATTCTGCAAGCGCGGTCAGAGTCCTTTCCCGCGCTTCCGGTGAGATCCCCGTCTCACGGCTGAAGCCACCACCGAGCCTCGTGATCCGCCGCACGACGGTATGTGGAAGAACCCTCCCCTCTTCGCACGTCCCGATGAGCAGACGGGCGGTATTAGTGCCAAGGTCGATGGCCGCAACAGGCTCAAGCATGTTCACTGCCCCTTCCGAGCTTGATGATGCTGAAGGCGTATTCCGCAACCTTGTCAAAGGCTGCAATAATGTCGCTGAAGACCACGCCTGCCATTACCGTACATTTCCCGTCAGTAAGCCGCTGCACATGATTTGCATGCATGACCTCCTGCAGCCGGTCGATTTCATCCTTAAGAGCCCTCGCATCGGTAAGTATCGTTTCATTGACGTCTTCGGGTGAACCGAGCGCCAGGTGAACAAGATCCCCGATGCGTACTGCCAGATTTTTCAACTCGGCAAGCGCCGTGCTGGAGAAAATGACCTTGTTTTCCTTTTTCTTGATCAGGCATTTGATGATTACTTCGTTCTGATCGCCCATATGCTCCAGGGTATTCACCGTGCTCAATATTGCGGGGATGCCCAGAGCCATTTCAGTAGACAGGGGTTGGCGGGAAAGTTTTGCCAGAAAACCGGAGATCTCCCGCTGGAGCACGTCCAGGGCCTCTTCCTTTTTGTTGATGCGCAGTGTCCGTTTTGCATCGAATCGGAAAAACTGTTCCACCACGTCATCATACATGGAGGCAGCGATATCCGACATTCGGCGCAATTCGTTTCTGAGCTGCAGCATGGCAAGGGATGGCGTATTGATGACCCGATCGTCGATGAACTTGCAGTTCGCTTCGAATTCCAGACCTTTTTCCCTCCCCGGCAGGATGACCTTGGCCGATCTGACGAAGAACCCGAGGGGGGGCAGGAACAGGACTATGCTCAGGACACTGAAGAGGGTATGGCTGTTGGCGAGCAGGCGCGCCGCAGCGCCAGCTGCTGCAGGCGCTGCGGTATCGGAAACACCTGGGGTGATGTAATGGACCAGATTCTGGAAGGACTGGGGAAAGAGCAGCACCAGGATTATGGCGGCGATATTGATGAGAAAATAGATGACCACCATTCGCTTGGCGGCAAGAGTCCCGCTGATAGTGGCGATGGCTGCGATTGCCGTGGTTCCCAGCACTTCACCGATCACCATGTGAAAGCCATAGTCGTATTTCACCAGACCGCTTCCGGTCATGGCGATAACGATGCCGACGGCAGCGCTTCCGGATTGCAGCATGAAAGCAAAGAGCGCCCCGAGAAGTATCGCGGCAATGCGCCAGGGGAAATGGGAATCACCTATACCAAAGCCGATAGCCCGTTCCGTCAAGGGGACGAACCCCATCTCCATCGTGTGTAAACCCAGAAAGACGAGACCGGCGCCGAGAAGCATTTCCCCGGCATATACCCAGCGCCGTCTGCGGCAGAAGAACTTGAGGATTGCCCCGACAAAGATCAGCGGCTGGGAGGCAATGGACACCTTGAAGGCAATGAACTGGACGGCAAGGGTGGTGCCGATACCGGTGCCGAGCATGACCCCAAGCGCCTGGTACAGCGAGACAAGTCCGGCATTGACGAACCCCACCAAAAGGATTGCCGCTGCACTGCTCGATTGCAGGGATGCTGAAAGGCAACTGCCGACAAATGCGGAACTGAGACGAGTACTGGCCAGTCTCTCCAGAAAGCGGCGAATACCTTCGCCGGCAAGTCTCTGGAGCCCCTCGGACATGGATTTCATGCCAAGGATGAACAGACCCAGCCCCCCGAGCGCCTCCCAGAGGGATGCGTAAGACATGGGATTCTCCGGTTATTTTAAGATCTTGAATGGAAAAACGAAATCAGCTGGGGCCGATTTTGACGTCCCTTTCTTGTAGAAAAGGAGGCTGACCTCTTTCTTTCCCTGAAGATCGATGCGGAAGTAAAGGAGTCCGGCAACTTTGGCCTTGGGGATAATGACACCGACAGGGAGCGCCTTGGTGTAGATATCCTGGGGGTACAACTCGTAGAAATAGGGACGATCTGTGGTAAAACGGTTCTGAAACGAGGCTCTTTCATAATCTTCAAGATAATAGAACCCGACATAGGGATAGGGAATCAGGTAATAGGTATTTTTTGCCACGATATCCTTGACCTTTTCCGGTGTCAGGGACGAATACTGCATGCCATCATTATCCTTGAGGAGAAATGAATCGGCGCCGATAGCGAGCTCATGGTCTGTCTGGTTATCTACGACAACCTTGAACGAGGCGACAGATCCTTCGAGATTGTAGGATAGTATCTCGGCATCGCCGCTCCTGACGGTAATCGAGATGTTATCGCGGTTTATGGTCTGGGACTTTTCCTTGTCGTTGACGATTCCATTTGCCACCGGTTCCGGGATCACCTGAAACGAAGAACATCCGGCCACGAGCAAGACTGATACGAAAATCGCTAAGTATCTGATGATCATTGATCCCTCCCGAAATCGATCTGAAAACTACTTTATGATACCAGATCGGCAGGTAAACAGAATCCATTGGATGATGAACCGTCAGTTATCGAAAAAATCGAGCGGATAGGTTGAAAACCTGACTTTGGGTCGATCAGCGGGGCTAGCGCCGCCATTTTCCCAGACGGATATATAGTACTCGAAGCGCAGATTGTGCCTGCCGGAAAGGTACTGTTGCGCCTGCTCGGCAAGGGCATAGGCCCTTTTGATGTGGTCTTCCTTGCCCCGTCCCTTCTGGGCCGGGAAATGAGCTTCGATCAGGATCGGGGAATCAGCCGGGAGCTGCCGGAGTCTGGGGACAAGCGAGTCGAGTTCACCCCTCATCAACTGGTCCAGCGGCTGGTCCGCCCCTTCAGCATGCGCCACGCCTACCAGTTCGGCGCCGCGTGGCAGATTTGAATCCGCGTCTTCTGCAGCCCAGAGGGAAACCGTGACGAGCGACAGCAAAAAAGACAGCAGTACGCATGCAAACGGCCTCATTCCTTATCCCCACGTTTTATGAAGAGTATCTCGAAACGCCGGTTCATTCTGCGGCCCGGCTCGGTTGCATTGTCCGCAATCTGCTTGGCGTTTCCCATCCCCCGCACGAAGATGCGACCGGGGTCTACCCCCTCGCGTGTAATCAGATAACTGGCGACTTCGATGGCCCGACGCAGCGAAAGGTCTGCGTTGTACTTTTGCGAACCAACGCCATCGGTATAGCCATCTATCCGGAGATATGCCCAGGTCTTGTCGGAGCGGATCTGATCGGCAACCCCGGCCAGCAGTCTCTTTGCCTCGACGGTGAGTTCAGACCGCCCTTGTTGGAAGTACCCCACAACATCAGGGAAGCGGAATTTGCGATAGGCAACAAGTCTCTCCTCGGTCGGAGGTGGTGTTGCCGCAGCGGACTCGCGCATCTCGCCCTTGAGGTCGAATCCGTATGTGGGCGGGTTCTCCGCGGTGACGGTCCCGTTCCCGAGAGCTGCATCGGGTCTCCCCGGCGGAGGAATCACTGGACGGCTCTGTGATACCTGGGGAGGAAGGATGATCTGCCCATACGTATGAATGACGACCTCTTCCCGATCAGCATCGAGGGGCACCTCGATTTTGCTGACCGGTTCGGCAGGAGCAGGTGTCTTTACAAGCTTGGGCGAAATAGGGATGATCTTTACCGGTTTGATGTCGGCCTTTTTGGCGGCTTCCTCTTCGGCCAGGATCTCACTGGCCAGCTTTGGCACAGGCTTGATGTAGGCTCCGAGCCCTGAAGACGTGGATATGCCGAAAAGGAATCGCCAGTCAGGACTGAGATCGCTCAGCCCGGCACCACCGGCAAGCGAAAAGGTGAGATAGGGGGAGAGATGGTACTGGATGCCGAGGTTCGCTTCCATGGGGCCGTCATCCTGCAGGCTCTGGCGATAGCGACTGCCGAACAGCTCCGCAGTTACCCTCGATCGTGGGGTTACCGCCAGTTCCACGCCGCCGCCGAAGAGAATCTCGTCATCGATAAGCTTGCGGCTCATGTAGCCGCTATAGGCGTGTACCCCATAGTTCTCCGTCTTATAGGTCACGAACAGGCGACCGCCATAATCGGTAGAACCGTCCCGATAGAGGTTATCCGAAATCCGACGCTGCAGCATGATATCGGCAGCTGCCTTGAAATTCGAGCTCCGCGTACCGTAGAAACGGATTTTGGTCCCCACGTCAGCGGTATTCCGGTCGGAAGAATCTTCTTCCCCGTTAAACAGCAGATTTGGGTACGTGCCGTAAACTTCCCAGAAAGAACCGATCCCCAGAGTAATGACGGCGGGGACAACAAAAGCCTTATCGGTTTTCGATTTCGTCAGGTTCCCCCAAACGCCTACGGCAACATTTCCCATATCGAGTGTTTCTGCAGTCGGCACGGAAATGAGGCCTGTAGGCCCTGTTTGGGTGGGCGTTGCAAAGGCTGGGGTGACAGACACGAGTGCCGCCACTGAAAAGAAAAGCGATGCGGATAAATAATTCATGTGTGGTATTGGATGCTTTGGCACGAGACAAAAGGCATGGGCATATATAACAGATTATCGGCACATTTTGAAGCAAAATTAATAATTATCCGTGCTCCACCAACAGATGTCCTGGAGTTTCACCCCCCTCCGCCACCCACAATGCTAAGCCATATGACGTAGTTTTTGATTAATATGTCGCTATTTCGCTGTCAGCTTTTTGCGACACGCTCTTTGAGTTCCTTGCCGACTTTGAAGAAAGGAAGCTTTTTGGGTTTCACATCGATGGATTCACCGGTTTTCGGATTTCTCCCTGTATAGGATTTGTAGCTGTTGACAACGAAACTGCCAAACCCGCGAATTTCAATACGATCACCGTCCATCATGGCATCGGCCATGGCATCGAAAATGGTATTGACGATCTCTTCGGCCTTTTTGTAGGAAAGCCCCTTTCGCGCTGCCAACTCCTCAATCAGTTCTGACTTGTTCATTCTACCACTCCTTTCAACAGGGTGAATATTAAGGTCATTGCAAGTTTAACAACAACCTTTGAGATATCGCTTTGCAAGTGCCTGGGCATCCCCTCCCCGGCCCATTGATTCGAGGATGGGTATCGCCCTTTCCGCAGCTGCACGAGCCGCAGAAGGATAACCGAGTGCCTGCAGGCATCGGTCAAGAGCCGCATCGCTCTGTCCGAGGGCCAAGAGGACATCAGCAAGCATCAGGCTTGCCTGGTCGGGCAGGTGCCCATCGGCGATCATACCCTCCAGTATGGGCACCGCTTCCGGTACCCTTCCCGTCTCGATAACCAGTTGAACCAGGGTGAGGAGACAAAGTGCGTTCTGCGGGTTCAGACTGAGAGCTCGCCTGAGCAGGGATTCGCATTCCTTGAAGCGTCCCTCCTGGAAGGTAATGAGCGCAAGCTCGTAATTGAGGATGTCGCTCTCGCCCTGAACCGATAATTTATGAAAGATTTCCAACCCTTCTGCGATCCGGCCATCATGAACGGCCGTATATGCATATGCAAATTCCTCTCCCAATTGACGGTAGCGATCAGGGAGGTCGCCGGGCAGGGGGTGGATGAGAAGCTCGAAACGATCATTCAATGAGAGAAAATCAATCGGTGCTTCAACATCTTGCGGAAGTTGATCATGGGTAGAGCCACAACCGCTACATGAATGGTTTTTCATCGTAATTGAAGGGGGTTGGGGTTCTTTCTGAACCATCCGACTCAACAATTGCCGGGCATTTCCCCGGATTGTTTCGTCATCTGCCTGACCCAAGGCCAAGTCGACATGCTCTTTCGCCTTTTGCGGGTCTCCCAGGTGCATGGCATGCTCGGCCTCAACCAGGTTGAGTTTCGCAAGCTCGTTGCCGGCTGCCCGCAACTGTTGTTGCAGGTAGCTTTTTTGCTCCGCTGCATCCGTTGCCCCCTCCTTGAGTCTGTTCAGGGCCTCTTCATATTCATGTCGAGCTTCGGCAAATCGATTTTCGGCGAACAGGCGATCACCTCGTTCCTGGAAATGGCCGGAATCCTTTTTGAACAATTTAAACAGCATCACTCTTCTCCTTGGTTGGTTGTGGGATGTCTGGAATCAGGAACGCTCAAGCAGCGTTACACTTTCTATGTGGAATGATTGGGGAAACATGTCGAGTGGGGTTGCTTTTGCAACACGGAAGCCATTTTCCATAAGAATTGCCACATCTCGGGCGAGCGTGACCGGATTGCATGAGACATAGACGAGCCGTTGCGGCTGCAAGAGCGGTAACTGGTGCATGAGCTGGAGCGCCCCGCTTCGCGGCGGGTCCAGCACGATGACGTCGAATGTTTCCCCGAGCTGGATCAGACGACGGATTTCGGCATCTGCGTCGGCACAGACAAACGAGACATTGCCGACTCCATTGTCAGCAGCATTTCTCCGGGCATCGGCAATGGAGGGCTCATACTCCTCGACCCCTACAACATTCCGGGCTGAGGATGCCAGCGGCAGGGTAAGGTTGCCGTTGCCGCAAAACAGGTCCAGGACCCGCTCTTGGCCGGAGAGTCCGGCACCTTCCATGGTCAGCCTGACAAGATTGAGGTTCTGCTGGTAGTGGACCTGGCTGAATCCCCCTCTGCTGAACGCCATGAGCAGATGCGGCATGCCGGTTGTGAGCCCCGCCGGGACGGAATAGGTCAATTGGTCGATTCCCTTAATGAGCTGCAGACTCTCTTTTCTGCCGGTCTGAAGCCAGATGCCCCCGGCCGAGGGGAACTCTGCCAGGTTATCGGCCAGAAAAGAGGCGATATTTTTCGAATCATGACCGATGTAATGGACGATGACAATGCTCTCGCCACTATCGCTCACGGTCAAGTCCACCTGGGGAATCCGTTCCGGTTCAGGGGAACGGGAGAGAAGCGGATGTAACTCGCCAATCAGGTCATTGATGCGTGGATGGGCAATGGCACACGATCCGGGGATCGGAATAACAAAATGCGAGCCGCTGCGATAGAAACCCATCAGTAGCCGGTTATCGATCCAGCGCAGCTTGATCTGGACCCGTGACCGATACGACCAGGGGGAATCCGCGCCGAAGATCGGGGCACACGCCTCTCGCCCGACCCGGGCAAATCGCCAGAGCTGTTCCGCGAACAATAGCTCCTTCCACTGCAGCTGGTTTGCGTAGGAAAGGTGCTGCAATGCGCAGCCGCCGCATTGGCCGAAAACCGGGCAGACCGGCTCGATGCGATCTGGCGACGGCTCCATCACGCTCAAAAGCTCTGCTTCGATATAGGAGCTCTTTTCCTTGATGACCCGGCCTCTGACCCGGTCGCCGGGCGCCGCAAACGGCATGAAACAGGCCTTGCCCTCCAGATGGCCGAATCCTGCACCGCCAAAGGCGATCTTTTCGATGCACAGTTCTATCTCGCGTCTCATCGGCTGGCCGGTCCTCTGCCTCGTTGAGATGCCTTGAGCCGGGTTTCCAGCTCTTTCCTGACAACGCCGGCAGGGAATGCTGCCGAATCGAGATACGAGCACGCCGTTGCCAGAAATGTTTCGATGAGAACGTTTCTGGTTTCGACCAGATCTTTCTCGCGTACCCCCATCTGACCGATGTCCTTTCTGTAGAGTACCGTCGGGCCGAGCGTGCTGACGGCATGTTCGTACGTTGCCTTGTCGGCGAAAAAATCGGGTTGCAGGTCGATGGTGCAGGTGGCTTCGACCCGTGCCTGGAAGTAGCCTCCGTAGTAATGGCGGCTCAAGTCCGTGAAACGAAGGAGCAGTCCGTTGTTCAGGGCTACCTCGCGCAGTACTTCACTCATATGTCCTACCTCCGTACTCATGAAAGATACTACTCTAACCAGATTACCAAAATGTGTAAAGCGGGTTTCAGGTCCAGGTGCTACCCGAAGGTAGGCGATCAATTCCGGCTTGCAATTTTAAGGCATTCTTAGTAGAGTAAACCTCGCCGTCACCGGCATATACCAGTATTCACCGGCAAGGAGTGCTCCATGAGCAAAGAAGAAGCCATTGAAGTCGAAGGGACCGTCATTGAACCGCTCCCGAACGCCATGTTTCGGGTCAAGCTGGAAAATGACCACATTGTCCTTGCCCATATCTCCGGCAAGATGCGTAAATATTTCATCAAGATCCTTCCCGGCGACAAGGTGACCGTTGAGCTTTCCCCCTACGACCTTTCCAGGGGCCGTATCACGTACCGCGTCAAATAGCCGGATCTGCCGCATTCGCAGCCGCTGACTCCAGCGGCGCCTGCCCTGTCGGGCGATCTTCCCTCCCCCCTCATTTTTTCCAGCAACACAGAGAACTTCCGGTGCTCTGCCTCTGCGTACTCCCAGATTTCTCTTCACATACGGGGCGATTTCGGCTATAGAGAATAGTTCAATTTTCCCAAGTGAGGATAAACCCAATGTACACTGTCGCAGATCTCAAAAAAGGCCTGAAAATAACCCTCGATGGCGACCCATACGTGGTGATCGCCTTTGATTTCACCAAGCCGGGCAAGGGGCAGGCACTCTATCGTACCAAGATGCGCAACATGATTACCGGCGTCATCCTGGACAGGACCTACCGTTCCGGCGAAACATTCGAGACGGCCAGCCTGGAAGACCGGAAGATGCAGTTCCTCTACAAGGAAGACGACCATTTCGTCTTCATGGACAACCAGAACTACGAACAGTACCGGATGAGCGAAGAGGCGGTAGGCGATGCCAAGAACTACCTGATCGACAACCTCCCCGTTGATATTCTCATCTTCAAGGACAAGGCCATCGGTGTTGACCTCCCCAACTTCGTCCAACTGAAAGTCATCGAAACCCTCCCATGGGTCAAGGGAGACACCTCCGGCAGCGACTCCAAGCCCGCCACGGTGGAAACCGGTTATATCCTCCGCGTCCCTCCGTTCATCGAGGAGGGGGAAACCATTGTCATCGATACCCGCTCCGGCGAGTATTCCACACGGGTCAAAGGGTAGCATGACCGCAGGATGGCAGCAGACTCTGCGCAGACCGGCTCTTATGGAGCGATCGCGCATCATGCAGGCCATTCGCCGGTATTTCGATGGAGGGGGGTTTCTCGAAGTGGAGACCCCCCTTCGCATTCCCGCCCCTGCCCCTGAATCCCATATCGATGCCGTGCCGTCCGGCGACTGGTTCCTGCAGACCTCGCCGGAACTTTGCATGAAGCGGCTCCTGGCGAGCGGATACGAGCGGCTGTTCCAGATATGCCGCTGCTGGCGGGACGGCGAACGGGGAAGGCTACATATCCCCGAATTCACCATGCTGGAATGGTATCGTGCGGGTGGGGATTACACCGACCTGATGGCAGACTGCGAAGGGCTGATCCGGAGTGCTGCGGCGTGCGTGGGAAAACGGTCTTTCCTGGTCGTGAACGGTGCGGAGATCGCTCTCGATCTCCCCTGGGAGAGGCTGAGCGTGCGTGAGGCCTTTCTGCGCCATGCCGGCTGCACGATGGAAGAGGCACTGTCCGCAGACACCTTCGACGAGCTGATGGTGACCGCCATCGAACCGCACCTCGGCATGGAGACCCCGACCCTGCTCTGCGATTACCCGGCAAAAAGGGCTGCGCTCGCTAGTCTCAAGGCAGCCGATCCGACCGTTGCGGAGAGGTTCGAGCTCTATATCGCCGGTATCGAACTTGCCAACGGTTTTTCCGAGCTGACCGATGCGGTGGAGCAGAAGCGTAGGTTTGACGAGGAAGAGACGTTCCGCAGGTCGCAGGGGCGCATCCCCTACCCCGAACCGGCCCGTTTCCTGGAAGCGCTCCCCTCCATGCCCCCCTCAGCCGGCATCGCCCTTGGCCTGGACCGCCTGGTGATGGTGCTGCTCGATGCCGCGTCCATCGACGCTGTCGTCGCCTTTACCCCCGAGGAGTTGTAACCTCTCCGTTTGTCACATCGCGGTATTCGACGATCTCCCCCCGGTAGTTCCGCAACTTCAGCAGGTCCCCGTTCCGGCTTGCATAGTCGGGCAAGAGCGGCACCTTTCCCTCCCCCCCGGCCAGATCAATCACGTAATAAGGTGTTGCAAGCCCCGAGACGTGGCCACGAAGCGCCTCCATGACGGCAATGCCGGTGGCAACGGGCGTCCTGAAGTGGCATGTCCCCCTGACCAGGTCTATCTGGTGGATGTAGTAGGGTTTCACCCGTATCCTGAGCAGGCCGAGCATCAACTCTCGCATGACCGTTGGGTCGTCGTTGACCCCTTTGAGCAGCACGGTCTGGTTTCCCAGCGGTATACCGGCATCGGCAAGCCTGGCACAGGCCAGTGCCGACGCAGGGGTAATCTCCCACGGGTGGTTGAAGTGGGTGTTGATATAGAGCGGGTGGAACCTTCGCACCATGCGGCAGAACCGCGGGGTGATCCGTTCCGGCAGGGTAACCGGCACCCTTGTGCCGATCCGGATGATCTCGACGTGGGGAATGCGGCGAAGGCGCTCAAGCAGGTCGGCAAGCCGATCGTCTTCCATGAGCAGTGGATCGCCGCCCGAAAGGATCACGTCGCGAATGGCCGGAGAAGAAGCGATGTAGTGGAGTGCCGCGTCGATGTCAGTGTCCGACGGGGCCAGGCACGCACATCCGACCTGGCGCTTGCGCATGCAGAAGCGGCAATAGACTGCGCAAGTATTGGAAACGAGCCAAACCACCCGGTCGGGATAACGGTGGATCAGCCCGGGTACCGGGCTCAGGTTCTCTTCGCAAAGAGGATCGGGTATGCCGGCCCGGTCGTCCAGTTCCTTCGAGTCAGGCACGGCCTGTAGCCAGATCGGATCGCCCGGCTCTTTGATAAGCGAAAGGTAATGGGGGGTGATCCGCAGGGGGTAGCGGGCGCTGACTGGGGCAAGCTGCTCCGGATCAATGGCGAATCGCTCTGCCAGTTCAAGGGGCGAGGTCAGGCTCTGGGCAAGACTGCGCTGCCATCCGTTCATCGGTCGGTCTTCAATGCCCCGATCAGTTCCCGGATATCGGCGATACCGTTTTCAACCAGGTAGGTCTCGATGCCGGCGGCAATGGTCTCGGCAGCCGAGGGGTCGAGGAAGTTCGCGGTCCCGATCTGCACCGCGGTGGCGCCGGCCAGGATGAACTCCAGGGCATCAACCGCAGTCATGATGCCGCCGATGCCGATCACCGGCACCGTTACTGCCCTGGCCACTTGCCAGACCATGCGCAACGCCACGGGCTTGATGGCCGGCCCGGAAAGCCCGCCGGTGATATTGGCGAGGATCGGGCGCCGGCTCTTCAGGTCGATGGCCATGCCGGTGAGGGTATTGATGAGCGACAGGGCATCGGCACCGGCATCGACGCACGACTTGGCCATGACCACGACGTCGGTGACATTGGGGGAGAGCTTGACGATCATCGGCTTGCCGGTATTCTTCCGCACCAGGTCCACCACCTCGAATGCGGCTTTTGGGTCGGTGCCGAAGACGATCCCCCCCTGCTTGACATTGGGGCAGGAGATGTTCACCTCGATCCCGGCCACCTCGGCAATGCCATCCAGCCGGCTGGCCAGTTCGCCGTACTCTTCGAGGGAGTTGCCGTACAGGTTGACGATGACCGGTGTGGAGATCTTACGCAGATAGGGGACTTTTTCGCCGATGAACGTGTCGATCCCCACGTTCTGGAGCCCGATGGCATTGAGCATCCCCCCTGGAGTCTCCACGATGCGCGGGGTCGGATTGCCAGCCTTGGGCTTGATGGAGAGCCCCTTGGTGATGATGGCGCCGATCTTTTCCAGGTCCAGGTACGGGGCGAATTCGCTGCCGTAGCCAAAGGTGCCGGATGCGGTCATGACTGGGTTGCGCAGCTTGATGCCTGCAATGTCGACGGAGAGGTTGGGATGTGTCATGGGTCAACTCCAGAGGAGATCTGCTTGATCAAAGACCGGGCCGTCCTTGCAGACGCACCGGTAGTCGGGGGTTGTTTCGCTGTGGTCCTTCCCCTGGACGACGCAGCCGAGGCAGGCTCCGACACCGCAGGCCATGTACCCCTCAAGGGAGACCTGGCAGGCGATCCCGTATTTCTCTGCCAGAAACGCCACTGCCTTCAGCATCGGCGTCGGACCGCAGGCGTAGATGGTGGCATTGGCGCCGGCTCGCGACAGATGCTGCTCCAGGACCTCGGTCACCAGCCCCTGGGCTCCCAAGGTCCCGTCATCGGTGGCGACATAGGTCTCAACACCGAGCCGGTCGAATTCGGTGATGCAGAGGATATCCTCCTTGTTTCGCCCCCCGGCGAACAGGTGGACCCTGGACTCTCTTACCAGCTCCTTGGCCAGGTAATAGAGCGGTGCCAGGCCGACCCCTCCCCCCACCAGCAGCTTTTCGCCGGCGGGATCGCCCGGGGTGAAGCCCTTTCCCAGCGGCCCGAGGATATCCAGGTGATCCCCATGGTGCAGGGTCGAGAGCATGGCAGTCCCCTTGCCGACAACCTTGTAGAGGATCTCCAGGTAGGTCTGCCTGCCGCAGTCGGTGAATTCGGTCTCGAAGGTCCCCAGATCGAAGACACCGAACGGCCGGCGCAGCAGCGGGTCGATGGCCGGATTGACCTTCACCATGACGAACTGCCCCGGACAGGAGGAGCCGATGGTGGGTGGTGCGGTCATCCGCATCCGGAAATACGAGGGTGAAACCTCCACATTGGAGAGCACCATTGACTTAAACTGCATTACCTGTCTCCGGGTTGGTCGAAGATGTACTCCATCAGGATGGCATCTTCGCCGTTTTCATAGTATTTGGGACGCCGTCCCGTCTCAACGAAGCCGAGATTCCGGTAGAGGGCACGGGCAGGCTCGTTGGAAACCCTGACCTCCAGGCTCAGAACGCTGGCTCCGCGGTTACGGTAGTCGTCAAGCAGGGACTCGATCAGCAGGCGACCCAGACCGTGGGAACGCAGGTCGGGCCGGACAGCCACATTCAGGATCTGCGCCTCGTCAAGAAGGAGCATGGGGCAGAGATAGCCGGCCACCCGCCCCTCTCCGTCCAGCGCCACCAGGGGGGAAGCAAACGGGGAATTGAGTTCGTCGAGGAAGTGCTCCCTGGTCCACGGCTTGGGGTAGGAAACCGCCTCAATGGCCAGAACCTCATCCAGATCGGCATCGCTCATGGCGCAGATGGTAATGTCGCCAACTCCCGTCATCCGTAGCATCATAGGCGAACAGCAGGCGGCATGCAAACCTTTTTTCGGGCCAGAATCGGTTTGACTTTTCCATGTCGATAGTTTAAGTAAAGAGTTTCGATATTGTCAGAAACGGAGCAGGTACCCATGGGTGTTACCTATAAGGACGCCGGCGTAGACATCGATGCCGGCAACACTTTTGTCAAGATGATCAAACCGCTGGTAAAGGCCACTTCGCGCCCCGAGGTCATCGCCGACATCGGCGGCTTCGGCGGCCTTTTCTCGCTCAATACGAACAAATACAAAAACCCGGTCCTGGTGTCAGGAACCGACGGCGTCGGCACCAAGCTCAAGCTGGCATTCATGGCCGACAAGCACGATACCGTAGGCATCGATCTGGTCGCCATGTGCGTCAACGACATCGTCGTCCAGGGGGCCGAACCGCTCTTTTTCCTCGATTACCTGGCAACCGGGAAGCTTTTGCCGGAAAAGGCCGCGGAGATAGTCAAGGGGATCTCGGCCGGCTGCGTCCAGGCCGGCTGCGCCCTGATCGGCGGCGAGACCGCTGAAATGCCCGGTTTCTATGCAGACGGGGAATACGATATCGCGGGCTTCACCGTCGGCGTCGTCGACCGGGACAACATCATCGACGGCTCCTCCATTACCGTCGGCGACCGTCTGATCGGCATAGCCTCCAGCGGCCTGCACAGCAACGGCTACTCCCTGGCACGCAAGGTGATCTTCGAACATCTCGGCCTCGGTATCGACAGCCAGCTCCCCGGTCTCGGCAAAAGCGTCGGCGAAGAGCTGCTCACGCCGACCCGGATCTATGTAAAATCGGTGCTGAACCTCATGCGCGATTTCCATGTGCACGGCATCGCCCACATCACCGGCGGCGGGCTGCTGGAAAACATCCCCCGCATCCTCCCCCACAAATGCAAGGCGATGCTCCATCGGCAGAGCTGGGAGATCCCTCCCCTCTTCTCCCTGTTGCAGCAGGGGGGCAATATCAGCGACGAGGAGATGTTCCGGACCTTCAACTGCGGCATCGGCATGGTGCTCGCGGTGCCGGAAAAAGAGACCGAGGATATTCTCATCAGGCTGTCGGGCCTTTCCGAACAGGCCTTTGTCGTCGGTGAAGTAGTGAAATGCGAGGAAGGGAAAGAGTGTGTGGAGTTCAATGACTGACACCGGCAGACAGGCAGTCGCCGTTGGGGTGCTGGTTTCGGGAAACGGCACCAACCTGCAGTCGATCATCGACCGGATCGAGTCCGGCGAGCTGTTGGCCCGTATTGCCTGCGTCATCAGCAACAAGGCCGACGCCTTTGCCTTGGAGCGTGCCCGTCGCCACTCCATCCCCGCCATCCATCTCGACCACAGGCAGTACCAGAACCGTGAGGCCTACGACGCCGCCCTGGTTACCACCCTGGGAACACACGGCGTTGAACTCGTCGTACTTGCCGGGTTCATGCGGATACTCACCCCGGTGATCATCGACGCTTTTCCCAACCGGATCATGAATATCCATCCGGCTCTGCTCCCCGCCTTCCCCGGCCTCCATGCCCAGCAGCAGGCGCTCGACTACGGGGTAAAGGTCAGCGGTTGCACGGTTCACTTCGTCGATGCCGGCTGCGATACCGGCCCGATCATCATCCAGGCTGTCGTGCCGGTCGTCGAAGGCGACACCGAAGATTCCCTGTCCCAGCGAATCCACAAGGAAGAACACCGGATCTACCCGGAGGCCATCCAGCTCTACGCAAAGAGGCGCCTCACCATCGAGGGGCGTTGCGTCAGGATCGCTCCTGCCGATTGAGTGCGGCCGCTTTCTCTCCTGCGGCCACGAACCGCTCCACCCATTCCTCCCAATCAAACCGCTCAGCATCGAACAGCACGGCCAGCGGGATAAAGGTATCCAATTCCCTCACGTCACGCTTGAACAATTTAGTAACAACATCATGAAACAAAAGGACTTCCTCCTGGAACAGGCGGGTGAACTCTGCCCGTAATCCCGGCAGTTCCACAGGCGATCCTTCGGTGAAATTGAGCGTACACCACTCGTCGTGCAGCAGGGTGCCGTCAGGGTCGATGAGCGGCAGCCCGTGGAGCCTGCAGGTCATGGGGCGATGCTCATAGACAAGGCAGCGGCCGTCGTCCCCCAGGAGGACGCAGGGGGTCTCGTCGTCATCGGGCATGAGCTGTTCCCACTCCTCTTCGGGCCGATCGTTAAGGACGAATGGGGGCGCCAGTTCCGGCCAGAGCCGCTCCATCTCTGCCAGCCGCGCTGCGGCCTTCTTTCGCACCGATTCCTGCAGTTCCCGGGGAAGCCGGGCAAAACCGAGGCGCAGAAACAGGGCGTCCGTCAGGGTGATGTCGAACAGTCCCCGGCAACAGTCGCTGCATCCGGCATTGCAGCGGATATCGTCAGGGAAAGCCTCCATGCAGCGCCTGAACCAGGCGTCCACCTCGGCAAGCAGCGCCCCGTAGCGGTCAAGGATATGGAGTATTTCAGGTTGCATGGATTTCCACGACAAAGGGCGGCGAGAGTTACACGCCGCCCTTTTGGATGCTGTTCAAGTGAAGCTGGCCAATGAAACTTATTCGCCGGTCAACTCGGTTCTGCCGAAGATGGCCTTCAGCACATACCCTTCTGCCTCGATATTCTCGCGGCCACCCTCTTCCCGGTCAACCAGGGAGACAATGCCGAGCACCTTGAGCCCTTCTTCTTCTGCCCGCCGCACCGCTTTCATGGAAGAGCCGCCGGTGGTGACCACGTCCTCCACGATGACCACCTTGGTGCCGACAGGAAGGTTCTTGCGCCCTTCCAGCCACTGGCCGGTGCCGTGCCCCTTGGGCTCCTTGCGGATGATGAACGCATGCAGCGGGTTGCCGTCCAGAAGGGCGGCAATGGAGGTTGCCGTGGCAATCGGGTCTGCGCCGAGGGTGATCCCGCCAACTGCCTGTACCCCCTCGAACCCCTTGGCGGCCTCATAGAAGAGCTTCCCCACCAGAAAGCCCCCTTCTGCATGGAGTGTGGTCTGCTTGCCGTCAAAATAGAAATCGCTCTCCCGGCCGGAGGCGAGAGTCACCCTCCGCTTTTCGTAGGACAGCTCCATGATGATCTGCTTCAAACGCTCCCGATCGGTCATAACAGTGGCTCCTTTTCAAATAGGTCGAGTTGCGGCTCAGGCCCGAGCCGGGGAAATTGAATGGGGTACTCGCCGGTGAAACAGGCATGGCAGTGACAGCCGGCCTTCCCTCCCACAGCCTGCATCAGGCCTTCACGGGAGAGGTAGCCGAGCGAATCGGCAGTGATGTACCGCCGGATCTCCTCGATGGTATGGGATGAGGAGATCAGCTCTTTCCGGTTCGGGGTGTCGATGCCGTAGTAGCAGGGGTAACTGGTGGGTGGCGAGGATATCCGCATATGGACCTCTTTCGCACCGGCATTCCTGACCATCTTGACGATCTTGCGCGAGGTGGTTCCCCGGACGATGGAATCGTCGATGACCACCACCCTCTTCCCCTTGAGGATCTCCCGCACCGGGTTGAGCTTGATCTTGACGCCGAAGTGGCGGATCGATTGGGCCGGCTCGATGAAGGTGCGCCCCACGTAGTGGTTACGGATCAGCCCCATCTCGAAGCGGAGCCCCGACTCCTCGGCATACCCCATGGCTGCCGGCACCCCGGAATCCGGGACCGGGATGACGATATCGGCCTCGATGCCGTGCTCCCTGGCCAGTTGCCGGCCAAGCTCCTTGCGGACCTGGTAGACGTTCTTGCCGAAGATGAAGGAATCGGGACGGGCAAAATAGACGAATTCGAAGATGCAGGGGGCCGGGATCTCCTTCTTGAAGGGGAAGTGGGAGGTCACGCCGTCCTTGCCGATCACCACCATCTCGCCCGGTTCGATCTCGCGGATGAATTCGGCCTCGATCAGGTCGAGGGCACAGCTTTCCGAGGCGACCACATAGGAGTTGCCCAGCTTGCCGAGGCAGAGCGGCCGGAAGCCATGGGGGTCCCTGGCTGCAACCATGCGGGTTTCGGTGAGAAACAGGAGGCAGTAGGCCCCTTTGATACGGTTGAGTGCCTCGATGATCCGGTCTTCCAGGCTGCTGGATTTGGAGGCGGCCAGGAGGTGGACGATGATCTCAGTGTCCATGGTAGTCTGGAAGATCGATCCCCATGCCTCCAGTTCGGCCCTGATCAGCTGGGAATTGACGATGTTGCCGTTGTGGGAGACGGCGATGGAGCCGCGGGAGTAGTTGACCAGGATCGGCTGGACGTTCTTGACGACCGAATCGCCGGTAGTGGAATAGCGGACATGGCCTATGGCGGAATTGCCGGGGAGGTACCTGAAGATGTCGGGGTTGCCGAAGACATCGGCAACCAGCCCCATGCTCTTGTGGGAGAAGAGATTCTGTCCATCGGACGAGACGATGCCGCACGCCTCCTGCCCGCGGTGTTGAAGGGCATACAGTCCGAGATAGGTCAGGTTGGCCGCTTCCTTATGGTTGTAGATGCCAAAAATGCCGCATTCTTCTTCGGGCCTTGCAAACTTCATGGTTTCTCCTTCGGGAAACCGTTGAACCGCTCCCCCGGCCGCCATGAGTCGGCGCCCGGCAGGCAACGGCTCAACAGAGGTTCTTTTTCACATACTCGGCTGCATTCCGGAACAGGATCAGGCCATCCCCATCCTCGGGGAGTTCTTCACGCGTCCAGCGGGGATGGTTGGTCCGGTGGACAAAGGCCTCGGGATGGGGCATCAACCCCATCAGCCTGCCACTGGCATCGCAGATGCCGGCAATGGCATTCTGGGAGCCATTGGGGTTTAAGGGGAACTCCATGACAGGCGTTTCGTAGGCAGAGTCGGCATATTTGAGGACCGACAGGTTGCGGTTTTCGATCTGTTCGAGCACCGCCGGCGAGGCAGCGACGAATTTCCCTTCACCATGGCGGATCGGCAGGTAGATCCCCTTTTCGATCCCCTGGGTAAAGATCGAAGGCGCATCGGGATTGACCTTCAGATAGACCCAGCGATCCTGGAAACGGCCGCAGTCGTTGAAGGTAAGGGTTGCCTCCTGGTTGAGATAGGTGCCGTCCAGTGCCGGCAGAAGCCCCATCTTCACCATCATCTGGAAACCGTTGCAGACCCCCAGGATCGGCTTGCCATCGGCGATGAAGCGGATCAGCTGATCCAGCAGATGCTCCTCGCTCCCCGCTATCCGGGCATACCTGAGTCGATTGGCCTGTGCCTTGGCGCTTCCCAGGTCGTCGCCATCCAGGAACCCCCCGGTCAGGTTGAGAAAATGGAAATCATCGAGACGGACCCCGCCGGTCAGGATATCGGCGATATGGGCGATGACCGCCTCGTCGAATCCCCCCAGGCGGCAGGCATGGGCTGCCTCCACCTCGCAGTTGGTGCCGTTGCCGGTTATGACGATTGCGCGTGCTTTGTGTGCCATTTACAGGTCCCTCAGGGTTTTCTGCCAGGATTCTTTCAGTTCAGCCAGTCCCGCCCGGATCACGCTGTTCCCGTCAAGCCCCGCGATGTCAAGCACTGGCTCAGCCGTGACCAGTCCGATGGACGCGAAGCAGTTGCCGCTCATGATCGCCTCAAAACGCTCGCGGTTCTCGGGATGGACCGTCACCAGGTGACGGGAGGCGGATTCGCTGAAGAGCAGCACGGTGTCGTTTCGTGCCGTCATCTCACCTTTCCAGAGTACGGAGGCAAGATCGATGGTCATCCCGTACCCGCCGGCAAAGGCGGATTCGGCGGAAGCAACGGCCAGGCCGCCATCGGACAGGTCGTGGCAAGAGGCAACGACCCCGGCCAGAACCGCTTCATGATAGGCCTGGTAACGGCGATAGGCCTTGGCGGCATCGACCACCGGGACGTTGTTGCCGACAAAGCCCTTCAGGTTCAGGAATTCCGAGGCCCCCAGTTCGTTGCCGGTCTTGCCCAGGAGGTAGACGATGTCGCCGGGTCGTTTCAGGTCCATGGTGACTGCCTTGCGGATATCCTCGATCTTGCCGATCACGGAAAAGAGAAGGGTCGGCGGGATGGAGATCTTCGTGGTACCGTCGTAGAAGTCGTTTTTCATGGAATCCTTGCCGGAGATGAGCGGCAGGTTATAGGCAAGGCAGATGTCGTAAAGCGCCTGGTTGGACCTGACCAGTTGGGCCATCTTGTACGGTCCGTCAGGGGTCTTCTCGGAGAGAACCGGGTCGCACCAGCAGAAGTTGTCCAGGCCGGCCACCAGATCCAGTGAACCGCCGACGGCCACATAGTTGCGCATCCCTTCGTCGATGGAATTGGCGGTCATGTGGTAGGTGTCGATGTCGCTGTAACGGGGGCAGATGCCGTGGCTGACGACCACTCCCTCGTAGGAATCGAGGATGGGTCGAACGACAGCGGCATCGGATGGGCCGTCATCCGCAACCCCGGTGAACGGCTTGACAATGCTCCCTCCCTGCACCTCGTGATCGTAGCGCCTGACCACCGACTCCTTGGAGCAGACATTGAGGGAGGCAAGCAGCGCCTTCAGGTCATCCGTATGGTCTGCTCCGGAAGCGATCTGCGGCTCGGGGTGCCGTCTGGTCTCCCATTTTGCCGGGAGGATCATGGGGGGGAGCCCCTCGTGCATGAACGCCACCGGCAGGAAGGCTACAGTCTGCTCGCCGTACATGATCTGGAATATGCCGGTGTCGGTGAACTCGCCCAGGACGGTCGCCTCGACACCGAAGCGCCTTGCCATCCCCAGGAATTCATCGATATGCTCCGGTGGCACAGCCAGGGACATCCGCTCCTGGGCCTCCGAGATGAGGATCTCCCATGGGTTGAGACCGGGATACTTGAGGGGTGCCTTGGCAAGGTCCATCCGGCAGCCACCGCATTCCCCCGACATCTCGCCGATGGAGGAAGAGAGACCGCCGGCGCCATTGTCGGTGATGAACCGATAGAGCCCCTTGTCCCGGGCGCGGATCAGGAAGTCGAACATCCGCTTCTGGGTGATCGGGTCGCCGATCTGCACCGCCGAAACCGGGGAGTTTTCGTTCAACTCTTCCGAGGAAAAGGTGGCGCCATGAATCCCGTCCTTGCCGATGCGGCCGCCGGTCATGACGATCAGGTCGCCCGGCAGGATCTCTTTCTCGTGGGATTTTTCGCCATTGATGGTCGCCGGCATGATCCCGGCCGTGCCGCAAAAGACCAGCGGCTTGCCGGCAAACCGCTCATCAAAGACCAGCGAACCGTTGACCGTGGGGATGCCGCTCTTGTTGCCGCCATGCTCGACCCCCTCCACCACCCCTTCGTAGATGCGGCGGGGATGCAGCAGCCGGGCAGGAAGAGGCTTGTCGTAGAACGGGTCGGCAAAACAGAAGACATCGGTGTTGAAGATCAGCCTGGCACCCTTCCCCGTACCAAAGGGATCGCGGTTGACGCCGACGATGCCGGTGAGCGCCCCACCATAGGGGTCAAGGGCTGACGGGGAGTTGTGGGTCTCGACCTTGAAGACCAGGGACCAGTCGTCATTGAAACGTATCACACCGGCATTGTCCTTGAAAACCGACAGACAGAAGTCCCGCTCCCCCAGCTTTTCCCGGACATCTCTGGTGGTCCGCTGGATGAACGACTTGAACAGGGATTTGATCTCCTGCCGGTTCCCCTGCTCGTCTTCGTACAGCACCGTGCCGGCGAAGATCTTATGCTTGCAGTGTTCCGACCAGGTCTGGGCCAGCGCCTCCAGCTCGACGTCGGTCGGTCTTTCCCCCAACCCCACCTTGCGCCGTTCTGCCAATATCTGCGGATCCCGGAAATGCGCCTGGATGATCTTCATCTCTTCGAGGGTCAGGGCCAGGACCCCATCCTTGCTGATTCTCAGCAACTCTTCGTCGGCAACGTTCAGGTCGATTTCACGGACCTCCGGCCTGGACTCGGACTGGACCTTGGGCACCGTTGCGGGGAACCCGCCGCGGGCCTGGAAATCGGCAGCAGCAAGGATTGTATAGCGCTGGATCAGGGTATTGCAGAGGAGACCGGTGGCAATCCGCTCCATGTCGGCGAGGCCGAGTCGGCCCGTCACCAGGTACTGCACAGAGGTGTAGACCGCTTCCCCCGATGCAAGCGGCCGGCCGATCAGATACTCGATCGCCTCCTTGGCAGTGCGCCCCACGTTGTCGGTGACACCGGGGCGGAAGCCGACCTCGACGGCATAATCGAATCCGGTTGCCCGTGGACTGTCGAGACTCCAGGCCTGGATCACCGGATCGCTGAAAGGGCCCGCGGCAACATGCACCAACTCCTCGGGCGACAGCGCTGCATCCACCGTATAGACATCCAGGGTGCGGACTTCGTCCACGGGCAGATGCAGGAAATGTTCGATCTCTCTTTTTACCCGCTCGCCGCGGGCATCGCGAATTCCGTCCTTGAGGGCAACCTCGATACGATGGGCCATTATTGTTCCTTGTGCAGATGGATGGTGCGAACGGGATAGGGAATGACGATTCCTGCCTCTCCGAATCGCGTGAGGAGGAGCGTATTGATCTTGTCGGTCACGGAGAAGACGCGCGTATACTCTTCAACCCAGAAAAACAGGGAAAGGGCAAGGGCACTGTCGCCAAAGGCGGTAAAGTACGCCTCCGGCGCCGGTTCCCGCAGGACCTCCGGTATCTCCAGGGAGGTCGACACAAGCAGCTTTTTTGCCAGTTCCACATCTGTGCCGTAGGCCACCCCGACGTTGATGCGCCCCTTTGCCCGGACATCGGGGAATGCCAGGTTGATGACCGTGGTGTTGCAGAGGTCGGAGTTGGGGATGATCAGCAGGGTATTGTCGACCGTCTTGATCTTGGTGGTCCGCAGCCCGATATCGGTAACATCTCCCCAGTTGCCGTCCTTCAACTGGACCCGGTCGCCGATCCTGAACGGCCGGTCGATCATCAGGGTAAAGCCCGAAATCATGTTTGCCAGGGTATCCTTGGCCGCCAGACCGATGGCGAGCGAGCCGATTCCCAGGGCGGTGACCAGGGAGAGGATATCGTAATTAAAGTGCTTGAGGGTGATGATCAAGGCCGTACTGGCCAGGAAGATGGTGACCAGCTTTTCCAGAAGCGGGATGAGCTGGCGATCGAGCCCATCGCCATGCCGCTGGGCCAGCCGGTTGGCATACCAGGCAAGGACCTCGTCCGTGACCCGATAGGAGATATTGGTCAGAATCGCCATGTTGACGACAAAGACCGCTCCCGATGCGGCAACATGGATCTTCTCGGCAAACGGCAGCGACGTGACCGCGTAATAGAGCCCGGCAAAAACCACCAGCATGGCGGTCGGCGGCGTGACCCTGGTCAGGATGCGATCGTCCAGGTCCGACGCGGTGAACGCGGTGAACCGCGGCCCCCAGGTCATCATGAGATACTTGACGATCTTGGAAGCCACCCAGAAACAGGCAAAGATCAGAACAGCGATCAGGAGTTCCTTGGACCAGAAAAGATAGAGTCCGTCGGTCTCCTGGGCGCGGAAATAATCGAGAATCCTATCCACCGAACACCCTCGTGAAGATCGTGTCCACATGTTTCAGATGATAGCCCAGGTCGAACGCCTCCCGGATCTCATCCTCACCGAGATAGCCCCGTACATCCTTGTCGCTGCAGAGCTCATCCTGGAAGTCCTTCCCCTCTTCCCAGACCTTCATGGCATTGCGCTGCACCAGCGTGTATGCCTTCTCTCGCGAAGCGCCGGCCGTGGCAAGTTTCAACAGCACCCGTTGCGAGTAGATCAGCCCCCGCATGAGATTGAGGTTCCTCATCATGTTGTCGGGGTAGATCACCAGGTTGTCGATCAGGCCGATTGCCCGGTTCAGCATGAAATCGAGCAGGATGGTTGCATCCGGACCGATGATCCGCTCGACCGAAGAGTGGGAGATGTCGCGCTCGTGCCAGAGGGCGACGTTCTCCATGGCTGAAACAGCATAACCGCGGATCAGGCGGGCAAGACCGGTGAGATTCTCCGACAGGACCGGGTTCCGTTTGTGGGGCATGGCCGAAGACCCTTTTTGCCCCTTGCTGAAGAACTCCTCTGCCTCCAGGACCTCGGTACGCTGCAGATGGCGGATCTCGACGGCGAATTTTTCGATGGAAGAGGCGATGATCGCCAGGGCGGAGAAGAATTCGGCATGCCGGTCGCGCTGGATGACCTGGGTCGAACAGGGGGCCGGCTTGAGCCCGGCCTTTTCGCAGACGTAGACCTCCACCCGGGGATCGATGTTGGCAAAGGTCCCCACTGCGCCGGAGATCTTGCCGTAAGCCACGGTCTCCCGCGCAGCCTCCATGCGGCGGAGGTTCCGGCGCATTTCGTCATACCAGAGCGCCATCTTGAGCCCGAAGGTGACCGGTTCCGCATGGATGCCGTGCGATCGCCCCATCATCGGAGTCATCTTGTGTTCAAAGGCACGCCTTTTTATGACTTCCATCAGGCGCTTGATGTCGCTGATGATCAGGTCCGAGGCCTCGGCAAGCAACAGGGCAAAGGAAGTGTCCAGCACGTCCGAAGAGGTCATCCCAAGGTGAACGAAGCGGGAGTCGTCGCCGATGTAATCGGCTACAGAGGTGAGAAAAGCGATCACGTCGTGTTTGACCGTCTTCTCTATCTCGTCGATGCGTGCCACGTCGAAGTTCGCCTTTGCCTTGATCCGCTCGACCGCGTCGCGCGGGATGTTGCCGAGTTCAGCATGAGCCTCGCAGGCGAATACCTCGATATCCAGCCATTTCCGGTAACGGTTTTCAGGGGTCCAGATGGCAGTCATTTCGGGACGGGAATAACGTTCGATCACTGGTCAACTCCTTGAGTCTGTGTTGTGGATGAAAAATATCAGAGACAAAACATATCACTCGCACGGTACTGGGTTCCGACAATCAACTGTGGTGCGCAGGTCGTTTGCCTGCTCATGAACGAGACGGTGACTTCGGCAACCTTTTCCGGATGGTTGTTTACCTCGGAGAGGTGGGCCAGAAAAACCGCTTCCAGTTCCGCATGCAGGATATCCCCCAAAAGCTCCATGGATTCGTTATTGGAAAGATGCCCGTGCCGTGATTTGATGCGCTGCTTCAGGTGCCAGGGATATGGCCCGTTCAGGAGCATCTCTTCATCATGGTTTGCCTCAAGGACCAGGGCTCGGCAGCCTTTCAGCTTCTCCTTTACCAACCGCGTGGCAATGCCGAGGTCAGTGGCAATACCGACCTTCCCCTCCCCGCTCTCCAGGACAAATCCCACAGGGTCGCAGGCATCGTGCGTAATGGGAAATGGATCGATCTGCAGATCGCGAAAGGCGAACGAATAACCGGACTCAAATTCAAGGGGGCTGGTCCGGGCAAAGAGTTTCGAGCTGCCGGCAAGGGTCGGATAACTGATGAGTACCGGGATCTTCAGGCGCCGTGCCAGAGTCCCGACACCACGGATGTGATCGCCATGCTCATGGCTCACCAGGATGGCATGCAGGCTGGCAGGGTCGACATCGATACTGGAGAGCCGCTCGACAATCTCCCTTCCGGAACAGCCGGCGTCGATGAGCAGCCGGGTATCGCCGGTCTCCAGATAGATCGAATTTCCCTTACTGCCGCTGGCAAGCAGGCACAATCGCACGTGCGATACCCCAATGAAATGAGCTTTCCCGCATAGACCGATAAACTTTGAAATATACCGAAAACTCGCTCTCCATTCAAGGAGAAAGGTGATATTCAGAGCATGTTCATGTATTCAAGCGTGGCGTCCACAGTGAGGGGATTGAGCGGAAGAAGGATATGGAAGGTCGAACCAGGGAACTTGTCGGGATTGTAGCCGGGGGATTCAACCCAGATCTCACCACCGTGCATCTCGACAATCCCCTTGGCAATGGCCAGACCGAGCCCGGCTCCCTTTGCCTTGAATGCGACCTTACCCGAGCTGTGCTCCTCGATTTTTCCGGCTTCATAGAATTTTTCAAAGATTCTCTGCTGGTCTTCGCGATCAATGCCGATGCCGGTATCGGTGATGGTCACCTCCACGTAGAGGTGATGTTCCTTGCCGATATCCGCTGCCTTGCGGGCGGCATCGACGATCTCCGAATTGCGGTTCTTGACGATGTATTTGGCCGTTGTCGCAATGGTTATTTTGCCGCCGTCGGGGGTAAACTTGATGGCGTTTCCCAGGACGTTGGAGAGGAGCTGGATCAACCGCATGCCGTCGCCGCGGATGGGGGGAATGGATTCATCCAGGTTGAATGCCAGTTCCTGCTTGCGCATGGTGAAAAAGAAGCGGAGCTCATTGACCGCGTCCTCCACCAGCCGGTTCAGGTTGATATCCTCAAGCTTCAGCCGCAGACGCTTCTCGTCGATCATGGAGACATCCACCATGTCCTTGACGATGCCATCGAGCCTCACTGCAGCATTGGAGATATTTTCCACCATCTCCAGAATGGTCTTGTCGACCTGATCGGACATGTCGGAAAGGATCAGTTCGGTATATCCCATGATGACCGTCAGAGGGGTTTTGAGCTCGTGGGAGGCAAGTCCGAGAAACGAATCCTTCATCTTGTTCAGGCGGGCAAGGTCGGCCGCGCTCTTGCCTAGATTGAGCAGCACTTCGCGTTCCCGGGTAATGTCCCTGAAGATTGTCTGCACGAGGAACTGATTGCCGCTCTTGATGGAACTGGCATTGACCCGGGCAAGAACGACCTCTCCCCCCATCTTTACAAACTGCATCTCTTCGGCGATATGCACCCCTGAGAGTGCCTGGCGGAAAACATTGTGGATCTTGGGGATATTTTCGGCATTGAGAAGCAGGAGCAGCTTGGTAATGGGGAGGCCAACCAACTTCTGGGCGGAATAGCCGAAGAGCTCCTCAGCCATTTTGTTGACGATAACGACCGTCTCGTTGTTACCGACAACGACGATGGCATCACCCGAGTCTTCCATCAGCGACTTATAGAGCTGCTCCGAGCGTTCCAGCTCGATGCTCAGATTTTCAAGCTTCTGATATGACATGCGCAATTCCTCGTGAGTGCCTGCCAACTCACGGTAATTGCGCTGGATCTCCTCTTCGCGGTTCTTGAGGGATTCGGACATGAAATTGATGTTCTTTGCCAGTTGGTTGAACTCGTAAACCGGCACCTCCTGGATGCGGGTCTCGAATGACCCTTCGGATATCTTTTTTACCCCACCCAGCAAAGCGGCAATGGGGTTCAGGATGCTCCTGTTGACAAAAGCCACCAGAAAGGAAAATGAGACCAAAAGTGCCAGTATCAGAAAGAAAACGGTCCGGATGATCTTGCTTTTCAGCTTGGCATTGATAGCTTCCGCCGGGAAACCGACGTGGATCTGTGCCGCTACCTTGCCATCTGCCGTATTGACCGTGGTGATCGTATCGTAATAACGGTAGGAGGTACCGATGATGAATGCCTGGCGATTGTTCTTGGTGGTGATGACGTGCCTGACATCATCAAGTTGAAGATGTAGAAATACGGGGTCATTGAGGAAAAGCTGCCTGCCGGTGGGATCGGTAACGATACAGTAGGCGATTTCGGGATTGCCCTGCACAAGCTCCTGGCATTTTTCGGAGATGCCGGCAATCTCCTTCAGTTCCAGCCCCAGACCAACGATCTTCTCCACGTAAGTCCGCATGGAACTGCCGATACTCTGGGAGCGCAGAACCAGGATATCTACGTAATCCCTCCTGTCTTCGGCGAGCTCCAGGGCGGAGAGACAGAAGATCAGGATAAACAGGAATATGAAGGAGAAAAATGTTATCCGGAATTTGAGAGTGTTCTTCATGTCAGGCGCCAGATTGTGGCTAGAGTGGAGGGCCGCAAGAAATTCTTAAAATAATAGCATGCATTGAGCTGACTTGCCATTATTTTAAATCCCATTACGACCTCTCAGCACCCAGAAAAAAGGCTGTTTAACACAGCCTGTCTAGCCACGTGGCGCCTTGGCGGGAACCTGGGCAGCTTTTCCTGATCAATCCAGGGGATGCGCCTGGAGAAATGTACGGATCTGTTCAATGCGTCGACAGGTCTCCTGAACCCCGAGCACCTGAATGATTTCACCTATTCCCGGCGCATGGGTCCCCCCGGAGAGGGCTATGCGCACCGGCTGGCCAACCTGCGGCATCTTCCATCCCTGCTCGGTGCAGACCTCTTTGAACAGCAGATCGAATTCTGCTGCAGATTGAGCGGCCGAGCCCCCCAGCTTGTCGAGTACGGCGCCACAGACCGCTACCAGGTGATCCGTGCCGAATTTCCGCAATGCCACGAGGTCGTAGTCAACAGGTGGAATATAGTAGAAGAGCGCCCCATCCGCCATCTCGATCATGGTCCTGGCTCGCTCCTGCAGCGATCTGACCACGGAGACAAGCTCAGGGCCACTGGCCAGGGAGACGCCGCGCTGTTCGAGAAACGGGATCAGCAGTTGAGCTAGCCGGGCCGGGTCGCCGGTTTTGATATAGTGGGCGTTCAGCCAGAGGAGCTTGTCGGGATTGAAGACCCCGGCCGATCTCCCCACCGACTCGATAGTGAACTTTTCGATCAGTTCTTCTCGCGAAAAGATCTCATCGTCGCCATGACTCCAGCCGAGCCGGACCAAGTAGTTGACCATGGCCTCCGGCAGGAATCCCATGTCGCGATATGCCATGACGCTGGTGGCACCATGACGCTTTGAGAGGCGCGTCTTGTCCGCGCCGAGGATCATCGGCACATGGGCAAACTGCGGCACCGGGTGACCAAGGGCTTCATAGAGCAGTATCTGGCGCGGGGTATTGTTGATGTGGTCGTCGCCGCGGATGACCATGGAAACGTTCATGGAGGCATCATCGACCACGACCACGAAGTTGTAGGTCGGCGTCCCGTCCGTGCGCTGGATGATAAGGTCGTCCAGTTCGGCATTGTCAAAGGATATCCGCCCCTTGATCAGGTCGTCGAAGGCAGTTGTTCCGCTGTCGGGCGCCTTGAATCTTACCACGTACGGTTTTCCGGCCGCTTCTCCGGTCAGACTGCGACAGGTGCCGTCATACTTCGGCTTACGACCCTCTGCCAGTGCCCGCTCCCGTTTGGCCTCCAGTTCCTCGGCAGTGCAATAGCAACGATAGGCCTTTCCTTCGGCAAGAAGCTGCTGCACACACTCCGCGTAAACAGGGAAACGTTCCGACTGGTAGAACGGCCCCTCGTCCCAATCGAGCCCCAGCCACTCCATAGCCTGGAGGATCGCGTCCACCGATTCCTGGGTAGACCGGGCAACGTCGGTATCCTCGATACGCAGGATAAAGGTGCCCTTCAGCTTTTTGGCCAGCAGCCAGTTAAAGAGTGCGGTACGGGCACCACCGATATGGAGATAGCCCGTGGGGCTGGGTGCAAAACGAAGACGGACTGGGGACATTCACTGCTCCTCTCGGTGGCTCGAACGTTCTTCTTGCGGATCAGGCGCCGGTTTCCCAGGGATGCGATACTCCTCAGCCGCCCATGCCCCCAGATCGATCATCTTGCAACGATCGCTGCAGAATGGTCGTGCAGGATTCCCTTCCCAGAGCGAAGGTTTCTTGCATACGGGGCAGGTAAGCTCTCGCAGCGGCATCCCTCTCCCCTGCCTGTCAGGCGAGTCGCTTGGCATAGAGCGGAAACTTCTTCATGAGGGCATTCACCTTCAACTTGATGGAAGCAAGCACTGCCTCATCAGCAGGATTGCTCAGGGCCTCGCTGATGAATTCGGCCACCAGCTCCATTTCGGTCTCTTTCAGGCCGTGGCTGGTAGCAGCAGGCGTCCCGAGCCTGATCCCGGAGGTCACAAAGGGTGAACGGGTCTCAAAGGGAACGGTATTCTTGTTGGCCGTGATGCCCGCCTTGTCGAGAGCCTCTTCGGCGATCTTCCCGGTCATGTCGGTGCCGCTGAAATCGATCAACATCAGATGGTTGTCAGTTCCACCGGACACCAGCTTGAACCCGCGCTTTTTCAGCCCGCCGGCAAGGGCCTGGGCATTATTGATGATTTGCTGCTGGTAAGTCTTGAACTCAGGGAGCAGCGCCTCCTTGAAGGCAACCGCCTTGGCAGCGATAACATGCATCAGCGGCCCACCCTGGATGCCGGGGAAGATGTTGGAGTTGAGGGTCTTGGCAAATTCTTCCCGGCAGAGGATCATACCGCCGCGAGGACCACGCAGGGTCTTGTGGGTCGTGGTGGTCACGAATTCGGCATAGGGAACCGGGTTCGGGTGGAGACCCGCCGCAACCAGACCGGCAATATGAGCCATGTCTACCATGATGACCGCTCCAACCTTATCGGCAATGGCACGAAAAGCGGCGAAGTCGAAAATGCGAGGATAGGCGCTAGCGCCAACGACGATCATCTTTGGCTTGTTCTCCACGGCCAGGCGCTCAACTTCCGCGTAATCGATGGTCTGGGTTTCGGGAGAGACTCCGTAGGGGACGATATTGAAGAGACGGCCGGAAAAGTTCACCGGACTGCCATGGGTCAGGTGCCCGCCGTGGGAAAGATTCATCCCCAGGATGGTATCTCCCGGTTTGCATGCCGCGAAATAGACCGCCATGTTCGCCTGGGACCCTGAGTGGGGCTGGACGTTCGCATGCTCGGCCCCGAACAGCTCCTTGGCCCGGGCTATTGCCAGATTCTCCACCACATCGACCTGATGGCAGCCACCATAATACCGCTTGCCCGGATACCCCTCGGCATATTTGTTGGTGAGCACCGATCCCTGAGCTTCAAGCACCGCTTCGGAAACGAAGTTCTCCGACGCGATCAGTTCAAGGTTGTACTCCTGGCGCTCGGTCTCCAACCGGATGGCCTGCGCTACTTCAGGATCAAAGGTTTCGAGAATCGACATGCTGTAAGGCTCCTTGTATACGTGTGATGAAAAAGCAAACGGGACCAGAAGTCCCGTATGTCCGCACCGCAGCCTCCCTGCCCGACACTGTCAGCGGCAGCGGAGTTCCTGTTCCAGGTGAGTAATCTTGTCCAGTCGCCCCTGGTGACGTCCACCCTCGAAGGTGGCGTCAAGCCAGGCCGCAACCATGCCGCACGCCTTGTGGGGGTCGAGCACCCGTCCCCCCAGAACCAGGATATTGGCATTGTTGTGCTCTTTTGCCATCTGCGCCATGAAATTATCCGTGGCGAGAGCGGCCCGAACGCCAGGGAACTTGTTGGCAACAATGGACATGCCGATCCCGGTGCCGCAGATCAGGATACCCTTTTCAGCCGTGCCTTCGGAAATCCTCCGGGCGACCCTGATCCCGAAATCGGGATAATCCACGGAGTTGCCGTTGTCAGTGCCACAGTCCTCGAAGGAAATGCCACGCTGTGCCAGGAATTCGATGATCGCGGCCTTGAGTTGATAGCCGCCATGGTCGCTACCGAGAAGGATCATCGCCCCCACCTATATCTTCCTGAAGAGAAGCGACGCGTTGGTTCCGCCAAAGCCGAAGTTGTTGCTCATGGCATACTCTATCGTGGCGGAACGTGCAGTATTGGGGACATAGTCGAGATCGCACTCTGGATCCGGCTCCTGGTAATTGATGGTCGGGGGAATAACGCCCTTATCCATGGCCAGCAGGGTAAAGACCGCCTCGATGCCGCCGGCGGCACCGAGCAGATGGCCGGTCATGGACTTGGTCGAGGAGACCATCACTTTGTGGGCGTGTTCGCCGAAGGTCGTCTTGATGGCCATGGTTTCGTAGAGGTCGTTCATCGGGGTCGACGTCCCATGGGCGTTGATATAATCAACCTGCTCAGGGTTTATGCCGGCCCCGGCAAGAGCCATTTTCATGCAGCGGGCCGCGCCTTCGCCACCCGGAGCAGGAGCAGTCAGATGATAGGCATCTCCGGTGAGACCATAACCGACCACTTCGCCATATATCTTGGCACCGCGCTTCTTGGCAGCCTCGTACTCTTCAAGCACGACGATACCGGCCCCCTCACCCATGATAAAACCGTCGCGATTCTTTTCAAAGGGGCGGGAAGCGGCAGTAGGGTCGTCATTCCTGGTGGAAAGGGCCTTCATCACGGCAAAACCGCCTATGCCCAGCGGGGTAACCGTTGACTCAGTTCCGCCGGCGATCATGGCGTCGGCATCGCCACGCTTGATCATGTGATAGGCATCGCCAATGGAGTGGGTACCAGTGGCGCAGGCCGAAACCGACGACACATTGGGCCCCTTGGCGCCGTATTTCATGGAGATGTGACCGGGAGCCAAGTTGATGATCAGCATCGGAATGAAGAAGGGGGAAATCTTCTTGTATCCACCCTCCAGCATGGCGCTATGATATCTTTCAATAGTCGGCAGACCGCCAAGTCCCGCTCCGACCAATACCCCAACCCGCTCGGCATTGCTTTCGTCAATCAGCAGGCCGGAGTCAGCCATGGCGAACTGTGCCGCAGCCAAGGAATACTGGATAAAGAGGTCCATCTTCTTGACCTCTTTCTTGTCGATAAAATCTTCCGGATTGAAGTCCTTCACCTCTCCGGCAATCTTCACCGGAAACTCCGAAGCGTCAAATCTGGTTATGGAGGCAATTCCCGAACGGCCCGCGGTCAGGGCGGCCCAGTTAGCGTCGTTACCAGTCCCCAGCGGGGAGACAACGCCGACTCCCGTCACCACAACTCTTCTCATAAACAGTTTCTCCCGGTTTACCAAATGAAAGGGTGCCACAGAGGCACCCCGAAAAAGGGGAGGTTACTCCCCTTTGTAGCGATCTGTTAGGTGTGCTCGGTGATATAGTCAACGGCATCCTGAACCGTCTGGATCTTTTCGGCATTCTCGTCGGAGATTTCGATATCGAATTCTTCTTCAAGGGCCATGACCAGTTCCACGGTATCAAGGGAATCGGCGCCGAGATCGTCCATGAACGATGCCTCGTTGGTGACCTGGGACTCGTCAACCCCAAGCTGTTCAGCGACTATTTCCTTGACTCGTTTTTCTATTGTTGACATTCCTCTTACCTCCGTTGGTTATATTACCTTTTCAGGCAGTGTGTGCGTGTGTGTCAATGCTTCATAGCATGAATCAGTAAAATTGCAAACGAGATTTTTACATGTACATGCCGCCGTTAACTGCCAGCACCTGCCCGGTGACATACCCGGAACGTTCGGCAGCAAGGAATACTACGGCATTCGCAATATCCTCTGGTGTGCCGAGCCGCTCCAGAGGTATCTGCGCAGTCAGTTCGTCCCGGACCTTTTCTGGCAGGGCATCCGTCATTGCTGTGGCAATGAAACCGGGAGCCACAGCGTTTACCGTGATGTTCCGCTTCGCCAGCTCGCGTGCGTTGGACTTGGTGAGCCCCATCAGCCCGGCCTTGCTGGCACAATAATTGGCCTGACCGACGTTCCCCATCTGCCCGACTACCGAGGCAATGTTGATGATCCTGCCGAAACGCTGCTTGGTCATCACCTTAGCTGCGGCACGGGTGCAGAGGAATGCCCCTTTGAGGTTGACGTTCAGGACTGCATCCCAGTCATCCTCTTTCATCCTGAGCAGAAGGCCATCCCTGGTAATGCCGGCGTTATTCACCAGGATATCCACCCTGCCGAAGGCTGCTACTGCGGCATCTATCATCTTTTCCGTATCCGCGGCAACCGTTACGTTTCCGACGACGGCGATCGCTTCCACGCCCAGTTGCTGGACCTCAGCAACCATTGCCTCTGTTGCTGCCTGGTCAACGTCGACCGCAACGATTTTTGCCCCTTCCGCTGCCAGGGCCAGGGCAATGCTTCGACCGATCCCGCGCGATGCACCGGTAATAACAGCTACTTTTCCTTTGGGCATTGCGTACTCCTTTCCACGTAATTCTACAGGGGCTTACAGAGCCTGCAGCGTTGCTCCATCTTCCACGTTAACCGTTGAAACCTCTTTGGTGATACGCTTGACCAGGCCGGAAAGAACCTTGCCGGGGCCTATCTCCACAAACTCCGTCACCCCCAGTACCACCATCGTACGCACCGAATCCTCCCAGCGGACCGGAGCGCTCACCTGCCGCACCAGCAGCTCTTTGACCCGGGTGCTGTCCTGGTTCGGCTCGGCTTCCACGTTGGTGACCACCGGCCGGGCCAGTGCACCAACGCTGATATCGGCGAGCGTCTCGGCAAGCCGTTCGCCGGCAGGGACCATGAGGGAACAATGAAAAGGTGCGCTTACCGGCAACAGCATTGCCTTGCGAAAGCCTCTCCCCTTTGCGATCTCGATGGCACGATTGACCGCTGATGCGTGGCCGGCAATAACCACCTGTCCGGGCGAATTATAGTTGGCAGGCGAGACAACCTCTCCCTGTGCAGCTTCGGTGCAGATCTCGGCGAGAATCTGCGGCTCGACACCAAGAATCGCTGCCATGGCACCGGTACCTACGGGGACGGCCTCCTGCATGTATGCACCACGAGCGCGCACCGTGCGGACTGCATCGGCAAATTGCAGCGCACCGGCTGCCACCAGGGCCGAGTATTCGCCCAGGGAATGCCCTGCCAGGAAATCCGGGACCAGACCCTTTTCAGACTGTACAACCCGTAGCGCCGCCACGCTTGTGGCGAGGATAGCGGGCTGGGTGTTGGTAGTCAACTTCAGGGATTCCTCGGGTCCGTTAAAACAGAGTTCGGAGAGTTTGAAGCCCAAGGCATCATCGGCTTCGCGAAACACCTCCCTGGCAACCGGAAAGGAATCCGCCAGCTCTTTGCCCATGCCGGCATATTGTGACCCCTGTCCGGGGAAAATGAAAGCCTTCTTGCCCATATTCATCCTTTCACGTTCGTTCTACCAGCGTACCAGCACGGCTCCCCAGGTAAGACCTCCCCCGAAGGCATCGAAGAGAACAAGGTTCCCTGGCTGCAGCGCGCCTGTCCGGTTGGCTTCGTCAAGGGCGATTGGGATGGATGCCGCAGAGGTATTCCCGTATTTATGGACATTGACGAAGACCTTCTCTTCGGGGAGTCCCAGACGTTTGCCGATGGCATCGATGATCCGCCGGTTGGCCTGATGCGGTATCAGCAGGTCCAGGTCGGCGAGCGTGAGGCCATTGGCGTTCAGCGCCTCATGCGCGACATCATCCATAGCCCGCACCGCGAGCTTGAAGACGTCGTTCCCCTGCATTCTGATATGGGCGAGACGTTCATCGACAACCCTTTGGCTTGCCGGCGACCGATTGCCGCAGGCCGGCTGATGGAGAAGCTCCCAATAGCTGCCGTCACTATGGATGTGCGTCGAGAGGATTCCCGCCCCATCGTCTCCCGAGCCAATCACGACGGCACCGGCACCGTCACCGAACAGGCAGCAGGTGTTCCGGTCTGACCAGTCGACGATCCGGGAAAGGACCTCGGCGCCGATCACCAGACCCTTGCGAATGGAACCGGTGGCGATCATCTTTTCTGTGATGGAGATCCCGTAGAGAAAGCCGGAGCAGGCGGCGGAAACATCGAAGGCAGCAGCACGGGAAGCTTTGAGGTTATTCTGCACCAGGCAGGCAGTGGCAGGAAAGGGAAAATCAGGGGTTACGGTGGCAACGATGATCAGGTCGATCTCTTCGGCAGTCACCCCGGCCATTTCGAGAGCACGTATCGCCGCCCTGGTGGCAAACGTCGAGGTGAACTCGCCGTCAGCAGCTATATGCCGCTCCTTGATGCCGGTGCGGCTGGTAATCCATTCATCGGAAGTGTCTACACGACGTTCAAGGTCACAATTTGTCAGGACCGTGTCGGGAACTGCCGAGCCGGTACCGAGGATCTTTGCCCGTATCATGCGCCTCACCCATGCCTAGTTGGCGGCAGCGTCTTTCAGCGTCTCAAACTGCTGGAGCGAGAGAGCAAAACTCTCCTGCAGCTTATCGGCCATCTGCTGGTTCACACCGCGCTGGGCGTATTCGTGAGCAAAGCGAATGGCATTCTTGATTGCCTTGGTATTCGAGCCGCCATGACAGATCATGCCGACACCATCGATACCCAGCAGAGGGGCACCGCCGTATTCGGCATAGTCGACCTTTTTCATGAAATTCTGGAAAGCGGGGCGTGCAAGCAGAAATCCTACCTTGGGGAGGAAGCTCTTGAGAATCTCCTCCTTGAGCATTTTCCCCACTGCTTCTGCCAGCCCTTCGGAAAGCTTCAGCACCACATTGCCGACAAAACCGTCACATACAACCACATCCACGACACCGCTGAAGATGTCGCGCCCCTCGACGTAGCCAACGTAATTGAGGGGTGCCTGCTTGAGAATGACATTGGTCTCGCGGGTCAGCTCATTCCCCTTGCTCTCTTCTTCGCCATTGGACAACAGCCCGATCCGCGGAGCATCCACATCCATGATACAGCGGGCGTAAACGCCACCCATGATGGCAAAATGGACAAGATGATTCGATTTACAATCCACATTGCCGCCGACATCGAGCACAAGGGTTCTGCCGTGCAGGGTTGGGAAGATCTGGGCAATCGCCGGTCGCTCGATACCCTTGAGTCGCTTGAGGACGAACATGCCGGCTGCCATGGTTGCACCGGAGTTTCCGGCACTGACCACCGCCTCTGCCCCCCCGCTTTTGACCAGTTCGAACGCCACCCTGATGGATGAATCCTTCTTCTTCCGGATGGCATCAGAGGGGGAATCGTGCATGCCCACGACCTCGCTGGCATGGTGAATGGCAAGGTCCAGACCGCGAATGTCGTATTTGTTCAGTTCCTGGCGAATACGATCGGTATCCCCCACCAGCGTGACGGCAATACCGAACTCGCGAGCAGCGCAGACCGCTCCTTCCACCTCAACGCCCGGAGCGTTGTCTCCCCCCATTGCATCTACTGCAACTCTCATAGTGGCCCTAGACTTTTCAGGTAATGATGGTTAAAGGTCTTCGGACTTAAGTACTTCTTTCCCCTTGTAGGTGCCGCAGGAGGGGCACGCACGATGGGGCATCTTGGGTGCTTTGCACTGCGGACAGACTGCGGCAGCGGGTGCGGTCAGAAAGTCGTGCGCCCTTCTCATGTTTTTACGCGATTTGGATGTCTTTTTCTTGGGTACTGCCATACGGAATCTCCTTTTTATCTATCCAGTTTGAGGTTCTTCAACACACTGAATGCCAAGCTCCCCTTCTGTTCGGTGCAGTCACAGCTGCTGTTATTGAGATCGATGCCGCAGATACTGCAGAGACCCCGGCAGGTGTCAGTGCAGAGCGGCTTGAGGGGAAGCTCAATGATCACATGCTCGGCGACTTCCGGGGCCAAGTCGATCTCATCCCCTGAATACGTGGCCGAAATCAGTTCCTTCTCGGACAACTCCACCTCCTCGTCCTGAGGCAGGTCGGCAGTTGCCTTGGAGTAGAAGATGGTAAAGCTCGACCGCAGATCCAGGGAGTACGGGGTCAAGCAGCGGGCACAGACCATCGTAACCTTCGCGCTTATCGCACCCTCGACCCTGATGTGGTCGTACTCCCTGACAACGCTGAACTCCTGCGCCAACGGGGAGAGGAACTCGCAGATGCCCTCTTCCTGCAGTGCTGCCAGAATTGGGTAGTCTGCCGGCTGTTCGTTGGCCGACAGCCGTTTCACCGTATCGGTGATATCGTTGACCCTCAAGATCACGGGGTAATCGCCTCCTGGCGCTCAAAGCCCTTCAGTATAGTGATGCAACAGGAGTTGTCAAGGAAATTTGCACGCCTGCCCTGATCGCCGCCGCGGTTTGTTCATACCCCATCGTCCGGTCAATTGCAAGATTAATTAAAGAACGGACAGCAACGGGAAAGGTTCAGATGGTGATGGTCTCGCCAGGCTTGAGAGGGGGTTGCTTCATCGGGACACCGTTCAGGGAGAGATAGACCAGGATGGCAAAGGCGAGCAGTGTCGCCATCAGGACCAGAACGGGGGTCCGCAGCCCCACGGTCCGACCGCGCTCTTCGGCACGCAGCATGCCGAAAACCGTGATGATGGTCCCTGCCCCCCCCAGCATGCTCCCCCAGAAAAACCCGAAATAGATCACACTAGCCGGGCCGGCGGAGAATGGCACAAGATCCGAAACCAGGGCAGGATAAAAGGTGACAAGGGTTGTCACCACAACCCCGGCAGTGAGGAGGTTGAATCCTTTTCTGACCAGACGCGAACGCATGTCTCTATCCCGTTACGAACACCAGCTGATATCGCCCACGCCGGCGCGCAAGACTTCGGGGCGATCGCCGATGAGACTCACGATGGAACTGACATCGGCAGGTAATACGCCGCCGTCCACGATCAGATCCAACTGTTTTCCCAGTTCCGCCTCAATCTGGCTCGGGTCGCCAATCGGCTCCTCACCGGAACGATTGGCGCTGGTGGTAATGATAGGATGTCCCAGTTCCCTGACAATGGAAATACATATCCGATTTTCAGGAATACGGATGCCGACGGTCTTCTGGCGGGTCAGGAGCAGGTCGGGGACAACGCTGCTCGCATCGAGGACAAAGGTATACGCCCCAGGCAGATAACGCTTCATGATCTTGAAGGCATAGTTGCTCACCTTGGCGTAGCGTGCCACGTCAGCCAGCTCGGAACAAATGAACGAGAACGGCTTCCGCTTTTCCCGCTGCTTCAATTGGTAAACCCTCTCGATCCCCTTCTTGTTGAAGATGCTGCAGCCAATCCCATAGGTCGTATCAGTAGGATAGGCAATGACCCCACCCCGCTCCAGGGTTTCCTTGACCCGTGCAACAAGACGAGGCTGGGGATTATCGGCATTGATGGCTATCATCATCTCAGTCACCGGGGTTGAGCGACGCCAGACTGCTGTGCACGAAACGGCCGTCTTTCTGGATCATGACGCCGTCGAACAGGATTTCCCCATCCCCTTCCAAGAGCTTTACCATATCCCAATGGACCGCCGAACGATTGCCGTTGTCGCATTCGTCGTAACATTGCCCCGGCGTGAAATGGATTGAGCCGAATATCTTCTCGTCAAAGAGGATGTTCCGCATCGGTCGACGAATGGCCGGATTGACCCCGATGGCGAACTCGCCGATATAGCGGGCACCGTCATCGGTATCGAGAATCCGGTTGAGCTGCTCGTCCATGCCCGAAGACGTTGCCTTGATGATCTTGCCCGCGGAAAACTCCAGGCGGATATTGGAAAACTCCTTGCCATGATAAATGGTCGGGCAGTTATAGGTGATATACCCTTCCACGGAATCCTTGACCGGAGCCGTAAAGACCTCTCCATCCGGAATATTGTAACGTCCGTCGCACTTGATACCGGGCATACCCTTGATGTTGAAGCAGAGATCGGTATCCGATGCCTTGATCTGCACCTGCTCGGCCTGATCGACCAGCTTCTTGAGCCGTTCCTGCTTGCGCGACTCTGCCTGCCAGTCGATGCAACAGGCGGCAAAGAGATACTCCTCGTACTCGTCGAGGCTCATCTTCGCCTCCTGCGCCCCGGCATGTGTCGGGTAGCGGGTGACAACCCAGCGGGTATTCTTGACCCGGCAGTCGACGATCGGCCGCATGACCCTGGCATGGGCTATCATATGCTCCTGATTGGCATTGGCCATGACCATCGAGTTGTCCGCAGCCGAAATGGCGATGTATACCGTTACCTGCCGCATGAAATCCAGTTTGTGCTGGGGGAAATATTCGATCTGGCTTTTCTTGGCCAGATTGTAGAATTGGCGATTGATCTCCGGAAGGGAGAAATCGTATTCCACATACTTCGCTCCCCTGGCGATGCAGAGGGCGTGGATCTCCTTCACCAGGGGAGCAGCCTCGAAACCGCTGGCGCTGATCATGACCACGTCACCCTTTTTTACCCGGGTTGAATAATTGACCAGCACATCAGCCAGTTGCCGAACACGTGGGTCTCTCACAAAGCTCTCCCCCTACTGCAGATTTTGCATCATAACAGTCTGAAACATAGAGGTTTGCCATTACCTTCCGGTGTGGCCGAACCCTCCCGAACCCCGGTCTGTCTCGCTCAGTTCGTCGACCTGGATGAGCTGGGCACGGACCACCGGTGCAACAACCAGTTGCGCGATCCGCTCACCGTTTCTGATCGTAAAAGGCTCAGAACCGTGATTGACGACAATGACCCCGATCTCTCCCCGGTAATCGGCATCAATGGTGCCGGGCGAATTCAGCATGGTGATGCCATGTTTGAGCGCCAGCCCGCTTCTCGGCCTGACCTGAGCTTCATACCCTTCGGGCAGTGCGATGGCAATACCGGTCCCCACCAGGGCACGCTCCCCGGGAGCAAGCAGCAATTCCGCCGCAATATCGGCATAGAGGTCCATGCCTGCAGCATGCGGAGTCATGTAGGCAGGGAGCGGATTGGTCGATTCGACCCTGAGCCGCTTGATATGTAGAGTGACGTGGGACATGGTGTGGGAGGTTTACAGTTTCAGATCAGCAACAGAGAGATTCCCCGTGTTCGTCTTTCCCAGCAGCACCAGGGTGAGGCTGTCGTCGACAAACAAATGCCGGCTCATCTCCAGGACACTTTCACAGGTCACCCGGTCAAACCCCCGCATGATTTCTTCCAGGGGTTGATAGGTGCCGAAATAAACCTCATTCTTGGCGAGCTTGGACATGCGGTTATCACTGCTTTCCAAGGAGAGGAGGATATTCCCCTTGAGTTGGTCCTTGGCAGACGCCAGTTCGCTCAAGGTGAGCGGCTCGCTCTTCAATCGCCTCATTTCCTTGAGGATGATCTCGATCACCTGGGGCACCTTCTCCTGGCTGGTACCGGCATACACAGCCAGAGAACCGCTGTCCGAATGAGATGCCAGATAGGAATAGATGGAATAGGCAAGCCCCTGTTTCTCCCTGACCTCCTGGAACAGACGCGAACTCATGCTCCCGCCAAGCACGGCATTGAGAATATATGCCTCAAAGCGGCGTCCATGATTCTGGGGAAGCGCACAGGTCCCAAGGCAGAGGTGAACCTGCTCCAGCTCCTTTTCATGGCGATAGAGACCCCGGTCATGGACCGGAAGCGGTGCCGGAACTGCCTGTCTCCCTTGGGGCACCACACTGAAGGCATCCCCCACCAACTGCAGCAGCTGATCGTGGTCCAGATTTCCGGCAGCGGCAACGATGATATTTTCTGCCGAGTAGGACTCATGCCGGTGCGACAGCAGATAGTCCCTGGTCAGTGATGCCACGCTCTCTTCCGTGCCGATGATGGGGCGACCAAGGGGATGTCCCTTCCAGAAGTTCTGATAGAAGAGGTCGTGGATAAAATCGTCGGGCGTATCCTCCAGCATGTCGATCTCCTGGAGAATGACCTTTCGTTCCTTTTCGATTTCATCGACATCAAAGACCGAATTGAGGAAAATGTCAGCCAGAAGGTCGATCGCCTTGGGGAGATGGGTGCTGAGAACCTTGGCATAGTAACAGACATATTCGCGGCCGGTAAAGGCATTGAGGACGCCACCGACAGCGTCGATCTCCCGGGCTATGTCAAGGGCGCTGCGTCGGCCGGTCCCCTTGAACATCAGATGCTCAATGAAATGGGCGATGCCGTTCATGTCAGCGGATTCGTGGCGGGAACCACTGGTTACCCAGATGCCTATCGATACGGAATGGGCATGGGGGATCTGTTCCGAAACAATCCGTAATCCGTTATCCAAAATCGTCTTATTTACCATGTCGATAACTATACCGTGAAACCGTAAAATTGCCAGATCGCCCCGTTTGGAGGTTTTCTGGCCGATCTGGCACAAAAAAACATTGGGCGGTCACCTGAAAAGGGACCACCCAATGTTTACTGCAGTGATAAGGGCCTAATTTTCCGGGAAGGTCGCTCCCAGAGCTTCCTTACGGGAGAGTTTTATCTTGCCCTGTTTGTCTATGCCGATGCACTTGACCAGCACCCGGTCCCCTTCCTTGAGGATGTCGGAGACGTTTTTGACCCGTTCCTTGTCCAGTTCGGAGATGTGGACAAGCCCGTCGGTACCGGGGAAGATCTCGACAAAGGCGCCGAAGTCCATGACCTTCTTCACCGTACCCATGTAGAGTTTGCCTTCCTCGGCTTCGGCGGTAAGGTCGCGGATCATCTGAATGGCGCGGTCGCAGGCAGCCTTGTCGTTGCTGGCAATGTTGATCTTGCCCGAATCCTCGATATCGATGGTAACGCCAGTGCTTTCGGTGATGCTGCGGATAGTCTTGCCACCGGAACCGATAACGTCGCGGATCTTGTCGGACTTGATCCAGATGGTCGTGATGCGCGGGGCATACGAAGAGAGTTCCGCGCGCGGGCTGGACATGGTTTCGGCCATCTTGCCGAGGATGAAGAGCCTTCCCTCGCGGGCCTGAGCCAAAGCGGTCTGCATGATCTCACGGGTGACACCGGTGATCTTGATGTCCATCTGCAGGGCTGTTACCCCGACAGTGGTCCCTGCCACCTTGAAGTCCATGTCGCCGAGATGATCCTCGTCACCGAGGATGTCGGACAGGATGGCGACATTGTCCCCTTCCTTGATCAAACCCATGGCAATGCCGGCTACCGGTGCCGCAAGGGGGATACCGGCGTCCATCATGGCCATGGAGCCGCCACAGACCGTGGCCATGGAGGAGGAACCGTTACTCTCCAGGGTATCGGAAACGATACGGATGGTATACGGAAAATCGTCATGCTTGGGGAGAACCCGCTCCAGCGCACGCTCAGCCAGCGCGCCATGACCGATCTCACGCCGGCCCGGAGCAAGGCGGAAGCTGGTTTCACCAACCGAATACGGCGGGAAGTTATAGTGCAGGATGAATCGCTTCTTGCTTTCACCGTAGAGAGAATCGATTCGCTGTTCGTCAATGGAGGTGCCGAGCGTTGCGGCAACCAGCGCCTGGGTTTCGCCACGGGTAAACAAAGCCGCACCATGGGCACGCGGCAACAGGCTCACCTCGGTGGTTATGGGGCGGATGGTCCGGGTGTCGCGACCGTCGATCCGCTCCCCATCCTTGATGATATGCTCGCGGACCAGTTCGTACTCGAAATCCCCGAGGAAACCCTTAATCTCCTTGGCACGCCCTTCGTATTCGCCAAGCAGCAGTTCCAGGACCTCATCGGTGATGGCGTCGAGACGGTTGTGTCGTTCCTGCTTGGACTTGATCCGCACTGCTTCCCGCACCTTATCGTAGGCCAGCGTGCTGACCTTGGTCCTGAGTTCTTCGTCCACGACTTTTTCGGCATTTGCGCGCTTCGGCACCCCTGCCAGCCTTTTCAACTCTTGTTGTGCTGACAGGACATTCTGAACCGCTGCATGACCGAAGAAGACCGCCTCCAGCATGACCTCCTCGGGGACCTCAGCTGCTCCCCCCTCGACCATGATGACGGCATCGTTACTCGCAGCCACGATAATATCGATGTCGCTCTGTGCGAGTTGATCCGCAGTCGGGTTGGCAATGAAGTTCCCATCGACCCTGCCGACCTGCACCCCGGCAATGGGGCCGAAGAAGGGGATGTCGGAAACCTCAAGGGCAGCCGAGGCGCCGATCATGGCGAGAATGCCGGGGTTGTTGTCCTTGTCGGCGGAAACGACCGTAGCCATGATCTGGGTGTCGTTGAGAAAGTTTTCCGGGAAAAGCGGGCGGATGGGACGGTCGATGAGCCTGCAGGTCAGGGTCTCGTTATCCGACGGACGCCCTTCGCGCTTGAAGAAGCCGCCCGGGATCTTCCCGCCGGCATAGGCCTTTTCCTGGTAGTTAACGGTCAGGGGGAAGAAATCCTGGCCTTCCTTGGCCGTCTTGGTGGCCACTGCCGTGACCAGGACCATTGTGTCGCCGCACCGTACCACCACCGCACCGCTGGCCTGTTTCGCCATCTTGCCGGTGGATATGGTAACGGTTCTGCCTCCGAGTTCTGCCTGTACGATTTGTTCCATGTAGTTTTCAGCTCCTCAACGTGAGATGTGTTGGGGCCGTCGACAAAAGAACCATGACACGGCGTTACGCCGCACTGTCGCCGATGGCCGCTCGCCTGGCGATTCATCCGACAGGTAACGGTTCATGGTTTCTTTATCCACGCCCCCAACAAAAACAAATGGGCTGCAAAGCCCATTAAAAAACAGAAAGGCAATATACCCCGGTGCGAGGTATACTGCCTTCGCTTACCTACGAATGCCAAGTTTTTCGATGATTGCCTTATAACGCTCGACATCCTTGGACTTGACATAGTCGAGTAGCCTGCGCCGCTGTCCAACGATCTTCAGAAGCCCCCGGCGACTGTGGTGATCCTTTTTGTGGATCTTGAAGTGCTCGGTCAGGTAGGTAATCCGCTCGGTCAATATCGCGATCTGGACCTCCGGAGAACCGGTGTCGCTATCGTGACGTTTGTGGCGGCTGATGATCTCCTGTTTTTTTTCAGTTACCAGCATGTTCACACCCCCTTTCATTTTGATTATCGGGCAATAAGTTCTGTGTTCATACCATATTAGACGCTCGAAGTAAAGAAAAACTAGGTGAAAACCCTGAGCAATCGTAGAGTTGACGTCCCTTCGGACAGAAAACAGCGGGCAACCGCCAGAAGTCGTTCGCCGTGCATAAGCATTACCCGCTCACAGTCGACAGGTAGGCACGTTGGAAGAAATTCCCCGATTGCGGGGATCACGCCATTGAGCACCTTTCGCGCTCCTGAGTCCGAGAGCTGCAGTTCATGCATCTCTCCCAACGCAGAGGGAACAGACATGAGCCAGGAGCCGGGCTCATTGGCCTCGACATTCAGGGCAACCTGCTCCAGGGCCAGTGCAGTGTCGATGGAAAAGGGGCCGCTCCGGGTTCTCCGCAGGGAGACGAGGTGGGCGCCACAGCCCAGATGCCGTCCAATGTCATGGGCCAGGGTTCTGACATAGGTCCCACGGGAACAACTGACCAGCAGGGTAATCTCGGGAAGGGATATCTGCTCCACGCGAATGGAGTGAATGGTGATGTCCCGCAATTCCCGCGGCACATCGGAGCCCTGACGGGCAAGCCGATAGAGCGGCACCCCGTTCTGCTTGATTGCCGAGTACATCGGAGGGAGCTGCTTCTGCGGTCCGAGGAACAGAGCGGCAGCACGCAGGATGTCGTCATCGGTTACCTGCTGCCAGGCATGCTCTTCGAGCAGCGTACCGGTGCAGTCCTGGGTATCGGTTATCTGCCCGATCCGCATGACGGCACGATATTCCTTCATTGATTCGTCCAGGAACTGGATCGCCTTGGTGGCGTCCCCGAGGGCTATGGGGAGGACACCGGTCGCAAAAGGGTCAAGCGTACCGGTATGACCGGCCTTTTTCTGTCCGGTGATGCGACGAATCCGACTAACCACGGTATGGGAGGAGATCCCGGGCGGCTTATCCACGACCAGAAAGCCGTTCATCGTTACAGAGAATGCTCCAGGTGGGTCATGATCCGCTGACAGACTTCGGCGAGCTCGCCGGACATGGAGCATCCTGCTGCATTATGATGACCGCCGCCGCCGAATGCTGCTGCCAACTGCGCCACGTTCACCTTCCCCTTGGAACGGAACCCGACCTTCCAAGCCCTGCCAGGCTCCAGCTCACGGAAGAGGATCGCCACTTCGACCCCCTTGATGGAGCGGGGATAGTTGATGAAACCGTCCGTCAGCTCGGCTCCGGTGCCGGTGGCTTCGTACATGTCCAGGGTGATGGATACCGATGCCACATCCCCGCGGGGAGAGACGATAAGGGTGTCCAGAACCAGGGCGAGCAGCTCCAGTCGCTGCCGGGGCTGGCTTTCGTAGAGCTTCTCGGACACATCCCAGGCATTGACCCCGCAGGAGATCATCTCCCCAGCAACCGCAAACGCCTCTGGGTTTGCATTCGAGTATCTGAACGACCCGGTATCGGTAATGATCGCCGTGTAGATACAGAGAGCGATATCAAATCCGATCGGGTGCCCGGCCGCCTTTATGATCCGGTAGACCAGGGTCCCGGTTGCACTGGCAGTGGAGTCGATCAGGTTGTATGTCCCGAATTCTTCGCAGGAAAGGTGGTGGTCGATATTGATGAAACTGCCGATGGTCCTGCACGCTCCGATTGCTTTGCCGGCACGGTGGAACTCGCCGACATCGAGGACAAAGCAGATGTCGAAGTGGCGATCGGGGATAGTCAGCACCACCGTATCGGCCTGGGGAAGAAAGGCGTAGAGTTCGGGAACGGGATCACAGATATGGACCGTGACATCCTTACCCAGCTCCCGCAGATAACCGGCAAGGGCAAGACTGGAACCGACCGCATCGCCATCCGGGTTCTCATGGGTGGTCACGAGGAAGGTGGTGGCAACTGCTATGGCTTCGTTAATCTTCCGAATCGTCTCGCTGCTCATGTGCCTTGATTTCCCGTAAAAGCTTTTCGATCCTGTTTCCCTGGTCGAGGGAAACGTCATACTTGAAGAATATCTCCGGAATGTAGCGCATGTGGAGCTGCTTACCCATCTCGCGACGGATAAATCCACGGGCGCTGTTCAACCCCGCCGCTGTCGCCTTCTTGGCATCGTCGTCGCCAATGACGCTGAAATAGACCGTTGCCTGGTGAAGATCGTCGGTGACCTTGACGCCGGTAATGGTCACAAAGCCGATGCGAGGATCCTTGAGCCCCTTCACCAGGAGCTCGGTTACGACTTCGTGGATTGCCTCTGCTATCTTTTCCGACCGTTTATACATGATTACACATTAGCCGGCACACCGATCTCTAGCAGGTTGTTTGAAAATTCAGGTTGTTCAAAAACGGTCAGATCGGCGCACCCGCAGAAAGCCCCGCGGAGTCGTAGCAGCGCTACGACGCACAAGGCGGCTTTTCGAGGACGGCGGCGAGATGGCAGTTTTTTCAACAACCTGCTAGAGCGTAGCCGCTACCTTTTCCATTTCGAATGATTCTATGATATCGCCGATCTTGATATCGTTGTAGTTCTCCAGGCCGATACCGCACTCGTACCCGGTTGCCACCTCTTTCACATCGTCCTTGAAGCGGCGCAGCGACGACATCTTCCCTTCGTAGATCACCACATTGTCGCGCAGCAGGCGAACCTGGGAGTTACGCAGCATTTTGCCGTCCTGGACATAACAGCCTGCAACGTTTCCGGCCTTGGGGACCGAGAATACCTCGCGGATTTCGGCCCTGCCCAGGTACTTCTCCTTGAAGGTCGGCGACAGGAGACCTTCCATCGCCTTTTTGACATCTTCAACCGCATCGTAGATGACGTTGTAGAGCCTGATGTCAACCCCTTCCTTCTCGGCCAGGTTCTGGGCCTTGACCTCGGGGCGGACGTTGAAGCCGATGATGATGGCATTTGATGCCGTTGCCAGGTTGACGTCGGTTTCGGTAACGGCACCGACGGCGGAGTGGATGACGTTGAGACGGACGGCATCGGTGGAAAGCTTGCGGAGCGACTCTCCAACTGCCTCCACAGAACCCTGCACATCCCCTTTGACGATGACGTTGAGGTCCTTGACCTCGCCGCTCTGGATCTTCTTGTACAGGTCCTCCAGGGAAAGCTTGCTGTGTTTGGCCAGCTCGGCCTCGCGCTGCTTGATCTGGCGCAGCGTGGCAATTTCCTTGGCCTGCTTTTCGTCCTTCATGGCCACAAAGATGTCGCCCGCATCGGGTACACCGGAAAGACCGATAACCTCGACAGGGGTGGACGGGCCCGCTTCGAGCACCTTGTCCGCCCGGTCGCTCTGCATGGCACGGACGCGGCCGGAATGGATGCCGACTACACAATAGTCGCCCAGCTTCAGGGTGCCTTCCTGGACCAGCACGGTAGCCACCGGTCCGCGTCCCTTGTCGAGTTTCGCCTCGACAATGGTCCCCTTGGCAAGCTTGTTGGGGTTGGCCTTGAGTTCCATCAGATCGGCCTGCAAAAGGACCATCTCCAGGAGTTCCGCAAGGTTCATCCGCTTCTTGGCGGAAACCTCGACCATGGTGGTGTCGCCACCCCAATCGGATGAGACGAGGCCGTGCTCGGTCAGTTCCTGTTTTACCCGCTCCGGCTTGGCATCGGGCTTATCGATCTTGTTGATGGCAACAATGATGGGAACACCGGCTGCCTTGGAGTGGTTGATCGCCTCGCGAGTCTGGGGCATGACGCCGTCGTCGGCCGCCACCACAAGAATGACGATATCGGTTACCTTTGCACCGCGGGCACGCATGGCAGTAAAGGCTTCATGACCAGGGGTGTCGAGGAAGGTGATCTTGCGACCGTTCAGTTCCACGTCGTACGCGCCGATGTGCTGGGTAATGCCGCCCGCCTCGCCGGCGATGACGTTTGCCTCACGAATGGCGTCGAGCAGCGAAGTCTTGCCGTGATCGACGTGTCCCATGATGGTAACGACCGGCGGACGCTTCTCCAGGGATTCGGGCGAATCCGGGGCAGTCTCGATGATCTCCTCAAGGTCGATGGCAACGTTCTCGATCTCGTAGCCGAATTCACCGGCAACAATGGTGGCGGTATCCACATCCAGAGGATGGTTGATGGTCACCATCATCCCCATCTTCATCAGCATCCTGATCAGATCGGTTGCCTTTACCCCCATCCGCTTGGCAAGTTCACCAACAGTAATGGATTCGGTGATCTTGATGATACGCTTGATCGCCTTGGGAGTGGTGATCTCGGTCTTGCGCCCTTCGGTGACCCGGTCCTTCTGTTTTTTCTTGCCCTTGCCCGATTTGGGCCCCGGCTCGAAGATCCGCTCCCGTTTTTCCGCCAGGTCGGCCTTGCGCACGACCTCTTTCTTCCGATCGCCCCCCTTCTTCCCTCCCGGCTTGTTGCGATCCGGAACGGCAGTGGCCGTCATGTCCACTTCTACACGCTTTTTGGCTTTGCGATCGTCTGCCGTAGCCGGCGTTTCAGTGGTGGGAACCGCAGGTCGATCGCCACGGGGGGCAACCGGTCGATCGGTGCCACGCTGCGGACCACGATCCTGTGGCCGGGGGCTGCTCCCCGGACGCGCAGTTCCTCGCCTGTCGGTGGGGGCTTCCTTGGTTCTCACTCCGGGGATTTCAACCCGTCCCAGAATGACGGCACGATTTGCCGTAGCTCTCTGCACCGGTGCTTCCTTGGGAACGACCGGCTCCACTTTCGCGGGAGGCGGTTCCACCTCGACCTTGGCAGGTTCCTGGGGAGCCTCGGCAACCACCGGGGGCTCGACAATGACGGGCGGCTCTGCCACTTCGGCAGGCGCAGCAGTCACAGGAGGCGCAACCTCAACCGACTCCTCTTTGACGACTTCCACCGGTGGAGGTTCAGGGGCCGGGGGTATCTCCTCGGCGGCCTGCTCTACAATCTTGGCGCGACGTCGGATGATGGTACTGGTGACCCGTACCTCCTCCTTCGACTCCGGGGTGGCAACCGCCGGCTTGGACGCGGGCGCATCCAGTTTCTTCGCATCCGCCTCATCAATCACGGCCATATGATTTTTAACCTCGACCCCAACGGCCTTCAGCTTCACAATCAGCTCCTTGTTGTCGATGCCCATTTTTTGGGCCAGTTCATACACGCGGATTTTACTCATTCGTGCGCCCCTTCCTCAAAGAAGTTCCTCATCCGTTCAATCTCATTCGTGATAGCGTGGACAAAACCGCCGGAGCCGATTGCAACGGCGCTGCGGAGTCCTTTTCCCACCAACGCCCCCAGTTGATCCTTGGTAAGGATGTAATAGCAGGGGAGTGATGTTCGTTCCGCCAGGCGAGCAATCTTCTCGCCTATCTCTGACGATACGTCCTGCGCTATGATGACGAGACCGGCCTTCTGCTTCCTGATCGCCTCTTCCACCATGTCGCTGCCGGTTATGATCTTGCCGGCCTTGTTTGCAAGCGCGATATAGGAGGAGATACGTTCCAATAGCCGTGCCGACACTTCGTCCGCCAGTTCTGCTCCCGTTCCGTGGCTTACCGCCCCCTTGAACGTCCTCGAAAACTGGTTCCTTCGCACTGCTTCGTCGAGACATCTCTTATTGAAACAGGTATATGCGCCTCGTCCCGGCAATTTCGCCTGGATATCGGGCACCAGGGTCCTCTCCGGAGTCAACACGAAACGGAGCAGATCTTCCTTGTCCCTCACCTGTCGACAGCCGATACAACTCCGCTGGGGAGAATTCCGGACCATTACGCCCTACTCCACAACCTCTTCAACGGGCTTTGTCTCATCGCCTTCAACCGGCTCGGATGCTGCTTCCGCTTCCTCGATCTCCTCATCCTGGGAACCATCGTAGGAGGCATACTGCATGAGCTCGGTTTCAGCCATGCGCGACTCACTCTTCATGTCGATCTTCCAGCCGGTCAGTTTGGCTGCCAGGCGGACATTCTGTCCCCGCTTGCCAATGGCAAGCGACAACTGATCGTCGGCAACGATGATTTCCATGGAACGGCTTTCCTCATCTACATAGACCTTGGTTACCGTTGCAGGCGAAAGCGCATTGCAGGCGAAGCGCGCTACATCCTCGGACCAGGGGATGATATCGATCTTCTCTCCACGCAATTCGGAGACTACGTTCTGGACCCTGCTCCCCCGCATGCCGACACAGGCACCTACCGGGTCCACGTCAGAATCATGCGAGTAGACGGCAATCTTGGCGCGGCTTCCCGGTTCGCGGACAACCCCCATGATCTCCACGATCCCTTCAGCGATCTCGGGTACTTCGGCCTCGAACAGTTTGACCAACATGCCGCCATGGGTGCGCGACAGGAGTATCTGCGGGCCTTTGGTCGTCATGCGGATATCCATGATGAGCGCCTTGACACGATCCCCCTGGCGGTAAACCTCGCGAGGAGCCAGCTCTTTGTGGGTCAGCACGGCTTCGGCCCGTCCCAGGTCGACAATGAGATCCCCTTTTTCGTAACGGCGCACCAGGCCGTTGATCAGCTCTCCGACCCTGTCCTTGAACTCGTTGAAGATCGTCTCACGCTCTGCCTCACGCACCTTTTGAATAATGACCTGTTTTGCAGTCTGGGCGGCGATCCGGGAAAACTCGCTGGAAGGAAGCTTCATACCGATGGAATCGCCGACTTCGACCTCCGGATCCTCTTCGCGCGCCTCATCCAGAGTGATTTCTTTATAGGAATCCTGCACCTCTTCAACGACCGTCACAAATTCGAACAGTTCCACCTCGCCCAGATCATCGTTGAAATGCGCTTCAAGATCGCGGGTATTGCGGTATTTTTTGTTGGCGGCAGTAAGCACGGCCTGCTCGAGAGCCTCAATGATCACCGACTTGTCGATGGCCTTCTCTTTGACGATCTGATCGATGGTGTGCTTCAGATTGAAGTTCGTTTCCACGGCAGTATCTCCTTGACTATGTTCAAAATGCCGGTATTTCAGAAATTATATTTCGAATTCCAGGTTGGCCTTGGCAATCTTTCCGAGCGGCAGAGATGCCGACTGACCTTCCTGCAATGTAAGCCTTACCATACCATCGTCTAGACCGAGCAAGGTCCCGACAAAGGTCTTTCGCATGTTGCCGGCATCATCCGGCAGGAGCTCGAAGGTCCTCAGCTTTACCAAACGGCCGGTGTAGCGCAGATAGTCCGATTCCTTCTTCAGCGGCCGGTCAAGACCGGGGGATGAAACCTCGAGCGTGTAAAACTCACGGATGAAATCTTCCACATCGAGAACCTGCGACAATTCGCGGCTCACTGATGCACAGTCGTCAAGCGTCACGCCGCCGGGCCTGTCGATGAAAAGCCTGAGCACCATCGAACGACCGAAACGCTTGTACTCCAACTCAACCAGCTCCAGCCCAAGCGAGGCTAGGAGCGGTTCCGCAAGGGCGGTCACCCTCTCTGCAACTGTCATCTGAGCCATCCGTAAGTCCAAAAAAAAAGTGAGCCGGAAGAGCTCACTTTTTAGTAGTGAACATGAATTGTGGGTGTTTTGTAGCATCGGCAAGAGGAAAATGCAAGTATTTTTTTACATCTTCACCGGCCTGATCAGTGATTTTATCGCGGATTGGTCAACCTGGAAAGCTTTTTGAGTTGACATAAAAAATCCGGCCATGATAGATCAGTTGCGGAGGTTCCATGAACGACAAACTTTCCGAAATCACTCAGCGGATCATCGCCGGTGGTGCCATCAGCGAAAACGAGGCAGAGCAGCTCGCTCTACGGGCGGGGACCGATCTGTTCGAACTTTTTCTTGCAGCTTCACGTGTCCGCGACCATTTTCTCGGTCAATCGGTTCATCTCTGTTCCATCATCAATGCCAAATCCGGCCGCTGCCCTGAAAATTGCTCATTCTGTGCCCAGTCGGCCCATCACGCGACCGGTGCCCCCGAATTCCCCCTTGTCGACGAGGAGGATATCGTATCCGCGGCCATAAAGGCCGATCAGGAAGGTTCGGACTGCTTCGGCATCGTAACCAGCGGTTCCGGCATCGGCGCTGGCGCGGAGCTCGACAGGATCATCCGTGCGCTCAAGCGCATCAGGCAGGAAACCGGCATTACCCCTGCCTGCTCGCTAGGTATCATAGATCGCGATACGGCCCTCCTGCTCAAGGATGCCGGTGCCGGCACCTATCATCACAACCTGGAGACGAGCCGGAGTTTTTTCCCCCAGGTCTGCACCACTCACAGCTACGATGACGACGTCACAACCGTGCGGGCGGTAAAAGAGGCCGGCCTGCGCGTCTGCTGCGGCGGCATCCTCGGTCTGGGCGAAAGTGTGAACCAGCGTATCGAACTGGCCTTCACCATCAGGGATCTGGGAGTGGACTCGGTACCGCTCAACTTCCTCAACCCGATCAAGGGGACGCGCTTGGGAGAAGCTTCGTTCATCACCCCCCTGGAGTGCCTCCAGGCCATTGCCCTCTTCCGTCTGATCCTGCCGGACCGGCAGATTTCCATCTGCGGCGGGCGGGAACACAACCTGCGCGACCTGCAATCATGGATCTTTTTTGCCGGCGCCAGCGGCACCATGATCGGCAACTACCTGACGACCTCCGGCAGGTCGGCGGAGCAAGACCGTATCATGCTGCAAGACCTGAATCTAACATTGGAGGAGTGCCATGCCTGAAAAGGGGATCTTCATAACCGGAACCGACACCGGCGTGGGAAAGACCATAGCCGCAGCTGCGCTGGCGAGAATCCTCATGCTGCGTGGCATCAATGTGGGAATCATGAAACCGGTAACCAGCGGCTGCAGCAGCCGGGATGGCCGACTCGTCTCTGACGACGCCGAACTCCTTGTCTGGGCAGCCGGTGCGTCGTCGGTGACCCCGGATAACGCACCCTATCTCTTTGCCGACCCCATTGCCCCATCGGAAGCTGCTTCCCATGAAGGCGTGCGCATCGAATTCAGCCGGATCAGGGAGGCCTACGAGCGGCTGGCCCGACAACACGATTTCGTCATCGTCGAAGGCGCCGGGGGGCTGATGGTCCCTCTGGCCGGCGGCCTTCTGATCGCAGACCTCATCAACGACCTGCAGCTGCCGACGCTGGTGGTGACCCGCCCGAATCTCGGCACCATCAACCATACCCTGCTGACCACCTATGCGGCAAAACAGATGGGGATAGCCGTTGCCGGCATCATCATCAACAACTACCCCGCTCAGCCGGACAAAGTCGAATCGTACGCCCCTCACCTCCTGGGATCGCTTGCCAGCGCCCCCATCCTCGGCGTATTCCCCAAAGTAGATGCGGACGAGCCCAAAAGGCTTGTCGAACTGCTGGTGGAGCAGCTCATCCCCCACCTGCTCACCCCATTTCTTCTCAAGGAGCTCGGCTTTGAGTAAACCGATTTCAACCGCCACCCTGCAGGCATACGACCGGGACCACATCTGGCACCCGTTTACCCAGATGCGGGAATGGGAAGCGAGCGAACCGCCGGTCATCGTCCGCGGCGAGGGGTGCTGGCTCGTCGACAGCGAAGACAATCGCCTGCTGGACGGAGTCGGCTCCCTCTGGACAAATGTCCACGGCCATGCGGTTCCCGAGATCAATGCCGCCATCAAGGACCAGCTGGACCGGATCGAGCACTCCACCCTGCTCGGGCTCACCAACGAAAAGGCCGCATTGCTGGCCAAGCGGCTTGCAGATCTGGCACCGACAGAACTCACCAGGGTCTTTTATTCCGACAACGGTTCAACGGCAGTGGAGATCGGCATCAAGATGGCGTTCCAGTACTGGCAGCACCGGGGACAACCGGAAAAACAACGCTTCATCTCCTTCAAAAACGCCTACCACGGCGACACCCTGGGGGCAGTCAGCGTCGGCGGGATCGACATCTTTCACGCCGTGTTCCGGCCGCTTCTGTTCCAGACCATCCAGGCGCCCTCCCCTTACTGCTATCGCTGCGAGATCTGCGTGGAGCGGAATCACACCCGCTGTGATCTTCAGTGCCTGCAGGAATTGGAACGACTCATGGAGGCCCATGCCGGAGAAACTGCCGGGCTGGTGATAGAGCCTCTGGTCCAGGGGGCCGGCGGCATGATTGTCCAACCTCCCGGCTTCCTGAAGCAGGTGCGGGAACTCTGCAGCCGCTACGATATCCTGATGGTCGCCGATGAGGTCGCCGTCGGATTCGGCCGGACAGGGACCATGTTCGCCTGCCAACAGGAGGCTGTGACCCCGGATATCATGGCCCTCTCCAAGGGGATTACCGGCGGATACCTCCCCCTGGCGGCAACCCTGGCCACCGAAGAGGTATATGGCGCTTTTCTGGGAGAGTACAGCGAGCTCAAGACCTTTTTCCATGGGCACACCTTCACCGGCAACCCGCTCGGCTGTGCCGCCGCCCTGGCCAGCCTGGATCTGTTTGAATCCACGCAACTCCTCGAATCCCTTCCCCAAAAGATTGCATACCTTGGCTCGCGGCTCACTGAGCTGTCGCACCGGCCACATGTGGGCGATGTCCGCCAGTCGGGCATGATCGGCGGCATCGAGCTGGTCAGGAACAAGGACTCGCGTGAGCCCTATGCTTGGGAGGAACGTGTCGGCGTACAAGTCTGCCTCGAAGCGAGAAAGCACGGCCTGTTCCTTCGCCCGCTCGGCAATACCATTGTCATCTTCCCCCCCCTGGTCATCTCTCTCGACGAGCTTGCCTTCCTCATGGACGGTATTGAGCAATCGATTCGGTCAATCTGCGATCAGGAACCATCGAGCCCGTTCCCCTGAATGATAAAGGCCGCCTCCATGCAGAAGGCGGCCTTTATTTTGTCGTCGACAATCCAACTGCTACCTGATGACGAAACCATCGACAATGAGTGTCCCGCACGCAACATTCATTGAACCGTAGAGGGTGGTCATCCCCGTCTGTGCCGAAAAATCAGATAGATAACCCCCTCTCAGGGTAATCGTCTCGCCGCAGCGGTTCACAATCACATCTTCCACGAAATCGACGGACTGAACGAGAACCGTTGCGGAACCTGCCGGCACCCCCCCCAGAGCGGTAGAGATGCTGGTGAAATAGCCACCTGTCTGTTGCACCACCACACTCTGACTGACTGTTGCATCCACGCTCCAGGTGTAGCTCGCCGGGGTGGCATCGACATTGCCCGCCACGTCCGCTCCCCTGACGCTGAAGGTATGACTTCCATTGGCAAGTCCGTTCACGGTAAACGGGCTGGCGCAATTTAACCATCCGCCGCTGTCGATGCTGCACTGGAAGGTCCCGCCGGCTTCCGTTGCCGTAAAGGAGAAGGTGGCACTGACCGAGTTCGCCGGGTTTGACGGCTTGGCAGTGATGGACGTGTCGGGTGGGACCGTGTCAATGGACCAGGAGTAGGCAGGTGGCGTTATCTCGGAGTTTCCGGCCGGGTCGTGGGCACGCACGCTAAAGGTATGAGCGACGTCGGCAAGTGCCGGGTATGACGTCGGGCTCGTGCAAAGAGCCCAGGCGCCGCCATCCAGGCTGCACTCGAATGTTGCACCCGTCTCATTGGCGCCGAAGGTAAAAGTTGCATTCGACAGAGGGCTCGGGTTTGCCGGTTTTCCGCTAATGGAAGAGATTGGCGGGGTAAGATCCACTGACCAGGAGTAGGAAAGAGGCGCTGTCTCGATGTTCCCGGCAAGATCCGTTGCACGGATACTGAAGAGATGGCTCCCTTCAGCCAGGCCGGTGACGGAGAACGGGCTGGTACAGGGTGTCCAGGCAGCCCCATCCAGGCTGCAGGCAAAGGAGGTGTCCGGCTCATCAGCAGAGAAGGTGAAGCTGCCAGACGCCAGGTTCGTGGGGTTGGCAGGCCTTCCGGTCAGGGTTGTCGTCGGTGGGGTCAGGTCGATCGACCAACTGTAGGATGCCGGGGTGGCATCGAGATTGCCGGAAAGATCCTGTGCGCGGACGGCAATGCTATGGCTGCCGGCGGGGAGGCCGGTCAGGGTATATGGATTCAGGCAGGCTGCCCATGTCCCGGTATCCAGCTTGCATTGGAAGGTCGCTCCGGACTCGGATGAGCTGAAGACGAAGCCGGCACTGCTCGACCTGGAAAGTGCCGGAGGAGTCGCATCGATGGCGGTATCCGGCGTGATCGTGTCGATTATCCACGAATAGCTGGCTGTCATCCCCAGATTGCCAACCGTATCGATGGCACGCACGCCGAAGCTGTGAGCGCCATCCGGACGGCCGCTAAAGACAAAGGGGCTTGTGCAACTCGTCCACGGTTCTTCATCGATCTGGCAGCTGAATGTTGCCGGCTCATTGGCATCAAACTCGAAGAAGCCTGCCGCAGCATTGTAATAGGGAGCCGGCATGGCAGTGATTATGGCAATCGGAGCCGTGGATTCAAGGATTATGCTTGCCTGCGAACTCTGCGACACGTTAGCGGCATTGTCCCGGTATTGGACGAATACCGTCTTGCTGCCGTCACCCCCCAGAAGCGAAAGGGTCCAGTCTGCCGAAGAGCCATAGAGCTGCCAGTCGCTCCAGGTGAGCCCGTTATTGCTGAATCGCATCTCGACAACCGTGCCGTACGTGTCAAAGGCGTTCAGTGCCAGGACAACCTCCGGAGAAACCGTCACCGAGGCGCCGGCATTGATCTGAATCGTGCCGATCGGGGGAGGATCAATGGCGGTCCCGCTCAAAATCACGCTTTTCAGCGGAGAAGCCTTGGCATCGGATGCGATGAGCAGCTCCGCCATTTTGCTGCCGATTGCCGACGGGACGAATGAAAGATTGACCGTGCAGCTGGTACCCGGCGTCAGGGTCGGCGAAAAGGAAGGACAGCTGCCCAGGCTGAGCGCAAACTGTGTCGAATCCGCTCCGGAAAGCGAAATCGCGCTGATCGCCAGATCGACCACACCGGTATTGGCGAGGTTGATGGACTGTACAGTCGAAGCTCCGGGCAGTGCAATAGTGCCAAACTGCACTGACGTGGGGTTTACGGCAATTTCCGGCTCTGAAATGACCAGTCGGGAAATCCCGCTCCCGTTGCTGCCGGCAAAGACCTGCTGATCGTTAACATAGACGGGTGAAACGGCAATGGCACTGATATCCGGATTGTCCAGGCCGTTGGAGTATGGCACCCAGACGGTGCCGGCAGTGGTCGTCCTGAAGACACCGCCTGCAGTGGCGGCAAAGAGTACCCGATCGGTGGCAAAGGACCTGCTTATGGCGAGCGACTGCACATCAAGGTTCGTGAGTCCGCTGCTGACTGGGGTCCAGGTCAACCCGCCATCGGACGTGAAGAGGATGCCATATTCTGCCGTGCCGGCGTAGAGTGTCGTGTCGTGCTGATAATCCGGAGAAACCACCAGGCAGCGGATCTGGCTGTCGCCGCCAGGAACCTTGCCAGCACTGAGTGGCTCCCAACCGCTGCCGTTTGCAAGGCGATAGACACCAGAGCCAGTTGCGGCAAAGACGGTACCATCCGTCGAATAGGCAGGAGAAAAGGTTACGGTTGATATCTCCTGGCTCCCCAGGCCATCGTTCACCATGTCCCACGAATCTCCACCGTTACTGGACCTGAAGATGCCCGAGCCAGCCGTACCGGCATAGATGATTCTATCGCTTCCGTAGGCTGGTGACAGGGCCAGTGAGCGCACGGCGATCCCCCCCTTGACCAGAGACCATGAAACACCGCCATTTACGGAGCGGTAGACCCCTCCCGATCCGCCGGCAAAGACGGTGCTGTCCGAGGCATACAACGGCGATACGGCAACGGTATCAAGATTCATGTCGTCGATGCCCGTTACGCTCACCAGCCAGGTGGCTCCCCTGTTCGTGGTGCGATAGACCCCGCCCGTGACCGCGGCAAATGCCGTCTGATCGCTGTCGTACGCCGGTGAATATGCGACCGCTTTAACCTGCGAGGCGACCATCCCTGTATTTTGCACAAACCAGAACGATCCGGCATCATTGGAGAGGAGGATACCGCTCCCCGAGGTACCGGCATAGACCATCTGGTCTGTGGCAAAACCGGGCGACACAGCCAGCGCCGCAACAGACCGACTGCCCCAGTTGAGGAGTCCATGCTCTGTCCAGCTCGAACCGGCATCGGTTGTCCGGTAGACACCGCTTTCTGTCCCTGCATACACGGTTTGATCCGTAGCAAATCCCGGGGAAATCGCGAGGGCCATGATACGTGACGGCAGCGTCCCCGGTCCGAGGACAATCCACTCTCCGCTTGGCGGGTCAAACCGATAGACCCCTCCCAGAGCCGTGCCTGCATAGACGGTTGCATCCGAGACATAAGCAGGTGACACGGCAACCGCGAGCACGTCACTGGAAGCAAGTCCGTTCCCCACGAGCGCCCAGGTCTCGCCACGGTTGCTGGACAGGTAGACGCCAGCAGTTGTGGCAACCACCAGGGTCCCGTCGTCTACATAGGCAGGAGAAAGGGCAATGGCGCGGATAGAAGGAGTAGCAACCCCCGCGGTTACCGGGCTCCATGATCTCCCGCCGTCAGTTGAACGGAAAATCCCCGCAGGCGTGCCGGCATAGAGGGTCTGATCCGCGAGAAACCCCGGAGACAGGGCTACCGCAGTCACATCCAGGGATGTGATCCCATTCCCGACCGGAGACCATACCGAACCGTCGTCCTGACTCACAAACAGCCCTGAGGCAGTGGCAGCATAGACCGTTCCGTCAACGGCGAATCCCGGAGATACGGCAACATGCCGAATCGAAAGACTCGCCAGGCCATTGTTCACGGAAGTCCATGACGCACCGGCAGAGGTTGACCTGAACACCCCGCCCGGAGTACCGGCAAAAATGGTCCTGTCCGCGGCAAATACCGGCGAGATGGCCAGCGTAGAAATGGTGCCGGCGTTGGGTCCGGCCTTCATCCAGAGGTAGTTTGCCAGCGACATGTCACGATTGAAGGAAACGCTGACGTCGCGGGCTCTGTTCAGAGACACCGTACAAACGGTACCGGATACATTGTCGCACCCGTTCCAGCCGGCAAAGAGAGACGACAGATCCGGCTGGGCGGTTAACGAAACTACCGTACCAAAGGCATACGGCCGGCTGCAGATGCCGGAGGAACAGGACAGATCCGGCAGAGGCTGAGAATGGACCACCCCACTGCCATCACCCAGGAGATGCACGTTCAGGGCATAATATTGCAGAACTCCGGTGCCGGAAAGCGAGACACTTACCTGCGGAGTGGCAAGGTCGTCAGTCGCAATATCGATTGTCGCGCTCATCGTACCCGCTACCACAGGGACAAACGAGGCCAGAACAGTACAGTTTCCACCCGGTTCGATGGTAGGGGTAAGCGTGGCGCAGGTACCGGAAACAACGCTGAACGCTCCGGGATCAGTTCCTGAAAGGGTGATGGATTGAACCGTTAACGGTGAAGTCCCGCTATTACTGATCGTGAAGGTGCTGGTTGCCGGTGTGGCATTGATATACTGCGGCCCGAAATCATGGGCCTGGGGAAGGACAGCAGCATGGACTGCCGACATCCAGCCCGAACCCGATGCAGAGACCATTGACGCGATACAGATGACTCCCCACACTAACAGTGCCCTCTTGATCATATCCCCTCCCCGATTTCAATTAAATTCGACAAACACAACTGTAATTTAGGATGCTTGCGACCGCTGACTCGTGTCACACATTTACCTGCGCATCAATCCAGACTGCATTGGTCAAGCAAACCTATTTTTTAATTATTTGTCAATAATTTGCAATGACTAATATTGCAACAGATAGTGATGGATTGCAAACATTCCCTTCATTTTTTTCCTATTAAGCCGATAAGGAACGCAAGGGAGGTGGATATGGAAACAACTGCAATTGCCGGGGCAGCCATGATGATGACACAGGCGAAGACCCAGGAAGGAATCAGCATGGCGGCATTGAAACAGGCTGCCGACAGTCAGAACCAAGTTGCTAACATGCTCGCACAGCAGGTACAACAGCTACAGCCTGATCCGAGTTACGGTTTTTCTGCATATGCGTGATTGGAGGGAGAAGGAGCAGTGCCATGACCGATGCAACCAGTATTGCATCCAGTGCGCTTGATGCCTACACCACAAAGATCGAGGTAACAGCACACAACGTAGCCAACACGAATACCGAGAATTTTAAGCCGACGCGGGTAACTTTACAGGAGACACAATCAGGAGGGGTCAGTGCTGCTGTCAGACCCACCGATGACCAGGTGGACATCTCCCGGGAAGCGGTAGAGATGCTTTCCACGGTCAACGGCTACAAGGCCAACCTGCAGGCCATCAAAACCGACACGGAAATGGCACAGAGCATGCTGGACATCATTTCCTGAGAACTGCAGCGTAAAAGGAGGCGATGCCTCGGTTGGAACGTCAGGATATATGTCGAATTCTGAGTGAAGCGGTTAACCGCTTCCGGACGATACCCGCAAGTACGGGTAGAACAGGATTCAGATGACAAAGGCCATGCAAACAGATGCATGGCCTTTGTTTTTTGCGATAGACTCCCATCCCGTCACGTTCAGATAGCTACACCTTTAACGAGATTGCGGCCGTTCTGTTTGGCCTGATAGAGACAGGCATCGGCTACACGAATGAGCTGTTCAGAATCGATTGCCAAATCCTGCTGCCAAGGAGTGTGACTGGCAACCCCAAAACTGGCAGTGATCCGAATGTCATGCCCCACATCCGAAATCACCAACCCTGAAATCAATTTTCGTAACCGTTCCGCAACAATCAGAGCCCCATTCAGATCGGTTTCAGGAAGGACGACAACAAACTCCTCACCTCCATAACGGGCCAGCCAGTCGACCTCTCCACGAATACTCTCTCCGACCTGTGCAGCACAGATCTTGAGAACGGTATCACCTGCCTGATGACCGTACCGGTCGTTAACCAGTTTGAAATGGTCAATATCCAGCATGGCTATGGAGAGGGGGCGCTCATAACGATATGCACGTTTCAGCTCCTGGAGAAGCCGGTCATCGAGATAACGTCGGTTGAACACACCGGTGAGCGCATCGGTGAGGGATAACCGTTTGATCTCTTCCAGGCTCCGCTGCAGCGATCTTTCCAGGTCAATGATGCGACGGGCCGTCTTGATCCGCACTGTCAGCTCTGCAGGATTGACCGGCTTTACCAGATACTCGTCAGCCCCCGCTTCGAGACCCTTTATGATATCATCCTGCCGAGCCTGGGAAGTCAGAAGGATGATGTATGTATATTGTTGTCGATGAGACTCGCGTATTGCCCGACAGAGTTCGACACCATCCATTTCCGGCATTACCCAGTCGCTGATTACCAGGGGGAAATCCCCTTCCACCAGCATCTTCAAGGCAATCTTGCCATTTGCGGCAGTCTCGACCTTGTAGCCGAGGCGAACAAGAGCGTCTTCCGTGATGCGTCGGATAAATCGATCGTCATCAACGAGCAGAATCGGATATTCGCATATGTCACTATCAAAAGTACTCATGCATGTCTTTTCGGTTTGGCCAGATATTTCTTAATAAGATTACGCCAGAACGCAAGAACCCCTGCCTTGATGCCAAAGCAGGGGTTCTTGCACAGGAGACTCAGACCAGCGAGGAACCCACACCAATCAATGAGCCGTATGTCGTATTACCAGATACTGACTTAGTAAGCGTGAGTATCTTCCATGACATCGGCCTCGGTGACCCGTTGCCGAAAGAGCCTGTAGACCCAGATCTTGTAGATAATCACGATCGGTACGAAAATGAAAGCCACGCCAGTCATGATCTTCAAGGTATAGAGACTGGAAGAAGAATTGAATATGGTAAGACTGTACGCCGGATCAAGACTCGAAGGTATCAGGTTCGGGAACAGTCCAACTACCCCGGTGGCAACCACGGTAAGGATTGTGACTGAAGACGCGGCAAAGGCCCCCAGAACGTTTCCCTTTGCCGAAAGAACCCTGATTCCGACAAGCGCTGCTACTGCCAGGAGCGGGATGATAAAGAGCGCCGGGTTGTTGAAATAGTTGTCGAACAATTTCGTGGCGAATTTTGTGGCACCCAGAAAGACAACTGCGACAACAAGGAGAGCCGGCCAGAGCTTATTGGCAAAGGCATGCGACCGCGCGGAAAGATCTCCGACGGTCTTGACCGAGAGATAGAGGGAGCCGTGCACCAGGAAGAGACAGACGAACAGAATGCCCGTCACCAGACCGTACGGATTCAGCAATGAAATGAGGGAACCATGGTAACCGGTGGCATCCATGGGCAATCCCTTGAAGATATTGCCAAAGGCCACGCCGAACAGGAGCGCCGGCAGAAAATTCCCGACCATAATAGCCATGTCCCAGCCACTTTTCCAGCCTGCCCCATCCATTTTGCCGCGGAATTCGTAGGAAACACCACGAACGATCAACGAAAAAAGAAGCAGAAGCAGTGCAGTATACAGGTAACTGAACATGAGCGCATAGGTCGTGGGAAATGCGGCAAAGGTCGCGCCACCGGCAGTGATCAACCAGACCTCGTTACCATCCCAGACAGGGCCAATGGTGTTGATCATGACCCGTTTATCCCCATCGGTCCTGCCGATGATGTTGTGAAGCATGCCGGCTCCCATCACAAAGCCGTCCAGCATGAAGTAGACTGCCCAAAGGACACCCCACAGTACGAACCAGATGATCTGGAATTCCATCTTACGCCCCCCTTCCAGCAGGATTGATCATGGTTGAAAGATCCTCGTCAGGTCCCTTCCTGGCGTATTTCACCAGAAGGAAGATATCTATGACTCCCAGGAATCCGTACAGCAGGGTAAACCCTACCAGTGAACCAACTACCTGACTGACGGAGATCGAACGGGAAACCGCATCCGAAACCTTGAGAACACCATAAACAATCCAGGGTTGGCGACCGACTTCGGCAACGATCCAGCCGAGCAGGGCCGCAAGATAGGGTACCGGGATCGCAAGGACCATGACCCGGAGGAACAATCGCTGTTTCTCAAGCGTTCCCCAGCGAGAAAGTATCATTCCCACCAGCGAAGCAAAGATCATGAATGTGCCCATCCCCACCATCAGACGAAAACTGAGAAAAGTCGGCAGGACTGGTGGTCGAAGATCGCTGGAAAAATCCTTCAAACCTTTGATTTCTGCATCAGGGGTATGAAAAGCAAGGAGACTCACCATATTCGGAATGCACAACCGCTCAATGGCATTGCACTCGCCCTTCTCGTCAGGGAGAAGGAACACATTGAAACCGACCCCTCGTTGTGTTTCCCATATTGATTCCATGGCAGCGAACTTGGTCGGCTGGGTCTTGGCGATCTCGACTGCATGGAAATCTCCTGTCACTAAGACCAGGAGGGAAGATCCGACGGCAAAGGTTGCAGCCATGCGAAAGGATCGCTTGAAGAATTCAAGCTGATTCTGGCGGAGCAGGTGCCATGCTGAAATACCCATGACAAAAAAGGCTGCCACCAGGTAACCGGATGTAATGGTGTGGGAAAATTTAATCAGGCCGTACGGATTGGTGATCAAGGCCATGAAATCGACCATTTCGGCACGCCCGTTTCGCAACACAAAACCGACCGGTTTCTGCATCCAGCCGTTGGCGATGAGGATCCAGAGAGCCGATAGGTTCGTGGCAAGAGCAACGATCCAGATTGAAACAGCATGGAGCTTTTTGGAGATCTTCTTCCAGCCAAAAATCCAAACGCCAATAAAGACCGATTCAAGAAAAAAGGCTACCGTGGCTTCGATGGCCAGCGGCGCACCAAAGATGTCCCCCACGTAGCGGGAGTACTCGGCCCAGTTCATGCCGAACTGGAACTCCATGGTAATGCCGGTGACCACCCCCAGGGCAAAGTTGATGAGGAAGAGTTTCCCCCAGAACTTCGTCATCCTCAGGTAGGTCTCGTCATTGGTCATCACATACCTGGTTTCCATGAAGGCAACCAGGATGGAAAGTCCCAGGGTCAATGGTACGAAAATAAAGTGGAACAGGCTCGTCGCTGTAAACTGTAGCCTGCTCAATGCCAGAACATCCATGTCGCGTTTCTCCTTTCACTTAAGTAAAGTGCCGTAGCCCTGACCATCCATGCAGAGATACTCATGTTTTCATCTGCCACCCCCACGGGTATACTATCGTTTTAACATTCATTAAAAGACCTTTTTGGTCCTGTATGCAGGCAAAAAAAATCAGCACATTGCCGATTTTGCAAGCTCCTCAATTGTAACACCATCCAGTATTTCCACAACCTTCTCCTGAACCGTGCGCCAGACAGGATGCACGAGACAGGTACGGGAAGATTCGCAGCCGTATTCGCCCATGAGGCAACGATTGGGCATGATCTGGCCTTCCACGGCCTCGACGACTTCGCGCAGGGTAATCTGGGATGCAGGGCGACCGAGAACAAACCCTCCCCCGGTGCCGCGAAATGAGTTCACCAGACCAATTTTGGCAAAGCTCTGCAGGATCTTGGCAAGAAAGGTCTGCGGCACATCGGTCGCCTCGGCAATCTCGCTGATGAGCGCCACCTTCCCCTGCGGTAGTCTGGCAAGATAGATGATCCCTCGTATTGCGTATTCACCCTTGCGGGTAAGCTCCATCATAGAGTACCTTTCGGATCGATTTAGTCTTTTATACAGCGCTCAGATGGAACTGTCAAGGAATAATATCGCAGTGCTATCGACGGTACTCCTTCTGCACATGATCGACCCATTCATGGTATGCGCCGGCGTAATCGACCATCAGATCATGAAAAGCGCTTTCGAACGATGCGCTGACAGTCATCCCCGAACCCAGTGCAACGAGGAGATCTTTGACTTTATACCAGCCGTAGGTCTGCACCAGATAATCAACAAACGAATAACTCTGCTGGTAGGCAAGGATTGCCTTTTGTGACGACAGGGATGAAAACGACCCTTCCAGAAGGGACAATGGCAACAGGTCACCGCTGTTCACTGCCGCAGCCAGCTCGGTCAAGGGATGGCTGAATTCTCTGCGCCCTTCCAGTTCGGCCAGCCCCTCATTGAGCCAGGTTGGGCAGTTCCCCGAAGTGAGTTCGTGAATAACGACATGGGTGTATTCATGAAAGAGCAGGGAACGGAGGCCCTCATGCACTTCAGTGACTCCTCCAAGCGGCAAGCGGATCTTGCCGTCATACAATCCACCCGACCAGTCAGGGCTCTTGGTGACCTTCCGGTAATCGGTTCTGGTGTAAATAAGCACCGGAACCCGAGTCACGGGGAAATGGGAGAGATCGGAGCCAACGCGATTATATGCGGTTTCGAGGATATCCAGAACCTGGTCGGCAAGTTGCGATCGCTCATCGCCATCATAGGAAATCATGAAGCGCGAACTGAAGCCGTGTTCCATGCCTCCCTCGACCGACAGCTCACGGCGAGCCTTTTCCGCTGCGGCAGCAATATCCTTGCGACCGGGATCAAGCCCAAGGGCCTGATCCCATGCAGCAAGGGCATCTGTCAGATTCCCCATATCATAGTGGGCCCTGCCGAGAACGTAGAGCAAATCCGGCGTATCGCCTCCAAGCCCCTGCGCCCTCTCAAGTTCGACAACGGCTGCATCATACTGCCGTGCAGAGTAGAGGGCGATGCTGCGTAAAATGCTGTATCGTTGGACCTCGGGGTAAAGTTCGCGTGCACCGTCAAAACTCGTCGCAGCATCTTCATAGCGGCCGTGGGCCATTCGCTGCTGTCCGACCACCGTATAGACCTCTGCCAGATTCCGGCGCAACGTCTCATTGTACGGGAACAGACTGTATGCCTGCTGCAGCTGTTCGAGGGCCTTTTCCGGCTCACCTTTTCGCAGCAACTGCTGGGCGTAATCGTTGAGGAGAAATGGATCGTTGGCAGAGGCTGGGGTACAAGCCAGCACTGTCGCCAGAAAAGCACAAACCACCAGAAATATGGGGAACCGAACAGGCATTACCGTATTCCACCCCATAATGGGTCTTCCCAGAATTGGCGGCGAAGCCGTTCTTCGGGGTTCTGGAGATAGAATTCTTCTTCGTTGAAGGAGTAGGTATAGGTGTCGAGGTAGGAACGTATGAGGGCGTAGGCAGCATTGACCTGCCTGATCCGTTCGGGATCTTCGTCTGTTGCTTTGTCGGGGTGGAGACGTTTGACCAGATCCCTGTGACGTCGCTTGATATCGCGAAGACTGGCACGGTCCGAAAGTCCCAGCACACCGAGGGCATCACGAAGTTCAGCATAAGTCATGGTATCTACCATAACACAGCGACAGCCGCGTGTGAACCGAAAGGTTCGGTTCACCGCTGCCGGTTACCGGCTTGTGTCAGCGCGCAGAGCCCGTTGAACCGATGCTGCAATCCCTGCCGCATCGAGACCGTAGCGGGCACGGAGTTCGTGCTGCTCCCCCTGCTCCACGAATTGGTCGGGATATCCGAAGCGGGTGACGGCCGCGGGCAGCCCCTCCTCTTCGAGCAATTCCAGTACCGCTGCTCCGAAACCACCCTGCAGCGCGTTCTCTTCAGCCGTAAACAACCGTCCTGCCTGACGTGCAAATGCGAGAACAGTCTCCCGATCGAGAGGTTTCACAAAGCGAATATTTACGACGGCCAGTTGGATTCCTTCAGCAGCAAGCGCCTCTGCAGCCTCTAAGCAAGGCCGGACCATGGTTCCCACTGCAAGCAGCGCCCCGTCCCTGCCATCGCGCAGAACCTCTGCCTTGCCGATGGGGAGCTCGTGAAAGGTCTGATCGAGCGGGACGCCGTAGCCATTGCCGCGGGGATAGCGCACCGCTGCCGGTCCGCCGCTGGATATGGCGGTAAAGAGCATGTGCTGAAGCTCGTTTTCATCCTTGGGCGCCATAAGTACCATATTGGGCAGATGGCGAAGATAGGAGAGATCGAACAGCCCGTGGTGGGTAGGCCCGTCGCTTCCCACCACCCCTGCCCGGTCGATGGCAAAGGTCACCGGCAGGTTCTGCAGGCAGACGTCATGGCAGACTTGGTCAAAGGCACGTTGCAGAAACGAGGAATAGACGGCAAAAACGGGTCTGAATCCCTTTGTAGCCAGACCAGCGGCAAAGGTTACGCCGTGCTGCTCAGCTATCCCCACATCGAAAAACCGCTCGGGAAATTCGCGGGCAAAGGTGCCAAGGCCGGTTCCATCGGGCATGGCTGCCGTAAGGGCAACGACCCGCTCGTCATCGGCAGCGATCTTGCGGATAGAGTCGCCGAAGACGCCGGTGTAGGATGCAGCTCCTCCCTTCCCTTTTATGACCTTGCCGGTCGCAATATCAAAGGGACCAACGCCGTGGAACAACGAAGGGTTCCCCTCGGCGGGCGGGTAGCCCTTCCCTTTTTTCGTCAGGACATGGATCAGGACCGCATCGTCGAAGCGATGCACCTTCTGCAGGGTCTCCTGGAGCAGCTCCAGGTTATGGCCATCGATGGGACCGACATACTCGAAGCCGAACGCCTCAAAGAGCATCCCAGGCGTGAACAGCCCCTTGAGCGACTCCTCGGCACGCTTGGCCACCTGCAGAACCCCCCGGCCTACGGAATCCAGCCCTTCGAGGAAATGCTCCAGATCCTTCTTGATCTTGTGGACGAACTCATTGGTTATGGTACGGGAAAGAAACTCCGACAGTGCCCCGACGTTCTCGGCAATGGACATCTCGTTGTCGTTGAGGATGACGACGAGGTCCTTGTTCAGATGCCCGGCATGATTGAGCCCTTCATAGGCAATGCCGCCGGTCATGGAGCCGTCGCCAATGACCGCAACCACCTTGTTCCTCTCCCCCTTCAGATCGCGGGCCACGGCCATCCCGGTTGCCGCTGAGATCGAGGTGGAGGAATGGCCCACATCAAAGGCATCGTGAGGGGATTCGGCCCGCTTGGGGAAACCGCTGATCCCGTCGAGGGTTCGCAGGGTGCGGAAACGGTCGCGGCGGCCAGTCAGAAGCTTGTGGGCATAGGCCTGGTGGCCAACGTCCCAGACGATCTTGTCGGCAGGTGAATCGAAGACGCGGTGCAGGGCAAGGGTAAGCTCCACAACGCCCAGGCTGGGAGCCAGGTGTCCGCCATTGGTCGCGCAGGTTGCGATGATCTCCCGGCGCAATTCGTCGGCAAGCGACCTGAGATCGGCAAAAGAGAGCCTCTTCAGGTCCTGCGGCTCGTTAATGGTATCAAGGATTCGATAGTTCATGATTTACGGGCGATGATGTAGCGGGCAATCTCCCGCAGCGGTTCGGCCTTGGCATCGAATGGATCGAGGGCATTGAGCGCCATCTCGACCAGTTCGGCAGCACGACGCTTGGAATCGGCAAGCCCCATCACCGCAGGATAGGTCGCCTTGCCGCGTGCCTGGTCACTGCCGGCATCCTTGCCGATCTCTTCGGTGGTCCCCTCGATGTCGAGGATGTCATCCGCGATCTGGAAGGCGAGACCGATAGCCTCCCCATAGGTGGTCAGAGCTGCCAGCTGTGCCTCCGTGGCCCCGCCGAGGATGGCCCCCGACTTCACCGCCGCCTTTATCAGGGCACCGGTCTTGTGGGTATGGATATACTGGACCGTGGCAAGGTCGATCTCCGCCTTCCCCTCGCTCTCCATGTCCACCACCTGGCCACCCACCATGCCGTGGGAGCCGGCGCAGCGGGCTATTTCCTGGATAACCGCCATGGTACGGCCGGCATCCGCCTTCTGGAATGCGGGATTGCTCAAAAGGACAAAGGCCTCGGTGAGCAGGGCATCTCCGGCCAGGATCGCAACTGCCTCGCCATAGACCTTGTGGTTGGTCGGGCGGCCGCGCCGGAAATCATCATCGTCCATGGCCGGAAGATCGTCGTGAATGAGCGAGTAGGTATGGATCATCTCCATGGCGCACGCCGCCGGCATCACCGTCTCGCTATTGCCGCCCACTGCTTCGCAGGCCGCCAGCATTAGAACCGGACGGATTCGTTTGCCGCCGGCAAAGATCGAATAGCGCATGGCCGAATGCAAAGATGCGGGGAGTTCCGTTTCCGGCGGTAGGAAACGGTCCAGCGCCGCATCAACCTCGGCACAGCACTGCTTGATATACTGCTTGAGATCCATCGAACCTCTCCTTCAGAAGGGACAGGGGTAATCAACCACACAAAAGCCGGGTTATGCATCCTCCAGATGAAACGGCTCGGTCCTGAAACTGCCATCCTTCTGTTTGAGCAGCAGTTCCACCTTCTTTTCAGCCTCGTTCAGCTTCCGGCTGCAGACGGCAGCATGCTTGACCCCTTCCTCGAACGCCTTGAGGGCATCGTCAAGGGGGAGCTCGCCGCTTTCCAGGCGCTTGACCACCTCTTCCAGTTTCTTCAGCGATGTCTCGAACTTTTCCACGGCCATATGGTTCCCGGTCATCAAAAATGGATCGTCATTATACCTGTTTGGGACTGCCAGTCAAGCACTGCCTTGATCTGCGACCGCAGGCTCAACCGTTTCCACCAGGCAACCGGCAGAACCCCTGTGCAGGCGAAGACGCAGACGGTCACCCACTGCCAGCTGATCGGAACTGCGGACGATCAGGCCGTCCTTTTCGCGCTGGGCCAGGGAATAGCCGCGTGCAAGGGTGGCAAGCGGCGACAGGGCATCCAGTGCACCGGTGCGGCGGGCCATTGTCTCGCGGAGATGGTCCATCCGACGCTGTACGGCCTGGTCCCTGCGGGCAACGAGGTTCTGAAGTTGTTCCCGCCCATGCTCCACCGCTCTCCCCGGACTCCGGAGCCGAAGCATCTCGATCAGGGCACTGAGTCGATCGGTGTGGCGTGCCAGCATTCTTCCCAGAAGGGATGACATCCGCTCCTGCATGAAATCGACCCTTTGACCGAGCTGACCGATCAGCATGGCCGGGTCTCTGAGTGACGCCTGAGCCATTCCCACCCTGGACTTCAGACCCGCTATCAGACCGGCTGCAGCGCGTCCCAGCCGGTGTTCGAGGGTCTGCACCAGGGTTGTCAGCTCCGCTTTGCTGGTAATGACCAGTTCAGCCGCTGCCGATGGAGTCGGCGCCCGCAGGTCGGCGGCCAGATCGGCGATGGTGAAGTCGATCTCGTGCCCCACAGCCGAGATCACCGGGATCCTGGACGATGCGATGGCCCGGGCAACAATCTCCTCGTTAAAGGCCCAGAGGTCTTCCAGCGATCCGCCTCCCCGGCCGACGATCAGCACGTCGACGTCGCGGTAGAGATTGAAATCCCTGATTGCCGAGGCGATCTCCACTGCCGCCCCTTCTCCCTGCACCTTGACCGGGATGAGCAGAACCTCGATATTGGCGAAGCGGCGATCGAGCATGGTGAGGATATCATGGATCGCGGCGCCGGTCGGCGAGGTCACCACCCCGATCCGCCGTGGCAGACGGGGAATCGGCTTCTTGTTCGCTTCGGCAAAGAGCCCTTCCCTGGCAAGCCGCTCCTTGAGCTGGAGAAAGGCGAGCTGCAGGGCGCCAATCCCCTGCGGCTCCAGGTATTCGGCAATGAGCTGGTAGTCGCCCCGCTGGGCAAAGACCGAGATCCGGCCGCGGACGATGAGACGCATGCCGTCCCTGATCTTGAACCTGAGCGAGCGGGCCGCGGCGCGGAACAGAACGCATTTCAGCTGTGCCCCGGCATCCTTCAGGGTGAGATAGATATGCCCGGACTGGGGAGTCGCCAGGTTCGAGACCTCCCCTTCGACCCAGACCTGCTCGAAGTTCTCTTCCAGCACATCCTTGACCAGCGCAGAGAGCTGGCTTACGGTCAATATCCGTTTTTCGGCAAAGAGTTCCATGGCTGTGCCTGCTCAACTTGATACGGAAAGACCGGCGGCATGCTTTCCGGCCCGTTTTTCCGCTGCCGGGGGAAGAAGCCGGCCAGTGGCCGTGACACTAGCACAGGGTGCGGGGTGCGTCAATCAGGTTGACCCGACCGGGCGATCATACTATGATGCGCCCATGTCACAGCATCCCTACGTCATCACCATCTCCTCGGAAAAGGGAGGGGTCGGCAAGACCACCCTTGCCACCAACCTGGCGATCTTCCTCAAGGCCATGCGGGAGGACCTCTCCGTCACTGTCTTCTCCTTCGACAACCATTTCACCGTGGACAAGATGTTCGCGCTGCCCGGTCAACATCCCCACGGCACCGTGGCCGAGCTCCTGGGCGGCACGCCTGGCTGCGACCTTTTGCATACCGGCCAGTACGGCGTGAATTACATCCCCTCCTCCAACGTACTCTCCGAGCTGCGCAGTTCCGTCCAGGGGCCGATGTTTCTCGCCCGGTTACTGGCAACCTCTTGCATCCCCGGCATCATTGTCATCGATACCCGGCCGGAACTGGATATCCTGACCCAGAACGCGCTCTATGCCGCGGATCAGGTCCTGATCCCGGTCAAGGATATGGCGTCGCTGGAGAACTGCCGCAACATCTTTACCCTGTTCGACAGCAGGGGGCTGGACAAAAAGAGCCTGGCACTCATCCCCTGCCTGGTGGATTCACGCGTGAAATTCGACGGCATGTTCAGGGACCAGCGCACCCTCCTGAAGGCGTTTGCCATCAATCGCGGCTATCGCTGCCTCGACACCTACATTGCGAAAAGCCCCAAGGTAGACAGTCTCAACACCAACCCGGACGGCCGCATCTTCCCCATTCTGACCCACGCCCGGGGAACCGACGTCTTCGGGCAGTTCGTGCAGCTCACCCGGCTGATGCTGGCTGCAATCCGAGGCATCAAGGAACCCCGCGCCCAGCAGTTCAGCGCATGGCTGAATGCCGAGGATGAGCGACGCAATGCAGCCTTTACGAGCCGCCGTGCCGCGCTCAAGCCGCATTGCCCCATCTGCGGCAGCCCGTCGCTGGGCAACGTCAACCACCCACCCGGTCTTTACTACGAAACCGGCGACGGCAGCAGCCGAGGGTTCATCAACGGCGACTGCTTTTCCGACCTCATTACCGCCCTGCTCCTGCCGAGCGGCAGCAGTCTCAGCCCCTCGGACCCGCTCAGCACTCTACTCCTCGACGCCACGGCATCTGCCACGTTTCTGATACGGCCCTTGCAAAACGGCGCGGCAGCCCAGATGGAACTCATGGCGATCGATCCCGACGGGAAGCAGATCATTCGCCAGCGTATTGCCTGTTACGGATATGAGGGAAGTATAACGAATCGGCGGGAGGCGAGACTGGCGCACCTGGTGAATGTTACCATTGGCGCACAGGGCCTAGGTCAGGAAGGGAGCTTTCTCATCGTTCACCCCATCAATCCCCGTGCCCCGGAATCCATCCTGCAGGAAGAATCGTACCGCAGCTTCCGCAAACTGCGCCAGCGGTGCATGGAACATCTCGCACCCGCCGTCACGCAGTGACGCTTACCTGACCAGCTCCGATACCCCGACGAAGTTGATGCCATCCTTCTGCAGCTCGGGCAATGCGGCAGACAAGGCCTGGATCGTCGCCTTGTGGGGATGGCAAATGGCTATGGCGCTCCCCCGCTTGCGCGCCAGGGCAGCCACCTGTTCAAGCTGGCTTCTGATCGCCCCCACTTCCTGGACATTATCGAGAAAGACGTTCCGGCCGGCCGCATCCAGCGCCATGCCGCGCGCAAGCTCCATCCCGACGGATCGGGGGCTGGTTCTGCTGTCGACGAAAAAGAGCGAATGGGCCTTGAGCTGGTTCAGCACCACCTTCATCTTGTCCCTGTCCTCGGTGAACCGCGACCCCATATGGTTGTTGGCACCCACGGCCTGCGGCAGCAGCCGGATATAGTCATTCATACGACGGGCGATCTCCTCGTTGCTCTGGGCAACCAGGAGCCCGTTGGCTTCGAGACGCTGGTGCGGATACCCCTGGGGCTCCATGGGAATATGGATCATGACGGGGTACCCCTGCGACCGTGCCGCCTCTGCAACATCGCGTACCTTGGCAAGACCGGGGATAAGCGAGAAGGTCAGCGGAACCTTGATGGCCATGAGTGCGCGCACCTCCTGCATGCTCGATCCCATGTCGTCGACGATGATCGCCACCGTACCCGGCCCGTGAACCCGTTTCTTTCGCGGATATTTTCGAAGTGAATCGATAGAACTCGACGTATAGGGCTGTTGCTCGACGGGGTGATATGTCTGGCGGGGGGGGAGTTTGTAGCGTTCATTCTGTTGCGGGGTTGAAGGGACAGGTGCCTCAACGGGCATCCGTTCCCTGAGCTGCTCCAGCAAGAGCACCACCAAGACAATCAGGAGCACCACCAGCAACAGGGCGCCGAACGGACGCTTCCCTCCTGCCGGTTTGCGCCTGTTGGTGCGATTACGCTTCTTCGCCTTCATGGTGCCTCACTATCCCTTCCAGATCCTGAACCTTGACACACAGGCAGCCTGCCGGACTGATCCTCCCGGCAGGCTGCCTGCCACCCAAATGCTACCCTGTATCCTTCTCAGCGGGCCTTTTGTGCCGGCTGCACCTTCTGCTCTCCTGCTGCGCCGACTGAATTCCCCTTCTGCTCCTTGGGTGCCGGCTTGGCAGCAGCGGTCTGGACAAGATAGTTTGCTGCAAAGAAATAGTCATCGACAGCATCCACCGCCCCATCTCCGTTCAAGTCAGCGGCTTTCTGGTCAGCCGGGGTCCCCCCCCTGGCAAGAAACTGTCTGAAATCCGCTTCGGTCAGCTTGGGAAACGGTTTGCCGTTGTACGACTCCAACAGGGGCGCCACGGTCAGGGGGATCTCGGTGATGATATCGTCGATAAAATAGGTCAGGACCACCTGGTAGGCCCCTATTTTGGGGCGAAGCTCCACCACCCAGCTGTTTTCATCCCCCCGGCGGAAAGAGACGAGCTGCGCCTCCTTGTTGATCGCCACATTCGGAGCAGACGCGGCATCGTGCGGCGGCATCAATCTGACCTTGAGCACCTTCTTGCCGTCGGCGAGAAAGACTGCTGGCTCCTGCCGATACCCCTTGGACTGCTGACCGAAGAGGTCGAGGATCTCTTTCGGCTGGCGCGGCCCGGTGTAGGTTTTGAGTGTTTCGAGGACTCCCTTGTAAGCAAGGAATTTGGGTTCCTTTGCCTTCTCACTCTTCGGCTCTCCAGGCTGCCCCTGCTCTCTCCCGCCATCACCGGTCTCAGCAGGGGTGGAAGACTCCTTGAGCGCATCCGTTGCAGCGACCTCCGGCTTCTTAACCTCGTCCTTCTTCTCTGTTTCTAGGGGAGTGCCGGTGGATATGCTGACGCTCCCGAGCCAAGTGCCCGCCACGGTCCCGGTCGGAGGAGTATCGGTTGAACCGCTTTCCGTATTGGTGTCGTTGTTCTTATTTACGGGGATGACGGTCTCGGTCGAACCACCCGTTGATGCTGAAGAATCGGTGGTCTCGGTAACCGTCGAAATTTCCACAGGATTGGTCGCTGAATTGATTCCCGTCACCGTGACCGTCGGTATCTTGAGCGCTACCTTGCTGTTCCTGGTAAATGTCATGGTGGCGATAACGCCGTTCCCTGAGAATGATGTCGAAGTGATGGCAGCCATGGTTATGGCCCCTGTCTTGCCTGTATTTGAAGACAAGAACCCTCCCTGGTTGGATATGAGCGATCCCTGCACGACAGCAGGATTGGAGATGGAATTTGCGTCATAGGTAACCGTGATATACATGCCGGCCACGCCGTCCATGGAATAACCCTGGAGGTAGAAGACCCCTCCCCCCCCGGAAGTTATCCCCACGCTGGCAGCCTGCGCATACCCACCCATCAGCACAAACACACCAATCAGGATACAGAAAACGACCGATTTGCCTGCTTTTCGCATCGGGCACCTCGAAAACGGTATTGGACAGCATCCTCAAAGACGTCTCATTATACGCAAGTTGCCATGGCTTGTCCACCAAACGCACGAGGCTCCTCCCCGGACGGGAAGGAGCCTCGTGCGTTTATGGTGGCGGTAAACGGTCAATAACCGCTGTTGTGGCACTCCCAGCAGACATAATCGATGCCTGACCAGGCTTTGTAGCCACGATAGGGTTTCCCCCACTTCACGCTGGCCTGGCCGATGTGGCACGACACATTCGTACAGGTCTTGGTTTCAGGCGCATACGCGGCACCAGACAGCGGCCAGTAGGTGGTGGTCATGTTGCCGAACCAGTCGGGCCTGGACAGGGCAAAGGAGCGGGTCTGATCGAAGGAGACATCGTTTCTGCCGTTTACGTGCTTTGCATGGCTGGCGATCGGCATGCTGCTGAAATGGGTATAGTACGGCGACGGTGTGCGCCACCATGCTGCCTGCACTTTTACCGTATCGTTGTGGCAGAAGGAACAGGTGATCGGGTTCATATCGAACCACTCCTTGTTGAAGTGTCCCTGCTCGTACCCCCAGGGATTGCCCCAGGCATGGCTGTCCCCGGTCATGCCGTCATTGGTGGTGTAATCGTTCCGGGGGGCGTTGGCATGACAGCCCGAACAGTCGGCCGGCAGCTGTGAATTCCACTGCACGTCCCGGTAGACCCGTGTCGTAACGAGATTGGCGGTCGCATAATCGTCACAGTAGCGGGCACCCGATGCATTGGTGAAGGTGCAGTCCGTCGGGGTGGTAAACGAGGTGTAACTGTGGCAGTAGACACTGCTGCAGGTACCGTTGGTGTACGGGTAATTGCGACCGTCGAACAACACGTCATTGCCGGAGAGATACGTTGCCTCGGGCGGATTGAGCGACTTGACCGTTCCTTCGGGGGCAGTCGGGTCGTACAGTTCGACCTGAACGAATCCGTCCCGGTGATAGATGTCCATGTCTCGGGGATGGCAGTTGGCGCAGTTGAAGAGATACCCTGCCGAGGTGTCGCCGGCAATGCTTACACTGGTGTAACTGGCCTGCAGGGCCGTGCCGCTGAAATGCCTCGTGTGCGAAGGGGTGTTCGGCGGGGATTCGTGGCAGCCGTCGCAGTTGTCGGGCTGGGCGCCCCATATTCTGGCCCCTTCCGCGGTGGCATGGCAACTGGTGTTGGTGCAGGTGCCACCCGACGGAGCATAGGTGTACTGCATCGTTATTAAGCCGCTTGGAGCAATGTCATAGGCGCCGTTCAGATGATTGGCGAGATTCGTTATGGAAGAGCCGTTGGCTGTCGTAGCATTGTGGCAGACCGAGCAGTTGAGCTTGTGCGCCTGATACATGTGACTGTTGGCCTTGGGAGAGCCGCTGGCGTAACTCGGCCTGGCAGCATGGCAGCCGCTGCAGCCAATGGGTTTCCCCCAGGTGGCGGTGACACTGGTGATGACTCCCGTGGCAATCCCGGTGCCGTCATGGTGGCAATTTGCGTTAAAGCAGGACCCGCCTGAACTGGCCGAGGAAAACCTGAACTGGAGCCCGTTCCCTGGCATCACATCATAATTGCGGTCAACGTGGTTATCCTGATTGCTAATGGTGACGCCATCGGCAGTAGTGCTGTAATGGCACTTGTCACACCCATAGCCGTACGTGTTGTGCTTGGGATGGCTGTTTGCCTTCGGCGTCTTGTTCGCGTACGCCGGCGGGTATGCATGGCATGATGCACAGGAAAGCGTTCCGGATCCCCAGGAAGCAGATGTGTATGAAGGTATGATCCCCGTCGAAGCGGAAGTGCCATTGCTGTGGCAATAGCCGTTCGAGCAGGTGCCGCCGGTCTGTACGAAGGTGTAGGAGAGAGCATCCGTTCCGGAGGAGATGTCAAATGCCTTGTTCACATGGCGATCAAGCCCTGAAATGGTCGCATTGTCCGCGGTCGTTCCAAAATGGCAGGCCGAGCAGTCATAGCCTTTCTGCTGGTGCCGGGCATGGCTGTTCGCCTTGGGAGCGCCGTTGGGGTAATCGGGAGGGGAGGCATGGCAGGAGGTGCAGGCAAGGGGTGTCCCGCCCCATGCGGGTGTTATGAGCGCAGGGATTGTTCCGGTGGAGAGCGAGGTCCCGTTGCTGTGGCAATAGATGTTCATGCAGTTGCCGAAGCGGTTCTCCTGACTAGGCAGGTAATCGCCCACAGGTCCGGAGTAACTGCCGAACGGAACATTTGCAGGGTCCTTGGGAATGACGATGAGCGGCCTGCCTGCACTGGTGGCATGGCCGAATGCCGTGTGTCCGGGATGGCATTTGATGCAGTGCGCTGCCCCGGGGAAATAGTCGTCATGGCGAGCGTGACTTCCTGCAGCCCCGGAGCTGCCCGCACCATTGGGTGGCGCCCCGTGGCAACCGCTGCAATCGCCGGGATAGGTAAACAGGGCACTCCCCCATAGGGGTGTCATGCTTTCGAAGTGGCAATTGACGTTGCTGCAGGTATCCAAGGAGGGCGCGGCAGTCTGGGGGAACGCGGATGTCCGGTTGCCGTAAAGGGCTCGGACAGGTGAATTGTTCAGGTTTGCCGATAGCTGGATACTGCCGTCCCGATGCCCCTGGGTGTAAAGAGAACTGCCGGCATGGCACCGTTCGCACTGCTGGAAACCGTTCATATCAGACAGATGTGACCGGTGGTTCCCCTGAAAACCGCCGGTCGTGACATTGCGATAGGACGCATCCAGCGGGCGATAGTCCACCGGGTTTTGCGTCCCGTGGCACTGATAGCACTGAATGGCGGCCTCGGCTGCCGAATGGACTAACAGTACGCAGCATGACAATAACAGCAAGCGAACAAACAGCCCCCTCTTCCCGGTCCCCGACAATTCGCACCTCCAAGAAAGAATGATTCAGGTGCCCGTAAAATAGAGCTTTTTAACGTCAATCTCAACAAAAATGTAATGAAACTCCCTACGACGGGATGAACCCCTTGAGATCACAGGGCATGACCGCATAAGGGTTATACGATGGACGGCACCAAAGTATCAGATATTGTACTCGGCCCCATCCTGCAACAGTTCGAGGTGTATACCCATGGCCGAAGGATCGTCAATGTACGAAGTCGCAACACAGGACTTCAATGGGAGAATTAGCCTAATATTGAACACCCATTTCTCCCCAGATATGAACATATTTGCATCCCTCCAATCAAGAACCTGCAGCTTCACACGCTAATCGTCTGGAATCATGCACAATTTTTATTTTTTTAAATTACGCCTCCGTGGCACCCAACTTGCTATACCATAGTTAACTATTTGATATTTTGTTATTTTTAACCATTACACGCAGCACACCTGTAGAGGCAGCCATGAAAGCCACCGGGCAACCACATATGTATTCAGTCCTGTATGTCGAAGATGACCCTACCTATTTTGCCCGTACTGCCAAAATGCTGAGCAAGCTCGGCTTTTTCCTGTATGTCGCAGAAAATGGTCAGGAGGGGCTGCGCATCTTTAACGAAATCAATCCTGACATAGTCATCACCGGCATCGAGCTGCCATTGATGAATGGCCTGGATATGGCATTCCAGATGCGCAATTTCAGCGAAAGCACCCCCATCATCCTCACACTCTCTACACAAGAGACAGAGTACCTGATACGGTCGTTCGACATCGGTATTGACCATTATCTCTTGAAACCGATATCCCCGGAAGCATTGGAAGCAACTCTGCTTCGCTGCACGAAAAAATTGGAGAACGCACGTGTCCTTGCAGATCAGGTCAACCAGTCGTCCCTCCTGCTCAACGTGATGGAACATTGCCCCAGCATTATTACCATCACCGACCCATCCGGAAGCATCCAGTATGTGAATTCACTTGGTGCTGCCGCAAGTGGTTTGAACCAGAAAGACCTTCTGGGCAAGCATGTCTCAATACTCTTTCATCACAATTCGGCCGAAATCTTCAACGGTTTTTCCGAGGCGCTGATGACAGGCCAGTCCTGGGCAGGCGAACTGATTATCCGGGACAACAAAGGCAACGCCCTGATAGAGCAGACTAGCGTCTCACCCGTACTGGATGCAACGGATAACGTTTCCCATTTCATCCTCTTTTCCGAAGACATCACGAAGAAAAGGGAGGCAGAGGAAGAGATCCGCAAATTGAATGCAGAACTCGAATACAGGGTCTTGCGCAGGACTGCCCTCCTTGAGGCAACCAACAGGGAGCTGGATGAATTCTGTGATGCCATTTCCCATGAACTGTGCGGACCTCTGTCAAGATTGCAGGGATTGAGCAAGGCGTTATGCGAAGATCTGAAAGACACCCTCGATGATTCAGGGAAGGATTACCTGAACCGGATGAACCAGACCAGCCACCAGCTCAAACATATCATTGATACCCTGTTGAATTTGAGCCAACTGACCCGGAGAAGCCTGTCGGTACAGGACGTCAACCTGAGCGCGCTGGCGTTGTCCATCGCCAACAGTCTTAAATCCTCCTCCCTGGAAAGAGAGGTCAAATTCTACATTGCGCCAAACATTGTCGTCAAAGGAGACCAGGTACTTCTTAAAGTAGTGCTTGAAAACTTGCTGATGAACGCCTGGAAAAGTACAGAGAATCATACTCCATCGCAAATCGAATTCGGTATTGCGAAATCGAACGGCAAGTCTGTCTATTTCGTGAGAGACAATGGTTGCGGCTTTGACATGAAATATGCGAACAAGCTTTTCAAACTCTTCTATCGCCTGTCATCGCCCCACGATTCACCGGTTAACGGCACCGAACTCGCGACAGCCCAACGGATAATCCAGAGACATGGTGGCAGGATCTGGGCTGAGGGAGAGGTCGAAAAGGGGGCAACTTTCTATTTTACGCTGTAGAAGTCAGGCAACTTCCCTTCTCCGGCAGATCGAATACCTTCGCTCAAAAAGCTCGCAGCATAATGCGGGCTTCAATCCGCTGACAGGATCCTCACCTCTGGTGGGGATTTTTCTTCCCAAAAATCAAGTCCATGCCTGAAGTCAATCCACTGAAACAGCGCCAACTATCTAAATTTACATATTACAAAATACATACATCAGGTATTTTCCATAAATATGCTTGTTTTTATGTTTTTTGATGCTATAGATTCACAAAACATTTTAATGATATTTATTTTGATTTTATCTCGTAAAGAAAAATCGACCTCAAGGACACCATTATCATTCAGTGCATAGCGGTTGGGCTCCCCTGATCCCACTGCTGCCACAACACTCTCGGGAGGATTGTTCATGAAGATGTCTCTGAAACTCAGGTTGATCGGCATACTACTCTCATTGGTGACACTGTCAGGCTGTGGCGGCAGCGACAGCAGCCAGGTCACTGACAGCTATATCTTCCCGGCAGGTACGTCCACGCTGGCCTTCACCGCCATGAGCACATCCCTGCTTCCAACCTCGATCAGCGGGATTGATTTTTCCATCACCCTGCCAGTGGGTATGAACGTTGCCACTGCAAATGGTGGATCAGGCCCGATCGAGATCGCTTCCATAACAGCCGGTTCTGCTCTTGCTGGGACCAATCTGGCGTTTGGCAGCTATTCCGCATCAACCCGCACGGCTCACCTCTCCATGGCAACAACCAGCAACAGCTACCGATCCGGTGAGTTCCTTCGTCTCGCCTGTACGGTCGATCCGAACACGAACATCACTCTCGGCAGCCTGAAAAATGCAAATTCTCCGGTGCTGATCCAAAAGGCAGTCGGCTGGGATCCATCCACTCTGGGAACTGTGCTGCTTACCAATCAGGTAAGGGTGGCGATAGGTGTTGCAAATTAAACAGGGAAAGCCTGCCGAACAATATATTTAACACTGTGTAATTATTATTGATCTATCTCCAGACGTGAGGTATTGGTAAGCTGTAATGAAAACTTGCCGGTGAGCGTCTGGAGGACATGCATGAGGGAAAAGAAAGAGATCTGTGTCTTTGTTTCATCCCCCGGGGATGTGAGCACAGAACGTGATATCGTTGAGGATGTGGTTCAAAGAATCAACAAGACCTTGGGTGACGAACTGATGGTGTTCGTCAAGGTTAAGAGATGGGAGGACATCCCCCCCTGTGCTGGGAGCGTGCAGGAAACCATCAACTCCCATGTCGGCCCGTATGACATCTTTCTGGGGATCATGTGGGAACGGTTCGGCAGCCCCACCTCGAATGCCGAGTCCGGCACCCAGGAAGAGCTCAAGTCCGCCTATGAATCGTGGAAGTCAAACGGCAGTGTTGCTGAGATACTCTTTTATTTCAGGGAAAACACCTCTGTTCCCCGCAATGCAGACGCTGCGGAACAACTCCTGAAGGTCATCAGATTCAGGGAAGAGCTGAGTTCCAAGCTGAAATATACCCTGTACCACGAGCCGATCGATTTTGAACGCCTGGTCCGAGACGACCTGGAACATATTGTCAGAAAGCTCCTGAACAAGACCACGGTGCCGAAATCGATCAACGTGGAGAATACGGATATTGAAAAGGTTGAACAGGTCTGGGACGCAATCGGGGTCGCGTCTTCTTTCAAACCCAACAATCATGTAGAGAAACAGACCTTCTATCGAGCCAGGATCCAAACCACTTCCGGCTACATTGCCGGCAAAGAGGGAGTGGATGAGCTCAAATCCAATTTTATCCTCATATCCAAAGACCCGATCCGCCCCTTCGATATCCAGATCGGCGAAACCCGGTCGCTACGGCAGGCGGGAAACCCGACCGCCATACCGGACCTGACTATCCTGGACCTGGGCAGCGTCAAAAGCATGTACCCTTTTCTCCAGGTCGAGGGATACCGGTGGATCCGCATGGTCCTGGCAGAACTCACCACCGACCAGAAGATACTCGACTTCATCTACGAAAACGACACCGATCCCCAGGTGCGGTCGATTACGGCAAAAAATCCCTCTGCCAGCAGCGACCTGCAACAGAAGGAATGCAAGTTCTGCCAGGACAGGTTCAGGTTCCTGCGGGATCTCCGTTCAGGATCGGACAAGACCTTTATCATCGCCAACGATTTCCCCTACGGCCCCTATTTCCATTACATCGCCTTCCCAGCCCAGCCGATTCACGCCTGGCAGGACCTGGAACTGCCGGATATCTACGACATGAACCATACCATCTGGCGATTCCTCAAACGGGAACAGAAGGCCGGCAAGTGGCTCCCCGCACCGGCCGGTGTGTTCATAGGGCTGAATTCGTCCATCCGGCATCTGGTCATGGGAACCCGTACCCGCACCTCGGCAGGTGCGAGCATCACCCATGTGCACAAGCAGATCTGGGGCATGGCGCCCGGTTCGGTCAATCTCGGTAACCATCTGGATGAACTTTGCCGACGGATAGAGGTGAAGGGGGGCTATCTCAATGCCTACCTGCAGTTTCTGCGACGCGAGCAGATGGTGATCCACGAGGACGACCATGTCGTACTCTACGTCCCCTACGGTCAGATCTCCATCCACGAACTGCAGATCATGGTCAAGAAGCCGGGCATAACCCATTATCTGGCCCTGTCGGAGGAAGAGATCACCTCGCTCTCCATTGCGGAGACCATAGCGGTCAAGCTCCTGGATGCGCTGGGCATCCACAGCTTCAACCAGGTCATGATCACCCTCCCCTTCGACCGGGTGAGTACCTATTTCAGCCTTATCCTCTGCTTTGTCACCCGGGAAGTGGATCTGGCAGTCTCGGAACTGAATCACCTGTTTGTTGTCGACAAATATCCCGAAGAAACGAGAGAACTCCTGGTGCCGATCAAGGGGAGCATCATCAAGCAGGTGGTGGAGAGCGCAGCAGGCATTGCCATTTCCTGAATCTGCACCGGATAAGCAGGTGACGTCCGATTGCGTACAAAAAAAGGGAACGCCGGCATCGGCATTCCCTTTTTCATCTGCAGTGTAAAGACTGCCCCGTGCCTAGGGGAGTTCGTTCAGGTCTTTCAGTATCTCGTTAACGTCAAGGCCATGGGCGGAGCAGCCCTGTTCCAGGGTCTCGTTCTGGGCACCCATGCAGCCGATACACCCCAGGTTGTACTTGCGCAGCACCTTGGCTACTTCGGGGCTTGCCTGAAGGGCCTGGGCAAAGGTCATGTCCTTGTTGAACCGCTCACTCATCTCAGTACCTCTCTCTTGAAATCGTTACCGCGGAAGGGAAAACCCTAAAAAGGCCCCCTGCACGTGGCGGACTACTCGTATTTGATATCGATGATCTCGTATTCCTTGAGTCCTGCCGGAACCTTGACCTTGACCGTATCATCCAGTTTGTGGCCGATGAGCGCCTTGCCGACCGGCGAGGTACAGGACATCTTCCCCAACTTGATATCAGCCTCGTCCTCGCCGACGATCCGGTAGGTCACCTCTTCCTCGGTTGCCGTATCGTAAAGGGTCACAGTGGCACCGAACACCACCTTGTCCGGTTTCAGATTCGTGAGATCGACCACGTAGGCCCTGGCCAGTTTGTCCTGCAGTTCCTGGATCCGACCCTCGATAAAGCTCTGACGGTTCTTGGCGGCGTCGTACTCGGCGTTCTCGGAGAGATCGCCGTGGCCGCGGGCCTCGGCGATATCCTGGATGACACGCGGACGCTCCTCGCGGATCAGGCGCTTCAGCTCCTCCTGCAGTGACTCGAAACTCTCTTTGGTCATGGGTACCGAATGGGACATGAAACAACAACTCCTTTGAAAACCGCCGGGGCAGCCAGTATATGAGGCCGCCCCGGTCGAAATGTCTCTCGATTATGAATGGCCTGCTAGCGCAGATACTCCTGCAGCGGTTTTACGTCCAGCTCCTCCTGCATGATGGCGAGGATACCGTCGACCGCCGCCCGCGCACCAGAAACGGTAGTGAAATAGGTGACATTGTGCATAAGGGCATTGCGCCGGATGGAAAAGGAATCCGCAACAGCCTGGGCACCCTGGGTGGTGTTGATCACCATGGCGATCTCGCCGTTCTTGATGGAATCGACGATATGCGGCCGCCCTTCCAGCACCTTGTTGATCACCCTGACCTTGACACCCTTTTCCTGCAGGAACGACGCGGTTCCACGGGTTGCAAGCAGCTGAAAGTTGGCATTATAGAGCTTTTGGGCTATGGAGACAACATGTTTTTTGTCCGCATCCCTGACGCTGATGAAGATGTTGCCGCTGGTGGGAAGCCTGACCCCTGCCCCGAGCTGGGCCTTGGCAAAGGCCTTGGCAAAGGTATCGTCGATCCCCATGACCTCGCCGGTCGATTTCATCTCGGGGCCGAGAATGGTGTCGACTCCCGGGAACTTGACAAAGGGGAAGACCGACTCCTTGACCGCCACGTGCCGCGGCTCGATATCGCCGGTGATCCCTTGCTCCTTCAGGCTTTTGCCGGCCATGATGCGGGCAGCGATCTTGGCCAGGGGGCGGCCGGTGGCCTTGGAGACGAACGGCGCGGTTCGCGAGGCCCGCGGGTTGACCTCAAGAATGAAGATGGTGCCGTCCTTGACGGCATACTGGACGTTCATCAACCCTTTGACGTTCAATTCAAGTGCCATGAGGGAGGTCTGGCGCTTGATCTCAGCCACGATCTCCCTTGAAATGGAATAGGGCGGCAGGCTGCAGGCGGAATCGCCGGAGTGGATACCAGCTTCCTCGATATGCTCCATGATGCCGCCGATGACCACGTCCGTGCCATCGCAGAGGGCATCCACGTCAATTTCGATCGCCTCGTCCAGGAACTTGTCGATCAGGATCGGGTGCTCGGGCGAGGCCTGGACCGCGGTAGTCATGTAGCGACGCAGCCCGTCCACGTCGTAGACGATCTCCATGGCCCGGCCGCCGAGGACATAGGAAGGACGGACCACCACCGGATAGCTGATCCGGTCGGCCACCTTTTCAGCTTCTTCAAAGGAGCGGGCAATGCCATTCTCCGGCTGCTTGAGGTCGAGCTTGTGCAGCATCTGCTGGAACCGTTCCCGGTCCTCGGCCCGGTCGATGGCATCCGGCGAGGTGCCGATGATCGGAACCCCTGCCTTCTCCAGCGGCACGGCCAGCTTGAGCGGTGTCTGGCCGCCAAACTGGACGATGACCCCGTCCGGCTTCTCGATATCGACAATGGAAAGGACATCCTCGTAGGTAAGCGGCTCGAAATAGAGCCGGTCGGAGGTGTCATAGTCGGTGGAGACCGTCTCGGGGTTGCAGTTGACCATGATGGTCTCGAAGCCGTCCTCTGCCAGTGCAAAGACGCCGTGAACGCAACAGTAGTCGAACTCGATCCCCTGGCCGATCCGGTTCGGTCCGCCGCCCAGGATCATGATCTTCTTCCGTGTGCTCACCTCTGCCTCGCACTCCTCCTCGTAGGTGGAATAGAGATAGGGAGTGTACGCGACAAACTCGGCGGCGCAGGTGTCGACCCTTTTGAAGACCGGCTTGATCCCCAGCGACAATCGAAGCTGCCTGACCTCCTCCTCGTTCATCTTCCAGAGGCTGCCAAGGAACTTGTCGGAGAAGCCGTAACGCTTTGCGTCACGGATGATGCCGTGCAGATTATCCTTGTCCTCAACCTCGACCTTAACCTGCTTCAGCTTCTCCTCCATCTCGATGATCTGGCGGATGTTGTGGAGAAACCAGGGGTCGATGGCAGTGATCCCGAAGATATCCTCCACACTCATGCCGCTGCGGAAGGCATCGCCCAAATACCAGAGCCGCTCCCAGTTTGGAGTGCGGAGCTTGTCGTTGATGAGCTGCTGCTCCTTGGTAGAGAGCGCCCGGCGAGTTTCGTCGGTGATGTCGTACATCCGAGACTCCAGCCCGCAAGAGCCGATCTCCAAAGAGCGGAGCGCCTTCTGAAAAGACTCCTTGAAGGTCCTGCCGATGGCCATGACCTCACCCACCGATTTCATCTGGGTGGTGAGGGTGGCGTCGGCGGCCGGGAATTTCTCGAAGGTAAAACGGGGAATTTTGGTCACCACGTAGTCGATGGTCGGCTCGAAGCAGGCCGGAGTCTCCCGGGTGATGTCGTTGGTGATCTCGTCGAGCCGGTATCCGACGGCCAGCTTGGCCGCGATCTTGGCAATGGGGAAACCGGTAGCCTTTGATGCCAGCGCCGAGGAACGGGAGACACGGGGATTCATCTCGATGACCACCAGTCGGCCGTCCCGGGGATTGATGCCGAACTGGATGTTGGAGCCGCCGGTATCGACGCCGATCTCGCGGATGATCTTCAGCGAGGCGTCGCGCAGGATCTGGTACTCCTTGTCGGTGAGGGTCTGGGCCGGGGCCACGGTGATGGAGTCGCCGGTATGGACCCCCATCGGGTCGAAGTTTTCGATGGAGCAGATGATCACCACGTTGTCGGCGGTGTCGCGCATCACCTCCAGCTCATACTCCTTCCAGCCGATGACCGACTCCTCCACCAGGATCTCGTCCGTGGGAGAGGCATCGATGCCGGCGATGGCCATCTTCTCGTACTCTTCCATGTTGTAGGCTATCCCGCCGCCGGTGCCGCCAAGGGTGTAGGAAGGGCGGATGATGGCCGGGAAGCCGACGAGCTTCACCACCTCCATCGCCTCCTGGTAGTTGTGGGCGAACCCGGAGCGGGGCACGGCCAGGCCGATCTTCTCCATGGCAGCCTTGAACAGGGTGCGGTCTTCGGCCTTCTTGATGGCAGGCAGCTTGGCGCCGATTAGTTCGACCCCGAACTTCTCCAGTACCCCCATCTCCGCTACCGCAACCGCGGTATTGAGGGCAGTCTGCCCCCCCAGGGTCGGCAGGATCGCGTCGGGACGCTCCTTTTCGATGATCTTGGCCAGGATCTCCTGGGTCACCGGCTCCACGTAGGTCCGGTCGGCAAAATCAGGGTCGGTCATGATGGTGGCCGGGTTGCTGTTCAAGAGCACCACCTCGAACCCCTCCTCCTTCAGCGCCTTGCAGGCCTGGGTTCCGGAGTAGTCGAACTCGCACGCCTGGCCGATGATGATCGGGCCGGCGCCGATGATGAGGATCTTATGGATATCCGTTCGTTTTGGCATTGCTGCTCCTTGTGCTATCTGAAAATAAAGAATACCGCTCCGGCAAGACAGACGCCGGCCCAGAGATAATCGAGCTTCAACGGGGTCCCCATGTAGAAGACCGCAAAGGGGATAAAGACGCTGAGGGTAATGACCTCCTGGATGATCTTCAACTGGGCCAGGGAAAACCTGCCGTAACCGATCCGGTTCGCCGGCACCTGTACCAGGTATTCGAAGAAGGCGATCCCCCAGGAGACCAGGACGGCTATCATCCAGTGCCTGGTCCGCAGGTTGCGCAGGTGGGCGTACCAGGCAAAGGTCATGAAGATGTTGGAGATAACCAGGAGCACCACCGTCCTCATACGGGAAGCCGCTCCTCGTCCAACTCCTGAACCCAGCCGTTTTCCAGCCCCGCCTCTTCCAGTGCCTCTACGGCCGCATCGTATTCTTCAACGGTAATGGGCCGATCTATGCCAGCCGTCTCCCTCGCTTTGTGGGCCGGGAAGTACTGGCTCATCAACGCCAGGTGGGTCTCGCTCCCCAGGTGGTCGGCAATCCAGCGCAGCGTCTCCCGGCTGCCTGCCCTGCCACCGGGAAGCACCAGATGGCGGATGATCAGACCCTGCAGAGCAATCCCGTCGACATCGACCCGCAGGTGACCGACCTGTCGGAGCATCTCCGCTACTGCCGCACGATTGATCTCCGGGTAGCCGGGTGCCCCGGAGAGTTTCAGTGCCTCGTCATCGTCGCTGTATTTCATATCCGGAAGGTAGATATCCACCACTCCGTCAAGCAGTTGCAGAGCACTGACCAGTTCATAGCCGCTGGAGTTCCAGACCAGCGGCAGGTTGAACCCCTGCGGCAGCGCCAGGTAAAGGGCGGCCAGGATCTGGGGCAGAAAATGGGTCGGCGTGACGACGTTGATGTTGTGCGCCCCCTGGCGCTGCAGGCGGAGCAACTTTCCGGCCAGTTCCCGCGTGGTCAGCTCCGTGCCGCTTCCCAGCTGGCTGATGGGAAAGTTCTGGCAGAAGCGGCAGGCCAGGGTGCAGCCTGAAAAGAAGATCGTCCCCGACCCCCTGGTCCCGGAGATGGGGGGTTCCTCCCCCCGATGCAGGTTGGCTGAGGCGATCCGCGGCAAAAGCCCTGCTCCGCACTTCCCCCGCTCTCCCCGCATCCGGTCCACGCCACACCGGTGCGGGCAGAGGTCGCAGGCCCGCAGGCGACTGTAGGCGGCCCTGACCCGAAGACGCAGCTCACCTGTCTCGAAAAGAACCTGATAACGTGCCATATACATTCCGGGTGTCGATTTTTCGCAAGGTCAAGGCGCCCAAGGGGATCGGCGGAGGCGTAGCAGCGCTACGCCGCACAACGAATTCCCGCCGGGCAACGCAGAGATTGCGGAAAAGCGGCAGCCGTTATCTGTGCTGCTCCATCAGTTCCACGAACCGCGCAAACAGATACTGCGAATCATGCGGTCCCGGCGATGCCTCGGGGTGATGCTGCACCGAGAAGATCGGCAGGGTCTTGTGCCGGATACCTTCCACGGTCTGGTCGTTCAGGTTCTGGTGGCCCAGTTCGCAGACCTCTGCCACCGAGTCGAGATCGACACAGAAGCCATGGTTCTGGGCCGTGATCTCCACCTTGCCGGTCGACGCATCCATCACCGGCAGATTGGAGCCGTGGTTGCCGAAAGGGAGTTTGACGGTCTTGCCATCCAGCGCCAGGCCCATGAGCTGGTGGCCGAGGCAGATGCCGAAGATCGGCTTCTTGCCGATGAATTTCCGAATAATTTCCTGCACCTGCACCAGCGGTTCGGGGTCGCCCGGACCATTGGAGAGGAAGATGCCGTCCGGGTTCATGGCCAGAGCCTCTTCCGCCGGGAACGAGGCAGGAACCACGGTCACGTCGCACCCGGCCGAGACCAGGCAGCGCAGGATGTTGTATTTGATGCCGAAATCGTAGGCAACGACCTTATACTTCAGCTCCTCTGCCGTCGCCTGAGTATAGCCAACTCCCAGTTCCCAGAGCTTTTCGCTCCAGTGATACGGCTTGTCGCAGGTCACGCCGCTGGCCAGGTCGAGCCCGGCCATGGAGGGGACAGCCCGGAGTTTATGCGCCAGGCTCGCCGGATCGAAGTCGACGGTGGAGATGATGCCGTTCTGCGCCCCCTTGTCCCGCAGGTGCCGGGTGAGCGCACGGGTATCGATCCCCTGGATCCCAACCACCCCGTTTTCCTTCAGGTAGGCATCGAGGCTCATGGTGGCCCGCCAGTTGGAATACTGCTCGAAGTATTCCCTGACGATGAACCCGGAGAGAAAAAGCTGGGAGCTCTCGATATCTTCCGGGTTGATGCCGGTGTTGCCGATCTGGGTATAGGTCATGGTGACCATCTGCCCCTTGTAGGAAGGATCGGTCAACACCTCCTGGTAGCCGGTCATGGCGGTATTGAAGACCACCTCGCCGGTTGCTTCACCGGTCGCACCGAATGATTTTCCCACAAACATGCGCCCGTCAGTGAGCGCCAGTACTGCTTTCATGAACATGCTCCCATGTATCGATTATCGTCAATCTCGTTTGAACACGACTTTCCCGGCGACGATGGTGTACGCCGCGGCCCCCTTCATCTCTTGTCCGATGAACGGTGAGTTTTTCGACTTGGAGACGATCTGCGCCTCCTCGACCGTCCAGGTGGCGTTGGGGTCGATCACGGTGATGTCCGCCGGCGCTCCGGACTTGAGAGTGCCGCGATCAAGGCCGAGTATTCTGGCCGGGTTAACCGCCATTTTCTCCACCAGTTGCAAAAGTGTCAGCACCTTGTCCTCAACCAGCTTGAGCGACAGGGGGAGCGAGGTCTCCAGGCCGATGATGCCGTTCATGGCCAGGTTGAATTCGATCTCCTTCTCGTCCAGGTGATGGGGGGCATGGTCGGTGGCAATGGCGTCGATGGTGCCGTCTTTCAGCCCTTCCTTGATGGCTGCCTGGTCCTCTGCGGACCTGAGCGGCGGGTTCATCTTGGCATTGGTGTTGTAACCCCGCACGGCATCGTCGGTGAGGGAAAAGTAATGGGGTGCGGTCTCGCAGGTGACCCGGACCCCACGGGCCTTGGCGTTGCGGATGACCCGGACGGAGCCCTTGGTGGAAACATGGGCAATGTGGACGGGCGAATTGGTGAACTCGGCAAGGTAGACGTCGCGGGCGATCGCCACATCCTCGGCAGCCCACGGGATCCCCTTCAGCCCGAGTTCAGTGGCGACGAACCCCTCGTTCATCACCCCTTCGCCCACGAGGGCCTTTTCCTCGGCATGGGAGATGACCATGATCCCCATCCCCCTGGCGTACTCCAGGGCGCGGCGCATCAGTTCGGCATTGGCAACCGGATGACCGTCGTCGGAAACCGCCACGCATCCCGCTTCCTTCAGTTCGCCCATCTCGGCGAGGCTTTCACCCTTGCTCCCCTTGGTAATGGAACCGATGGGGAAGACATTGACCGCCCCTTCGGCCTTGGCCTTGGCAACGATGTAGGTGGTGATCGCCTTGTTGTCGTTCACCGGGCTGGTGTTGGGCATGCAGACCACCGAGGTGAAGCCGCCGGCAGCTGCCGCACGGGTTCCGGAGGCGATATCCTCCTTGTATTCCAGCCCCGGGTCGCGCAGGTGGACATGCATGTCGATGAGCCCCGGCGTGACATAACACCCCCTGGCATCGATGATGTCAGCCCCTGCAGGGACCTTCAGACCCTTCCCCATCTCCTTGATCACTCCCTGTTCCACCAGGATGTCGAGGGTATCGTCGATATTCTGTGTCGGGTCGATGACCCGGCCGCCCTGTATCAGCAGATTCATATGATCACCCCTATTGAATTAGGTTTCCGTTCGCTTCACTCACAGCAGTCTCAACCTGCCTCATCTCACTCCGTGGCAAGTTCGCCGCCGCTCACATGATACAGCATCGCCATCCGCACGGCCACGCCGTTTTCCACCTGCTTGAGGATATGGGACTGGTCGCAGTCGGCCACGTAGGACGACAGTTCCACCCCGCGGTTGATCGGGCCGGGATGCATGACCATGGCGTCCTTCTTGGCCAGCTTGAGGTTTTCCGGGTTGAGCCCGAAATAGCGGGAATATTCCTTCATGGTCGGCAGCAGGGTCTTGCCCTGGCGCTCCAGCTGGATCCGGAGCATCATCACCACATCGGCGCCGTCGATCGCCTCGCGCATGGTGTCGCAAACCTTCACGTTGCCGAGTTGCTCGGCACCGGGCGGGATCATGGTCGGCGGCCCGGCGAGAAAGACCGTGGACCCCATCTTGGTGAGCCCCTGGATATCGGAACGGGCCACCCGGCTGTGGGTCACGTCACCGACGATGGCCACCTTGAGCCCTTCGAGGGTGCCGAATTTGTCCCTGATGGTCAGCATGTCCAGAAGCCCCTGGGAGGGGTGCTCGTGGGCACCGTCACCGGCATTGATGATGGAGCAGGGGAGACGCTGGGCGAGGAAATAGTGCGACCCGGATATGGCGTGCCGCATGACGATGATATCGGGTTTCATGGCCATCAGGTTCTTGGCCGTGTCCAGAAGGGTCTCCCCCTTGGTGGCCGAGCTGGTGGAGGGAGAGATATTCACGGCATCGGCTGAGAGCCGCTTGGCGGCAATCTCGAAGGAGGTACGGGTCCGGGTCGATGCCTCGTAGAAGAGGTTGATGATGGTCTTGCCGCGCAGGGTCGGTACCTTCTTGATGTCGCGGCTGTTGATCTCCCGCATGTTCTCGGCTGTGTCCAGAAGCAGCAGGATCTCTTCCTTGGTCAGGTCTCGCAGGGCTATGATGTCTTTGTGCTTGAATCCCATCCTTCCCTCCCCTATTTCTGTAGAACAACGTCAGTTGGTCTGTTATCGGCGTCGAACTGCACCTGGATGCTCTCCTTGAGGCTGGTCGGCACGTTGCGCCCGACAAAGTCGGCCCTGATCGGCAGTTCGCGGTGGCCCCGATCGATCAGGACCGCCAGCTGGATGCAGGTCGGCCGGCCATGGTCCATGAGGGCATCCATGGCTGCGCGGATGGTCCGTCCGGTGTAGAGGACATCGTCCACCAGCACCACCCGGCGCCCTTCCAGCGTGAACGGGATATGGGTCTTCCCCACCGGCAGGTGCGCGGCATGCCCCTTGATATCGTCGCGATAGAGGGTGATGTCGACCTCACCCACCGGTACCGCCTCCCCCTCGATCTCTTCGAGCCTGCGGGCTATCTCGCGGGCAATGTGCACCCCGCCGGTCCTGATCCCTACCAGTACCAGTTCCCCTACTCCCTTGTTGCGCTCCAGGATTTCGTGTGCGATACGGGTCAACGCACGACGCGTCCCGGTTCCATCGAGAATAACCGTTGTTTCTTCAGCCACGATGCCCCCCTTTCTTCCAGTATCCAGCGAAACAGATCAGATCGACAGGCGCAAAAAAGGCCCTTCCACCAGAAAAGGTAGAAAGGCCCTGGAATGATACGGACATAACTGTCGAATTATCCACAAGTGCCACCTTTTCTAACCTCGCAGGGTTAAATTAAAAAGGGCCGTACTGATTCGCGAGGCAAAATACCATGTCCGATCTTCTGAGTCAAGGGAGTTTTACCCTGCTGCTCCATGTATTCGCCGAGCAAAAAAGGGGTTTGATGAACCCTCCCTCATAAGCATCTCTTATTCATGATACAGGGAGATCTCGTCGAGCCTAGCTGTTTTTGCGGCATATTCCCCTGATTTTGTCCATTTACACATCAAAATCATATTACTGACTTTCATTTGATTGTCTTCATCAATCTACCTTACACTTTTGACTAACGGGCAAACGATCGATGCAGTCAGAGGCAAGAATCACGCAAGGAAAGTCGTCTTTACTGAACGAAAGGAAACGTGCGCGGAAAGGGGAGCATACGCTAACACCCCGCAATCACGCAAGGAGGCAGCAATGAGCAACACACGAAGTTGGTTCGGAATCATCGGATTTGTCTTAGCACTATTATGTATCACAGCCAGCCCCGGATCAGCGGCCAACGGCACGCTTGCCGGCAAGATCACCATCTCGGGAACGTCGACATCCATCAAGGGAGCAACGGTAACCGCCGTTGCAACAACAGGAACGTATTCGGGGACATCCTCCAATTCGGGAACCTATAGCATCTCCCTGGCTCCGGCCACCTACTCGGTTACCTGTGTAGCAGCAGGCTATCAAACCGCGACCTCCACTGCAACCATCAAAAGCGGCGTCAAAACGACACTGAATTTCGCGCTCGTCAAAATTACGGGAGTCACCGGCACCGTAAACGGCAAAGTAACCAACAGCACCACTGGTGCATCGCTTGCCGATGCCGCGGTCAACCTCTCTCCTGGTGGCTACTCTGCCGTCACCAGCAGCACCGGGACCTATACCCTGGCCAATGTCATGGCCGGTACCTACACCCGGACGATCTCCAAAGCAGGGTTCTCCACCGCCAGCTCGCAGGTAACGGTATCTGCGGGAACCACCACGACGAGCAATGCAGCTCTGACACCACTTACGGTCGCCATCACCTCGCTGACCGCCACGCCAGCCACCCTTGTCGAAGCAGAAGCCGGAAGCGTCACCCTTACATCGGCTGTAACCGGAACGGTCTCCTCGTATCAATGGTCACAAGTCAAGGGGCCGAAGGTTCCTCTCACCGCAACGAGTGCTTCTGGCGCAACTGCCGATATCAGCAATCTCAGCATCGCCGTTGACACGGAACTGGTCTTCCGTCTTAGTGTCACCGGCACCAATCAGGCTGCTACTGTCAAAGATGTCAGCGTCTTTGTCCAGTCAAGCGACATGGTACCCATCCTGGGGGACAACATCCAGATCGGCGGAGCGACAACTGCCGTCAAGAAATTCAACTACAGCGGCAGCGAATGGGCCATTTTCAACATCGGCAGCAGACTCTGCGTGACCCCCATCGGCCCCACCAAAGGGCAGGTCTACTCCATTTACGCACCCGGCTTCATCAATGACATCGACCTGGTCACGTACAACGGCCAGAACTATGCCCTGCTCTCGGCCGGGAGCTCCGGCATCGTCGTGGTGAACATAACGGTTCCCACCGCCATGGTCCAGGTCAGTAACGTGCATCTCAACTATTTCAAGGACAACATCACCTTTACCGAGGGTGGCGGCGATATCCTCACCGGCAATGAGATCAGCAGCATCCAGGCACCGGTAGCAGCCCTTGAAACCGACGGGATCACCCTCTACATTGCCGACAGCGAATTCGGCATCCATAAGACCGCACTGGCCAATCTTCTGGGAGCAACCGGTCCGGTACTGGAAGCAGACGGAACGCTCCTGGTCGAACTGGAAAAATACACCCTCCAGTTTGCAGGGGAAAACCCATGGGGAGGTCCCATCGACCTGAAACTTTATGGCGGCAAGCTGTTTGCCTGCATGAAGGAATTGGGGCTGGGGATCTTCGATCCATCGACTCTCGAACAGATCGGGCGATATAACCTCTATACCGACACAACGATGGTCGAAGACTGGTTCATCAACATGGATGTCAAACAGGCCGTGCAGAAAGATGCAACATCCGGTGAGACATTTACCGATGCCTTCACCGGCATGCCCGACTACCGCCAGACCAATTTCGAACTGGCGGAGGTCATGCGCAACGACGTGGTCGCCCCCACACCCTGGGCCGATTTCGAGCGGTACGGCAAGTTTTATTACAAGGCCCAGTCGGTCGATATTGCCGAATTCGGCAGCCGTACCATCGCCTATATCGCCTACTCCCTCGGCGGGCTTGTTGCCGTTGACATCACCGGATTCCAGTCGGCTACATCGGCTGCATTCCTTACCGGTACCTATCTCGGCTATGTACCGGCAGTTGCAGCCAACGGCCCTGACAAGATCACCGGAACCCAGTCGCAGAGCCTGCTCCCCTATTATGGGGCCGGCATGCTCAAGGAATCCGGCATCATCGACGTGAAGATCAACGGCAACTACGCCTACATGACCGATCACTTTGCCGGTCTCGTCATTGTCGACCATGCGAACATCCCCGAATCCGGATGGAAGGGAGAGAACGCCCCTTACAACAACGATACCGACGGGATTGCCGGCAATCATTTCCCGGATACGGAATTCATCACCTCCTACGACATGGCAGCCTACGATCCGCTGGATAACGAATCCATGCCCAAGTGGATGTACCAGGCACCATGCAAGCTGGTCACCACGGAGATCAACGGCCATGGCAACCGCCTCCTCCTAATGGACAACATGAACATCAATGCGGCAGGTAATGTGGACATCCTCGCCTGCTCCGGGGCTGGCGGCTTCAACTTCCTCGACATCATCAACCTGAATGCCTCTGCCATGTCCGATCGCTACGGCGTCTCCTCCTACTTCCCCACCACCGACGAGATCGGTGCGAAAGTGGACGGCACAGCGGGACAGACCATCTCCATCGGCCACTCCGCGGGCATAACCTCTTCCGACAAGTACATCTACCACTCCGACGGCCCCCACGGTATCTCCGCCTGGAAGATCGTCGACGACAACGGATACCCCACCGACAACATCCACCTGGTGGGAAACACCCTGCAGGACGAGTATCCTGAAGTCTACAACGGTGTGACCATCTACCCAGCCTCTCATGCCGCTAATGTCGTCTACGATCCTGTCATGAAAGTAGCGTGGGCCAACTGCTCCAGCATCGGACTGCGCCGTGTGAACGTATCCGGCGTGGAATCAGGCCTTGGTGCCATAGGCGCCCCCCTCCTGCTGCCGCTCAAACCGACCGACCTGTTCGAACACAACAGCGATGCAGGCAACGTCAAAGGGCTTCAGTACCAGGATCATTCCTATGACGTGGAGATCAGGGGCAATTACGCCTATACTGCTGACGGCAGCAACGGTCTTACCGTTTACGACACCACCAAGGACCCGTCGGTCGTGAACAGCGGCTTCGTAGTCGCCAACATAGGTGCGGGCAAAGACAAACCACCGCTGGGGACCGCCTCCGGCATCGCCCTCTGGACCAACCCTGCCGATGGCAAATCCTATGCCTTCATGGCAGCAGGACCCCGCGGCGTCGGTGTCGTGGAGATCACCGATGTCTACAACATGAAACTGGTCAAGGTGTTCGAACCGATCAAGATTGAGGAAGGCAAGGTAGGCGCAGCCGACGGCCAGGCCGTGGACGTGAAGGTCGTCGGTAATTACGCCTATTTCACTTACGACAGCTTCGGCGTTGTCTGCTACAACCTCGCCGATCTGATTGCTCCGCTTCCTGACGGTATCGACCCGACTGCCGTATGGGACAAGAATACCAGCGGCACGCTGATCTATGACTATCGCCCGGTGGCAACCAGCCGCTTCAAACTGCAACTGGTACCAGGTTATGAAGCATGGGCCGGTGGTGCCGTAAAGATGGACTACACCCGCGTCAATGGCAAACTCGTCTTCTATGTTGCCTTTGCAGAGGCTGGCGTGCTCAAGATCGACTGGACCGATCCGACGGCGCCAACCTTGAGCGGCATTGCTCCGACTGTTGGAGAGTGTTCCGCCGTTACCATCAGCAATGGCAGGCTTTACGTTGCCGATGGAACCGGTGGCATGTTGTTCTTCAAATAAGCAGAGTATGGAGGGGCGGGACAGCAGTCCCCCCCTCCAACTTCTTCCAAAGTGCCGGCTGGCTGCCGCCAACCGTCCCACCTGCAATCAAACGGAACACCACCCCTCGAAAATGCATCTTCAGCCATATCGCGTAATAGACACACTGCGTATGTCAAAAGTTGAATAATTTGTTATTTTGTTGATTTCATGATCAAATCAGACTTTCCCACCATCAGTCATTTTTCAATGTAACCACATCTCGCCATTTCACTGACGACTATCCCGTGAAATAACCATCGCAACACCCCTTGCCCTTGAGGCACAAACCATCGTTCTGTACATACACAAATAGAATATCCGATCACAACTTGCTGAAATGAGTGCTCGGGCAAGTCTTCAGAGAGGCAGTATGGGAATGGCCGCCCACCCAAAGGCACAACATTTGCTAATTAGACATTATTCACACTATATGCATACTGCCATTAGGCTGCAGATTCTCCAACGATGGCATCAGCCACCTCACCTCTCCCAGACTGCGCTGATGCCGTACCGTTCAAGGAGACGCAGTTATGTTACCAACTCTTCGCCCCAACTCCTCTCGAACTGCCAGAGCAACGGTACTGGTGCTGCTCTATACGCTTATCGCCATGAGTCCGTTAGCTCCAATCACCCTGCATACCTCCGTGATCGCCCATGCCGTCACTGGACAATGCACGGGCGATTGTGAGATTGACGGATGCGCACCGGAGAGACGCGCCAATCACACCTGCTGTTGCTGGCAAAAACGGATCGCAGCGGCGATACCCGTCTCAGAAACGATAAACGACTGCTGCTCTGAGGATCCGTCTCCTTCTACACCTGATAAAATGTCGTGTTGCCCCGATGACGCACAACCTGACGAACAGCCCTGCTGTACGTCCGATGAACTCCCCCAGTCACAACGGGATGTTGACGACAGATCACGCCCAAAAACGGTCTACAGGTGTGGTTGCCCATGCGACAACGGAACACAGCTATCGCTCACCTGTATCAGCAAAATCGACCTCGTGCCCTATCAATTCTGCGGCTTCTTTCCGACAGAACAGAATGACATCCATTACGGTGAACTTCCTGCCCGTCTACCATCACATACTGCCAACCCACCCACCCCGCCTCCAGAACATCACGTAGCTGCCTGAAACTTGCCTGGGTTTACCCGAGCACCGAGAATATTCCCCTTCAGGGCCGTTGTTTCGGCTGTACGCCATGTTGCACAGCCGGAACGTGCATGTGCCGTCAAATGCACGGTTGTGCACATGACGGGATATGTCCCCGAACGGACTATTCATCAACCGAGCTCTGACGGGAAGTCGAAACCCGTCTGGTTCTCACGGTAAGCGCAGCTATTTCTATGGTGCCATGTGACATGGGGGAAAGAATGAATACCCGCCTTTCAGGCGGATCAGGGAGAGGGTTGCAGAGATGAAAAGCGGAAACATAAAAAAATACATGACCGTACCGGAGGTTGCTCAGTACTTCAGCCTCTCTCGGTCCTATGTCTACGAACTGGTCCAGCTCGGACGGCTCAAGGCATGGCATCCCGACAGGGCCGTGGGTTCCCGCGGGCTGAGAGTTTCGGTTGAAAGTGTGCAGGTCTTCGAACAGGCAGGACTTCTTGACAACGAACAATAAAAACCGTCCACATCGCCGGTTATCGTATCTTCATCATATCACGATGGTGCCCTACAATGGGCACCATGTCCCTTTTCCGCAACAAACAACACCGCCTCAACAATAGTAGCCTTTCCGGCCAGATAATCCTTGCCGATGCCACTTCCGGTATCGACTGCAGGGATTATCCCGAAACGGTGCGGCACATTCGTGCCAGCTCCCACCAATCCCGCATGTACAATCTATTGCCACGAAAGGAGGATATCTGACCGTCGATCTACGCCCAATGCCCAAGCAATATTCTGATGCAGCTCTGAACATGTATGGGGGTTCTATGAAGAAAAAAAACATTTCGAGGTGGATTACCATTCTCCTCAGTCTTGTCGGCACCCTGCTCCTCACGGGCGTGTGCAGTTACGCGGCCAACGGAACGATGACGGGTAAGGTTACCATCTCAGGTTCCAAAACCGCAATTCCCGGAGCAACCATCAAAGCGGTTGCAAGTACCGGCACATACACGGCTACATCCACATCGACCGGCACCTACACCATGTCGCTGCCGCCGGCAACCTACACCGTAACCTGCAGTGCCACCGGGTACAACTCTGCGACCGCTTCCGCAGTCATCAAATCAGGAACACGTACCACCCTCAATTTCGCCCTGACCAGGGCAACGGTCACCACCGGCACCCTGACCGGGACCGTTACCAATGCGGGCGGAACCGCCATCGCCGGAGCGAGTATCGCCACCACGACCGGCGGCTACACCGCCACAACCGACTCGCTCGGCAAATACACCATCTCCAGCATAACTGCGGGAAGTTACACTGTAAAATGCACTGCCAGCGGTTATACAGTCCAGAGTAAGTCAGCCGCCATTACTGCCAATGCCACGACAACTCTCAATTTCAGCATGGTTTCTGCTAGCGCAGCCGTCAGCAACCTTACTGCTTCCCCGACCTCCTTTGCCGAACATGCAGCCACCACCGTTAATCTCGCAGCAACGATAAGCGGAACGATCGCGAGCTACCAGTGGAGTCAAGTGTCCGGACCAAAAGTGCCACTGACCGCCACCTCTGCCACCGCAGCCTCTGCATCTGTCAGTACCCTGGATGTAGCAGCCGAGAGCGATCTGGTCTTCCGCCTTACCGTGACCGGAACCGACGGCGTTCCTGCTTCCAGGGATGTAACAGTTGCCGTCCAACCGGTTGACATCTATCCCTTCCTTGGGCCAAATGTCCAGATCGGCGGCTCGACAACCGCAATCGCCAAGTTTACCTACGGCGGTGCCACCTGGAGCGCATTCAACGTCGGTAACGTCCTGAAGCTCACCCCGGTCGGAACAACCAAGGGAAGCGTCTACTCCGTTGTTCTTCCCGGATTTATCTTCGATATCGACGTGGTTACCTACAACAGCATCGTCTACGCCATCGTTTCCTGCGGGCCATCAGGCATCGCCGCAGTCGACATCACCAACCCGACACTCCCGACCCTGATCAGGACGCTTCCCGTCAACTACTATCAATCAGGTATCACCTTTACCGATACCGGCGGCACCATATGGCCCGACCAGGTCATCCAGAGCACCACTGCCCCCATCACTGCCACTGAAACCGACGGCACATCCCTCTGGATCGCAGATTACGGCTTCGGCATCCACAAGACCGCCCTGACAAACCTGATCAATGGCACGGTAGAAGCAGACGGCACCCTCCTGATCGATACGGAGCTCTACACCCTCCAGTATGCCGGCGAAAACCCCTGGGGCGGGCCGATCGGCATCAAGCTCGTCAACGACAAGCTCTATGCGAGCCTCGGCGCGCTTGGCATGAACATCTACAATGCCGCATCCCTTGCCTGGATCGGCCGCTACAACCTGTACACCGACTCTGCCAGAATCGAAGACTATTTCGGCGCCATGTCCATTACCCAGAGCGTCGGAATAGATACGACCACCAATGATCTCTACCTGGATGACTTCACCGGCATGCCCGATTACCGCCAGGTCCAGTATGAAATCCTCGTCGTCATGAAAGGCACTGGCAGCGGCCTTACTCCGTATGCCGACTTTGCCCGCAACGGTTTCTGGTACTACAAGGCACAGGATGTGGCCATTGCTGTCCAGGGCACACGTACCATCGCCTATATTGCCTATTCACTGGGCGGCGTGGTGGCGGTGGATGTTACCAATCCGGCTTCACCTTCCTATCTCGGCTACTTCCCAGCAGTACCGGTCAACGGACCGTATGAAACCGGCAGCACCCCTGCGAGCATCCTTCCCTACGAAGGGGCTGGGATGTTGAAAGAGTCTGGCGTAACCGGGGTGCGCGTTTCTGGTAACCAGGTCTTTTTGACCGACCACTTCGCCGGCCTGGTCATCCTCGATAACGCCGCAACGCCTGATCTGTCCTGGCATGGACCGACTCCACCTTACAGCAACAACACCAACAACGTGGCCAACGACAATGTCCCTGACTATGAGGACATTATCTCTTACGACATGAGCCCCTGGGACCCGCTCGACAACGAGTCGCTTCCGTGGGCTTTCTACCAGGCACCTTGTCTGCTGGCGACAGCAGAGTTGAACGGCCACGGCTACACCCTGCTCCTCAACGAGCCTCTGTCGCTTACCGCCGCCGGCAACATCGACGTGCTTGAAGCCTCCAGTGCCGGCGGGTTCGTCTTCGTCGACGTGAAAAGCCTCACCACAACGGCCATGAGCGATCGCTTCTCGATTCTCGTCTTCTTCCCCACCACCGACGAAATCGGCGCCGCCGTCGACGGTTCAGCCACCCAACCGATTTCCATCGGCAACGGTAACGGCATTTCGGCATCCGACAACTACCTCTACCTTTCCAACGGCCCCAAAGGGGTACTGGCCTTCAATCTGCTCGATGCTGCCGGATATCCCACGGACAGCGTTCATCTGGTGGCAAACACCCTCCAGGATGAGTACCCTGAAATTTACAACGGCGAAACCATCTATCCTGCCTCCCACACTGCCCGTAACGTCATCGACCTGTCGCGCGGTACCACTTGGGCTCAGTGCATAGGCAACGGCATGCGCGGCGTTCCCATCGATCAGGTAGAAGCAGGTATAGGCCAGGTCGGAGCACCGTTATTGATGAAACTGCAACGTAACGATATATTCGAGCACAACTCGGACTTCACCGTCAAATCCCTCCCCTTCCAGGACAAGGCGTACGACGTTGAGTTCCGCGGCAACTACGCCTATGTGGCCGACGGTCCCAATGGAATCACCATCTACGATGTCAGCAAAGATCCATCGACAGCCAACAGCGGCTTCTATGTGGCCAATATCGGCGCCAATAAGGGTGATCCGCTGCTCGGTACCGCTTCCGGCATCGAGTTGTGGCAAAATCCCGCTGACAGCAAGCTCTACGCCGTTGTAGCAGCCGGTCCGTACGGCATCGGCGTGGCTGATGTCACCGACATGACCAATATGAAGCTCATCAAGGTCTTCGAGCCGATAAAGATCGAAGACGGCGACATCGGCGTAGCCGATGGTCAGGCCATCGACGTCAAGGTAATCGGTGACAAGGCCTACCTCAGCTACGACTCATTCGGCGTGGTCTGCTATTCCTTAGCCGATCTGATCGCAGCAGTACCGGTGGGAGTCGATCCTACCGAGATATTCCTCAAAAACCTCGACGGCACAGTCGTCTATGATTACCGGCCTGCGGCACTGGGTCGTTTCGCACTGGACGAAACCGTTGGGTATGAAACCGTTGCAGGCGGAGCCGTCCGTATGAAGCACACCCTGCAGAACAACAAACTGAACCTGTACGTAGCGTATGGCGAGGCAGGTCTGCTCAAGATTGACTACACCAATCCGGCAGCACCTGTTCTCGTGTCCCGCACGGACACCGCAGCAGAAGCAACGGATGTTGCCCTCTCCAACGGTCGTCTGTATGTCTCCGACGGTTCCGGCGGAATGGTCTTCTTCAAGTAACGTTCGTATCACTCCGGCGGATAACGGCCCTGCAGGGATGCAGGGCCGTTATCCGGTTTGTGCTGCCCATAGAGATTCGATATCCTGGCAGGCTACTCTATCCGGAATCTCCTAAACACCATTTCATCATAATTAATTTGGCATGAATATTGTATAATTAACCCGGCCTAACCAATTCGTAGCCTTCTAAAAACACCAAATGGACACGAACTATTACCGAACAGAATTACAACAATTTCATGATCGAGTTAACACATGGATACACTCTATCTCAAAACGTTACTTGCAGTAATAGAAACCGGCAGCTTCTCCCGCGCTGCTGATTGCCTCTGTATCACCCAATCGGCAGTATCACAGCGGATCAAACTGATGGAGGGGAGATATGGTTATACCCTTCTCGACCGTTCAGGAGGTGTCATCGTCCCGACCATGGCGGGCGAACTGGTGCAGCAAAAGGCCAGAGTCATTATCGATCAGGAGAAGGAGCTTTTTGGCGCCCTAAAGATGCTTCCACTGAAGTGCAACATATCCTTTTGCTGCTCGCCCTGTTTTGCCACCCTGTTTCTTCCAAGAATTCTCCGTGAGCACATATTGCCGAAAAGTGACTCCCTGGACTTCAAGTGCCGGCATTCCACAACAGCAACCGCCTTACAAGGTTTGCGCGAAGCGGAGTACAACGTCATAGCCGTCGAGCATTTTAGCCCTCTCAGAACCGAGCCATTTAACGTAATACCCCTGCCAAATGACGAAGTAGTTTTTGTCAGCAACGCAAAATTGGGACTCAAAAGTGAGGAACTGGAACTGTCAAAGCTGTTGCGACATCAACTGGTGTTGAGAAAGGAAGGAGCAAATACCACCGAACAACTGGCAGCAAACCTTGCCCTGTTCGGCAAGACGATTGAAGATTTCAGGGGCGTCATCAATCTCGACGACCCAAACCTCATCAAGCAGACGGTACTGGCGGAACCATGCATTGCACATGTGTCTCGTTTGCTGGTAAACGATGAGATCGCCAATGGTTCGTTGCGGGCACACACGGTAAAAGGGTTCAACCACCAGCGATTCCGCTCCCTGGTTATCAGTCGAACCTCCCATGGTGACCGGCGCATGGACGATTTCATACAGGCCGTAGCGAAGACGGTCCAGCGGATTATGTCCCCGGTACGGCAAAAGGTAATCCCGTCACCCCATTGCCCATCGCTCATGAAACCAGCAGCCACCCATCGTGCGCCGGTTCTCTATCTCAAGAAATCCCACGAAATAGCATCCATCGCTCCGGACAGGTGCAATTCCTGCCCTTAATCATCCCCATTGTCGGACATATTTACAATAGTTGCTCAGCATATGGAAATATGATTATGTGATTTCGACAAGTTGCCGATTTATTGCGTATTCTACTGTCGGAATAATTTACAAAAAAAAATTTCAATTGCTGCCCAATCGATATAACCCAGTAATTTCAATATATTATATCATGGCACACGATTTGCTTTTTTGTAGAAAGACGATTATGGACGGGCAATTCAGTGAGGTTATGAAGTGGAGGCAACGTTATGAAACGTTCAATCTTGTCGGTTTTGGCATTTTGCACCCTGTTGACGGCAACATCGGCATCGGCACTGACACTGAGTGACGGTACCGATGTCGGCGCAAGGGATACCCTGAAAGCATCCACCTATCTGAGCAACTCCGGCGATGCTTATGAGCTTGCCTGGGTTAAGTCCATACTTGGCCCCGATGTTGACTGGGAGATCAAGTACGACGTTACCGAGAGTGTCTGGAAGCAGACCAAGGAAGAAGCGAGAACCTATGCGCTGGATCTTGCCAACTCTCCGGAGTACTTTCTGATCAAGACCGCAAATGGCTCGATTACCCATTTCCTGTTCGAAAACCAGGCAAGCCTGGATTGGGCTGTGCTGAATCTTGACGATAGTTTCGGCACTGACTACACCATCAAGAATATCGGCAAGTTAAGCCATGTCGTCGAATTCGACAACGCGACACCTGTCCCTGAACCGGGAACCTTTGTCCTCCTTGGCGCTGGTTTCCTCGGCCTGGCTGCTTTGGGACGTAGAAGAATCCGGAAGTAACCGGGAGAGCATTTACAGTCTGAGGGCCGCTTGATCAAGCGGCCCTTTTTTTCATACAGAATCTTGTTTTCTCCTCCACCCCGAACAGAGCCAATCGCGACCGTTGACGATCCCGGATACAAAAAAAGGCCGCCCACATCACGGGCGACCTTTTAGAGTTAACGGGGATCGACTGTGCTTATCAGTCGATCAGTTTGCCGATACTGCCGAACCTGATCCGGAAATTTTCCCGATCCCACGACCAGTATTTGATGAAAGCCAGACCTTTGATCTTGTCCATCTTGACGAAACCCCAGAAACGACTGTCATAGGAGCGATCCCGGTTGTCTCCCATGACAAAATATGAATTTTCCGGCACCTTGATAATCTTGGTATTGTCCCGCGGGTTCTGGCTGAAAGGGATGACCTCCTTTTCCTTGTGCACCTCATGGGGATTGTCGTACAGCTTGCCGTTAACGTAGACCCGTTTGTTGATCACCTGCACCTCGTCACCGGGCGTCCCGATGACCCGCTTGATGAAATCCTTGCTCGGATCTTCGGGGTACTCGAAAACGATCACGTCGCCACGGCGCGGATCTCGCAGCTTGATAATCCTCTTGTCCGTAAACGGTATCTTGGTACCGTAGATAAATTTGTTCACCAGAATATGGTCGCCGATTGCCAGGGTGTCTTCCATTGATCCCGATGGAATCTTGAACGCCTGAACGATAAAGGTTCGGATAATAAGAGCCAGGATGATGGCAATAACAATCGACTCGGCATACTCACGGACGATATGCTTCTTCTTTATTACCGGTTCCTGGCTTGAGTCATTGCGTGTTTGGTACGTGGTCTGTTCTCCCATGCTCTCCATTTCCTTTGTGAGCTATTTGTCCTCTACCTTGAGAATGGCCAAGAATGCCTCCTGGGGGAGTTCAACGTTCCCCACATTCTTCATCCGCTTTTTTCCTTCCTTCTGCTTTTCCAGAAGCTTGCGCTTGCGGGTGATATCACCGCCGTAACACTTGGCCAACACGTCCTTACGGAGCGCCTTGACCGTTTCGCGGGCAATGACCTTGTTGCCGATGGCCGCCTGGATCGCCACTTCGAACATCTGCCGGGGGATCAGCTCCTTCATCTTCGCCACCAGGTCACGGCCGCGGAAGTATGCCTTGTCCTTGTGAATGATGAGCGACAGCGCATCCACCACTTCACCGTTGATCATGATGTTCATCCGGACCAGATCGCTCTGGCGATAATCGAGATGCTCGTAATCCAGGGAAGCGTACCCCTTGGAAATCGATTTCAGCCGGTCGTAAAAATCAAGAACGATCTCGTTGAGCGGCATTTCGTAGATGATCATGACCCGGGACGGGGTAAGATACTTGATCTCCCGCTGCACGCCGCGCTTGTCCTCGCACAGGGCCAGGATACCACCGACGAATTCGTTGGGGACATGGATATGGGCCAGGATGAAGGGCTCCTCGAGGTAGTCCACGTGCTGCTGCTCGGGGAGCTGGTTGGCGCTTTCGATAGTGACCACTTCTCCGGTCACGCGGTGGACCCTGTAGACGACAGTGGGTGCCGTGGTGATGAGGTCGAGGCCGAATTCCCGTTCCAGGCGCTCCTGGATGATCTCCATGTGCAGAAGCCCGAGGAAGCCGCAACGGAAACCGAAACCGAGCGCTACCGACGTTTCCGGCTCATAGGAAAAGGACGAGTCGTTCAGCTTCAGTTTGGAGAGGGCATCGCGGAGCTGCTCATACTGGGACGTGTCGATCGGGTAAAGGCCGGAAAAGACCATCGGCTTTACCTCTTTGAACCCGGCCAGCGGTGCGGCACACTGACGATGCAGCAGGGTTACCGTATCGCCGACCTTTGCATCGGCCACGTCCTTGATACCTGCTATGACGAAACCGACCTCCCCGGCCGAGAGCTGGGGAACCTCTCGCATGACCGGCGCAAAAACACCGACCTTGAGCGCCTCATAAGCCCGGTTGGTCGACATGAGCTGGATCTTTTCGCCCTTTTTCAGGGTGCCGTCAAAGATCCGTACCAGGATAATCACCCCCTGGTACTGATCGTACCAGGAATCGAAGAGCAGCGCCTTGAGCGGTGCGTCCGGATTACCAGTGGGGGCAGGGATTTTCTTGACGATCTCTTCGAGGATCTCATGGGTACCGATCCCCTCCTTGGCACTGGCAAGAACTGCATCATGGGCATCGAGACCGATGATCTCCTCGATCTCATTGATGACCCGTTCCGGTTCCGCAGCAGGGAGGTCTATCTTGTTGAGAACCGGAAAGACCTCAAGATTGTTGTCCAGAGCAAGGTAGACGTTGGCCAGGGTCTGCGCCTCAACACCCTGGGAGGCGTCAACGACCAACAGGCCCCCTTCGCAGGCAGCCAGCGAACGGGAAACCTCGTAGGTAAAGTCCACATGGCCTGGGGTGTCGATCAGGTTGAGGATATAGTCGTTACCATCCTCAGCATGGTAGGTGAGCCTGACAGTCTGGGCCTTGATGGTGATGCCGCGTTCGCGTTCCAGGTCCATTTTATCAAGGAACTGATCCTGCTTTTCACGGTCTGAGAGCGCCCCGGTATACTCCAGCAGACGATCCGCCAGGGTTGATTTACCGTGATCTATGTGAGCGATGATGGAAAAATTGCGTATGCGGTTTATCGACATGGATACCTTGCAAGAAGAGTTGTATAACCGGTGAAGAATAGCCCAATCATGAAGTTATTGTAAAGGGATTTCTCTGCGACAGATCGGTCGAAATCGTTGCCATGCCGCTCTGTCCGTGGTATGGTCTGCGCGATGAAAGAACTATATGGAAACAGGTACCGCACATGCTGACCGGAAAACAGAAACGCTATCTGCGTGCACTCGGGCACAGTCTCAAACCCGTCATCACTATCGGCAAGGGAGAGGTCAGTGAAGCAGTTACCTCGGAAACCGACGCTGCCCTGGATGCACATGAGCTGATCAAGGTGAAGCTGCTGGAAAGTTGCCTTATGGACCGTCACGAAGTTGCGGATCTCCTTGCCGAAGCCTGCCGGGCAGAGATTGCCCAACTGCTCGGCAGAACAGTCCTCCTCTATCGCGCGTCACGGGAGCCGAAAATCGTTTTACCAGCCCCCGGAAAACCGACACGCTGAGGTAACGAGGGAGGTAACGACTGTGGTCAACCGCGAAGCTTCCATGGAACGGCCGGACCTGGCACCGTATGCATCCTGCAGCGCCCTGTCGCGTGGCCGCAAATACCCGGAAGAGCTCCGGGACAGCAGACCCGCCTTCGAACGCGACCGGGACCGGATCATCCACTGTGCCGCCTTCAGACGACTTGAATACAAGACCCAGGTCTTTGTCAACCATGAGGGTGACTACTACCGTACCCGCCTGACCCATTCACTGGAAGTTGCCCAGATCGGCAAGGCGATCGCGAGACGGCTGCGGCTCAACGAAGAATTGACCGAAGCGCTCGCTCTGGCTCATGACCTGGGTCACACCCCGTTCGGCCATACCGGCGAGGAGGTGCTGAACCGTCTCATGGAAACACATGGCGGTTTCGAGCACAACCTGCAGTCGCTACGTGTCATCGACGAACTGGAAGAACGGTATCCGGGGTTCAATGGGCTCAACCTGTCGTGGGAGGTGCGCGAGGGGATCATCAAGCATTCATCCCCCTACGACCGGCCTGCCGGTATCATCGATGATTTCATGCCCGGCATCGTGCCGACCCTTGAAGCGCAATTGATCAATTTTGCCGACGAGATCGCCTACAACAACCACGACATCGATGACGGCCTGAAATCCGGGTATCTGACCCTGAAGCAGCTTCGCCACGTCGATCTCTGGCAGGAAATGTATGAGACTGTCAGCGCCCGCTATCCGGACATCGACGAAGACCGCATCAAATGCCAGACCATCAGCGCCCTGATCGGCTACTTCATCACCGACCTGACCTCGACCACCATGCACAACCTGCATGAATACTCCATTTCATCCATCGATGACCTGCGCCGGGTCAACCGCCAGGTGGTGACCTTGAGTCCCGCCCTTTCCGAGAAAAACAGACAGCTCAAGCGTTTTCTCTACGAGAACCTCTACCGTCACTACAAGGTCGAACGGATGCGGGTCAAGGCCGAGCGATACCTCAGCATGCTCTTTGACACCTACGCAAAACACCCTACCCTGCTGCCGAAGAAGCATGTCAGGAAGATGGATCATATGGGCAGGGAGCGGGTGATCTGCGATTATATTGCCGGCATGACCGACCGCTTTGCACTGGATGAGTTTAAACGGCTTTTCGAGCCATACGAGCGGGTATAGACCGATCATGCGGAAACATCATTGAAAACGCCACGGCTTCCTGACCCCAGAACGGGAATCCCGCGTCACCCAGTACAGCGCCGATTCGGATACGTCTTGACGGTCATAACGGCTCGTGATAAATTAATGAATCTTTCCTCAGCCTATAAATAGATAGGGAAGCATCAATGCCGAAACAACTCCTCGACTTCGTTCCATCCGTTGTCCGTGACCGGTTGGGCACTGAAAACACTGTCTGCCTGTTGTCCGGACAGGATGTATTCCTCGGTCTGTGCCATGAGCGGATGATCGTCATGGCAGCCAACCCCCGCATCTCTCATGTCATCCCCGGCATCATGCGTGCCGCACAAGAACTCGACGCCGTTGTCGCCTTCGAACTCACCAGAACCGAAGGAGGGATTGACGGCGGCTACACCGGGCAGACTCCCGAAAGTTTCAGCACAACGGTCCTGTCATATGCCGAGGCATGCGGCTTTACTAAACCGTTCATCATCCACGCTGACCACGTCACCATCAGAGACACGTCTGCAGATGAGCTGCAGGCAGCGCAGCAGCTCATCGAAGCACAGCTTGCCGCCGGGTTCACGTCCTATGCTCTCGATGCGTCATTCAATCCCCTGAGCGACAACATCTCCATCATCCAGCATCTTGCCAGACCGATCACCGAGAAGAATTTCGGACTTGAGGTGGAACTGGGTGAAGTTTCCACCGTGGGAAGCAACTCCACCCTCACCGAAGTGGCAGAGGCACGCGATTTCCTCTCCAGCCTGGTGGGAAAGGGGATACGGCCCCATCTGCTGGCGATCGATAATGGCTCCAAAAGCGGAAACTACCTGGACGGCCAGATTGTCAGCATCGATCTGGAACGGACCGGCGAGATATTCGCCCTGGCGCGCGAATTCGGTCTTGCAGGCCTGGTCCAACATGGCATCACCGGCACACCGCTCCGTATCGTCGGTCGCCTTGCCGACTTCGGCATCCGTAAGGGGAACATCGGCACCCTCTGGCAGAATGTTGCCCATGCAGGATTGCCTGTAGAGCTCATGGATGCCATGCGCACATGGTCAAAGGAAAACGGTCGCGACATCAAATATGCGACCGCCGTCTTCAAAGCGGAGATCGATGCAATTCCGCAGGAAAATATCCAGCTGATCCAGGAAATGGCATACCGGGAAGCGCGTGAATTCCTCAAAGCATTCCATGCCCAGGGTAGTGCCTCCAAGCTGGCGGCCTCCTTGGGAAAACGCAGATGAGAGTCATCAGCGGCACGGCTCGCGGTCGCCGCCTGCTTGCACCGCACGATCGACGCGTGAGACCAACCTCGGACCGTATCAAAGAGGCGCTTTTCAGTATTATTGTTTCACTTCGCGGGAATTTGCTAGGTTCGCGGGTTCTGGATCTCTGCTCCGGTACTGGAAATCTGGGAATCGAGGCTCTGAGCAGAGGAGCCGACGAAGCCGTCTTTGTCGACAATCACCGCAGCTCTGCAGAGTTGACAAAAAAGAACCTTCTGGCAACGGGATTTTCAGATAGGTCCGAAATAATTATTTCCGACGCTCGCATCGCGGTTTCTCGCCTCAGCGAGCAGGGGCGCAGATTTCACCTTGTCCTTGCCGATCCTCCATATGGTCAGGGGATTGCGGCAGAACTGCTCAACCAGGTTTCAGCACATGAAATCCTGTTCGAACAGGCTCTCGTAGTGATCGAAACCACTGCCCAAGAACTATTGCCCGAATATGTCGGACTGTTGCGCCAATTTGATCATCGCATTTATGGTGACACGGCGCTCACATTCTTCACCAATTCGCATTGAGGTTCAAGCATGCCCAGGAAAATAGCCGTTTATCCAGGCTCCTTTGATCCCATCACCTATGGCCATCTGGATATTATCAACCGAGGACTTCGCATCTTCGACAGTGTAATCGTTGCTGTGGCCAGCAATTCCAGCAAAAATTCCCTTTTCACGATTGAGGAGCGGGTTGAACTCATCAGCCTTGTCCTTGAGGACAATCCCCGGGCAAAAGTTGACACCTTCGGCGGCCTTCTGATAGACTACGTCCTTTCTCAGCACGCCACCGTCATCATCAGGGGGCTACGGGCCGTGTCTGATTTCGAGTACGAATTCCAGATAGCCCAGATGAACCGGAGCATCTCCCAGGAGATCGAAACCCTGTTCATGATGACGTCGGTACCGTTCAGCTACCTCTCCTCATCCATCGTCAAGGAGGTGAGTTCCCTGAACGGCCCTGTGGACGGACTGGTGCCGCCGCTCGTCAAACAAGCGCTTGCAAACAAGTTTTCATCATATGCACACAAAACAAGGAGACCCTAATGAATCCGTTAGCCGTCGAACTCAACGAAATGCTCAGCCAAAGCAACCCATATGCATTGGAAATGCTGTCCGACCTGGGAAAGAACCTTTTCTTCCCCAAGGGAATACTGACCCAGTCGGCAGAAGCAAAGGAAAAAGCCCACAAATTCAACGCCACCATAGGCATCGCCACCGAAAATGGCGGCCCGATGTACCTCCAGTGCATCCAGGACAAGCTCTCCGAATTTGACCCGAAAGACATCTACCCCTATGCGCCGCCGGCCGGCAAGCCTGAACTGCGGGCGTTGTGGCGGGAGAAGCAGCTGCGGGAGAACCCGAGCCAGCAGGGGAAACACTTCAGCAACCCAATCGTCACCAACGCCCTCACCCACGGCCTCTCCATCGTTGCCGATATGTTCGTCGACAACGGCGACCATGTAATCCTGCCGGACATGCTCTGGGGGAACTACAACCTCACCTTCGGCACCTGCTCCGGCGCCGTCATGCGGAAATTCCCGACCTTTACCGTGGCCGGCGGCTATGACGTAGACGCCTTCAAGGCCGAGCTAAAGAACAGCGCCGAGGAAAAGGGGAAAGCAATCGTCATCCTGAACTTCCCCAACAACCCGAGCGGCTACACCCCGACCGTCGCCGAGGGTGACGCCATCGTTGCCGCCATCAAGGAAGTTGCCGAGGGCGGCTGCAACATCGTCGCCGTCACCGACGACGCCTACTTCGGGCTTTTCTACGAGGATAGCATGAAGGAGTCGCTCTTCGGCAAGCTCGCCAACCTCCACCCCCGCATCCTGGCGGTCAAGCTCGACGGCGCCACCAAGGAGGAGTTCGTCTGGGGCTTCAGGACCGGCTTCATCACCTTCGCCGACGGCAATAGCTTCGAGAACGCCCGGGTCATGACCGCCCTGGAGAAGAAGGCCATGGGGATCATCCGCGCGCGGATCTCCAACTGCCCCCATCCCTCCCAGACCTTCGCCATCGAGGCGCTCCGCTCCCCGAAATTCCTTGAACAGAAGGAAGAGAAGTTCCAGGTGCTGAAAGGCCGCGCCCTTAAGGTGAAGGAAGTCCTCAACAGCGGCAAGTACGATTCCGCCTGGGCCTACTACCCGTTCAACTCCGGCTATTTCATGTGCCTCAAGCTGAAAACTGTCGATGCCGAGAAGTTGCGGATCCACATCCTCGACAAGTACGGCGTCGGCGGCATCTCCATCGGCAAGACCGACCTGCGGATAGCCTTCTCCTGCATTGAGGAAAAGGATATCGCCGAACTGTTCGATATCATCTACCAAGGGGTACAGGATCTGGCCTGATCATCTTGATAAACAATTTAACTGGTATGGACCGAGTCGAAGAAGCCAGCAAAAACCTCAATTAACGAAACCTCGAACCGGCAAACACCCAAAAAGGCGAGGGAAATATCTCCTCGCCTTTTTTCAGGAGCAGCCATGATCACCAAAGAGATGACCATCGGCATGATTCTTCGAACCTATCCCGAATCCATCAAGATCTTTACCAAGTACGGACTCGATTGCCATGAATGCCAGATCGCCGATCTCGAATCGGTGGAACATGGTGCCGGCGTCCATAAAATCGGCGTTGACGAGCTCTTGGCTGAACTGAACCGGGTTTGCTCCCCCAACGGATGAACCAGAGCCCTCCCGGAATCCCATGACCGAAGCATTACTCGAATACCAGCGACACTTCACGCAGCAACAGCTTGTAAGGGCGACTCTGCTCAGTGCGGATGGCAGTCATCCCGAGTTGAAAGCTTTTGTCACCGGTCTCACCCGTGATCTCCTTGAATTGGAACTGGACGATGACCGGCTTTCAGATAAGGTAACCATTGCCACGGGCGACATGCTCGAACTCCGTTCCGGGAGCAAAGGAAGCGGTTTCCGCTGTCGTTCTCTGCTGGTAAGCGGAACCGACAGCAGATACCTTCTGGTCCGCCTGGTCGGGAATGTCATATTCGAGGAACTGCGCGAATTTTTCCGCATCGACACCTATCTTCCTCTCCGTTATCTGAACATTCCCGGCTGGGATGAAAAAACCGTCCGTCGGCAATGGATTGAACGGATGGAGAACCTGGAGCGGAGCAGGATTCAACCTGCGAGTTTCATCTACCAGGGCGAACCGGATGAGTCATTACCCGGTGCGTCACATGCGCCAATACCCCTTGAATATGAACCGCCGGTTGCCGCCAACATCAGTGGCGGTGGCCTTCGGACCTGCCTTTGCGAAAGGCTGCTACCAGATAGTTATGCCTTGCTGGAACTCTACATCCCCGGAACACCTCCCCGCCTCATCGAGGTAGCCGGCAAGGTGCTCTACGCTGATCCGACGCTTACACAAGACGGTACGCAAGGCTATGCCACGGCATTCAAATTCACCTGCATCGACGAACGCGACCGGGACACCCTCATCAGCTACATCCAGCGTATCCAGCAGCAGCAAATACGGCAGATTGCCGAGGAAATGCCAGCATTGAGCCGTTTCCGGAATGAGATATCGGCAGAATTTCGTCACGGCATCCATCCCGTACGTCGGCGAATCGGCATTGTTGTTCTGGTGGCCCTGTTCATACTCCTGGTCTTCGCCTACACCAGCTACTATCTCCATCCGACCAAGGCTGAAGTGCAACGCATCTTTGACCAGGGTCTGAAAAAATATCTGGAGCGGCTCCCCTCCCGCCAACCCTGAAACACTACACCTACTCACCAGACTACATTACATACTCACACACTCACACTGCCGCTTGGCATTCATGCCTTGACAACGCGCACACCCCGATTCACAATATATACAATCCCGCAATTACAGTCAGTTACCACTTATCATCACACTCCTCAGATTCTGGCATGTAAATAGCAACTTACCCGTCGCAGTGCAGATCTCACGTGCTGACTTCTTGGCATCCGCTCCCCATGGAGGTATGACAGGTGCTTTACAAAACCGTCAACGAATCCTTTAATGAATTCATCGTCGATCGCAAGGACCCTCTCTGCATTCGCTGCAAGGTCTGTGAACGTCAGTGTGCCTATGAGGTGCATCGCTACATCCCGGAAGCTGATTGCCTGACCGAGGATAGCGGCCTCTGTATCGGCTGCCGTCGCTGTTCGGCGCTCTGCCCTACCGGCGCCATCACCATAAAGACGAACGAGGAGAGCTTCAAGGCAAACGCCTCATGGTCATCAGCCCACATCCGGAACCTCTATGCCCAGGCCGATACCGGCGGCATCCTGCTGGCCGCCATGGGTAATCCGGCGAAATACCCCATCTACTGGGACCATCTGCTCCTCGACGCCTCCCAGGTGACCAACCCTTCCATCGATCCGCTCCGTGAGCCGATGGAACTCCGTACCTACCTGGGCAGAAAACCGCACTCCATCGAGGTTGTGCGCGACAAGAAAACCAACAAGCCCAAACTGGCAACCACATTGTCACCGCAGCTGAAACTGGAATACCCTTTCATCTTCTCCGCCATGAGTTACGGCGCCCTCAACCTCAATGCCCACCGGGCCATGGCTGCTGCAGCACAGGAACTCGGCACCCTTTACAACACCGGTGAAGGTGGACTGCATAAGGACCTGTACAAATACGGCAAGAACGTCATTGTCCAGGTTGCTTCCGGCCGGTTCGGCGTCAGTGAACAATACCTGAACGCCGGGGTCGCCATCGAGATCAAGGTCGGTCAGGGTGCGAAACCGGGCATCGGCGGCCACCTGCCCGGAGAAAAGGTCAATTCCGACATCTCCGAGACCAGGATGATCCCCCTCGGTTCCGACGCCATCTCACCAGCACCGCATCACGACATCTACTCCATCGAGGACCTGCGCCAGCTGATTTACGCACTCAAGGAAGCGACCAACTACGAAAAACCTGTATCGGTGAAGATTGCAGCCGTCCACCACGTGGCTGCCATTGCATCAGGTATCGCGCGAGCCGGCGCGGATATCATCACCATCGACGGTTTCCGTGGGGGTACCGGCGCAGCGCCGCAGGTCATCCGTGACAATGTGGGGATACCGATGGAACTCGCTCTTGCAGCGGTCGATACCCGCCTGAGGGACGAAGGGATCAGAAACCAGGTCTCCATCGTCGTCGGCGGCGGTGTTCGTAACTCGGGAGACGCCATCAAGGCCATCGCCATGGGTGCCGATGCCATCAACCTGGGAACGTCGACGCTGCTCGCCCTAGGCTGCACCCTCTGCCAGCGCTGCTACACCGGCAAATGCCCCTGGGGGATCACCACCAACAACCCGTACCTTGCCAAACGTCTCAATCCAGAAATCGGTGCCGAGAAACTGGTCAACCTGGTCCGGGCCTGGGGACACGAAATGAAAGAAATACTCGGCGGCATGGGACTCAATGCCCTTGAATCGCTCCGCGGCAACCGCTATAAACTACGGGCAGTCGGACTGACTGAAAAGGACATGAACCTCCTTGGCGTCATACCCGCAGGAGAATAGAGTATTCAGGTCTTTCCCGCATCTTATGCAGCATGTCTTCCCATGCTCATTCCATTGAGCTCGACATGACCGCAGCTGCGCGGCCAAAGGCTCTGTCCCGCGGAAAATCCTCATCCTGGATATTATGAAGGATAATCTATGAAACGGATTTATACACTCGAAGATGCCTGCATCGGCTGCCACCTCTGCGAGGTGGCCTGCATCACGGAACACTCCCTTTCCAAGGACCCGGTGAAGGCCTTTCTTCATGAGCAGGTCCGCCCCATCTCCCGTTGTACGGTAGAAGAGGCAGAGGGGGGCATTATCTCCCTTTCCACCACCTGCCGGCATTGCGATGAGCCGGATTGCCTACGGGCCTGCATCTCCGGCGCCATACAGAAAAACGATCAGGGAGTGGTCAGGATCGATACGGAGCAGTGCGTAGGGTGCTGGTCATGCGTGATGGCCTGCCCCTATGGTGCCGTTCAGCGCAATACTGCCAAGAAAAAGGCCAACAAATGCGATCTCTGTCCGGATCGTAAAGGCCCGGCCTGCGTGGATGCCTGCCCCAACCGGGCTCTGGTATTCAAGGAGGGGATCCAGAAATGAATTACGTCATCATCGGCAACTCCGTTGCAGCTGTCGGCGCAGTGCGTGCCATCAGGGACGTTGACCAGGATGGCAACATCACCGTCATCTCCCGCGAGCGTCATGTCGCCTATGGCCGTCCGCTCATCTCCTACCTGCTCGGCGGGCTCATCAGCGAAAAGCGGATGGCCTACCTGCCCGAAGACTTCTACGACAAGCATCGGATCAATCTGCTGCTCAATTCCGAAGTCGTGGGTGTCGACAGCAAAAAGCGCCAGGTGAAACTTGCAGCCGGCGATACGGTCGCCTACGACCGGCTTCTCATAGCCACGGGAGGCGACCCCTTCGTGCCTCCCATCGAAGGTCTGGCCGGCAAGGAAAAGATATTTACCTTCACCACCTGGGACGATGCGGCCAAGCTGAAGGCAATTGCCCATGACATCGAGCACGCGGTCGTCATCGGCGGTGGCCTTATCGGCCTGAAAGCTGCCGAAGGCCTCCACCTCCTGGGGAAAAAGGTGACCATCGTCGAGTTGGCCGACCGGATTCTCTCTGCCGCCTTTGATCGGCCGGCAGGCAGAATCGTTTCCAAGAAGATGAAACTGAACGGCATCGACGTGATCACCGAGGAGACCGTGGTGAAGATCGAAGGTGACGGCTCCGCGATCTCCGGAGTGGTCCTCAAGTCAGGAGATTATCTGCCGTGCGATACGGTGATCGTCGCCATCGGCGTGCGACCTGCAGCGGTCTTCCTCAAAGGGAGCGGCATCGACGTCAACCGGGGCGTGGTTGTGGATGGATGCATGGAAACCAGCATGAAGGGCGTCTTCGCTGCCGGGGACGTTGCCGAGGCACGGGACTTTTTCAGCGACACCAAGAATCCTCTGCCCATCTGGCCTGATGCCTACATCCAGGGGGACATTGCAGGGACTGCCATGGCCGGCAAACAGAAGGAATATGCCGGCGGGCTCTCCATGAACTCCATCGAGTTTTTCAAGGTTTCGACCATCTCCATGGGTGTCACCAATCCCCAGAACCTGGCAGAGTTTGAGATTCTCACCTATCAGGATCTCGAATCCTATTCCTACCGCAAGATCGTCGTGAAAGACAATCGCCTGGTGGGTGCGGTGCTGGTCGGTAATGTCGAACGGGCCGGGATCTTTGCCGGTCTCATTCGTGAGCAGGTCGACGTGACCCCCTTCAAGGAGCACCTGCTTGCACCCGGTTTCGGGATCATACATCTGCCCAAAGAGCTGCGCAGCGCCCTTTTCGCCCCTTTCGGGAAGGCTGCATAACCTGTCGAGAGAACTGTTACCGTTATCCAACGGAGAGCGAACACAATGAATATGAAACCAACCCACAACTTTGAAAAGGATATCTCCAACTGCGGCCTTACCGGGTTCATCTCGACCTCCGGCACATTGGTCGAGGGGAGCGTCATCATCAAATCCATAGCTCTCATGCATGACCGGGGTAACGGACTTGGTGGCGGTTTTGCCGCCTATGGCATTTATCCGGACTATCCTGATTACTTTGCCTTCCACCTGATGTATGAAAACAGCATGGCCCAGCAGCTTACCGAAGAGTATCTGGAGCAGTTCTTTTTCATAGAGCAGCAGGAAGATATCCCGACCCGCAGGACTCCTGCAATCGTCAACCCGCCATCCTTCAAGCGTTACTTCATCAAGCCGATGGAAACGCCTGAATATAAGGAAGCTATCGAGTTCCAGAACATGACTGACGAAGATATCATCGTCAGCCATGTCATGCGGATCAACCTGGAAATCGAAGGGGCTTTTGTCGTCTCGTCAGGCAAAAATATGGGGGCATTCAAAGGCGTCGGTTATCCCGAGGACATCGCCGAATTTTTCCGTCTCGAAGAGTACCAGGGGCATATCTGGACCGCTCACAACCGCTTCCCGACCAACACTCCCGGCTGGTGGGGCGGTGCGCACCCCTTCACCCTGCTCGACTGGTCCATCGTCCATAACGGCGAGATCTCCTCGTACGGCATCAACAAGCGTTACCTGGAGATGTACGGCTATCTCTGCACCATGCTTACCGACACCGAGGTGGTCACCTACATGCTCGACCTGTTGATCCGGAAGCACGGCTTGACGCCGGAACTTGCCAGCCTGGCCCTGGCAGCCCCGTTCTGGGATATGATCGACACACTCCCCACTGACGAGCGTGAACTGCTCACCGCCATCAGGCAGGTCTACGGAAGCGGACTCCTGAACGGCCCCTTTGCCATCCTTTTTGCCAGCAACGAAGGATTGATAGGGCTCAATGACCGGGTCAAACTCCGACCGCTGGTCTGTGCCACCAAGGACGATTTCGTCTATATGGCCTCGGAGGAGGCTGCAATCCGGGAGATCTGCCCATCTCCCGACCGTGTCTGGTCGCCGCGGGGCGGAGAACCGGTCATTGCACGGCTGCAGAACGGAGCTGCCTAGTTTTTTTCCATCACGGAAACAGAGGATTTCGCCATGAAAATCGATGCAAAAGGCGTTTATTATCGCGAGTTGAACCAGAAGATCCGCGAGGCTGTTGCTGGCGGTACAGAATCGATTGAACTGATGAACGTCAATGGCCAGTACTTTATCGGCGACGGCATCAACCGTCCCGTGACGATTACCATCCATGGTGTGCCCGGCAACGACCTGGGCGCGTTCATGAACGGTGCGACCATCATCGTCAAAGAGAACGGCCAGGACAATATCGGCAACACCATGAACGCCGGCAAGGTCGTGGTCCATGGTCATGCAGGGGATGTTCTCGGCTACGGCATGCGCGGCGGCCGGGTGCATATCCTGAAAGACGTGGGATACCGGGTAGGTATCCATATGAAATCGTTCGACGAAAACAAGCCGGTCCTGATAGCCGGCGGCAAGGCAGGCGATTTCTTCGGTGAATATATGGCTGGCGGAGTACTTATCCTGCTGGGGATGTACACTGACGACCCTGAAAAACCGAAACACGGATTCAGGTTCGGAACCGGCATGCACGGTGGCGTCATCTACATCAGGGGGGCAGTCGATGAAACAAAGCTGTCCAGAGAGGTTGGAGTATTCCCGGTCACCCAGGAAGACCAGCAGGAGTTGGAGGGGTATCTCAAGGATTTCTGCAAGGATTTTCGCCTTGATCTGAAAGAGGTTCTGAGCGAGCCATTCATCAAGGTCCTGCCGAAAAGCAAGCGCCCGTACGGTGACCTCTACTGCCCCATGCCGAAGTGATTCCGGCAACCAATGGATCACATGCAATGAATCAGACCCCGCCACGGCGGGGTTTTTCATTTTCCGCCAACACCGGCCATTTCATAGTTCACGGAAAGGCCGATCTCCTCGCGCACCAAGTTGGTGATCCGGGAAGCCGATTCTTCCACAAGCATATCGAGCAGCATCTTTTTCTTCTTCGGAGGCCTGACTACCGTCGGCTCACCGCTAATACCGGCCAGTCGCCCGGCCTCTTCGATGGCATCCTGGAGCGATCCGAGCCGGTCAACAAGTTTCAGCTCCAACGCCTGTTCACCGGAAAAGATCCTGCCGTCCGCAATGGCCTGCACCTGCCCCACGGGAAGACGCCGACCTTCGGCAACAGCCTTGACGAACTGACCATGCGTACTCTCGATTACCCCCTGCAACAGCGTCTTTTCCTCGTCACTCATGGGACGCAGAGGAGATCCAGCATCCTTGTATTTGCCGGTCTTCAAGGTGAATGCCTTCATACCGATTTTGTCCAACAGCCCTTCGATGTTGGAAAATTTCATGAGAACACCGATACTGCCGGTTATGGTGCCGGGGTTGGCCATGATCAAGGTTGCCGGTGCAGCGATATAATACCCTCCGGATGCAGCGACACTTCCCATGGAGACAATCACCTTTTTCCTGGCGGCGAGTTTTTTCACCTCCTGGTAGATCTCCTGCGAAGGGCCCACCACGCCACCGGGAGAGTCGATACGGAGTACGACTGCTTTAATCTTGTCGTTCTTTCCAAAGTCGTGAAGCTGCTTGACGGTTTCCTGCGAATCAAGGATGACCCCCCTCACCTCAACAAGACCGATACCGCTCTCCTTGATCAGGGTCGAGCCATCACCCATTAATAGCAAAGCAATCATCAACGAAGCGGCAAACAAAAACAAGAAGCCACCGCTGACGCCTGCTGCTATCCACAACCACTTGTTTTTCATCGGTCATCCCGGGTACTGCGGTTCTGTAGCCGTGAAGATCCATTCACATTAAAGAGAAACAATGTTTTCTTGACTGCCAGCAATATTTTCTGCTAAGGTTAATTGCATGGAATATTTGATTATTTCAGACACCCACGGTAATTATCATGCTGCAGCAGAAGTTATCGCCCAGGCAGGTCACGTCGACGTGATCGCCCACCTGGGAGACGAAACCAGCGATGCTGTCGTGCTTGAGCATATCTTCAACCGACCGGTTGAAAAAGTCGCTGGTAACTGTGATGCACCGGGCAAACACCCAAGGGAACTCTGCGTTGATATCGGTGGAACGAAGATGCTCTTGACCCATGGGGATCGTTATCAGGTAAAGATGGGACTTGCCCAGCTCCAGAAGCGGGCTGAAAGCGCACATGCCCGCGTGGTACTGTACGGACACACCCACCGTGCCGCCATAGATGAAATCGACGGCATCCTTTTCATCAACCCCGGATCACTCCACCGTATGAATGCGGAACTGAGCTATGCGCGGCTTTCTCTCATCAATGGGAATCTAACTGCATCGATCATTCCGGTTGCAGTAAACGATTCAGAACAGCACGCCCAGAAAATCCTGACTGTCAACATCAACCTTAACAACCACACCCGCAGTTGTGGCACACACGACGGTTATGGTCTTCAGGCGGGATCGTCTCGGGGGCAAAGGCAACTCGATTCACTGCCCGCTTGATATCCTCCATCAAATTCAGCTTCTCGCTCTGGCCGATGATATGCCCGACACACTGACTGCCGATGCCATCGGTCGGAGACGAAAGTCGCACTGAATTCAGAAGGTCAGAGTAGCTGTTGATGTCGATGGTAATGGCCTCATTACGCGCTCTCGCGAGTTCCACCCCAAATGCTGCCAGTTCATTCACGAGTTCGGCAAAGAAGCGTTCAAACTGCACGCTGGCCAAGTCTACATACCAATCTTTACGAATATGATTCTGCCCGAGTATGGTGAGAGTCAGTTTTTTCCCTGCCATCGCAATCACTCCTTCGCCTTTGTTACGCCAACCGTATCAAGCATCCCGCGCGCTGCCGCCTTACGATTGAGCGAACTAAAGATCATGTCCAGGACAACCTTCTGCTTTGCCTCGAATTTGTTGAGAACCGCAAGACAGGTTCCCAGGGGAAAATGTTCATGAAGATAATCTGCCTCACGACCCGATAGGATAACAATCCTCTTGGCATCCATGCCGGTGCCAACGGCATAGTGAAACAGTTTTGAGCCGTCAAGATCCGGCATCTCAAGGTCAATAACCAGGAGGTCCAGATCGCCTCTGCAGATGAAGTGCAGTGCCTGATACGGCTTGCCGCAGGTGATTACCTGAAGGTGCGGGTAATTTTCTGAAAGGTAGGTACCTATTACGTCCAGAAATCCAGCATCATCATCAACGATCAGAATCTTGCCCATCGCGCACCTACTGGCAACTACTTGATGACCCTGGTCGCCAGATTCAGGACCTTCAGGGGAACATGCAGGTCGAGAGCTCGAGCGGTCTTCATGTTGATGAAAAGATCGACTTTTTTAGGAGGTGAAATGGGCATGAGTGAGGGTTTTTTCCCGCCGAGAATACGTACTACACAATCTGCCGCCTGCTGCCCCAATTCTGCCGGGTGAGCCTCAAGGGAAACAAGCGCCCCTTTTTCGCCGGAATCGGGAACCTGGCTGATGACCGGAATCTTGTTATCCAAAGCCCGCCGGATCACCTTGTCCAGATTACGTCCCACGACCGATGCCTCCGTGATATAGACACAGTCGACCTGGGAAATCATTGAAGAGAGCGCCGTATCCAAGACCGCTGCGCTGGGCACATTAGCCTCGACTACTGAAAAGCCCTGTTGTACAGCAATCCGTTTCATCTCCTTCAGTTGCACGACCGAACCGATCTCCCGGGAACTGTACAGAACACCGATCTGTCGGAACGCCTTGAATTCCATGGCCGTCCGCACCAGTGTGATAAGTGGCACCTTGGAACTGATTCCGGTGGCATTTGCGCCAGGAGTAGAAAGACTCTTTGCAATACCGGTCTCAAGAGGGGCATAGACATCAACAAAGACAATGGGAATGTCGTGTGATTCCTGGACAGCGGCAAGTGCAGCCGGAGCTCCATAGGCAACGATGATGTTTGCGCCAATGGCATTGAACTTGCGAATTGCGTTGGACCATGAGATGGGGTCGGGGTTCGGCACCTGGGTGATTATTTCGACGGCATCCTGGTCGTATCCCTTGATGGCCAGCGCCCGCACAAATGCACGATGGGCATTGCGATAACGGGGAAGGTCACTGGACAGGACAGCAGCCACGATGATAGTGCTCGAACGAGCCAATGAAACCGGATAGGCCACAGTCACAATCAGCATGCACACGGTACATAACAGAAATTTTTTCACCAAGGGCTTATTCATCCATTACCATTTCGCTGACATGCTGGCAATAATTGCATGAACCGCGCCGTCGTAAAGCGTATTCCGATCATCGGAGTACTGACGAAAGCGGTAATCAACCCCACACGATACATTCTTGGTCAAGTCGTATGCTGCCTTGAAACTGACAGAGTTTTCGACTGTCTTGAGCCAAGTGAGCTCCTTGACCCCTGTTGTGTTGCTCGTGGCATATTGTAAATACGAGGGATCAAACTCGGCATCGGATATAACCTGCTGGAAGGCCAGAGAAAGATCCAGTTTTTCCATAGGCCGCAGGTTGGTGGTGATGCCGTACAGGATTGCGTTGCTGGTGTAGTTGGCAGCAGCAGAGCTTCCAGAAGTCGTAGCTGCATAAAGGATATCCTGGTCAATGGAACTCTTCAGCAATCCAGCCGTGCCGGTCACGTTGAGACGACCGGCAAAAAAATTGGCCCAGATGCTTGCAGAAGCACTTACCATCGTCTTGTCGCGCGGCAGTGCATAATTCGTCAGCGGATTCGTGACCGGGTCGGCAAAGGCCTGCAAGGTACTGATGCTTTTCGATCCGTTATGCTCGCTGCTGTTCAGGTAATTGGCGGAAATCCCCCAACGGTCCTTCATGGTGTAGGTCGCCAGCAACTGCCCTTCGTGCCGTTCATCGTAAGAAACACCATATGCTGGCTGGCCGTTTGCAGTATAGCTGTACCGTGCCTTGAGCCGGAGCCCTTTCAGGGGGCGGGCCATGAGCGCAATGATCCCGCGGTGAATCTCCTCATTTTCCGGCAATGACATACCCGCTACATTGTTGGTATACGGATCCCAGGCCGTGACATTGCTCCGCCTGAGGAAATCACCACGGTATTCGGCCTTGACCGTATAATCGTTCACTGGTCGAAACGACATGATAGTTGAAATGATGTCACGTTTCGTGTCAATCCCCTGGTAGGCATACATGGTTGACGGTGTGAACAGAGACATGGAAACCGTTGCAGTCTCGCGATCAATCTCCTGATGACGGAAACGGACCGCCAACGAGAATTCCTTGCAGGGGGTATAGACCAGGTCCCCTGCTGCGGTATGCAGGGTATCGGTCAGTCCGTTTGCACCAGACACCTGGGTCAGTGAGGAAAGGTTGCTCCGCTGGGCAAAGGTATATGCAGAGGCGATCACGATGCCGCCGGTCTGTTCGGTATGGAGCTTGACCGAGTGGGCCATATAGCGGCTGTCAGGGGTTTCGTTGTGGTCGAAGGTCCCACCGGCACGCTGCAGATATTCGGGATGGAGGGCATCAACCCTCGCAACGAAGCTGTCGGTAGGAGTCCCGGCATGATCGGTATATTGCCGTACGGTAAAGTCATAAATCAGGTCAATGGGACCGAGATGGGCGTCAAAACCCAGCTTCCCTTCATGGGTTTCCCGGTTGACGAGACGATTTGCGGAATAGATCGTGTTTGTGGCAGTGGAGGGGAAAAAGGCTTGATCAGCATATCGAAGCTGTGAAGCCCCTTCCTTGATCATCCGCCAGTACTGCAGGTTCAGGTGAATCGGATAGTACCCCATACGGGCACGCAACGAGGCAAGATCCTGTTCTACCCGCATGCCGTAACGTGCGGCATCATTCGTTGTATCACCCTGGTAGGGAGACCCGAAGGTGAATGCATTAGGAACCGATGACGGGAGCCGGTCAAGGTTGTGGTACAGGGATTCGCTCCGCAGGTGAACGCGATATGCCCCCATATAATCGTAGGAAAGATCGCCGAAATAATCATTATCACTAAGGTAGGAACCATCGACGATAAACTTGTGGTCCCGGCCGAGGATGCTGTTCGTGAGTCCGAAGGTTGGCCCTGAATGGAGATCTTCGTATTCTGCGGCCCTGCCGGCATTGCCGTCAAAGCTGAAGAAACGATAGCCGGCAAAGGTTCGCACCTGGCTGTGGGTTTCTATCTTGCTTTCGGTGAGCGGCAATTCAACTTTCTCGACTTCCGTCTCCTCCTGTGCTTCGGGGTTCGCCTCCTGCAGCTGATGCACTTCCTCCGTTGCCGCCGGCACCTCTTCCGCGTACGCGGGATGCGTCAGCGACATGGAGCCGGAGAGGAATCCTGCTGCTATCAATGTAAAAACGGAATGTCGATACACTGTCATGCTCCTTGACATAAAGGGTCAGAGGCGGTTACTGACGCAAGGTCCCGGCGCCAAATTCAGCTGGAGACGGGATGTCACTGCCATGAACCTGTGAGTGACAGTCGGTACAGCGATTCACAAAAAGCTGCTTTGCCCCGGAGGTCGTATCGAGAGTATGACCACCGTGGCACTGGAAACAGAGGAAAGGCAAAGCTGCCGACAAAAGCCCGTTATTGACCGAACCATGCGGAGTATGGCAATTGGCACAGTTCTCGGTGACATCGCCATGTTCGAAAGCAAACGGCCCCTGCTTCTCCATGTGGCACCGGGTACAGGTTTCCTTCGGGGTCGATCCGCGCAGGAGCTTGTCCTGCATCGAACCGTGCACCTCGTGACAGTCGGTGCAGGACATCTTTTTCTCCCGTAACGGGTGATGGGAGAAGAGATTGTTCTCAATCTTCACATCAGGATGGCAGCCATAGCAGAGTTCAGCCATCTCATCATGGCTGACCTTTTGCTGGGGACCCCGATGCAATTGGTGGCAGTCAAAGCAACTGACATCGTTCATTGCATGTGCGCTTGCATTCCAGAGTGCAAGGACCGGAGTAGAAGCGGCTGTATGGCATTTCAGACACAACAGGGACTGCGCCTGCGGTGGGAGGTTCATGATATCCAGGAATTTCGTTGTATCACATTTTTTGTTCTGGGAATCGTTCAGATCGGGGTCGTCGTCCAGATTGGCGATTGCCAGGCTCCCTGGACCGTGGCACGATTCGCAGTTAACCAGCGGCAAGCCGGTTTCAGGCTTGATCTGTTCACCATGAATACTGTGCCTGAAGTTGTCGGTTATCTTATCGTGCTTGTGGCACTTTGCCACGCAGTTATCCGTACCGACGTACTCGGCGTCCAATCGACCGACAATCAGACGTTCATATTCGCGCACCGGCAAAAGCGGCCTGCTTTGCTTCAAGTCGGCACATGCTGCACAGAGCGCCAACGTCAGGAAACCTGCTACTGTAATCTTTGCGCAGTGCCACACCACCCTGCCCCCCCTGCCTGAAACACAGTCGGAACTCCTACTGTCATCAGTCGGCATTGATACCTTTTGTCGTGGTAAAGATGAACCGCTTAACGATGGGATTCTGGCTCTGCTTGATTTCGCGCGGAGTCCCCACCTCGATGATCCGCCCTTCATGCATCATGCCAATCCGATCGGAAATATAGAGCGCAAAATTGAGATCATGCGTAACAATGATCGTGGTGTTCTTAGTTGTCTCTTTCAGCCCCAGAATGGTATTTGCCAGTTCGTCCGTATTGATCGGGTCAAGCTCGGCAGTAGGTTCATCATACAGGATCAGATCCGGGTTCATGGCCAGTGAACGGGCAATGGCGACACGTTTCTTCATCCCACCGGACAGTTCGGACGTTCTGAGACCTTCCTTGCCCTCAAGCCCCACCAACATCAGCTTCGACCGGATGATCTCCCTGATCCGCTGTTCCTTGCAGATCCGTTTCTCACGCAGCCAAAGGCCGACATTCTCACCAACCGTCAGGGAATTGAACAGGGCAGATGACTGGAATACCATGCTGTATCGGTAATTTCTGGACAACTCCTGCTTCTTGACATCGAAGATCGGCATGCCGTTGATGAATATCTGGCCGCTGTCAGGGGTCTCCAGCTTGACGATGTGCTTGAGCAGAACGCTCTTGCCGGTACCGGAAGGTCCGATTATGGAGAAGGTCTCTCCCGCCTTGATCTCCAGGTCCACATCCTGCAGAACCTGATGACTGCCAAACCGCTTACAGAGCTTGTCGATGCGGATCTCGACACCATGGGTATCTTCAAGATTGACGGCACAATCGGCATCATCACTATGAAAAAAGGTGTGTGCCAGACCATGCTTCACCTTGTCGACGATACCGTCGGTAGATATGTTCTGCTCCAGCAGAGATCGGAAGAACAAGTATTCACCTCGCATATGGTGCGAAAACATCGCAATAATAGCAGACCGGGCAGGCCAGTGCAACCTGAACAGGGCATCCATCGGCTAAAATAGTTCCTCGGCAGATGTTAAAATAGATATTTCTGCCGGTTTGAAAAATGGTGCTTACTCCTGTAGATGAATTGTGACAGGAGCAGAATCGCCAGTGCAGCAGCTATGTTGTTTATCCAGAGCCCTTCCTTGTGCACTTGAACCCCAATCACCCGTTCTATCTCTGCAGGCGTGATGAAATTCAGGTTGATGATAGTATTGAGCACCTCGAACAGATTATAGACGAGCAACAGATACCAGGTCAGATACTGCCGTTTGAGTATGCCGAGCAAAAGATAGAGACAGATGAGACAATCAGCGATAACCAGTACCTTTGCCGCGGAACCACTGTAGATCTTTCCGAGAAAAGGAAACGGATTGCCGAAGGTCGAGGCGGACACCAGGAAGAAGAAGAGATACAGTCCCGAAAGCAGGGTAAGTGCCATCGGCCGGCGCTCCTCGGTGTCATCATGTTCCAACCTCATTCCACCCCCTTATGAATATATGGCAACGGCATGCACTCCGATTATTTCTTTCGCCGCATGTCGCTAAGGGCGACACAGATAAAGATCACGACCATGACACCGGCAATGAATATCCAGTCTGCTGCACTGAATCCAAGCATCGCTCCCCCGCTCATCGTGCAAGATCGGTCAGGGCCTGCTGCGCGTCGGTAAAACCGGGATCACGCTGCAAGGCTTCCCTCAGGCACAGTTCCGCATCCCTCGGCATGGCCAGGTTCTGGAAACAGAGGCCGAGGTAATACCAGACCTCGGGCAAAGGGAATTCTTCACAAAAGGCCAGATCGTCGAGGACATCTCGCAGGATGGCGGCACATTCCTCGAAATCCCCCCCCTGGTAGCAGCCGAATGCAACGCCTATGGCTTCCAGGTAGTCCACCGGCGGGACCCGCGGTATAGCCCCCCCCTCGACCTTTGCGCAGCGAGCCACAAGCCGCTCGGCATCCGCGCCCTTCAGCCCGGGCAGAATCTCCCGCCAGTTCTCTGCAGCCTGCTGGTATCGGCCCAAAAGATAGAGCACCTCTCCAAGATGCAGCTTTACCGTCGCATCAGAGGGGTTGAGTTCCACGGCCCGCTTCAGGAAGGTTTCGGCCCGATACAGATTGACCGTCGATTGATGCAGCGCCGACATCCGTGTACCACGATCGAGAAACGTCGCTCCTATCTGCCCGATAATTCTAGGATCATCGGGCTGCAACAGAGCCATAACCTTCAGGTAATTGATCTTGCGGTCCAGATAGGAGACCTCGACATCCTTGTTGTCAAGCATCAGGATATGGCTGGCAAGCTCGGCAAGGTAATGGGGATAGGCATCGCGCAGCCATCCGGCATAGATCGTGTTGTTCACGCAGTCGGGATTGTTGCGCAGGGCAAGGTAGATCCCCTTGCCGACCATATCGTAACCCAGCCCCGCTTCATCCAGTTTCTGATGATCCGCTTCTTCCAGCGGCACCGGAATACCGTCGGTAAATGCGATTGAGACCCGTCCGTCCCGCCCTTCCAGCACTGAGCCTTCGGGTGGCGTGTAATAGACGATACCGTCAATGGGGGTCGGCTTGTTTCTCTCTAGAGCTCCGATGGGAGGTCCTCCTCTTCTTCCCTGCCGGGAAAAGTATTGATCTCTGCATGAATACCAATCATCTTGTATATCCGGATATTGTCCCACGGCTCGTCCAGGATACCGTCATGGATGGCCCAGCTGCGACCGCGGACCGTCCGATCCTGCCCCGGCATGCGAAACGGCGAGGAGCCGTCGAGGCGTCTGAACAACTTCCCTCCGGGCTCGAATTCCCGATCGATCATCTGCATCAGCATGCGTCCGGTCAGATAATCGAAACCGTATTTCTCATACCTGATCGCATTGTCGTAGGTCAATGGCTCCGCGACAATCATCTCGACGCCCAGGGAGTCTGCAAACCGCTCGAAAAGCGGGAAAAACTCCGCAAACATCCGCAGGCCGCGGCGGGTCTGATTGGGAAAGAGCCCTGCCTGCATTGCCCGTATCTCCTCGGGGATGTTGCGACCCAGGGTGGTAAAGCAATTATCCTGCCCCCTGCTGTCCAGGTCCACATCAAAGCGCCGGGCATATGGATCGTTGATGATGCAGAAAGCGAGCTCCAGCTGCCGATACGGGGTATCGGCAACATCCAGAAAAAAGACGGTGTCGCGGTCATACGGATGCAGCCGCACCTCCAGCCGGAGCAGCCCTAGACCCGGTGGAGCCGTAACAACGACGAGACGTTCCCCTTCTGCCGAACAGAATGTCTCGGCTGAAATCTGCAGCATCCGGCAGAGCCGCTCGGGGATGAGCGATCCGTAGATCCGCTCCTTTTCCCTGTCCGGAAGCGCATTCACCTCCCTCAGGCAAAAGAGAGGACTGCCAGAAACGCTCAGAAGCGGTGCATTACCGGGCAGATTTGCCATGGCCACCCATGTGTACGGGAAAGACAGTTTTCCTGATGGCGGCTATACTCTTCTCCACCGCATCGAGAGCCCTGTTCCTGTCGTCTTCCTGTGCCCAGTGCATGGCATCGAGCAGCATGCTGTGCTGATACCCCAATCCCTTGATCAGCCCCTGGAAGCGTGCCGGGAGGCGCGGGGGGAGACTGATGCCGTTCATGATGGCCCATGCCAGGGTCCAGGCCCTGGCAACATTCATGTTGTCGTAGCCGCCGCCACCCACTGCAACCCAGGGAATCCGCAGTGCCTTCAACTTCCTGAGGATATATGAGTAGCTATGGGTCGTGATCTCCAGCCTGGTGAGCGGATCGGTGCGAAAGGTATCGGCACCCAGCTGGGTAACCAGCAGATCCGGATCAAAGGCGGCTATCAGCGGGAAGGCAACTTCATCAAAGGCCTTCATGAACAGAGCGTCATCCGTGTGCGCCACCAGCGGGACATTGACCGAATAGCCACGTCCCTTCCCCGCGCCGATCTCGCGCTCAAATCCGGTACCAGGAAAAAAATAAATACCGCTTTCATGGAGCGAAACGGTCAGAACCTGATCAGTATCGTAAAACGCCTCCTGGACCCCGTCGCCATGATGGGCATCGATATCGAGGTAGACAACCCTTTTCCCGTGCTGCAACAAGCTGTTTATGGCAATGACCGCATCGTTCAGGTACGAAAACCCGGAAGCCTTTGCACGATGGGCGTGGTGCCAACCGCCGGCAAGGTTGAAGACGATGTCATACCCCTCTTCGACCACCATCCGTGCAGCTTCGACCGTGCCTGACGTCCCCAGCAGCGTCCAATCGTAAAGCCCTTCGAAAACGGGATTTTCCACATCACCGAGACCAAAGCGGAAATCCGCACGGGGTTGGCTATCAGCACTGAACTCTTTCAGCTTGGCCAGGTATTCGGCAGAGTGAAATCCCTGCAACGCCTCTTCGGTGACCAAGGGATAATCGTGCACCTCCCGCCCCACCGTGCCGATGAGGTCGTAGGCCATCATCAGTTCATAGGTCAACTGATAACGCTGAACATGAAAAGGATGATCGGCACCATAATCAAAGGTATTAAAACGATTGGAGTAAATCAGGGCCGTCCTGGCAGTCACCAAGACCTCCTCAATGCAATGCAGGCACCATATAAGGGCTTGTTAATTTGCAAACATTACCTTGATTTCCCTGTAACCGTCAACCCCAAATTACCCACCTACTTTCTGGGTAACCGTTTCCCTGAATTCCCCCTGCACTGCAATTTATCGGTTGACGACCAGCCTTTAGGCTGTATATTATTTGGCGGTTTGCTAGTTTAATGGCGACATAATACTTCACAGAGGGGGGTTACACCGCATGAGAATCGCAATCAATGGCTTCGGTAGGATCGGCAGGATGGTACTGCGCGCGGCAGCGAAGGAAAAAGGGATCGAGTTTGTCGCCATTAACGACTTGACCGACGCCAAAACCCTTGCCCATCTGCTCAAGTACGATTCGGTCCATGGCATTTTCCCCGGCAAGGTCGAAGCGACCGACGATGCCATTATTGTCAATGGCAAAGTCATCAAGATTTATGCGGAAAAGGACCCGTCCCTGCTCCCCTGGAAAAAGGAAAAGATCGACATCGTTCTTGAATCGACCGGCAGGTTCACTGCCCGCGACAAGGCCGAACTGCACCTCAAGGCAGGAGCGAAAAAGGTCATTATCTCCGCACCGGCCACCAACGAAGACATCACCATCGTCATGGGGGTCAACGACAACCTCTACGATCCCAAGAAGCACCATATCATCTCCAATGCTTCCTGCACCACCAACTGCCTCGCGCCGGTGGCCAAGATTCTCAACGACGCTTTCGGCATCGAAAAGGGCCTGGTAACCACGGTTCATTCCTATACCAACGACCAGAACATCCTCGATCTTCCCCACAAAGACCTGCGTCGCGCCCGCGCTGCCGCCATGTCCATGATTCCCACCTCGACCGGTGCGGCCAAGGCGGTTTCCCTGGTCCTTCCCGAACTGAAAGGCAAACTGGACGGGATGGCGATCCGCGTGCCGACCCCCAACGTCTCCGTGGTCGACCTGGTTGCAACCCTGAAAAAGAAGACCGACGCCGACAAGGTCAATGCAGCATTCAAGAAAGCATCCCGTGGCGACCTCAAGGGGATCCTCGGATTCTGTGAAGAACCGCTCGTCTCCATCGACTTCAACGGCAATCCCCTCTCGTCCATTGTCGATGCTCTCAGCACGAAGGTGCTCGACGGGAACATGGTCAAGGTGCTCTCCTGGTACGACAATGAGTGCGGCTTCTCCCAGCGGGTAGTCGACCTCTTCAAACTGGTTGGGAAATAACGAACTCTTACAATAATCAGGAGGGGGAGCGATCCCCCTCCTTTTTTTTACTTCAATGTACTGAGAACACGGGAGGTAACATGGCAATCCGCTATATCGATGAGATTGAAGACCTCAAGGGGAAAAAAGTTTTCATGCGGGTCGACTTCAACGTTCCCCTCGACGACAACCAGAACATTACCGAAGACACCCGGATACGGGCCGTTCTTCCCAGCATAAACTACGCTCTGGACTATAACGCCAAAGTCATCCTCGCCTCCCACCTGGGACGGCCCAAGGGGGAGCGAAAACCCAAATACTCCATGGCTCCCGCAGCCAAACGGCTCTCCCGCCTGCTGGGCAAGGAAGTAAAGCTCGCCCCCGACTGCATTGGCGATGAAGTCCGTGCGATGATCGACGACATGAAACCGGGCGATGTACTGATGCTGGAGAATGTCCGTTTCTATCCCGGCGAGGAAAAGAACGACGAGGATTTTGCCAAGGCGCTGACCAACGGTTGCGAGATCTACATCAACGACGCCTTTGCCGTCTCCCACCGCGCCCATGCCTCGGTGGAAGCGATTACCAGGTTCTTCCCCACCGTGGCTGCCGGCTTCCTGATGAAGAATGAAATGAACTACTTCGAAAAGGCCATGACCAAGCCGATCCGCCCCCTGGTGGCCATACTCGGCGGGGCAAAGGTGTCGGGCAAGCTCGAAGTCCTGGAAAACCTCATCAACAAGGTGGATAAGATCGTCATCGGCGGCGGGATGGCCTTCACCTTTCTCAAGGCTCTCGGCTACAATATCGGTAAATCGCTGGTAGAAGAGGATCTGCTCGAAACCGCCAGGAAGACCTATGAGGCTGCGAGGGAAAAAGGGATCAAGTTCTATCTCCCCGTGGACTGCGTTGTTGCCGACCGATTCAACCCCGAGGCCGAAACCAAGGTCACCCCGATCCAGGAGATCCCGGATGAATGGATGGCTCTGGATGTCGGGCCGGCAACTGTCACCCTCTTCACCGAGGCGCTACAGAATGCGAAGACTATCATCTGGAACGGCCCGATGGGGGTCTTTGAAATGGATGCCTTTTCCCGGGGGACCTTTGCCATGGTCTCGGCAGTCGCAAACTCCTATGCCCTGACCATTGTTGGCGGCGGCGACACCGATTCTGCGGTGCATCGTGCAGGAGAGTACGCCAAGATCAGCTACATATCCACTGGTGGTGGCGCATTCCTCGAACTTTTGGAAGGGAAAAAGCTTCCCGGCATCAAGGTACTGGAAGAGAACGGTCACAGATAGTTCGACCCCTCCCCTTTGGGGATCTACAGCAGCCATACGAGGTGAATTATGCGCAAACCCGTTATTGCCGGCAATTGGAAGCTCTTCAAGACCGGACAGGAAGCCAGTGAACTCATCGAGGCACTGGTGCCGCTGGTGCAGGATACCAAAGATGTGGAAATCGTCGTTGCTCCGGTATTCACCGTATTGAGCCGGGTCAGCGGCCTGATCGCCGCGACTCCCATCAACCTGGCGGCGCAGGATTGCTACTGGGAGGAAGAAGGCGCCTTTACCGGCGAGGTATCGCCCAAGATGCTCGTCGATGCGGGGTGCAGCCATGTCATCATCGGCCACTCAGAGCGACGGCAGTACTTTGCCGAAACCGATGAGACCGTTAACCGGAAGGTCAAGGCAGCCATGGCTGCAGGCCTGGTACCCATCGTCTGTGTCGGTGAAACCCTTGCCGAACGTGAGGCGAACACAACCCTGGACATTCTCAAGCGACAGGTAACCGGTGCCCTCGCCGGTATCGATGCCAGCATGATGGCCGGCATCATCATTGCCTATGAGCCAGTTTGGGCCATCGGCACCGGCAAGACCGCAACGGATGAAATGGCCCAGCAAGCCCATGCCTTTATCCGCAGCCAACTATCGGGGATTGGCGGCACCTCGACGGCCGCTGCCATCCGGATACTCTACGGCGGCAGCGTCAAGCCGGATAATGTGAAGGGGCTCATGGCCCAGATGGATATTGACGGCGCCCTTGTCGGAGGGGCCAGCCTCAAGGCGGATTCTTTCGCTGCCATTGTCAATTTCGGCAGCTAAAAGAGGCTTTTCTTTTTATGCCGAATCTGCTATATAAGAGGAGTTTTTCAACTGGAGGCAGATCGACATGACCTTTTTACTTGTATTCCTGCATCTCACCGTAAGCATCGCCCTGATTGCCATCGTACTCCTGCAGTCCGGCAAAGGTGCGGAGATGGGTGCATCCTTTGGCGCCAGCGGCAGCCAGTCAGTATTCGGAGCCGGCGGCGGCAATACGTTCATGAGTAAACTCACCACCGGTGCGGCCATCATCTTCATGTTGACCTCGCTCACCCTTGCCTACCGCTCGGGTCACTCGAGTTCCTCATCCATCATGTCGGGCAAAACAGCACCCAAAGCGGCACCTGCAGCACCGGCGCCCGCTGCCCCCATGCAAGCTCCCGGGGCAGCGCCTCAAGCCCCACAGCAGGCAGCCCCCCCGGCACAACCGGCTACCCCGGTGCCGGCACAGAAGTAAAACACGGCAAAGTTTACTCTTGACAGTATCTGCCTGGAAATGGTAGATAGAAAACCCGTTTCAAACGGGAACCATAATCAGATCTGCGGTGGTGGCGGAATTGGTAGACGCACCAGCTTGAGGGGCTGGCGGGAGCAATCTCGTGATGGTTCGAGTCCATTCCACCGCACCAAACAAAAGGCATCCTTCGGGATGCCTTTTTTCATGCCTGGCACGGGCCCTTTCACCCGTGAGGTTTCACAGGAGTGCGTGAAAACTGTGCGCCTGTCCATCCCGAAAAGTTTACATTGACATTCCTTGCTGATCTTCATTACGATTATTGAAATTCTGAAAGGCCCCGCCGCGATACGAATGATCTGCACACGCTTGACAGCATGCCTGTTGCTTTCTGTTTTTCTGCTCTTGAGCGTTAACAGCTATGCGCAGCATTTTTCCCGTTCCCCACAGGAAGAGGTCCGGGAAACCGCTGTAGCAAGTGACTGTTGTCCGACAACCGGCTGTCCCTGCTCCGACGATCACGGCACGGCTGGCGGATGCAGTTCCGAATGTTCCTGTTGCTCCTGCCTTGCCCCTCTGCCTTCTCCACTTGCTTATGCCTTTTCTCCGGCCACCTCAACGACCAACCGGTTAGAACCATACTGGACACTCCCCCAGGTATACCTCTCCATCTTTGTTCCCCCGCAGAACCAGGCCTGAATCCCAGGTTCCCTTCCATCCGGCGCATTCATTGTAGGACGCACACGATCCCCTTCATGCGGAATATGCAGGGGCATATTGTGAAATGTCGCGTTCCGTCACCAGAAGGAGTACTTCGTGAAAAGCACGGAAAGATCATCGACCCAGCCCATCTGGGACTATTTCTGCTCATTGAAACTCACCATGTTTCTCCTGCTTACCCTTGCCGTCACCTCCATCATCGGCACGGTCATACCGCAGGGGGCACCTCCCCCGGAATATCTGCAGACCATCGGCGAAAACAAATTCAAGTTATACAAGACACTAGGTTTTTTCGACATGTATCATTCCGGGTGGTTCATCTTGCTGCTGGCCCTGCTGACCAGTAATCTCATTGCCTGCTCGATCAAGAGGCTTCCCCAGATCTGGCGGCTCATCACCCGTCCGACTACGGTCATGGACGAAGGGTTGGGGAAAAGTCTCTCTCTTATCGAATCGGTCAGCGTCCATGCAGACCGTTCCCTGTTGCGGGACAAGTCGATTGCCCTGCTCAGGGCGGAATTCGGCGAACCCGTAGTCACGGAAGCAGACGGTTCCTGCCACCTATTTGCCCAGAAGACCCCCTGGTGCCGTCTTGCGGTATATATCGTTCATCTCAGCATCATTGTCATCTTCATCGGGGCAATCATCGGTTCGATTTTCGGCTATAAGGCCCATGTGAACATTATCGAAGGTGAGGCGGTCACGTCGGTCATGTCACGCACCGGCAAGGAGATCCCGCTCGATTTTGCCATTGGCTGCGAACAGTTCAGTGTCAGCTACTACGACACCGGCGCGCCAAAAGAGTTCAAGAGCATCCTGACCGTGCTCGAAGACAGGAAGCCGGTCCCCGGCTTCACCAGGGTTCCGATCATCGTCAACGATCCGCTGACCTACAAGGGGATAACCTTCTACCAGTCGAGTTACGGCAAGGTGGGTGAGCATCATTTCATCATCAGCAATAGGGACGGCAGCAATAAGACGCAGTTGACGGTCGACAGCAGTTCATCGGCGAAACTGCCCGACGGCAGCGGCATGCACGTCCTGGAATCGACACAGGACATCAGCCCCTTCCAGCCCGGCATGTCCGGACCTGCCGCGCACATCGAGGTGCATACGCCAACAGGTGAAACCAAGGCGGTGGTCATCTACGCCCAATACCCGGAGCTGAACGCACGGACATCAGAGCAGAACGGCCTGCCGCTCATATCCTATACCGGCGGCCAGGAACAGGAATATACGGGGCTGCAGGTAGTCAAGGACCCCGGCGTCTGGGTGGTGTGGCTCGGATGCTTTCTCATGGTGGCGGGTGTCTATGCGGCGTTCTTCATGTCGCACCGCCGAGTCTGGATACGGATCACTGATGGCGAGGTTACCATCGGCGGCCACAGCAACAAGAACCAGGCTGGATTCCAACCCGTTTTTGCCCGTCTCGTTGAGCGGCTGCGAAACGATATTTCCGGGGAGGGAGAGAAATGACCAGTTCACTTCTGTTCAACAGCACCACAATCGCCTATCTCGCGTCCATGCTGCTCTTCTTCATTTTTCTCGCCAGCCGTTCCAGGGGAGTCGGCACAGCAGGAAGCATTCTCGCCCTGGTCGGGCTGGTTCTGCAAACCGTGGCCATCGGCCTGCGCTGGAAGGAGTCATACGCCCTCGGCGTCGGCCATGTGCCGCTCTCCAATCTCTACGAATCGGTCGTCTTTTTTTCCTGGACCATTGTCCTGTTTTACTTCTTTCTCGATCTTAAATACAAACACCGGGTGATCGGAGCCTTTGTCATGCCGTTTGCGCTCCTCGGCATGGCGTGGGCGCAACTCGGGCTCAACAGCGGCATCGAGCCGCTCGTTCCCGCCCTGCAGAGCAACTGGCTGCTGTATCATGTCGTGACCTGCTTTCTCGGCTATGCAGCCTTTGCCGTGGCCTGCGGCATCTCGGTCATGTTCCTGATCCGTGAAGGCCACGAACGGCAGACCGATATCTCCGGCAAGAGTATCGTTGCCACATTCCCTGCCAGCAGGATTCTCGACGACCTCAACTACAAGGCGATCATGATCGGCTTCCCGCTCCTGACTCTGGGGATCGTCACCGGCGCAGCTTGGGCCAACTATGCCTGGGGCACCTACTGGAGCTGGGATCCCAAGGAAACCTGGTCCCTCATCGTCTGGTTCATCTATGCCGCTTTTCTCCATGCCCGCATCACCCGTGGCTGGTTCGGCAGGAGGGCGGCATGGCTCTCCATCATCGGTTTTGCCGCCACCATCTTCTGCTATCTCGGGGTCAACCTCCTCCTGTCGGGCCTCCACAGCTACGGTGGGGGCTCCTGATCCCCTACCCCCGTGAGGAATCGGGGGACACACCGATACATTCAGGGCGCTGAAACGACAACGCGCCTGATGACATGTCATCAGGCGCGTTGTCGCAAGAACAATGACCCTTGATGCCGTTTACACGGCCGGATGACCGGTGTGCCGGATATCCTTTCCCTTCACCATAAATATCACCATCTCAGCCACATTGGTGGCATGATCGGCAATCCGCTCCAGGCATTTGGCAATGGCATTGACCTTGATGGCACGGGCGATGGTCGTTGGTTCTGACATCATGAAAGTCAACAGTTCGCGCTGGATCTGCTCGTTCAGGTCATCGACAAACTGGTCGTCACCGCAGACCTTGAGGGCGAGACGGTCGTCCCCGCCGACAAAGGCGTCAAGCGCCTCCTTGACCATCACGCCGGCCCACTGGGCCATCCGCGGCAGGTCGATATACGGCTTCAACGGCGGTTCCTCGTTGAGCTCCTTGGCCCGTTTGCCGATATTGCGGCACTGGTCACCGATCCGCTCCAGATCGGTAACGATCTTCAACGCCAGGGTCAAAAAGCGGAGATCGCGTGCGGCCGGCTGGCGACGGGCCAATACCTGCAAGCACCGTTCATCGATCTCCATCTCCAGCCGATTGATCTCGTGATCAAAGGCGATGACCCGGTCGGCCAGCGCTGAATCACGCTCCACCAGTGACTTGAGGGCATCGTTGATCATCAACTCCACCTTGCCCCCCATCTCCAGGAGCTTGGAACGAATCTCGTTCAACTCTGCATCGTACTGCTTACTGTAATGTTCACGTTCCATGATTAACCGAACCTTCCTGTGATGTAATCCTCAGTCTGTTGCCTGTCGGGATTGGTGAATATCTTGCGGGTGTCGTTGCACTCTACCACTTCTCCCAGATAGAGGAAAGCCGTGTAATCGGATACCCGTGCCGCCTGCTGCATGTTGTGGGTCACGATGATCACTGTGTACTGTCCCTTGAGTTCGTCGATCAGCTCTTCGATCTTCAGCGTGGCAATGGGATCGAGTGCCGAGCAGGGCTCATCCATCAGGATGACCTCTGGCTGCACGGCAATGGTCCGGGCGATGCAGAGGCGCTGCTGTTGCCCGCCAGAGAGTTCCATGGCGCTCTTTTTCAACCGGTCCTTGACCTCATCCCACAAGGCGACCCTCTGCAGGCTCGACTCAACGATATCATCAGCCGCAGAACGCTTCAGGCGGCTGTTCAGCTTGAAACCGGCAATGACATTGTCGTAGATGGACATGGCCGGAAACGGGTTCGGTTTCTGGAACACCATGCCGATGCGACGCCGGATGGCCACGGGGTCGACCGAGCGGTCATAGATGTCGGTTTCGTCAAGGAGGATCCTGCCGCTTACCCGGGCCGAGGGGACCAGGTCATGCATCCGGTTCAGGCTGCGCAGGACCGTTGACTTGCCACACCCTGAAGGACCGATAATGGCGGTCACGCTATTGGCCGGGAAGTCAATGGAGACCTCCTTCACAGCATGGGTGCTGCCGAAATGGACATTGAGCTTGTCGAGACGTACTTTCGTGTTCATTGCATTCCTCTAGCGGGCCTGGCTCTGCCGGCCGAAATACCGTGCAGCCAGGCTCAGGGTAAACATGATGACCACCAGGACCAGCGCCCCTGCCCAGGCCAGCCGGTGCCAGTCATCATAAGGAGAGATGGCAAAATTGAAGATCTGCAGCGGGATGGCGGCCATGGGTTCGGTCATCTTCCTGCTCCAGAACTGGTTGCCCAGGGCGGTAAAGAGCAGCGGCGCCGTTTCGCCGGCGATCCGGGCGATCGCCAGCAGCACACCAGTAACGATACCGGTCCGTGCGCTTGCCAGCGTCACCTTGAGTGTCGTCCGCCAGAGCGGCACGCCCAGCGCCAATGAAGCCTCGCGCAGAGTTCCCGGCACCATCTTCAGTTGCTCCTCGGTGGTGCGGAGCACAATGGGGATCATAATCATCGCCAGAGAAACCGCACCGGCCAGGGCGGAAAAATTCTTCATCGGCACCACCAGCAGGGTGTAAGCAACCATGCCGGTGATGATGGATGGGATGCCAGCCAGGACATCGGCGCTGAAACGGATCACCGTGGACAAACGGTTACCGCCGTACTCGGTCAGGTAAACGGCCCCAAGGACACCGACCGGCAGGCCGATGCAGGATGCCATGGCGATCATGATGGCCGATCCCATCAGGCCGTTGGCCATGCCGCCGCCCGTCTCCCCGGTCGGCTTGGGTATCTGGGTGAAAAAATCCAGGTTGATGGAACTCGCTCCCATCTTCAGGATATGGAGGAAGATGATCACCAGCGGAGTCAGGACCGCGAGTGTCGCTGTGACCATGAGCAGGGTCATCAGGCCGTTTTTCAGGGAGCGTGCAGACAGATAACGGATCATGCCTTCCCTCCCGTGCTGCCACGGGTAACGCTCCAGATGAGCAACCGGGCCATGACGTTGATCAGCAGCGTGACAAAAAGCAGGATGAGACCGATCTCCATCAGCGCTGAGGCGTGCAGTTTGGAGGTCGTCTCGGCGAATTCGTTGGCAATGACGCTGGGCATGGTATAGGCAGGAGCCAGGAGCGACAGGGAAATCTGCGGCGTATTGCCGATGACCATGGTGACAGCCATGGTTTCACCGATGGCACGGCCAAGCCCGAGGATTACCGCACCGAGGATGCCGGAGCGGGCATAGGGAAGGAGCGCCATGCGAAGCATCTCCCAGCGGGTTGCTCCGAGTGCATAGGCAGCCTCTTTCTGGGCGAGGGGCACGGCCAGGAGCACCTCTTTCGTGATGGAGGTAATGATGGGGATGATCATGATCATCAGGATGAAAACCGCTGCCAGCATGCTCACGCCATAGGGCGCCCCCTGGAACAGGGGAAGAAAACCGAATTTGTCGATCAAAAACGGTTGCACCGTCTGCTGGAGCCACGGTGTCATGACCAGTATCCCCCAGAGACCGTAAATGACGCTGGGGATGGCGGCCAAAAGCTCCACCAGCGCCGCCACAATGCTACCCACCTTGCTCGGGGCGATGTCCGTAATGAACAGCGCCGTGCCGACGCTTAAGGGGGTTGCCAGCAGTATTGCCAGGATGGAGGATACGACCGAGCCGTATAAAAACGGCAGGGATCCGAATCGCTCCTGAACCGCATCCCATTCGCTACTGGTCACGAAGTCCCAGCCAAAGCGCTGCAGGGAAGGGAGGCTCTCCTTGACCATTTCCATTGCCATCAGCAGGAGGATCAGCAGGATGCTCGCGGCAAACAGGAGCGTGATCCACCGGAACAGCGTGTCTCCATGGGCGAACCTGCCAAAAAGCGACTTCCGTTTCATTTCCTCTCCTTGCACCGCCCATCCTCCGCACACTGTTGTCGTTATGCAGTCATCACCCAGTTCCTTCACGGTGTAGCCTTTCTGTAACAATCATTCAGGCGGAAAAAAGCCCGGAGATGGCGTCATCTCCGGGCGTGCGACGATTCTTACGATCAGTATTTGATGCTCTTGATGGTCTTGCCGACCATCTTGGCAACGTTAGCGGGAAGCGGCGCATAGAGCAGCGGTGCGGCCATCTTCTGACCCTGGTGCAGGCTCCAGTTCAGGAACTCCACGATCTTCTTCCCCTTGACCTTGTCATGCTGCTGCTCGTACACCAGCAGCCAGGTGAATCCAGCGGCAGGATAGGAGTCCTTGCCCGGCTGGTTTACCAGAGAAATCCGGTAGTCGGCGGGCATGCTCTTGGCAGCGCCGGCTGCGGCAGCACTGATCGACTTGATGGACGGCTCGATGAAATGCCCATCCCTGTTCTTAAGGAATGCGTAAGGGAGCTTGTTTTCGAAGGCATAGGCCAGCTCGACATAACCAATTGAAAACTGTGTGTTCTTCACCTGACCGGCAACTCCTTCGTTCCCCTTGCCGCCGAGACCGATGGGCCATTTTACCGATGCCCCCTTGCCGACCTTTCCTTCCCACTCCTTGCTGACGCCAGAGAGATAGTCGGTGAAGATGCTGGTGGTGCCGCTGCCATCCGAACGGTGCACAACGATGATCGCCTTGTCGGGCAGCTTCGCACCGGGGTTATCGTTGGCGATCCTCGGATCGTTCCACTTGGTGATCTTGCCGAGGAAGATGTCGGCCACGTCCTCAGAGGTCAGCTTGAGCCCCTTGGCAACACCGGGAATATTATAGGTAACCACGACTGCCCCCATGACCGTGGGGATGTGCAGGAGCTTGCCCGGTGCTCCCTTCAGCTCGGCATCGGAGAGGAACTTGTCCGAAGCGCCGAAATCGACGGTCTGGGCAGTGATCTGTTTGATGCCACCGCCGCTGCCGATGGACTGGTAGTTGAACTTGACGGTTCGGTCGATCTTGGCATACTCGCTGAACCACTTGGAGTAAAGCGGGTACGGGAAGGTGGCGCCGGCCCCGTTGATAAGGGTTTCGGCCCCGGCAAGGGTGGTCATTGCCAACAGGCTGGCAGCAACGAAAACGGTTATCCTCTTCAGCATCTTAAGCCCCCTTTTGTGTCGTTCACATAGTTGTCATCATACCCTGCAATTATTACAACCATGTTACAGTCATGCTAATTCTCTGTGAATTGTGCGGTCGTACAAGCTTACCAAACGCCGCTGCTAGAGTTCATGCTGCATGCGCCGGGGTGAATAACGGAGCGCAATGACCCGGATGCATGCCAAGGACAGTACCAGGGCGATCACCATGGCAACCTCCTGCCACTCCATGTCCCGGTACCAGAATGCCATGACCTCGGTGAGGACGGTAACGATCACGGTATCGATGATGTATGTTACCTTGACCCGCCCCTCAGAGAAGTAGGCCAGGGCGGTACGCAGGATCTCCACAATGGCAAGGACCGTCAGCATGTCCACCAGAACCGTCTTGAACGCCCCATGGAAATCCCCCCGCAGCACCAAGCGGAGGTCGTAGACGGTGCAGCCTATACCGGCAAGTATCGCCAGCAGAATCGTAACGATGAGCAGTGAGAGCAGTACCCGGGCAGAGCTCTCGAAAAAACGGATAATTTTCAGATCGACCGCTTCTTCGCGCCACATTGATATCCTCCTTTCATGTCATAAGGATGGTAGCAGGCTCTTGTTACTGCACGGTTTCAGACAGGTGAAAAGCAGGTGACAGTTTGCTGGGAAGGAAGATGCCCGGGAGCGGCAACGCTGCCCGGGCCGTGGTGCGGAATAATCGGGGGATGGAATCAGGCCTTGCGCAGGGTCAGGATGAAACTGCTCCCCTTGCCCGGCGTACTCTCTACGGAAATGCTGCCGCCATGGAGCTGGACGATATGCTTGACAATGGAAAGGCCGAGTCCGGTCCCACCTTGGTCACGGCTGCGCGCGGTATCAACCCGATAGAAACGCTCGAAGATCCGGGGCAGGCTCTGGGGAGGGATCCCCGGCCCGGTATCGGAGACCCGAACGGTAACCGCGCCCTCCCCGTCCGTGACGGCAACCGTTACCCTGCCGCTGCCCGGCGTGTACTTGACCGCATTGTCCAAAAGATTGATGAAGACCTGTTCGAGGCGCCCCTGGTCGGCAAGAACTGCCGGGGTGTCATCCGGAACCGAAATGTCGAGGACAATCCCCTTTTCGCCGGCCTTCAACTCCACAAGGGCTGCAGCATGGCGAATGGTCGCGGCCAGCGGGACCGGATGCAACTGCAGGGAGAATTCGCCCGATTCCATTTCAGAAAGGGTGAGCAGGTCACCGATCAGTGTGGCCAGCCGCTCGGAATGATTGAGTATGATCGTGACGAATCGCTCTGCCCGATCGGGGTCCTCAACCATCAGGCCGCCCAACAGTGTCTCGGCATACCCCTTGATAACGGTGACCGGAGTGCGGAGTTCATGGGAAACATTGGCAACGAAGTCCTTGCGGATCTTTTCGAGGCGCTTCAGATCGGAGATATCGTGGAAGACCGCCACGATGCCCCGAAGTTCCTCGCCGTCCAGGAGCGGCACCCAGTGTGTCAGGATGGTCTTGTCCTCACCGAGGGAGAGTGTGATCTCCTCGTGGCGCTCTGCCCTGTTCTGAAGGACCAGCTTGAACGACTCGTGCAGGGTCGGGTGCCGGGTGATGTCGATGAGCGGTCGGCCGATCACCTCCTCGCGGACGTCGAACAGTGCGCAGAATGCGGGATTGACCAGCATCACCGCACCCTGGGCGTCGGTGACCATGAGCCCCTCCCCCATGCCGCGAAGAATGGCATCGAGGCGATTCCGTTCCGTGGCAAGGTTGTGCAGTTGCTCCTGAATGCGGCTGGCCATGGCGTTCATAACCTGGGCCAGATTGCCGAATTCATCGGAACGATGAATGGTCAGACGTCGGGAAAGATTGCCGGCACCGATATCTTCCGCCAGGGCTGCAACCTGGCGCAGCGGCCGGTAGAGCATCTGGGAAAAGATCGAACTCATGGCCAGCGAGATAATGGCTGCAAATGCGAATGCAATGGCAAGCAGGGTATGCAGATTGACCTTCAGCTTCTCCAGGGCAGTCAGGGGAAGCGCAAGCCGGATCACCATGCGGGTCGTGTCGGCAGCGGTAAATGGTTCCGCCACATACAGCATGTCGGTCCGCAGGGTGGCCGAATACCGGGTAGCGCTCCCTTTGCCGCTCTGCAGGGCCTGCTGCACCTCGGGACGCCCCAGGTGGTTGTCCAGCGTAGAGAGACTGGCAGCAGCAACCTCCGAATCACCGATCACGGTGCCGTCGGCGGCAATGAAGGTAACCCTCGCGCTGATCCGCCTGCCGATCTCTGCCGCCATGGACGGCGCATCGCTGTGACCTGAGATTCTTCCCGCCGTGAGTGCGGCAAGGGCAGCCTCATTGAAAAGGTTTTCAGTGACTGACGCGACCAGGTAGTTTTCCAGCGTATGGCGAAGAAAACCATAGAATGCGCTCCCCATGACCAGGACCAACACGAGATAGGAACCGAGCAGCTTCCAGCGAATGGTCGTCTTCATCAGGCCTCCATCTTGTAGCCGAAGCCACGCACGGTCTTTATCATCTCTCCAGCCTCGCCCAGCTTGCTTCTCAACCTGGTTATATGGGTATCCACGGTCCGCGTGTCAGCCGTGTGGTTGTATCCCCAGACGTGGCTGAGGAGGTGCTCCCGGCTTTGCATCCTGCCCAGGCGCTCCGCCAGGGTCAGCAGCAACTTGAACTCCGTGGAGGTAAGCACCACCTCCTCGTTGTTGACCGTAACGCGATGCCGCACCGTATCGACCATCAGCGGACCGACCAGAATACTCTTGCCGCTGCTGTCATCCGCCACGGTGCGCCGCAGTACCGCCTTGATGCGCAAGAGGAGCTCTCTGGTCGAGAAGGGTTTCACCAGGTAATCGTCGGCTCCGACCTCGAACCCGACCACCTTGTCGATCTCCTCCCCCTTGGCCGTCACCATGATCACCGGCAGTGCTGCGGTGCTCTCCTGCTTGCGCAGATGCTTGCAGAAGTCGATACCGTTCACCTCCGGAAGCATCAGGTCGAGAACGATCAGGTCGGGCTTCTCGGTTCTCACCCGCTCCAGACCGGTCCGCCCGTCAAGGGCAACCAGGGTCTGGTACCCCTCCTTCTCCAGGTTGAATGCCAGAAGCTCTGCCAGGTCACGCTCATCTTCAACTATCAAGATCTTCATGGAAACCCTGCCGGATGTAAGATTTTTGTCACATTACCACCATATTGTTACAACTCTGTGTCCTTTCAGTTGAGAAGAGGTAAAAACTTCGCATCTGTAGGGGAATATGCAGCAAATCGTCCCGCTCATTGCTGCCGCGGCAGGTTGTTGCCGCTCTGAGCGGGTTTGTGCGTGCACAGTATTCCGTCAGAATCGGAGCACTACCCTTCCCCCGGTTGTTATCATCCCGCGTGACGCCTGGATGGGATTGCATTCTGCCGCATTTCTGCTACAACTGAGAAGTCGATTCACGGACGAGCAGTGCGACGGCAGCCGCGGGATGCGGTTTCCCCATCATGATCAGTAGAGGTGAACTATCGATGTGCAACATTACCTATGATGATATCGGCCCTGCAAGGGTAATCAACCTCTATTCATCCAAAGATCGTCTGAGAGCAGTAGTTGTGATCGACAACGTGGCACTGGGACCGGCCATCGGCGGGGTGCGGGTCTCTCCCCGGGTCAGCACCTCAGAGGTATGGCGGCTGGCCAGGACCATGACGCTGAAGAACTCCATTGCCGGGCTTCCCCACGGCGGAGCCAAAGCAGGGATCATTGTCGATCCGCTTTCATCCAACAAAGAGCGGGCCTTTCGCGTCTTTGCCCGCATGATCCGCGATCTTCAGGACTACATACCGGGACCGGACATGGGGAGCAATGAAACGGCCATGGCCTGGATCCACGACGAAACCGGACGCGCTGTCGGGCTTCCCGAGGAGATTGGCGGACTGCCGCTGGACAAGCTGGGTGCAACCGGATATGGACTTGCGGCCTGCGCCGAGGTTTCAGCCCCCATGGCAGGAGTGGATCTGAACGGGGCACGGTTGGTGATACAGGGATACGGAAACGTGGGCAGGGCAGCAGCCCGCTTTCTCTGCGCCAGGGGAGCCGTTTTGGTAGCTGCCTCGGACTCGCGCGGATGCGTCTACGATCCGTCCGGCATCGATTTCGACGAGTTGGCGCGGGTCAAGGAAGAGCATGGCAGCGTCGCCGCCTACGGCAAAGGGAGCAGGATCGCCGCGGAAACCATCTTTGCCGTACCCAGCGACATCATCATCCCGGCAGCAACCCCCGACGTTATCAACGAGGGGAATGCCGCGGAGATCACGGCCCGCCTCATCCTGCAGGGAGCGAATATTCCGGCCACGGCAAAAGCAGAGCAGATGCTGTACAACAAGGGCATCCTGGTGGTGCCCGATTTTATCGCCAATGCCGGCGGTGTCATCATGGCTGCCATGGAATATGCAGGCAAATCCGCGCCAGAGGCGTTCGCGAACATCGACGATCGGATCAGGAGCAACACCCGCCAGATCCTCGAACATTCCGCAGCACGAAACATCCTCCCCCGCGATGCCGCCATTACCCTGGCCATGGAGCGGGTACACCGCGCCATGGTCTACCGCGACCACTGACCCACCTCTCGAGCATCCATTGATCTGCCCCCAGGGCTAGACGCTTTCCAGGAAGAGCAGCGCCGGGTCCTCCAGAAAGGCGACGAACCTGGCGAGAAACTGGGCCGCATCGGCGCCATCGGTGACGCGATGGTCGAAGGTGAGCGACAGGTGAAGTATCTTCCTGATGACGATCTCCCCCTGGTGCACCCAGGGCCGGTCCACGATGCGTCCGCACCCGAGGATCGCCACGTCGGGCCAGTTGATGATCGGCGTGGCAAAGAGACCGCCGAAATGCCCGTAATTGGTGATGGTGAAACTGCTCCCCCGCATCTCCTCGGCAGTGATGGTCCGATTACGCGCCTTCACCCCCAGTACCCGGAGCTCCTTTGCCAATTCGACGATATTTTTCCGGTCCACGTCACGGACCACCGGCACCATCAGACCGTCCGGCGTATCCACGGCAATGCCGAAATGAAACTCCTTCTTGAGAATGATCTCCTCTGTGGCGTCGTCGATGGAGGCGTTGAGATAGGGGTGCTCGCGAAGCGCATGCTGGGCAGCCTTGATGATGAAGGGGAGAAAGGTCAGGTGACTGCCGCGAGACTCGACCTCCTGCTGCTCCCGCTGGCGCATCTGCCATAGTTCGGTGATGTCGGCCTCCTCCATGCCGGTAACAAAGGCGGTATTGCGCTGGGAAGCCATGACATTGCGGGCAACGGCGCGGCGCACCCCCTTGAGCGGCAAACGCTCCACCTGCCCGTAACTCGCGACTTCCCGCTGCCCGGTCGCCCCCTTTTTCTCCAGGTCATCAGGCGTAATGCTGCCATGCGGTCCGCTCCCCCTGATCTCCTTGAGGTCGATCCCCCGCTCCCTCGCCAGTTTCCGGACCAGGGGGGTGGCGAGTACCTGCGTCTCTTCATCCGCCTCGGGGAGGGTCCCGACGATCCCCACTGAGGCGGGACGCTGTGTCTCCCTCTGTTCCGGTGCCTCTTCGACGTCTGCAATGGTGAGCAGGAGTTCCCCGACCCTGACAGTCTCGCCTTCCCGACGATGCACCTGCCTGACCACCCCTGCTCGCGGTGACGGCAATTCCACCACCGACTTGTCGGTCTCCACCTCCAGCACCGGCTGATGCTCGGTAATCCGCTCGCCTTCACGAACCAGCCATTTGCGCAGTTCCGCCTCGGCGATCCCTTCGCCCAGATCGGAAAGTCTGAATTCATAGGCCATGTCAGTACCTCATCACATCGTCGATTGCCAGGCGTATCTGCTCCGCCGTTGGCAGGTAATACTCCTCCAGGGAGGGAAGCGGCATGGTCACGTCCGGTGCCGTTACCCGCTGCACCGGCGCCCGCAGATGGAAAATCCCCTCGGAAGCCAGGGTTGCTGCGATCTCGGCACCGAAACCGCAGCTCTGTGTCGCCTCATGCACGATCACCGCCCGACCGGTCTTTCGTACCGACGCCAGCACCGTCTCCGCATCGAAGGGGTTCAGGGTTAACAGATCGATCACCTCGGCATCGTACCCGCCAACCGACTTCATCACCCGCTCCAGCATGCTCCCCCAGGCGATGACAGTGACCCCCCTCCCTTCGCGAACCACCCGGGCCTGACCAAGGGGGATGGTGTACTCCTCCTCCGGGACCTCTTCCTTCAGAAGGCGATAGAGCCGGGTCGGCTCCAGGAAGAGCACCGGGTCGGGGTCGCGGATGGCTGCCAGCAGGAGCCCCTTGGCCGTATAGGGACCGGACGGCACCACCACCTTCAGGCCCGGCATGTGGCAGAACATCGCCTCGGTGCTCTCCTCGTGGAGTTCAGGCGCCTTGATCCCCCCACCATAGGGGGTCCGGACCACCAGGGACGCGGAGAAGCGGGAACAGGAGCGCGACCGGATCCGCGCCGCATGGGAGAAGAGCTGATCAAAGGCCGCATAGAGGAAGCCCATGAACTGGATTTCTGCCACGGGGCGAAGACCATAGGCGGCCATGCCGATGCAGGCCCCGACAATGGCCGACTCGCTGAGGGGGGTATCGATAACCCGCTCGATGCCGAACCGCTCCAGCAGGCCGTCGGTTATGCGGAATACCCCGCCGTCGCGCCCAACATCCTCTCCCAGGAGCACAACCCGGTCGTCCCGCTCCATCTCCTGGCGAAGGGCGAGATTGATCGCCTGGACCATGTTGACTAGTGCCATGTCACTGTTCCTTCATCTGACGGGTCAGTCGCTGACCGGGGAAAGCCACCGTATCGTCAAACAGCGCCCCCTTCTCCTGCAGGGGTAGCGCCTCCATGAGCCGAACCGCATCGTCAACCAGCGCAGCGCTCTGTTCTTTCACTGACTTGCCTTCAGCCTCGTTCCAGATGCCTTTCTGCGCCATAAACCGCTCCAAACGCAGGATCGGGTCCCTGGCAGACCATGTTGCGAGTTCTTCAGGGGAACGGTAGCGGGAGGCATCGTCTGCCGTGGTATGGTCGGCCATGCGGTAGGTGAGACATTCGATGAAGGTCGGCCCTCCGCCTCCTCTGGCCTTTTCCAGCGCATCGCGGCTGGCCCGGTAGACAGCAAAGATATCGTTGCCATCCACCTGCACCCCCTCGAACCCGTAGGCAAATGCCTTCTGCGCCAGGCTTCCGGCCGCAGTCTGCCCCGTCAGAGGTACGGAGATGGCCCACTGGTTGTTCTGGCAGATGAACACCACCGGCAACCTGAACACCCCGGCCATGTTGAACCCTTCGTGAAAATCCCCCTTGGAGGTAGCACCGTCACCGAAATAGGCGACCGCTACGGCTGGATCGCGCCGGTAGCGGGCAGCCATGGCAGCGCCAACGGCATGGGGGATATGGGTCCCCACCGAGACGCAGATGGGGAAGATATTGAGGGAGTCCGGGGTCTTGAGGCCCCGTCCGTCGCCGGCCCAGTACTGGAAGAGCTGTTGCATGGGAAAGCCGAGGGCAAGATGTACCCCCATCTCGCGAAAAGAGGGGAATACCCAGTCACGGGGTTGCAAGGCCAGGGCGCTCCCCACCTGGGCCGCCTCCTGCCCCGTCACCGGCGGGTAGGTACCGAGCCGTCCTTCCCGCTGCAGGGCCAGAGCCCGTTCGTCGAAGGTCCGGGTCAGGACCATCAGGTCATACATCCTCCTGATCTCCGCATCGGACAAAAGGGGCATCAGATCGGTGTCCACACCGCCGCTTTCATCCAGTATCTCCAGACGCCGTACCGCACATGTGGCAATCACCTTTTCGGACATGGCCGCTCGTGCCTCCCCAGTGAGATTGAGAAAGTGTAGCCTGCCTGCAGAAGCTGTCAACGCCGGCCATCACCGGCAATTCCCCCCTGTACCCGCGACGGGCGCTCCTGACTCGCCCTGTCGTTGTCCGATTCAGCTACGACGACTATAATGAATAACTCCTTATTTTATCCGTAATTCTTCCTCATTTTACTGTTAATTACCTATCAGGCTATACATGTGTAATGAATGGACTTCCAATATCGGGTGTCCTTATGTAACTAAAGGGGGAAGATTGTATGAGATTTATGATTACAACTTTTTTACCATTTCTTTTACTGTCAGGATGTTCCACCTATTCGAGTAAAAACGTCGCGCTGATGCCATTCTCTTCACCAGTCGACAAAAATGTCGGTCAGGAGACCTCTGACCGACTGGCACAAGAACTTGTGGCAAAAGGCTATGTCGTTATTGATCGCAGCATAACCAGCAATTGGGTGAATGAAGCTTCTTTCTATAGTTCGGGCTTGAGCGATGAAATGCGACAAAAACTGAAAGCACACAACCTGGCAGCAGTAGTGTATGGAAACATCAATGATTTCAGGTGCGATTCGATCAACTCCTCAGGCAGCCTTTACTCCAAGAGCCTGGTCCGCTGCACCGTTTCCGTGACGGCAAAGATGACTGATCTCGTGACAGGCAGACTTCTCTGGGGGATGACCATGAACGACACCGATGAAGGAGAAAATCTTACTGCCATGGGGTTGATGAATACCATGATCCAAAAGGCCAATATCATTGCCGGCATTCCCGAACCGGCGGGACAGGCAAAGCAGTATGCGCAAAACTGAGCCGGTACAAGGACATGATCGGCAGTAAGCATTATATCCGGCAGTGATCACGGTTGTGCAAGGATACCATCGATGAAATGTGCTGTTCGTGCAGTGTGTGTACTGGTTCTGGCGTCCTTGCTGTTTGGCACCTCGACAGCAGGGGCTGAAGACGCCTACGAAAAGATTTTGAAGGATTCATTATACGGAAGCGTCTTCGGGGGGCTCTTGGGGGCGGCATGCATGACCCTGACCGACAAGCCGTTCGATCATTGGGGCTATATCGGCACCGGTGCAGGTGTCGGACTCATGCTCGGCATGACCCTCGGTTTTGGCTCTTCGATGTTTACCAAGCGGGCAGCGGCAGAGATCGACAACAAGGGAGTCAATTTCGCGCTGCCCACCATTTCACCTGAGCTGGAGACTTCGTCACCCACCCGCCTGGCTGCAATAACCTGGCGGGTGGAACTTGTGAAAGGGACATTCGATTGATGTGATGAAATAGGTCGTGAGTGCCGTTCCGGAATGCCTGCTACGGCATGATGTCAGCCGGTCCTAGGGATAGAGCTGATCCCGCAGCCTGGCATGCAGACCAACCCAGAAACGGGAATAGATCCGTCCCATCCGCTGGCTCGCCAGCAGCCCGACCAGGTAAAAAACGATGATAATGGCAATCAGGGCGCCATAGAGCTTGGGGTTCTGCATCATGCAGACAGCAAGCTTCAGCAGACCGTCCAGGGAAAAGGATATCCCCTCGCCACCTGCCTGCCGGTACGAATCCCAGAGGAGAAAAGCCAGGGTCAGCACCGACACGGCCAGGAATGCCAGGTGGGTATAATGCCGCAGCCAGGTCCACGGCTGGACACTATCCAGTAGCGAGGTCCGCCCCTTGAGGGCCTGCGTGATCTCTTTGCCAACCGGGATCAGCCCTATGGGCGGATTCCCGGTCGCCACGATGCTGCACCCTGCCGGAATGTTGCCGGGGGCATAGCCGCCGGTCCCCTGGATGACCCGTTCCATGGCACTGAGATGGATCTTGGGGAGCGTGCCGTGACGATCGCACATCTTGGCGATATCCCGCGGCAGGTACCGGTAATAGACTCCGAAACCCGACCGTGAGTCGTAGAGCTTGTCAAAGGGGTTCTGGTGGTCGAGTACCAGGTGACGGTCGCAGTCGACGAACCGTAGTTCTGCCTCCTCGGCCTTGTTCATCATCCAGAAGAGGGAGACCAGCGACATTCCCTGCTTCGGGTAACCACCACCTACGTTGGAATGGACGCCGGGAAACCAGACCTGTTCGATCCGCTCCTTCCCCTCCTCGTGCCGTTCTGCGGATTCGTCCCACATGAGCGGGTGGAAGGTCCGACGCTCGTCATCGATGGAAAGGGCGTGACAAGCCCGCTGGATATGCTCGCCCAGCACGTAATCGGGGAATTTGAAGCGAAATATGCTGTTGAGAACGACGGAAAGCTCGTCGATAGGGAGCCCGACCGCATCGACCGTGTCCCAGACGCCGATGAAACGGATCTTCACCCGCCCTGCAGGGGCATGCTGTTCATGCACCACTGAATGTTCGAGGCGGAAGCTGTCTGCCTGCTGCCGCGCCGTTGTCCCGTTGCCGCAGCCGCGATAGGTGGTGCGGTAGGTACGGTAGGCCTCGTCCACCAAAGACCGGATATCGCGGTCTCCCAGCTTTGCCCGGTCGATGATGCCGCAGGCACCGATGAAACCGGCCAGACTCCTGACGGTGAATGCCCCGCGGCTGAATCCGAACAGGTAGATGCTGTCACCCGGTTCATAGACCCGTGCCAGTTCGGTATAAAGCTGACGGATATTCCTGCCGAGCCCCCAGCCAAAGGCGCCTCCCAGAATGCGCAGCGGTTTGAAGCCTTCGGTACCGACACCGTCGTCGTAAACGGCAACCTGTGGTCGTAATGACGGGTCGTCCCAATGGCCGTAGATATCCACGGCCTCGAAGATCTTGAACACGTTGGTACCGCGGTCTTTGATGGCAGAGTTACCGGTACCGTCGGAACAGATGACGATGTTCTTGTTGGCAGCCATGTTTCCTCCCGATTGTCACCGGACGCTCCTGCCTGTCCGAGCGGAGTGCGCCCAGTCTGCTCCATCACAGTCCCGGCTTACTCTCCATACACCACATAGCCTCGGGAAGGTACCTCAAGTTCGCACCAGCCACCCGGTCCGGTTGTAATGGCCTGGGGTTCAGTCACTCCGGTGCCGTACCAGGCCAGAGGATGTAGCGTCTTCTCGCAAAATCCGGTCTGCACCCATTGCCTGAGCGTTCCGCCCGCGTTGTTCAGGCCGAACACGAGTCCCGGCTGACTGCCGGCACCTGTCCGCTCCATCAGGTAGAGCAGGTCGTTCATGTAGAGGATGTTCGTTGCGCCGCCGGCATGGCTCTCATGAATCTTCACCAGCCGCTCGATCCCTCCGGGCTTGCCTGTTTGCGCCAGTCCGTAGTTGAACCAGTCCTTCCAGTAGACGCACGGATACCCTTCGTGGGTCAGGATATAGGCATAGGCGAGGATTTTGTCGTTGACGATCTCGTCCATACCACTTCCACAGCCGCGGAAGTCGTGGTTGTCGACAAAGGTGACTGCCTCGAAGGGACGGTCCTTCATCAGCACTCCGCCGTCGGCAAGCCGCTTCAGGCTGAAACCGTAGGTATCGCAAAGCTCTTTCAACCGGTACCGGAGGGGGAAGTCAAAGGCACCGACACGATGATCCGACCACTTGTTCACCCCGTCGAGCCAACTGTCGATAAACTCGTCCCCTGCCCAGCACTCGCCGATACCGAAGATATCCACCGTTTTTCCCCGGCGTTCGTAGTGGCGGTCATGAATCGCACGGACGATCCAGGCGCCGAACCCCTTGACGAAATCGTAGCGGAATCCGTCAAAACCAACCTCTTCGATCAGCCACTTGGCATGGTTGAGGATGCCGGTGGAGACGCGGGGATTGATATGGCAGAGGTCGGGCATGTCCCCGAAGGTGACTGTCCCCAGTTCCTGGTAGGGAGAAGGGTTGAAACAGGTCCAATCCCTGGTGAACCGGTTGCTTTTCGGGGTGAATTTCGTCCACCAGTTCCTGCCGGTGATGGGGTTGAACTCTTCGGCATCGGCACCATTGTTGTGATTGAGGATCAGGTCTGCGTAGACCTTCATCTTCTGCCCGTGTGCAGCCTTGATCAGCGAGCGGAGTTCGTTTTCCGATCCGAACCAGGTCTTTACCGACCCCTTCTGGTCGTATTTCCCGAGATCGAAATAATCATAGACGTCGTATCCCATGGACATGCCGCCGATATTCGCCCCTTTGCTCGCCGGCGGAAGCCAGAGTGCGGTGAAACCGGCCTTCCCGAGCTCCTTGATCCTGCTTTCGACAAACTCCCACCAGGCACATTCCACCTTGTCTTCCCGCGGGCAATCCCAGTAAAACGCCTGCAGCAGAACCCCCATACCACCCTCCTTGGCCTTGATCAGGCCGCTTGTTGTATCAGAATCCGGCACCATACGGCACAGGTGAAGCCATCGCCTTCATACCTGTCTCAGCTGCTTCGTTGTCTCACACCTGACATAGTTTTCGTCACCGACTGTATCTATGAAATGAATACACTTCCTGGTGGATATTTCAACCGCACTCCATAGAATTTATTCATTTTATTTCTTACATGTATCCTGCTGCCAATTGAAAAACCGTGTTCATATCGTGCTGGAATCCATCCATTCAGGCAAAGAACAACAGTCATCAAAGTGCCTATCTGACCGACTTCTTGTGGGAATATCATGACCGGGCCGTTGCCGGATCAATTTAACTTTATGGCGTGGATCAAGTATGGTACAAAGCTGTCAGGAACCTGTACGCCAGGTGACCCCCTTCGATCAAGGATCAATCATGTACTGGGAACATTTCGGTTTCAGTGAACCGCCATTCTCCCTGACGCCAAACCCCGACTTTCTTTTTCTCAGCAGCCATCATCAGGAGGCGTTTGCCCACCTTCTGTATGCCATCGACACCCGTGCCGGCTTCATCGAGCTGTCAGGCGAAGTGGGAACCGGCAAGACCACCATCATCCGCACCCTGCTCAACCAGCTCGATCCCGCAACCCACCGGACCGCTCTGATTTTCAACCCGACCCTTTCGCCACTGGGGCTGCTGCAAGAGATCAACCGCGAGTTCGGGCTCCCCTGCACGAGCTGCGAATCGCGGGAGCTGCATCAATCCCTGAACGAATTCCTGCTGGAGGAGAACCGTGCCGATCGCACCGTGGTGCTGGTCATCGACGAGGCGCAGAATCTCGCACCCTCAGTCCTGGAGCAGGTCCGCCTGATCTCCAACCTGGAAACGGAACGGGCCAAACTGATCCAGATCGTCCTGGTGGGGCAGCCCGAACTGAAAAGCCTGCTGGGTCGGCAGGAACTGCGCCAGCTCAACCAGCGGATCACCGTGCGCTACCACCTGCAACCGATGGCCTTTGCCGATGTGCACGAGTATATCCGCCACCGGATCAGGGTTGCTGCCGGCGGACGCGAACCGGTTACCTTTGCCGCCGGATCGATAAAAAAGATCTACCGGTTTTCCGGCGGTCTGCCCCGATTGATCAATGCCGTCTGCGACCGGGCGTTGCTGCTTGCCTACACCACTGAGCGCCGGGAGATTTCCCCGGCCATGGCTCAGCAGTCCATAGCCGATATCATAAAGGATGAGCCCCGGGCACGGTTCCGCCTCGTACCCGTTGCCCTGTCCATTCTCGGAATCGCGATCCTGGCAATTGCCGGCACGCTGTTCATGTCACAGCAGGCCGACACGCACAAGGAGCTTCCATCCGCCCCGGCGCTCCAGGCCACGGCATCGAGCGCCGGCCATGAGCAGCAGACGTCGGCCAACGGAGTAAAAGTGCTGCAGGAACTCCTAAAGGAAACGGGACACTATAATGGCTCCCTGGATGGTATCTTCAGCTCTGCAACGGAATCCGCGGTGCGAAGCTTCCAGCAGGCACAAGGGCTGCAGGTTGACGGCAAGCCAGGTGGCAAGACCCTCTCCCGCCTCTATCAGGCTGCCGGCGGGTCTTTCCCTGCGGCAGG
>MTLC01000234.1_pt1 | contig 199000 bp, 245 predicted proteins | sample 1982451 | NCBI WGS metagenome assembly MTLC01 (sample SAMN05710165, study PRJNA340218) | biofilm metagenome | isolation source: sample SPH anode biofilm adapted to +100 mV | place: USA | collected 2012-02-03
ATGGCTATCAGCGAACTGCCTGAAATCCGCATGCCTGATTGTAGCGAGGTAGTCTTCCCGAGCTTCTTCGAGCCTCCTGTAAGCACTATTGCAGTAGTAATTCATGAAGTTGAGAATATGGCTCGCCATTATCAGACCGAATTGCTGGCTATTTTTGCCAAGGCCAAGCAACTCCACCAGTTCCAGTGGCTTGTACTGACCCTTCTCGTGCAGGTCAATCTTGCGCTTTGCCTTCATTTCAGAGTGAGCCAATGAGTGAAGTGTTTCGACCCTGACGTTTTTAAGCCCTGCCTTGCGGAATTTATGGATAGCTTCCGTCTTTACCGATTTGTTATAGACGAGGTAAAGAGAAGAAGCATTGGGGCGCCTCATGAAATAACTGGTTACTGTCGAGGTCTTGCCGGTCCCGGCACCAGCCCTTACACTCAGATCACCCTCATAATCCACAATCACTTTTTGTTCATCGGTGAGATTCATCAGCGACCTTATCTCTGTCTCTGCAATGTGTTTAAGTCGCTCGCAATCTTGTTCCTGCCGTTAATCAGGTCATTCAGGTAACTAACCAACCTGCCCTTTTCGGCATTTATGCTGTTGTACCTGTGGGATCTATCATTGAACTGGTACACCAGTTCGTTCCGGCCCTTCTGATCTCCTATCGCCTGGAGTCTATCCATGGACTGCTGCAGCGCCTGCATCTCTGCCACAAGATGTGTTTCCGGCTCCCGGTAGGATTCAATCCTTTGTGTAGTGGCGTTGATTACCCCATCCCATTCCGAAAGCGACTGGCGCAGGATGTTTTCCTCTTCGACCTTATCTACCCTTCTGCCGTTTTCTGCTGGCGCGGTCTTCGAGGGTATGGAACTGATATTCGCCGGCTTTTGCGCTGGGGCATAAATGCTGTTGGTTTTGCTGAATGTGGCCAGACCAAGCATCACAACAAGAACAAAACAGATGACGAATCCAAGGACGCTGCCAGCAAATCCTCCGTTCCCTTCACACTGAACTGGTCTCCAGACCGCTTTTTTGTCTCTCGGATTCGGTACCGACACACTTCCCCCCCCAGACGCTCTAAACGCCCTTCTTCACGCGCCACATCTTCAATGAGGAAGTGGCCGTCTCGTCCTTGTTCACCTCGACAAGGCACCCGGCCGATACCTTGGCAACTACGACCACATAATCGATTCTGTTCCGCTCGAAATAGGAGCATTCATCGTTGGTGACCATGCCCGATTGAACGATCTTCACCACAACCGATTCAGAGGTCTTGTCTTTCGCCAGCGTGGTCTCAAGCGGCGGGAACACCTGAATGGGGTCTTTGTTCTCATAGATGATCGGATAGGCATTGTATGGACTGCTGAACACCCTGGTGCCTTCAGGGAGTGCCAAGTGACGCGTCCACTTTATCTGCCCTGCCTTGATGCGCATCTGGTCTACAAACGCCAATCCGACCATCATAAGGGCCGCTGATATACAGGCAACTGCAACTCTCGGGGTCACCTTCCTGGACAGGGCAAAGAGTTCATTCCTCCAGGCATACATGACGTAGAACAGCATCAGGGGCAGGCCGATATCGAAAGCGAACCGCTCCTGGATAAGCAGGGGCGTTGAAGCAATGAGCGTCGCCAAATACACGTTCATCTGCCGCCGTTTGTAGACTGTGAAAAGGAACGCAAGAATGATGGCGGCGGTCTCCGGCACAAGCATCATGGCGATCGGCGATTTCATCTCCGGGGCGACGAGCAGAGGGTGTGTCCCCATGACCCCGAACAATTTTCTCACCGAAACCAGGTAGGCCCCTTTCGATAGAACTACCAACGTCAGGAAGGAGACCGCGGATCCGGCCAGTAACCCGCACGAGGTCCTACGACTGCCAGAGAACCAATGGCCGACTGCAAGAGGGAAAGTGAACAGGAAATAGAGCCAGTGCAGACCGGCCGACATGATGCCACCCACAAAACCAACCAGGAAACTTCTCGACGGAAGCAATAGGCACAAGACCAAAGAGGCGAACATCACCGGCCGGATCTGCACCGCTCGGAAGAACATGGCGCATACGAACAGGGCCGCGAAGCCGAGAACCACTACCGCATACCTGGTGTCAGAGTCCTCGTTCTTGGCATTACGAAAGACGGCGAAGGAATACAGGCCGAAACAGAGCGCCTCGATCGCCGCGGTGGCGCGATGAAGACCAACCACTGATGCGAGCCATCCAACAAGGGTGTCAAAGAGGTAATACGGGTTGTAGCCATTCATGTCGCTGAACAGGGAATCGGGAAACATGAAGGCGTATCCGCCCAGGGGCCGGTAATCGTACTCTCTAATGTGCCGAAGGAAATCGGTCAATGGTTCCGTCCCAGTCAAAACCGCCAGCAGGCCGATGACCAGACTGGCCAGGAGAGCGATCCCCCAGTAACCGAACGCCGTGCAACCACAAACCTCACTATCGAAATCTTCTCTCAACAGAACACCACCTTCTGCCTTTATTTGACTGGTATGGCATCTCTGGAATCTGCCAGCTGCTTATAGTAGGTTGCCCATTTTTCATAGACGGCACCCAACTCCTTGCGCTTTGAGGCCAAGGCTGCAATCTGGCGTTCCGACTCCTTGCTACCCTCCTTGTCGCCTACCTGTGCGAGGCGTTCGCCGGCGAGCGACAGATTATGGGCTTCCGCGTCAATTAAAGCGGTCTGCTGCCTGATTAGTTTGAGAGTTTCCTCCACCTTGGCGATCTCACCGTTTATCCGAATGATCTCAGCTGCAGGTGGAAGCGTCTGGGGTGAGGGAGCCTGTTGCTCTTGAAGCGGTTCTGGCACAGCAGTCTTGGCTGTTTCGGTGGTTTTTTGAAGAACCTTTTTTGCAGGAGGTTTCCCGCTGGGAACCACCATCATGACGCAGAGGACGAGCACTGCTATGCCGCCCCCAAACAGAATCGCCTTTGGAGGAATCTTCTTGGGTTCGTCATCATCTTTCTTGCCATTCTTCTGAGGCTGTTTCGGGCTACTTGGAATGACAAGATCTTCTGGTCTGGGCGCTCCCATATTTTTCTCCTTTACGACAGCAGCTTGGCCATGCGCTCTGCGATTTGCGGATGCTTATGCTTGATAGAATTCAACACTTTTCGTTTTTCCCTCTCGGTGCTGGCGCCGCGATACCTCTCAATAAAGTCGCGGGCCTCATTGAATTTCGGGATTGGTGCCTTAATTGATGTATTTTTCGTTTTAGGCATAGTGGATTCCTTCCCCAATACTCACAACCGGAGTTGATATTATGGTTCATAGTGCTTTGAATGAATTGAACCCCCCAAAACATCTGGGGGGACAATGTCCGGACAAATACAACTGGTTTCCGGTGAACTCACGCGGCTTTCCTTACCCGTCGCTCGATCTCGCATCCTTCAATGATCTTCGTCTTGCCGAAAGCGTCCTTAACGGAAATCCGGACAATGCTCCGGCCTTGCCAGGTTTTCACCTCTGGCCGGGCGGCAACGGTAAGTGGTTCCTCGAACACCTGCACGACGTCACCAATTCCAAGGTTTCTCGCGAGTTCAACATTCATGGCGGACCTCCTATCTGCCCAAAGTAATATCTGGCCAGGTGCTGTTGCCGGTATCAACCGAAACAAGGGCCTTTTCTGGCAACGTCCCATTGTCGACCCAAGCAACATACATCGTCAGTGACGTGGTTAGGCCGCTGTTGTTGGTCAACGTGAGAGCCCCTGATGGGTTCAACGCCATTTGGAACACCCGGCCTGCAGCTGCGCGGGGATTTACTGCCGGGTCAAGGTTGTATATGCCAGTCAATGCCCCGCTGACCGTGTCAACCGGCCCGCCAACCGACTGACGAACGTTTGCGGTCGCTTGTGCAGAGTAGTTGATGCCATTTGACGAGGTGGCCGTGATTTGCATACTGAGGATACCTACCGCGGCGCTGTCCGGGTTCGTGTATGTCCACGCGCCGGGGAAAACTTTGGTAAAATCTCCGGGGTGCAATGCCATAGAAGTCGTGGTTATGTATGTGATCGAGGCCATTTCCCCGCGGTAGAGCATCTGATTGGTCAGCATGCTGGCGGGCGTGAATCCGCCATTGCCCAAAATATAAGGCAACACTCCTGGGGAGGAGTAAACAAGGCCAAAGTATGCACTGGCAGCGGGGATATACTGGATGCCAAGAAGACCTACGGTGAATTTATTGACCAGCGTGGCGGCGTAATTGCCCCCGCCGGCCGGGCGCAGGTTGGTAATGGAGACGGGATATGTGCCCGCCGGGGTGGAAACCGGGTTGGTGGATAAATCGCTTGAATTGATGAACGTACCGGTGCCGTTGTACCCATTGGCAAAAACGGGCACCACCGGTGCGGTTACGCTCGCGGCAGTTCCTGTCCCTACCGTGTGTCCGCCGAAAACGTCGGTACCCTTCACGGAAGTGATAGTGTACCCGCTGGCCGCCGGCGTCAGAACGACTACTACGCTGCCCAGCGAACGGGGTTCCGTAACAGTGAGCGTCATCGTCTTGTCAGCTGCGACCGTACCCGAGACCGCCCCTGAAATCTTCTGAGAAGCAAAGTCCCCTGTCAGGGCCGAACCGCTTTGAGTAATCGTGAGTGAATAAGGGATCAGAGAGGTCAAAATGTTGGTCTTGTACGTTCCCTCATAGGTACCCGCTACCACAGGAGCCGGAACGCTCGGGGTCGTGGTGGTAGTGGTGGTCCCGGGAGTAGTGTCGCTTGCTGACCCACCGCCTCCACCGCCGCCGCATCCCATCAGTTGCAACATCAAGAGTCCTGCAATTGCCAATAAAATCGATCTTTTCATCCGTAATTCTCCTTATATCTGGTTTGTCCGTCAGCCACCAATATTGAGCACACCCAAAACCCAGAAAAGACCAAGAACGCACACGGCCACCAGGCACCTCAACACCATTTTCAGTGCATCTTTCCCAACCTGGTTTAGCGGTAATCCCATGACCGACAAGAGCCTTTCTATCATTTGAGGGCTGTTGCTAAAAAACTGTAGAACATCACGCAAAGTAACCCGAGAACCGCAAACAGACATCCGGCCCAAAAATAAGCCCTGATATACCCAAAGATCACCTGATTAATATCCTCTGGTTGCCTGCCCATTTGCGTCTCAGAAGCGGTAACGCGCGCCAACCATGGCGTTATGGGCGGTGTAGCTGGCGTCCACTTCCCCCAATTTGAACCGGAGGGTGGAAAAGTAGCGGTAGGAAGCATCCAGGACGATATGTTTCGTCAGGTAGTACCCTATCCCTCCTATTGCCTGATAAGCGAACCGTGTGTCTGAGGATCCGCCGGAAACAGGCACACCCCCGACAGCGAAGTCGGATGAAAGTTCAGCCCTGGCCAAACCACCTCCGCCACCGACATACGGCCTCCACGAGCGATTATTCACATCGAACTCATAGACTCCGTTGACCATGTACGAGAGCAGTTTTATTCCCCCAGTCGCGCCCACCCCGCCGAGGCTGTCCACATTACTGTCTCTGTAGATCACTTCTGCCTCGACCCGGGCTTTACAGAATTCGAAACCGGCAACTCCTCCGACTGAATATCCTGTGGCAAGACTGAGGCGGGTGTCTCCACCGGTTGAAGCCCCTCCGACGACTCCTACATAGGGCCAACTACAATCTCCAGCGACGGACAAACTGGCCACGCCGAGGACAAGTGTTGCTGCAAGACTTGCTATTACTCTCCTCATAAGACACCCCTTTTCATTTTGTCTGTTCTAAAACCAACGGCTTCATATCGGCTTTTCTAACGTCCTTGCCTGCCCATTTCGCCTTCAACAGCAATCCCGTCATGGCCAGAGGGACACCCAAGAAAATTGCAATTCCAATCAGCACACCATATTCGTACATAAGCACTCCGCGATCGCACCGGTCCCGGCTATATCTTCACCGCGTCAACCAGGATATTTTTCCCAAGCATCTTGCCGTTTGTGAGAGCGTCGAGCTTACAACTGATCGGGAACACGAAACGGTCGTATGCGGCCACACTACCGGGGGTAAGACTGCCCTTCCACCCGATCAATTTCCCAGCGTACTTGCAGGCCAGTGTCGAAAAATATCCCGCTATATCGAAATAACGGAACCCGTCTATCCTGAAACCGGTCTCGTAGAGCTTCGACCTGATATCCTTGACGTTGTAGCGCCTGTAATGACCGACATAGGTGTCCATTTCGGTGAACAACTCGTCCCGGGCTGGAAGAAGCAGGAACAGTCTCCCCCCCTCCCTCATGGCCCCTGATATGCCGGCCAGGCTGGCGGTATCATCTTCGATGTGCTCCAGAACGTTGATGCTGTAGACGAAATCAAACTGGTCGTTTTCCAGGGCAACAAGGGACGAAGCGACGTTGTGTTTCCTGTCGATATGTGCGCCAACACGCAGATCCGGTTCGACGCAGGTGATCTTGCCTGCGAACGTGTTTGCAAAGACCCCTCGCCCCGCCCCGAAATCAAGGATGTGCGAGGCGCCGGCGGCCCTGCCGTGAATCATCTCCGCTATGGCGCTGTTGTAATTAGCTGCAACATCCATTGATGCGAGGTTGAAAGGGTCTGCCACGGACATAGTTGCAAGTTTGTTTACCTGTGTGTTCATGCTGGACTCACCTGCAGCCGGACGTACATAGCCGATATTTTGATGAAGTCCATGAAGTTGATTTTTTTTCCTTGCTCCTTGGTGCGCGGGTGATACCCAACCGGCACGAACAGGATAGGGGCTTGGCGTCGGAGAGCTTTCAACGTCAACTCCGTCTCTATCTCGAAGCCGTCTGACCTGAGATTGAGTGAGCGCATGAAATCAGTCTGGAGGACCCGTTGACCGGAAAAAACGTCCGGGACGCCCGCTAGGTGAGCAAACATTTTGTTAGCAGCAAAACTGGTCAGTGAAACCTGGCGGTACAGGTCGGTCATGACCATGGTCCTCTGGCCGATGATCATCTTGTAATCACCCTTTTCAGTGAGGAGCACCAGATTCTCGGGCGGGTATTCAAGGTCCGCGTCCTGAAGGCCGACAAGATCGGTTCGGACATGATCGAGAGCGTTCCTCAACGCACAACCTTTCCCCTTCCTGGTGTGATGCCTTAACAGGCGGACGCCGGGGTGCCGGTCTCGGTATCCCCCGACGATGAGCGATGTCCGGTCGCTTGAACCGTCATCAACCACAATGATCTCATCAGTCACATTGAGGGTCGCATCGAGAACGCTGGCAATGGTGTTTTCTTCATTCAATGCTGGAATGACGACAGTTATGTCTCGGTTTTTCATAGCGGGGCTCCTTTTCCCAGTGGTCTCAATTGTGGCGGGACTTTCCATACTCGGTACGGGCCGGCCAACTTCACCAGCTCGAACCCTGGGGGGAATTCCCGTAGATTGTTTTCAATGACATAGTCGTAAGGCTTGAGCAGAAAAGGGGCAGGATTGAGACGCCCGTACTGTTGAGCATCCCTCATTGCCCTCACCAGTTCCCGCGTGTCCCAACCAGGTTCCATACAGGGTGATGCGCCGATACCTTCGTTGCCGTAGACCGCCTTGAACATCGTGTTCATATCGAGCATCAGCACCCTGCTCCCGGCCGGGACAACGTCCTTCAACACCTTCCAGCTCTCGGGAGGCTTTGTGTATGACCGGTAGCAACAGGCCGTGATGAAAATGATCACCACGACACTCTGGGAGAGCTTCACATTCCAGTGCTTCGCATACGACAAGGCCGAAGGGATAACCACTTCGAGGTAGCGAGTCTGGTTACTGAGCAGGAACCATCCGGTGGCAACCAGTCTCTTAATGTCGCGCCGCCAGTAATGCAGTACGGGTATGAGAACGACGCATACGATCATCAGGCCATAGAAGATCGGTTTGGCTTCGGAGATTTCGAAGCCCCGCCGCCCCTTCATCGTGAGGATTTCGTGCAGGACTCGCGCGTATTCGCTACCGCCATACATGAACCACCCGACAAGGCCGGCAACGAGAGGAATGGCGTAAATCCTTCGCAGGAATACGAGTGGGATGAAGTACACCCAGAACAGGTAATAAAAGCTGGCCATCAAGCACCCGAGCAACAAATGGAACCACCAACGGACTCGCTCGTCGTCGGCAGCTGCCATGGCCAGCAGAAACAGTCCCGAGACCAGGGTGGACGGCCGGGCAAGCAGTAAGCGACTGAAACACAGCGCCAACGTGAGCATCATCAGAGAGAAGCGCAGGTTCATGCTGGTGGCACCGCGCAGGAGCCAGAATATCGCCCCGCCAAAGACCGAAAAGACAATGGCCTGTACAGCAATGAACCCTTGCGGCCCGAACAGGGCGTGTATCTTCCCTACTGCCACATCAAAAAGCAGATACATGTCGAAAGCAGGCATCCCCGGGGAAGAGGGGAACATCAGTCGATAGTCGTACCCGTAGGTATAGGCCTTCATGTGGCGCAGTAGATCGTCGGGCGGTTCAGCTGGGAGAGTGAGAAGGATGATCAGATAAACGCAAAAGCAGAAGACAACGCCTCCCATACCGACGTCCTCATAGTTCGTCAGCGAGAAGCCTTTGAATGAGTCCTTGAGTCTCTGTATCGTTTGGGAGTTACTTTTCAACGAGAGACCTCGGCCCCAGCAGGTAGGTCCGCTACTGACGATTTACTGGACTTTTTGACAAAACCGCGCGATTTTCTGCCCCAGATGGACGCAGGCCGGCGCAAAGGTTCTGACGGCACCGGAGTTTTGGTAAAAGTCCTGCCGTTTGCCCATGTTTTATCGCGATCTAACCCCACTATTGAGGCGAACCACCAGAAAACCGCGGAGACGCCTCGAATAACAATCCTTGTGGCCATCTTGACGGCCGTCACCGCGAATGACGCAAAGAAAACGGCCCAAAAAACTGTTATAAATATATTGTGATCGATAGGTCCTGGCATAAACCCTCCTATTGGGTATATGCTTCAGCGGTTTCCGTTTTGAGTCCCGTCAGAGACCTTTTTGGAAAAATAAACAAAAAAACCGCCGCTGCCCGGAGGAGGCAACGACGGCAATAACAACAATGGGATGTTCAGTGGAGTGCTTATGTGCCTGCTAGGGCAAACCTCGTACGGTAAGCCCGTTGGCTATAACTTTGCCTCCAGTCACGGTGAGCGGGTAGTTCAGGATAATTCGGTTTATGGAAACCTCGCCGGCATCCACAGCCATCGAACCCTGAATAGTGGTAGTGCCGGTCGCCGGGCCCCCGAACCCTGACGGGAACCCCCCGTTGATCGTCACACCAACGGATTTGCCAAACGTCAGGTTCTCAACCAGGGTATCGGACACTACGTCCAGCTTACTGCCGGACACTGCCAGGGCATACGCATCAGCAATTGTCGCATAGATGGTTTCTGCCATGTTAATAGTCAGGCGCACTGTTTTTTTGAGGTCAAAACCATACGATACAGACTTGTCGCCATTCATGATCGCATCGCAATTACCTCCGGCCACAGGAGTACACCCCCCGGAGAAAGCACTGGCTTGCGATTTTGCACCGGCAACCGGGGTCAGAACCACCACATGGCTCCCGGTATCATAATCTGCCCAGCAGGTCACTGGTGCCTCGTTAGGCTTGCTACACATGATCCCGGCGGGCGCGCTGCTTACGGTGCCCTCCCCTGCCCCGTCCACTACAACCGTCAGTCGCGACATCGTTGTTGTATCACCTGCAGGTGAAACAGGCCCTGCCGAACAGGTGTTGTAGGGCGTCACCCTGAAATAATAGGTTGTAGCAGGGGACAACCCGGTGACGCTGGCGCCACTCGCTGCCCCGAGGTCAAGTCTCGAATACGGCTGAATCAGACCGGACTGAAATAATGGGTCGGTCGAGACGTCCACCAGGGAGCCAGTGGTAGAAGGAGGCTTGTTCCAGCTGAATGAAAATGAGTCCCTGGAAGTGGAGACGAGAGAAACAGATGCCGCTGCGGGGGGAAGACATGCTGTTATCGATACCTCTTCGATCGACAGGGAAGCGCCGTTCAAGCCGCCTTCCTGATAAATATCTGCCTTTAACAGGATAGATTGCCCCCGCGGGATACCATCAGCAGGGAACGTCGCCACCCACCCACCTGTTTTTCTGGCTACTGCGGCGGTCAGTGCTTTCCAGTTCACTCCGGAATCGTCGGAATAACTGAACAGGACATAAGATCCCGCCGGCAATGAACCTTCCCTATCGAGGTCAGCCCTTAGCCCGTCCTGGGAGAGAGAAAGAGTTTGTGTGCCAGTAGCAGGTGCGTTTACTCTGACGAGACCCTTCTTGGCCTGCCCGTCGAATTGCGTAAATAGACCGGCGACCAGGACGCCCCCGTCTGGATGATAATTGGCTGAATAAACCCAGTTGTCAGCTCCACCGGCAAAAGTCAGGTCGGCTGTCCCATCTTGGTTCATGCGCGCAAGACGATTGGATGCCATTGTGCCGAGCAGGGTGAAGTTACCCCCGATCCAGAACGACCCGTCTGCCTGGGGCAGAATCGTATCAACGCCGTTATTGGGTTTATAGAGGCCTGAAAGAGTGTCTATGGACCCTGTGGTCGTTAGCCGTCCCATCCACTTGTATCCGGGTATGCATTCAGAGGCTCCTGTAAGCGACGTGCACCCGACAAGGATCTTTTCCCCATTCTGTACCGCGATAACTGCCACGGTGCCGGTGGTCGTCGTCACAGGACTCGTGAAGGTGGTATCGGTAGTCCCGCCGAGTTGATTCAGTCTTACGATCCGGTTTCTCGACACCCCGTTGACGGTTGTGAACATGCCTCCCACCAGAATTTTTCCGTCCGACTGCATGGCCAAGGTGAAGACGGCATTATTCAGTGCGGGAGTGAAGCTGCTGTCGAACGTCCCGTTTGTATTCAACCGCGCTATATAGCTCCTGGGCGTCGTGAACACCCCGCCGACAATTACTTTACCGTCAGCCTGGAGGATTGCCCCGCTGATAGTCTTGTCTATGGAAACAGGCGTGAATGTCCCGTCAATGGAGCCATCAATGTTCAACCGGGTTATCCTGGTTGTAGTAGCGCCCCCATCGAACGAGAAAAGGCCGACGACCACGAGTTTTCCCTCTGCCGTGGCCAGGATGCCCTTGACGGTCCCTCCCGAGACTCCCGCCGCGAGATGGGCGTTAAACGAAGTATCGAGTGAACCGTCTCTGTTCAGTCGGGCAATATTAACCATCGGAGTCCCATTGACCGTTGTGAACGTTCCGCCGATCAGTGTTTTGCCGTTAGCCAGCACAGTCGAAGCCGCAACATTGGTGTCGACTATCGGGTTATAGCTGTTGAGGACTCCACCCGATCCCGGTTCAAACCTTGCGATGTTGTTTCGAGAAAACCCGTTTACTGTTGCGAACTGGCCACCGGCAACCACACCGCCATCTGCCTGTATGGCCAGCGCCGTGACCTGTGTACCGGTGTTGACCGTACCGTTGAACGTGTTGTCCAGAACTCCTTCTGTGGTCAGCCGCGCCACCATCCTGGCTGGAGACACACCGACTGTTGAAAACAAGCCACCGATAATTATTTTTCCATCAGATTGAACGACTGCCGTTACCGCACCCGGTACGTTGGGATTGAAAGTCCCATCCAGAACACCAGACGCCGCAATTTTTGCAACACCGCTCCTTGTGACAGTGGTCGACGGAGGCACAGCGTTGCCCCTATTATCAAAAGCGCTAAAAGAACCCACCAGAAGAAGATTGCCTCCGCCTTGGCCAACTATCCTGTTCACGGGCCCATTAGGGAACATAGGGGTGAACGTCGTGTCCAAGAAACCGGACCAATCCACCCTGGCCAACATGTATGTGTGGTATGTGCCGGTGTCCACAAAGAAGTCGCCGCCCAACAATACATTCGTCCCCTGCATCTCGATAGCGTTGACAACCGCCGTGGCCTGCCCTGATCCTGACAGAACGGGGTCGAAGGAATCGACTGTGCCGTTCAGGTCGTTGCTGATGCGCGCCATTCCATTTCTGACCAATCCACCGATTGTATCAAACGAGCCACCAACTAGAATGTAACCTCCCGTTGATACATTTCCTGGTTGCGGTTGGATTGTGATCGCCCTGATGCTTGCTGCGCCACCAGCCAATGACGCCCCGACGTCTTTGAATGTCGGGTCAACGGTGCCGTCAGCATTCAGTCTGGCCATCCCCCCGTAGGAATAAACAATATCTATGTCGCTCGTGTCGATAACGGTTGAGAAGTCTCCACCGACCAATATCTTCCCATCTGCCTGCAAAGTGATGGCGCGAACTGGGCCATCAAACGAGGTTGCGCTTATCAGACTGACAAAGTCAGGGGTCCCGTCTGCCTCCAACTGAGCTATCCTGCCGTAAGCCAATCCCGATACGGTTGAAAAGTCTCCGCCAATCAGGATCCGTCCGTCTGGTTTTACCATCACCGTATTTACCGGACCGTTGGGTGCAGGGTCGAATACCGCACTCATTGCGTTGGTCACCGTTATCAAGACAAACATCCCGGCCAGCAACATCCCCACTGCTTTGTTCATACCGTACCCCCAATAGGGAGCGTATCAGAATACATTCCCCCGAAATATTCTGCGAAATCGCTTTCCAGCAGCGCAAAGCCGCAGCACTCCCTGTGTCCGTTAAGTTTGTTGAAGTCGAGGCGTGCCCTTTCGACACCAGACTGCATCACTTCGAGCATATTGTGGATTGCGAGAATATCCTTGGCCGTGACCACGGGAGGTTCGCCGACCTCGACCTGCATCACCTGGTTGATATCAAAGCGTCCAAAAAATGTCTCTCCGTGTTCCGCCTCCTGGCTGAGGCCAAGTTCGTAAAAGAGGAATACCCGCACAGCGCCATACCACGTCGTCAAGGCCCTCCCCGCTTCCGGCGCGACAATATTAATTGCTCTTTTCAAGTGGTCACAGACATAGGCGGTACAGAACAGCTTGTCTTCGCACCCGTGAGGTTCTTGGCACCGACCAGACCGGCTGCTGCAGCATGTACCACCGCATGCGAGACGGCAAAAAGCCCTGATTCCCATTTTATCCATGAGCTCACTTGTGATTTGATTCGCATCTAAATATTTCAAACGAAACTCCTGTGCCCGAACCGCTCCAACTCAGCCAGTTTCGATTTGGCCGACCACAACTGGTGGATTACTCCGATCTGGGCATTCAGAAATTCGTCGCAGGGGTCGGGCGCAAGCGCCTTGAGAAATCGGTAGGTATCGTCCACCAGTTTGAATGAATGGTAGGCAAACCCCTCCGGGGAAAGGGAATTGACGAAGGACGTGGCCAATGTGCCGGAATGAAGCGCCATGTAAGACAGCAGGTAGTCAGTCTCTTGCAGGTCATCGGAATCGGCAGGCTTCAGACACTTGGATTTTTGGGCTTTTTCAAGCCTCTCGTTCAGTTCGTCGAGACTGACGCTTGCTACGGCCATAACATTGACAAGTGAGCAGATAAGGACTTCCGCGCCATAATGATACTGCGTTAAATACCTGCCGCGTGACGTCCGGTATACATTGATCAAGGTACCCAGTTCTTCTGCGGTCCGCAGTGCCCTGTGCTGAAGGACATCACCATCACGTTTCGCTCGATACGCTATCTCCCCCACCATATCGTAGGACGACTTGTCGATCATGAACTCCCTCCTAATTTTCGTTGTAGTAACTTTTGGCCGCATCCCTGGTTTCCGCCTTCTCATCGCCGTTATTCACCGGGACAAGGACTCGGCGCCGCTCTGGGACCTTGGGCCATTTCGCTTTCTCCAGAAACTTGCCTTCCTTGATGTTGTTGAAGTTGTGGGCTGTGTCATTGGCTGCATCCCCCACGGACGGAGCGCTGCTGTTTTCACTCATACGGTGTCGCCGCTCCTCGCGTAGAGCTTCCTCCGGATGGTGCGTGACGCTCCATACCTTCGATACAACGATCAAAAACGCTATGAGCGCTATCACTCCGGTGATCGCCCAGAACACCTGATATTTTTTGATTTTTTTCCTAGCCACCGAAATACCTCACACCTTTCACTACAAACGTTCAGAACTCGACAATCCTTTTTGTATATCGGCGACCCTTTCAAGAATCATCATGTTCTCCTGCCTGAGTGCTACAATCGCTTGAACACACTCATAATCACCCACCCCAAACAATCTTCTCAAGGCCGCAATCATACCCTTACCTCGCCCTCCCTCTCGGTTTTAGATCCTTTCCTGCTTTTGACCCATATACCGAAGCGGTGGATAAACGTCGTGCCGGCGACTGCCCCGAAAGACATGACGAAGAAACTTTTCAGAACGATCGACCAATTGCGCTGCAGTTCGTCGGTCCCGAGCAAGAATCCGAAAAAAACTGTCATCCAGAAAAAGCAAATTGGGATATATTTTATGAAGATTACTGCCAACTCAGAGGCAGCGTCATATCTGTGTCTCATGGATGTACCCTTCCCACCGGTGTCAGGCTTTTGCGCCCTGCACCATTTTCTTGTCGCAGATAAAGTAGTCTGCAAGTTCACCGTCAATGATCCGCTTGAGAAGGTGAGCGAACACCTTCTGCCCTTTTTTGGCCGACTCCTTCGGGACCCTGAAAATAACGAGATCCTCTTTCGTGACCATCTTGACGTTGCCGACACCTTTGAGGAACACTTCTTCACCAGAGGACTCCACTTCCGAGACGAGTTTGAAATCAGGCATTCTGGTTAGCGCGGCGACAACATTCCTCAGATTGGTGATCTCTTCTGACTCGGCCTTCGCTTTAGCCGCTGCCTGGGCCGTCACTTTCTCGTCTGGAACCAAAGGCCGCCGCATATCGGCTAAATCCCGTTGGATGCCCGCTACCATAGCCTTCATTTCAGCAACATCATTCGCATTGCCTGCAGGAGATTCCTTGCTGCGCCGGGCTATTTCACCACGCAAGGCAACCAGTTCACCTTCTAGTTTTTTACTCGCCAGATGGGCAGCCTCCAGTTCTTTGTTCTGCTGCTTCAACCTGATGTTTTCCTGCGTTTGAGCCGCGTAGGACATTTCTTTCTCAGCAATGACGCCTTTAAGCTGCCTGACCTCTTCTCTCAGGGCGGTCTTGTCGGCATCTGCGGCCTTCGGCTTGTAGATTACGACCACTGAGCGGATGTCGGCTTCCTTTCCTTCCTTTGCGAGGGACTCTGTCAGATTGTCGATATCCCCCTTGATTCTGCTTTCGGCATCATATTTATCCAGAATCTCGACTGTCTTGGTTACTGCAGCCGGAGTCGGGGGCTTTACCTCTGATACTGCGGGTGGCACCAGAGAGAACATGATCTTGGGAGCGGCCTCATCCGTTTTTGCCACTGCGGGTAGGACTTTCTGGTCTGCCCCGATGCTCATGTAACCCGTGGACATGTAACCGGATACACCATTAAGGGCCTTAACCTTGATCCATCCCGGCCTCAACGCCCCATCGAATTTGTCATCAATGATCGTGACCGTCCCGCCCAATGGAACAGCGTCGAGGGCCACAGACTCAACCCTCGCCTCTTTCCTTATCCGGACCTGCCGGCCGGTGACCACTGCCGTCACATTCGCTGCCGACGCAATAGACGAAATAGATGCTGCTGCTAAACAGATTACTGCTGCTATTGTTCTGCTTGTCGTTTTCCCCATGTCTTCACTCTCCTCACTTTGTTATTTCTGCTTTTCTGCTGTTTAGTCGGGTTCTTGCCGCCCTCTCTCAAATCCGAGTAATAGCCGGCGAATGCATCAGGTGTTTCCTTTTGCGAACTCACCGCCACTATTTGGTTCGGATCGTGGATCCGGTAACCGTCAAGTGCCGTTGAGCCCATGCTGCAGGCCTCAACCTTCCCCACCTCTTCACCCTCTTGCCCGAGAGGGTTTGACCCGCCTCAACCAAAGGACATGCCTGGTGACAGAAGCATCACCACGACGCCGATTATTACTGCTGACTTACTTCGCATCGGTGTAATAGCTTTCTTTCGGCTGTTCACTTTCCCCTACTGGCAGGAAGGTCACCGGTACGGGCTTCTGTTTTTTTAGAGGAGGAGGTTGAGGCTGCTTAGCTGGGCCCCGGCCCTGGAGAGGGTTATCCAGAAAGTTTTTGAAGACGCCCGAGATTTTCGATGAGGATGCCGCGGTGGTTTCCTCCTGTGCGACCTGTTGCTTCTCCGCGATCTTCTTCACGGCCTTTTCCTTGTCCGACTTCTCGGAATCCCGGTACATCCAGAATGTTGCCGATGCCATTACAAGGGCAAACCCGATCCCCATAATTAACGGCCAATTGCTTTTCTGTTTCACATTCCCCCCTCAATATATTGATCTACCCATGCGTATTCGCTTGCGGGCGCCTCATGGACAACCTGTTGTTTCTCTATCAGACCCTGTCCGTGAGTCGGTTGCAACGTTTCATTGAAGTAAGGCGAACGCCCCCCTGGCCATTGCCGGACTTCGTAATGAACATGTGGGCCGGTCGAGTGTCCGGTGCTTCCAGCCAACGCAATGACCGTGTCGGTATCAACCCAGTCTCCTACCTTCACCAACAGCCTCTGGTTGTGGCCGTATATCGTAACGAATGAATTCCCGTGGTCGACCGCTACAAGATAACCATACGCACGATGCCATCCGCTGAAGTGGACTCGCCCCCTTTGGGTCGGGTAGACGCGTGTGCCGGCCGGCACCGCGATGTCAGTCCCCCGGTGGAACATAAGCTTCCCTGAACCGAAGGGGTCTTTGCGATAACCCCGCACGGAAGTGACCACGCCCTGGTCGACAGGAGACTGACGGTCCGCATTTGCTTCTCCAGCAGTTATGATGGCCACCAACAACGCCAATAGTGTCAAACTCGCTTTCATCTTCCACCCCAGGGTGTTGTAGGGTGCAAACCCTTGGGGCTATCGTCGTCACTGCCAGCGCCGCCGCCCCCGCTACCCTTCTTTTTTTTGCGTGGACCTTTTTTGCCTTCCATATCTTTCTCGATATAGATGACCTTCTTTTTTTCATCGGGAGTGGCTATAGCCGATAAGGCGGCCAGAACACACATGCCCCCACCTAGAAGAACTACTGGGATCCAACTTGCTGCCACTGTTCCTCCACCACCGCATACGAATTCGTAAATTTTCTCATTTTCGTATGCAGGCAATCGCTCAAGTCATGCTCTTCAAAAATCCATTCAGAAATCGATACGCGTGCTGAACCTCTTCCGTCAGGTAATCCTTGTGGAGAAACCCTCTGGCAAACATCGCGGTCAATGAAGCAAACACCAATACCCAGACAGTGAGGTACTCGCTGGCCGTGTGAGTAACGTAAAAATCAAACCCCTTGCGCGGACCGTTGGGCGTTTTCCACGGTATGCCCCCACGACTTAGGCAGTCCTCGAAAAGGTGACAAACGCAACCGAACACTATGAAAAACAGGAAGTAAACCGGGTATGTCGGGGCGACACAGACGAAAGCATACAAAATGACGCACAGAACGATGTACGGGTACGGCCAGTGCGTTACCGTCCGATGCGGTATGACCTTGAATTCAAATACGTCAGGCAACACCGAACCGATCCCCGCCAGTGCAGCTGAAACAAGCGTTCCGGTTGCGGCATAAACCATCGCTATCGTAGTAAGTTTGTGGCTATGCCATTTCACGTGTGCACTCCCTATAGACTATATGCTCCGCCAGTTTCCGTTTTCAGGGCTTGAAAATGCCATTCGGGCAAATAAATCGGCTGTGCTTGCTTTGGTTCGTGGTTTTGGTATAGTGTGTACTACCAAACGGTATGATGAGGTCACTGATGAACCGAAAGAATTTACTGGTCAACAATCGAGGTTTTTTCCATCTTCACCTGCTGACCATAACTTTTTTCTCTCTTGCCCTCGTCGGCGGTTGGTATATTTACAGCAGCTACAAGCAGAACAGGTTAAGCGCCAACATGACCCAGGTACTCAGCGACTATAAATCCCTCACTTTGCAGGCCGTGACCAACGCCCCCGATCGGGCCAAGATCGAGAAGAACCTCCAGGAGATTAACCAGATCATCTCCCGGGGCCCCGGCATCAAGTCTTCGAAACCCGCAAAATCATTTTACGACCTCGACTACCCCTACTCTCAAAAGTGAAGACTCTCCGCATTATCTATACGTGCCTCATGTTTGTTATCGTTGCGGAACTTCTCCCGAAACAGATCAAAGAACCGATACCCAAGATATGGGGAACTATCGAGGGGACCACTGGCCTTGACCATACCGGTTTTGCCTTCACTCCCTTCGGCGGTCAGGGCAACTGCCGGATCGTTAATGCGCGCCTTGCACTCAAGACACCCGGTTCGAAGATCGTATTCGGCATAGTTACACCCAAAAATGGTAGAAAGTACCCTCACCTCTGGGTCACCAAGGATAACCAGGTCCTTGACCTGTCATGCAAAATGACCGACCCGAACTGCCAGAACCGCAAAATGTTTGCAGTCATCGACCCCGTAACCTTGGCACTGGACGCAAAAAACCCCACGAATCCAGCTGAGGAATATCAGGTTTCATGGGGTTTGGAGTATTTATCGGGTCTTAAAAAAGCTTCTCAGTAATGTCCGTCATGCCCTCCCTGATCTGGTTGTAAATCCAGTCAGCCTCTTAGCCGTTCGAGCCAAAATGTCACGCAGGTAATAGACCGAGAAGCACAGAACGCCTGTCCAGGCAAGAACATGGTCGAGCGCTGTGTAGCTGGTGAAAATGTGCGGAGTCGTCGCCAGACAGATTACAGACAGGAAAAACACCAGAAGTGCCATTATGTCGTTAAAATCTTTCATCCGCCACACCCTCCCCTTAAATTTTGTAAAAATATTATCACTAACATTCAGATAATGCAACCGATTGGTTGTATTATAAAAATATAGGCATTTGCTCTATTTTCTTAAAAATATATGCTTACACTTTGGTATCTTTACATTTATTGCACTCTTTTATTTATTGACAGTCTTAAACATATATGTTTATTCTATATACAACTGGAAAAACGAAATACTACCGAACGGTTTTATCTGGGGTGGTCATGGCGAAAGTGAAAGGCAAACAATCGATAGACGAGGTCCACTGCCTGAAGCGCTTAAAAGAGCGTTTTGAGGTTGGGATGAATCACGACGAATATCGACGGCTTGTCAATTGCCTGAAATCGCCCGGCGCCAAGAGCTACCCTGACATACAGTACAAATTCCTCGGCCGCGAGAGCAATACGCGGTCTCTTTACAAGATGACTTACAAGGGCATTGAATTCCACGCTATTTACAATCGGTCGAGCAAAAGCATCATAACGGTGCTTTTCACCCCAGAAGAGGTTGAACGCCTGGGGCTGGATTTTGGAGGTACAGATGAAACTGAACAGGAAGAATAAACGGTGGGTCTTTCTTGAGGGGCCTCCCGGTGACACTGTCGCAAGACTGGTCAACGGATGCAGGATTAGCCCCCTCCTCGCGACTCTGCTTATACACCGCGGCATCACCTCTGCTGAAGAAGCCACCGAATACCTCTCCCCCTCTCTTTCGACTCTCAAAGACCCGACCCTTCTCAAAGACATGGATATCGCCTCCAACAGATTGGCCGATGCGATCGAGCGCAAAGAGCAGGTGGTTTGTTATACCGACCTGGATAGCGACGGACAGAATTGCGGGAATGTTTTGAGAAGGTTCCTCGAAACGGTATCTGAAGGGAAGATACGGTCATACATTCCGAATAGATTTTCACATGGATACGGCCTACACATCGACCACCTGGATGAAATAAAAGAACTGGGCGCTACTCTCGTTGTGACTGCTGACGTGGGCATTTCGGCTTTGAATGCTGCTTTACATGCAAAGAAGATAGGCCTCGATTTACTGATTACCGACCACCACTCGATCCCCACAGAGGGGCTGCCAGAAGCTATGGCAGTGGTTAACCCTCACCGGAGCGACTGCAATTTCCCGTACAAGTTCCTGTGCGGAGCTGGTGTTGCCTGGTTCCTGGTTGCAGCAACCCGCAAAGTGCTCCGTGAAAGAGGATTCTTCAAGAACCGGCCAGAACCGGATGTCAGGAAATATCTCGACTCCGTTGCAATCGCGACGATTGGTGACCTGGTGGCGCTGACTGGAGAAAACCGGAAACTTGTACGATATGGTCTCGATCTATTGAACAGCAGACCCAGCCCGGGCCTTGCGGCTTTGATTGAGGTTTCCGGAGTCAAAGAGGTAACAAGCGGGACCGCGTCCTTCATAATTTGCCCGAAACTGAATAGCTCGGGCCGTATGGACACCGCTCATCACTCACTGGATCTCTTGCTGGCAGAGGACGCTACGGAAGCAATGAGATTGGCGGTCGTGCTGGATGAATTCAATAAGGAGCGCCAGGCCATCGAGCAGCAGACACTTTCCTTTGCCCTGGACGAGTTATCAAAGAGATCGGGTTTTGAAAGCGAGAAGTCCGTGGTTGTGGCCTCCCCCGAGATTTTTGCCGGAGTCGCAGGCATAGCCGCCTCTAAGTCCGTGGAGATGTTCAACAAGCCGACGATCTTCATCAGCATCGACGAGGAAAAAGGGGTGGCCAAGGGTTCGTGCCGAAGCATCAGCGGGTTCAACATCCTGGATGCGCTCCATGCATGTTCCAAACACCTGATCGGTTACGGCGGCCACAAAGCAGCAGCTGGCTTGACGATCGCCCCGGAGAACATCGAAGACTTCGCCAGGGACTTCGAATTTTACTGCGAGACCTTGAGCGACGAGGACATGATCCCGAAACTGGAGATCGATGCCAAGCTAACCGGCAAAGAGGCAACACTGGCATTGTTCAATGAACTCTCCGTCATGGAGCCCTTTGGGATGGGCAACCGGAAGCCTGTGTTCGCAATGGAAAGAGTTCTGGTCAAAGAGCAGAGGATCCTCAAGGGCAAACATCTGAAGCTGAATATTGAGGTGGATGGCAAGAGATTCGATGCGATCGGCTTCGGAATGAGCGATGGCGTTGATTACGAAATCGTAGACCTGGCCTTCACTCTCGACGAAAACGAATGGCGTGAGAAGAAGACCCTTCAGCTGATGTTGAAAGATATCAGACCATCAGGAGGTAACTGATTATGGCCGGTAAATATATCCATACTCTCTATTCGCAGAAAACCGGCCTGGATATCACCGCCGAGGTAAAAGAAAGCAAGGACAAGAAAACCCGCTCCGGAATGGTGCAGTTGAGATTCTTCCACCTGCAGGCCCCGACCGAAGGCAAGACAACCCAGATTAAATTTAACCTGGAGCCCTGGGAGGCATACGACTTATTCTTGAAAATCGGGAAAGTGTTCCGGGATGGCGGGAAGGCTAAATTGACGCACAAGTTCAAAAACGGCGACAGTGCTGAGATCATTACCAATGTTGCAGTAGAAAAATGGGAGCGCGGCGACAAATCGGGACTAGGCATCGCCGCCGGCAGGGACAAGGACTTCATCAGCGTTCCCATCAACATGGATAACGCATCGAGATTCCTTTATGTCGGAGAGTTCCTCAAGTTCCTATCTACACGTCAGCAATTTGTGGACAAAATATGACCAGGTTGGTATTTATCGCATGGAGAGTAGAGTATAATGGTTGAAACGGTCAAAAAAACCAGGAACAGGAAAACCAAAGCAGTCAAAAAGATGCTTTTGGCAATACCTGTAGACTTGAATGACCGTCTGGAGTATTACCTGGCCAACTTCAACCCGAAAGCGTACAAGACAGAGGTCATCCTGTCCGCCCTAGAAAACGAATTAAACAGACGATATGCCGAGCTCCACTCGCGCAGCCACTACAAGGCCACGAAGGGGCAGAGGAGGCAACCTATGATAAACAATGCAACAAAACTTGATAAAACCGCATCAATCAATACCGGCCGGCCAGAGACCGCAGGCCCATTGGACACACTCGCTGCGTCGCATTGCCCGGTGAACGGGCCAACCTTACCCGAAGGAGGTAAGACCTCATGACCCAGAACAAGACTAACAAAAGGCTGGTTACCCTCGCAGAACATCAGGCCTTCCTCAAAGACGTACTCGCCACCGCGAAGAAACGTGTAGTCATCGTTTCCCCTTTTATCAGCAGCAAAGCCATCAAAGCTGACAATCTCGCTGTGCAGGTCAAACAGGCCGTCGCCCGGGGAGTCCAGGTTAAAGTCTTCGTTGACTACAACCTCAATACCATTGACGGCGAAATGAAACTCTCTGCCAAGCAGGGGATTGCGGATCTGGTCAACGCCGGCGCCAACGTTGCGATCGCCAGCGAGATCCACAACAAGACTCTCGCCAAGGACAATGATGTCATCGCAGAGGGGAGCTTCAACTGGCTTTCAGCAGTCCGGGTTAAAAACGCTGAAAATCAGCGAGAGGAAAGAACTCTGGTTTTGTCGGGAGAGGGTGTTTCAGAAATGATCGCCCAGGAACTCAACCGGATTAGCAAGGTTGAGTATGCCTACGCCACCCCGGCGGTTTCCAAGACCCGTTTCCCCGAGGCAGTAAAAACTTTGATTGTTACCGCTGCTGTCCTGGCCAGCGTGTTGTTCTTCTTGCATGGGGCTGCTAAATGGATGACCTTTTGGGCGTTTTTTATTGGTTTAGCACCATTTGTGGTGTCTGCTTTTTGGCGTGATACTCACCCCAAGCTAGCAGCGACCTATGCCCACAGGATCGATGAAGAAATCAATCATGGCGATGGGACTGATAGCTGCGAAGATCTTTACGGCTATCTTCCTGGAGTAAGAACCTATGGAGGGAAATACGAGAACTAACTGAGAGGGGTGATTTGCGAATAAAGTAGCGCCCCCTTTATTTCAAGCAGTCGATCCCTGACCAATTTTAATGACCCATAGTAAAGCAGTAGAGAGGCACCAGCGTCCTCGTAGAAATACAGATCTTGCCCGTGCTCAATCAAGTGTTCAAGAACTTCGAGGTCACAAGCCACATCAACCTGACCTAAAGAAATAAGCATCATACCTTCAGAGACCGATAATGAAGGCGGGGCCTTGAAAGACTCCCCATGGATATCATACACTTCGCTTGGCCAGATAACCCCCAGGCCTGCATGTAGCATCATTATTTTCCCGTCGTTCATCACCACCCCCTGCAACTCCTAACATTTTCACACTCACACATCACGGTTTCTTCTGACCGCCAGCCGGTTTTGGATATTTCGGTGTGTAAGTCCCGTTTTGCGCATCCGGAAGTTTGCTGGTCGGAGTGCCTTTCCCCTGGTATCGAGCGGCCCTGGACTTCGCCACTGCAGCAGTTCTTCTTGCAACCTGTTGAGGTGATACTGCTGGTTGCGGCGGAGGTGGAGGCGGAGGTGGAGGCGCGGCAGCCGCTTTTGCTGCTTCTTGTTCAGCCTTTGCCTCCGCTCTGGTCAGTGCGCCATGCGGGGAAGCTATTCTTCTTGGGCCAGCGACAATCCCGGCGACCTCACCTACTTTTTCAGCAGCTACGGACACCGATCGTTCAGCAATTGCGATGTTGGTTGCTGTAGTACCTCCGCCCAGAGACCCGTCGTCGGCACTACCTGCCAGGGTCTGCACACTTCTCGTATTGGTACCGATGGTGACTGTTTTCGAAGTATCGTAGCTTGTACTTCCATCAGCTTTAACAGCGACACTCGATCCTGATTTATCTCCCAGCCTTGTTACGACAGCCTCACCAGTAGCATTGCCCTCTTTATCCCTTACCGTTTCAACTGCTTTTCCTGTAACAACCTGAGCATTTTCGCCGTTCGTAAGAACGAACTTTTTGCCGTCAGGAGCGCTTGGGTCTTTAACCACAATGCCGGCACCTTTCGTCTCGGTGCCATTCTTGTCAACTTTGTCTACGAAGTCCCCGGCAACAGTGTTACTGCCCGAGAAACTCTGTGTGCGGGACTCAGTCACACTGCCGGTGTTCTTGAGATTGTTATTCCACAGTTCACGAGATTGCCCGTTCTTGGTCAATTTGTAGCCACCGCGGTTGCCGCTTGCCACACTGACAGACCCGTCTGATCCCATTCCATAAGTAACCTGGTCACCTGCTTTGAACAGACCCTTCTTGCCAAGTTTGTCATTCAGAGCCGCCGCCCCGGATTCAGTGAGGACCCCAGACATAATCCCTGCCGAACTCTTGAACTGACCCATCATGGTCGCCGGGTCGCTCCCGCCGAACATGACTGCAGAAGCGGTTTGTTGCATCTGGGCCCCAGCGATCTTACTGAGGGTGCCGATGCCTTCTGTCAATGAAGACTGCTCCCTTGCCGAAAGGCCGGAACCAACCTGTGCGAACGCCACTGCATCTACATTTTTGCCCAGACCTCCTTCAAACTCGTTTTTCGCTCCGGTTCGGACATCATTCGAGTCCGGTGTTGCGGTAAATCCGTCGCTGGTACCTTCTTTTTTGAGTTGGTCGACCTGGCCGCCTTTCTCAGCTATCGCGTGAATCCCTTGTGACAAACCTGCGTTATGAGCACTGTCCGTTGCCGCGCCGATCTTGTCAGGATTCGCCTTGCCCCATTCAGAGTTCTCCAGCGCGGACCGGACACCCGCTTGACCGTTAAGACGGTATCCCTCTTTTGCGTTTTGCAGCGTTGCCTGATCAGTAATACCTGCAGCTGCAAGAGAAGCAACCACCCCTGCCCCCATCGCCGCTTCAGCCTCCTTCAATGACCCGGTGGCATGACCCGCCCCCTGAGAATTTTGAACCTTCTGAATATCGCTGAACATCTTGAGAGGTTGGCCAGCGTAATGATCCTTGGCAATATCTTGCCACGCAGACGCATTGGCGTACCCGTTGAGCGACGACATTTGTGATTGCAGGGCATGATATGCCTGCCAGGTCTGCGGCCCTCCTGCGGCTTTTGCTGCTGCGAAAGCCCTACTCTCCCCGTCAAGCTGTCCCCGGGACTTACCATGGTTTGCTTCCTGAAACGCCTGATAATTCGATGAGGCACTTCCTGGGATTACGTTACCCGAACCATCCTTATCAGCGAACGCATTCATTATCCCTTTCTGTGATGCCAGATCCAGGGCAGCGAACTCGCTATAAGCCTGTTTTCTGCCAGCATCCGTACCCATGTTGATACCAGCAGCTGAGGCATAGTTAGACACCATGCCGTCGTATTCCGCGGCCGATGCCGAATTTTTCATTGTGCTGACAAAAGCGTTTCTGCTGGTATCCGTCAGCGTGTTTTCGCCCAAAGCGGCCAGGTTGCCTTTAATAGATTCGGAATTCACCTGCCCACTTTGGAACGCCTGCGCTCTCGATATGTTGGACGCCTGCCCGGCCTGAGTAGCAGTTGAATTCGATGCAATCATCTCCGTATTGTCAAACATGGAGGATGCGCTTCCGCCGGCAAAAGATAGCATCCCTGAACCCTGCGCCGCCATACCTATGTTTTTGGCCGTTTTGCCGGTAGCATACTGGTCCATAGAAACCGCGCCCTGGTTAGACCACGGTGCGGTCATCCGCGCCATCTGGACCTGTTCCTGCTTCCGGAGTTGATCACCTACCGCGCCTGCCTGACCTGCAGACCCCATCATGGTTGCCTGGCTGCCACTCACCGTATTGCCCATCCTTGCGGCAAAATGCGACATCTCTGAACCACCGAACTTGAAAATGCCACCGGTGACGACCGTCGCAAAGCCGGCGGCCCCAGCCTTGAGCTTACCGAATGTGCCCATCGTGACTGAAGCGTACGACGGGATATCCAGCATGGCCTGCATCCCGAGACCCGCATTAGTGACCGAGGTGATCGTCCGATAATAGTAGTCCATGAAGAAGTGATGAATGACGAGCTCACAGACGTTCCAGACGATTACCCACACAAATAGCCCGAATATCATGGCAAGGGCGTTTTTGCACAAAGGAGTAGGGATGAAAAGAGCCACAAGGGGTATAAGGGCAATTACAAAAGCAGTAAACGCCGATCTGGATATAGAGTTGAAAATTGATGTAAAGCCTTCGCCCCCGCCGCTCTGGGTTATGTTGGATGCTGCGGAAATCTCGGTTGCTACTTGGGCACTGGCATTCTTGAGATAATTGGCAGTAATTGTCGCAATAGCGGCGTTTGAGACCAAACCTGTCGCGTCGACGGTAGTCCCGAAGGTGTTGCTTGCCGTGTCTGAGATAATACCCTGGCAGCGTGCCACTGCGGCGCCATCGGTCGGGTCGATCCCCGCCGAACCGCAGGCATTGCTGATCGCCAAAGTCATATTACTCGCCGTGGTATAGTATGTTTTCAGTGCATCGTAGGTGTTGCTGCACGTCATCGGGTCACCGGCAGGGTTGGTCATGTAGTTGACCGTGTACACCGCTGGATTCTTTGCATCCACCATTGCATCGAGAATCGTTGTCCCGCCAGACGTGACAAGCAGATTCTGCATGGACATAGTCGTCCCTGGCCGGGTCAGCTCGAACATGACACACTTTTGGACGAACTCACCCATAGTACGACTCGCGTTAGCGTCATGTACCGTACTCGCGGCCGTCTTCCCCAGCAGGTCAATGCCTATTCCCCCAGCCGTGAGGGTGTAATCCCTCCCGATCGGCGCAGAGGTGTTTACTATGTCCACCAGAGCCCTCTCTACATGGTTGAGCATTGTGGCGGTATATACGATCCCGACGGGGACACCCGGTATTGATATGTTCTGGTTGAGCACGGCGTCATATATCTCGATATGCGTCTTGGGTACAAGAAAACCGAGATAGATCATTGTGCCGAACATAACCGGCAGCATCCAGGTCAGATACCCCCCGCTCCCCCCGCCCAGCATCTTGGCGTAGGCCGAGGCCGCTCCGAAGGTGATGGCAAGGACGGCGAAGCAGGTAAAAAAGACCAGATAACTATTGTCGGAGAAAATGAGGGCTACCTTCTGGAAGGCGGAGCTGACAGGCCCGAAACCATTCCAGACATAATACTCATTTGCAGTGGCAGCCAGAGCTTTGCCTGGGGCCAAAAGAGCGCAAAAGAGTATCGTAAAAAATAGTGAACCGACATGTCTTCTGATGTTAATTAACTGATCCCGCATAAAACCTCCGGACATTCGATGGCCAAGGCCGTCTTCCTGCCTATCTCATGGCTCGCTGTGCAACCGACGCCCCGAATCTGCTTGCGAGGTTTTGCTCCAACTGTTTATTCAGGTTTTCCAGATGCTGCACCAGGACGACAACATTCTGGTAGGACTGTAACTGCTGGGTCAATTGCTGGCTTAAAGCGGCATTTACCTTCTGGATGCGAGCGTTCAGCACCCCCTGTGCTTCTTTCAGCTTTTCCACATGTACATCGATGACACACGTATCTTTTGGGTTCATCACCTTTGCATTCTGTTCGGCCGCCACCTGCATTATGGTGTTCACCCGGTCGACCAGATCGGTCATGGCTTTGACAGAAAGCGCCGACGCGGTTATTCCGGCCAAATTATTGATGATTATCCCTTCCTGACCGGAGGCAATACCCACTTTCAGGGCATAGGCGATCGGGAGAGGAGAATTCATTATGAATTGTTCTTCAGCAGACGACGGGGGACCGGCGGCGAAAGCTGTCTTGTCCTTCATCTTTGTTGCAATCGTGGCCATTGTGGTTGAAACGTATGTAGTCAGGTCGGCATTTGTATCCGTAATCTGGGTACAAGTTCCACCCGCGGGGAGTGCGACTATGAAACCTTCCTTGATGGCGTCTATTTCCATCCCCTCGTTCTCTGAACAACCTGGGATCACAGAGACATTGTAACCCATGTCTGCGCCGGTAATAACAATGTCGCCAACCAGACCCCTCATCACATTGATATGAGCGGTCGGCAATCCGAGCTTGGCTCCTATGACGTTCAACAGATAGCTTTTCCCGTTAGAAAGGTCGCTTGGAAACATATCGAGGGCATCCGTAGGGCAGCCGGCGGTCAAAGGATCTTTTGTAGGAGAAGCAGACGCCATTTTCGTGTTGAGCCAATCCAATGCGGCTTTGGTGTTACTCCCCGCGGCGCCGGTAAGTTCTCTCTTGGTTTGCTCATATCCCTCTGTCAAGCCATCACCCACGCTCTTGCTCAGAGTACCGGCTTCGATCTCCTTAATTGCGGTCTTGCCTGCATCGACAATCCCGACGGTCAAACCTTTGGCCATTGAGCAATCGTTCATCCCCATGCCGTTCAACTGGTTGGACATCTGTTCCATGACGTTCATGATATTGGCACACTTCGGACAGACCGTCTCAAGGGCCATATTAAAGGCGATTCCGGCTGAGTTCTGGAGGATGCGCTGTAACTTGGCCACAAGCATGTCCATATTCAACATCGATACGGACCCTCCAAAGAAATCTATACCACCGCACCCTGCTTTGAACGATGGAGGTGTCACACTTATCGGGTAATCTACGCCGGTTTTCCATCGGGCGTTAAACCCACCGGCCGTCGCATAACCCCTTTGCTGCCCTGAATAGTAGTTAGGACCGGATGAAGTTTTTTGGGACATCCAGTCGTCAACCCACCCTGCGGCAAAAGCACATGGCGCGTTCAACATTAAACTCGCGATCAAAAGCGATGACACACATCTGCTCCGCTTATTCACAGGCACCCTCCTGTTTTGCTACTTGTCTGTTTGATATCCATATTTTTCATGCGTATTCCTCTCGCCTTTATTTGAAAGGCAACGGACCGCTTGGATCAAGTGGTCCACCCTTTTGGTAATCTCGGGTGGAGTAATTCTCGGGTGTGGTTTCTTTATTCAGCAGTCGGATACCCATGAATACGCGATCTTCCAGTTCGGTGAGGGAGATTATACCGCTTGTGATTGGTATAAAATCTTCCTTGCCCTTGCCGATCAGCAGTAAGGTAGGCGTCATAGTCACATTGAATTTTGCTGCCATCTCGGGGTACATGTCTTTATCCACCTTCTTGATGGTCCAGTTGTTGCGCCCCTTGAAATACCCAAGTATCTTGTCCTGCTCAACACAGTACGGGCATGTCGGAGAAGAGAAGTAAATAATGGCGAAATCGTCTCGTGAAGTCGCAATCTTGTTCCTGCGTTCGGATTCCGTTTCTTTGTACTGGATGGCTTTCGCTCCAGGCGCTATTGGCATGGAAGACTCCAGGCTCAGATCTGGGTTCTCCTGGAGCGCAAGCATATAGGAATTGGTATAGGCAACAGATTTGCGTCGAGCCAGGTCCTTGACGTAGAGGTGCTCGCGCACATTCTCTTTCGTTGGCCGCTGGACAGCCTTCTTTCGGAAATCCTCTTCCAGTTCAACTATATCATCAGGGTACATATCCCAAAGTTCCTGGGGCGTGTAATCCTTCAGTGACGGGATGCGCCGTTCCTTTTTGGCGCTTACTGGTTTTTCAGTATCGGGCCTTTTTTTCGGTTTGACCGGTTTTTCGGCCTCTACCTGTTCCGGATCTTCATACCAGTAATACCCGCGCTTAGACTGATCACTGTAGTACGTGTCCTCGGTGGCGCCGTATGACTTCGACACCTCGATAAGAACGCAGCAGAGAACTGCTATGCAAAACACTCCCCTCATTCCCATTACTCCTTCACATACCTGTAATCACTCTCGCCCCACTTCTCGAACAACTTCCCACGATCAATGGACACCCGGGCGCTGCCGTCCTTGCAGAAACGAATTGCGACAACATCTTTGAAATCTTCCAGATTAAACTCGGCCGCGACAATACTGCGGTTTTCATACCTCCCGGATTTTCTGGCCTGGTTCTCAGACAGGGGTATTTCCCACTGTCCCTGCCCCGTGATTTGCTCGGATGTCGCTACGACCTTCCCGTCCTGGGTAAGATCCCACCCAAGCACCTTCATGTCTTCCATCTGCACTTCTGGAGCAACTGAGCGAATACCATCCACCAGCGCGAGACCAACGGGCAGGCCGTATGTTGACCCCTTGAACACCTGTTCGCTCGATACGTCTTTAATACGGGCCAGCAATAAAAGTGCAACTCTCATCAATCCCCCTAGAAAAATGCCCATGCACGGGCGTTGATTTTGCTGATTTCCTTGAACCCCCAATAACGGGAGTCATAACTGTCCTTATGATCACCCATGGCAAACAGGTTGCCGGGAGGGATCACCCCGTTGAAAACGAATGGTGTCAGTGGGCTCCCCATACGGGTCTTATGCTTTGCGAGACCAAGATATTGCCCATTACAAAAATAGGAGTCACCTGTCACGGTCAAGGTATCCCCCGGGCCGCAGGCCACCCGTTTTATGAGAGAGCGCACCTCCTGCTTTGGTTCTGGCAGGAACTGGTCAAAGATCACGAAATCACCACGCTGGACCGACTCGATCTTTGCCCTGTCGGAAGTCTTCCAAAAAACCCTTTCCGAAAGAGACGGCGTAGTGGTTATCAGCAGGTGACTGGCGAGGAGCCAGGATGCTAATCCTGCCACACCGAAACAGACCACCGACCCCACCGGTGACTTGGCAAAGGCCATAAAACGGGCAGGAGAAACGTTTTTATTCCGTTGGGACATTGAGCCGCTTTGCGTTTTTTCCAAGAATTACATCCCCCGTTACGATTATTGTGTTTTTTGGAACTGACATCACCGTGGATTCCAAACGGTCGAGTCTGGCTTTGTACTGTTCAGGAGTGAGTTTGTTATCAACTGCGTCAGTCCTGAGTTTGGTCAGGTAATCCTGAAGGTCAAAAACAACAATTTTGGTGGCGAATATCCTGTCGTACGCGAACACACCCAGAAAAGAAGACAAGATCGCGACCAGAAACACCACCTTATAGAGCGTCCCGAGCGTAACATAATCGGGTGCCTTTGCTGCCGGAGCGACAGAAGGCTCAACCGGTGCCTGTGCCGTCGCTGCTATTGACGAAACCGCCGCTGCCGCCGGTTCTGATTGAGGTGTTTGCTGTTCTGCCGTTCCCAAATTCTCACCCATCACACTCTCCTTAACTCAGTTGTAATAACCTGCTCGCATTTTCTTGTACAACGCTTCAAGCGTCTTGCTTTTGGTGATCTCTGCTATCGTCTCGACAATGCCATCCAAAGAGGCGTCGCCATACACTGTCTTGCTCGAACCGACCTTGGTGTTCTCTTCAGTCCCCTCACTGGCTTCCAGATCAAAAGGCGTCACACCTGTTGCATAGACGACTGCCGGGACTTTGTGGATGTTGTAACGCGTGAACAGCATCGGGTCGATTATGACCTCGGCGCCATACGTGTCGCACTCGATCGTGCCACCGCTTTGCATGCTCTTGGCCAGACAGTTGTTGTCTTTTATCAGCACCTTCCCGATAAACTCCATCGTCGGGACAAGTTTTGAAACCCCACCGATCATCCCGCGCATTACCATCACCACATTGGGATCACCGGCCTTGTCGATGCTGACGGCATAGTTGCGGAGGGTCTCAACAGGCATTGAAGATGAGATGAAGACGTAAACTCTCTCTCCAGTACCCAAGACATGCCCCTCTGCTTTTTTGGCGGTGGCGGAGTCCCGGTAGTATTTCTGGAACGCGGCCTCTTCACCCATGACCTCGTTCCTGATCCGGTCAGCCTCAGCAGCGACTCTGGCCTGATAACCCTCGGACTTCATATAGTCGCCCATTTTGCGACCTGCTTCGGTTGCATCCTTATTCTTCTCAGGGTCAGGCAACTTTATGTTGTCGCTCAGTTCCCGGCTCAACGCCTGGATCATTTCCATGTCCGGCACAACAGCTGCCGTAAGCCCTTGCTCCTGCCACTGCTTCCCATCCAGATACACATCGACTTTGAATACATCGTTATCAACGGTTATAGGGGCAGGCATTGGCTTACAGCGCCCTTTGCGCGAGGTGAGATAGACCTTGGTGCCGTCGACCTTGCTGACACTGGCGCATATCCCGTCCGGTGTCATTATCTGGGCACTTTTGCGCGAGTCTTCCACGCCCCAGACATTCGAACAAAACAAACTCATCATCAAAGCGCCAACCAGCAGACTTCTCATCAATTGGCTCCCTTGACCTTCTGGCAACAAATCTTCTTCTGGAAGAGAAGCCACAGATAGTTGCCCTCCTTGTATGGGTAGTTCTTGTTGCCGTCCCACAGGAAGCCAGGAGTGTCACAGATGATCGGTTTGGACATGGTCACAGGCTTAGCCAGCGCCCAGCGGTAATCACCCTTTTTCCAGAATGGCCGAACTGTTGGTTGGCAGACATTTGAAGACAAATCCATGTGCAACCCGGTAGAAGAGAGCTTGTAGAGCGTCTTGGATGCAATCGCAACGGAAGACTCGGTATCAGCAGAGTTGTTTTTGTCCCCTGTCAGCGAGTAAACGTTCTCGAAGCAACACCAGAACAGCGAGTTGAACGCACCGGTCAGGATCTCGCCAGGAAGCATTGCAATCCCTCTGCTCGCACTGCATACCAGGTCGAAAGGAGGCGAGGCGAACAGAAACACCCTCGGGTCCAACACGGCAGCCAGATAGGACTTGTTGTGGGTGGGGTCTAACTCTGAAAACATGAGATAGTCGAAACCTTCCCCATGCTTGATGCAGGAGGAGTCAGTCAGCATCCCGACAATGTCGAATACCGGGAAGCGGACCCAATGCACCTGTTTGAAGGTTTTGGGAGAATCGGTCTTCATGGAGTTCGTGCCGCCATGATAACCGTTGTCGAGACTTGAAAAAGCTGTGCCTACAGTAGGGGAACAGTAAGGAGTGCGAACGACCTCCGCCATTGTGTCGAGCTGGTAAAAGGAGGCTTTAAGCCCAAGATACGTCTCGGTGGCGTTTGTGCAGGCGCACATCGGGGAACCACTGCGACCTTCGTTTGTATCAGGCAAGTCCCTGTTCTGCTTCACCGCGATCCCCCCGACCCTAAGAGGAAATATTGCATTCCAAGGGACATCGGTAACGGGGTTGAACATGGTGTTGTTGCACCCCGTCGTCCCGCAAAAAGCGGGGGCTGAGAGTGCAGCAAGCAAACACATTATCAGTACAGATTTTAATCGGCCTGGTCTCATAACGGAAACCTCCCTAAAGGTTATATGCTCTAGTGGTTTCCGTTTTTGATCCGTTTGAGCTCTATTATTTTTTTATCTCTAATAAAATGTCGGTGACTTCCATTTTCTTGCCGGCCTGTTTGACAACAGCGGGGACTGTTCGAACATCGAATTTTTCTACGATTTGAGCATTTGCGAAGTATACCGGCCTTTTCAGTTCTCTTTCAATCTTGGCATATTCGCCATCTGTCAGCAGAACGAACACCGAGGGATCGGCTGAATACCGGCTTTTCTTGAACCATTGGATCTGCTCGCGGTCTTCGCCGTTCAATACGATCATCGTTTCCGGGAACTGGACCATGTCCAGGGGGTTGATCACATAACCCTTCGGGTAAACTCCACTACCATCAGGAAGGGGCACATCGTTCTCAAGCACATAGGAAACATCCACAAGCCGCCTCTCGGCTTTTCCAGCTCGCGCCAGCGATACCGGTTGTTGCGGCCGCCAATTCGCAGCTTTCTGGCTCGCTCCCTCCATATATTTAGCCCAGTTGACCTTCGAAGCCTTCTCCTCGATCTCTTTGAGAGCGTCCTTTTCGCTGATCTCATAGACCTGGCCGACCACTCCAAGCACTTCTGACCACGCCGGAGTTGCACACAGGACCAGCAACAAACACAACGCTTTCAGTACAGTCACACTCCTCATACTCACCTCTCTACTCAAAGTCCTGCGGGATTTTGCTGCATTTGCTGCTGGGCCTTTGCACCTGCACCCTGTTGAACGGAATTCATGTAATCCGTTATTGCCCCGCCGATTGCCTCGACATTCTGAGCAATCTTGTCGATATATTCCGACAGGTCCATCTGCGCGAAATCAAGATTCTGGAATTCTTCCGGTACGAATCCGCGGCACTTGGGGGACTTTGGCGTACCCCACCCATTGAACGTCTTGAGTTGTGGGCGTCCTTGTTCGTGGAATATCCGGGCAAGCATCGAATTGAAACAGCAGCTCGTCTCCTTCTCAACGATGCACCAACCGAGGAACTTGCTTGAACAATAGCGCCCAACCACATGGCACCACTTGTCGTGCTGCATTTTGGCCTCTTTGAACTCGTCAGGCTCGCAGCTGGCCTTCATTGGATCCGGGTAACAGCAGCGAGTAGCCGAATAGTTAGACAACATCCCGCTTGTGATGGTTGGTCCCCATTGGTCAGCCAGTTGCATCGCCTGGGCCTGGAGGAGAGCTGACATGCTTGCTGTTGAGGTGGTCACTGCCTGAGTTGTTACAGTCACCATGCCATCGACAGCCGTTGTGACCGTGACCATCGTTGCTGTACCTCCCAGGTCTCCGGACCCTGTTATTGATGAGAAGGAGGAGCTGTAGATGGACTGGCCGCCATTTGAAGAAACAAGCGTCATCCCCTGCGTTGCCTGTGCAACTGTTCCTTCGGCTGCTACAGGCGCCACTGTTGATTGCGAAATTCCGGTAACCGACGTAGATAGGCCCGTACTGGTATCAACAGTTGTAGTCGTCGCCCCCTGTTGGAATTGCCCCACTCCGTTCATGTAACTGCCGGCTATACTCGCAACGGCTGCCACCGCGGTCATCGCACACGCCATCATGGTCCCCTGCCCCAACTGGCCTGTTCCTGCGTCAATCACAACTGTGGTCGCAATCTGGATCGCCGCGTTTATCGCTGCCGTGGCAACTGTCGCCGCGAATCCGGTCAGAGCCATCGCGCCGGCCAAAGCAGCTCCAACACCCGTAGCGGCGAGTATGATCTGTGCGACGAGTTTCGCATAACTGTTGATCTGGCCGTTCCTGTCGTATACCCGGCATCGCATATCCTTGCCATTGAAGAGATACAAGGTTGACAGACAGTTACCGTACTGGTCGGTTTCGCCGTCGTTGATCACATCGTTTTCACCCGTTGTGGTGTCGTCGTTGGTGATCATTGACTGTGTGTCGGCCGTACAGCTGTTCGGAGAACAGTAGAGGTATTTCTGGCCTGTCGCGGGGTTGATGTCCGTGTCACCCACAAGGGACATGCAGGAATAGTCTCCGACCGGACAGTTACCTGTCCCCGTAGAACAGGAATCTGTCGTCGGGTTGTAGACGCCACGTTGGCATACTGGCACGGTTTCGCATTTCACTACCGGCATGCCATTGTAAGCGTATGGTGCCGCACAATCATGCTGCGCATCGCTCGCGCACATATTGATTGAAGGGGCGAACGCGATAGACGAATTGAGACTGAAGGCAGGATCCTGTGGGCAAGAGACCGGTTGGTTGCATACCCCTGTCGACACATCAAGTGCGTAAGTCCCGCAATCGGGGACAATCGCTAATTTACACTGATTGAGCGCCGCATCATAAGTGCCAGGAACGCATACAGGAGGCGTGATGCACAGTTCGGATGTGGCGTCAAAAGTGTATACCCCCCCTGGGTCGGGACAGGTTGCGGTGCCGATCGAAGTACATTTGTTGCTCGCTGCATCAAAAGTCCCTCCCGGACACGTCGACAGCTGATGGCAGACATCAGTCGTTGTATCCAGCGTCCATGACGTTGGGCACACATCAGCCCCCCCGTCACAGACCGAAGTCACAGGATTGTAAACCCCGCCATTCCCGCAGGTCGGCGCGATCTGACATACCGTCCCGTTCAACGTGAACCCAGAAGGACAACTCAAAGTGTTCGGAGTAACGCAAACATCTGTCGCTATGTCCAGACTGCCGGGCGTACAGATGGCGGCAACAAAGCACTTGCCTGAAACCGGACTGTAGGCATATCCAGGATCACAACTGAATGTCGCGGCCCCTCGGCAAACGCTTGTTGCCGTGTCGAGACCTCCACCTGCGCTACAATTTGCATTCCCGCTGCATACTGAGCCGGCCACGGTATAGCCGCTTGAACAGGTTGGACTGACAAAACACATATCAACCAGCGTGTCCAGAGTCGCACCACCTGCACATGGAGGAGTTGCTGACAGACATGATTTACTGGTTGCATCGTATGTCGACCCGGCTCCGCAATCCGGCGCGACCTGACATGTCGAGCCATTTACCGCATACCCGCCAGGGCACGTAGGGGTGTTAGACATCTCACAAAGATTCGTGGCTGCGTTGAGTCCACCGGTTCCGCAGTCCGCAGTCTGGAAACAGGTGTTGGCAGCAGAACTGTATGCATAACCAGGGTCACAATTGAACGTGCCGTCGGATGTACAAAGACCAAGCGCTACATTGAGTGTCCCACCGGTCCCGCAGATTGCAGAAGCAGAACAGACCGCTCCACTGTTCGTCATCCCGGATACACACGTACCTGCTGCAAAACATTTGTCAGTAACAGGATCTAAGGCAAGCCCCGTACTACAGGCCCCTCCTGTCACTTCGCAAGATCCCGTCCCTACATTTAAGATCCCTCCGGGCAAACAGACGGGTGTTTTCTGACAGGACGAACCGGAAAGGGTAAAATCAGCAGGGCAAACCAGGGTGCTTGTCGTCTGGCATACATCCGTAACCGTGTTGAGCAAACCTGAACCGCACCCCGGGGTCTGCAGGCAATTACCGGAGACAGAATCGTATGTGTATCCAGGTGCAGTACAGGCATAAGAAGCGCCAGCAGTACAAGCATCAAGCGCACTTGAGAACGTCCCGCCACCCGAGCAGGTTGGAGTAGCCGTACACACTCCGCCGACCAAGGCAGACCCGGTGGGGCATGCGACCGACGTGGCCTGGTAACATACGTCCGTGCCGCCGTCGAGGAGACCATTCGTACATGTTGCTGGGGTCGCACAGTAGCCGATGGCGCTGTCGTATAGCATCCCATCCGGGCATACCTTTGTAGCGGCCATCCAGCAAACGTCTAGTACACCATCAAAATTACCACCGGCACACGTTGGGTTCGCAACATCACAACTTCCCCCACCATTCATTGTTGTCCCGACCGGGCAGGCCTGAATAGAGCTAGTACAGGTATAAAGATTGGCCCCTGAACAATCCATAAGGCCCGTTGCGGTGCCCCAGGTTGTCAAAATCGCCGTGCATGCCGCGGTCCCGATCGGAGCCGTGAGCGTAGACCCAGGGGGACAACTCACAAATTCACTGATATCGGCGGCACATACAGCTGAAGTTTCTGCTATTGATGAGGGGCATGTCCCAACGGGATAATTTGAATTCCAACAAGAATAATTCCCTTCACCGTCATAACCGCATGTGTAACCACCCGTACATGTCAGATATGTTCCATACTCATCTGAAACCCAATTTGGGGTCCCGCCCTGGTCGCAACACTGACCGGTGTACCACAGGTTCGCTGTTTCGCTGACCCAACCACCGCCTCGCGATTCTGCCATGACTATTTTTCTGCTCACATCCCAGTTCCAGTTTGGATACGCACAACCGTTATTTCCGGCACCTCCCCAGGCGCAAAAATCAGTAAGTTGCACCTGGCCGTTCACCAGGTCGAAAGTATACTGAATTGTGTCCTGATAGACCGGTGAGAAGCTATAATCCCATGGGTTTAGATTGCCTCTCTGCTTATATTTTACTTTTCTCGTTGAGCCGGTGACCGTTGAACTGTACCCGGTCGTGGTTGACGCCGCTTTAACGCATTTATTGGTGGCGTTATCGTATGTTGACCCCACTGGGCAGGTTGGAGGCTGGAATTCACAACGGGCGCGAGTTGGATTATAAATATAGCCAGTTCCACACGTAGTTGAGATTTCTGGTTGCAGGCATTTATTGTAAGTGGTGTTGTACGTTCCAATGGCGCAGACTGGCGTTTTTTCACATCGTCCCGAACCTACGTTGTAGGCATACGAAGCATCTGAACAGGTATAGCTTACTGGAGCCTGGCAACTCTTTGTTGCAGGACTATACGTTGTTGCAGCGGGGCATAACGGGAGCGCTTTACACGTCAAACTCCCCACGTCGTAGGAGTAATTAGAAGGGCATGAGAGAGTCCCAGCACCAGCACTGCAGGTGTCCGTGGCAGAATTGTAAGTGCCCGGGGAAGCACAGAAGGGCGCCTGCTCACATTTCGCGCTGCCGCTGTTGTAAGTCCACCCAGCCTCACATGTTGGTGTTGCTGAAGCAGTGCATTGACCGGTAGCACCGTCATACGTCCCACCAGTGCAAGACGGAACTACGATGCATTTGTTCTCTGCAGATGAATACGTGTATCCGGAGGGGCAGTTGTCAGGGACAACCTCACAACGACCGGCCGCCACATTTAATGTCGTACCGGCCGGGCACGAAGGAGCCGACTCGCACTGGTTGGTTGCCGCATTGAATGTTCCGTTGACGCAAACAGGCGTTTCGGTGCAAGCGTTTTTAGCGGCATCCCACACATACCCGCTGGGGCAAGTGATACTGGTTACTGGCGCAACGCAGTATTTACCGGTGCTGCTATAAGTCCCCGGACTTAAACATACAGGTGTCTTTTCACACTTCGAGGTAGAAGAATTCAGCATCCACCCGGCATTACAGGTCAGTGTGACTTGCAACTCACAGAGGTTCGTCGTGCTATTTAGCGTCCCGCCGTTGGTACAAGTAACGCTGGCCGTACAGGCATCCAGGGCGCCGGAGAAGGTGTAACCGCTAGGGCAGTTCGGCGGTATCTGCTCGCATCTGCCCGAAGTGGTATTATACGAGTACCCGCTGGCGCAACCAGGCGATTCTTCACAACGGTTTGTGCCCGGATTGAAAGTCCCGCTCGTACACGCAGGTTGCTCAGTACAACTTTTTGTTGCCGGGTCATAGATATAGTTAGCAGGACATGTGGCGCCAGCAATAACGGCGAGACACAGATCCGACGCCGGGTCATACACTCCTGGAGCCGCACAAGAGGGCGGCTGCTCACAGCGACTGGTTGCCGGGTTGAACACCCATCCACTTTGACAGGTTGGCGTACCGGCCTGTTCGCATGTGTTCGTGGCAGCCGTAAAAACTCCACCGTTTGGACAGGTCGCCGCTGCAGTACAGGTGTTCAGGGCGTTGTTATACACATAGTTTGGAGGACAGTTCCCTGGAGACTGTTCACACCGCTGGGTCGTAGCTGAATATGTCGAGCCTGCAGGGCAGTTCGGTACCATCTCGCAAAACTTGGACACGGAGTTGTAAGTATACCCTGGCGAGGCACACACCCATGTCGGCGGCATCTCACATCTGTCGGTGGTCGAAGAGAACGTCCCTCCGCTCGGGCATGTTGCTGCCATAGTGCAGATCCCTGCTGCCTGGTCGAGTACATAGTTCGGTGGACACGTCGAAGTCGGGATTTTTTCACACCGCTGAGTGATCTGATTGAAATTGCCATTTTCCGGGCAGGTGACGCTGAGTACACACCGGTCTATGGTCTTGTCCCATGTATATGGACTCGGGCAAGTGACCACGGGATCGAGCTGGCACATATCCCTGCCTAACTCGATTACCCCCCCACCAGGGCACTGAGGTGGTTCGAGCATGTCTGTGCACAGGGTCTTTTCGAGTGGGCACAGTTGATCGTCAACAGAAACACACATCCCGTTGGCATCCAGTTTCGCCCAAGCGGGGCAAATCAGAGTCGGAGCCACAGTACAAACGTTTTGAGGACATGGCGCAGGCGCAGTACAACTCCCGCTGGAGAATGTGTAACCAGTCGGGCATATTGAGGTCGGCGTCATGGTGCCCGAGGGATCAGCCTTGTCGCAATACTTGAGCGCAAGTTTGCTTGAATCGGTACACATTTTGTCACCTTGGTTAAGCCCAAGGTCCCCGCCGGCAGGAGGAGGAGGAGGAGGCGGAGTTATGGTAGTCGTGCAACTCATCTGGTCTTTCCACTGGACAATCGCCTTGAGCGTTACCGGGGCATAGCCGTGATCTCCTTCGTCTGACCATTTACCGTCAGTGCCCATCGCCACCCAGTTTTCCCCAAAACAGTTATGGTCAATATTGGCCGCGATTTCCTGCACCGTACAATAGTTGTCCGGTTGGCCCGCAGACCAGTTGGAATATGAGGAAACGTCGTTCAGCCACTGGAACCTGCTCGGCATCGTCGGGCACGGTGTTGTCCCAGGCATACACCAGCTTGCCACGCTCGCCGGGTCAGACATACCGATCCACGCCTTACTGCCTGTCACATTTACCGAACCGGCCATCAGGGGACCAAATTGGCTCACGAGATAATCGTTGGCGCCCTGGTTGCCGATATAGGCAAGTTTGCCGCCTGAAGTTTCGGCCAAAGCTTTTGCAGCTGGCCATGATAATGGGTTCTTGGTTATCGCATACGTTATGTTGCTGTAGATGCCGAACTTTTCATAGTTTGTTGTATCGCAGGCCTTGAGACTACCCACCGGTCCGGTGGCTATGTTGGACGCACCTGTACCTGGAGTCGTCCCAGTTCCAGTATATGGTACAGCACAATCGAAAACGCCCTGGAATTCAAACAGCGGCGCGGATGAACCATCGCAGGCTGTTTTCCAAGTCCCGTCCGGTTTCATGATTGTGTAAGGGTCTTTCCCTGTCACACCATCGCTTGACTTACACCCCGGAGCGGGGTTCGGCTGGCCAGGTAGCCAGTTGTAATAAGTTGCGGGGCCGCTTCCGTCCATGTTGACGTAACCAGACCCATCATTTTTATTCATCTCTCCGACATATATGCTCGTCTGACCCGCAGCGGTGATCAACGGGCCGAAAACATCTGTCAGCATCTTCTGAACGCCGCCATCCGTTATCTTCGGCAAAGACGCACCTGGGTAGGTAGAGGCTATCATTGCCTGCATCCCGTACAAAGAGGCTCGGCCATTGTTGACACCCGTGGTTATTTTCTCCTGGGCACCCAACGAGTTTGTCTTTGCATACGCATAAGTTTTGCCGTTATATGAGGTGAAGTTGGCTAATTTGTCGGAGTATTTATAGGTCACACCAGCAAAAGTGGTGTACCACGTATCGTTGCACGATGCCGCTCTGGCAAGCTCAAACCACCCAGACATGGATACGATGAGGAACGCATTAATCGCGGTAAGAATCACATCTCTGAAAAGTCTCAAGAACATCAGGCCCCCCGTCACTGCTGGACTTTACTGCACGTTGCATCGTTTGCTGCCTTGTTGATCGCATCACTTTGGGCAAGGGCTTCCCCAAATTCATTGAGACATCCGCAATCTTTAACGATGGTTTCTCCTGCTGAGGCATCCACCGGGCAGACATTGCTCCCATTGATGACCGAGCACTGTTTCACATAGTAATCGTATGCGTTTTGGGCGACCGATCCTTCGACCTTGACATCGGATTCGACGCCAAGATTCCTTAATTCCGTATCCTTACGCACCATCTTCGTTTTGCAGGAGATCTCGCAGGTAGAGGTGGTCGGAAGGCCAGTTGGCTCGACTACGGCGTCCCTATTTGCTTTGATCTTTGGCTGCAGGGCGGTTAGGTACGCATCGAAGTTTGTGTCCGTACTCCGGTCACACACATACGTCCTCTTCTGCTTCATCCAGGGCTTGCAAATCCTGTAGCTCCTGATAACACCAGGATAGTCATTGCAAATCTGTGCCATCTGGAAACCGGTTTTAAGGTAGTTGGCGATATACGGCCGGCCGTCCCACATTTCTTCCTGGATTTTGCATTTCGCATCCGTTTCGTATGCATTGCACGCGTTGATAAAACTCTCGTTCATGCCCTCTTCAGTATATTCAGCATAAAAACTACACGGCCCGACTCCAAATGTCTGGACACCCGGCCACCCCATGATCAATGAGCCAGGACTCCAACCGGACGGCATTGTGAGACCCGGCGCCCAGAACCCCGTTGCTGTCCCGCTCTGCCCCGCGTAGTTATATGGGCATGTATAACTGACGCTCGATGTCGCGAATTCGAGAGCGGAAGCACTCGTTGGTGGAGCAACGGAACCGATTGTGACCAGACCGCTATAAACATTGGGCGAACCCTGCCCTGCCCCGGCAAACTCAACGGTGAATGTTCTCAGATCGGTAGAGTTGAGTCGTGAGTAGACCCAGTGATCAGACGATGCCGTCCCGCTTATGGGCGCAGAACTTGAAACAGTCTTGCTGTATAGGAGGTTGTTCCTAATGTTGGTACACGTCGAAACCGTGGAACCGGAATTCTTCTGCAGGTTGTTGACTATGCTGTAGAGACTGTTCGGGATCGTAGCCATGGCGGCATTTTCGGTTGCTGCAGCTGCATCCAGCCCCCCGGAGTCTCCATAGTATCCAAACGTAAGGTCAGGGGTGTTTGCGGTCAGTACAGGGATATTGCTGTAGTCCCGATTTGCTTTTCTGGGGGCCGTATATCCGTCGACCTTGCTCATTGACTGGGATTTTGTACCGAAATAGGAGACTGTCGAATCGTTGGCGCTAACAGAGGAGACGATCAGGTCCGGTCGCTTGTCCATGAATGTGGCGAGCAGACTGCCGGCCAGTTCCTGCTCGATCCTGCCGAGGTTGAGTGCGCCAGAGTTGTTGAAGCGTGAACAGTGGTTGTTAAAGCAGTAACAGTTGAACAGGTCGTTCTGAGCGGTGGGTGTACCTTGACGAGAACTGGTGGTGATACCCCCGCTCGCGTCGGCTGCCCATTTCTCATAAATGCAGTTTGAGTAAGTCCCTGGTGAACACAGGATTGCCCCGTTTGAGCAAACTCCTGAAATCATCACACCCCCGCCCCCGAATGAGGCCGTGTAGTCGATGACGCCGGTCGCGTTCAAATCCTGCTCGATAGCCAAAGCCGCAATATCGCCAGTTGCCAGATTCGGTATCATGGTAACGCGCAGTAATGGTTTATCCGTACTCTGCATGAATGAAACCTGTCCCAGATTGGTTGTCCCCTTGACGTTCTTCAGAGGAGATGCCTGGGTGATCGGCTTCAAACCGCTCTCGTTGAGGGCAGCCCCGGTACCGTAATTCGGTTTGACGTGCTCGTAGTAGTTCTGTGTCCCTGCGCTGGCCGCGTCGTTGGGAGTCGAAAGGGTTGCTGAATGGGCTGCAGCAGAGGCATTGGCGGCATCCTCTGCCGCCCCTGCCCAAACGTGACCGCACAGGGCCAGTACAAGACTACTTGTGAGAACGGTACTTGTGAACCATTGCATTAATCGCCTCCGTTGGAGTCATACCGGTGGATATCATGGACTCGATTTCTGCCGTTTCAGCCCCGTCTGACGTATAGAGGTAGTAGGAGAAGTCATCGACTGAGAAACGAACGATGCCACGGCCGACAGGAGTGTCCATGAAGATCTCACTGTATTTCGGCTTCACGGTTTTTACCGTCTTGAGGAGTTCCATTGTGAACTGGTCGTAGTTGATGATTTTTTCCTGGTGGGCTTTTTCAAAGTCCGTGGATTCGAGCAGGAAACGATAGTCGGCATTGTTCCAGAGGATGCCGCCGATCTTTCCGAACAGTTGGAGATCCATCAAGCTCTGACTTACCGCAAAGAAGCTCGCATTGTATTTTCTCGCCCTACGGAATCCAGACTCGATTATGTTTTGCATCATCACGTTGTCGCCGGATATGAACTGCCACATTTCGTCAAAAATTATCATGCGGCGATCTGAACGGTCAGAAAGGTACAGATCCCGGGTAACAGCATCGAGAACCAGGAGCGTGACAACCTTGAACAGGTCAGGCTTTACTTTCAGCGCTTCCAACTCCAGACAGAGGAAATCGTCGTTGGCAATGTTGAAAGTGGAAGGGCCATTGAAATACTTGCCGTAGACTCCCTTGGTGGTGAAATCGCGCATATTGAACGCCATCTTGTGTGCGTCGTCGATGATCTCCTGGTTGGTGACGCTTGCTCCCTCTCCAACCTTCGCCGGATAGGTAGAGAGATACTCCCACACCATGTCGATACTGCCTTCGCATCCCGCGGTATCATAAGCCCAGCGGACGGCATCTTTCGCTAGGGTCATCTCTTTTTCATTGGGCGTGATGTTTTCAGACCCCGAATAGACCATCTGACAGATTACCGAAGAGATGGCAGGCAGGTCTTCTTCCATGTAGGTGATGTTTGTGAAAGGGTTCAGGACAATATTTTCCGACTCGTTGCCAAAATCGAGAAAACGGCCACCCATGACCTTGCAAAGCTTCTTATACGACTTACCGATGTCGATGATCCTGACCTTGGTACCGATAGAAGCCTGACCGTAAGCCAGACCGTTCATGAAAAATGACTTCCCAGCTCCGGAGGATGCAAGCACAATACCGTTGAAGTTATTAGACTTTTTAGAAAATATGTTGATTGGGCAGACTTGGCCCTTCCGATCCTGAAAAACATGGACGGATTCGTTTGTACCTGCGAAACCTCCCTGCACCGGCAGAAGGTTTGCCACTGCCTCACCGGTCACGATATTGTCTCGCATTAGCATGGACAGGTTTGTTTTGGAGGCGCGCAGGCCGAACGGCAATGAAGAGATAAACAATACCGGCAGGATTGCCCTGTCCTCCTGCATGTTGTATGCAGATTCCTCCCACATACGCTTTCCACGGGTGACGGCGTCGTTTGCCTCCTCGATACTGTCAGCAAGGAACCACATAATGGGCATGATCCTCACCATCTTCTCGCCCTGATCAAGACGGTCGATCGCCCAGGTGTACTCGTCCTGTTTTCGTGCCAGCGTGCGCGCCCAGGAGCCGACACCATGCTGCTGGAGAACCAGGTCGCATTTCGTCCGGATGGTGTTCTTGAGATCCTCCATTATGATGTTCAGGCAATAAAGAAATGGTGTACGGTGCTGGTTGTTATCGCTCCGCAGACCCCAGATACCCCCGAACAGTTCATTTGTCTGTAGCGGGTTCACTTCTGTAGGGTAATCCTTGGGCGTAATGCTTCTGAGATACTTCTTCCCGATACGGAGATGCGAGAAATCCACCTCGATGTCCGTTTCTGACCTGATCACCTGGCGAGAGAGAGGCATGGTGTCGTTATAACTCTCGCTACCGTACCTTCTTCCTTTTTCCCCCACTGTGCTCAAGGTGCTGACATCATCATTGAAAAGGCGTCGCGCCCAATCAAGGAACTGCCCTGGTTCCATGCACTCCGGTCCAAGTCCAAGACCGTTGAGGACCTCATGCACCAGAGAATGCATTTCAGGAAGATTTATCGCCTTTGCGTCACCAGGAAACTTGATGGTCACGATCAGACGGAAGTTTCTCAGCGGGATGTGGGCCAGTTGAGCCCGGCCTTTTGTGCATTCCTTCAGGAAGTCGATGTATTTCTCGGACGCCATTTTGGTCAGTTCGTCACCACCTTGCCGCAGGAACCGGTAATCATCGAGCACATGCTTGATGTCGTTGTCGGCGTGGAGCATGAACTGCACAACGGTGTAGTTGGGCAGCGGCAGACGCATGATTGCCTCTGCGATCTGGACGGTCTTCTCACCAGAGAAACAGAGCGGTGTGCAGCTCCACATAAACCCGACTGTTTCATCCGCATTTATGTACAACCTGCTGGCCTGGTCGTAGACGAACCAGGGCAGATGTTTTGAGAAGGGGTTGTGGTAATGCATATCGCTTATTTCTGACTTGGTGATCCCACCATTGTCTCCGATCACCAGCCTTTTCAGTTTTTCAGCTGTTTTGCTTAACATTATTCCCCCTCCTCCTTGGACAGGTAGTCGCCAAGAACCCATTTGGGACGGTCAACCATGAGGAACTTGAACCGCTGCATGTTCAAAGTTCCGTCGTCATCCTCATAGGGGAGAATAAGAACACGCATAACCAGGGGAGGCGCCACCAGGGGCGTAACCGGATCCCGCAAAAGCTTTGTTATTTTTTTCAGAGACGATGTCCGGTAGTCCTGCAAAGGAATATCTTTCTTCTTTGTGCGAACGACACGCGGCTGCCCCAGACGTTCGTCTTCGTTGTCGCCCGGTTCTGCATTTGACGCTTCACATTCGGAACATCCGACAGACACCTGACGCGAGGCTCCGTCCGGTCCCGGACCGGTCCCGGGCTTACCATCGCAACAGGGCTTGGGTGGAACCACCACGACGGGACGTTCTTCCTCTTGGGAATGAGAGGGCCTTCTGGTCTCTGTGGCCGGGAGGGTTTCATCTGGAAGGAAATTGCCATCTGAGGAAGAAGCGACATCCTCAGCGTAAGCTCCTTTGATTGATATACATTTTCCGTTGGCTGTCTTAGGACACTGGAATTCAGACTGGAAAGGGTTAAGGACAGATGTGCAACCATTCAACATGAACAAAACTGCCACAACCGCACATTTTGAAATTATACTCTTCATAAACACACCCCTCACCCTTTGGTTTTCTTGAGCTTCGCCCGTTTGAATTCCTTCACTTTAAGGGTCACACCTTCTGAAAAGACCAGTGTAACTCGCTTTGCAGCCCCCACCTCGACTACGGGCATGGTCTGCTTCGCAAGCTCTAAATAGAATTTACCTAGATCATTCGCGGCGTTAGACACACCTTGACCTACACCGGCCAAAGCCATTTGGCTGAGATCGGCTGTCAGCACAGATGTGGTCCCTAATATGCCGGTTGTTTGAGATGAATATTGGGAGGATTGCTTGAGTGCATCGCCGAACCCTGAAAAAAACCCGGCAATTAAGCTGCGCGTTATCGTGGCCCCCATTTTTGAGACCACCGTTCCAGAAATTCCGAGCTTACCATCTGAATCCACCACAAACCCTTTAACCGGCTGGTCTATGACTGATTCACCCTTCTTGGAGATGCAACTCAACGATTTGAGACGAAGGTGTGCACGTTCGTCGCTCAGATTTCCGACTCCATCGCTGATAACAAAGCAACCTTTTATGTTTGCACGGACATCGTTTGGCAGCTGAGCAAGGTCTCGAACCCTAAGCAGAACGGGCACAGGGTTACCTCTTGCACCCTCAGAGGTAGGGGCGTACAAGCCATTCAGCAGAGTCGCTTCGACGTAGCTCGGTGGGAGGTAGATGTCCAACTCCGCTTTTTTTTTATCCCCATCCGCTGTTGCGGCCCCGGGGGTCCCATTGCTTGCTGTTGTGCTGGCGGCCTTATATCCAGGGTTGGCGACTATCTCGATGTCACCGATTATTTCGCGTTGAGGGGCGGCTACGACAACATCACCATTCGCACCAGGAGGTGGAGGTAACGTTCCAAAGTTGTTCTGGTTTCCCCCTCCTTGTGGTGGGAATCCTGGCGGTAGTGGCGGTGGTGCCGTCCCGCCGCGTTTTTTGTTCGGTTTTTGCAAACCTGTACCTGTGTTCACGCTCATATCAGGGGTGTTGCCGGCAACGGCCGGCACACCGGGCAGTACCGGTGAGTTTTTTCCTGCGTTCGGCATGTTCACAGGTGAGTTGGGGTCCTGGAGACCAGCTGGGCCGGACGGCACGACTCCACCACCTTTCTGCATTGCCTCAAGCTGCTTCTGGAGCTTCTCCACCTTGTAGGCCGTGTCGTCAGTCTTCACCGTCATGGTCTTTTCAAGAAGTTTCGGGTCAAGAGTGATCGTTTTTTTAGGCTCTGCGATATTCACCGGTTTTTTATCTTTGTTGCCGGTCATCACGAAAATAAGTGAGAGCACGATCACGAAGGCTCCAGCCACTAAACCGATCGTGGCCCGCATACGTGTTTCAGGGCGCAGGGTCTCCCATTTCTGTTTAAGGCCGCTCGACATTGTTCGCCTCCTTTGCGTCAAGCACAAACACCCGCGCTACTTCGCCCCGGCGGATGGTGAGCTTGTCGGCTGATATAGCAACAGGACGGCTGCCGAAATCCTTCTTCATAAAATCTCGCTCACTGATGACCAGCTGTTCAACGTTGTCGTGAGGGGAAACATAGTATTCCAACATGATCAGACCTTCCCCATCCACCGTAATCTCGCGCTTCAAGATTACAGTGGCATCCCGGAACGCTTTGATCTCTTGTGACTTGTTGACCACCGTGTACGACTCTGGCAATTCATCCGTGTAGGTCGACTTGATGATCTCATCGATCTTTTTCTCGAATGCCTGCCCGCTGTGTACCTCATGGTTCTTCTGGATCTTCTCCAGTCTGCCTGAATTCAACCGGATGGTTTGTGAAGGGATGTGTTTGGGGATAGCGATTATGTTGTAGACCGACTCACCGCAGATAACGAACAGTTCGACCGGGTTGACGGCGTACAGGGTTTTTTCTCCAACCTTTGTGACCGCAAATTTTACAAAGGCGTTTTTGCCCGAATACTTGACCATCACTCCCTTTTCCTTCGAAAAGGTGACGTCTTTTATATCCGAGCTGCACACGACCCTATTTACGTCGCTCGCCGAGAACTTTGCCTTCATCTGTACCTCGGGCAAAACACTCTGCTCCCCGATCCCCTCGCTCGTTGCTTGCGGCAATGGCGGTTCTTTCTTGTCTCCGTCGCTGTCTTCCTTGCCGCCATCGACCTGGCTGCCGCCTTTTACCTTACCTTCTGCTGTCTGACCCTTGCCCTTCTTGCTAGGGGCAGGTTCTGTAGCGGTAGTTCCGTAGAAGGAGTCCTTTTTATTTCCAGGCGCTGGCGCCTTCGGCTGGGTCGCTTTCTTTGCGGCTGACAGTGAACTGACCGGGACCTCAGTTGTTGTATCCTCTGCATGAGCAATACCGACGGCCAGGGCCATCATGGTTATAGCGGTAAGCATCCTCATTATTTTGCACCTCCAGCTTGCTTGGCACTTTCTGCATCAGAATTGAGGATGGGCGACTTGGTTACATCGGTAGTCAGTTCCTTAACCGCGCTTTTTACGTCTTTTGTCGTGCCGGTCTCCGAAAGAGAAGTGAGCATGAACCGGCCGTCCGAAACCTTGTAGCCACACTCGTAGCCTTTGGCGACGTTCTCGACCACGCTCCCCTCGACCCAGCGAACCTGCTGGCCTTTTATCTCGAAGGTGTTCTTGGCTGAATCAACATTGATGGTTTGTATGTAGAAAACATTGGATACCTTTTGGGCAACGATCGAGCCGGCAAGGTCTGTCAGAATTTTCTTGGTCTGGGGATATGCTTCAGGTGAAAACATCGTAAGGAGTTCGCCGAAGTTATTTGCAACCGTCCCAGGCGTGTAGGTGAAGGCAAGGCCTGAAACGACTTGTGCGAACATTTTGATATACTCATCGCTGGCTTTGTCGCCGAGTATTTGGACCCTGGTATTCAACTGGGCCGGCACAAGGATGGTTTTATGAGTGTTCATGGCGCTGCGGAGCATCATGTGGTTCGAAATCGTGGCGATGAGCATTATCACCAACCCGAACTTCAACAATCGATTTTCTACAAAAAGATTGCTTGTCGTTTTTTCAAAGATTTTCACATTCATCACTAACTCCTCACTTTATTCGATAAAATGCTTTTCAAATGCGGTCGGATAACCTTCAAATTTCATCAACCCAACCATGAACAGGAGGTGTTTCAGAAAGCCTTTCGGGTATGTCTTCTTGAAACGGCTGTAACTGAATGGACCGACCAACAGCGCCAACCACGCCCACCCGCCGACAAACAGAGCTCCACAGAGAGTGACCATTATTACGACCACCTCATCTTGCTCCCACCACAACATTTGTATGGGGTTCGAAAGATACTGTGGCATGCGGCATCCGTACTTTGCCTGTCCCATATTGACTCCCTAAAAAAGAGGGGGCCGTAACCCCCTCTGTTTGATCTTGAATTTCCTGCGGTTATTAAATCAGAGAGCCGAGGCTGCCGACGATGCTGGTGGCTTTCAGGACACAGATGACCCCGAAAACGGTTCCGCAAGCAGGCATGATTTTCTGCTGGAACAGAAAGAAACCGGCCATTACGATGCCGCCGATACCGATGGCGAAACCAGGAGCGCCAGTTGTCATACGGTTTGCGAAATCATAGAAGTCATAACCGAGGGCGGTAGACGATGTCGGAGCAGTGAAGGCCATTGCAGAAGATGCTACAGCAAGAAGGACAAGGACCAGCAGGAGTGTAGCGGGCTTCATTTTTTTCATCGGGCGCTCCTTTGTGTATTAAGTATGTTTGCCTGAGCGGGGGGGCCGGGAACCCCCCAGGGCAAAGGTTAGATCAAAGAGCCGAGGCTGCCGACGATGCTGGTGGCTTTCAGGATGCAGATGACCCCGAAAACGGTTCCGCAAGCAGGCATTACTTTCTGCTGGAACAGGAAGAAACCGGCCATCACGATGCCGCCGATACCGATGGCGAAACCAGGAGCGCCGGAAGTCATGCGGTTTGCGAAGTCGTAGAAATCGTAACCGAGATCGGTTGCTGCAGTCGGTGCAGTGAAGGCCATTGCGGAAGATGCTACGGCGAGAAGAACGAGGGCCAGGATGAGGGTTGCGGGTTTCATTTTTTGCATGTGCGTGTTTCTCCTTTGTGGGGGTTTTGTGGTTACTTCCCTGTGCCGATCACTTTCTCGATCGCCGGTACATTTGCCCCATGGACAAAAACACCGTCGATAAAGTAAGCTGGCGTACCTTGCAGCCCGGACTGCGCGGTAAGCTTTTTATGGCTGTTGAGAAGACCATTGTCGCCTGCTGCTTTCGGCAGTGACGAATCGTAATTATCGTATTTACCTTGGAATACATCCTTGAGTGTTGCAGCCTTGTCAGCCGAAGCTAAAATGAAGTTGGACTTTGCTTCTGCTTTCGGGTGAAGCGCCGGAATCGGCATCAGGAAAACATACCTGGTCACATCCGTACGCTTGTCCCAATATTCGGCCATTTTTCGGCAGTAAGGGCAGTCAGGGTCGGTCAGTTCAATGACCTCATGCTTGCCGTTCCCTACCTTGACCGCTTTGTCAAGGTTGGCCCTGAACAAAGTCAGATTCCCTTTGCTGCTTTCAGCAACCAAGGCCTCCTTCTTCTTGGACGTGATATTGATCCCATCCTTTGACCAAACTTCTCCAAAGATCAAATGACCCTCGGACTGGTCGTAGTAGATCACGTTCTGCCCGGCGGTGACTTCGAGCAGAGGACCCCTGATGTTCGTCGCCTTGACGTCGCTGATCTGCAACTTCGGATACTTCCGCGAAATCTCTTCGCGGACTTTGGCAACATCTGCTGATTCGGCTCCCACAGCCGCAGACGCACCACACAAACACACAACACACACAAAGGCCCTGCTCACATTTCCCACTCTCATCACTTACTCCCCTCTTCCTTATTAGTGGACATCACTGCCGGCTTACCGGAGTTCACGCCCTGGATAGACTTGGTTTCTAGAATCTCAACCCTTCTGTTTGGCTCCAGGTGTTTGTTGTCAACGTAGCAACAAACGCCTTCACCAGTGGTACGAGTAACCTTTATTCCGTGACGCTTCAGACTTTCACCGACAACCCGGGCTCTTTTCATTGCCAAACGGTCGTTATGTTTTTTTGAACCGAGTTTGCATGTGTACCCATCAACTCGTACAAAAACTTCTCCGCCCTGCTCTTTAAGTTCTTTGGCCAGACGAGAAATTTCTGCGGCCCCCTTCTTATCCAGTCTTGAACTGTCGAGCTTGAACTGGATCGTAGCAAGAGTCTTGTCCTTGGCAGTCGCCGTCCCTGTCTCCGGATTGCTGATCTCGACAACTGGCACGTCCTTGCTTTTCGTCTGCAACTCAACTGCAGGCATGTCTGACAACTTCAATTTATTCACCACCGGCTCTTTGTAGCCAGCCAGCAGAATCGATTTCGGGCAGGTGTCGCAGATCACATGCTGATTAGGCTGAAGTTGGACACCAACAGCGTCACCCATGTTGTATTTATAAATTACCGCACCAAGTTCAGCCTTTTCACTCTGCGGTATCTTTGCCGCAGTAGCTTCTGTCACGACCATGGCCAGTCCGGTTAAGGCAAATATTGTAGGTTTCGAAAGTGGCATGAATCCTCCCTATTGGTTGTATGCTTCTGCGGTTTCCGTTTCCGGCAAAAAAAATGGATATTTTTTTAAAAAAAAATATCCATTCGGTAGTATTGTATTTTTTATATAATGATTACAGCTGATTAGAAATTCAGCAATTTTACCCCCAAATTATCTGTGACCGATGACGAAGGACTACCTTCTTGCGTCCATACCATTTGATCACCTTGGAACTCTATTATGGGTTCGTTTTCCGCATGAGAATCATCTTTAACCAATGATACCATTTCTATCTGCGCAACCGGTTCCGTGTCATGCGCCTCTTCACGTCTCATTACCGGAGGTGTTACCGGAGCAGCAACAGTTCTTGATTCGCTCTCCTGAGCGCCAACCGTTTGTTTGGTCACACCGCCAAACCGCCCGCCGGTGCCCCTCTCGGTTTTATCTATCCCCTGTACACCCTGCGGTTTGATTGGGGTAACTACAGAAATTGACCCTGCTGGTGGAGTTTTATCAACCCCACCAGCAAGAGCCATATATGCCAACCTTTTCAACTCAGTGCTCATCGTGTGGCCATACCCTTGCAGATGTGCGAGCAGGGCCTGGTCCATCGCGCTCTTGCCGAACCGCATTGTAAGTTTGCTACGATCGACGGAATCTTCTGAGTTACTAGCCTTGGGTTTCATGCAGACCTCTGACCGATTCGAGCTGCATATTTGCAGTAGCCGTTGGCATTCGCCAGACCTGCTGCCTTGACAACATGCGCGTGCTTGTAAATTTTCCAGTAAGGCTCCAGTAGTGCTGCGCCCCCTCCTGTTAAGATAATCCTGTCCAAATTTGCGCCGTTGTGCCAGAGAGTGTGGGCAGTTGATGTCAACGAGCTGACGAGATCCTGGAATCTCTTGGAGGCGATATCTCGTATACTCAGATCCTCACCAAACGAACTTATCTTGTAGGAAGATCTGACCGAGTTCTCAACTTCAAGCAAAGACGTCGGGCGATGCCCAAACTCCGGACTGCCCTCTATATCCTTTTTGATTGCCTCATAGGCACTTGAAATACCGTTTTCAACCGACATAGACAACGATTCCGTTATGGTCCGGTTCTCTATTGTCACAAGGTCAGCCGTATAATAACCGACATCAAGTATACCGACTTTGCCGGATATGAACTTGCTTGCTGGGTCAGGGACCCCACCGCCTTCATCGAGAATCATGTTCATATACGAACCAAGCGGTTGGTAAATTACCTCGACATCTACCTTCAGGCCCAAGTTGCCAGCTATCTCAGTGATGACTTTTGCAAGGGTTTCTTTGTCGGTATTGAAATACTTCACCGGTAGACCTGTCACTATCTGGTTATGCCCAGTAGTGTCTTTGCCGTCGATCGCCTCCTTGATCGCATGCTGGACCAAAACCTTAAACGCTGTGGTTGTGATCCAACCTTTATCCCTCGAAGTAATCAGATGGTCAGAGTGTTGGTCAGCAGATGCGCCAAGAAGATAAGTTACACCTTCGAACTCCTCTTCCAATATGGTGGCAGCAAATCCAGCAAGCGACTGGTTGACCAACCCCTTTTTACCAACGAGTGATTTGAACTGCTTCCCAGACAAGACACCAGAGCCATTTGTAGAAACAACCTTTGTGTTGCCATAACCTACGTCAATACCGATCTTCACTGACATACACTTCTCCCTTCTCCCTCTTAGATAATTGCTATCTTTAATAGTGCTGTGCGTTTACCTGCAAAACAAATCGCCGCTTCTGCCAGACAATGTCGGACAAAGTCGGGCATTGTCGGACAATGCCGGACAATGCCGGACAAGTGGTATAATATTACCGTTCGGTTGTATTGTCAAGATATGTGTATTACCGTTCGGTCGCATTGTTAATCCGAATTACCTATTTTTACACGGTTTTTCCAGTTCTTACCATGTTTAGCCATCGCTTCCAGCTTGAAAATCCTTCGTTTGACATTAAATATCATCTTCAGGTGGCTTAAAGCTGAATCCCAACAGGTACCTACAGCCCTCATTCCTGGCCAATCTGGTATTTCGGCGACATATACCGCCTCTGACTCTATCCACCTGATATTACAGTCATATCTTGACCTCATGGAATCGTCGTAGTCATTATATTTCATGTCAAATATGTTCGATGTCTCGTACATCCGTAAAAAAAGATTGTGGAAATCGTCCTTGAGTGCTGCCAAAACCTTTTGTGAATAAGGGTCTTTCGCGTCATAAGGCCCCGTATTAACGGCGTATTCTGCTTTAGCCAGGTCAAACTTATGGCAGGCACACCACTTCGGAAAACTGTGCTTTATCTTCCGAAAAGTGCCATCCAGCACCGGCGGTATCGTGTAATTTTGCCTGGTTGGAAGAAGCGGCACGACCTTATTGAAGCGCAACACACGGTACACCCGTTCCCAGTTGTCAAAGGCCAGAGACCGGCAAATGAATGCCACACTGAGACCCTTGCCGTAGCAAATGAGATACAGATCCCTCTCCCGTTCGTTCAAATTTTCGAGTTCTGTAAAGTCCATCTTTTTCGACCACCTCGTCCCACCATTTTATTTTTCAAAAGTTTCACGCTTAACTCTTTTTGTAAAAGAACTTATACTTGAATAGTTTCCCCCTATTTTTAGCCGGATAGTTACCACCATTTACAACCCGTACTGATACCACCCTATTATTTTGAGATTGTTAAATGACTTTAGATGGTTTGAAAATATTCTCATGCCCCACCTTCCCTCATCTTTCTTTTCTTTTCCTTCACTTTTTTTCGCATTTCTATGATTTTGAGCCTGTGTTCGCTCTTTAGAGACAATCCAAATCTCTCTCGCAACTCAACCGCAACCTTGTCTGTTGATAACCTCTCCCCTTTGGGCAGATTGAAGAACCGGTTGAAAATGTATTTTTCAACTTTGCTCATAACCTTCTTGTCTGTTACCGCTTTCCTGTCCCGGACAGGCACACCCATGTAGAAAAATCTTGCCCACTTGGCTTTCCCCCAAAGGCCTTGCAGAACCGTCAGGTAATCTATGTCATCTGGCGTGATCGGATTGTCGATCTTGTTGTCCTTAACCAACTCGTTGAGCAGTAATACTGGGAGGCCAAAGTGTTTGCTGGCTTCATCTAGGGTCATCGACATGCCTCTCTCCTATTTGGCTGCGAAATGTGAATCCAGAAAGTCTTTGCCAGCCTTTGTATCCCCAGCGGCAACCCTCTCTTTCACTTCTGCCGGCGCGAAGTTTTTGATTGTCTTGAGCTGCTTCTCCGATAGACCGGAGAGTTTAGCATCCGACTCGGGTTCCTTATGCTTGTTTATCCAGTCCGAGAGAGCCTTACGACTCTTCTTGGTTTTATCAGGAAGATTTGCTCCTGAGTTCTTTGCTATCCGCTCAGCATAGGCAACCTGCTTCTCTGTCGGGGCATCTCCTCCTGGGAGCGTCTGTGACGGTTTTTCGAACCCCATCCTCTCGTGCACATCTCTTACAAAATCCTGCCAGACAGCTTTCCCCTGTTCAACCAGGTCGAGAGTCTCTTCCATGCCTTTGGTCATTTCATAATCAACAACCCATCTACAGGTATTGTCAGCCCAGTCGAACAGATTCTCACCGATACCCGTAGGCACCAGCATCCTCTTCTTCACTTCGACATATCCCCTGCGGGTGATAGATCCCAATATTGATGCGTACGTGGAAGGCCGCCCTACCCCAAGTGATTCGAGCTTTTCTATCAAACCGGCTTCGGAGTACCTCCCCGGCGCCTTAGTCTTTTTCTCAACAAGTCCTTCACCACGAAACGCCAGCAAATCCTCTTGTTCGAGGAACGGGATAATCTGTTCATCATCCCCTTTCTTCTCTTCCTCATCCTCGACGCTGTAGACTCGCTGGAAGCCATCAAACACCAAAACGCGGCCTACCCCCTTAAACAACTCTCCTTCGACCTCCAAATCGACTGTGGTGAGCTCGTAAATGGAGGGAGACATCTGGCTTGCAATCGTCCTTTTCCAAATCAGATCGTAGAGGGCCAGGTGCTCCGCGCCGGCAAGACTTTCCGCTGCCAGAAGTTTCCGCGCATTTGCAATCGGAAGTATCGATGTTGGTCTGATCCCTTCGTGAGCATCTGCCTGGGTATTCTTTGCGGTGTGCTTGAATGCCTTGGCCGGAACGCAATCCTTTCCATACTCTGCAATCACCATCAGACGAATGCTATCGATGATATCGTCAGCAAGTCTCACGGAATCCGTACGGTGATAGGTTATCAGTCCAGCCTCAAAGAGATCCTGGGCAAGACTCATCGTCTTCTCTGGAGCAATTCCCAACTTGGTTGACGAGGCCATCTGGAGAGAGGCGGTTGTAAATGGAGGAGACGGATTTCGCTTCTTGGTCTGCTTCTCAACTTTCTTGCAGGTCGCGTATGATGCCAACGAAACCTTCTCGATAACCTTCTGAGCATCCGTCAGTTCATCGTATCGTCCGTTCACATGGTACGCGATGAACTCCTGGCCATCCTTTGCAACCTCGATCGTGACGAACCAGTAAGGAGCCGACTTGTGTGCCCTGATCTCCTTTTCACGCTCTACAACCAATCGGAGTGCTACCGTCTGCACCCTGCCGATGGATAAACCCTTGGTTGCGAGTTCCCTACTTGCTTTCGGTGACAAGAGGTATCCTACCAAACGGTCAGTTATCCGCCGCCCCATGAAAGCATGGAATGTCCCTACATTGGTTTCGGCAAAAGGAACCGCATTGGTCAACGCGTGCTTTATCCCGTTCTTGGTAATCTCCCGGACCTCTATGCGAAAAGCTTCCTTATAAAGACCACGGGTTTCCTTCTCCACCCATCTGGAGATCGCCTCCCCTTCCCTATCGGGGTCCGACGCAAGGTATAACGTCTGTCCCTTTGCCATCTCCTTGAGTTTGGCAACATTCTTTTCCTTGCCAGGGATAATTTCGAAGACGCCTTCGTAAGTGTCAAGGTCGACGTTTATTCCTCCGGCTGGAAGGTCCCGAAAGTGTCCGCCAGTAGCACAAACCTTAAACCCAGTGTACTCCTGGAATTTCTTGATTTTATTCGGGCTCTCTATGACAACGAGTGGCATTCGAAACCTCCCTGTGACTAGATATTATGCAAAACAAAACAGTCCTGCTGAGTGCCTGCCGATAGACTGAACGGTCAGGCACTTATGAGCAGGGTTATTCACATAACCTGTGGATAACAGTTACGCGGCGAGTTGCAGTTCGTTTTCTACGAAGCGGTTCTGGGCTTTTCTGATTATCACGGAGGGGTTTTTAGCCGGTGCAGATAATGGAGATTTCCCTCCATCGAGCGCAACCATCATGAGGCGAGGGAAAGACTGCGTGTCGATCTTGCCTTCACCGATCAGTCGTTTAATGCGGCGGCATGCGTTCTCAAATATCTTGAACACGTCGGACTTATTTTTGCCGAGGGCGCTTGCAGCTTCAACATAATTGAGCGCACAGCAGTCTCCGCTAAGTCCGAGGACCGTGATAAAGACATCCTTCTGGTTTTTTAGAAGGTGCTTTGTCAGCATTACGAATGTTCTGTGAAGATCTGTGGGGCGGGGTTCTGTGAGAGGTTCGTATGACCGATTGGTTGTAAATGAGTGGACAGTCTCGTCAAACTCTTCAAACTGCACCGGTTGGCGCATATTGACGTCTGGAGTCTTTTTGTTTTTCGAACTGGAACATCTTGTCAACACATCCCCTACTGATGGGTTGGTTGCGAGGTTATACCAGGTGGCATTGCTATATAAGCGCCAAAAAGCTTCATAGAATTGAGGTGTGCCGAATGGATATATTTGACCAGCTTTGATGGAGGCAATGTACGCCTCCTGGAGGAAGTCATCTTCTCCGTAAGGGGAATAGGCTCTGTATTTGCGACTATAACCAATAACACTGCGCTTGTTTGCATCTACCCACTGAACACACTCCGATTGGCACATACGCCACCTCCACACTTATATTCACACCTGCACACTGTACTTTATTGATATTTCACAAAAACCCATGTATGTTATGGCTGAAACAATAAGCGCAATACAACCGAACGGTAGTATTTATGTGAGTGGTTATATTTTTTGTCAAGCAAAAATAACCGTTCGGTAGTCTGGAGGATTTATGGGCGGGGAAATCAAGACGCCAAAGAATGTGAAAAAAGCCGCTAAAACAAAGGCATTAGACGCCAAGGAAACCACGTCCGCCTCGGATTCCAAGACCAGTGGAAAAAAAATATCTCGCTCACCTGTTTCTAGTCCTTCGGCCAAACCTGCCAAGGCAGAGCAGACTTCAAAAATTCCAGAAAAAATTCACATAAAAGGCGCAACTTCACGGAACAAAGACCGGTTAAGAGAAATGGCCGCTGCACTCGGTGCCAGGCTTTGCCGTGTGCGGACTGCTTGCAAACTCACCCAGAGGGAAGTCGCAGAGAAACTGGATATGAACCTGATGTCCTACACTCGCTATGAGACCGGCAACCGAATCCCGGATGCTGACTTCTGCGCGCAGTTTTCTGCTACATTCAAAGTCAATACAGCTTGGTTATTGTATGGCAGTGGAGATGACTGGAAAGCCCGTAACCCCCCTACCCCAAAAGTTCAGATATCCAACTATGAAGTGGTCCCTGTCTTTGAGTTCTCTGGACCTGGCCAGGAAGGTTCCGGCCTGACAGTTGGCGATCCTGTTGACGAAATATCTGTTCTCAAGGCGACACTTCATAAACACACGGTAGTTGCCATCTATCGCGAGATGAACATGGTCCCATCCATCACTCCTGGTGCTTATGTCGGCGTCACTACTCTCCTTGAGAACACGCCTATGGGCCACATCTACGCAATCTTTGTCCCGTATGAGGGCATTAGATTGTTCAGGGCATACGCTGTGAGCTCTACCAAGATTGCCTTGCGATCAGACAACCCCGCTACCCCTGATATGGAAGTTAAGACCGCTGGATTTAAGAAACTCGTGCTTGCTAAAGTGGAGTGGGTTTTTCAATCTTGCTGAGGGGGATTATTTGAAGTGAAATAAGAAGGGACGCTAAGCATGCCGCCTAGCGTCCCTTTTTTATTGTTCTAGTTGTTCTACTTGAACAAGTTGTTCTACTTTTTCTTCTTCGCTCTGTTCATCTCTTCGATCTCTTCTGGCATCAACTCAGGATGCTGGCCCTTCATATACTTTTCAAGAGCGTCGTTGATGATTTTGTTTATCTCGATCCGTTCCCAGAATGCCTTCCTCTGGATCCTCTTCAACACTTCTTCTTTCACTGGCACGGTATACCGTCTCATGCCGTTTTTCAGACCCCGAGTAGTCGAATCAGCCGCTTTAGGGGTACTTGTGGTTGCCGGCACACTCTCAGGCTTTTCGTTGGCCGGTTCTTTGCCTGGTTCCGCTTCCGGAGGGGAACTTTCTCCCCTGGTATCAACCAGGTAGCCGTTTACACCCCCACCTCTGATCCCTTCCCGCTGCATACCGGCCAAAGGATTATGTTTCATTACGCTTGTCGACTTATGTCCACTCATTTTCTCGCCCTCCTCAATATCTCGTCGGCCAGATCGGCATAGTCCTTCGCGCCTACGCTATCAGGTTTGTACTCGAAGATTGTTTGCCCATGAGATGGTGCTTCAGCCAGCGAGATGTTGTCATGGATCAACGTCTTGAACATTACGTCCTGGAAGAACTCGGATACTTGTGCGACAACCTCTTTATTCAGCTTCTTCCTCGAATCGTACCTGGTGCAGATAACGCCACCAATCTCAAGGCCCTTGTTTAACCTTTTCTTCACCAACTTTGTTACTTCCAGGAGCTTGGTCATTCCCTGCAGGGCCAGATACTCAACCTGAACAGGGATGTATATTTCATCTGCGTAAGCCATGGCGTTGGTGCTAAGAAGACCAAGGGCGGGCGGACTGTCTATAATGCAGTAATCGAACCCGGTCACACTCTCCATAACCTCCTTCAGTAAATACTCTCTTCCCGGTATGGAAGCCAGTTCAGTTTCGGCTGCAGCCAGGTCAAGATGAGAAGGTACGACCCAGAAAGGCTTCTTGCCTTCTCTCTTGATCATCGCCTCCTGGATAGTCGCGTTCCCCAGCAGGACGTCATAGATGTTTTTACGCGCTTCTTCGTCAGGCTGAGCCATCAAACCTAGCGAAATAGTCAGACTGGCCTGTGAATCGAGGTCGATCAGCAGCACCTTTTTCCCTTTCAATGCCAGCGCCGCGCCCATATTCAAGGCTGTGGTCGTCTTCCCTACCCCGCCCTTCTGGTTTGCTGCAAGGATAACTTTCATATTGATGTCCTTTCCTGTTGATAATGTAATTCTAGTTGTTCAAGTTTATAACGATTAACCTCATGTTCAATGTTTTAATGTTTATCATCATTATCATCGTTATGTCAAGGTTAATATTGATATACATTATCTTCTTGTTAATATTGATATCTGTTTTCATGTTGTTCAAGTTGATAATTGTTTTAAATGTTATCAACATTATCCACATTATAACGATTACCCCGATTTTAATGATTACCCTTGTTTTATTGTTGAATCTGGTTTTAATGATTATCATGTTGATAATGGTTTTAACGTTGTTATTGTTGATAATCATTATAACTGTTAACCTGTTGAGTTGCTTGTTCATGTGGTTAATGTTGAACATGTTGTTCATGTATGCTCTGGGATGTTCTTGTGACCAACGCAGGGAAGGGTAGGGGGGCTTGAGTCTGTGGCACAGCAGACAATAAAAAAGCCTGATGTACGATAATGCACCAGGCCGTTGTAAGCTTCTGATAGAAGCACGTCAGACGGTATAGTCCAACTCTCTCATAGCCGTAGCGATCTGCTCCACAGAGGTCATTTTCGAGAAGAAAAAATTCGTCTTCTCTTTTTCTTCGATCAAAGCATAGACGTCGTCTTTCTTATCCTCTGGCAAAAGCTCGAACATTTTAACCATTGCAGCATCCTTGGCAGCCTGTTTTTCTGCTTCTTCCAAATCTCTATTGGCCTCTTCGTCACGCTTAATCTTAACTGCATTTTCTTCCTGCTGCTTCCTGACCCTGTCATTTATGGCATAGTCGTTTTCAAGAGCATCTTTCAAAAACTTGATGTAATTCTTTTTGAAGTTGACGTTCGTATAAGCAATATTGCTCACCGTGTATTCAAACCCTTTGTCGCTGAGATACTTCTCTACAGCCTGTATTACCTGGGAGTGCTCCTCATACCCATCCTTAACATGCTGGATAGCCTCATTCAGAAGCTGCTGGGCCCTGATTGTCTCTTCGTCATCCTTCTCAATCCGCTCGGCAACGAACTCAACCCTGCGAATTTCATTCCCTCGTCCTTCCTTTAAGAGAGTGTAGGATATTCGAAGGTCTGATACATCTCCAACCTCGGTGATAGCGACCTCTATACAACGCTTCTGGAGGTCATACTTTCTGTCGTAACCCTTCCCTATGTCCATCAACATCTTGAATTCCGCTATCTCGTACCCAAATTCAACCCTGTTACCCTCTACTCCCTCGAATGCGACCATACACAGCTCGTACAGGGCCGTACCGAACTTAGAGGTAAGTTCCGCCATCTCCGTCATGTTGAGAACAGCCCTGATATCGGAATTAGCAAGCCTTTCGCAGATGGTGGGGGGGAAAAATATCTTTATCAGAGTGTCGCCGAAACTGTCTTCCTCAAACCGGATCTCCGACAACAGACTCAAATGGCGCACACCTACGATACGGTCACCTTCGGCCCCCAGGATATCTATGTGCACCTTGATATCCTGGAGTTCTCTCAGCTTCTCGATCGCGTGCTTCTGGGTGCGGTGCTTGAGGTGCATGAGCTTCTTGAACTCAATCCAAGGTATCTCGACCATGATGTGGGCATCGTGGTTGTTCTTCTCCAGCTGTTTTTTGGCAAGAATCAACAACACGTTGTATGCCTTGCGCTGGTGAGCAGTGAGGTTGTTGCTGATATGGATCAGCGACACAGGCTTATCAAGCTCGACTGCAGGGGGCATCTCACCAGAATCTAACAGCGACATTTGACCAGATGAATTCCCATGTTTTCTCATGAACACTCCGTTCGGTAGTATTTATGCTGTGCGTCAAAATACATTTCAACGCATTAAATTGCAATACCAAATGCGTTAAAATAGTTAACAATCTGTTATTACGTTTGTTTTCGATTTATTTGCATCTCGCAAATCTTTTCTAAAAACAGGTATTTCAACGCAAAACGCTTCATTAATTGATGCGTCAAAATGCTATTTACCTGATTTTGCAAGGTTTGATGCCTCATAGTGCTATTTTTAACTGCAAACATTTATCGTCGATATTTTGAGGGGTGTTGCTCCCTTCCGAACGGTTATTTTAATCCACAGTTTACCCGGATGGCCGAAAGGACTGGAACGGCCAGATAACACCCTAAATACCCGGTGCAAACATCTATCGTAACGATGCAAAAAACTATCGTTACATTGCAAAGTTTTATCGTCGCTGCAAATTCTTATCGTTCGAAACGCAAACATCTATCGTAAAACAACCAGCAAACCGCAAACTTCTATCGTAAATTTGCAAAATATTATCGTCAGTTACACCGTAACTGTCTGTTTTCATTGCTACCATTACCAGAATATCAACCCTCCTTGTTGTATGTTGTTTTGTTTATAAAGAAAAACAACAAACAAAAAGATCGCTGTCTCTGTTCACAACCATCGGAGAAAATATCACTTCATCCACATCTCACAAGTCCGTATTTAAGTTTTTTTCACTTACGAAAGAAAATTCGCCCAAAAACGGAAACTGCAGAAGCATACAACCAATAGGGGGGATTACCCCATTACCGTCCAGGAGATGAATAATGGCCAAAAACGTAGTCATCATAGAGGGAGAGGTCTTCAACGAGCCTTCTTTGCGCAACACCAGGAGCGGAGTCGATGTATCGAATTTTCTCCTTCAGGTCGTTGAGGAACAGAACCCTCCATTTGAGATCCATATCACTGCCTTTGGAAAGGTCGCAGTCGAATGTGCCACCAAGTTCCCCAGAGGGTCCCGTGTACGGATCACTGGGCGTCTAGGAAAGTCTCAAAACACGAAAGAAAAAGAGATTCTTGTCAATGACGTTGTCGCAGTTGCTTAAAACTTCGCTTGTTGCAGCACTGCTTGTAATGCCGGTGTCTGCCCATGCGTTTTGCTTCAATGAGGCCGGTAAAGAATACAACCTGTCTCCAAACCTGCTGTATTCGATAGGTCAGCATGAATCCGGCATGAATCCGAAGACCGTTCACTGGAATACCAATGGAACGTACGATTTCGGGCTTATGGGCATAAACACCATCCACGAACCTGAGTTACGCAAAAACGGAATACCCTGGCAGTCTCTTGCCGATCCTTGCACCAACGTGAGGGTAGGGGCCTGGATACTCTCAAAATGTATCGCGAAATACGGTTACAGCTGGGAAGGTGTCGGCTGTTACAACTCACAGACCCCCAGTAAGCGGAATATCTACGCCAACAAGATTTACAAAGTGCTTGTGGCAAACAGTACGAAGTCTGTTCGTCTCGCGCCCAAACAGGCACCAATAACAGAGATCGCCAGTCTCAAACCGGAATCAATACGTCCCTGGGAGTCTGTCATTGGCCTCGACTCTCTACAATAAGGAGCTGCTCACTAAGTACGATCTGCCGAAAGAGACCGTTATAGACGCCGTATGCCTGGCGGTCTCGCGCACCCTAAGCAAGGCGATGAAAACGAAAGTATTTGCCCAGGAGAGCGACACCGGCATTGAAATATATGCTTTAAAGCACGACATGCTGGCAGAAGACCCGGTAATCAGAATTCGGCCAGAGACCATAAAGAACAAATTGCTCCGCCACATCGAGTACAGCGTCGAGCGGGAACTACACGCAAGGAAGGTCGTCAGGGAGTTTGACCGGTACTGCGACCTTCAAAGCCAGATGGTAAGCGGGACCATCACGAAGATACTGCCAACCGGCGACCTCTTTGTTGAACTTGAGAGGGAATTGCTATTTGAAAGAATTACGCTGCACGCTTGCTGTCCACTGCGTTACCAACCCGTGCACGAGCGTGAAAAGTACAAGGTCGATGAAAGTTACCTGTTCCACGTATGCAAAATCAGGCCAATCGAGGTCCAAGGGATGCCACGACTGGATATAAGACTGGACAGGACCAGTCCACGAATCCCGGAACACTTGATCAGGGTAGGGCTGCATTCCAAGGCCCTGGGTTTGGACTCAGAAAAGAATGAATTCAAGTGTACACGGCGTGTGTGTGGCGCTTATTCGGAAATAGAGGCGGAGAAGAGGATTGACAAGGAAATCATCCAATCGGTCAGCAGATCACTCAAGGAAAATATATTCGTGAAGTTCGGAGCCAGAAAAAATGTTCGGTAGGAAGAAGATCAAAAACAGAGCTGATGAGTTTGTCGTACTGGGGAAGGGCGTCGATATGGACGATCCAACCAGGATGATCGATATCGTCATGCCCGACTCCTATCGCAAAGGTCACAAAATCGTCTTCGGGGCAACACGTTCCGGCAAGTCGAAAAGCGCCGAATCCAGTATTGAACAGGATCTCCGAGCAGGGCGTTCAGTAATCTACATGGACCCTAAACCCGATAACGAGCTGCTCTCCAAGATCATCCAGACCGCCGTGGCCCTGGACCGGGAAGAAGAACTGATGCTGATCACCCCGATCTTTCCGGAATACTCCGCGGTCATCGACCCTCTATCTCATTATTTCATGGTCGACGAGCTGATGGGTCACACCGTCTCGGGCATCAAAGAGGGCAAGGACCCTTATTTCCGCAACGTGGCCAAGAACATTTCCATGTGCATCATTTCGGGTGAGAAGCTGATAGCAGAAGCCTCCGGTCGGCGCATGAACATCAACCTGAACAAGATCAAGAAACGCATCAGCCGGACAGAACTTGAGAAACTCAAGGGTGAGCTCAACATGCTGGGGACCGCCGAGGCCGACGAACTTGCCGACGATATCCAGCGCTTGATCGAAGCCGGCCAGGACTTCTTCTCGAAGGTAGCATCGTCGCTGACCACCGCCATCATGGAACTCACCGGCGGCAACATCGGTAAGATAATCGGCATGGCTGACGAAAACCGTTTCATGAAGAGGCTTGAAGAGGGGAAAAGGGTTATCTGTATCGTCCAACTCGCAGCCCTGATGACGAACGAAGCCAGCGCCACACTGGGGAAAGTATTCCTTTCGATGCTGCGCTCATTTGTCGGCCGGGCCTTTGCTTCCAAGCGGCAACGTATGACCCCGCCGCTTTGTCTCTACATGGATGAGGGGCACCGCATCTTTTTCCCGGGAATTGAAGATTTGTTCTCGATGGGTGGTGGATGCGATTTGTGGATCACCTGTATGGTTCAGTCGTACTCCCAGATCATCGACGCCGTAGGTGAGGACAAGGCCCGCACAATCCTCGATAACACCAACACCAAGATGTTCTTTCGGGTACCGGACTTCGATACCGCTGAATATGTGGCCAAGCACTTCGGCGTCCACAAAATTCTCTCGCCGATCATGAACGCCAACGGGGGCATTACCTCGCGTGAGACCGAGGAGGACGTCATCAAGCCGCAGAACATCCTTCGTCTTCGGACCAGGGAATTCTACCTGATGACCTATGCCAATGAGGATGCCACCGGTCGCTTCCGTGGCGTCACCAACGACGTCTCCCCGATCACCAACATGATCGAACTCCCGGACACACCTGCAGACGTTATCTATGACACCAGTGCCCGCGACAAGAGAGAACATGACTTTTACGCGGCCGTCGAACGCGGGGAAGAACATTTCAGTAAGATAAACCATAAATACCATGACGAACTCGTCACCGCCCTGTCTGGAGGATGCCTCGCGGTAGGCGTCCTGGTAACCAGCGAAGGCGATCCGTCAGAATTCCAGTCGTTCAAGGAGTTCCAGGATATCAGCCTTTGGTTATTTGGCGCTCTCACCCCGGACGGTCTTCAAAAATCCATTGTTGTCCCCCCGAATGAATTTTATGCCGAGGAAGCCTGATGAATAGCCTTGCATTGTTTGGAATAGCAGCGGGAGTCGCTGGTTCGGGGATCATCCTGTACTCAGTCAGGCTGATCCGTAACGACCTGAAAACCGCCGCTCTACAACCTGCGGAAGAAAAGGGAAAAACGCCGGCAAATCCGGTGCTGATGCCCAGTCCTGAGCAGCGAGAAAAAGAGCACAAACATACACTGGAAGTTTACTCGGGTCTCTGGAAGAAAAACGAGGACCAGAAAAATACTCTCAAGGAACTGGCGAAGATCTGGAGAGCCGATGTGAACGACGGTCTCGGCGAAGCACCGGATAAGCCAATGTTTCTGCACCGGGAAGTGAAACTTTTTTACAAGGACTTCGTAGACGGCATGCCTTTCTTCAACGGGAACTCGCTGCGCGCCACCGTTGAACTCCTGAAACTGCTCGACACAAAAGGGAAGTGCCCATCTGTCGTCAACAAACACAAGGACGAGCCCGAGATCGGATATGACAAGCACGTCTACAAGGTCCTCAAAAAGATCCCCCTTTACGAGCACTCAACGAACGTCGCCCGGGAAATGATGAAGATAGTCCCCGATGCAAGCCCGTTGATTCCCAAATACGCTATCGCGGGACTCTGCCACGATATCGGCAAGATCACCTTGTATTACGACAAACTGCACACCACGGGCGTCCACTCGTTCATAGCCGTCTCCGTGGTCGACAAGCTCACGGCCATTCACGAGCTGAAGTTCCTGGACGAGATCATTGATGCCGTCAAAAACCACCACCGCAATCCCGAGACTCAGCTGGGCAAGGATTTGAAGAAGGCTGACCAGGAGGCCCGGCGGAAAGAAATTGCTTGGTACGATATGGACGAAGAGCATGCGACTGAGCCCACCGCTGTCCAGACCCCGGCAACCGGACCCGAAGCGGCGGATGCTGCAGAATCGGAAGCACCTGTTTTTGCCCCGCCGGACAAGTCCAAGAAAAAGGCTCCGAAGCAAAAGACTGTCGTCGACCTCTTGGGGGCCGGCACGGACACAACATCTACACCGGCAGACCTTTTTGGTGAAGCCTCTGCAGCTCCTACCGTGAAAGAGATCGACCTGTTGGGTGCCGGTTCGGCCAGTGACGCTGCAAAGACCCGCGATATACACAAGGTAAACATCCCCTGGTTCGACTTTACAACAGCAATGGCCATGATGGAGGAGATAGTCAACAGGGGAACCGGTCAACGATGGAACGCTGTCTCCACTCCGGAAGGTACCGTTTACTTCCGGCAAGAGGCCTTGTTCAACCTAGCAGAGAAACTGTCCAACAATGCCCCGGACATCAGGGTAGCGAAAGCCGACCCTCAAACCAAAAACAACATCATCTACTCGATCGTCCTCGGCCTTCGCGCCGGCGGGGCCATCGAAGAGACCATGTGCTCTGAAAAGTATCCAGGGGCTATGTTCGTGGTTAGCCCCGAAGGCGATACGCCTTACGAGGTCTATTTGACCCCGATCAAGGCGGAGAAGTTCGGACTCGCTCTTTCTGAAATGGAAAAGAGGAAGGGTGGCAAGCTCAAGGGCGTGGTGATCACCCCCAAAAACGTTGTGGAGGCACAGTGAGTATAAAAATTATCAAAGTAGTGGTGGCAGCACTATCCCTGGTATCTTCCTCGGCCTTTGCCTTCGGAACGGGTGGGGCAGGGTGCTCTGGCGATTGCGTCAGTTGCCACCCGATCAAAAAAGAAGACTTCGTCAAGATGTTCAAGCAGATCGACCCGACTACAAAGGTGCTCGATGTTCAGCAGGCTCCAGTCAAGGGGCTTTTCCAGCTCACCATGGAAACTCCCAAGTCCAAAGGCATCGTTTACATGGACTACGGCAAGAAACACATCATCTCCGGCAACATCATCGACGTAAGCAGCAAAGTCAACCTCACGGCCATCAAAGCCGAGCAGGTGAACTCCATCACAGTGAAACCGGAACGGATCCCCACCAAGAACGCCCTGATCCTCGGCAATCCCAAAGGGAAAAAGACCCTGTACGTCTTTACCGACCCTGACTGCCCATATTGCTCAAAACTCCACCCGGAACTGAAGGACCTGGTTCGCGCGGATAAAGAACTGCGGATCGCCCTGATCCTCACCCCCCTGAACTCGCATCCTGACGCTGGGTGGAAATCACAGGCCATCATCACCAGGTCGCACAAGGATATGTCCGGCGCCATGACCATGCTGGAAGACAACTACAGTAAAAAGGTGTGGCCGAAACCCGGCAAGCAGGATATGGGGCCGGTCGCCTCCAACGTGAAGTATTCGAAAGAAATCGGAGTGAAGCTGCTCCCGTCGATAGTTCTTCCGAATGGCAAAATGGTAGAGGGATACAAAACCAAAGAGGAACTCAAGGCCCTCTTGGCGACAAAAGGTTAGGAAGGGACTGTCATGCCTGAATGGCTGAACGCACTCAACCCGCTGCACCACACGACGTCAGACAACTACACGCATTTCTGGCAGATCCTCTTTTCGACCATGCTGGAAGGGTTCTGGGGCCGGTTCTTCGCGTTCGTGTTCCTGCTCCTTTCCTTCTGGTTCGGCGTCCGGCGCAGAAACGTCATGGTAGGGATTGCCCTCTTCGCAATCTCCCTGGTCATCACCATCGGATCACCTCTGCTTCATGTAGTCGGTCTGCTCTGGTAGTCATGCTGTTCAAAAAGGATAGGAGGCTCAGATGAGCAAGGGTGGCGGCGGTGGCGATGTAGTAATGCAGTCAGGCGGTGGCGACAAGCAGCACCCGAAAGGGTTGCTAGATGCCATCTCTGAAATTGAATATTACTACGCACAGGAACGCCGCGGGAGCGTACTTTCCGAAGGCTTCTTCACAACCAAAGACCGTATGGAGTTTTTTGCAGTCGGTCTGAAGACATCTTTCGTATCGGGCCTGGTCTCGGCTCTGTTTTCCCCGGTTGCGATCGGCGTACTCGAAAAGATGATCCCGGTTTTCGGATCCACCGAACCGACGAGCTGGGACAAGTTCTTCATCTTCCTGCTGGCCCTCGGCTACACGATCGGCTACGCGGCCTTCATCACCCCGACGGCTTACTGCTACATCGGGGCATACACCAAGGCCATGATCAGGAGCCTGATTGGCGGGGTTGTTGCCGGCGCGCTGGGCAAGATGGCGGTCGCCTTCCTCCTCTACCATTTTCTGTACATGGTCGTCCTGACTGATGAACACATCGCTTGGTGCGTAGTCCAACTTGCCAAGGTCTTGAGCCGGGAATACGCACTCAGCACATATCGATGGACCGTCGAATTCAAGCCCGTGTTTCTCACCAGCGCCTGGTTTGTTGTTGCAACAACAATCGTATTCATAGCCATACCCCTGGTGACCATCGGGGCAGCTATGGTCAGGAACAAGAAGCTTCGCGACGCAGGACTATTGGAAGAAGACCTATAAAAGGAAAGGAGATGCAGATGATAAGAACCATTGCAGCAACAGCGGTATGCCTGGCCATGCTGTCCACATCATCCTTCGCTGCAACAGCCTTCGGCGTGAAAGACCCCGCCGGCGGAGCAGATAAGATGACGATCGACAATAACGGTTATCTGAATATCGGTGTTTCAGGCGCCACCGTCCTCCCGCCGGTCCGACCGTTCCAGTTGGTGGGCGCTCCTGGTGTGGCCACACAGATGTTGATCCTGTCCGGTGATACCACATCAACCACCGCTTACGGTGGCGGCCAGATCCTGCTGGGCCACAACAATGCCAACAAGTCGCTTCCCAAGAAAAACGACCGGCTCGGGATGCTCTATTTTGTCTCGCAGGACATGAACACGACCGGAGGGGCGATTCTGAGATCAGGCGGCGCTTTCGCGGCCTTCGCAGACGAAGATTGGGTCTCCGGCCAGACGGGAACGACCGCGGCACGAAGCGGGATGTCCTTTTCGTGGATGACCGGGACAACCGGGTCGCCTCCGCCGAACACCGAAAAGATGCGTCTTACTGGAGTAGGCAACCTCGGCATTGGTACAGCTGCTCCGACTCAAAAACTCGAAGTCAACGGAGGGATACGCATCAACACAGCCACAGTGCAACCCGTCTGTGACGCTTCCACCCGAGGGACCATGTGGTTCATCCAGCAGGACCCCTCAACCATGCAGGACGATTCCATGCAGGTCTGTATCTTCACCATGGCTGGCGACTACGCCTGGCGCCAGCTGCCACTGTACTGATCACCACCACAGCAGTAAAAACTCAAGAAAAGGAGAAACACCATGACACAGGAAAAGAAGACCACGAAAAAGAAGTACACCCCGCAGGAGACCGCCGATTTCCAGAAAACGCGGCAGGAGCAGAAGCTCAGGAAGGCCGGCGAGCGCGACACCGTTGTTGTCAGCACCAAGACGATGGAAGCAGCTGACACCACCTCGTTCATCGACAAGGTTGACTACACCATGAGCCGGATCCGCCTGACCTTCGGTTCACGCCGCTCCAAGATCAGCGCGGCACAGTTCGAACACATGTCCGGCTTCGTCTCTTCCATCAACGGGCTGATGAACCACTTCCTGTCGATCGCAAACAAAGTGGCCGACATCCCTTACAAACCGCCCCGTGGTTATGTCGATCTCTCCAAGCAGGGCAACCTCAAGAAGGCATCGGAGGAACTGGACAAGACCATCGACCTGTTGATGGCCGAAAAAGAGCGGATCGACAAGCAGATAGCCTCTCTCGCCGCGAAACAGGCCGAGCAGACAGCGACAACCTCTGCCAAGGCCGCAGCGCCTCCGTCCGCAACCAAAAAGACCCCTGCAAGGGGCAAAGCCGACTCCGCCGCACCCGCACCCGCATCCGCTGCAGCTTAAACAGTTTCACCAATTGCCCCCCTTCTCTCCGCAAGAGGGGAGGGGGGCAACACCTTGGAGGTTGTATATGTATGACAACAATGTGCTCCGACTGCCGCATACGAAATCGGCAGTTTTTCCAAAAAAATGGACACAAGGGCTTTTTGCCCGATTCTTTCTTGCCCTCGTTGTCATAACCGGCTTATCCTCCACAGCGTCAGCTTTCACAGTCTCAGGCAATATAACTGTGCCGGACGGGTCTGGCATCGGCAACATACAGGCCTGCGCCTACCAGGCATCACCGTATGTTTTCAAATGCGCCGTATCCGACACGACCGGCCATTACTCCATCACCTCGGTCCCGGCCGGCACATACCGCATAGACGTTCAGCCCTGGGGAATACCGACCCTGCCCGCTCCGACATCGTTTAGCATCACCGGCATCTTACCCAGCACATCCGTGGCCGCAGATAAAACGATCGACCTCGCTCTGCCGTTTGTCAAAGTGACCGGGCACGTATACTCCCAATGGATGCTTTATTCATTGCCGGGAGCTACCGTATCAACCAACAACGGCAGCAACACTACCTGGACAGCATCCGGCACCACCTACACAGTCAAAGGGTCTGCCACTACTGCCGCCGATGGCTCATTTACCATGATCGTGCTCGCGTACAACAACTATTCTGTCACCGCAAAAACCACAGACACAAACTACAGGTCTTCCACCCAGACTAATCAGAACTTCATGGCCGACTCGGACATTTACTGTTTCCTGGATTTCACCAAATACCTGCAAGGCAGGATCAACTATGCATACTACGATGGCAACCCCTGGACAGTAGGGATAATGCCGAACGTCGATAAAATACAGCTCTGCGCCTATAGCGCAAGCCCGTACTATTACGGTTGCACAACAACAGACACGAACGGCAGATTTTCTCTGCTGGGCATCCCCCCGGGGACCTACCGCATAGACGTAAAGACCGTTGGCACACCCACAACCACGGCTTTCCCGATGGCTGATTTCAGCATCATAGGACTTTATCCTGCGCAAAACATCGCATCCAATACCTATCTGGCGATCACTCTGCCTCATGTACTCATCCAGGGTCACATCACTGGCCCGACAGGAGCTCCTCTCCCTGGTGCCACCATGACCCTCAACAGGAAACAAAACCTTCTCTGGACTGACGGGGCGACAACGTACACAAACAGTGGGGCCGTCGCAACGGCGGATTATGCAGGCAACTTCAATCTCCTTGTTCTGCCAGGCGACTATCCTATGGTGCTCGCGCCTCCACCTCTGTCTACTTCGTATTATCCGCGGACCTACGATTCACTGTCCGTCAGAACATTCACTCCTCTTGACGTGAAACTCACGAACGCACCAAATTACCAGCTGACCGTCAAGGCGCCGGTTGGTTTTGTCCAGTCAGGCATCCTTGGGGCTTCGGGTGACAACATCTTCTGCGGCAGTGATGGTACACAGTACCTTGGAACCAAATGCACGGCCTCAGTCGATGTCGGTACGCCAGTCACCCTAACCGGCGACACGAACCCGACCTATTGCCCTGGTTGCGTTTTCAACTGGACAACCCCGTGTGTAGGCACGACAGCAAACGCATGCACATTTACCATGCCGGCAAACAACGTGAAGATAGATCTGTTGAAAATGGTCGCACCGGTTATCGTGAACATTTTGTTCGAAGGGGGAGGGGGAGGGGCAGTCAATACAATCTCTTCTCTGAATTATGGTCTCAGCTGCATCACCGGACAAAGCCAGCCATGCTCCGGCGCCTTCAAGGCGACCGATCTGCCGGTGACCCTTGTGGCCACCCCGGACGTATTCTCAAGCGTGGTTGGATACACTGGCGACTGCACACCAAACGGGACCGGCGGCTGCGTGGTCTCAGCCAACCTCCCGGACTCGTCCCTGGTAAAGAACATCAGCGTGCAGATGTCACTGGACTCAGCCCCCCGGGCCAAGATCGGACAGGTCGGGTATGCGACGGTCCAGCTTGCCTATGATGCCGCGGTGGATGGAGATACCATCCTGCTGCTGTCCGGCGATCACGCCTCCAGTTCTCTGCTGGCCAACAGACCGATCAAGGTGTCCTTGGCCGGCGGGTACAACAGCGCCTTCACCGGAATTGACGGTGTAACAACCTTATTGGGAAGCATTTCCCGACTTGATGGCACGGTCTACATGGACCTTGTTTATACAAAGCCTTAACAGGCGAAAACAACGAAGGAGGACGGTAAAATGGTAAACGGGACAGTTAAGTGGTTTAACGACAGCAAAGGTTTCGGGTTCCTGGAGCAGGAAGGGGGCGAAGATGTTTTCGTTCACTTCTCCGCTATCGGTGGTGATGGATTCAAATCCCTTGCTGAGGGGCAGGCTGTCACTTTCGATATCACCAAAGGCCCGAAGGGTCTTCAGGCCGCCAATGTCATGAAGGCATAGCAATCAGTTTTCAGAAATAGCGGGTTCTCCCGGGGACCCGCTCCTCCACGACACTCCCCAGGAAGGCCTCGACACGAAACGAATTGCCCAGAACTGACGAAAAGAGCTGCTGGCCACCAGTACACAACCAGTGGTCAGCGTCTCAAAAACGGCTCATGCGACCGGCAGGCACACCGTCGCCACCGTCCCTGCCTCTTTCCCGGGTTCGAGCGTCAGGCGGCCTTTGTGTTCGGATACGATGAAGTTTGAGATGTATAGCCCAAGCCCGCTGCCACCTTTTGCCAATTTGGTAGAGAAAAACGCTTCAAAAATTCTGCTCCGGTCTTCTTGTTTGATCCCGCTGCCCTGGTCCTTCACGATCAACTTCACCTCGCCATCCTCTGCCAAATACTCAGTGCTGACCATGACTGACCCATCCATACCATCCATCGACTGCACTGCATTGAGCAGGAGATTGACCACGACTTGCTCCAGTTGACACTGGTTTGCCACTATATCCGGCAAATCGGCACAGTAGAGTGTCTCGATCAAAATACCACCTTGCCGGCCTTGGGCCCGCACTACGGTCAGGGAGTCCTCGACAATCTTGTTGAGCGAGACTCCTTTGTGGAATTCGTTTCTGTCCCCCACGTTGTAGGCCCGCAGATCCTGCACGACCCTCTCGACCCTCTCCGCATTGCTCACCACTGACTCTATGTACCTGCCGACAGTGTCCTTTGCCTCCGAGAACGGCATGCCTCCAAGAACAAAATCTCCTTCTTCCCTGGCAACCTGCTGCAGTATGGGCACCGTATCCGTCCAGGAACTCAAAATCTGCTCCGCTGTCAACTTGATTGCACCGTTTGGTGTATTAATGTTGTGTGCAAAACTGGATATCAACAGGCCAAGAGACGTCATCCGGTTAGTCTGGATCAACTGGGCCATCATCTCCTTCCGTTCTTCCTGCACCTCCAAGCGCATAGAGTTGACTAGTTCATCCTGAAGGTTCCGATTTTCGATTTCTCTCTCGATCAGGGTGGCAGACAACCTATTGACGGCTCGGGCAGCCCGCCCCGCCTCATCGTCCGTGTTGATCCTGATCTTGGCCGAATAGTCCCCTTCCTGCATGCTGTCCAACCCTTCTGTGAGCATATCGAATGAGCGGGTAACCTGGCTAAGCACAGGGAAGCAGACGGCCACCACAGCAACCCAGAATGTAAAGGCGATGGCCACTATTTTCATGCTTGCTTTCCAAATGACAGTCTCTTTGTCAGAGGCATCAATGGAGACCAGAGCAGTCCCGAGCGAATCGGTGGGAAAAGGGTTTGTTCCGCTCAACGCGTCATCGACTGAAGGGCTAACCGACGTTGACTTGACAATCGCCGCATAGGTAACAAGAGGGGTTTCCGAGGTTAAGGACGGAGCAACTACTTCCACAAGGTTCCGGCCGCTCGAAGATGTGACAAGGACACGTGCAACCCGGGGAGTCGAGAGCATGTCCTTGGCCATTTGTGACAGAACGGGAATGTTTTCTGAATAAAGGGAGAGGGTGATGTCCCTGGCCATCATGTCGGCCAGTAGTTGGACTTTTTCGGTGGTGCGGGTGTCGTAGTTTTTGATTTCCCCGTTTATGAGGACGAATGCGAAAGAAGCTGAGATTATACCGGTGAAGAGGGTAAAGAGGAGGATGAGTTTGTGGCGAAAACTACCCTTGAACCTCCTGCGGGTTTGCATGGATCAATCCCAATCAATGCCAAGCCGCCGCAGCACTGAAGCATTCTTATTGATGGATGTTTTCCGAGGTACCGCCGAAGGTATTTCCGAGGCGTTATATCCTTCGATAGCCGCACGGACCATCTCGCCAGCCTGCCGGCCAACTTCATATCGGTCGAAATCGAGGGAGACTGTAGCCCCGGCATCGAGATACGCGCTGGAAAAGGTGACCACAGGCGCCTTGTGAGCTACCGAGAACAGTAGTTGAGAGTCCGCTGCCTTCCCGCTGCCGCTGGTCCTGTCAGGAACCATCCAGAGGGTATCCACCTGTCCCGCCAGTGACTCCACCTGGGTCGGCACAGACTGGGACGACTTGACCTCCTTGGTGACCAGTTCAAACCCATGCCCAACAGTAACCTTGCGGGCCTTTTTGAGGTAGCTCGATGTAAAAGCGGAGCTGATTACCCCTACATTGCGTGATTTAAGGGCCGCGAAAATAGAAAGGTACTTCTCGGGCGGAGATTGAACCTCAACGCCGGTAATGGACGGATTTCCCATCTGACCCGGACGGAAACTGACCGCCATCAAAGCCACCACGGGTACTGTCTTGACTTTGCGTGCAGCCGTCAGGGCCTTATCACCTAGAGTCACCACGGCGAACGGAGCTTCCTCGCGAACAATACGCACAATGTCGGCTTCCCTGTAATCAGTAAGCACTATGACGCGTTCTGAGAACCTGGACCCGGAATGCAGGCCGCGCAGAACATCTTCATAAGCGGGCGAGCGCTGACTCAGGACAATCAGGACATCGTAGCACCACGCTGAGCTCGGTATCAGCAGCCATAGGGCTGTTATGAGAAGTAGAAGACGTCTCAAAACCTGAACCTCACGCCGGCTTCATATCTGCGGCCACTGTTGGGGAAAATTTCATCCATGAACTGCGAGCCATTGAACATATTGCGGATCGATCCGAAAAACTCAAGTCCTTTGAAATCGCCGGTGAATGGGGTAGCGTTCACATGCAGATCCCAGATCAGGCCGCGGTAACTGCCATTTCGGAACGGTTCGGCATTCCAGAAAATATGGCGCCCGTTCATAAGAGCCTTGAAATATTTGTGGTCGTCATAAAGCGCGCCTAGATGCACCGTGTTTGTCGGTACATTTGGGACGATGTTGGGAGAGTTGTCGAAGTCCCAATGGGCATCAACGTAGTTATAGCCGGCACGCAGTGAAGTATTCAAAAACTCTTGTGTGCGTATCTCACCTTCAAAACCGCGGGTTATGAACCGGACTTTGTCAAACCCGCGAGTGATCGTATTGAATCTCGTGATATCCCAGGTGTCGTTGCGGAAGAAGGTGCCCTTGACCCAGAGGTACGGAATAATCGTGGACTCAAATCCCACCTGTGTTGTCCAGACACGTTCACTACCCTGTTCGAGAGTAAAGTCCGGGAGGCCGAAACCTTTGGCGGTGTAAGCCCTCAGCAGGAGTTTGTCGGTCGCCTGCCAGGTGAAACCAATGGACGGACTAAACTGATCGCCGGAAGTACCGGTCAAGTCATAACGCACACCCGCCGAAACAGCAACCGGCCCGAAATTATAGGTGTCGTTCAGATAAAATCCCCATCGGTCAGTTTCTCTTTTGAGGAAATCTACCCCTACAAACGCTTCGGTGCCATGAATCTTTGGGTGGTAGTAGTCCACACCGAGGACCATAAGGTTCTTCTCTTGGCGCCAAAGTAACTTTCCACCGCCACCCGTAGATCGTTCATCACCTTTGGGCATCTGAAATATGGCAACTGGCTCACTGATGGAAGAAACGGTTTGGGTCGTGAGGTCAACAGAGTGGTGAACATTCAGTTCAAAACTAACGTGGTTGTTTAAGGGTTGTTTCCAAGTCCCACCAAGGATTATCCGCTCGCTTACATCGCGCCCTTTCGTATCAAAGGGCTCAAAGGAAAAATCTCCGCGGTGATTATTAGCGTAATTGAACATCGCACCGAACTGACCATCAGACGGGAGGTCGTATGTCAATTTGGCATGAGCGGTCCTGGCACTGAAATCCGTGTTGGTCTTGAACCCACCGGACTCGTAGAACCCACCTGACAGATAATACCCAACTCGGTTGTACTTTCCGGAAAACTCACCTTCTGAATTTCTGGTACCCCGCTCACCCTGCGTATATGAAGCCAGGCCGCTGACAGGCTTATCCCCGTTGGGTTGTTTCGTAATAACGTTGATTACGCCACCGAGCGCCTGGCCCCATGCAGAGGAAGCGGCTCCTTTAACGATTTCCACCCTCTCAATGATCCGCGCTGGAATCTGACCTATGTCGGCACTGTTGCTCATGTTGGTGAACTGAATCCCATCCAACATGACCACCGTATGTGAGGTTCGTGACCCCTGTATCAAAATATTGGAGATGTTTACAGGTCCGATATTGTTCTGAAGCGCAATTCCAGGGACGGTGTCAAGGATATCCACCAGTGTGCGGGCGTTCATCGTCTCGATGTCGGCAGCAGTTATTACCGTGGTGTTTTCTGGGGTCTGAGAGATGGGACGCGGTACTCGGCCGGCAATGGAGTCTTCTACCTGCGCCTGGCCCAAGATAACAAGGGTCTCATCCTGTTCTTCTGCGCGAGCCTGTAATGGCAGGACAGAGAGAAGGGCTGCGGCAAGAAGAATATGCAGAGGCGTCTGAAATTTCATTAAACGACTAGATAACACGTCTTTTTTGCCTTGTCTACCCCCTGATAGGAAATTGTAATAATTTATGTTAATTGTCTACTATTAGTAGACAACGCGGTAGATATATGGCAGAATAAAAGCATGGAGAACGGCCTATGGAACTAGCACTCACACATAACGAGACGTTGCCGGCAAAACGCATTACTCCGGTCACGGTTATGAGCAAACACGACCCTGAGCTGACAGTTTTGTCATACGGAGCCGGTCAAGATAGTAGTTGTCTCCTGTACCTACTGGCATTCAATCAGGAGTTCAGGAAGCGCTACGCGCCCGGCAGGTTGATCGTAGTTATGTCAAACACACGCGACGAACACCCGGAAACCCTGAAATATGTTGAGGACGTGAAGGTCTTCTGTAACGAACAGCAGATACCGTTCTTCTTCCTTGAACCTGAAAATGGCTACCACGGTTGGGACGGACTGCGGGAACAGTACCGCAAGAATGTGACAGTCGGTTCCAAGACCTTCGCCTCGGCAAGCTGCACGTCGAATTTGAAGCTCGTGCCAATTTACAACTTCCTTGAGGAGTACCTGGGCACGACCTACAACTTGCCGACCGGATTGAAACAGGCCCACAAGCAGTTCGCCAAGAAGTTCGGCAAGGTCAGAATGATAGTCGGGATCGCCAAAGGCGAAGAGAAGCGGATGCTGAAACCTGGCGAGGACAAAGAGAAGTGGAAAGCCCAATCAGTTGAGACTGTTTATCCGCTCGTAGACCTCGGAATAGACAGGTCTGAGGCACAGCGCCTAATCCGTGCTTACGGGAAACCGGTACCCATTCCTAGCAACTGCATGCTCTGCCACTACATGTCCAAAGAGGAACTTCTTTGGTTGTACCGGAACCACCCGGAATCCTACTACGACTGGTGTGATATCGAGGCCAGAAAAATGGAACGGTTCAGACTGGAGAAGCCGGCCGACAAGAACCACGGAGTGTGGCGTAACAAGACGCTGCCGGAAGTTCTGGAAGAAGCAATTGCCGAGTTCGGGCATTGGAGCAACGAACAGCTACAAAACTACAAGATGTCACATGGCCACTGCGTGGCTTCACAATACTAAACAAAACGACACCAGGAGGTGCTTTATGAACGTATCTTACACATTTCCCGCAACCAAAGGCATTCAGGCAGGCAAGAACTTCTTCTCGGCGACTGTCAAGTTCAAATACCTGGTCAGACTTTTCAGGTTCGATGACGAGTTCGTACCGGCTCAACTCAGGGCCCAGCGTGCCTTGAATGAAACAAGGGCGAAAGCTATAGCCCGGTACATCCTAGACAACCCCGACTCTTATATCATCCCGGCCATTACTGCCAGTTGTGACTCCAGCATGGAATTTCAGTCCTTGAACGACGAAAACTCAATCGGCGTCCTGCAAATTCCGATCACTGCCAACTTGATAATCAATGACGGCCAACACAGACACAGGGCCATAACGCACGTACTGGCTGAAGACCCTTCGTTTGCAGATCACGCTGTCCCGGTCATGATCCGGTTTGACGAAGGATTGGCATCCTCCCAGCAGATTTTTTCGGACATCAATTCGAACTCGTCAAAACCCTCTGGGTCGCTCAACGCCCTGTATGACCTGCGGAACAAATACTCCCGATGGATTCTCGACATCCTTGAGAAACGTCCCACGTACAAGGCACGCATCGACATGGAAAATGCCTCACCGGGCAAGAAATCTCCCCACCTCTGGTCGCTCGTTGCATTTCATAATTTCGTGAACCTTTTAACTGGTGTGAACGACAAGAACATAAAATCTCTGGCCAGCCTCGACCGCAAGACTGATGAGGTGCTGGCATTCATGGACAAGCTCGATACCATCCCTCTGTGGTCCGGTATGCTCAACGGCGAGATGAACGCTGAATCCGTCCGCGACAATTACATCATCAGCCATGCAGTATTCCTCAATTCCCTGGCCATTCTCGGCTCCTACGTCTGTGACCTGTCCCAACTCGATGGCCTTGCCAAGGTCGATCCGACCAAGGCATCCGACCTCTGGAAGGGTCGCTCGGTGGTGGCCGGCAAGATGATCAAGACCACAACCGGTGTGAAGAGTACCGCCGCCCAGCTCATGAACATCTGCGGCATTGCTCTGCCGGAAGATCTCGCCTCCATCAACTCCCTGTGCGAAGAAGGTAAGTGAGATGATGGCCATTACCGATATAAAGGCCCATGAAGCTCTCCTCGTCCTATGTCCGCATTGTGGTGGCGACGGTGAAATGGAGATCCTGACCATCGCCGATGACCTGCAGACCGTCAGGACGAAGTGCAAGAAGTGTGGCCACACCTCGGATGACTTCTATCCGTCCAAAGAGAATCTGAACCGCCTGGTCAAGGAATGGGCCGAAGGCTCCCCCGCGCACCTGCTTGATCTGCCAACAGATGCTCCGATAATAGTCAACCTTGGCCTGGGTGTGGACAGTGTTAGCCTTTTGTGCGCCATGGTAAAGCAGGGGATCAAACCTGACCTGATCATGTTCGCTGACGTGGGTGGGGAACGCCCCGAGACGTACGCCTACTTCGACTTCTTCAACAACTGGTTGCAGGAGCAGGGGTTCCCAGAGATCACCCGTGTCGCCTACACACCGGTCTCTGCGCCTTACACAACCCTGGAAGGCAACGTACTGGCCAACGAAACCCTGCCCTCCATCAGCTTCCGCCAGAAGAACTGCACTTTGAAATTTAAGGCAGCCGTAATGGATTCCTATCTCCTGGGCATCAGTCGTGGCCAGAACAAGAGGCCCGGGTGGCTCCCTGCTTTGGAGTCGTTGGTCAAAGGGCGGAAGCCGTACAAACTCGTGGCGTATGACAATGGCGCCATCGACGGATGCCGTGCCATCAACGTGACCGAAGACAAGAATTTCCGCTATCTCTACCCGCTTCGTTCTCACCTTAAATGGACTCGGGAAGACTGCATCACCAATATCAGAAAGGCTGGAATTCCAGTCCCGATAAAGTCCAGCTGCTTCTATTGTTGCTCGGCGAAGGAGTATGAGTTGGCGTGGTATGCCTCGTCGCACCCCGATCTGCTGATCCGTTCGCTGAAAATTGAGGACAACGCGCGCGAAGGCAAACATGGCCTTGGAAACGTCCGCGGTCTGTGGGGCCAGAAGGAATCATGGAGAGAGTGGTCCGAGCGTAAAGGTATCATCGAGGCAGGTACATACAACATAATCATGCCAAAAGAAGAACTGCTGGCCATGGCTCAGGAGAGCATCCCGCCAATGGAGAGCAATCTCAATTTCGGCCTGCCCGTTCTCGAATGCCACAACCCTCCGCTGCCCAACCTCCGTCAGCCTGAAACGGATGTCGAATTTGAATACGCAGAGGCGGCCTAAAAATGGAGTTGTCAACTCTCGGCGCTGGCACTATGATGCGGTCAAAACCCGCGGAAAAGAGATGCCTGTTGTCAAAAGATAAATACGAGATCCCGAAAACGGTAAGAATGCCTTCTTCACTGTATAAGCACCTGGAAGATGAAGCTGATTACACGGGTATAGGTCAACCAGCTGTTATGGCCCGGACAATCCTGGTTGAGCGCCTCCGCAACAATGATTTGAGCAATCTTCAGAAGATCGTCAATGACAAGCTTCATATCCCCCTTGATTCGCCAAAGATAAACATCAGGTTGTCCGAGAGGTTGGTTGAACTATCCAATCAAGCAGCAGAGATCGTGTCTGAAGGTGAGTTCAGCAGGCTGATACAGGCAATCCTGATTGAGCGGTACACTATTTCTTCTTGAGCTAGTCAGTAATCCCACCGCCATGTTGTGATGTTTTCCACAGAGTCCTCTTCTGACCCACCCTTTATGAAGAACCATTTTATAAACATTAAGTTAGAACTTTACGGTTCTGCCAATCCCTTGTACATGAAGGGTTCACAGACTTTTCAGTGTGCGAAATTACGGAGTAGGGTGGGTAGAATTACGGAGAGAGGTGGGCGGAATTACGAATGGCCGGTGTGTGAAACTACGGAGGCCTCCACAGGGTTCTCAACAGTTCGCAAACCCTTTTGGTGTGTGAAATTACGAAGCACCTGGTGGGTGAAATTACGACTCCTCATTCAATGACAAAATAAGCTCGGCCCTGAGTTTGTTCCTGGCGCTGAACATATCCTTCTCTGAATCAAGCGCTATTGAGTATCCCGGGAGACAATCGCGATCGACAACATCCTTTACCATCCTCCGGAACTCCTTGAGAGTGCTGCTTGAGCCGCTTTTTATATGGAGTTTTTGCAGGCCGATCTGCCAAGCGGCTTGATGGCCACAGTGCTTTCGACACATCTCATACAAACGCCGCTCCACACCACCTTTGAGCAGGAAGTACGTCTTATCAATGGTCAGCAGATCCTTCCCGTCGTTGACAACAGCGTCCCACAACCACTCATTCATTATTATCTCAATCGAATTCATCCTCTTGGTCTTCGTGTCGCGGATGATCCGGTAGTTCTCAATAAGGTGGAAACTGTCCGTTTTCGTCGTGCCACCGGTCGGGATGTTGGTTTTGACGGTCGTTCCCATCAACCGGTCCAATGCTTTCTCCAGGTCGAGGTACGATTGGCCGCCCATACCCCTTTCTGTCGCCTGCAGCATGTTGTAGGCCGTGATGTTGATTGGGGTGTTCCGGTTCACCTTCTCGCCTTTGTTCAAGGCATCGCGCAGCGTACTGACGGCGAAGATCAACAGGTCCTTATCCCATATAGTTGCTATCCCCTTCATGGATGGGGTCACCTCGATAGCACAGGTGCCGTCTGGGGACTCGTATTTCCGGATTTTTGTATCTTTGCGTTTACTGAGGGAGAAGAAGGGGTGCCCGAGGCTGGGAGCGTCACTCTTGGGGCTCCAGGACAAAAGGTCTGACACAAACAGGTTGAGTTGGACAGGATCTGTGGCTTTTTTTGACATGTAGTACCCCCATTGGAAGCGATTATAAATAGAATCACCTGAAAGAGAAGACGAAAAAACGTCGGTGGGTGAAATTACGAACTTTATGGTGGGTGAAATTACGATACTTAGACTCCTGATCCGGGCCACTTGATCTCGGCAAACCTCGTCATTACTGATCTGGAGCAAATTCAATCCAGAGCTAACTGGCCTGATTCGTTACTGAAACAAAGCAGACTTTCTGCGGTGTGCGAAATTACGAATAGAGCGGTGTGTGAAATTACGAAGAGGGCGGTGGGTGAAATTACGAAGACATTTAAGGGCTTCTCGGCAGGATATAAATTCTCCAATCCCGGATGTATTCTATGTTTTCTTTAAGGATAATGACGCAACATGCCGAAATATAGTAACTCTTAAATAAATCAATTTGCCGGTGTGTGAAATTACGATAAAATTTTGCACCCTGGTCGGTGGGTGAAATTACGGGTGTCGGTGGGTGAAATTACGATAAGATTTTGCAGTCTGGTGATCCTGGTGTGCAAAATTACGATAAAACTTTGCACCGTCGTAAAACCCGGTGTGTGAAATTACGATAAAATTTTGCAGACGGTGTGTGAAATTACGAAGTGGGTGGTGTGTGAAATTACGATAAAATTTTGCAGGTGTTTATTGCTTCTTGAATTGCCAGCTAAACACATGATTTCCGGGGTGCGAGATTTTGCGAAATCCACCCTCTGTCAGCGCACGAACGACATATCCGGCACCTGGTTCATGCGGCATAATCGGAGGCGCCCCCAAGGCGACTAGCTGCCGGCACGCGTAATCGATGCCAACCTCCTCATTCCGAATCTTCGAGATCGCTCTTTCGCTTACCACGATCCCGCTCTTGCTGACCAACAATGTCCTCCGCCGGCTGCGGCCGTGGTACTTGGCATTCACGGCCCGGTAGATCGTGCCAGCGTGACCCGGCTTAACCAAAGCCCCGTCATCTGCGTACCGCGGTACTGGATCTGAATAGGAGATGACCCCGGATATCCCGGGAATGGCCAGGCGCAGGAGCTTGAACGATCTGGACACAAACCACGACTCGGCATTGAATCCCGTGTATTCGTCATCGAGAAGCACCAGGCGACCCAACTCGACTCCATCGTTCTGGTGTGGCACGCTGAGATACTTAGTGATGGCAGCTCCCTGCATCGGCACTGAAAAGACCGCGGCGCCGGCCAAGTATGGCTTGCCGAACTGAGGCGTTACTATCAACCCGGTCCGGACTCTGGCTGCAGGGTAACTCCCAGAGTAATGATGCTGCAAGACGAAAGACTTGGCTTCCGATTCTGACAGTATAACCGCCTCGCACCTGGAAGGGTCGAATAGTCTGTCTGGTGGGACAAATCGCGATCGCTTCGAGCGCCACCGCTGGGATCCGGCCATGCCGGTTATCTCGTCAAAGCTGAGCTGTATCATGCTCGTTGAGCCTCCATACACTTCTGTTTGGCTTCCGACCAACTTAACCCCAGTCGACGACGTATCATGGTCCGAGTAATCCCCATCCGCGCTGCTTCAGTCGAGGTTTGGCATGTTCTGATCGCGGACCATATCTCATCCAGGGAATATCTTTGAGCCGCCCCGCCGCCGCGTTGGCCGGGAAGGGTCCCTCGCTGGCACTCAGGCAGCATCCTGCGCCGGGACGCGAACTCGCCATCGAGGTTGAAGTGCTTGATCCACCGGCGGAGGGTGGCCCTCTCGACACCGAGGTAGCGGGCGGTCATCGACCTGCTGCAGCGCAAACGGGCGTAGTGGAGAATGATCTCTCTTACCGACCCGTAGCGCTTCTTTATTTCAAGGAATCTACTGGCCACGTCGCATCCTCACTATCCCGGCATCTCCATCCCGTTTGTGGCGACACTTTTTTACCAGTCCACAATGGTAATGCCGGGCCTGGTACCCGGGTGGTACCTCGGTCGACATTTTCTTTTTCTGGCAAAAGACCGATAACCTCGGTTCGCTGTACCACCCGCAGATGAGACAGGTCGAGTGAACGGGGATCCGGCCATACATGAACTGGACTTCGACCCACCCCTTGCATTTTGGACACACCGTGTGCATGACTACCTCGATGCTACCCGCCGACCCTGTACGTGCTCTTGACAACACCTTTGGTGCCGCTGCCGACCATGGCCGCGCTGACCCAGACCCTTTTCTCCCCTCCCTGCAGATGGCGGATGTGCCCGCGCCTGGCGTGGAGCCGCGGCGATTGCCGGCCCTCGAAGGCGCAACCTGCTTTCGACCCTGCCGACCCGTTGGCCGCCGGCTTTATCACGATTTCCTTGTAACCATAGAACGGCATCCGACCGTTTTTGACTCTCTTCTTGTTCAATTTCTCCGGCGCCGGGGTGTCGACGATTCCCACGTTCGAGCAAGAAAGAGAAACGCAAAGCCCCAGCACGACGAATATTTCTTCGGCGGTATCACTCATAGCCGTGTCGTATGCACCACGCATCCCATGCTCGGCTATCATCTCGCCGGCAAACTCACGGCCGATCGGGAATACGGTATAGCCGACCGACGATTCGATTCTTCGGCCGTTGTCTACATACACGAGGCCGGAACTGCATCCTCCCCTGGTACGCGTGATCGCCGCGGCAAAAGGGTAGGGCATCCAGACACCGGAATTGAAGAACACGGGGAAAACCAGGACCGCCCCGCTGAGGTCTGCGTTGCTGCCTACCATTGACCGCACTGTTTGCCCCAAGGGACTGTCCTTGTATGGGTCATACTCGATGCAGATCACCAGACGCTTCGAAATGAGCATGCGGTCAGGGCCCAGATGGGACACATCCGAGAAGGAGTATTCAAGCACCACTTCAGGATAGGGCAATCGGAGGAACTCCCCCGTGCACATTTCCAATACCTTGCCCCAATTATTCCCCAGGACATCGCCGTTATCAGGGAGTGCGAACTTCGGCGAGACCTTGATGGATTCCACGAGCGGTTTGATGGTCGAGGCTACACCCCGGGAGAACCGCATGCCAATGCCGTTGTGTTCGACTCTGTTGCCCATGTTGGCCAGCACCTTCTCGAATTGCTCCACTATGTGGGCCGAGTAGTTATACTGCATGGTCGGTCCCGCCGACTGCCAGGTAGAGCCATTCGTCGCAGTTGTCCACCTTGACTGAGTATCCGAGGGCCATCAGCTTCTTCCGGACGCCGCGGGCCTGCTCGATCAGATGGCTGTCAATTTCGCAATCGGTGCCGTTGCCATTGCCACGGCCGCTGTAGACTACCTCGACAGCGCCTTCGGACACCTCATCCTCTCTCTCGAACCCTGCCTTGCTCAGTATGGGATCGATCGTCTCTACGACTTTGCTCATATCCATATCGAGTCCTCCATTCTCCGTACTCTGTAGTTGATGCCCATCACCAGGTGTCGATTCGTCCCTGCTCGAACAACTTCATGTCATCAAGCCTCAAGGCTACCAGTCTGCCGAGGCCCTCCTGGTTCCTGACGAAACACCCGTTGTCGATGCATATCTTGTTGTTGCCCAGGCTTGCCCGGATATTGTCAATGTGTGTCGGTGTGTGGCCACAAACCAGGCGCCGGCCGCCGGTGCTGTTCAGATTAACGGAGCAGGTGCGATCCCAGAGCAATGTATCCGGTGGAGTGTCCATCGGCACGAGGCCGATACCGGCGTGGCAGAGGTAGAATTCCGGCAGCTCGATGATCAGCGGCATACTTTCCATGAACCGGATATACTTTCCATCGATCATGTGGTCGAAGCTGGCAAAAGCCGCCGCGCCCCCATTCACCAGCCAGTGGCCGAGGCATTCGTCCGGATCGTCCATTGCCAGCAGCAACATTTCTTCATGATTCCCCTTGAGCGCAGTGAAATTCGGCATGCTCATCACCAGGTCCAGGACTCCCTTGGAGTCGGGGCCCCGATCGACCAGATCCCCGACACTATACAAATGGTCGCTGGCCCTGACGTGCATCTTCTCAAGCAATGCCTCAAGCGTCTTTTTGCAACCGTGGATATCGGCGATGACATAATCCATTACTGGAGATCCCCCTCCAACTCACCGACCTGGCCCATCTCCTTGCCCCTGGCAGCATCATAAAGGTCGACCGCTTCATCGGCCGTCAGCACCTCCCGGGAAAAAACGATGGCGGACTCATTGTAGAGGCGACTGATCACCGGCGTCGCGAACACATTGGGCTGTTTCAGAACCCCCAGCAGCCCTTTGATGCTGTCAGCCACCTCGACCACCGATACATCAGCGCCGGCCGGGCCGAGGTATGTGCTCCAGAGAAGCTCCTTCGGCTCGGGAACAGTGATGTCGACACCATACAGTTCCCGCAGCTGCTCCAGATGTTCTTCACTCAGGTCGTGCAGGTTGACGATGCCGTATATCTCAAAGAAATCTCTGACTTCCTCGCGAATGTACACGGCGAAAGGACCGTCGTGATCATGCCTTCCTGCAACCAGCGAATCACCCTCATAGCTGTCGTCGGAAAGGCAGGCGATATTCTCCGCCTCCATCCGGAGCACGCGACTGGTAACATCGATCCGCTCGGGATCTCCTACCGACGCAGCGCAGTCGTCCCGGCGGCCGGTCCACTGTTGCCGCTGAAAGGTTGCCTGTATCCTGGGAGGAGTTTTGATGCCATCGGGTAGAACTATCTTTTTCATGGTGTACCTCCGACCTCTTTCCATTTATATGATTCATGGTTCCTGAACTGCGGGGACATGAAACCGGCTTTTACTTTGGTCTTTTCTGCGAGGGTCATGTCCCTGAACGCGAAATACCACTGACCGTGCGCGAACCTGGCAAACCTGCCGTCCTTGAGTTGGTAGACGCCATCCTTTGCCGGCGCTTTTGTCCCTGGGAAATATCTTCCGTTGGCATCAGTCATCGCGTTCACCTCTTGCAATCTCGATCTCTCTCTTCATCCGGCACAGGATGCAGTCACCGTCTGGGGAACCACCGGTCGGATCGTCCGGGTCGTAACAGGACATTGGGTGGCCAAACCTGCATGCCAGGTTCGCCAGCGCCTCTTCCATCAGGTCAAGCATGGTGGGTGCTCTTGAAATCAACCGTGCATTGGCAAGGTCCTCACCGGTTGGCAGCCGCAACAATTCAATGCTTGCCACAGGAACCTTCACGTTGCCGTTTTGATACAAGGTTCTCGACTCCTCCGGCCCCCACACAAATCCGTTGAACGGCGCGCCAAGTTTCCATGGCCCTGGTGTATGTTTCATGCGCGTACCCCTTTTTTTGTTGCCATTGCGAGAATTATCGACTGTTGAATAACATCTCTCACCTGCTCGATAAACTGGGGATGAAATACCCTTGTCCACCCTGTTTCTCTAATCTTTCCCTTTTCAAGCACTGCTTCAAGCAGAGACCTGTTACCCTGCCTGACCAGAGCTGCGACATACTCGGCTTGTTGGGGGAAGTCATAGTGGAAGGGGTCCAAACACCGACGGGTGTTGACATCCCTATCAGTAAAAGCCTTGCCGGAATACCTCACCACACTCGGGCGATCGCCCACCTGGCGGAACATGCCGACTATTTCTGCGGCAGCCGCTTCAACCTTTATCTGCGCCTCAGTCATAGCGCCTATGGCTTCGGCCACCGACCCTAACACCCTTTCATTCCCCTTCTTGCCCTTCATCCTGCCACCTGCAACTTGCAAATGGATGCGAATCCACCGTTATTCCATGCGTTGATGATCCCAGAAATAAACTCCGTACGTTCCTCCTCGGTTGCTGTGCTGCACAGATTATGGCCGGAATTCATGACTACGTTCTCAATTGCCTTGGTAAAATTATACAGGTCTGGAGCTGCAGCAATCAGGTGGGCATTAGCTTGATCAAAGGTCTCAGCATAGCCTGTTGATGCCACCCTCAACGAGCCGGTTGGCCCACACGGCGCCCATACTTCAAAACCGTTTTTCGTATGATCTTCAACCCGCCACGGTCCTGGTGTATGTTTCATACTGCGGCTCCTTCCAGGCTATACATCGCCACGGACGTCTTGTTCCAGCCGACTATTTTCACCAACTGTCCTTCGTGCATCGCCCAAAGCTCGATCCGCTTCTTCAACTCCTGAAAGCCCTGGTCAGGACCTAGCTCAACGAGAGTGTTGGTCCGGTAGACTAGCACCGACTCTATTTTGTCCGGGTTGTGCAGGTCTTTAAGTGATAGGCCCGTAGGCGTGCATGCTCTCTGCGCTCCTTCAGGCATTGCAGACCACCCTTTTCTTCGCGGAAGTCCCCTTGCCATCCCATGTGACAAGACGCAGAGGAACTACCGAGCGCCTGGACTCCTGCATGAAGGCCTCGACAGCCTTTGCCTCGCTCGTTACGACGGGAAACGACCGCTTCTGAGCCCCAAAAGCCAGCACCCAATCTTTACCGGGTGTTGCTGCGATTTTCTTTTCGATACAGTAATCGGCCATAAACACCTCCTGATGTTCAACGTGTTTATAATATAGCATCAAATAAGCTATCATGTCAATAAAATGTAGACAACTGTCTATGCAATTGATAGTATAGGGTTACGTCTGCTGCACGAAAAACAACAACCATGATTTTTTTTGGAGGGCGATGCTTATGAAAAAATTCAGGGCACAGATAGCGAAGCTTAAAAAAGGCACTCATTATCAAGCAGCAAGTGGTGGCACCTTCTGGTTAAGCAACCTGGAGAAAACTATTCTGCCAGGCATAACCGGCGCAAACCTCTTCACATATATGTTCCGGCGTTTCGGACCGGCGACTCTTGGAAGCGACGATTATAAATCTCTGTGCAGATACAGGATTACCACCCCTATGCCTGGCCTGTTCCTTGAAGTCACTCCTTACGTTGGTCGTGGTCATGGTTTGAATTTTGGATACTGTCTTTCAACAGAACTCGATAATGCAGTCATGGACGAGCAGGATGCCCCGAAAAAACAGCTCTGGCGCGATGCAGCCAAGTGGTATCACGAAACAAATATAGACATTGTACCCGAACCTTTGCGTGAACAGAAAATAACGCCCCCGGATGGCGGCGACCCGAGGTTCTGGTATGAAATCCCCGAAGCCATGTGGTGCCGGGCAAACTTTGACGGGTTCCCCGAGCCAACGGACATGTACCCGGTATGGCGGGCCGCTATCGACGCGTACTGCAAGAGCTTCCCAGAAAAGATTCCCGCAGCAAAGGCAGATCGAGGATGGGCAAATCTTCCCGACAGTTCAATCGAACGCAAATGCTACGAGGCTCTTGCAGCCGCAATGCGCGATCTTCTGCGGCCGGTATATGTTCGCGATGTGTATTTCAACTGTCTCGGCTACGTGGAAGATGCTAACATCTGCTCGCTTGAAAAACGCCACGGTAACACCGCTCCGTACGCGAAATCATCTGGTTACGGTGTCCCTAGACAGTTTGTCGAAGCACCGGACAAGTTTTTAGAAGCGATTGACTCGGCCCGCAAACAGAAAAGGAGTTCAAAATGACAAATTCTAGCACATTCGTCTCACTCAGTTGCGTCATAAAGGTTGCCAAAAACGGTGTAGAAACCGCCCTGGGAGTATTCAGGATGTTTGAGGATAAGACAGTTACCACCGGCAATCCCTCACAGATATTCAGCTTTGACTATCAGGCATTGGCCGAGGAACTGGTGAACCGGAAAATCATGGATGACGAGACAGAGGCTTCACTGGCTTGCGAGACCATCGAATACTCATTGAACGAGGGTGGCGAGTGGGCAGGGGAGTTTGAGAGCGAGTCGGGCGTCAAGGTATCCTTCGTCATTGAGCCTGATGCCGTTAAGACCGAAGACGGGTTCACCTTCCAGCGCCAGCCGGACGGCAGATACTCCGACGGCGATATGTCATGGCCGACCTTCGAAGAATTCAAGGAGACCTGCGAGGTCGAATGGTCAGTCGTACCGTCAAAAGGGTAGGGCGGAAAAGCAACGAGGAGGTGAACATGCCTGATTACAAGACGATTCCAACCACACCCGAAGTCTGGGCGGTCATAAAAGCCCGACACCATGCAGACCTCTCGGTGTTCTCATCATTCAGCAATCCCGATGGCACGTTCATCGGAGGATGTGGCCAGCATGGCGAGATGTTCACCGCGTACGGGTTCAAAGGTGCGGATTATCCTCTCATGGAGGCTAGAACAACCTGGGATATTGACCGGGCCGAGCCTCACAAACGCATCAATGAGGAGCACAAATACTGGTTGTGTATCCCGATCAAGGAGGAGGACTAGCGAATGGCCACACCAGAGACAATAGAGTGGTCAAAAGAGAGTGTGAAGGCCTTACGCCAAAAAAAGGACCTCACACAGGCTGAACTTGCCGAGGCGCTCGACGTCACTATCAGAACGGTCTCCAGGTGGGAGACGGACAAAAGCCATCCTGACAACCGAGCCGCCAAAGCTCTAAACCGCATCAACTCGTCACCATAACGAAATGTTTCCGCAACATTGTCGAAACGTTCCAACAATGTTGCGGACGCCTCCAAAACAGATCCGCATATCAGTTTTCCCTTCATGAGGGCGCGCAGCCATGGGAAAATCTGCCAGCCGAAGGCCTAAGCGACTGAACGGTAGGTAAGGAGCGCTGCCGTTAACGCCTGGAACACTGCCACGGAGCGCGGCAGCCCCACCCGCATGGCCTGGCCTGTGTCCACGAATCGCGGCGCCACTAAAATGGGTACCCTTTATTTTTTTGCCGCGACAGCAACCATGGCCGGCCCCTCGGGGGGTTGCAGGGGGCTTTTATAAAAACGGGTATCCATATTTCATGATTGATATGGAGATTTGTCTGGCAGGTTACAGACTATATCAAAAACATATTATGTGATTGGCAGCCGTGTCATGTAATGCTATTGTAAAACCATACTTAATGATTGTTGGGGGTGAGTAATGGGAGTAGAAATCACACATATTTATGCAAAAGAGTTAGCGGATACGGATATTGACAACTTGCGTCAGATTGTGAAAAATGCTCCCAAGAAGACCCCCTACGAATGTTTTTGGGGTACAAAACGTTTTCTGGTTGAAGAGTTAGAGCGATTTCTTTGGTATTTTGACAATAGGCCCGAAAAACGGGATCACATGGCTTGCGAATATATAGAAGGATTAAGGTGAATTTAATGGGTATCCATAATTCGTGATTGATTTGGGGGTTTGTCCAGCTCGTTGCAGGCCATAGAAAAAACATATTATATGATTGACGGCCGCGCCGTGCAGTTATAGAGTGAAACCATATTTCGCGATTGATGGCTTCTGAAGGTGAAGCGGAGGTACAGATGACTGTTAAAACAGATCTGCCGCCAACCGGCTTCTTTGTTGATTGGGATGGGAACACCAGGCAAGTGGAAGCCCCTGGCGACGGGTATTCCTGCGAGATCGTTTGCCGGAGTGGCTACTTTGGGGTAGATGTTCTTGACACTGATGGGGGAGTCTGCTTCGAGGCCGTCTTCTACCACACGCTGGATGATCTCAAAGCTGTTGGTGTGGTTATTAATCGTGTAACCAGGTAACTTAATATTGAGTACCTCTGATTGATGGACGATGGATGTTTACTCACAAAGCCAGCATAAGAGCTGTAATCGAGAGAAAATATGAAACTTACTCCACAGCAAATTCTGATCATTGAAGGTCTGCTCCCTGAAGGTTGGATCCAAGAACCTTACAACGGTGACCCATCAAGATCCGTGATTGTGATCAGCACCCCAACGCATGAGCACGTCACGGTCTGTTTTGATCGGCGCTGGTGGAATTTGGGCTATGGGGTGTCTCGTCTTTCAATGGGTCCTGACTATAGCTCGAATGATAAGCGATACACAGGTCGCTCATGGTGCAAACAGATCATAGCAGATGCAGTGGCTGCTCTTAACGCTGCCAGAGTGATAAAATGACTCTGTCTGAAATCAAGCGAACTTCTTGGGCCAGGCGGTTCAGAAAATCCGCGCCAGTGTCATATGCCCGGGCGCTTGAATATGCATCTGAACCTGAATCACAGGTATCCATCGAACTGCGAAAAGATCTCAGTGAAGATAAACCTCTTTGGGCCATTATTGTCGTAGGACCGAAAAGCGGAGATGTGGATTTCTGGATGGATGCATGTAAAACAAAGAAAGCTGCTGAGTCGTTGTGCGAGCGGATGGACTGGAGGCACGAATGAAGATTCGTAACTTCATCATTGAGTTCAAGGTTGGCGCGTCCTGGATTAGAACGGAACCATTTTCGGGTGCTGATGCCGAGGAAGCAGCGCGCCAAGCTGAAAGCGCTCTACATGGCGCCGGTATGAAGGCCCGTGTTGTTATAGAGACCACAACCAGAGAGTTTGTTTAATAGGGTTTCAACAAAACTTGTGATCGATGCGATTTACCGCGAACTGGAGCCAGCATGCCCACCGCTCGACTGAGAATATTTGTCAGTAGCGTTCAAAAAGAATTCTCGCAAGTGCGTCAGGATCTCAAGGCATTTTTGCTTGGTGATGCTGTGCTTCGCCGGTTCATTTCAGAAGTGTTCTTGTTCGAAGAAATCCCAGCGTGTGACAGGCGTTCTGATGAAGTTTATCTGGAAAAAGTTGAACACTGCGACATTTATCTGGGTATCTTCGGTTGTGAGTACGGATTTGAAGATGCCGAAGGTATTTCACCCACAGAACGTGAATATGACTATGCCGGCCACCACAGGAAAACTCGGCTCGTCTATGTCTGGGGTTCCGATGACAAGCGCCGGAACCCAAAGATGCAACATCTTGTCAGCAGAATCGGTGGTGAACTGACTCGTCGTAGGGTTGAGGATATCAGCGCCTTGATTTCCGAGGTATATTCCAGCCTAGTTGAACACCTGGACAGATTGGGAGCGCTGCAGGTCCCGCCTTTTGACACATCAACCTGTGGCCAGGCTACACAAAAGGATATCTCTCGCAAACGAGTAGAGTGGTTCCTCGACGTGGCTCGACGCGAGCGGAACTTCCCTCTCAAGCCAAACACCAGTACGACAGCATTGCTCACTCATCTTCACCTTCTTGACGATGGGCACCCCACAAATGCTGCTATGCTTCTTTTTGGCTCCAACCCGCAAAAATATCACCAGACCGCAGTTACGAAGTGCGTCCATTGTCACAGCACTGTCTTCCGCCGGCCATTTGCGTCAATGCAGGTTTATGACGGAGATCTTTTCCAGCAGGCAGACCAGGCAAGGGACTTCGTGCTGAGTAAAATCAATCGCTCTATCGGCGTTCGGTCAGAAAGCAACGTCGCTCCCGCCACTTACGAGCTCCCTCCGGATGCTGTAGGCGAAGCCATTGTCAACGCAATCGCCCATAGAGACTACCATAGCAACGCTTCCGTGGAAGTCCGTCTTTTCTCGGATCGTCTGGAGATTTGGAATCCAGGGATGCTGCCGGGCAACCTGACGCTTGAGGGTCTTCGGGACGATCACCCCTCCGTCCCCTACAACCCTCTCATTGCCGAACCTCTCTATCTAGCCAGGTACATCGAACGGATAGGGTCTGGCACCCAGACTATGATTGAGCTTTGCCAAGAAGCGGGCCTCCCTGAGCCCCAATTTGAGCTGAGAAGTGGTTCGTTTGTCACTACGATCTGGCGAGATTGGCTAACGCACGAGATTCTAGCAGGCTTTGATTTGAACGATCGGCAAGTTCACGCTGTGGCGTTTGTCAAAACAAAAGGCAAGATAACTAATCGGGAATACCGCGAACTGACAGGGGCCATTATCAGAACAGCCTCCAGGGACCTCGATGATCTAGCGGATAAAGGGGTGTTTGATAAGGTTGGAGCTACGGGCAGGAGCACCTATTACACCTTGTCGAAAAAACTGGACAAAAAGTAGACAAACTGGACACCGTGATTGCAAAACGGAAACTGGACATAAACTGGACAAACTGGACAAAGCTATGCCTGCCAACATCCTCAATCTCCCCGCCTACACCGTCACCAACCTTGAAGAGAACGAGCACGACTACCACATAGACGCCGAGGCCAAGCAGCACCCCAAAACCTGTCAGATTTGCGGTTCACCTGATATCGTTGGCTTCGGCCGCAATGAGCAATTGGTGCGTGATCTGCCGATTCACGGCAAGCGGATCGGCATCTATGTCGATACCAGACGCTACCAGTGCCGCTCCTGCAACAAGACCTTCTACGAGCGACTGCCGGATGTGGATGGTAAACGGATGATGACCTCGCGCCTGGTTACGTGGCTTGGCAAGCAGTCCGTCAAACGACCCTTTTCCCATCTTGCCGAGGAGATCGGTATCAGCGAGATGACCGTCAAGAACGTCTTCAACGACTACATCAACGAGCTTGAGCGTACCGTCAGGTTCGAGACACCGCAGTGGATGGGAATTGACGAGATCCACATCATCAAGAAACCCCGCTGCGTGGTCTCCAACATCGAGAATAACACCATCGTCAACGTCCTGCGCGACCGCAACAAGAAGACCGTGGCGGACTACCTGTTTCGGCTCAAGGGCCGAGAGTTGGTGAAGTGCGTTGCTATCGACATGTGGGAGCCGTACAAAGACGCCGTGCGGGACGTCATGCCCCAGGCCCGGATAGTGATCGACAAGTTTCATGTCGTGAGGATGGCGAATGAATGCCTGGAGGCAGTACGGAAGGAAATCCGCGGGGGCCTGACTGATAAACAGCGCCGTGGCCTAATGCATGACCGGTTCATTCTCTTGAAGCGGGAAGCGAACCTGGAAGGGTTTGACCGGATCACCCTGGAGTTCTGGACCAAGAACTACCCGGCCCTTGGTGCCGCCTACCGGGCCAAGGAGGATTTCTTTGCCATCTACGACGCTATGACGGTTCAGGAAGGGATCACTCAGTTCAGGGATTGGGAGACCTGTCTGGCGCCGGAGATCAAGGACGCCTTCTACCCTCTTACCAGGGCGGTGAACAACTGGATGCCGGAAATCATGGCCTATATCGATCATCCAGTGACCAACGCCTACACCGAGTCGTTGAACAACCTGATCCGGGTAATGAATAGGCTGGGCAGGGGCTACAGCTTTGAAGCGCTCAGGGCGAAGATTCTCTTCACGGAAGGCGTGTGCAAGATTAAGAAGCCGAAGTTCCAACGTCCAGTTCAGAGGACTCAAGAAGCGGAGGCCTTCAGCTACTTCTCAACTCTCTCAAGAATGGGACCATCAACAAGTTCCGGAGAGCGCGAGATCAACTACGGAGCTGACATATCAACACTGGTGAGGATGATTGAGGAAGGTTTGCTTTAACCCTCCATACATCATGAAATATGGATACCCATAAAAACTACCGTTCGGTTGTATTTTCTGTTGACAAGTGTATGCCGCCGGACTTATATATGGGCCTACACTTTCTTTTCTTTGATTTTTCAAAGCCGCTCTTTTTTCGAGCCCACATTTACTGGTACCAATATTCCCTTATTGGTTAAAATGAGCCCAGTATCTTAAATCCAGCCAGCAAGCTGACGTACAAGAACAAGGTTGAAGTCCTCTGTTCTTACCGTGCAACCTTCACACGTTGCCCTCCACTCGCGTCAAATGGGAGCCTTCATTCAAGTCCATTTGTCCGCGTCATCACAAGTCATCAATTGACTTAAATCTTAGTATCCTATTCCACACTGGCCTTTCCACATTTTGCGGAGATGCCTTTTTTTGTATCCAATTCTCAGGTTGAAGCCCCTGTAATCCTGCCTTTGCAAAGCAGATTGGTATCAGAAGAAGGTTTGACTCGCTTAACAGGAAATGCCTTTTTGCGTTCATAGATACTTCACATAGAAAGCTCAGGTTGAAGCCCCTGTCCCTCGCTCCTGGCAAAGCGACTTTCACTTACCCGACCCGTTAACGCTCTCTTTTGCGTAATGGGTTTTTTTGTACCGTTTCGATCAGATCAATCGAAGAAATCTGACGAGACCATTTTTATCGACCCTGGCAACCCCACGGTCAGAAAGGAGCTGTCAAATGACAACTTCAATGCTCACCAAGATGTTCAGCAACACCATCTCCGAAGAAGAAATGGAATTCGCAGAGAACAAACTGGCCACCGCAGAGAACAAAGAACGTGCTCACAAGCCGCTCAAACGCTTCCCTCGCGCTGCCCTGTAGTCCTCGAACATCAACCTCAACTCCCTGACCCCGGCCAACACATCCGAGATCGCGCCAACAGGGACACCACAAAGTTCTCGGTCATGAAGATGGTAACCGTCTGCAGCAACACCGCAGATCAGACCCATCCGCAACGTCATCCGGTCACTCGAAGCAAACTGGAGACGCACCAATCCGCTGGGACAAACACTCATCCCTTGCGGATAGTCTTGTCTCAGCAACCACTACAAGGAGACAAGCCATGAAATCCACAACTATCGTAGGTCACATCACCATCAAAGGTAACCGTGTTCCTCTGTACAACGTTGCAGCACAGAAAACATCCATCATTGAAAAAGCTCTGAACGCACTTTCTGGCCTGAATCTGAAAACTGCTTCTGCTTTCGCTCTGCTGGCCACTTCCGTTGTTATCGCAGCCATGTACTCGAACATCGGCTAAGACCTACTCACACTAACCATTCACGACTCAAAAGGAGAAATACCGTGAAAAACACAACATCTAATGGCCCTTTCCACCGGAAGCCGACTCACACTGTACGTTGTAAAGGTGTCGACATTCCCTGCTTTGGCCCCCAGAAAACCCGTTCCTTCATGGACCAGGTTTCAGCAAAAGGGCTCCGCAGTGCTGGACTCGTTGTTATCTCCATCGCCGGCGCAATTCTGCTTGCATGGGTATCACTGGGCTAAACCAAATCACTCATTGAGCTCCATCACAGTATGCGAGCCAAAAGGAGAAGAAAAATGAGCACCGACAAACCCTTGGTATGTCTTTGCTGTAGAAGAACCTACACGATGCCTGCTTCCCTCGTCCCCCCCTCGGTCAAACCCTGGGACAACTACGGGATTTGCGAAGCATGTGACACCGTCGTAATCACTGGCCGCCTTCTTACCCGCGTCAACGAGATCAACCAGTTTATCGGTGATCAGTTCGACGTCCCAGAAACGGCTGAAATTTCGGAAGTTGCCAAGCCTGAGCCGAAGAATGCGCCCAAAGCTGCAAAGGTCAGAACCCCCAGGAAACCGAAACCGGCAGTTGCACCGCCTGTTAAAGAACTCCCGAAGGTCTTCACCCCAGCCGCCGAAGCCCAGCTCTCGCTGTTTGACATGATGGTAACGAAAATGGCTGACGCTCTGTTCTAAACACCGACTGCCACCTACCCATACCCCCGGGGAGATGAACACTACTCCCTACGGGATCATAGTGTCGTCTCCCCTCATCAACTCAATACGATCGGAGATAATAGCTATGAAACTCATCGAAAAACTCACCAACTTCATCCGCATCGGCTTTATCGCACTCAACACTGACACATCTCACCTCGGCGACCGCAGTACCTATGTTGGAGCCTCTGAGATGTCTTTTACCCAGTGTCCGCAGCAGATCATCAAGAACAAGCTTCTCCCGGTTGCCCCTGACTACAAATCAGCATTACGGTTTGTCAAAGGTCACGCCATGGAAGACAAGCTCGAAGATGCCCTGAAAGCCGCCGCAAACCAGTTCCTGAAAGCCAGCGACGTGGAATTCATTCGCGAGATTGAATACACCCACCCTGCATTGGCTCTCAAAGCTCACATTGACTTCCAGACTACTCCCGCTGAGTTGGCCAAGATTGTCGGTAAGGAAAACATCACCCCCGAGATCGAAGCCTGCCACGTCGTGTTCATGGAGGTCAAATCAACCACCCAGGCAGTGAGCGAAGACCAGATCCATTCACAGCTGGGTATCGCGCATTCTGCAGGAATCAAGGCCGTCAACTTCTGCATCGTCATAGATACAGCAAGCGGCGATATTGAAGTCAAGGGTCCTTACTTCCACAACAACAGTCGCTACCTCGATCTTGAGAACCGCGGCTCTTACCTGCTGAATTGTCTCGCTGGTCGTTTTCAAGCAAAGGCAATCCCAGGAATCAGTTGCTCATTCTGCCAGTACCGAGACGAATGCACCGCATTCCCCTGTCTTGAACTGCCGGAAGAAATAGCATTCAAGGTGATCCATTGCGACTACCTGACGAAAGAAATGAAGGCTCTTGATACCCAAAAGGACATCCTCGTTGATGAACTCAAGGAATTCTTCAAGGCCGACACAAAGGTCCAGGTCTGTGGATTGCTGGTCAACATGAAAAGCTATCTGCCGACATCATCCTACGACGGCCCAGCCCTTGCCGACGCCATCAAGTCCGCGAAAGTAGAACTTGAAGCCGTGGCATCGAAACTGACCGACTCAATAGGTGACGACATCTTTGCATTCTCAGGCGCTGTTGATATTTACAACGGCCTCAAGAAGACGATCGGTGAACTGGAAACCTCTCTCGAAACCTGCCTCAAATCAAAAGCCGGCTACACCAAGCTTGATATCCGAGGCGACAAAAAGGAACCCGTAAAAAAGGAACCTAAAGCCAAGAAGGAGAAAGCGACAAAAGCAGCAAAAGTCCTTCTTCTACCTGCCCCTGACGGAGACAACACACTCTCCTCCGGGGAATGCGCTGTCTCATAACTTTCAGTACGAAAGGAGATGGCCATGTCACAACTTTTTATCATTGAGACCTTCACGGAAGCAGTCAGCAGCCAGCAGTTGAAACGGGCCACTGAACTTGCTTCATCCATGAACGACTTTGCAAAGGGTGTCTGTCGTGAAATCTGGCTTCGCTGGGTTAATGACGACTGTCCTTTCTAGTCTCTTCCTCCACATAGGTTGAACCCGCCCTCACGCCGGGAGTTGTTTTTTGTTTCAAACACTCTCGCACACGGGGGGAGTGTTTTATCTAAAAATCGGAGGAATACCCAATGAAAAAACTCAATTACGCTGTGCTGCCTGCTCCCGGTCTTCTCAACATCGACCTTAAAGGAATGCAGACACCTTCAGCACGATTCATCAACGCCCTGGTATCGCTGTTCGTCATTCTGGACCCGATCATCAGGATCGTTGTCTACTTCGTTACGCTGGTCATCATCTTCTCAGTCATGTTCGGTTTTTTCGTCATGGCAGCCACCGTCAAAGAACCTTCGGTTCCAACGAAGTCAATCACAATAATAGAAGGAGGTATTTATGGCACAAGCACCGAATCAGCCAACTCTCAGCCTCCACGCATTTAATCGGGCAGTTCAGCGAGGCATCCCCATGGATCCCGAACTGATCAGCTACGCAACCAGATGCTCCGCCCTATTCACCATAAAGCCTCAGAAATTCAGCTTTGGTGGATACACAATTATCGGCGCACTCAACCATACGACTCGTGAGCCTCAAATACTCACCGTCTACAGAAAGGATACGAAATGAGCTTCAGACTTCGTACTAAAATATCCTATCCAGTGATCGCTCGCATTGCCGACGTTCACATCACGATTCTGTCCCGCGCAATCAACTTTTTCCTGGCCCCTGCCCGTTACTACGACTCGGTAGCAACATATATCGAGGTGAAGAACGAAAAGGACATGGAAACGGCAATTGCACTCGGCGCCAAGGCATTCCTTCAGACAACCCTGAACAATGTCAAACAGACCTACTATCAACCTGCGAACGTCCCTGTGTACCTGGCCTCCGAAATCGTCTCCGGTCCGGTAAATCGCCCCAAGATGTTGGTGATTGGTAAACAGCAGGACACATTTGCAGAAAGTCTCTTCACCTACTCAACCGACTCCCGTCAAGACAAGTATTTCGAGACGCACGGATTCAGTAGGGACATCTCCCAGTTCGACCACTTTACACCAGGCCCGGACGCGGAAGACAAAGATGACATCAACTCGTCACGGGGAAGCTACTCAAACGATTTCCCCTCCAAGATCAGTATGGTTCACAACTCAGACGGCTCCCCACAGTGTTTCGACATCGTGTGTTATGCCTCAGAGAACTGGTCTAACAGAAGCTGCTATTTCAGGGAAAATTTCGACTGGGCCGAAGACAAACTTCGTGTCGGCGGAATCATGATCCTGTCTGGCCATTACTACCAGCTGAAGAATTTGACCCGGGTTATCGTCAGTCGTTTTGAATCGGTTCAGATTTATTCACACAACAACAGTATCGGCATTTATGGCAGCGGCGAAATAGTAACCATCGTCGGCGTCAAGAAAGCAAAACGCTCACGCGATGATGCTTTTGCAGACATCCTGTTCAATGCCCTGACACCAGACAAGAGCAGCCACAGCCTCAAACAGACTGTGTCGGCCATCCCATACCACTCCGTATACCCTCCGGAATCAGTGACTATCATTGATGAGACCAGGCATTTCGATGACGACCACCTCATTGAGATGGAAGAAGTCGAAGGCATGCTGTCTCCCTCCGAACATTGTTACGGAATAGATACCTATTCTGTGCGTCAAAAGGTCGAAGGAATCCTGGAATGCAAAATGGCGATCGGTACCTCTTTTGGTTATCGAGTTGTCCTCAAGGGTTCTTCCATCCCCAAGATGCGCGAAGTATGTGCCGACCTGGAATACAAGATACGCTTCAAAGGTGAGAAATCACACGTCGTGCGTAACATCCAGGAAGAAGCACGCGACACCGAGCTGGCCACCAACCTTTCGCCTGTAATCATGACGAAAGAAGCGGAGTACCAGTACATGTCGCAATTTACTCACGAATCACCTCTGCGCCTGCACAGTGGCCTTCTTCAGAAGAAAACTGAACAGGACGAGCTGATTCTTCCCGTCCCGCCGAAAATCACGAACCTGACCAAACTCACGCAGCATCTTCGCGGAGTCGTTCAGGGACCTGACAATTACTGGCTGGCAACAAAGGGTACCGTCGAAACTGTCGAAACATCATGCTTCTCAGAGACAGACGATGGCGCGGTAACTTTCACAACAACCAAAAAACGGGTTAAACAGGTTGGCATTCTTCTCGACGGTCCCGACAAAGGCGCCATCATCGAAGTCGAAGCCGCTTAGACCCACACTAAAATCAAGGAGGAGCCAATGGCCCCCAAATACAACATCTCAAAAGTAAAGCAGATCTGCACATCGTTCAAAACCAGGCTGTCCTCATGGGGAAATGTCCTGTGCGATGGTTACCTGCTCGAAATCGATCCTTCCTGGTACAAACAGTGTGAGATCGCAAGACTGACCAAACCGGATTTCAACCCCGACACGATCGACAAGACGTACGATCTGTTGGCGATATCCCTTATTGGCCAGAAACACTCAATAGAGTCGGTTTTGAGAGCACAATCCACGATCGACGTATACCTGCAGACTCCCTCCAACCACGGAGAGCAGTCGAATTCAAAACCTTTCAGGAAGCATCAGTTCTTCTGTGTAGGCCCCCGCAAGGATGCCAAGCTGGAAACTGAATCTGAACACGTTGCGTCACACTCCGCTTCCCTGGTTCTCATCACCAAGGAAAAGGAACTGCCGCGTATGGACATCACTGTTACCGGAATGTCAGGAACAGCCGAAACCGGGTATCGACACGTTCTTACCCTCTCGGCCGGCACCCCTGATCTCCTCCAGAAAGCGATTTATCATCTGGAAAGTTTCGGGACTGTCAGCGACGTTCAAAAATTTGTCACTGGATCCTTGTATCGTCGGACCGTAGCAATCAACCCGAAGATCAAGGCCGAAAACCTCAATGGAGACAGCACAGAAGGTTACCTGATCGGCGAATCACTTGCCCAGGCTCGTGACCAGTTCTGGAATGTACTCAACAAACTCTCCGCACCCGTTCAACCAGAATGGGAAGACGAGCTGTGGAAACGCTTTACCGCCTCTGGATCTGCAAGACTCACAGGCGTTGACATCAACAAATGGAGAAAGGAGCACGACATCTCTGATGCCGAGTTTGCTCTCCTGCTGGACATGCAACCCTGGGTAGATGAACTGATTGGTCACAGGATGCACGGTTACAAGCTGCAGTTGAACAAGGATGCCATTCAGATCCTTCTCTCTGCTCTTGTTTACTGCGACATTCTGCCCAACGTCATACCCGCCACATCAAAAACCGATGTTGAGCCCGACGCTGAAGTACCCGCTGAAGCCCACATCACTCTACTGGCAGCCTAACCACTGACCAGACATATCGATCAACCGTAGGGAGCAAGACCAAAAATCCCTATGGGAGATTTGCGTCCTCTGCTCCCGATAACCTGTCAACGACAGAAAGGGGTAAGACGTGAAAACCAAAAACCACATCGCGCAGGAACTCATCCAGGAACTTTCAACACGGTTCCAGTTCTCTGACGCTAGCACCCTCAAATTCATGGTTGCCGGAATCATCGCCGAGCTTTACATCCTGCTCAAAGGCGGAACCGGCACTGGCAAATCGACCATCAGCAAGGCCATTGCGGAATTCTTCGGAAACGCCGCTTGCAACCTCTCTGCTGACAATGAAGGTAATCTCGTAGAAGGCGGCAACGGATACAGGGTACAGGGCACAATCGGGACACAGAGCGCATCCTTTTTAGGCGGCCTCGACGTTGCGAAAATGACCCAAGGCCTTCGTCAAGTCGTTTTCAGAAAGTTCTTGTCGTTCCCCATCAGATTCATAGATGAGGCTGGCCGTTTTAACCCCTACGTTTGGGCAGATCTTGCACAGGTATTAGCAGAGCAGGAAGTGACCATCGAAGGCGTTACAATGAGACTCCCCCGCCGCGGTGTTTTCCTCTTCACAATGAATCCACCGTCACCACGAGACCCGGCAAACATCGACCTGCCACCGTTTGCTTATTCCAGGATCGACATGAAGATCTCGCTTCCTGCTCCCTCGGTATCAGGCAATCGCAAAATCATCAGAAGGCAGGGTGTAAATCACAATCCCATGCCTCGCAACTACACTCCTGCTGACCTTCACTCCATCTGGGACGAAGTTAAGACCATCGAACTTGACCTGTCTGCTGAAATAGCACTGGCAGCAATGGTTCGTTCAACGTCTTACTGCGAAAAGGGTGGGATAGGTGCAGACAAGAACCAGGTGATTGAATCAGGTTCTTTCCCCTCCGCGTGCGGCAACTGTGATCACGCTAAAGGGAGTATGGTTTGCAGTCAGTCAACTCCGCTCGATTCACGCGTGATTGACTCCTGCATAGGACTTGCCCAGGCCCTCTGCTACATCGACGGCCGCACCACAGTCACCGAAAAAGACATCCTCGCCGCTATGCCTGCTGTTTCGGAACATCGGTTATTCTTCCCCAACACCCAGGTAGTCAACCGCGAGACCCACACCAAGGAGTTCGTCAACAAAATGTACGGAGCAGCTGCTATGTGCATTGAAATTGCCAAGAACCCCGCAAAAGTCACCAAAAAACGGCTCGAAGAAATTCGTGCACAGAAGAATCCGCTGGTCAACGAGATAATCGACGACTTTGAAGCGGACATCAAGGCAGCCGGCAAAGCAATCCGCATCAAGCTGGGCACCATGACTTCAGGTGAACTCAAATCCGCCAAGGAGACCCTCGATGCTGCCGACGCCAAACTGGTCGAGCAGATGATTTCTCTCCGCCAAAACGTCTCCTTCAAAGTAAAAGGCGAAATGGACGACCCTTTCATTCGCGAAATGCTCTGTTCCCCAGAAGGTGAACCGTTCATCCCTGATGACGAGAACTGGAATGGACTCATGGAAGATGGCCTCGCACTCAACTCAATGGAAGGCACCCGTATAACCTGCGAAACTGGCGGCATATTCAGCGTTGAATTCATATCGCCTGAAGAAGCCGACATATTCCGCACCAAGATGGCAGGACAGGACGTTGAACTACTCGACCCTTATGGCCCGATCCGCAAGGAACTGACCAAGGCCGACATTGTCAGCGCCCCAGCAACTCCCGCCGCCCCTACCAAACCCTTAGTCACTGGATTCACAGCTGACCAGGGCAAACTATTCTAAAGGAGAGACGTATGTCACTCGCTCAGATTTTTTCGGATGAACTGTGGAACTTTGGCTTGCCAACGCTCCGCTGCACCATCCTCAACGCACTCGCCTTCATCAAGGAAGTAGGTATGCCGACCATCGCTGCAGTAGGCCAAGGTAATGTTCTGTACAACAGTGACATGATCGAAGCCAGTGAGGATCCGGAAGAACTGTTTCTCCAGGCGACCAAGCATGAGTTCGGCCATCCGTATCTGCCTTACTCCGCACCCGGCACGTTCAGGAACAAGCTCGATGACGCCAAAGCCGTTTCAAAGCTCCTCGGAGACAAGAATATGCTCAGCGTTTGGGATCTCCTGAATATCTGCTATGACATGATTATCGACATTTTGTCTCACGACCGTGTCGACTACACCCCCGTCCCGGTACTCAAGGCGTTTGACCAGATTGATTCGTCCACGCCAACCAGTTATGTCGGCCAGTCGCTCATCGCCTTTCGCGAAGAGATGATGAATGACCGCTTCTCGGGACATGACATTGAAGAAATAGTAAGAGTCGCATGCAGAAAGATCGTCAAGATCGTGCGTGACCCTGCAACTGCTGAAGACCCCCGCAAACGCGTCCTCGACATCTGCCGCATCCTGATTGAACTGTACACCAGTCAACCAGATCAAGATGAGGACGATGGAGATGGTGATGGCGAGGGACAAGAAGGAGATGGAGAATCTGAAGGCGAACCCCAAGACGGTGAACCCAGCAATGGCAAATCGAAAAAGGGCAAGCAGAAAGGGGCCTCCAAATCCAAACCGAAGAAAGGAAAATCAGGAAAGTTGACCGAGGAGGAACTGCAGGAACTGGCCGAACGAATCAAGGAAGCTATTGAGGAGATGGGCCTGACCGAAGCAACCACCGTGGAAGACCAGTCTGACGACCCGACCGAAGCAAAAATCAAGGCAACTGACCTTTCCGACAAGGATGATCGCGACGCAGCAATAGCCGCTCTCAAACTATCGGAAGATGATGCCGCATTCGAGATGTTATGGAGTGCCGCAGAAGAAAGGGTCAGACTGCAGACACCTCTTTGTGGAGTAGGAGAAGGCACCGCTTTCCCCGCCGGATCAGTCCCTTGGGCCCCCGGTATGCCACTGAGAGACCTCAATGTCGAATCAACACTATTAGGTGGAGGTATTTTCATCCCGGGTGTCACATCGGTACAGGATTACATCGTACCCGGCCCCGGAATGCCAGTTGAAGGACGATTCCCACGAGTCGCCGTCTCCTGCGATGTCTCCGGATCACTACGAAGCAGATCCCCTATCCGCAACAGTTACAGCAACCTTGATCTGTGCCTTATGTCCATTTATGCCATGTTTCACGAGGCCAAAAGGAGAAGGGTACCGATTCTTGGAAGCTTGTTCGCGGATCGCAGCTACACTTCGAAAGAAGGGTGGTCAACCGATTATAAAAAAGTCGCGAGGGAACTGTTTAACAACCAGGATAGGCCAGGCGGAGGAAACTCATGCACTGGTTCAGACGGAAAAGTAGAGGAATTACTGAGGCCCGGTGACATGTTTATTTACATCACTGACTTCGAGCTCTGCGGATCCGAATCACTTGCAGCCAAACAACTCCAGCGGTTTGTACAGGAAGGTGTCAACATTGTGTTTATCGCGATGTTCCGTCACTGCGCTGAACTCGCCGGCATACCATTCGTGGAATGCAAAGAGTTGAAGGATCTGGAGAATGTAGCGCTGCACTCATTTCAATAGTCTCCCTCAGTTGAGGAGCACATAGGCCGCCATGTAGGAATCGTTCGTTTCGACGCACACACATTCCCACATGGGGGAATAGTGCGTCCTACCCAACAACTAAAAGGAGAACTGCCTTGAAAAAAATAGCTATGAATATGGTCGACTTCCTCACAAAGTACGGCCCCAGACTCGTTGCAGACATCCTCGATCGCTCGATTACTCTGCATACACCAGGCGACCCCACCGTCCCCCTCCCTCTCATCAGAACTCCTTTCGAGGCTCAGACTGATGCAATTGAAGGAATCGGCAAGGTTCTTGACCGCTCCCGCACATCTCTGTTGAATGGTGCAATGGGTGTTGGCAAGACTCTTATGGGCATCGCAATCGCCGTCCGGGAACACATCGTCTCCGGCCGCACAACCACCAACGTCATCGTAGAAGCACCTCCGACACTCATTGAAAAATGGGCGCGGGAAATCACGATCTCTGTATCCCAGGGTTTCGTTGAAATTCCACTGGAGAACGGCGCAACGATGAAAATCGAAGTTCCTTTCGGCTCCAAGGTCTTCAACTGCTCAGGTTCCGACGCGATCAGCAAATTCCAGGAAATGGAGTCAGGGAAACATACTGGCCTCTGCTTCTGGTTAATCGCTGATACAACCGTCCGTAGGCACTATCACACGGAACGTGTTGTTGGCACCGGTGGCGTAGTCAGACACGAGGAAATCGAGAAATTCGTCTCCAAGAGAGTTATCGATGCCGGCGGAGCTTCATGCAGGAACAGCGACGAAGCACACCTCGCCCGCTGTCCGAAATGCGGTAGCTTCTTCAAAATCAAAATGAGAGAAGGCCAGTACCGCTACCTCACCATTGCAGAACTCCAGAACAAACGCTGGATCCGTTGCACAGCCCCTCGTTTCAGCAACTGGGACCCAACGAATCCGCATCACGACTGGAGATCAACCCCACCCGCAGAGGACAAGCCCAGAACATGCGGCGAAATCTTCTACACAAACGTGCGGAATAACGAGGCCCCCAGGTCACGGTTCATGGAATCGTCACTTGTAACAGGCAAACTCGCCAATAACCGCCCCGCCGTTGTCATCGAATCCATAGAGGAAGAAGATGATGACCTGGTCAGCAAGCCCCACGCCATGTCTCACTGCGTATCGCTTGCCTACTACGCCAAAAAGAAGTGGAGAGACTCAAAGTTAGTCCACCTTCTGATGGTAGACGAAGCACATCGCGCCAAGAACGATGGTATCCACGGCGAAACGACCCGCTGGCTTGCAACAATGGCCCAGAAGGTTGTCTTCCTGACCGGTACCCTCACCGGTGGTTATGCCCGCGACCTGTTTTACCTGTTGTGGAGCATCAGCTATCGTGAACTCAAGGCCCGCGGTTACAGTTATTCTGACGTCGGACGATTCGAAGCAGCATACGGATCCCGTGAAGTCAAGGAACTGATCCGCAACGATGGCAAAGTAGCACGGACCCCTCGCAAGCTCCCCGGAATTTGCTCAGAGGTCTACACCGACTTCCTCGTCAGCAAGACTGTCTTCCTGGACATGTCCGACCTTTCCCTCCAACTCCCCCCCATGAACGAGTATCTCGAACTGGTGGAAATGAGTGAAGAGATGGAAGAACGCTACACGAAACTCGTCAAGAACTTCCGCGCTGAAATGGCCAAGGTTGCCCGTAAGGATTTCAAATCTCTTTCGGGAATCACATCCTGTGCCATCCACGTTTGGAACTCCTGGCTTGATCGTCTGCGCGCTGACAAGATCGCTGCCAAAATCGACAAAGGCGACGGCACCCACCACGAGATCGAAATCGAGATCGAGGACCTGGAGATTGCCGTAACTCCCAAAGAAGCCCGTATTATCGAACTCTGCCAGCAGAACAAGGAAGAGGGACGTAAAACGATGGTCTTCCTCACATACACCGGAGAACGCGACTGCGCCGAACGCCTCCTGACCCGTCTCGAAGCAAACGGTCTCAAAGCAGTCATCCTCCGACCCAAAGTAGCCGCCAGAAAACGTGAAGCTTGGATCATCAAGAACACGGCCGACTGCGACGTGCTTATTACCAACCCCGAACTGGTAAAAGAAGGTCTCGACCTGATCCAGTTCCCAACCATCATCGATGCGCAGCCGATCACCAACCTTTACACTCACCGTCAGGCAATGGCCCGTCCATATCGCCCCGGCCAGACAAAGGAAGTTCGACTGTACTACATCGGCTACCGCGCAACAGTGCAGGAACAGCTCATGGCTCTCATAGCATCCAAGCTGGACTCCGCGCTCCTTGCAGAAGGCGACGCATCCGACTCCGCCCTGTTCGAGATCAGCTACTCCCAGGACTCAGTTCTGAGAGAGATGGTCAAGGCAGTTATCGCAGGACAGGATGATCTCCTCGCCCTCACCAAACTCGGCAAAAGGCAGTCAACGGAACTGAAGTACGCTGTTGACGCACGAACCTTTGCCAAAAACGGTGGTTTCGTTGAAGACGTTGAGACAGTTGAATCTACGGAGATGACTGTTGAGACCGAAACAAAGGAGCTTGTCACCGTTTCAGAAAGTGGAGAAGTTAAGGTTGTCAGCTTCACGGTCACCCGTGTTGTCAAGATAGGGAAGAAGGTGCATTACGTGACCGACGTCCTGTCTGCTGATGACCTGGCCAGCAGCACCGAAACGATGCAGCTGTGCTTGTTTTAGGCAGTCGCATCACATTCCTGTGGGAGCAACATCACAATCCCACAAGGGATAATGGTGTCTGCTCCCTCAGTACAAACATTATCGGAGGAAATCATGTCACACGCACAATATCAGCGTCCACGCACGCTGCAGGGTGAAACGGTCAAGGAAGAAGTGCACTGCACCGATTCCTGTTTCCTCATCCTGAACAAAGAATCCAATGCAGTAAAAGAAGTTTTCTCCAAGATTGGTTCCGCCGGTTCCTGCGCTGCAGCTATCATGGATGCCCTCACAAAGGTCATCTCGATCGCTTTGTCGTACGGAGTCCCGGAACATGCCTTTTTCCTCGCACTTTGCGGTATTGGTTGTGGCAGTCAAAACTCCTGTGTAAGCGCCCTCGGTGCCTACCTGGAAAATCGTGAGCAGGAAGTCAAGCCCGCGAAAAAACCTGCCCTGGCTCTGACCCGCACCTACAACTGGAACACCGGTTGTGGAGATGTGCAAACAACCTGTTTTGGCAAACCAGGTGAACTGAACGACGTATTGGTAACCTTCGGCAAACCATCCACCTGTGCATCAGCAATAGCAACAGGACTGCAGAACGCAATTTCGGTTGCCCTGCGGTATGGAGTAGAGCCCCAGGCCATCGCCAATGCCCTGAACGGAATCACCTGTCCCAAGGCATCCGGAAAGGCAAAGCTCACAAAAGCAGATGCGGACGCAGGTAACATCCTCGGCCAGACAATGGTTGAAGTTATCCGGCCCAGCTGCATCACCGCAATCGCGCTGTCTATGATCGGCCACATCAATCCTGTCAGCGACGAAAACCAACCAATCCCCGTAGAGGAGGCCGAAAATGTCTAGGATACCCGACGACATCAAACAGCAGATCCTCGACTATGCCAATGCCAACATTGTGCAGATCATCGGGGGGTTCATCACACTGCACAAGAAGTCCGGAAGCAACTTCGGCGCTTGCTGCCCCTTCCATGGCGAGAAAACACCGTCCTTCAATGTCAACTCTGAAAAGGGATGGCGTTGTTTCGGTCAATGTCAGGAAGGTGGAGATACGACAAAGTTCATCATGAAACACGAGAACCTGTCGTTCCCTGCCGCCCTGGAATACCTTGCCAGACATGGAGGGATATCAATTCCTACCGGCGAGTCGAAAGAGGAGAAGGAACGCAAGGCAATGCTCAATGCAATGGCCAAAGCGACCACCTATTTCGCTGGACAACTCACCGCCAGTGCCAACGGTCCAAAGGCTTATGTTGAATCCCGCTTATCAGCAGAATTGATCAAGCAGTTCAGCATCGGTTACGCACCTTCAAACGGTCACGCCCTGGTTGATTTTCTGGCCAAGGAAAAGATCCCAATGGAGATCGCGGAACTTGCCGGCCTGATACGATCGGAACTCAAAGGCGACAGGAAGGTCTACAAAGACTACTTCTGGAACCGCATCATGTTCCCGATCCGCAACCCCATGGGTCAAACCATCGGATTCGCGGGAAGGACAATGGACAAAGATGGCAAGATGAAATACGTCAACACCCCGGAGACGCCTCTGTACAAGAAGTCGGCGACACTCTACGGGCTCGACCTCACTCTTGAATCCATCAAAAAAACGGGTGAAGCAATTGTCGTTGAAGGATACCTCGACTTCATCCAGATGTACGGAGCTGGTATTAGGAACGTCGTCGCCACTTGTGGAACGGCTTTTACCAAGGACCATGCTGCCTTCCTGAAGCGCTACTGCCGGAAGCTGAACCTGATGTTCGATGGGGATGCCGCTGGCGTTAAAGCTCTGCAAAAAGGCATCGTATTATCTGTTCGGGAAGAAATGTCGGCGCAAGTCTACATCCTTCCTGAAGGCGTAGATCCAGACGACTACTTCAAGGCTGGCGGAAAACTGGAGGACTTTACCGGTAACAAGGAGAAATCCAAGTCTGGTTTTGACTTCCTGCAACAGACCGGTGTTGAAATGTCACCTACCATGAGGCAGCTGCACCAGCGCGAACGCCTGGAGAAAACAGTTGTATTCATGGCCGAACGCATCCCCGCAGTGGCCCAGGAATTGAAGAGAATCCTGGCAATACGAGGCAACCTGACCGAACTCTTCGGCCCGGAGGCTTTACTGCAGATCGAGGAGTGCTTAAACCCAACAATTGGAGGTTCCACCCATGGCTAGTGCATGGATAGAGGATTTCACAAAAAACGGACCCACCTTCGGCGCTCGCACCATTCATGGTCACCGGGTACTGCCGAACGGGATATGGATTTTCAAATCTGTGTCCTACCCCGGGTTCCTTGACGCTATTGCCTGGCCTGAACTCAATTTTGAGATCGTGGAGACCGTCAAAGTCTACACAGGGGTCACAGGCATCAACAATCCACCGAACCTGAACGACGGCATCAAACTTCATCTCAAGGATTTTGACGGGGAAGAATGGTGGGCGCATTTCGACAATGAATTCGAGGCAGTTCAGTTTATCCGCTCGATGCCAAAGTCAGAGAGATCGCACCTCAAGATCGTCTACCAGGACTAACCACTAAACCTAAGTCGAAAGACTGAAAGGGGCATGAAAAATGTCAATCTCACCATTTCCAGCTCTCTTGAGCAGGATGAAATACATCAACCGTTGGGCCCTGATGAGAAACTCCCGCGTCGAGACCGTCCAGGAGCATTCGTTGGATGTTTCAATGATCGCTCACTGCCTGGCCACTATTCGCAATGTTTTCTTCGGCGGCACGCTCGATCCGAACCTTGCAGGCATGTATGGCGTATACCATGATGCTTCTGAGATTCTGACTGGCGACCTGCCCACACCAATCAAAAACTTCAACCCCATAATGAAACAGCAGTACAAGGAGGTTGAAAGACTGGCCCAGACCAAACTCCTCAGTATGCTCCCTCCTGAATTGGGCGATGCATACCGGCCCCTGTTTGACATCCCGGATGAGTATTACCAGGTTGTCAAAGCAGCTGATCGCATCTCTGCTCTTATCAAGTGCATGGATGAAATTTCAGACGGCAATCACAGGGAATTCAACAGACCCAGCGAGAGAATCAAAGATATCCTTCAGCACAGCAACCTGAAAGAAGTTCACTTCTTCCTGGAACACATGCTGCCTGGATATGGAATGTCTCTCGATGAGCTGTGCGAAGACGGAGACTGGCTCATTTAACAACTTACCCAACCAATCAACCGCAGGGCGGACCACCTCCCTGTCGGGATGCGTGCGTTCGCCCTTATAGGAGCTGACCATGCATCAGGAAAACTTGTTTGGTGAACCTGCAACAGCAATCACCAAAAAAATTACAATCCGCGAGATTCAGACCGTAATGAAGACCGTTGTCCTTCGGGAAGATGCGCCTTCATGGATTTCCAATAGATTTACAGCTCCTGCACAGATTTTTGAGATGTTTCGAGGTCTTAATAACGAAACGAAAGAACACTTCGTTACGTTACACTTGGACGGCAAAAATCGGATCGTATGTAAGGAAACTGTTTCAATTGGCAGTCTGAATCAGTGCATCGTGCATCCCCGGGAGGTATTCAAAAGCGCACTGCTTTCAAATGCAGCTGCGATTTTGTTAATTCACAACCACCCTTCAGGAGATGTCACCCCCAGTTCCGAAGACCTGGCAATAACCCGTAGGCTTAAAGAAGCTGGCGATTTGCTTGGAATCAAGGTCTTAGATCACGTCATCATCGGAGACACCGACTATAACTCTTTTGTCGAATCCGGCTTGATGTAACTCAATAACTCACCCTACCAGGGGCAATACCGCGCCCCTGTGGCCGTATTGCCCCTTTCTCTTGAAAGGAGACCAGTATGGCCACCACACAACCTCAGCTTGACCTGTTCGAGGATTTCATCGAACCTCCAAGCGTAGTTCAGGCACCAAAGCCGCTTTTGTCCGTTGTTAAGAGCGAGCCAAAGCCTGACACCTCATACAATGGGTACATCAACTCTGCCACCTACAGCGCCGCACTCACCCTTGAGAACGACCATCCGACTTGTGTTGAGTTCAAGAAGCTTTTTCTTGCCGGGCAACTGACAGCAAAGGCCATTGAACAACATTTCAAGAGACGGGGTATGACTCTGGATGAATGGACTGAAGGCGAAGTTGATTGGGAATGCTTCCGGGCCGACTTTGAAGAACAATTTCAAGCCGAGTTCGCAGAGCAAACGTATCCCACAAATGTGCTTGATGCTTTGAGCAAGTTGGTTATTGACGGCTTAATTGTCAGACTGACTATCCAGTTAGACCGCAAACTTTGGGTCGCTCTGGACCAGATACTCAACGTATTGGGCGGGCGTTGGAACAAAAAGGCAAAAGGTCACGTATTCGAGGAAGATCCCACGGATTTAATCGAGAACGTCATCTTGACCGGGAAAACGACCAAGCCTGAAAAACTTGGATACTTCCCGACACCCCAGGTTCTCGCTCGCAGTGTAGTAGAACTCGCCGAGATAGAGCAGGGGATGACCGTCTTTGAACCATCTGCAGGAATCGGGAATTTGTGTGACGAAATCGCCAGATTCACAGATCAATCAAACATATCGTGCAACGAGCTCCAGGAAAAGAACGTCAAAACTCTTTTCGAAAAGGGCTACCGGGTCACAGCAGGCGACTTCATGTCTATGTACCCTTGCGGCTCTTTTGACCGGGTGGTGATGAATCCTCCGTTCGAGAAGCAGCAGGACATAAAGCATGTGATGTTCGCATGTGACTTCCTCAAACCAGGCGGCCGGCTCGTTGCAATTATGTCAGCCTCTTTCACCTTCCGAAGTGACAAAAGAAGCATGGAATTCAGGGAATTCGTGGAGCAGTACGGTAGTTTTCACAAGAACCCCGAAGGCAGCTTCAAATCATCAGGTACGGGCGTCAACACGGTCACCGTGGTCATTGACATCCCTGCCGAGGAAGAACTGAAAGCAGCTTAAACCCACCCTACCTGGGGCAATACACCGCCCTTGTGGCCGTATTGCCTCTTTTCTCGAAAGGAGAAATTATGGCCTACCAAAAATGTACATGTGGCAACGACACATTCCGCGCGATCTCCCGTCCCGAATTATACATGTCTGGCGTAATGCTTAATCTCGACGGTGAAATTGACTACAAGAAGATAGAACCCTTCAGAACCTCCAGAACAACACAACCGGAGGAATGGGATCTGGTCTGCGAGAACTGCGAAGTGATTTATCATATCGTGGACGGCAAGCTGACCCCCGTAGAATGCGGCGTTACATCTAAAGACATCATCGTCAAAATTCATACCGGGAACGAATGGTACAACGATACTGCCGACTATCTGGTCGCCACGCTCGACGCACCTCTCATTGCCCGGATCAAAAAACTCGCCAAGGCCGCCCGCGATCTCAATGTTTACGAGATCTCGGAATTCAAGCACATCGGCGATTTTAAGTGTGTGGATTACGACACCGAAGACACAGACAATGGCAAGGAGATACTGAAGGACTTCGAGGGACGGATGGAATGCTGCTCCTTGGATGTTTCCCCTGATGATTTTTGCATGTCAGGTTTCTACAAGCATTCAGATATCCGTTGGGAAACTGAACCGGTATCGCTTGTTGATCTTGACTCTCCTGAGCCAATCGACGAAAGGGAAGTGGAAGTAGGCCCACAAAGCTAATTATCCACACTAACACGCGGAACTAACGGACAGAAAACATCCGTTTCCCCCCACAACCAACAGCCATAAGGAGGATACCCATGGCAATTAAATTACTCACCCTACTTCTCGAAGCCTGCGTTCAAGCCAGAGCAGCATTACCCGATGCCTGGTTTGCCGTAAACTGCAAAGTTCCGACCGAGGTCATAGATCTCTTGAACAAAGCAATAGCGGCAGCCGAAAAGGCAGGTTTCGCTTCAAGCAATCGGATCACCAGGCTGATCACCTCCTGGGATTACTTCCAGCACGGTGAGCATGTTCACTTCCTGAAGGAAGACTGGCGATCTGACGTTTCCAATGGGGACTCTCTGCTCGGATATCAGAAGTGGGTTGAACACAACTTGGAAAGCCTGTTGTATGACACGACCATTGACGATTCAGCGGACGTGTATATAGCCGGAATGACCGAATCAGGCCCGGTAGACGAAGAAGATGCAGCATTCTTTTCTGTCTACAGCCGCACACCGAGCCCAAACGAGCGTGTTGACGATATTTGCGATTTCAACACGAAGGCCCAGGCGATCGAATTTGCTGACGCCCTTACAACTCGATTTGGCAAAACATTCTACGGCAACATGTGCAGCGTTGAAAGCACCTCGTTGTCGAATGAATGCCCCATGAGAACCGAAAACGCCGTCAGCTGCCAGCATTGTGAAACTTGCACTGTTGAGCTCCCTGAAGGCGGTCCGGTACTCGCAATAATACTCGACGGTGGACTTGTTCAAGCCGTGGTTTCCGACAACCCGTCAGCATTTGCAGGCGTCAGAACGGTGATCATAGACTATGACACAGACTCCCTCGACCCAGAAGATGAGTGTTTTGGCATTGTTGTGCAGGAGGATGAAAGTATGACTCCCGCCTACATCCGCCTGGAAACCATCGAGCAGGCAACTATCGACCTGACCCAGCTCCAGGACTTTGTCACCGACAAGGCCTATGGATCCACCCAGCAGAGAATCGCCGCTTGCGGAGATTACCCCTGCAAAGGTTGCCCTGATGAAAACTCAGACGGCTCCCGCTGTGTCAACGACGAAAAATGCCTGGCCTGGCATTACTACAAAAGTGGAGGTGCCTGATGGGATATTTGAGCACTTCTCGAAGAAAAGGTATCAAAGAATCAAACTTTGATTTCTGTTACCGTGAGTTTTCCTGGTGTAAATCATCAGATAACTACGGGAAGGTGATCGCCTGCGCATCTTTTCTCACTGAGATTTACATCGCCTATGAAGTTCAGCGGCCGGGTGAAGAAAAGGTTGTAACAGCCCTGATCTGTAAGATCGATTGGGTTCCGAAACACAAGGAAGGACACACCTTCGGTTACAAGGAGATGTCTGAGGACTGCGGCCCGTGTCAAACACGTTGCCCAGAACGAATCCTCAAATTGCTCACACCGACAGAAAATAAATACGCACAGGACTGGCGCAATGAATGCTGGGAAAACATCAAAAAGGCGAAGGAACGTCCGCGTTTCAAGCCTGGCGACATAATCGAGTTCACGACGGCCATTGGTTTCACCAACGGCACGAAGTACACCCGGTTCAAGATCGAAAAGGTGCATCCTAAGCTCCGTCTGCTTCCGGAAGGTGAATACTGGTACGCGAGGCTCTCTTGGAAATTTATCAAGGAGCATCCGTATACAGTCAATCCGACCAAGCCGGCGCCCGTCACTCCCCCGAAGACTCTTCTGAGCAGTTCTGCTGTCCAGATGCCTCTTTGGTAACCACATCACTCACCCACGCGGGACAACCATTCCCGCAGGGGGTGGTTTGTCTTCCGCGGTAAACAATCTTACGGAGGATAAAAAGATGTGCCACAAAATCCATATCGCAAAAGTCAACGCACCATCCATCGGCGCTGCACTCGGTAAAGCCACCAAATTCATGAAGGTTCGTGATTCTGGTGACAACTTCCCGCATGCCCTCGGTGCTTTTTGCCCAACTACGAATGAGGAATCAGGCCGTACGCTCCCGACTCTGAACTACGCCCGTCTGACCGAGGACGAAGTAATCAGGTTCGCGCGATCTGCCCGTTTCTTCGATGTGTTCGGCGACATCCCCATCGAAGCCGCACACTGGAAAGCCCCGGCAAATCTGATTGAGGACTGTGACCATGAGTACCTCAAATGGCAGGCCAATAAAGAGCAGAACGAGCGTGAAGTGCTGAAGTTTGCATCTCGCGTGACTTCGAGCAAGGACGAGAAGTTTTACGCCGTGCCCATGCTCCAGATCTGGTTGCAAGCGATTGCCGAAGGTAACGACACACTCTCCGCAGACCACAAGCTCAACGACATGGTCGAATACGTTGCTGATAACATCCACGACTACCCATTCAGCTGGCAAGGTACTCTGTACTCGAACCGCTGCTGGGATTTCAAGGATTGGGACTGGGAGAAGAAACATCCTGCTGACCGGGTCTACTACGTGTTTTTTGACGTACACACCTGATCATCTCTGAACTATCGACCTCTCGGGGACGCAACACATCCCCGACGGGATATGTGCGTCTCCATTCCGCTGATTAAGAAAGGAGCTCCGCATGAAACCGATAGTCGTCAAAAAAACAATGAAGCAGACAGTCGAGCCCACCTGGTGTTCTCACTGCTGCTCCTCGGTCCTTGGTGGAGACAACGTCTACGTCATGAAGGCCGAAATCATCGGACAGCCCGGCCACATCCTCTGCACTGCAGAATGCGCCCACGCAGCCGTTGATTCAATCGCCGCCCACGGAGGTCTGACGCCATGCGTGTCCTGATCACCCCCGTCGGCCCGAAATTCCACTGGGCAGTATTACCGCCATGTGTCGCGCTGAACATGAAGTCGTTCGGCGAGGCTTCAACTCAACTTGATGCAGCAAAGGCCGCAGTTGCTTACGCAGGGTCCGCATGCCGCGTCAACGAAAGGGAATCAGCACCTTCTCTCCAGGAGGTGATGGCATGCCGGTAACTACCCCTTACTTTTCCGTCTGGCAACAGCAGGACGGAATATTCAGGTTCAGGCTTTCGAAAAAAGGCCCGTGCCATCCCAGGTACACCGGAACTGCCGAAACAGAGGAAGAAGCCGTCAAACTGGCTCGTGAATGCGTTCGAGGTTGCTTTTGCGCCGAAAACGCTGACCGGATCAGGAGCGGCAACCGCTTTCTCTACCACGGTAAGAAGAAGGAATACCCGGAACCAGACGACAATGGCCTCCTGCCGTTGTTCACTTGAGGTGACGCATGGATGCTTTTGCGTATCTCCTCCCAAATCTTCCGAAAGGAGATGATTTTATGTCTACCTTACCGACCATATTGACAGTTTTGTCACTGGCAGGTAATGTCCTCGTCGTAAAACAGGACTGGAGAGGACAATTTCTCTGGGTTTTTGCAAACATAGGCTGGATTTATGTGGATACAAAAGCCGGTCTGTACGAACAGAGCGTTCTCTTTGCTGTCTATACACTCCTTGCAATATGGGGAGTCCGGAAGTGGAAAAACACTAAACAGGCTAAGCCTGCACTCTAACAATTGGCATGATCTATCCCAACTGGGAGATCAGAGCCCAGAAGGGGACTATCATGAAAAAACTTTTCGTAACTATTCTTTTCCTTGCTGCAGTATTCACAAGCGGCTGTGCATCCACCAACATGAACACAATCAAGAGCAACCCTGAAGTCGGAAACGTCTTGAGGAAGCAGGCGAAGGTGGGCGTTGTTGGGTATCCGGCAGCTAGCCTGGAATTCTACAACATCAAGGCCGTAGAGGTAGAGAAACCCGCGGCAACCGACCCTAAGTCGATGCAGTCATTCCTTCGCGAGAAGATGATTGAATCGCTCATCATGGTCGATACAACGAATGTAAAGGAAAACGAAGGCGGTTCGACATCCAACAACAACGGGCAAATCTTCACTCAGGTTGCCATGAAAGTTGTTGTTGCTTCTTTGGGAGGGGTTAGCTCTGGTTCCAACGGAATCAAGTCATCATCAACCACAACTCCCGAACGAACCAAAAACACCATCACCTGTAAAGTTGCTGTTTACGGGACCGATGGTAACACCATGATGACAGACACTTCACAGGACGTCTTCTACAGCGACGCTCAGAAAAACGAGGATTACGCCGGTGTAGTTCTGATGAAGTCTCTTAATCTGTTCCGCATGAAGTAAGCTCCACAGTAAGTCCAACCTATTAAACGCAGGGTGCATCAACTCGACCCTGCAGGGTTGGTGCATGCTGTTTGGAGGTACTCATGACCCACAAAAACGACCTGAGAACCATCTCGGGTGACCAATTCCGCGACTTTGAAGTCGATATGTGCCCCGAAGGTGTTGCAATTACCCTCTTCGACGGCCATGTCTCCTTCCTTTCCGAGTTGCCGAACAACCTAGACCCCTCTGGTATAGGTTACTCCTTCATGTCCCTCACCAAAGAAGAAGCGGTTCTGCTCCATAGTTGTCTGGGCGAACTGCTTAATCCGAACTAACACCAATCCCGCCATCACCGTAAGGTGTGCCTTGGCGCCGGGAGTAGCAACACACTCCCGCGATGGGGGAGTTGTGTCTGGAGGATCCATGAAGAACACAGCGACGCTCAACGGAATCAAGTGTCTCGTGGCAGAAGGAAGGCGCATCAAGAAGGAAGACGCCCCCCCTGGCTACCCGTACTTTTACCACGGTCGTCATTCACCTAACGACATGTCCATCCCCGTCAGTATCGAAAGTTTCGTATACGTCAACTTTTGGGGATCGGTCTTCTCTTCGGAACCGCTTATCGAAGAAGGACTGAATTTTGTCAACATCAAGAGCATTGAGTACAAGGGGATCAGCCTCGACTCGATGCCCAATATCTGCCCCGATTGCGCAGGTTGTCTTGCTACAGGAAATGTGGTTGTTTCCGGCAATACGGTCTATGCCTCGGTAGAATGCGGATGCGGTTATAAGGGACGTGAGGAGTATTCGATGTCCAGTTATACTGCGTGGGCTGCAGATGCAGATTACGAGGGAGAAGAACCCGAAGGGTCTATCGTTTGTCCATGCTGCCTTGCGGCAGTCGTTTTGCCGGTCAAGGCGCAGATGGATTACGATTGTTTGGACCTGGAAGCAACTTGTTCCTTTTGTGGCGCTTCGGTAGAAGCCTCGATCAGCTGTAACTTCGAAGGCAACATCGCTTTGCCGATGCCCGCATAACATACAGTTTCAGGCTGGGGTATGACTCTTAAGCAACACCGAGAGCATATCCCGGCCTCTGACTGGCTTACTTCCTCCCACCTGCAAAGCAGGACTGAGTCACCAGCACCCACTGGTGGTTGAGTCCTGCTTTGCAGGCAAATAACCCCAAAGGGAGGAAGTAGCCATGTCAGTCAAAATCATCGTAGCAGGTCGTAACTACACCGTACCGTTCGAAGTCTTCGAAAAAATGCTCAACCGCGCAAAACTCGGTACTTGCATCGAAGTAGTTTCGATCGTGAACGGCGGTGCAGCATGAGAGCACTAATCACGGAACGTGGCCATCAGGTTTTCTGGGCAGTGCTCCCACCAGTTGCAGCGATTCCCCTGCCGTCCTTCGGGACGGCAACAAGCAGAGTTGCAGCAGAGCGCGCAGCCGATCAGTACATCACTTCGGCTGAACGTTCACACGGCTTCAATGACAAGGGGGTGTCGCATGTGCGCTAACATCATTGCTCCGGCCCGACATGTCTCACGAGCTGACCTTAAAGCATGCCTCGCATGCAAGAAAATCAGCTCCGCGCAGAAAAAACTAGGTGTGCCCCGTGACAAGCGTCACGAGTGCCACCGTTTTTTCCTTGTCGGTTCGGACGGACGTCTCCAGGTAACGCCTTATTAGGCGGCTAGCTGGAAAGGGTCAATTGACCGGAACTAGGGGGTATGCCATCTGCGGATGCATGCCCCCTTTTTTTGTTCAACATTGACAATATAGCATAAATGATGCTATATTATATACATAACAGGCGGCAATATTGGGGGTGCAACTATGGCATGGAAAGATCGGATTATATTGGCCTGGGTTCGACGTTCCGACCGGAATGGCGACAAGCACCATCCGTACAAAGCACACAGAATTTATTCGCGGCACAGCGGCATTATCGACAGCGCCCTGCTTGCCGGCAAACAGGGGAGGGCGTGACTATGAATACACCGACTAATCCACGAGACAGTCAAGGAGTTCTGTTCTCAGTCTGGAGGCGACCCCACGCAACCGCATCCGGTTCGGACCGCTTACGAGATAAACAACGGCCTGTGCGAAGACTTTGCAATGGCTGTGATCGAAAAGACGTGCGGGTATCACGGGGAAGAGGTCTCGGAATTGTGGTTTGAAAACCTGCAGACCGAAGATGAGGTTTATGACGCTGGCCAGCTCGCAGCGTGGGGGTACAAACTCCCTGACGGCGTCACCATTGATTCGTTGAACCGGGTCTGGCTGTCCCATTGTTTCATTGTCTACCAAGGCCGCTTCTTCGACGCAGAATGCCCCGAAGGGGTAGACACGCCTTTCTCCCTTCCTTTGGTGCTTAATGCGCTCAGAAAGGCTGGATTGTACCCCGTGGCCACTTCGTCAAAAGGTGAAGCATGACTCCCGGATCTGTGCCACTTGCAACCAGGATGATTCAACTCCCTTTATTTGACGATGCCCTTCCAGAAGTCGAGAGCACTCCCCAGAGTTCTATCGACCCTCATTCCTACGACCATGTGTTAGTAATGCTCAGCGGGGGCAAGTTCTGTTGCCTGCTTGCTCCACCTTTTCGAACTGGGCATCGATCGCTCGAAGATTGAATTGTGGCACCACATAATTGACGGCAGAGAGGGTTCGCACCTGATGGATTGGCCGGTGACGAATGATTATTGCCGGGCCGTTGCCGAAGCCTTCGGCCTGCCTCTCTTTGCAAGCTGGAAGAAAAATGGATTTGAAGGAGAAATGAATCGTCACAACTCATTAACCGCCCCAACGCTCTTTGAAACCCCTGATGGTCTCCGACAGTCTGGCGGCATTGCCGGCACGTTCTCCACGAGACGGATGTTCCCACAAACAGCCGCATCTCTGTCCGTTAGGTGGTGCTCGGCATACTTGAAGGTCGATGTCGGCTCAAAGGCCATCACCGGCCAGGAGCGCTTCATCGGGAAGAGAGTCCTTGTTGTCACCGGAGAACGAGCTGAGGAATCCGCCAGTCGCGCCTGTTACAAAACCGCTGAGAGTCATAAGACCTCCTCGAAAAAACGCCATGTAGACCATTGGCGGCCAGTCCATGCCTGGAAGGAAGTACAAGTCTGGTCGCTGTTAGAGAAATACCGAATTAATCCTCATCCATGTTACCGGCTAGGGTGGGGGAGGTGCAGCTGCTCGGCCTGTATCTTCGGCAGCAAGAACCAGTGGGCTTCGCTGGCTGCCATCTACCCGGAGCAGATTAAGAGGATCTCCGATTATGAACAGGAATTCGGGAAGACGATCAACCGCGATAAATCCGTACCCGAGATGATCGCCCTGGGGAAACCTTTTGAAGGGATGGACCCAGAAATAATCAGATCAGCTCTCTCTAGGACTTTCGACGAGCCGGTCATCATGGCACCAGGGACATGGAAGCTGCCCGCCGGGGCCTTCGGAGAGAATGCCGGTCCTACCTAGAAACCAATCCCTTCTGGCCTGAACATCCCGCCTTTCTGCTCTATTGACAATATAGCACATACAATGCTATATTATAAACAACACAAGCGGGAACGGAGGACACCATGATGCTGCAGAACCTTAAAGCGCTATTACCTGAAATCAAGGCTGCAAACGAAGTTTATGACGCGGAGTACCGAGCCGCGCTCGATGGCACCGCTATCGAATGCGAACCGCGCATCCAGGCAGCCGCCGCCACATTTAACGCCGTCCTCATGAAAGCTGTTGAGGCGCTCCACCAGGACACGGAACACACCAACAGCAGGGCGACCATTTTCCAAGCATTCGGGCAGGTAAATCACAATCACTACTACACCCTGTTCGGCCATACTCCGTATAAAGCCCTTGCCGAAGCTGTCGAGAACGACAGTATCAAAAATCTGTAGAGGAGCTACTTATGGGGCGTAAGGAGAGAAAACGGCACGAAGAGAATGGTCATGTGCGCCAATTGCTCGATGAATCCCGGACGCGTGAACTCACCGCCGAGGAGATCCAGGAAGTGCGGGCGAAATATACTGGCATCGGCGGATTGGTCTCTGGGGACTGGAGTAACGGTCAGTTCTTCACCCCACCGGAGGTGACTTCCTTCGTCATTGATCTACTCCAGATTCCGCCGGACTCTCGCGTACTGGAGCCGAGTTGCGGTGGTGGTGCCTTCGTAAGCGCGCTGCCTGAAGGCTGCCAGGTTGTCGGCATCGAGCAAATGCACGAGACGGCCAGAGTGGCGGCGCTGATCAATCCTCAAGCGATCGTCCACCAGGGCGACTCGCTGGAGATGCTCGAAGACCTGCGCGGCCGGTTTGATTATGCTGTGGGCAACCCACCGTTCGCGGATGTGAAGCACCGTGAAGAGTATCGTGGTTTCGAGATGGCCAAGAGTTCCCGCAGGGCGGAGTGGTATTTCCTGGAGTTGGCCATGGAATCGTTGGCTCCCGGGGGGGTAACCGCATTCGTGGTCCCCGATGGAATTCTGAGCAATGCCAAAGACCAGAAAAACAGAAAATGGATGATGGAGCGATATTGGCTCAGGGGCGTCATAAGTCTCCCGTCTGAAACTTTTGCCAAGACCGGTACCACAGTGAAGACCTCCGTAATCATCATCCAGAAACCGCTTGATGGGGTGGTGCTCAAAGGAGCGGACTATTCCATTTTCATGGCGGTCTGCGAGAAGATCGGGTGGGACAGCCGGGGCCGGGCCAATGTAAGCGATCTGCCGAAGGTCCTGGCAGCATGGCAGACCATGTACCCTCTCGGTATAGGCCCGCACACCCCCCTTGTCTTGACAGACCCGGAGACGCTGAACGATCTCATGTCGAAATGCACAGAGCAGGAGACCGTCGAGGATCCACAACAGAAAACCGTCCACGAATCAACCCTGCCGCCAGAAGAACCGGTGCAAACAAATGTCGTCGAAATGGAGACATATCGCGGCAAGAACCCCAAGAAGATAAAATCCTGCCCTCAGATGGCGTTCGATTTCGGCGAGGTGGCCAATGGGTAACCCGGCTAAAAACAAAATTGAAATAGACTACCGGGCAAACAAGATCGCATCCGAGAAACTCAGGCAGATGGGCATCAGTCCTAACCTCATGAACGTGCCCTGCGGCGCCAAGACGAGGATCAGCCCCGACCGCAGCACAGTATGGGTAACGGTAGCGATAGCCGTGCCGATGGAGGAAGTCCAGAACTTCACCGAGCCGTATTAATTTGCCATACATTGACAAGATAACAGAAACAATGCTATATTATAATCATAGTAGGCCACATGCAATAAACCTTTGATGGAGGGAAATATGGAAAAAATAAGTCTGTGTTACATGGAAGCGAAAGCGTTGCTTCCGGGGGTGACTGACAAACAACTGCAGGACCTCGTCGCTTCCGGCGAGATCGAGGCGACCAAACCCGGCAAGGGCGTGTCACTGGGCAATGCGATCTTCGATAACGATTCCGTCATTGACTATGCCATCAACAACGGTCTGTGGAACAACGGCGCCAGTCGATGATCTCCGACATTCTTCTCAGGAAATCATACAAGTACCTGACACTCGAACTTAGCGGCATCGAATTCACCAGAACGCTTGGAAGCCCCAGTAAAAAGTTACAGCGCCAAAGTCTTGGCCAAAGCCCCGAAACTGTCAAAGTTGTGCGTTTCGTTGTGGGAATGAAAGGCCATAACCACCATCCCAGCCTTTTTGAAGTATCGGCAAAGTTTTGTTCCCTGAAGGCCTATTCCGACTTCGAAACAAAAGACTCCCTGACCCTGGGCCGCAACAACCACGGAAGCTATCTCATGGAGATACCAGAGAGAGCTGCCAACATCAGGGTTGCAGAGAGGTTTTTGGAGTGGATGGACAAGATAATGGAGGGACGATCATGAACAACGAAAGAAAACATACGCCTGGCCCGTGGACGTACCGGCCAGCTCCCCACTGCGATATCGTGACCGGCTACAACAACCCCGACCCCTGGGCCGAAGAGACCAACGAAGGTCCGGTCAGAATCATAAGCACCTATGGCGCCATGGGGGGGAATGACTCTGCGGCAGACGCGACGCTCATGGCCGCGGCCCCGGATCTCCTTTCTGCCCTGGAGCAAGCACTCTTGTGCATGAAGTCCGGTGGGTCCGGCGAGATGCCCTGGTTTGGACCCGCTCAGGCCGCAATCAGGAAAGCTACAGGAGGGAACGCCGATGATCATTGAAAAAAGGCGTGAAGTGACGAAGTTGTCGAATACCGGAGAAACATCAGGAGACTGCGCGACCTTGCGTCTCTCAATTGGCGGCCTCGAACCGGACTTGATTGGCGAAAAGATCTGCATGTCTCCCTTGCCGCCGTTACTCGCGACCATCATCAAACGGAAAATGGCATTCCAGGCATGCTTCCAGAACGCCATGCGTGCCCTTGAGATCGTACCGACCGCAAAATACTGCCTGGGGTTCTGGCATGGCGCCTTCCCCATCGAACATGCCTGGATAAGGATTGCAGACCTCTATCATGACCCGAGCTACGAAACTCTGTTAGGCCCCCGGGGCATCGAATCCCATGTCTACTACCCCGTAGCCGAGCTGTCATACGAGGATGTGTGTGAGATTGACAGCGCTCTCCAGATCAATGGCCAGCATCACATCGGAGTGAACGATTATTTAAGATGGCGGTCCGGTGAAGGTTACCGGATGGCAGCATAGGAGGTACACCGTGTCAAAAAAAGAGGACAAAACATCATGCCCTGCCTGTGAGGACGTTCGAGCCAGCAAAGCCTCCTTTGTCAAGGAGGTCGACGAGACCATCCTGATCATCACCCAGAAGATGCTCTCGGGCTATGGGGCAAAACTGAAGAAGGATCATGTCGCTATCGCGTACGAAGAGAAGATTGAAGGCCAGAACTTCAAGCTCGGTTTGAACATCTTCGCATTTGGCGGCCTCTATTTCATCCAGGGTCTCCTTCACACTGGCATCGACGCTTCCTGCAAGTCCTGCCTTGCCAATTACCACGAACTCGTCAATGACCTCTACGCCGACCAGCTGGCCTTCTACGGCAAAGTGATTCTCACCGGGAATGAACTTGGGTACCAGCTGACCAACTATTATCCTTTTTCGACCGATCCTGAAACCGCCATGAGCACCTGGGAACACTTCATCCCAATCCTCTATCAGTCCGCGCGCAAAGACATGACGCGGTTTCTGACAGCTCTCAAACAGCTGCAGCAATTCACGAAAAAGAACGGGTGCACCGCTCGCAAGGCAGTGCCTCCCAGCAACGCCACCCACTAAGGAGGTGTCCGATGAAAGGTAAACACTCACCATCCGGAGACACGATAAAGATGCTTCGCCTTCTTAATGGTTTTTCTCAGCAGGCGCTCGCGGAGAAAGTTGGGACCTCACAGGGCCTGATCGCTGCCTGGGAAAACGCAAGGAACGCGCCCAGCACCGGCATAGTTTCAAACCTCGCAGACGCTCTGGACGTGACCCCTGGCGTAATCCTGGCCGGCGACCGTGGCCTGTCGGGTTATACCTGGATGGCGAACAGCATCGGTGAGCGCGCTCAACCTCACAAGATCCAGCGGGACTACCTGGCCCTTTTACCTGGATTCCTGAAAACTCACTTCTCTGCTGTGGTCACTGACACGCTCGATGATGGCAGCGACCTGTACGTCCTGGCGGCAAACAAGGGCGACGACTGCCTGCTGGCTTGCCGCGGCGGATTGAAAGACACCGTTCGGGCCTGCATAACCAGCGCGTTTGGTATGAACTCGGCGACGACTGGGTTGCGCAATGGTCTTAGACTGACGTCGTCCTTCCCTGCCAGACTCGCCGCTGCACATCCCGACTCCCTGTTGCAGATATCAGAAAAACAGGTTGCAAAACTGGCCATGCTGCAGGAAAGGGCGAAGACAACTGAGGTGTCCGCTGAAATCACTGGCCGGGACGTTGCGGAACTGATCTCTCTGAACACCGATATCCTTCACCAGCTTGAAACGGATCTGACCCTTGAAACGGTACCAGGTGCGGTGAAGTATCAGGTGCTACGCACAGAACTTCGCAAGACACTGACAAGGCTCAACGCTATTCCTGCAGGGTAAAAAGCGGTGCTGCGAGCGGAGAAACCGGCGAAATGACTCATACTGTCACAGTCTAGGCTTATTATCTGTTCAACAAAGATGATTACATAAAAATGTTGTATTGACAATATAGCATTTGAAATGCTATATTATATATAACAGTTCAGCCGCACATGTATCTAAACTAAAAAGTAAAAACACGGAGGTGGTACTTATGGCAAGTTTAAATAAGGTCCTACTTATTGGCAACGCGGGAAAAGATCCGGAAGTACGGTACACCCAGAGCGGTACAGCAGTCGCCAGTTTCTCGCTGGCCACGACCGAGAAGATCAAGGGCAAAGACGGAGAGTGGTCCGACAAGGTCGAATGGCATAACATAACTCTCTGGGGCAAGCTGGCCGAAATAGCCGGTGAGTACCTGACCAAGGGCAAGTCCGTCTACATCGAGGGTCGTCTGCAGACCAGGAAATGGCAGGACAAGAGCGGCAACGACCGCTACACCACCGAGATCGTCGGTGACAAGATGCAACTCCTGGGCGCGAAGGGTGACAAGGGCAGCGCCGGCAACACCACCAGCGGCGCCGGAGGTTCAGGACACGATGAACCCCCCTTCATGGATGACAACCAACCTCCGTTCTAGTCAATACTGAAAACATCAGCTTTTTAAAATAACGGGAGGGTGCAACACCCCTCCCGCCACTCAAAAGTAACACAGGAGGATCTATGCAAACTTCAGCTCTGGCAACTACCGACACCGCCTCTCGCGCCCTGGCTACTAAGGGGGCAACCGCACTCGACCTGATCGATGTAATGGAGGACCTGCTCAAGGTCGGCCGTTTCTTCGTCGAAAGTGGCATGATGCCTCCTGGCGTCAACACGGCGAGCAAAGCGGCCCTGATCATCTGGAAGGGTCACGAACTCGGCATTAAACCGCTGCAGGCCGTCACCGGGATCAATGTAATCCAGGGGCGCCCGTCGATCGCCCCGCAGCTGATGCTGAACAAGATCATCCAGTCCAAGGAAGCGGAGTTCTTCAAGTTCGTTGAAAGCACAAACGAGCGCTGTACGATCCATGCAAAGCGCAAAAACGGTCTGGAGATTATCGAGACCTTCAGCATGGAAGATGCCGGCCGGATCATGTCCAAAGAGGACAACAAGGTCATTCCGCTCTCCCAAAAGAGCAATTATCGCAACCAGCCTAAGATCATGCTGCGCTGGAGATGTGTTTCCGCAGTCGGCCGCATCATCTTCCCCGATGTGATCGAGGGCTGCCATACCCCTGATGAACTCGAAGACGAGCAGGTCCCGTTCGACGAGATCATCCCCGAACCCGCTGCTGAAGCGTCTTCACAGACAGAAACCGGAACGGTCGTTGACGCGGTGTATGAGACCAGCCAGGGTAGCCAGGCACAGGAGACCGGCAACGTTCAAACGACCACCGAACCGGCCGCCAAACAGGAAGCCGCCGCACCCGCCGCGGACTCCTCCACCGCTCCTGTAAAGCTCGTTTCTCCTGCACAGGCTAAAGCCCTGGTGAAGGCCATCAAGGAAAACGGCATCAATGAGGCCGAATTCCTGAAAAAGCACGACATCGCCGCGGTTGAATCCCTCCCGGCATCACTGTTCCAGGAGACGTTGAAAACATTCAACGCTTCCAAGGAAACAAACGCTCAGGCGGCACAGCAGGAAGCCTCCAAGGCCGCCGAAGAGAAGAAGTCGTCCACCATTACCGCAGAGCAGTTGAAAGAACTGCAGTCGATCATAGATAAACTCGGTCCTGGCTACGACACCAGCAAGCTCTTTGCTCACTTCAAGATCAAGACCCTGAACGAGCTCCCTGCCGACAATTACAATTTCGTCCACGAGACCCTGGCCAAGAAACTGGCGGCATAGAGCAGATGCAAATGTGAGGGGAAGGTCTTCGGATCTTCCCCTCAAGCGCGTCAAGACTACCGGGGGAGGTGCCCCATGAAAAAGAAAACGAATATCGAAGAGTGGGTATCAACCAACGGACTGGCCAACCCATCTCACCCTCTCACCGACGAGCAATGCAACCAGTTCAGGCGCATGCCGCTTTCGTTCAACGAGATGATTCGCTATATTTTTGCTGCTGGGTGCCGCCATGGTGTGGACCTCAGCGACGAGACACTGGATCAGGCGTTCAAAACGGTGACCGGCTCCCCCGATATCGCCGGCGGTGAAAAGACCGTCCTGGGAGAACACCGTAGACTGCTTGCTGAGAAGATTCCGGATGTGGTAAAGGGGTTGTACCCGAAATAGAAGAGTCTGTAATTGCCAGAAGCAAACAATCTGTCACGAAACGCAAGAGATAGGACGGTCCCAATGTCATTTAAGTACCAGATCCAATCGATAACAGATAACCACCACGTACTCTCAGTTGGCGCAGGGCCTGATGCCCATATATTTATGAATCGAGCTCTTCTTGACGCTTCTGAGGAACTTCTCTGGCAGGAAGTTGTCTGTATCAAGGGTTTCCCGGGCGTTACGCGAGTTGCTGTGACCCCCGACGCTCACGCATCAGGGAACGGTGTGCCGGTAGGTGTCGCTGTGGAAACTGACGGCACCTTGATATTCTGTGCCGCTGGATATGATATTTCCTGTGGTATGTGCGCCCTTGAGACTGATCTGACGGCTCAGGACGTAGCGGACAATGGAAAGGTGCGAGCCTGGATGAACGCCGTTACCTCCCGTGTCGCCCTGGGCGCTGGCAAGCACATGGCTCCGAAACAGAGAAACTTTTCAAGTAACAAATTTATGGACATTCTGGAGCATGGCGCCCACGCGATTATCTCACAGAAGTCTATTCTGGAACGACTGGAGAGGACACATCTGCCGGTTGATGCATCCTGTCTGCTGCAGATCGACAGGGCACAGCGCGGCTCCGGCCAGGTGGGGTCCCTCGGTGGAGGGAACCATTTTCTGGAATTGAACATCGACCAGTTTGGCAAAGTCTGGATAATCATCCATACTGGCTCCCGTGGTTACGGCCATGGCACTGCTGAATATTTCTTTGAGCAGGGCGCAGACCACCTCGGGCTTCCACGTAAAGACAAGGAGAAAAATTGGGCGGACGCCGATTCCCCGATTGGGAAAGCGTATCTCAACAGCATGAACTCCGCAGCCAACTTTGCGATAGGCAACCGTCTCAGCATTTATCTGGCCATCCAGGAGGCTACTGCCGAAGCGCTCGGCGGGAACGTAAAACTCCATTACGAGATTTCGCACAACCTTGTCCAGGTCGAGGAAGGTCGATTTGTTCACCGCAAAGGGGCGACTAGGGCTTTCCCTGCTGGGCATCCGTCTTTATCCGGTACCATTTGGGAGAAGACCGGGCACCCGATAATTATCCCTGGTTCCATGGGCACGTCTTCGGCCATCCTCTATGCCAACAACTCTGCGTCAGAGTCTATTTACTCGATCAACCACGGGTGCGGCAGGGTCATGGGCCGCAACCATGCCAAGCGTGAACTGGGATGCTTGCAGTCGGAAATCGACGCCGAGATGAATAACTTGGGGATACTGATCAACACAAGGACCACACCTCTTGATGAATGCGCGCATGTTTACAAATCAATTGATGAGGTCCTTGCTTCCGTAGAAGGTGCCGAACTGGCGAATGTGGCGGTTAAATTGCGCCCGCGAGCTGTGATCAAAGGAGCAGACTAGCGCGTTTGAAACGACAGAGCATAGTTGGGAGTATCTATGACGCTTGGACCCTCCGGCTTCTTGATTAGTCGGAACGCTGATTAAGAGTTTTTCCCACGGAGAGGGCAATGGATATATTCAGATTCGGAGCAGAAAAGGTTGGCAACACATCAAGAATCAAGAAGGGTTTGCTGTACCAGGATGGACGGGGCAAAGAGGCGCGAGTCCATGATTATTTTGACGGAATTGTTGTTCTGGGATGGCTGGACACTGGCAAACAGTCGCAATGCAATGAACAGCAATTTTGCAAGCGTTTCAGTCTGTACGGAAATGGCCATGAGGAGCCTGAAAGAGATGGATTCAACGGATCCAAGAACAACAAGCGCACAGGTACTGAGTAATGTATCAAATCCCATAATGACGGAGGACTTCGATGTCCAGACCCAATATGCTTAACCTCACCCAGGAGATGCGAAAGTCCTTTTTCAATTTCATAAAGAGATTCCCCAGATTCCTTGATGCCGCATGCATTACGATCGCCATACTCTTCAACCTGGCTCTCCTCTCATCCCTTAACCTTCTCGGTTCTGAGCTGGTGCCACCCCTCATGATTTCCCTGCTGTTCATGTTTCTCGCCACCGGCCGAAGGATCAACCTGGAAAAGGTCGCCAAGGAAATGCTGCGCGAGGGCGACGTTATTGCGTACGTGATGGGTGGGGACGAAGTCCAGTTTGGGTTCGTAAACCAGGCCGTCCTCCCGTTCGATGAAAAAACCCGATTGGGCCTTGACCCTGATCGGGAGTACATAACAGTCGCCGGGAAAGATGGTGAGATTCGTGTGTTGCCGGTGCGAAATGTAGCTCAGATGAAATAAGTGTGGGTCAAAAAATGAAGCTATTGACAAAATAGCTTTGATGATGCTATATTACATACACATAGCAAGCAGCTGATACGGATTTCCGGTCAGCTTTTTTTACAGCTTCTATTGACAATATAGCGGGGGTGCTTATGAAAATCGGACTGATCGATTACGACAGCAAAATTGTCAACCTGGCAATCATGAAGCTCTCCGCTTACTACAAAGAGCAGGGCCACCAGGTCGTGCTGAATCCATCCTCACCTGAAGGCCTCGACAAAACGTTCGTGTCGGTGCTGTTCGCCCAGAACAAGGACAAGGCGCTGGAACTGTTCTCGCAATACCCGGGTGTCGAATTCGGCGGTACCGGCTACTCCCTGAAAGTGGAGCTGCCGACGGAGATCGAGAGCATCCGGCCCGATTATGACCTGTACAAGGTATCGGACGTTTATGCCCGTATTTCCTCACGCATCTCCAAGAAGGAGAACGTGCTGGCCAAAGCAGAGGATATTGTAAACGCCGGTATTGGTTTTATCACCAGAGGATGTGTCAACAATGAAAAGGTCTGCCCGTGGTGTGTTGTGCCGATCAAGGAGGGCGCGATGAATCGGGTGGGATCGGTTTCCGACCTTATCAACCCTCGAAGCAACAAAGTGATCATCCTCGACAATTCTCTGCCGGCGCATCCGGACGCACTAGAAATATTCAAGGAGATCAAGGAAAGGAAACTGGTAATCGACATCACCCAGGGGATTGACGTCCGGAGACTAACACCCGCAATTTCGCAAGCGCTCTCGGAGGTCCGCCACTGGAGAAGCCTGCATTATTCATGGGACCGGCCGGACATGGAAAAAGCCGTTCTGAAGGGAATAGACATGCTCTCGCAGGTCGTCACGAAGTCGAAGCACATGTGTTACGTCCTTTGCGGGTTCAACACGACCTTCGAGGAAGACATGCACCGGGTACAGAAACTCAAGGAACTGGGGATCAGGCCCTACGTTATGAAGTACGCCCGCCCCGACGACACCTACGATAAGAGCGACGTGAAGACGAACTACGCTATCACACGTCTAAATCACTTTGCTCGCTGGGTCAACGCACCGAAAGCAATCTACAAAACCACCCTCTTCAGCGAATACGAAGGGTGGATCAATGCTCGCGCCAAACTGCCGGGCGCCTTCGGGGCCAGCCAGCAGGAACTGGTGTTCGCATGAAAGCGAACCGTCTGAGGGACTGGCGCATAGACATGCAGAAGTGCCTGCTGGAAGTGGAGCGGCATGAATTCAACTCAGTCGAGTCCCTGCCTTCGCCCCTGGTACAGCAGTTGGACAACCTGCAGCGCGATCTGCGCTTGATGCAGGGATTGAAGCCTTAACAGATAGACAGCTCGCGTATTTGAAAAGGAGTCAACCATGCCATTCGGGATACCAGATGACGTGTTCAGAGAGTTCCAGCACCTGTCGAACAGACTATCGCCTGAGAACCTGGCCGGAGACGGTGAGTTCTCCGAAGCGCAGATCGAAACCAACCTGAAAAACATCCACGACCGTTGGGAGGAGCTGGAGGTCATGTGCGGCCGGCAGGTGACTCAAACGTCCATCCAGATCATGATGAAGCAGGAGAAAGAAGCACTGACAGACGCAATCAAACTGGCTGCCAAAAGAGTCCGCAACCTCAGACGCGATGGCAAAGAGCACATGGGTGGGTTCGTGCTGGCAATCGACGATCTCTGCGAGGCCGTCAATAAATTCGACAACGCGGGGTATGTATGAGCGAAAAAGAGAAGGGTTCAGTCCTAAGCCTTGCCGAGTGGCGCCAGACCGTCCAAAAGAAGACAGCCAAGGATTGCGAGGACATCGGTGTCTTTGATTGTGAGCCCGAAGCTCCGGTCTACGTGTACGCCGGCGACGTGTATATCAACTTTGACGAGAAACTCGGTTACTGGCTGATCCTGGGCAACAGTCAGTACAGCGGGCCTCTTGGCGGCCTTGAAGAAATGCTTTACGAGTACGCAGTGGCCGAAGGTCTACTCTAATCATGAAAAGTCATCGTACTGAAAAACTCCGAAAGATGTTCAACACGTCTCAACCCATCGGTACTCAGATGCCGATCGTTTTCAGTAATAATCTTTCCTGGCACTCTCTCACGATCGGGTGCAGCCGGTGTAAAGAAGACATCCCGGACGAGTATTTGCGCGGGTCGGTTACAAGTCTGATCCCCTCGGTGGTCACTGTTGAGGGCGTTGCCTTTTGCCGGAAATGTCTTCTGCTCCACCACGTTCTCCATCGCTTCCGGGCAGATGGGTCGGTTGAGTTTATCAGGGGCGGAAAGTGGGTAAGAACCTGTTGCCAGGATGATGGATGGGCAAAGCGTCTGGTTAACAAGGCAAGGAAAATAGTGCGAAAGGCAAACCTCTTTTTGAACAAGGACCGCTGCTGATGAAACTCACCGACGAACAAAATTCAGTAGTTGACCATGAAGGTAACGGACTGGTGAGGGCTGTTGCTGGCTCGGGCAAGACCGAAGCTTTAAAGCATTTCTGTCTCCGCCGGGCCAAAGAACCTATCCTTTACCTGGTCTATAACAAGGCTATGCGCGAGGAGGCTGCCCGTAAATTCAAGAAGTCAGGCCTCACCAATGTAACCATAGAAACCACGCATTCGCTTGCCTACCGAAATTACGGTGTTCGTGCGCGGTATAGACTCCATGAGAAGGGTGGATACCGAGTTGTCGATCTGATCACCCGGCCGGAGATTGCCGGGAAGGTCAAGCCCGACGCACTCTTCGCCACCGCGCACCACGCCTTGGGTTTCCTTAATTACTATTGCAACAGCAATGTGACCAAGATGGAGGACTTAAACTACATCGAGACCATCAAGGATGCACAATCGAAGCAGTTCGCCGCGGCAAATCTCTCCACGATCCTGTCGACGGCATACGGCATGATGAAAGACATGTACCAGGGAACAATCCCGATCACACACGACGCATATCTGAAGCTGTACGCTCTCTCCGGTCCCACGCTCGAATATTCGTACATTCTCTGTGATGAGGCTCAAGATACGTCCGGCGTGTCGCTCGGCATCATCATGCAGCAGGAGTGGCCGAAAAAAATCCTAGTAGGCGACGATGGACAACAACTCTATTCGTTCAGGCATGCCATCAATAGTCTGGCCAAGGTCGATTACAAATCGTTCTCCCTGACGAACAGCTTCCGGTTTGACCAGCGGATCGCTGATCTGGCCATGAAGGCGCTCCGCCTTAAATCGATGCTGGCTCTCCCGGGTTGGGATGCCAAGGTTACCGGCCTCGGTGACGGTAAAGCGACCGGCATAAGGGCAGTGCTTGCACGTGGGAACCTCTCACTGATTGTCCAGGCGATCGACGACATGATTTATGGAACGGCCAGAAACCCGTGTTTCGAAGGTGGCTTCCATACTTATACTTATCTCGGTGAGGGCGGCTCTTTATTCGACATCCTCTATCTGTACCTTGGACAACACGCTCGCATCAGGGACGAACTCATCAAGTCATTCAACTGCTTTGAGGAACTTCTTGAGTACCAGGCCCTGACCAACGACCGGGAATTGATACTGATGTCACAGGTCGTAGTCAAATATGGCCCCGCCCTTTTCGATTATATTCGTATGCTGCGTGAAAGCCAGGTGCCGAAAGAGCGCGCCGATACACTTTATGCAAGTACCCACAAGTCGAAAGGACAAGAATATCCAACAGTCAGCCTGTGCGACGACTTTATCACCGCAGACAAGATAGCCACCATGCAGAAGAAGGCCGCGCAGCCGCCGGCAAAGGGCGAGAAACCGTTTGTGATCGATCCGCAACAGGTCAACGAGGAAATAAACTGTCTGTATGTGGCCATCACGAGGACTCAGTCAACCATCACCATGCCGTTCAGCATCGACGAAGTGCGACCTGACTGGAGGAGATAACAGATGATTTTTTCAATGGACGCCAAAAAACTGATTCATGGAAAGCTTTACGACTACCCGTCCGTCGAATTCACCGGCAAGACGATCCGCCAGATACTCGAAGATATCATCGGCCAGAGCATCGTTATCATTGTGGGGCAGGGGATGGAAGGCGCCGTCCATGTCTGCGGCGATGTTGAGATCGAGCGGATGTTCAGTGAAAAAGGGAAAAAAGGAGTCATGTCAGCCTGGGCGATTCTTTCGCTCTGGCATGATTCACCGATAATTGATATAGTCTGGCCGCCGATCCCCACGATGATCAGGGATGAGAAGACGTCGGCACCAGTGGTCAATGCATTCATAGCCCCTCTGCTGCACGATAACGAGCCGCTGGAGAGGAAGGAATCTGTTCGCGCACAAGTTGCTGAACCTTCCCTTTTTGACCAACCGGCCGAAGTAACGGCAGAACCCAAGCCAATCGAACCTTCTGCGGAGGATCTCTTCCAGGAGGGATACCGCGAGTTAAATGCCGGCCATCTGGATAAAGCGCTCGACCTCCTCAAGAAGTCGGTGACGCTCAAGCCAGAGTTTGCGAAAGCCTGGTCGGCCCTGGGGAATGCATTGGAAGAGGCAACAGAGGACGATGCCGCTTTGACTGCATACCGCCAGGCCCTCAAGTATGATACCGCCCAATGGCGGCCGATGTTCGCACTCGGCAGGATCCTTGTCAGGAAGAAACAACTTTCGGAAGCAATCGACCGACTGGAAGCCGCTTACAGAATGTCGAAGAAAGACCACAGTGTCAGGACACTGCTGGCCCAGGCTTACACTCAGGCCGGGCAAACGCAAAAAGCGGCAGAACTCATGGCTGCATAGTGAGACTCGTGAGGAGGACGTGAGATGAGTGTTGCAATCAAGCTCAAAAACAAGGCGTTTCGGGAGCTGTTTAAGGCCCTGGTGGGACAGGAGCCTGTAGAAGACGCCGAACTGTCAAAATTGCTCGACGTGATCAATATGGCCTTCCCCGGGGGGACAGATAAAGGGACCATGGCAATGTGCTTCGCCCTCCTTCGCTGCCAGCCTGACATATCTCTGGACGTCATGAGGGACACAGTGACTCTCCAGAAGAAGATGCTCCGCGAACTCTACAAGGACAACAGGAGAACTTGCGTCGCGTGCGGCCAGTACCAGCGAGTGGATATTGTAAATGATTCACCGCGCCGTCCGGCCACAGAGGACGAAGCTGCGCGACTCAAGCTTATAGCAAGTTTGCCGCGGAAGAAGAAGAAATCACCCAGGACGCAGGCTGTCTTGCTGGTCTTCAGGGACAAACTGGAAAAGGAATTCACTGTCGCGTCTCTCGAAAAGGACTTCCCGCACCTCAAAATCAACACGATTCGTGAAATCTTGAGAATCTTGAAGTTGGAGGGTGAACTGACCATGGTCGGTAAGGCCGGCGCTGAATGGCGTAAGACGAGCAAGTTCGGGGCCTCCGATGTATGGTCACTGCTTGATGAAAATAGCACTGTGAGGCTTTCCACAATCATCGACCGGCACCGCAAATCTGAAAAAAAACCAAAGAAAACAAAGAAAATCCCCGAAGAAAAATAGCGGGATAACCTGGCTTGCCAGGAACATCACAAACAAGGAGGATAACAGATGACTAAAGTAGAACTCGTTGCAAAGATCGCAGAAGATGCCGGCTTGACAAAGGTGCAGGCAGAGAAGGCTCTTAACAGCTTCATCGAGACCACAACCGCTGCCATCAAGGCCGGCGACAAGGTCACTCTTGTCGGTTTCGGAACATTCAGCGCGACATCTCGCGCTGCCCGCACCGGACGCAACCCGCAGACCGGCAAAGAGATCAAGATCGAAGCCAAGACAAACGGCAAATTCACACCCGGCAAGTCGCTGAAGGATCTGAACGCCAAACCGGTGAAGGCTGCCAAGAAGTAATCAGGTTACAAGGGTTATATCAAAAGCCGCTTCCAGTGATTGGAGGCGGCTTTTTCTGTCTCCTATTGACAATATAACACAGTAAATGCTATATTATATACATTGAAGTACACGGAGGTGCCTATGACAAACACTATCGAAACCAAGGAATTTGGTCGTTATCGCGTCCGTCTCGTCCTGCACCACCCGGTCGGGTATCGAGTGATGATCACCGACATAGAGAAGTGCGACCGCATCGTGGTCAAGATAGAAGCCCAGGATGGCGCCCGTTGCTTCGCCAGCGTGACACAGAAGACCATCGATACCCTCACGGCAATCGTTGAGGCCGGCGATGGGAGTGAAAAGGTCAAACACTCCTTTGCCCGGTCGATCAAGAACTACATCTACGGCACCATAGATATGATCTCTGAAAAAGTCTGGTTCAACCCGCACGCGGCAGAAACGACATGCTGATACTTGTCTCCGGGGCCACCCCTACAGTCAGGAAATACATCGGTCACCCGAACCTCGGCCAGCTTTTGACGCCTCACGATGGTGGTAAAAATCTACCGGGTCTGACCTTTGCGGCCGACAACGCTGCCTATAGCGATTGGGATGAAACCGCTTTCATCCGTATGCTTGACCGGCTGAAGGGGACGAATCCCCTGTTTGTGACTGCACCGGATTACGTCGGTTCGGCTCGCATAACCAGCGAGTTGTTCAACCAATGGGCTCCCGAGATAGAGAAGCGCAACCTCCCGATCGGTTACGTGCTGCAGGACGGTCAGGCCGCCTCGACGGTCCCCTGGGATTCGATAAACGCCATCTTCATTGGTGGAAGCACGGAGTTCAAATTTGACGATCACGTCCGTTACCTGATCAGCAGGGCTCAGAAGAAGGGCATCTGGGTTCACATGGGGAGAGTAAACACCCTGGGCCGTTTGCAGAAGGCTCTTGAGTTTGGCTGTGACTCGGTTGACGGCACCGGATTCTCGCGCTTCGCTGAACTGAAACTCTCACGGGCGCTTCGCTACCTGGAAACCGCTCAGTACGGTCTGGACTTCGACAGTTACAAATTTGCCGCCTAACGGAGGTGCTTATGGCTGGTCTATACGACAATGAACAACGAATCTATGTAGAACTACCTGAACTCGAACAAGGTGACTGGTTCCTCGACGAAGACAGGATACTGTACATATACCCGACCGACGGAGGCAACGAACACGCTCCGGATAACGAGATCAACGACGCGCTCCTATCACTCTACAGGCTCAAAAACGGCCCCTCTGACAAGGATCTTGAAATACTGGGGCTTACCCGTGTCCCGGCTGTCCTCAAACGATTCTCGCCAAGCCAGGGCTACTTCACGGCATAAATCAGGACCTGAGAAGATAATGAAGAACTTCGCACTCAAGAAAAGCCCATATATCCCCTGCCCGGTCGGGCGGCCGTTGTTCGATATCGGCCATCCAACCTGCAGGAGCTGCCCGATCGAGTGCAGGGAGCGCCACGGCAAGAAACCGGTGGAACCGAAAGAGCGCCAGAACATCTCTGTTCATGTCGACGGCAACAGGCTGATAACCACTCTGTATCTTGATTCACTCAATGCCTGGAACAACAAACCCAGGTACATCTACTCCAACATTCGTAATCGCTGGTCCAAGGTGCTTCACAACGCGGTCTACATCTGGGGCCGGCCAGAAGGTAAAAGAGTCTTGCTGGTGAGACGTCTGGTAAGGAACAAGCGATGCCTCATTCTCGACCGGGACAACCTCATCGGTTCACTGAAGCCGGTCAAGGACGTGCTCACTCGCTGCCAAGTGCTTATCGACGACAGCGACGAGTTTCTCGACTTCACAGTCGAGCAGGACGTAGACGCCGAAAACCCCCGTACCGAGATCATTCTTACATGAGGAGACCTGTATGAACACAAAACCTGACTCAGGAATCTCCTTTACGACACTTGACCGCATCGCAGCCGAACTGGCAGCTTTCCGCAAGGACGGGAACTCCCGCGACTCACTGGTGCTGTTTGACTCACGCGACCATGGTAACTACGGGGGCTACTACTCGGCCGAAACAACAGAAATGCTCCGCAAGCACGATCCCACAGGCCTGGCTGACGGCCTGTTGCTGAACGAGAAGATCGAGGCCACTATCAACGGGTCGAAAGTCCATCTCTCCAAGGTGTTGCGTGAGGATGGGTATATTGGCAAGCTCTCCAAAATCCTCGAACTCAAGCGGGATCTCATGGCCATGATCGCCGGCCCGATGTCCACCTTGACCGAGTACCTCAGCTCCTGCCTGCAGGGCATCAACCCCGACCTCCCGGCACCGACCTCCCGTGAAGTGGCTCTTTGCCTGCGGGACGCCATTTACTGCATCGACAAGGGCATGAACCTGCGCTGGCTGCAATGCGACAAAACGGAGATGCCGCCGCATCTGCCCATCTGCCCGGTCATCAACCAGTACCCGAACATCGTGGCATTCACTGACGAACTGCGGGCCTCTCTCCCGTTCGGGGCTCACCTGGCAAGGATCGGCCAGAGGTACACCGCCATCGGCCTGAAGCACATGGGAAGAATCGCCTTCATGTCCTCGCTGTCCATCAATGTGCATACCGGCGTGATGGAGGAGCAGCTGGTGGGCGGCAACAACATCACCGAGCCGCTGGACATAGACCACGCAGTCGCCAGGTACCCGCAGTGGGTCACAACGCAGCGGGGGAACTCAACCCGTTCCATAGGAGACGAGATCATTGTCACCGGCCGGGACACCCACACGATCGACCACATCTCGATGCTGCCGACCGACCGCCTGATCTGGCTGGCGATGGCCGTCGAGATGGCGAGCCAGCAGATGGCCTCCACCGTACCTGCTACGATCGCACTGGCCGAGTCGGTGACCCGGGCGCTGCCTGAACATTCATCGGCGAACCTCCCGATGGTCATCACCCCCAACTGGACAGCGGAGGACCTGACGGTCGAAGGTGTTTTCGATTCACTCGGGTTCATCGACTGGGAGCGCAGGTTCCTCGCCCCGGCACTGCAGGGCATGACGGTCAAACACTTCATGCCGGAAGGGCCGACGCAAGGCTTGATGCTCGACACCAGGGAACTGGTGGAGTGGCCGGCGCAGTTCGACAGCCGCTTCAGTTACAGTGACGCGACCAGGATCAAGGAGAACGGCGTCCAGCTCATCAGCGTATCGTCCTCATGGGTCGGCACCAAAGAGGAAATCGACAAGGCCCGGCGCACGATCTTTGCCCATAACCTCGCCGCCTTCCTGATGGGGTGGGGCAATCGCCGGTTTCTGGAGGAGTCCACCAGGATCAAGCCGTGGTTCGACAAGCATCTGACTGCGAACATCGCGGCCGCATTGCATCACCCTTGCGTGATAGCCCGCGACAAGGGGTTTTCGGTCTCCGGCGCCCTTCACCTCTACACCCAGAGCCCGAAACACAGGACGTACAACCCCCGCTGCTTCTTTGACAAGAGCGCGAAAAGCGCGGTCATCCAGGTGGCCCACATCTTCCCGCGGTCATCGACCGACCTGCTGGAGATACTCGGCTTGACGCGTGAAAGCCAGCTGCCGGACTTCCTGCGCTACTGGCGGCGAGACCTCGGCTGGACGACCGTGGAGAAGGGCAACCAGTACAACATTCATGACCGGTGGTGCTTCTCCAAGCATGCTTTCCGGCAAACTGGCAGGTGCAGGATACTTGAGGCGACCGTATGCCTCGGGATGGGTCATGCCCTTGAATCCAAAGACTGACACTACAAGGAGACTCTATGAAGAAAATGATCACTAAAGTAACAGTAACGGGCGCAGATGACAGCGTTTACCCTCACAAACTCTATGAATTGGCGGTTGAATTCCCTTTTGTGGAGTTCGGCATCCTGCTCTCCCGCAATGCGATGGGGAACACCCGGTTCCCTTCACGCGACTGGTTGGTTTCCCTTGTTGAATGTTGCGCCGGGAGGGGCATGAATTTCAGCGGTCACATCTGCGGGTCGTGGGTCAAAGATATCCTCATGGGCGCATGGCCGAAGAGGGACTTCCTCAATATCCACAGCGATTTCTTGTACCCGGACATGTTCCAGCGGTTCCAGATCAACACGCACGCCCGGGTGCACCAGACCAGTCTCGGGAGGCTGGCAGAGGTCGTGCGAGATCTGGGGACGAACGGGCAATCCATAATCTTCCAATACGATAATGTCAATACCGCTCTGATTGAACATTCTCACGCCGCCGGCTGCAAGAACATCTCCGCGCTGTTCGACATGTCCCATGGAGCGGGGATCCTGCCTGACGCTTGGCCCAAACCACTGCATGAGATCCCCTGCGGCTACGCGGGTGGTCTTTCGCCGGAAAATGTAACCGGCCAGTTGACAATCCTGGAGCAGGTCGTGGGGGACACCCCGATCTGGATCGATGCAGAAACCAGACTACGATCGTCCGATGACCTCAACTTCGATCTCGGGAAGGTACGTGCCTTCCTCGAAGCCGTCCGCCCCTGGGTGATCCAGCTGTAAACGAACGTGAAAAGCGACGTTCACCGTTGCTATATGAGGTTGGACTATGACCGAGAAAACTTTGCGCAGAAACGCTGGCCACCCGTGGGATGGCCGACCGGGATATGATGGCCTGGATGTCCTTGCCGACACACCTGCAGAACTCAAATTCTTCATCGAGACGGCCAAAAGGAAGCACTGGTGTGTCTGGATAGAAGGGACAGTTGGTGGCCGGCGCCCGAAAGGAAGGCCAGCCGCGTATCTCTACAAACCGCACCTGGCAAAAGCCCCGTGGACAGACAATATTTCCTTGCGGGGATGAAAGGAACACCATGATAAAACCGATCCCTTTGTTCAAACGCGGTGACAGGGTCCAGTACAAACATAACAGCGAACAGCGCCTGTTTCGGGTGACGTCCTCAAGGTGGTTAAACGAACACCAGGCCTGGTCGTACTGTCTTGCCGGCGTGAGCGGTCCTGAATTCGAGAACAACCTTAAAATGTGCAGTGATCTCGTTGTACCCTGACAGGAGGCTCCCCATGAGCTACCAATGTGTATATTCCGACGCCGGCCGATCGGGCAGCAAGCGTAAACGCCAAAAGAACGACTGTTCGGTCCGTGCTCTGGCATTGGCCCGGGGGATGCGGTATGACGAAGCCTATGACCTGCTGGCAGAGGCGGGACGCAGGTGCAGCAGCAGATTCGATTTCTCTGCATGGATCGATCGGCAACCCTTTGCCAGGAAGATATCGTTCCCTGCCGTCAAGGGACAACCCAGGATGAATCCGGTGGACTTCGCCAGGTTATTCCCCGAGGGTACCTTCATAGTAAAAGTGTCCAAGCATGTCCTCTTGTTCAGGGATGGGGTCGCTTTTGACGATTTCAAGGTAGGTGACGGTCGGTGTATTTACGCTGCCTGGGAAATAGACCAGGCGACCTCCGGTGTGGACCAAAAGGGTGGCAAGGCATGACAGAAGAAAAAAAGGAATTCGACTCAGAGCGGTCTGGATTCGGCACGCTGGAATGGTCCGAGCATTCTGAAAATGTCTGCAAAGGCTGTTCGCATCTGTGCCTTTACTGCTTCGCCGCCCACAATGCCGCTCGTTTCAAGTGGAGGCCAAGAGAGGAATGGGGCAGGGAGGAGTTGACCAAAAAGGCTCTGCGTACCTCGTACCCGAAGCGAACCGGCCAAATCATGTTCCCCACGACCCATGACATCACCCCGGGCACCCTCGAAGCCTCAACGAGGTTTCTCAAGTTGATGCTGGCTGCCGGCAACCAGGTGTTGATCGTCAGCAAGCCGCATCTCGAATGTGTTCAACACCTCTGTGCGGAACTTTCTGCTTTCCGAAACCAGATTATGTTCCGCTTCACTATCGGATCGATGGATTCGGGAGTGACCTCCTTTTGGGAACCTTGTGCGCCACTACCGGCCGAAAGACTCGAATCCCTGCAGCACGCTTACACATCCGGGTATCGGACATCGGTCTCATGCGAACCGCTCCTGGGCGGACTTGCAACAGCTCAAGCCATCCTTGCACATGTCCGCCCGTTTGTTACTGACTCCGTCTGGATTGGAAAAATGAACCGGATCCGCTCAAGAGTCGACATAAGCGACCCGGCCATTGAAAAGCAGGTGGCCGCAATCGAGTCAGAACAGACCGACGACAGGATCATAGCCATGCACGAACTGTTGAAGTCTGATCCGCTAATCTATTGGAAAGATAGCATAAAGAAGGTTGTCACCAAGGAGGCCTCGCTTGGACAAGAGAGAAAAGAAACAATTTGACGCAATCATGGTGCTTGCTGCATCAATACCGGCTGAGAAAAGCCTTCTGCGCGACCTCCATGTCAGGAACGTTGTAAGTTTGCTTGAGAGGGCAGATAAGGCCGAGTGGGATGACTTCCTCGCCCAGGCAAGCGATCCCGAACTGCTTCACTTCCTGTCGGAAGCGTCCTTGAGCGGACCGCTTTCGCTTGAGTATTACAAAATCTACATGACCTTATTCCGTTCCACATTCGCAGATATCGTGGATATCCCTGAAGACATCCGGCGGGACGGTGCTGCTCTTGACTCATACCACCTGAGTCTGTTATCAAGGTTGCGCCGATCTGTGAGAGCCGGGCAGACAAAAGCGCTTAGAGGAGTCTGTCAGTGACCCATAAATTTGCCATAACCAGATACACCGGAACCGATCGCCATGAACAGGGATGCGACTGCGGCCAGTGTGAACCCCTGACTGGACGCTGCTCCGTTGTTGGCATCTTCGCTGCCGAGGGCACCGATGATGAATCCATGGAAAATGCGGTCCTCTCCGACGATCCGGTCGAGCGAGTGTTCGCCAGTTCGCCTAATGCGGCCCGTGAAGCAGCCAAGGCCAGGCTGCTCGAACTTGGGTATGAGTTCCTGGGCGACATCTGATGACGCCTCTCTGCTTTTAACACCCGATTAATTCAGTCTTCCCGTCCACAGATGGCCACCCCGCCATCAGGGAAGATCTGCCGCCGCCAGGCTATACGGCAATGACGCAGGAATGAACGGCTGGAAACGCCTGGATCGCTGCCACGAAGCAACACACCCCCAACCGCCACCATCCCCCCAACCTACTCGAAACCCCTCCCTCTCTGTCTGGACACATCGCCATTTTTGCCGCGTAAGCAATATCGACCGGCCCTCGGGGGTTGCAGGGGTTGTAATGCCCTCGTTTTCCTTGTACCGCATTGACAACATAACGCAAAACATGCTATATTATAAACATCACAGAGAAGGACAGGAGCCTTTATGCCAAAAGCCGATAAGCTGACGATTCTATCTCACCAATTTTTAACAGAAGGCGAAAAGATTGTAGACCCATTCATAGTGGCCGCCCCGGTGCCCTATGTGGTGGACCTGGGAGGATACACAGCGGCGGAACGTGAACAGCACATCAGGAGTCTGCTTGCCAGCGTGCATTACCTTCGTGAGATCATCACAACCCTCGGCTATACCGAACAGGAAGCGTATGAAAAGGGGTTCAGTCTGAACAGGATCACCTGGGAAACTCTCTACTCCGAAGTCATAAACCGCCAGAACTTTGAACTCGGCAGGATCATGCGGGAAAAGTACGGCGAATTTTAACTCGAACACTCAAGGAGGTCGCCATGACCCAACTCTCATTGATCGACGAACCAGCACCGCTACAACCTGCCTCGACGCCAGCACCTCCCGCTAAAATCCATGTCGGTTCAGGTATGCAGACTTACCGGCGCAACGTCTGGAATTTTGCTGCACAAAAGAACCTTGCGGCTAACCCGGACCTGGCACAGAAGGTCGTCCTCAGTTTCATCCTGTCAGGCAAAGCGAGCCACATCAAGGATTATAAACTCACCCCATTTTACGAAAAAATTACAGAGGACAAGGTGGACTCTTCACCTTGCAACCGTGGAGATCGCCTGCCCCATATCTTCGCTGTCGTGGATTGCCTGGATAAGGCCGCCGAAACAAAACTCATCACGGCAATGGCTCTGGTCCTGATGCCGGATGTCGGCGAACCGGGAGTTAAAACGACGCTTCAATACCTCGGTATCGAACTGGCTGACTACTGGAAGATCGACTCGGAGTTCCTGGCGCTTCTCACCAAGGCGGAGATCGTGGCCATTGCAAAGGAGTTCGGCGTGGATCGCCACATGATCGGTTCGTTCTCCCGATTGTCCGTCGGGAAAAAGGACGAGTTTATCAAGGCCATCATCAATTCCGGTTTCGACTTCACTGGCAAAATCCCCGCTTTCATGCAATTCAACGACAACGAGTAAGGGAGGAGGGGATTATGGGTGACATGGGCGATGTTTTCAGGGCGATGCGGGCAGACAAACAGGAGCGCCACGCCGCCAACCGTATCGAACGTGCTGAAATCTTGAGAAAGGCAGACGTCCGATTTGAAACCCGCAACGATGGGGCGCACCTGATCGTAGAAGGGCAGGGCGGGAAGATAGACTTCTGGCCTGGAACCGGCAAATGGATTGCCAGAAACGGAAAAAACGGCAGGGGCATCAACTCCCTGTTGGCCGCAACAATAAGAGACGGATTATTTTTGTATTTCATTGACAAAATAGCACAATCAATGCTATATTATATATATAGCATGACGGAACAAAAAAACATTCGGAGGTGGCCTATGTTCTTTACTCAACTCGCAAAGCTGACCGCAACTTCACAGATCAAAATCCTGATGACAGGCGTAGCCGGTGGCAAGATCAACCTCATTATCGACCCCCGCCCCCTTGGCGATGCCAAGAACGCACCGCCGCTCGCTCCTATGACTTTCACTGCCACGCCCGAAGAGTTGGATGCCGAACTCCCTGCTCTATTGGCGAACTATGCCGACCGGACGATCTCGATGTTTGCACAGTTTGAGGCGCAGATGCTCGAAATCGAGCAGAACGCCGCCACCAAGGTTGCCGATAAGAAGGCCGAAGCTACCAAGAAAACCGCACCCGCCGCCCGCACAATCGCTACGAAGGCGGCAACAGTCAAACCCGCCAGCACTTCCGGTGAAGAAGAGGGCGATGATGAGGAAACGGGCGGGGAATCGGCCAATGAGCAGGTCGTGGAAAAGCCCGCCGTGAAAAGCGCCGCCGAACAGCAGACCAGTCTGCTGGAACTGTTCTAATGGCACCCTGTTCCCCACGATCAAATTTCAAGGAGGCCGACTATGGCTATAGAATCCGCAACACTCGCAAGGCAGTTCAAATTCGGAAGCATGGTGGTCAATGACCCCGACCCCTCCCTTTCCCCCCTCGCCGTGAGGGATTTGCTCTCCGGTGCTTATCCCGAAATTACGGCTTCCGAGGTTGACGAAGGAGTCGTAAAGAACGGCGCTCTGGTGTTTACCCTCAGCAAGCCTGTAGGTACTAAGGGATGAGCCGCCTGACCCTTTTCCGCGAGAGGTTGGAACGGGTCGTAGAGGGAACGGAAGTTGCGTTTGGTGGAGCAGTAAACGTAGAGGAGGTCAAACCATGTATATCGAACCTGCAAAAGTTCATACACAAGTCAGAAGCCGGAAAGCAAAACAGACGGTTCATACCGCCGTCGCACAGCCTGCCGCCGCTCCCCTGACCAGACCTTCGTTCGGACTCTCCCTGCCGAAGTTGCCCTCATCCATCCCTGCATCGCACACCGTCCAGGCAGGGGCGCTCGAATCATGCCTCGACCTGCTGACCTTCATTGACGCAGGTCTGGTCTTGGAAACCGACATACCGGAGGCGTGGAACTGCAACGACACGATTTTCCAGTCCGTCCTTGACCGCTTTACCGCAAAACACAGCGATGCTCTCTCAATTTTCGATATGAAGGTCATCTATTCCGAGAGTCTTGACGACCTTATCACCGACGAGGAAGTTGAGAAAAACGACCTTATCAAGATTTGCGGCGGCAACCCCGAGCAAAAAACCATCAACTTCGGCATCTACACGAACTCCTGGGAAGAAATATTCATCGGCAAGAAGATCGAGGAGTTGGAAAAGAAAATACCCGGCTTCGGGCGTACCGTCATCGGCCTTATTACGAGAGCTACTTATGAGAAGTCCATGTACTGCGTTACCCCTGCTGAAACCTACGGTATGTGCCAGATGAACTACTGGATGGGTGAGGAGGACGAAAGCTCTATCCTGGAAGAGATGATCGGTGAGATGGATGCAGAGGAATTCGAGGAACAGTCGCTGGATGTTTTTAAGAAAAGCGACCTGTACGCACACATGCCGGAATGGGCGGTTGAATACGGTACGCTAATGAGCATAGAGCAGATACAGGAGCTGACCACCCATAAGGATGAATTCGTCGCACAGGTTGCGTCTGCCCTGCTCCCGATCTCAGAGAAGGACAAAGATAAAGACCACCATTCAGTTGGCATCTCCATGAACCATGCTTCTCCGGCCCTGTTGATCCGTTGGAACGACCAGGACGCCACGACGCAGATTTATGACGATTATTACCGCTACATCTGCGAGTCGGATTGCACCAATGATATCCACCGCTTTTTCATCTCAAATAACGATCCTGAACAGCTCAAATCCCTGTTTGACGCCCTTGGCAACTACATCAATTACACCGCCTCGGTGGAGAAACTTCTCCGCTTGGTGATGGAGGTCTGATATGCCGATAACTTCTTCCGTACATTCCGCTTCTTCGGAAACAATGAAACTGACCAAGGCTATCTTGTTTTACCAAGGGTCACAGCAGGCTTATGCGACGGTCAACGAGGTCATCAACATGGAAGACGGCTCCCAGGCTCTCGGCGCTGGCATCCCCGCCACTATCGAGTCAGTCGGTGAACTGGCGGCACTCCTTGTGAACAATATCAAAATGGGTGGTTTCCTGCCCGAAACCGTCTTGAGCGTGACTCCCAACACGGTGACGTGGTGGTGCAAGCCTTACGTCCGGCAGATTTATTTCAACTGCGCCGACGAGAAAATCGGGAAGCGTACCGCAAAAGTTCCATGCCCAGGTCTGGTGTTCAGGGTAGGTGAAAAGGGTTGGTCGGTGTTCGCCGTCAAGGGCAACTCCCGACCGACACCCGAAACCAAACTGTATCAGGCTCCCTTCTTCAACGTGTGGAGCAACGGGTCTATCTGCACAGGGAACGTCCTCGTCCCCGATTCAGCCTCGCAGGAGAGCATTACCGAATGGGAACGGGCGTTTTTCATGTCTTATTTTTCTCATCCGAACGTCCACGCTCCTCAAAAACTCGTTCATAGCAAAAAAGGTTCATTCGGTTTCTGGAAGGATATGCTGGATGGGGTTCATAACACGTTTCCCGCCTCCGCACTCGTGGAGACGGGCGCTACCCTTCTTGAGTACCTTGAAGGCTCTCAGGAGGCCAGATGAATTCTCACGATATGTTCCTTCAACAGCAAGTCCCGACCGTCATGGTTCCGAAGCATGAATCGCTGGCTCCGCTTGTCGGCAACTGTCACAGGCTGCTCATCGCTTCAAATGGTGTGTTCCTTGAGGCCAGACGGAGTTGGATGCACGTTATCAAGCGTGTGGCCGGGTATGAGGTGCCACTTCCGATTCCCTACGGTGAGGTAGAGGAGGTTACTGAGCTGTTCATGGACTTCCCTCTGCACCTCGTCCGTGAATTTTTCTTTGACGCACTTGATAAGCATCCTAACGAGTGTTCCGGGTGGGTCATCCTCGACACGGAGACAGGGGCGTTCCGCTACCAGTTGCTTGAGGAGATAGTTGCTACTGGCGAATACCTTGAAGTCCACCGCCCGGTGCTGCCGGACAACGAGATTCTTGTAATTGATTTGCACAGCCACGGCTACCACCATGCCGGGTTCAGTGACCTTGATGATGCAGATGATTTTGGCGAATACAAGATTTCCGGTGTGATCGGTTCTCTTGGTGCCGCCCAGGACGAAAGTGCTTCCTTCAGGCTGTGCGTCGGTGGTCTGTATATCCCCCTCTCTTTCAATCCCGAACAACTCTTTAGCCGACACAACCTTTGACCGCCAACAACAGCAAATAAATACTACATCCAGCCCAGTGCAATATTGACAACATAACATAAATAATGCTATATTATAAGCACGTTGAACGCACCAGGGGGTGAACCATGAAACACATAGTCCAGCCAGGTCTTTTGACCAATAAATGCTCAGTCGTGCTGATCGGTTGCGGGGGAACGGGTTCACAAGTCCTCTCCGGCCTCGCCCGGCTTCACCTCTCCCTGGTTGCCCTTGGACACCCAGGCTTCGACCTTGAGGTTTACGACCCCGACACCGTGAGCGTCAGCAATGTTGGTCGTCAGTTGTTCGCACAGAGCGATGTCGGCCTGAACAAAGCCATCGTGCTGGTGAACAGGCTCAACATGTATTACGGGTTGGATTGGAAAGCTATCCCGACAAAGTTCGGGCCAGGGTCACGTCCGAACGAGAATATCTACATTTCCTGCGTTGATACCAAAGAGGGTCGCCGGGATATTCACAACTTCTTCGCACAAAGGGCCAATTACGGTTCAACTCCCTATTGGCTCGACTGTGGCAACCGCATGAAGGACGGCCAGGTCTGTATCGGCCAGCCGAAGTTCAGCAACACCCCGTCAAAAGGCAAGAATCATAACCCTATGCGTCTGCCTACAATCACGGAACTTTACCCCGAAATCATGGATGCTTCGATACCTGAACCAGAAGATATGCCTACCTGCTCACTGGCAGAAGCCCTTGAGAAGCAGGACTTGTTCATCTGCCAGACTGTCGCCACCCTTGCTTTACAGCTATTGTGGGGCTTGTTCAGGAATGGCGGCCTTGATTTCTCGGCGCAGTTCATCAACCTACAATCAGGTCGCGTCACGCCGCTGCCCTGTGACCCTGCCGCATGGAAACGGTTTGGGGTGAAGAGGTCTGCACCTGCCAAAAAACGTCTGCCGCGTGAGTAATCCCTTCGTCCCGAAACCACTTCGCTTCTTGAAATCAACAGCCGACAGGAGGGATCACCATGCTTATAAACTTCACACCCATAGCCAAACTCATGAAAGCCGCACGAGACGTAATCGCCACTTGGGAACGTGGCGACCTGGCCGGTTCGGTGCGCGACCTGGAGGCCGCTGTCAACGAGTGTCATGGTGTAATCGACCTGTCCGAGTCAAACCCCGACATCATTGAACAGGCCAGAGACATGTATGCAAACGACGAACTCCAGATCGACGATTCCCCCGTCCTTGCCCCTGCCGATGATGGGACATGGGTGTCTGCCTGGGTCTGGGTTCCGAAAGAAGACGGACAGCAAGCAGAAGCAGAAGACGAGTCTGTGGCGCTGACCGGCCTGACTCTGCTGGCCGCTATCATCGAAAAAATAGCCGACATCAAGACCAGTAATCTGATAAGAACATTTGCTCCTGCTTATTATCGGGAGCAGGGCGAGTCTTTTGAATACATTCCGCTGCCGGATGTGCCCGATCTGTCGCTTGTTGTCTCAACAGAAGCACTCAACACAGTTCTTGATGCGTATATGGCAGAAGCAAAGGCCCAATGGCCGGACGAGGACAAAGACATCTCAGACATCCTCGAATTCGGGAGAGGGGCCAAGTTCCACAACGAGCTTTACATGGGCGACCGGGCCGAAAGTTTCCTCAAACACTACCTTGCCCTGGTCGGGGAGAAGGATAACGGGCTTTTCGTAGATTCCTACGATCTCAACTGTGCTGTGTTTTATACTGACAGTCTGGAAGAGGCCAACGAGTTTGCCGGCCTCATCGCTCCGGCGACGGTCTTTGAGATAGACTCAAGCACCACTCCGCCCGCTGTTGTCGAAATGAATTCTTTCTGAGGTGATTGTCATGGGAACTCGACTGAACATAGTTCTTGCAAACGAAAACAGGGTCGCGGCGGTGTTGTTCTCGAACTCCTGCCACCCCGAAGTGGACGCCGAACTGATAGTCCGGACACACGCAGCGGCTGCGAAGGGCCTAACGGAACTTGCAACCTGGCTGCTCTCGAATACTTACCCCAGCACAGTTGGGCCGAACTGGAAGGATTACCCTGTGTTCTCTCTCGACGCCGAACCGGGAGACCACGAGAAGGTGTTGCTGGTCAGCCTGACAGTCCTTGGTTCGGAGACATCTCTCGTCGTTGAAGACCTTGGGGATATCGAGTTCGAGGCAAAGCTACACAAACCGGGAGGTGACCATGAATAGACATTCTCACGGCGCAAAAGATGGTGCGAAACTCTCCCCTTTTGTCTTCCTTGCCACGCTCTCTCCGCACGGAACTCGCGGTTCCTTCTTTGCGGTTGGCCAGGACGTTTACAAACGGGTGATCAGCGACCAGGCCGAACAATGGTTCAGACTCGATGTGGTCTGCGGGCCTCCGGTCTTCGGTAAGCAGGATCTGATCACCGGGTTCCAACTGCTGGAGCCTGAATACGTCGGTTCGCATTGGATCCCGGCCACAAGCGATGAAACGGCAATGGTCACCAAGCAGATACACGCAGGTGAAGCAGCAACCATTGACGGGTTTCTGGGGCCAGAATCATCGTACGAGTGGGAATGGGAAACGATCGGCAAGCCGTCCACAGCAAAAAACAACGTGTTCATTGCACTCACTCCGGACGGTCAGCATGTCTGGTTGAGGAAAACCAAGGGGTATAAGGGTAACAAGTCCCAATGGTTCGTCTCATTCCTGCACGATAAGGAATCGGCTCCGGTTGAGTATGGGGTTTCTGACTGGTGCGGTGCATTGCCGGCTACCACCGTCAAGGAGATTCAAAGGCAGGTGGAGGACAAATTCCGGTGGAGTGTTTCGGACTGTCAGCAAAAAATACAGGATGCAGACAGCGGCACTTTTTTCGGCCAGGACCGCTCCTGGGAGACGACCTCTCCTGACACGTTGGTCAAGGTTCTGATCTCTTTGTCGAAAGTCTCGCCACCGGCCCCGCTTTCGGCAATCGAAATGAGGCGCCTGCTTGAGTTGAACGGGCAGCGTAACCGAACAGGGCGCTTTGCTGAGGATCGGAGAGAAAACCTGAGTCTCGACCATCTGTATGCGGAGCTCTTTGTTCGCTACCTAGCCTTCGACGTGGCCAAAGAAGATAAAGAAGTCGTGGAGAGCATTAAAGAGAGCGGTTCAAACCCTGTTGACATGGACTTCTCCGGGATAAGACGACAAATGCTTGAAGCGGGGCGGGCCATGTACGCCCATCGTTTCAAACAAGACGAAAAACTGGCCGCATAGGGGTTCCCCCCTCTGCCAACCTGGAGGTGTTTGTGAAAAAGAACTTGATTGCATTGTTGGCCCTGTCGTTCTTGGCAATGTCTTTGCCGGCGCTGGCCGCGAACGAGGGAAATGAAAACGGCTACCATGCTGTGTGGCTGAACGGCAGTTACCTGCCTAAAGGGAAGGGCCATCCTGGTGGCGGCTTCGGCTTCCGGGGAGTGAACATCGGTGTTGAGGTCTCCTACATCGATTCGGGCGATTACGCCGGTGACGATATCAACGTGATCCCCCCTGGCACAGAGAGCTTCATGGGACCATCCGATTCACTCGGGAAAAAGAATATCGACGGCAGCCTTGGGGTCGACTTCATGCTTTTCCTGAACCCGTTGAAGGGCGTGTCCGTATTCGCGGAGGGAGGACTCTATTACCAAGAAACTCAACAGCTACAGCGGGCCCAGAATACCGGCAAACTTTGGTCAACCCATCATTCCTACAACGCTCTTGGCGGTGGTGGTGGCGGTATCATGGTGAAGATTCCGACCAGCGAGTTTCTAACGTTCAATGGAGTTTCCCTGCAAGCCGGTTACCACTCACTCAAGGGGATAACCGCCTCAATAGGTCTCACTTACTGACACGAGCCCCAGCCAGAGGCAACCAGGAGAACGATTGTGGCCACATCAACGAATACACAACCAGATAAGAAAGCCGGCGCCGCGTCAAAAGCCAAAACAGAATCACTGGGCCGTCTCAAGTCGTTCGGATTGAAGGAACCGTGGCAGGTGGCCCTGCTGTTGCCGTCTTCATGGGATGATCTCACAAGGGTTGTGGACCGCTATGACGCCGTGATCGAGAACGGCACTTCCTGTGTGTTTGTCGGGAAACTTGCCGGACCTCCCGAAACGAAGTTCGAGGCCGGTAAACCACCCCGCCTCACCGGCTATCTGCTTGACCCTGCGGGCCGGAAAGTGGGTTTCTCCGTGTTCGGTGACTCTCGCGAATTCAAGGATCAACTGAATGATGACCGCAACAAGGTCTACCTGTTCGGCCGGGTTGAAACCTACAACGAGCGGTACTGGATCAAAGGTCCCGAAATTGTCCAGGAGAAGTGGATCGGCAGGTTTAGACCGCGTTACCCAGGCAAAGCAGGGGTCATAAAACCGGAAACCGTCCGTGACAGGGTTATCCGAGAACTCCGCAAGGCCATTCCCATAGCCGCTGAATACCTGGCCAGCGAACTCAAATGCTTTGGCGATCCGAAAGCCTTGGCTGCGCTCGCGGGGCTCCCGGGTTGGCCGTTGGAAACGATCATCACCCAATCACATGTCCCGAAAACTCCTCAATTCGGCCAGAGCGCACAGCGCGCAATGGAACACCTCGCCTCGCTTGGCATTATGAAAGGGGCAAGAAACCAGCACGGCGCGAAACAGATAACTCCTCCACGGGTCGGTAACTGGAAGGCGCGAGCCGCCAGGATCCCGTTCAAGCTGACCGATGAACAGGACAACGCCATCCGGGACGCCTTGGCCGATATTACGTCCGATCAGATCATGCACCGCATGCTGGTTGGGGACGTAGGCACAGGCAAGACCGCTGTCTACGGAACGGTGGCGGCTGCAGTAGTCGATGGTGGCGGGACGGTGGCTGTTCTGCTCCCTAACGAAGGCCTCGCCGCCCAGGTCGCGCGAGAGTTCGGCAGCTGGTGGCCCGATCTGCACATCCAGATCGTTACCGGCAGCAGCAAGGAGACCAAGATATCCGCGCCCCTGGTGGTCGGCACAACAGCCCTGCTGTTCAGGGATATTGGGCATCCGACTCTTGCACTGGTCGACGAGCAACAAAAATTTGCCAGAAATCAGCGAGAGCAGCTCGTCGGCGCCGGCACCCACTTGTTGGAGGTCTCCGCAACATGCATCCCCCGTTCGGCCGCCCTGGTGCGGTACGGTATTGTGAAAGTCAGCAAACTCACTAAATCACACACCAAGAAAAACATCCACACGCGGATATGGCTGCCCGAGCATGGGCAGGAACTTGCGAAAAACATCCGGCAGACCATCGTGAACGGTGATCAGGTGCTGTACGTGTACCCGCTGCGAGAGACCGATGCGGAAGAGATGCCGGTAGAAGATGAAATGGTCGACACCGACCTCGACGGTGAGGTCATCAAGGATTCTAGTGAACCGGCCAAGAAGAAGCTCGAACTGAAGTCTGCAACCGACATGTTTGAAAAATGGCACAAAATCTATCCCGGGAAGGTGCGCCTGATCCACGGCCAGATGCCTGATGATGAAAAAACTGCAGCTTTGCGCGACATGCGTGAAGGCCGGGCAATGGTGCTCATCGCCACAACGGTCGTCGAAGTGGGAATAAACCTCCCCAAACTACGGAGGGTTGTCGTCTGTCATCCAGAGCGGCATGGACTCACCACGCTTCACCAGATCCGCGGCCGGGTCGCCCGCCTCGGCGGAGAGGGGTGGTGCGACCTGTACCTCCCCAACCCTGTCAAAGAAAACACCATGGCGCGCCTCAAGGTTCTCGAACAGACACAGGACGGTTTTAAGGTCGCGGAACATGACATGTGTCTTCGAGGGGTGGGCGATATCTCGCGCAATTCCTCAAAACAGTCCGGTGCCGATGAAACGTTTTTGTTCGGCCGGCCGGTGAGTATCGAGGCCTTGGATGCGGTGATGACTGTCCTGTCAGCACAGAAAATGGAATGACAGTAAGCAACCTCTCCTGTATATTACCGTTCGGTTGTATTTTCCTTGAAAAAGAGTAAGGAGACCCATGAAAGTTACCTACCCACCCATAAAGTGCAAAATTGACGGTAAAGACGGTGATTTGTTCCACGGTGTTGCATCAACATTACCTGGCAGCCCAAGGGTAACAATCAGTTCCAATGCTGTTTCTGAAGAGTGGAAGTGCGGGGACAATGTAATCTTCCGGGCAGAGTCGGAAGACGGTCTGCATTTCACCCCGATTTCAAGCAATCAGTATCTCAACTAGGAGCCCACATGAAATTACTAACCCTTATCTCTCTCTTTTTCGCTCTTAACACCTCGCTGGCTTTCGCGGGTCAAACCGCCTGCCCACAATTCTTCGTCAACGGGCAGGGTCCGGAATACCTGAACAACAAGGTCAGCGCCAAAACACGCGAGCTTTGCAATTCCGGATACGCGGTCGGGCATTCAGGCCAGACAAGAACAGCTCTCTGGGCAGCTGAAAGGATAACCAGGGAGCGTCTTGAAGCGGGCCGTGGTTTGCCTCGTGCAAATGACTTCCGTCCGGACGATCGCCTGCCGGCAAGCGAGCGGGCCGAACTAAGTGACTTCGCCCGTTCTGGCTTGGACCGGGGCCATCTGGTGAGTGCAGCCGATAGCGCATCTCCGCTGGAACAGCACGAATCCTTCCTCTTGAGTAATATGGTAGGGCAAGATCCGGATAACAATCGCCACCTTTTTGAAGGGACCGAGAGCGCTATAAGAAAGGAAGCAAAGCGTGTCGGGGAGTTGTTCGTTATCACTGGTCCGATGTTTTTGGGACAGGACATCAAAGCCCTCAAGGGCCGCGTGTTGATTCCAACGGCGCTTTACAAATGTCTTTATTACCCACGGGCGCAAAAAGGGGGGTGTTTCGTCGAGACCAACGGTCCAGGGATGGAATACAATGTGGCCAGCATCAGCGAGGTTGAAAAGGCGATCAACATCAACCTGTTCCCGGGGGTTTCTCAATCAGTAAAAGACACCGCAATTCAGTTGCCGACCCCGATACCGCATAGCAAACATGGCCGGTAAGTGTACCTAAAGGAGACGACACTTTACCTTTTGTGCAGTCTCTCCGCAAAAGAGTCAGAGTTAATTGACTAAAAGGATAATTTATGGGGTACATTCCTCCAACAATAGAAGAAGCAATGAGCCTGAAGCTCACATTGCTCTGGCACAGAAGACAGCGTAACCGATTCGCAATAGTGGTGGGAGGCGGGGTACTGCTCATGGCGGTGCTTTTGGTTATAGTGCTTTATTTCAAAATTATGCTCTGATGTATATTGTATAAAGGATTTATAGAACGTTAGAGGAGGACAAGATGACAATTGAACCTTTCCAAAACGAATCGCAAGCGGTCACCATCGGCGAGTTGAATATTGAGAACCGGCTGGATCGGGTGAGCATCTTCGGCAGTCTGGATATCACAAAAGACAAACCCGGTCTCGCCGCAGCACTGGAACTCAAGGGGCTGCTCGACTCCGTTGTTGAAGAACTTACGCATACCGATCTACCGGACGCTATTGAGGTTATCGCCCCGACCACCGTCAAAAACCCCTTCAAATGAGGCATAATATGAGTTTAACAGCACACTTTATAGGGGGAATATATGATTACCGCGACCTTTGACCTGTCGAAGGCGACTCCTGACGAAATCGACCAGGCGAGAGTGATGATTGACCAGGTCAGCAACAGTCTGCCGGTTGCATCACTGCAAATAAATATCGTCGAACCCGAAGTGGCCGACAACCTCGAACTTCCTTTCCTGAAGGCCGCATGAACCTGTTCGCCGACGCATACGCGGATCTTCCCGGGTATCCTGCCGTGTGGTCGCCCGAGCCGGTGCCACTTTATAGATATTGCCTTTGGAGAGTGTTCACCACCACACCACCCAAGCGGATAATGGCCTGTATTGGCTTAAACCCATCTACCGCTGATGAAACGACAGACGACCCCACTGTATACCGTGTTCAGAAGCGTGCGCGTTCGCTCGGATATGACGCTCTATGTATGCTGAATGCCTTCTCTTTGAGATCCACAGACCCGATGCTTATGAAGCGGGCAGTTGAACCCGTGGGGGACCAAAACGACGAGTGGTTAGTGCGCTGCGCTTCAATTTCGGACGTTGTGCTGGCAGCGTGGGGAGTGCATGGAGAGCACCAGGGCAGGGGTGAGGCTGTCAGGCGACTGATTCCGAACTTGATGTGCCTGGGTGTCACCAAGGATAATTACCCCCGGCACCCTCTGTACCTCAAAGACTCGACGCCTTTGATCCCTTACGACCACATAGTCGTTGACGGCAAAAAATAACCGTGCTTCAATTGATACCTACAAACAGCCCCTCATAAGGAAAACACATGGAATCGGTCTGCACTACGGCAGAAGAAGCAGTTGAATTAAGCACTCAAGACAACAAGGTGGTTCTTTGTGAAGATACGCCGGAGAACAGGGAATACCTGACCATCAAGTGCGGCGACTATATCGAAAACGGCAGCGTTGCTGAATTTTGGAGTACGGCAGCTGACGATGGTGTCGAGTGGCGTGTGATTATCAAGGCCGGACACCCCGGTGTGGGAGAGTGATATGACAAACAGGACTATCCAGGTCTTCGACGAAGGGGGACAAGATTCTTGTCAACACGAGCGACCCCACCGCTCTTGAAAACACCTTCGCAGCCGCTGTAGAAACCAGAAGCCGCCCGACAATGGAACACGAGCCGGCAAACAAGCCTTTGCCCTCTTCAAAACCCTCCTGAACTACCATTCACTTCTCCTGGGGTAGGCCACCTACCCCTACTTTTCTTCACCCCTCCATGCTTTGGCAGTCTTTTTAGTATCCATCTTTTTTTTCGAGTAGTTGACTTTATTTTTCAGTATCCAACTTTATTTTACACCCTTCAAAAAGACTCCATGTTTTCCTGTCTATCATTGACAAAATAACGTTAAATATGCTATATTATAAACATCAATAAGGAACAACTACGATCTTTTGGAGGTGCCTCATGGCGGAGATTCTGAAACAACTTGACCTACATTTTTTTGGTGGCGGCAGTGATAAGGTCTACCATATAGCCCTTGTTGCTGAAGACAACGGCACGTATTCTACTGCTTTCGCTTATGGCCGACGAAACAGCACGCTCAGTCAGGGGCATAAGGTTGTCAATACCTCCTCAGCACAGGCAGAGCAGGCATTTCGTAAACTTGCCAACGAGAAAATCGGCAAGGGATACGTTGAAAGCGAAGGCGTGAGTGGGTCTAATGTGTTCTCCTTCCTCGGCAAAGTATCAACTGCGCCTTCTTCCTCATCTGGTTTCATCCCCACACCTACCAAGTCAACTGTCGAGCTGGAGCGCACTGGTATTGCTGTGCAGCTGCTCAACGCGATCGACGAGACAGAACTCCAGCATTACCTCTCCAGTCCCTCTTACGGAGCGCAAGAGAAGAAGAACGGTGAGCGGCGTGCGGCGTGCCTGCGGGACGGAGATTATTTCACAAGTAACCGTAAAGGGTTCAAGGTGTCTTGCCCGGCTCCTGTGGCAGAGGCTCTCTCGAAAACGGGTTTTCCCTCAATGGTTGTGGATGGCGAACTGATCGGGGACATTTTTTTCGCTTTCGACCTTCTTTTTGCCGACGGCAAAGACTACACCGGTCTTCCCTTTTTTACGCGCTTCAAGAATCTCACAGCCCTTTTTACCCCGGCAGTCGGCAAGCACTTCGTTATAGTACCGCTCGTCCTTTCGTGCTTCGACAAGACAGCTTTGCTTGAGAGGCTTCGCAAGGAAGGCCGGGAAGGCATGGTATTCAAGGAGCTATCCGCCCCTGTGGTCCCAGGTAAACCCGCATCGGGTGGGTCACAGTTGAAGTATAAATTCGTAGAAGACTGCCAGGTAATCGTTTCCTCGATCAACACCAAGCGTTCCGTCGCCATCTGCGTCCTTGACGATAAAGGCCGCTCCATCGGCGTTGGGAACGTAACAATACCTCCTAACCACAATATTCCCAGCGTGGGGGACGTGGTGGCTGTGGAATACCTCTACTACTACGAGGGAGGAAGTCTGTACCAGCCGGTTTATGGTGGAGTCCGCACCGATCTCGACATCGAGGACTGCACCCTCGCGCAACTCAAGCGTGCGCCTCTGGATATGGCGGCGTAATGAAAAGGGAAGATTCAGCGATTCAAGACGAGATTATTTATGCTAAACAGGTGCAGGCCGAAACCGGATGCACCTGGACTGAGGCACTCAAGGTCAGCCACCGACGCATTGAACAAATACGCTTAACCGGATTGATATAAGGAGACACCTATGACACCTTCCGAACTGAAAGCCGAAATAACCCGTCTGAACGCACCATACCGTCAAGGCTCACCTCTCGTTACCGACGAGTTCTACGACGCTCTGGTGGACGAACTGGAGGCTCTGATGCCCATAGACGAGTTCGAGGCGTTCCTGCGGACGCTCACCGAGGAAACCGGCGACACGAAACACGACCGGATCGTCGGCAGCCTTCGCAAGTTCAAATATGGTGTTCTCGCGCCCCTGGAAAGATGGCTGAAACGCTACATCACCAACCGAATCCTTACACAGCCTAAGATTGATGGCTTAACTTTTATGGCTGTTTACCGGGAGGGCCGCCTTTATTCCGGCGCAACAAAAGGTGACGGAAATTCGGGCGAATCAATAACGGACAAGCTCATGTATATCCTTCCTCAGACGATCCCCTCTGAAAAGGCCATTGAGGTTCGTGGCGAGCTGACGCTAACCGGAGATGACCACATTGCTCTCGGCTTCAAGAACCGACGTAACGGAAGCGTGGGACTCATCCGCAGGGACGAGATCAACCCGGCCGAAATTGTCTGCTGCAAGGCGTTTGCATTTGAGTATCGTGAGATGGATTCCGAGGTAGGGCAAGGACTGGGCAGGGCAGAGCAGTTGGTTATGCTCGAATCACTGGGCTTCACGGTGGCACAGCACACGATGCTCGATGTCACCGGCATGGATGTGGAAACCCTCCAGGAACTGCTGGCCGACCATCTGGCCGAGTCCCGGAAGACTGCTCCGTTCAGCATGGATGGCCTGGTACTCTGTGCGCCGGAGACCCGGAGTGAAGATGCGTACCTTCCGGTTGAACTCGTGGCATGGAAAAAGCCATTACCGGCGGTCGCAACCCCCGTTCTCGACCTGGAGTGGTCAACATCTCGTGGCCAGCTCGTCAAGCCGGTCGTACTTCTCCAGTCGGTTGACATCGACGGTACGACCATCAGCAGGGTAACAGGTCACAACGCCCTCTACATCAAGAATAGCGGTATCGGTGTAGGTTCAACGGTCACAATCATCAAGGGTGGGGATGTCATACCGAAGCTCGAAGACGTTCCCGTAATGGTCGAGCCGACCTTGCCTACCGACTGCCCTTCCTGTGGTTCGCCTCTGGAGTGGAAAGGGGTGGATCTGGCCTGTACGGCTGAAATATGCAGTGCTGCAACCCTCAAGCGGGTCGCTCACTTCGTCAAGAATCGCGGTATCGAAGGGGCGAGCGAGACGAGTCTGGAAAACTGGGGCATCACAGATTTCGCAACCCTGCTGGCATGGACACCAGCCGAGGGATACAAGAGCCAACAGAGTTTCATGGATCAACTGACCGCCAGAGTGTTCCACGCCTCGCCGGTGGACATTTTCACCGCTATGGGATGCGTCGGTCTGGCCGACAAGAACATGGACAAGATAATCTCCTTCTGCGGCAGCCTGGATGCAGCCACCGCCTTGATGCACCTGACCGGCCTTGGAGATACCCCCCCGCTTCCTGCCGGGATCGGCATCAAGATGCTGAATAACGCCCGAAAGACCTGGATGGAGAACCTGTCCCTGCTGGCCAATATCGTCGTTGACGAACGCTACGTTGGCGCTCCGACCCTGCTGAACAAAGAGAAGTTGTCCGGCAGCCTGTCCGGCAAGTCGTTCCTGATTACCGGCACACTGTCGAGTCCCCGCAAGAGCATCGAGAGCCTGATCGTGGCGCATGGCGGCAAACTCGCATCGAGCGTTTCAAAGAATCTCGATTTCCTCATAGCGGGTGAGTCGGCTGGCAGCAAGTTGGATAAGGCCAGACAGTTGGGTGTTACCGTGATTGACGAGGCTACTTTGCACAGCATGATAGAGGCGTCAGCAACGGAACCAGAACCCCCGAAAGAACAGGTCGAGCCGACAACTTCAAACCCCGAACCAGTCTACAAACAGGTGTCATTATTCTAGTTCGTTATCTTGTTGACAAAATAGCAGATACAATGCTATATTATAAACATAACGAACGACACAATTCCATCGTCCAAAAGACAGAGAGGGGTACGACATGAAACTGAAAATCGACAAGGCAGAACTGGTTAAGGAAATCGAGAAGGTCATCGGCGCAACAGGCGAGGGGAGCAACATGCCTATCCTTCGCCACATCCTCCTGAAAGTTTCCGGCGATACGGCAACCATGTCTGCCACCGATCTGTCAGTTGAACTCACGACTGAATTTCCCGTTCTGGACGGAGAGGACGGTTTAATCGCTATCCCAGGCAAGAAGATGCACGAAATCGTCAAGGAGTTGCCCAACGGCGAAGTCAGCATCTCAACAACAGCCGGAAACTCCACCATCAATATCACCGCCGCAAAAGCCCGCTTTAACATCGCCGGTCTGGACGGCCAGGAATTCCCTGCCTTGAAGTCTCCTGAAACGGAGAAGATCGTTCCATTCGGGGCTGATGCCCTGGCCCTGTTCCTGAACCAGGTGAAGGCCAGCATTTGCTCTGATGAAACGAAAATAAACCTCTGCGGGGTGTATATTCACACGAAGGACGGCAATCTGTGCTTCGCCAGCACCAACGGACACCGCCTGTCGAGAGTCCAGCGCAAGAAAGATCTTCCCGAAGGTTTCATCTCCAAAAATGGCATCACGGTTCCCAAAAAGGGAGTCCTGGAAATCATCAAACTGGCCGATACGGTCAAGGGTGGCGGCAAGCTGTCTCTGGCAATCAAGGACAACTCTCTCCACGCTCAAACCGACTCCACCCGGCTTGCAGTTCGCCTGATGGACATGGACTTCCCTGATTACGAGAGGGTTATCCCTACCGAAGCCGGTCAGGTGGCAGTCATCGAGAAACAGGCGCTTACACAGGCTTTGAAGCGAATCAGCGTTGTCAATGACGGCAAAGATTGCCGCACCAAACTGATTTTCTCCGAAAACCTCATCAACGTATCCGCTACAAGTGCGGTGCTTGGCGACGGCACCGAGGAGTTCGCTATCCAGTACGCAGGCGGTCTGGTGGAGGTCAATATCAACGCCCGCTATACGCTCGATGCTATCGCCGCTCTCGACAAGGACGATGATGTCACCCTGACCATCCACGGCGAAAATAAGCCTGTGACCATCGGCAACAAAAACGGATTCCTCGCAGTCATCATGCCTATGCGGGCTTAAACGCCGATACTCTAACACCGGGGGCGGTAGCGGTCAATCCGTTCTCCGCCCTTTCCTTACCTGAGAAGGAGGCACGATGATAAACGACTGTTCACCTGCTCCCGCAGGAATAACGGGAAACCTCGCAGACTGTGTGACCATCAAAGATATGTCTGCCCAGGAAGCAGCGGTGGCGATCGCAAGTATGGCGGCGAAGCTCCCGAAGGCTCTCGGTATCGGTGTATGGGAAGGTACGATCGAGGGTAAAATCTCCGGTAACGTGTATGCCGGAAGTCATCTGGGGGTTTTCGATGCGAACACCCTTATCGCTCTTTTCGGCCCCCACGGCGATGCACTGTCCGAATGTACGGCTGCCCTGCTGGTCGCAACCATCAAGAACGCCGACAAGATTGCAAAAGCCCTTCAAAACATCCGGGTGGTCACTTCTGAGCAGACTGAAAAGTCTCCAGGTGTGACACCATGCCTGGACGCCTGCCCGACCTGTGGCGGGCATTTGGAGCGTACCAGGACAGACGTTCTCCTGGGTGTCGATCGGGAGCTGTTTGAATGTGAGGATTGCGGTGACGATGCGATCCGTGAACTGACTGTTGAAGACTCTCCGATCGAACGAGCCGTCAAGTGCATAGGTTGCGGCAGTATGATCCCGTTTTCTTCGGCCCATATCTTTCACCAGAGCGGTCCCACAGCCCATTTCATCGGTGACTGCTGCGTCAATGGATACCCGGAACGAGCATGAAACAGAAGGGGGAGTGCAATGTCTAGGAAGAAAGCCACTAAAACAGCGAACATCTGCGCAAATATGTACGAAGGTGAATTCCAGGTCAGCTTTGATTGCGTGGGAGTGGAAGTGTGCCGATTTGCGCTCTGCCCTGTCATGCCTCCCGATGGTAGCGAGGAATGCACTTACCGGGAGCACGGCTCTTGTCTATGCCCGCATGCAAAACATGCGGCTCTGGAAACTCTCAGAAATAGGCTCGTAAAAGAGTTGAAACAGTTAGAGGAAGATTGCGAGGGCTAAAGGGTATTCTGACCAACGCAGTATCTATCACGAATAAACGAAAGTGTAGGAGGATGCTATGCACCTTTCCAACCCAATAGAATCAGTGTCAGCGGCACTCTATGCGGCCTGTCTGCGCGATCTGCCGGAATACCATTACCAGGACCGCGACTGGCCAGCGTACAACGCTTTCAACAAGGGCCTTTCCAAAGATGAGAGGTCGAAACAATACCAGCAGGAGCGTGAAAGCGGCGTGATGGCGCGTCCGGTGATTGAAAAAAGCCGGCGCCCCGAGCCTTATGACGTCGAGGTGGTGATGTTCCCGCAGATGTGGGGGAGCACTGCCCTTGGATATGGCGGTATCGGCGGTCAGGCCATTACTGGTGCCTACACAGTGATCATAAGGAATTCGCTTGATGATTGTGCGGCTGTCTATTTCGGTGGGGCGGGGCGCCTAGCCTATATAGTCCGTGCATGCCGGACAAACACCGCGTTCCAGGAAGACATCGCCAAGCAGCGCCTGGTTTCAGTCAAGAACGCAGCGCTCAAGTACGGCACAATGGAAGTGGAGGGATAACCGATGGGGGAAGCGAAAAGAAAAGCTCTGGCCCGCGCCCGGTTGCTTGAGAAAGCTGACATTCCCCGCCTTTCAACAGCGCTTCGTAAGCTCGCTCGGCGGCCAGCGGGCACTTTGGGTCGGATTGTTACATCCATGCGGCACTCGCTCAGAAGATCCTTGCCGACCTGGGGGTGAATGCAACGCTTGTAGTCGGATATGCCGGTTGGCGTGTCGGCCCAGGTGACAGCGATGTGGTGCTTCATTTTCCAGCCCCGGGTATGGTTGTTCCCGAGAACGCGGCACCTTATCATGCCTGGCTGGAGATCGGTGACCAGATACTCGACCTCACGGTTTACCAGGTCCGGACAAAAGCTGCACATCTCGATCAACTGGATGGCGGCCGCACTACCGTCGATTGGTGCCCTGAGTACCTGATTGCCTCGAAGAAATCCGTGTCGCCCCTCCGTGATGTGGTTCAGAAGCAGGCAGGGTTATTTTATTACGAACGGGTGCCGGCAATCGAGAGCCGGATCATTCGGACTGCCCCCGTTCTTGACCCGGATGATGTAAGGGCCGCCTGGATGTTGTACCAGAATCCTTCATGCGAGGTCTTTGGGCCGAATAACCGCTTAAATAGTTGACCTCTTAAAACTGTTGACCAGCATACATAAATTGATATTATATGCTTCAATCCGCCAGTCAAAATAGCTTGACGATATTATTATATTTTACAGAAAGACAAATCTCGAACGGACTAAATTATCATGACTGAAGTTGCCCACTGTACGACTTATCGAAAAAATTATACTCCTTTTGACTACATTGTAGAAAGCACGGAGTTATGCTTCGAACTAGAAGAAGATGTTACAATAGTAACATCTAGATTGACACTACGTGCAAATTACGACTTATCTCAGAAACCTAGAACTCTTGTTTTGAACGGACAGCACTTTCTCCTTCGTGAACTTTTAGTTGATGGAGTCAGGTTGGCCTCAGACCGCTACACAGTCACTCAAGAGCTCTTGACTCTCCATAAGGTACCTCCGGCTTTTACCCTTGAGATAATAACCGAACTGAACCCAAAGAATAACACGTTTCTGGAAGGGCTTTATTGCTCAGCTGGAATGTTCTGCACACAGTGTGAGGCGGAGGGCTTTCGTTCCATTACCTACTACCCTGACCGCCCTGATGTGCTCACGGTCTTCACCACAACCATTATTGCCGATAGGGAACGCTATCCGGTTCTCCTGTCCAACGGCAACCTACTTGACCAAGGTGAATTGCCGAACGGTCGCCATTTTGCCAAATGGCATGACCCGTTCAAGAAACCAAGTTATCTTTTTGCGTTGGTTGCTGGGGATCTCGTTAATATCGAGGATCATTACATCACCAGTTCTGGAAGAAAAATAGCCTTACATATCTATGTGCACGAGCAGAACAGTAACAAGTGTGGTCATGCCATGCTTTCACTAAAAAAAGCAATGCAATGGGACGAGGAGACTTACGGCAGGGAATACGACCTCGACTGTTATATGATCGTGGCTGTAGATGATTTCAATATGGGGGCCATGGAAAACAAAGGTCTTAACATTTTCAATTCACGCTATGTCCTTGCCAGTCCTGAAACTGCCACTGACAACGATTACCAAGCGATCGAAGCGGTTGTCGGCCATGAATATTTACACAATTGGAGCGGCAATCGGGTGACCTGCCGGGACTGGTTCCAATTATCCTTGAAAGAAGGACTCACCATCTTCCGTGATCAGGAGTTTTCTGCCGACATGGAATCCCGTGGTGTGAAGAGAATTGCGGACGTCAACTTCCTGCGAACAATCCAATTTGCTGAAGACGCCGGCCCAATGGCCCATCCAGTCAGACCGGACTCCTACATCGAGATCAATAACTTTTACACAGCGACTGTCTACAATAAGGGTTCCGAAATCATCCGGATGTTACAAACCATTATCGGCCCTGAAAAGTTCCGCAAAGGTATGGACAACTATTTTGCCAGCTACGATGGGCAAGCTGTGACAATAGATGACTTCGTAAAGTCCATGGCTGATGCCGGTGACATTGATCTTAATCAATTCAGTCTTTGGTACAGCCAGGCCGGCACTCCGCTGCTCAACGCCAACGGTGACTTCGAACCGGATACCGGTACCTTTACTTTGACAGTCCGTCAATCATGCCCTTCGACTCCTGGACAACCGGACAAAAAACCGTTACATATCCCGCTTACTCTCGGTCTGCTTGGACGAGATGGTCGGCAAATGCCAATCACTCTCGTCGGAGAATCTAATCAGGGACCATTAACAAGGGTCCTGCAGCTCCGCTCTGTAGAGGAGACATTCCGTTTCCAAGGCTTAACAGACGAGCCAGTACCTGCTCTCTTACGCAACTTTTCTGCACCGGTTAATCTCGACTACCCCTACCGACATGATGATTTGGTTTTGCTCATGGCCCACGAATCGGATCCTTTCTGCCGTTGGGAGGCTGGTCAGAGAATGTCGACGCAGATCATTCTTGATCTGATTGTTGCCCGGCAAAATGGGAAGGAATTTTCACTGGATCCGAAATTTGCGGAAGCTTTCAGGATAACACTCACGAGCAGAAACCCGGATCGCGCCTTCCAGGCTCTGACGCTCTACCTTCCCTCCGAAAAATATATCGCCGAACTCGTAACGGTCATTGACCCAGATGCGATTCACAATGCTCATCAGTTCGTTATTCGAACATTGGCGTCTCTCTTCAGGGATGAGTTTCTCACTGTTCACAAAGCCTGTTCGGGAGGTCCTGCTTATGCTCCGGACGATGGTCGATCCGGTGATCGACGTCTTGCTAATCTCTGTCTCTCCTATCTGATTAATCTCGGTGAACCGTCAATTATTGATCTTTGCCTCGGCCAGTACCAGAAGGCAGATAATATGACTGAAGCAATTGGAGTACTGGAACTGCTCGTTTCCTGCGACTGCCCGCAGAGAGCCCAAGCGCTAAACGATTTCTACCAGCGTTGGCAAGATGACCGCCAAGTTGTCGACAAATGGTTTTCGCTCCAAGCTTTATCCAATCTTCCTGGAACTCTGGAAGAGGTCCAAGCACTCCTTGCCCACCCGGCATTTGAACTCACAAACCCCAACCGTTTCCGTGCCTTGGTAGGAGCTTTCAGTCAGAACAATCAAGTTCGCTTCCATGATCTGAACGGTGCCGGATACCGCTTTCTGGTCGACCAGTTGCTGCGGTTGATTCCCATCAATCCGCAAGTTTCAGCCCGACTTCTTTCACCGTTGGCCAACTGGCGACGTTTTGAAGAGAAAAGAAGCTCCCTCATGCGTCAGGAGTTACAGAGGATACAGGAAGTTCTCGACTTACCACGAGATGTCTATGAAATAGTAACCAAATGTCTAGCGCCCACTTAATAGTGGATTGACTCAATAAGGACCCAGGATAGCGGGTCCTTATTAAATATGGACCCATAAAAATCAGGGGGAGTGGTGGACTCCAAAGGCAATAAACTTGCCAGTGCTGTCCTGACCGGTTGGTTCAACGGGATACCCGAAAACAATACTCACCGATACCCGTTTGGTGGACAAAAAGATCGTGGAACGCATTGCTCAGTGGGAAATCTCCGCTTTTCGCTCCAAGGAATAAATTTGTATCAGAATAACGCCGCTATTATTTTAGACCCGTCGCTAGCAGGGTAAAGCGGCAGGAGGTTGAACACCCCGCGCCCGAAAAAACTGTCCAGTGCTCCAATGGCCAGCACTATGGTCAGAACTTCACAGAACCGCCCCGGCCTGGCTGAAATCCTTTTCGCAAAATAAGCCAGCAGCACTCCCCACAGCATACTCATCACCGGACCACCGAAAAAAAACAGAGCTGGCGGTGACATTACCCCGGGATCCACGTAACTCTTCAACGTCGTCCTGTGGATATTGAACAAAGTCTGGCCAACCTTGAAAACCGGGACGATCAGGTTATCGGAGGGAGCCCCGATGTTCACACTGGCCACAGGCACATTGGCGAGCTTGCCGAAAATGAAGTGTCCGGATTCATGGACGAGTGAGTTTATATGCGGCGCAACACCCTGGACCGTCAGATCGCCCAGGTAAAGGAAAAATCCTGATGCCATGGCCATCCACGGGAGGTGGCCCATCCTGTATTTGAACTCCGTCAGATTCATTGCGACTGCTCCCTTGCCTTGAGGCGTTTATTCAACGTGGGCCGCGACATCCCCAGGATCTTGGCCGCGTTACTCTGGTTGCCATCAGTGACCCGCAGGACCTCCTCGATCATGTACTCCTCCATCTCGTCAATCGTCGGAAACCGGCCGTAAATCCTGCTCAAGGGATGCGAATCGAGTTGTCCTATTTCCTCATCGCCCAGGCCGCCGGCATGAGTGTTCGGGACATCGAAGGGAACGTCTTTAGCGGAAAGGACTCCTGTTCGGTTGAGGGTCACCATGTCGTTGATGATGTTCTCCAGTTCGCGCACATTGCCGGGGAACGAATATCCTTGGAACGCATACAGAAGGTCGCTGGTCACCTCGGGGATCGGTTTGTCGAAGATAGCTGCAGCCCGTTTCAGAAAATGGTTCACCAACACCGGCACATCTTCCATCCGGTCCCGTAAGGGCGGAATAGCGAGGTTGTGTGTCCGGAGCCTGAAATAGAGATCTTGCCTGAATTTCCCGTTCTTGCTCAAGTCCGCATTGGTGGCGGTCACGATACGCACATCAGCCTTCATGACCGCGTCACTGCCCAAACGGTAGAATTCACCCTCCTGCAGGAACCTCAAGAGCTTTACCTGGGACTCCGGCGCCAGGTCCCCAATCTCGTCCAAGAATAACGTGCCGCCTTCCGCCTGGCGTATCAGGCCGTCGCGCGATGTCGTCGCGCCTGTAAAAGCTCCCTTCCTGTGGCCGAACAGAGTATCGCTGAACGCAAAGTCATCCAGTCCCGCGGCATTTACGGCTACGAACTGCCCTTTTACCCCGCTGCTCTCATGGATCGCCCTTGCGAACACTTCCTTGCCGACTCCAGTCTCTCCGCTGATCAGCACAGGATGTCGAGATTGAGACAGGCCCTCTATGATAAGGAGCAGGGAATGGATTGCGGCGCTGCGGAACACTACCCGGCTTGTCGTGGTCACCAGCTCCGGTTCCAGCATCTTGTTCTTCAGCATCTGGTAGTCGCGGCGGAGTTCGAAGTTTTCCAGGGATGATCTTACGACCGACAAAAGACGTTCTTTATCGAAAGGCTTCGGGATGAAGTCCTTTGCCCCGTGTTTCATGGCGCTTACAGCGGTTGGAACATCATTGAGGGCCGTCATGACGATCACCCTGGTTTCAGGCGACCGATCCGTCAGTTCTCTCAGCACTTTTTCCCCAGCATAAGGCATCATCCAATCAAGCAATACAACAGCGACCCCGCCCTTATCAATGATCGGATAAGCGTCGCGGCCGTCCTCGAACGTGAGGACAGAACACCCGCATTTGATGCTCAACAGGCTTTTAAGCTGATCACGGAAGGCTGCCTCGTCATCGATAACGACAATTGTGCTGACCACTTTGCTCATTATACCTCCAGGTGCAGTTCATCAGCCTGTGCAACAAATGCTCTTTCAAAAAGAAATCTGTAAAATAATTCACACCTGCGCAACCATGCGGAATTACAACATATCTCTTTGGCAGGCAATATAACTGTAAAAAAATGCACAGTCCAGCAAAAGATGTGAGTGAATTTTTGTAAACGTAAAAGCCCAATCATTACTTGTAGATATGAGTGCATTTCCGTTTGGCACGCTCCTTGAAATAATGAAATCATAACCTGGACATAACTGGTATCTGTATTGGATTGTGATAGTGACAAGTGGGAGGACTAATGGCTTCAAGTGTGGAACTATCAGTTTTTAATAAGGATAATTGCTGGCCGAACAAAGATGCTCGCGGGAGATGGAGTCTCTATACGCTCCATGTCTCCGAATGCCGGCCGGGTGTGTGCTCAGTGGTGGTAGAAAACAGGTACCAGACGATCCTCGAAGATTATGTCGAGAAGGTAACGCTGGCGAAGACTCTCGACAGCATCGTACCGCGGGATATATCGAGGGAGTGGAGAAAATACGTTGAAGAGGCGGCCATGTCCGGTCAGGATCCCCTCAACGTGCTGCCTCCGGCGCCGACCAGTGTTTCCTGCCACGATGTAGTTCTTCGCCGCACGAAAGAGGGTGTTTTCCTTGCCGGCAACCTGTTCCCGGTCGACGTCCAGCATTATTTCCGTTGTCAGCAGACACCCTTCGGCATGCAGGTGCCCGGGGACTGGGACAAGAGATTCGGCCCGGGGGAGTCCACCACAAAGGTCAAACTCTGCATACCCACAAGGCCGACGTTGAAAAGCACCTGCGCCTGGTATCACAAGATTCTGACGGACGCTTTTGGCTTGCATGAAAAAACCCGGCCAAAAAGACTATCTCTGCAACGCCCATCCCGCTCCTACAGTCTCCGTCTCGCCGCATAACTCTCCTCGCGCCTCTAACGGGGCGCTTTTTTTTATCTAATTTTCTCACGCTTAATAAAAATGAGCTAATCAGATAATACAACCGAACGGTTGTATTTTAATTGACAAAATAGCCCTGCGTGCTAAGTTGGTTGCAGTGTTATACCAACAGCCCCCGGAGGGCCTATATGATCGCACTTCAAGGGTGTCCGGAATGCAACGCAGAACCGTCTGAGTTCTGCCAAATAGATTATGTGCGGGCACGTGAACCGCACGACAAAAATATCGTTACCGCCAAGTGTCTCAAGTGTGGATACAGCATTACCGTGGCTACAGCAAAGAACCCGCAGATCATAAGGTCTCTATGGAACACACGGACGAATTGATTGCGGAAGAAAAAGTGTCTCTTCGGCGCTTGCGGCTGCAGATCGGCTACAGTATCGCGGAGATGGCAGAAGACCTTAACCTCAAAAAGGCAACGTACCAATGCTACGAAGATGGTTCCCGCCGGGCGCCCGATGACATCGAGCAGAAAATGAGGGCAACCCTGGTGATGGACAAGGCGTTCATGGATGGCTTGCCGGCAAGGATCGATGAAGCAGAGCTCAAGAAGGCCTCACGTGCTTCCAGGAGCAACACGGCCCCGCAACGGAGCGAAATATGAAGGGTAAGAGCACAATCCCAGCAGACAAATACATCGACATGGTGTCCGGCATCGTCGGCCCCAGCAAGACCAGAGTATCAAGCATCACCAGTGTCTTGCAGTCCCTCTTCCCCTCCTCCGCAACCAGGATGCAACTCATCATAGCAACCGTCCTGATTGACGAACGGGCCGGGTCTACTCCAATCAGTGTGGGATTGGTGTCTGCCGCGATAGCGGAACAACTCTCTGCAGGCTACGGCACAGACCTGCCATGCCCTATCTGTCTTCGCAAGAAGAGGCACTACAGCGAAACGGAAGCCAACCGTCTCAGGGAAATGGCAAGGAATAAACGGAAACGGACGTCCCGCACAGCGCCGGGCATATTGGAAATCCTCAAGTCAATGCCAGCGGAGTTCAGAATCAGGAGCATCTGCGACGCCAACCCGAAGATAAAACCCTCTGCAGTAAGGGGGATAGCCAGTCTGCTGCGGGATGAAGGGGAACTGGTGCTTGAGCGCAAAAAGTTCTGGTGCAAGACTTCAAAATTCGGCAATTCTGCCACATGGGACCAGCTTGAAAAGGCTGCAGAAACAGTCCAGTGAAGGTATTGTGGCTTACAGGCGCATTATTATATACAACCGAACGGTTGTATTTACATTGACAAAATAGCGTTTAGGACTAACAATATAACACAGGTTATATAAGGAGGCCAGCACATGGATACCAACAAGGAAATACAAGCCCGGATATTGCTTGTCAAGGCAATAAAAATAGCGAAAGCAGCCCACGCCGGTGAGGTTGATCTGGCAGGCGTCGATTACATCCAGCACCCGCTGCGGGTCATGCTGATGGGCCGGACCATGGAGGAACGGATAGTGGGTGTTCTCCATGACGTCATTGAACACGGCAAAGTCACATACGAATCTCTGATCCGCATCTTCGGGCAGAGGATCGCAGATGCCGTACTGGCCATCTCAAGGAAACCAGGCGAAACGTACATGCAGTATATCCACCGCCTGGCATCAGACCTGCTGGCGGCAACGGTGAAGACCTACGATCTGAAGGACAACATGGACGGCCGGAGAATCCCCGAGCCGACATCCCGTGACCGGCAGAGGACCAAGAAATACGCAAAGGCTCTGAAGATATTGGAAATGACCGTGGCCGATTCGTATGCGTCTGCATCACTGCAAGAGGCTGCCTGATATGGTGGTGTTCACCTCGTTCAAAAAAAGTCACATCTACCGAGGTGAACACTTTTCCATCTCCATGTTCCAGCCGAAGGGTTTCAACTATCCCGAGCTTCTGTTCTTCGCACCGGTCACAGACGACCTGGCGGACATAAGGACTAAAAACTACTTGCGCAGCCTCGATCCACACGACTTCTATGATGGACTGGAAGTATTCGGGGACGAGCTCATGAGGGCCTTCGGTACCCGTTTTGACGAGATCAAGCATTTTGCCGATTCACTGGCCCCCGATAAGGACGTGATCCTCTGCTGCTGGTGCCCATACAGCAAGTCGACCAAGGCTCAGGTGAAGGAGCTGGGGGTTTTTGCCTGCCACTCCGGACTGGCGTCAAAGCTGTTAAGCAGTCTCCGCCCTGACATTGAAATGCGCCTCGACTTAGACCGGTCCGAAAGGCTTGTCCCGCAGTGGCGTTTTGGTCGTGCAGAGCAGGGCAACCTGTTCCTCGACTAGAAGGAGGCCCCATGGCCAGGAAACCTGCATACGAAATGGCGCTCAAAGCCTACAACGAGTACAAGGGAGGGAAAGACCGGAGCACGGTAACCATGTCCCTGGTAGCCACTGGCGGCAAAATGGCGCTGTTCGAATTTGGACAGATCGAGCATCAGGCGTTGATAAGAGAGAAAAAGAGCCGGCTGCAAAAAGCCGCATAACATGAACGGGAGATAACATGAAAAAGCGATTGGTGTTGGCAGTGGTTATGACGGTGGTGGCGGTACTGAACTCTTTTGCCTGGGCCGAGCAGGGCAACCAGTCAGATAAGGCCGACAGGGCAAAAGACGCTGCTATCAAGCAGTATCTCAAGGCGGCGCCGATAGACGCCATGCTCAATGATGCGATGACGGGGTTCCTCAAGATGGTCCCGCCCGATTCCAAACAGACCATTGAGGACACCTTCAAGGCCGTGGATAGGAAGAAGATCGCTGACGCAATGATTGCGAGCATGAAGAAGCACTTCACCACCAGCGAGATCAATTCCCTGGCCAAATTCTATGCGTCTCCCGACGGCAAAGAGGTCATGCGCAAGATGCCCGCCATGCAGGCAGAGGTGCTTCCAGTCCTTCAGGGTGAAATATCAGCTGCCATGATGGGCGTTTACGAGAAGACGAAACAAAAAGAGTGAACCATGACAATTCTGATCTCCATCGCCGCCATAAGCTTTCTTGTCCTGATCCATGAACTGGGGCACTTCCTGGTCGCCAGAATGCTGGGGGTCGCTGTCACTGACTTCTCACTGGGGTTCGGGCCGAAGCTGTTCACGAGGGAATACGGCGGTACTGCGTATTCCCTGTCCCTGTTCCCGCTTGGCGGTTATGTGAAAATGCTCGAAGTGGAATTCGAAGGGGAGGGCCCCCCAGGCAAACCCCTTGCCAAAGCGACTCCCTTGGCGCGTATTGCCATCTCTCTTGCCGGACCCGGCATGAACATTCTCTTTACCCTGCTGGCGTATCTCCTGATCAACTCAACCGGCATCCCTCACCAGACTACTCTTATAGGCTCTGTATTCCCCGGCACGCCGGCCGCAGCTTCCAACCTGAGAGCAGGGGACCGGATCCTTTCCGTCGCCGGCAAAGCGACCCCCTACTGGGAAGACATGCTGAATGGGTTTGCCTCTTCGAATGGATCGCAAACTTTTATCGTTTTTTCTCGGGACGGGATGGAAGACACAACCAGGATTGCCCCGGTGAAGTCAAACGGCCGTTGGGTAATCGGGGTTAAGGCTGCAGGCGAGATCGCCAAAGAACAAATCCCTCTTGCCCAGGTCCTCCCGAAGGCCTTTGCCATGTCAACGACCGACGTGAGCCTGGCTGCGGATTCCTTTTTCCACATGTTCGGTAGCGTCGGCCAGCTTGGCGGACCGATCATGATTGCGCAGGTCGGAGCGGAACGAAGCAAAATGGGGGCAGCTGCAATGCTGATGTTCATGGCATTCCTATCCGCCAACCTCTTTGTGCTTAACCTGCTCCCCTTGCCTGTGCTGGATGGGGGTGCAGTCGTCTTCAGTCTTTACGAGGTCGCAATAGGACGGCCCCTCCCTGAAAGAGTGCGCGGGGCCATCACGAACCTCAGTGCGGCATTTGTACTCGCGTTGGTGGCGCTGATCGTCTTTGGTGATGTGGCCAGGATGTTCAGGTAACAAATCGAATTGCAACAGATGGAGGTTTTTGTGGGAAACGATAAGGACGTTCAATCGACATTTTCAGCGCCACCCAGGGATGAGGAAGAGTGGCCACAAGTCCTGCAGGTATTAAAGGCCGGCGCGACCCTTTACCGCCCCCCGAAGCTGAGAAGGTTTTTCCCTCAGTTTCCTGATGGCCAGTTCTCGGGAGCTGGCAGCGTGTCTCCTTCATTTGTGAAAAAGATGGAAGCATCCAAGGTCCTGACCAAAGTCGGAGCTGATCGCTACATCATTGCGGAGGTCTCGCCATGAGCTTATTCCGCCACGAGAAGATTTGCCTGGAGTCCCGTCTCTCACCAGAGGAATTCACGAAACGTTTGGAGCCGTTCGTTGAAGATGGGACTCAGAAAGAGACCATGCCTCACTACTCGGGACTTGTCGGACCGACGTCATTTGACCTCAAGTACCTTCTGCAACCGTCATACGTCAAGGGTGAGATCATCTCAAAAGCGTACGGATCTGACATAAACGTGGATATATCATTGACCCGAAGGCATGACGCCCTGCTGGTTTTCGCCTACCTGGCGTTCACCTTGGCGGCTTTTCTCGTGACGTTCGGCTTGATCGGTGCTTACAAGCTTCATCGACCGATAACGCTGGCCGGCGTGTTCATAAGCATGCTCTGGTTTTCTCCTAGCCTCGCAATCTACTACATCTGCTCCACCTTGCTGAAACAGGCGCACCGCTGGAATGAAATTTTTATGGAATCGCTGCTGGAAACCAACAATGACCCCGAAGTTGAATCGTGACACACGCCGATCTGGTGGTCATAGCCGAACGCTGGCTCATCAAATCCAAGGGATGCGGCTTTGTTTTTCGAGAGCTTCATCATGTCGGCTCGCCGGAGATACCTGACGCCATCGGGTTTAAGCCGGGCAGCGGGTATGAGCATGGCTCGATCCTGGTCGAGTGCAAAGCCTCCCGTGCTGATTTCCTCGCCGATGCCAAGAAGGCCTTTCGCAAGCGGTCCGAATCGGGGGTCGGGGCGTATCGCTTCTACCTCTCGCCGGCTGGAGTTATCAAGCCCGAGGACCTGCCGGCACGGTGGGGTCTGATCTGGGTCAATGAACGTGGGAAGGCCACGCAGGTGGTTGGCCCCAAGGGTAATTGCTTTAGCTTTTCCGGAGCAGACTTTCATTTTTCCCAAAGAGACCTGGCCGGGGAGTGGGGAATGATGACCAGTGCACTTCGCCGGCTGCATCTTCGCGAAGTCCTGCCGCTGATATATGACAACCCTTTTGCCGAAAAAAACAGGACGAAGCCAACCAGTGCATCCAAACGGTAGCAACCTGCGGCCCTGTTTGACGAACATGCTTTTAGGAGCGTAATGTGAAATCACTGAATGAAAATAATTCGTCTCCCCGGAATCAATTCCCTCAGCTTTTATCCTTCCTTGGTATCAACCAGACCGCATTCGCCGCCGATTTGAGGATAAGCCCGACATCCATTTCACTGTATGTCAGAGGAGTCAGAAAACCCGGCAAAAGACTCCTCAAGTCGATAGCGGAGAAATACGATCTCGTCGACAACTGGTGGGATATGGAGTTGCCAGAAATCCCGCAGAAATTTGACCCGTCGCGCTTTCTGCCAGAAACAAGGGCCTTTATGCTTGAAACCGATCGGATCCTGCGAGAAATGGAACCTGTTGAACGATATACTGCGATAACCGTTAGTCTTGAAAAGCTCAGACACCAGCACAGAGCACTTCAGGAGTTGAATAAATTCAGTGAGTAGGATGATCTCAAACAGACGTATCCTTATAAGGCTATCCGTAAAAAGTCGTTGATTTGAGTTGTTAGCCACTCGCTGTGACGTTGTTGCTAAATCGTACAAAGTCGTTGACAGAGTGCGAATGTACCATTATAGTCAAATCGTATAAAGTCGTTGACGGAGGTGCTTATGGCTAGGCGATCTTTTGAACAGGTTCGAGCATCGATTCTATACAATGAAAGCCTCCACAAGATTGTAGCCGGAGTGAACTATGGCGTCGATATTGAGAAACTGTGCCGGCTATTAGAGAATGAATGCACACAGAAGACTTGCAAAAGGGTCAGAGGAAATTGACTAATAGGTGAATTTATGGGGTACGCACCACCAACGATAGAAGAAGCAATGAGCCTGGAGAAGACCCTGCTCTGGTACAAAAGGCAGCGGACCCGATTCGCGATCATTGTAGGTGGAGGAATTCTACTCTCAACGGTGCTTTTGGTAATGGTCCTATATTTCAAACTCATAATCAAGTGAATGGAGTCCCAATGGTTGTCATCCGTGGAAATGGGAATATCGTTGCTGGCGGCAATATTGTAATTAATGGCAAACGCAGTGTAGTTTTGAACGGAGAAACTGGCGTAATTGGCAGCGGGAAAGTGAAGGCCGAGCGCCGACAGGTAGATCGTGTCGATTCAATTGTTTTGGATGGTCCGATTAACCTTGTGTTTTCTCCAGGTGGGAGTCAATTTGTCCGAGTCACATCAGATGAAAACATTCTTTCCCTTGTAACTACAAGAGTTTCTGGGACAACTCTGTATATCGAGTGCTCTGGCAGTTTTTCCACTCAAAATGAAATCAGTATTGAAGTTGAAATGCCCTCATTGATGAAGTTGACTACCCGTGGGTCAGGAAATGCGGAAATCGAGAAGATAGATCAACCGTCGATGCATGTTGAACTTATCGGCTCTGGTGAAATAGAGATTGCTGGCAAGGTTGATTCCTTCACTGCGGAGTTGAACGGTTCTGGTGACGTTGACGCCAGTTCTCTGGTTGCGAAATCAGTGGCTTTGTCGCTGAATGGCTCTGGGGATATAAAAGTACATGCTTCTGAATCCGTCAGGGCTCGATTGAGTGGTAGTGGCAAAATAAAGGTGTCCGGTAATCCACCTAAACAGGATTGCGTCGCAAACGGCTCTGGTGACATCCGAATACGATAAATTTAGGTAGGAGGTTTTTGTGAGCGCAGACATCCTGGATTTCATAGAGTATTTAAAGAAAAAAGGTAAGAAGGGCACAAAATCCATCTCCCTTGGCGACATGAAAGAATTATGTCGGATCGATGATGATTCCCTGGCATGGCTCTCATCGCTTTTTGCTTTCGCCAGATACACGCTGTTCCTGAAGACCCTTTTGCACGACAACAGCAGAGGAAAAAACCCAAACACGGGCTTTCTCGTGGGGTTCAGTGAAGAGCACATCGAGCGGATGGCTCAGGCGACCGTCGATGCTTTGTCCCAAATGGGGCAGTCGTTCAGCATGGTCGATGCAACAGGAAAGAAACCTGCCGAAATAATCAGTGAATTGTCCGGTGTCCAGTATCGCAACCAGATGGACGCATTTCAAGCCATGGAAGATATGCTATATGAGTCGGACAAGGTTTTCATCATTAAACGCTTCTCCCTCTCCAAATCACCGTCAAAGCCCAGCACGTTGCGTTGCTGGATCAAAACCCTTGACGACGCTCATCTTCGTGGTGTCGTGCCCAAAGCGAACCTTGTCCTGGTTGATAATGCGGGTTTTCTTCAAAAAGCTTGGGGCGACATAGGTTACTATTTGAACATTATGGCTTATTCCGACAACCAAACTGACATGTTTTCGTAAAGAGGATTGCATGGATATACAAACCGGTGTAGTACCGTTATATGGCCAAATAGGCTCGGTTGAGGAAAGCGGCGATAAGGTGCAGTGCCATATTTGCGGCAAATGGTTCAGAAATCTCGGATTGCATATCAACCGCGGTCATAAAATGGAATGTGACGATTACAGAGAGGCTTTTGGCCTTGCGCGTTCTTACGCCCTATGCAGCAGCGCCTTTAGTGCACAACAAAATAAAATTCATGGGGCTCGAATAGCCGCACTGGGCAGCAAAGGGCGGGCAAAATTAAAAGCCCTCACCAGTGAAGAGCTGGCAGCACAGGCAAAAATCAAACGCAGAAAATCGACTCACATAAAAAACTCGGAAAACAGAAAAAAGGAAAACTCTGTACAAAGACTGATGGCAGTAGAAGTTCGTGCCAAGGCAAATGAAAAACGCAGGGAAACGGCCGTTGGTACGGAATACCGGGAAAAGATGTCACGTATCGTTAACGCTTGGTATGCAGACCCTAAAAACGCACAAACCCTGGCTAACAAACAAAATAAGCTTAAAGTGTCATGTAATGCTCCATCGTATCTTTTACGATTATCAGAAAGAGTTCGTATCTGGCATTCGCGGAAGATATCCAATGACAAATAATATCGGAGGTTGTGATGGCATTCAGCCTAGAGCAATTTAACAAAATAACCATTTTGGCGGAAAGTTATGGAGCCACACGACTTATACTTTTCGGCAGCGCGCAAGATAATCCCGAATCAGCAAACGACATTGATCTTGCGTGCGATGGTGTCCCCGGCTGGAAACTCTACGAACTGGCTGCCAGGATTGAGGAGGAAATAAATGCTCCTCTTGACCTGGTATCTTTAACCCCGTCGACTCGCTTTACCCAGATGATTGAACGTAGAGGGAGGCGGCTGATATGACATCGGCAGAGTTGTGTGAAGAAATCAGCATAGAACTGGAAATGATGGGGACTGTTGTCTCCGAGGCGGTTTCACTGATCAATGATCTTGCCAGCAAAGAGCCAACTGTAAGGGAAAAAACGGCAGCGGCAGCATTTCTTGCACAGTTCTACGGTGGCATCGAAAACATCCTCAAGCGTATTCATCGCTACCATGGCATACCCATGCCGGTCGGTGACTCTTGGCATATCGACATATTCAAGCGATTTTGTTCCCCACCATACACTCCTTTTCCAGTCCTCTTTGACAATGAGTTGGCTGCGGATCTCTCCCCATTCCGCAAGTTCCGTCATGTTGTCTATCATGGTTACGGCTTTCAGTTTGATTGGGAGCGTATGAAAGAGGGCTTGGGGATAGTTGAAAACGTCTACTCACGCTTTGCAACATCAATCGCAGACTACATGACCAAACTGAAACCATGAGCCACCCACGCCTTCTCGATATGGATCACGTCCTGGTCAAGATCTGTGGATGTAGTGAGCATTCATTGACTCTCGAAGAGTGTCGTGATCGGCGCGACCACCTCAATTACGCTATCCGGATTCTTGAGTACAACCAAGAGCCACGAGAGGTTCCCAACACTGTGTACTGCAAGATCTGCAATACTGCTGGCAAAGAGATACAAACCATTGGCCGACTGGGTGTCCTGTGGAGCCTTCCTGAAGGTTGGGGATGGGTAACGAGGCATGATGATGTACTGGACCAACAGGGAAAGTTCTGTGCTTGTTCAGAACACAAGGAGTAACAGTTATTATGTCATGTGAAACGTATAAAAAATGGAAGGAATATTTTATCCTTTGTGAAGAATATGCGAAGAATGATTTGCGCTGCTTTGATTACGAAAAAGCTTACTTAAAACTTGAAAAAATAGGACACAAAAAGGACACCGTCTATTTTCCTGTGGAGATACGAGGCGGGCGGATGTCATTCGGTAAGACTCAATTCTTGATAATTCCTGAAGGAGCTAAAAAAGGAACCCAGGGAGAGAGATGGGTAGAGAGAAAGGCGTTAATCATAAGGCCAGATTTAATGTTTGAGCAACTTTCAAATTCTATAAACAAAGAGAATATCGACGAAAACTATTCACTGCACATACCATCAGATGACGAGGAACGTATCGATTATTCTCACTTTCACAAAATATATGAAAAGTTATATCTTGAAAATCCTGATTGTGCAAAATATCACAAAGCGTTCTTCCGGCTTGGAAAGAATAACAACTCTAAGGATGTTTTATATTTCCCGATACTCATCAGAGATGGCCGCCTCAGTTTTGGGCAGGCTCAGTTTTTGATTCTGCCGTATGGTGTAGATTCTTTCAATAACAATCTTGGGAAACGATGGGTTACCAGAAAGGCTTTGGTAATGGACCACGACAGGTTGTTTGAGCATCTTAACCAGGCCGTAGTACCACAAGAAGGAGTATCCTTGTGAGTTCAAAAGCGTTGATCTACCACCCTATACGATACCGCTATCATCGTCCTGAAGTCGAATATAATGACTTTCCCCAGTAATGAGACTGTAATGCCCAACAAACTGAACCTTTCACACTATAATATCCTTGGCACTTCTGAAACAGACCACGACCTTCACATTGATGCTGAAACAGTCTCACCGCCAAAATCATGTCTTGAATGTGGATCTGACAATGTTGTTGGTGGAGGCCGCCAGGAAATATTGATCAAAGATACTCCTATGTATGGGAAGAGGGTCGGTATCTACGTCAAAGCCAGGCGCATACGGTGCCTTGATTGCGGCAAAACGCTCACTGAGCGCCTGCCCGGTGTGGCCGAGAGTCAACGTATGACCACCAGGCTCTATCGTTGGATTGCCGAGCGATCCATAGACAAGACCTTTATCAGTATTGCCCATGACGTTGGTGTTTCAGAAGGCACTGTACGTAAGATATTCAATGAACATACCGCCGAGTTGGCCCGGACATTGAAATTTGAAACTCCTGAATGGATGGGAATTGATGAAATCCATATCATTGGTAAACCAAGGGGTGTCATCACTAATATCGAGTCGAACACAGTCGTAGACTTGCTTGTAGATAGAAGCAAGGTATTGATTACCAATTACTTCATGAGACTTGAAAACCGGCGTTCTATCAAGTGCGTCACAATGGATATGTGGCAACCATACAAAGATGCCGTGTATAGCGCACTGCCCCAGGCGTTTGTTGTGGTAGACAAGTTCCATGTCGTTAGAATGGCTAACGCTGCCCTGGAGGTAATTCGCAAAGGCATTCGGGCCGATCTCACCCAGAAGCAGGCCAGAGGCCTTATGCACGATCGGTTCATCCTTCTAAAGAGAGAAGACAAGCTCGAACCATTCCAGCGGTTGACATTAGAAACCTGGACGAAAAACTTCCCAGCTCTGGGTGACGCTTACCGGGCCAAGGAGGACTTCTTTGCCATTTATGATGCTATGACCATACCCGAAGCCAAAGCAGCTTATGATAGGTGGCGGGTAAGCCTTTCTCCTGCCATAAGCGAAGCATTCAAGCCTCTTGTGACCGCGATGAGTAATTGGGAAATTGAGATCATGAATTACTTCGAGCATCCGGTGACGAATGCCTATACCGAGTGCTTAAATGGATTGATCCGGGTGATTGAATGCAGTGGCAGGGGTTATTCGTTTGATGCTCTCAGATCGAAGATTCTCTACACTGCCGGTGCTCACAAAAAGGTTGTGCCACCATTCCAGCGCAAAAGGACTCCTTCCAATGCGTTCGAGAGGTTCACGGGGTTCAGTTCACCAACATCTGATCGGCCCAGAGAAAAGAACTTTGGGACTGACGTATCAACATTATTGCAACTCATACAAACAGGCAGGCCTTGAATCTTCATCATCAACGAGATTTTACGGAGAACCTTAAAAAGCAACGAAGGGATTCCGGCAACCCCGCCGGCTCCCAAGAGAAAATCCCATTCTGTGGGCGGGGAAAGGTGGGGACTCGGCTACCGCATCTGCTATTACCATCATGTGGGGGATAATGCCTAGTGAAATGGGCGAATTAATCTTCACTATCTCCAAAATTTAGATGAGATTTGTCCACGGTACGATTGAAATTATCGTCGGTCATAGAGAAATACTGGATTGCAGTGACTATCGCGAGAATAGCCGGGATAAACGTCCAGCAAAAAAGTATATTGAGCAAACCGGCAACTGGACGGTCGAGATAGAAATGATGAATGCCTATTCCACCGAGGAGAAGCGCGAGGATACCTGCTGTAGAGCGACGACTTTCAACTGCGGCCTTGGAGGAAGGGGTCTCCTGGACGACAATCTTGTCGAAGGCAAATCCACAGGCGCATGCACCTTCACCGCTTAAAGCAGAACCAGTGAACAGACCGCATTTCGGGCATACTTCTGCATAAAAGTCGGATCCAGTCGTGCAGTCAAGGCAATTGACTCTTTGAGGCAGCTTGTCGACTGGTTTGGCTTCCTGAATCGGGAAACCGCACTTCGGGCAACTCACTTCACGATCAGTGACCTCTTGGCGGCAGTCTGGGCATTGAATCAAAGGCATACGTCCTCCTCAATAACAATATTATTCGGCATCTAGTTCCTTGAACGCATCCAGAACCTCGGCCTCAACCTGCTTGAGTTTCTTGCCAAGGTCTTTAATAATCCGCGCGCCTTCCTTGACGTCCTCGGCCAGTTTGTCGATCGGGGTCTCGGAATCATCGAGCCTAGTGAGGATCTCGTCCAACTTCTCCACTTTCTGCTCGTAAGTCGGTTCTGTATCAGACATGGGTTTCCTCCTTCGAAATAACTTCACTGACCACAGTTCCATCAGCCAGGTGTGTGCGTAGCTTGATATTTGCCTCTACATCACCGATGGAACGGATCAGGCTGCCGTCCTCTTTGTAGACCAGTGCGAAACCGCGCACCAGTGCTTTCTGAGGGTCATTTGCCCTGATGGTGGCCATCTTCTCGCTCAGACTCTTCTCTTCTCTCGAAATCCGCTGCAGCAGCTTATCCACCCTGAACTTGCCTGCCAGTGTTTCCAGCTGCACCTTTTTCATCCTAACACTGAATCTGGCGCTCGATTCCATTTTCTGCGCCTTGGAGTCCAGACGGTCAACATGGCGTTGCACCAGGGCGACCGGTCGGGACCGCAGCAGACCTTTTCTGTTTTCGACATGGGCCTGTTCCGTCCTGATGCGGCCCAAAACTTCATGTCTCAGGCTATGCGCCCTGTCACGCAGTCCAGCAGAAGTCACGTCCAGAAGTTTTCTTGTGCCTTGCCGAAGGCCAGTGGTATCCCGCTCCAACTCCGTCCAGGCTGCTTTCAACCGGTGCGTCCAGACCGACAGTATCTTCCCTCCGGAGTCCTCCAGTTGCCGGCGCATTTGAACAAAGCGGGCGACCAGATCTTCCGCAACCGCGGTCGGGGTCTTGAATTCTTGGTAGGCGACAAAATCGAGAACACTACGGTCTATTTCGTGCCCAACCCCTACCATGACCGGGAGAGGGTAGGCGGCTATTCGTCTGGCGATAGCTTCATTGTCAAGATGGTAAAGGTCAGTTTTACTTCCACCACCACGCACAATGACAACCACCTCGACATAACACCTTTCAAGGACTCCCATTGCCTTGAGAACCGACTGCTCCGTCTGGTTGCCCTGCATCAATGCGTCGGCCAGGTAGACCTTGAAGCCAAAGCCCGACATGGTGAGCGTTTTGATGAAGTCGTTGTAGGCGGCACTGCCGTTGCTGGTGATCAGGCCAATCCGGAGGGGGAGGAGAGGGAGGAAGCGTTCTTTGTTCGGCTGGAAAAGTCCTTCCTTTTGAAGGCGCTCGATGATCTCGCGTTTCCGCAATTCCATCTCACCCAGAGCCAGGGATGGATCGGCGTCAAACACCCGGAGGGATAAGCCATGCTGGTGGGAATATTGGAGTGAACAGAGGAACCCAACAACGGAACCGTCGGCAAGCACCAGATCCAGTCCCTTGGTCTTGAACACCCGCCGGATGCTGGCCAGGTCCTGCGCCCAGATGTTGCATGAAATCTTGGCGATGACCTTCCCGTTGGCATCCGCCTCGGTGAGTTCGCAAAAAAAGGAACCGCCTTTTTCCCGTCCTGACGACACCTCGGCCTTCACCCAGAACTTTTTGAGTATGGCTGGCTGCAGCAGATCGTTGATTCGTCTGGTTATCACAGATAATGGGTAGAATTTGTGTTCCATCGGTTCCTATTCGTTCCTATTCCCGCGCTATGACAAAACAGGGGCGTTCTTAACTGGCAATTATTTGCAAGCGGTGCGGAGGCAGTCACCTCGCTGCCCGTTTACTTCTGTTTCTTTTGAAGAATTTCGGTAAATTCGATTGCTGTTTGAAGGCGACTCCTTGCAGAAGCCAACCTTAGCTCTGCGTCCTTTCTGGCACGTATCTCTCGATTCGGGCTAAGCAGGTATGACTTCCAGGGCATACTGGCGTCCTACATACAACTTCCCACCTATAATTTACCTACTTGGTCTTTGTGCCGTTTCATTCTTAACCTTAAATTGCCATACATTCTCGGATAACACCCGGCAGGGCCAAATATTCCGGGGAACCATTAGACCTCGCCGAGATCAGCAGCAAAGGCTCTGCGCTATCAGGTATTTGTCGTAAAAACCTTTTAAACAACTTATAGGTCGGGGCAACATTTATCTCTGCTATTTGTGCGAGACACTCATTGGCCTTTTCTGAATCTTTTGACGATAGATTCTCCAGGCTCTTGTCGAATTCATCCTGAAGAGGTCCAATTTGCTTCAGGAGGTCGCTGCAAGTCCTTGCCCGCGTCTGGTCATCCATCTCGGAAGTATAACAAATATTGTAGAGGTCAATAAGAGTCAGAAGGGTCACACCTGCTGTTGCGCCGCACAACTTCCGAATCTCGGTCACGAGGTCCTGATTTGCGGCTTTTGGTAAGTTAACCATCACTAAATGGAGGTTTTCTTTGAAATGACCTGGTTGAGCCACCCTCAAACATCCGGCAATAACAGAACGCTTCACGGGTTCAGATAATTTGTTGAAGTCAGTCTTTAATTTCTCGCCAAGAGGGGATATCCTCTTTTCTATTTCTTCACGTTTGTGGGATCTGATTTGACCCGAGATGTAATCGTCGTCCATAACCTCTTCCAAAGTCATCGTACCAATCATCTGGTATTTCCTGGAGGCCAAGAGAAGATACTCTTTTGCTCTTTCCAACCCGAACTTTTCAGCAAGACCTCTATGCAAAAAAATAATCGCTTCAGCGTAGGTTGAGAGGACGGGATTGCTACAGAAAATATTACCCTTCTCCTTGCTGTTCTTAGGAATAGGCATCCTGGCTTTAACGAAAGCTATGTCTTGAGGTTCAAAATCCTGTAAGGGTTGACCATACAGGAACTTCCAACACTCGTCCTCGTCAAAACGGACAACAACCCCATCGACTAATTTGGTCATGAGCATGCCAAGAACCTCCAAAAAATAATAGCGCAGCCGATCAATCCATAAAGCAGTACGCTCCGCCAGTTGGTGGCCACACGAATATCCTGACGGCTCGGGATGCTTTCGTAGGTCAGGACAAACATCGACGCATATAGCACCAACGTGTTGAGGAGGGTAGGGGAAGGGAAGAGTAGGGGCCAGTGAAAGAACGTCTCGTAAGCAAAAACCAGGAGCAGGAGAGGTGCAAACGCGATCGGCACTGCATTGAATGCTGTGACTCGGCCGAACTCGACTGAACCCATCGTCCAACCACCATCCGGACTACGCTCCGGGATGAGGTTGAAACCGCAAGGTCTCGCCCGGCAGATTACTCCTACAACAAAATGGCTCATTTCATGTAAAACCACTCCAAGCAGGGAGAAGATACTTATCAGCACGATATGCTTGGAGGCCACCCATCGTCGAATGACGAACAGAACGAACACCAGCATCGTGCCGGCAAAGTGCCAGATAGGTTCGATGCCACCTGAATTCACTCTACTCTCCCTGGGCCATGCGCTTGAACGCTCCCGATATCTGCGTCCAGGAGTATCCTTTCCGCTGATAATGGCCGCAGACCCTTTGAAGCGCTTTCGGATCCCGCTGCGCCGGGTCAAAATCCGGGTATTTTCTGGAAATGTTGTCAGACAAGGCTCCAACAACATCTATCTCTTCACTCTGGGCAGCCAGGGCAGCTGCAATATCATCGGCGCCGACCCCAAGGCGCTGTAACTTCTGACGGACTCGCATACCGGCTCCGCGGCCTGATGACAGCAGATTTTCAGCTACCATGTCGGCAAGCCGGCGGTCGTTGAGATACCCGTAATCACGGCACAAGGTGATCGCCCCATCAATCACATCTGGAGAGTAACAACGATCTGCTAATTTCTTCCGCAGCAAAGACTCCCCCTGGAATTTGAAGGAGATCGACCTGCCGCAAAAGATGAAGGCGTGCTCGATGTTGTTGTTTTTGTCGTTGACGGGGTGATGTTTTTTGAACAAAGACCCCTCCTTATGGGAGGTAACGGGGATTCTTTGCGGTTGCCTCCAAAGAGGCTTGCGTATACGGGCCGACCTCGTTGTTGTCACAATTATCTTCGAGAAACTCATGGTGACTGAAATGCTGACGGGCCTCCTCATAATGGGGCACCTGAACGCGCCGGAAGAAGTCGACAAACTCATCCATATCAAGTTTTGGCTCGTGTGTCTGGCCAAGATTCGCTTTTACCGGTCCGATCGACAGGAAGCTCAACAGGTAGGCCATTCCATCCGGTCCAAGGAAATGGTCAAGGTGCATGGAGCTGGGATAATTCACCCGGTCTTTATCGCACTCGTTTTGATGAATGATTTTGAATCCGTGTTCCTTCCCGAGGCCGGTCTCTGTCCTCTCGCGCTGCCAGATTACATAGCCATCTGAGGGCTTTTCGATAATTTCCCCGCAAACATCACAATAGAACTGCTTCAAGGGCTCTAACATTGCTTCTCCTTTTAGTACCGGATTTATTCTGCAAACGAATGGTCAGTCATCCATTACACGTTAATGTGTAATGGACGGCGTATTATTACACATTACTACTCCCATCCGTCTTCAAAAACATTCTGCAACGCGGACAACCAGTTCTCTCCCAGGCGTTTGATCGCGTCGAGAGGGTGCTCATATCCTTTCGGTAACCACTCGGGCTTGTTAAACAGTAGAGCCATCGCTATGCACTCCCCTGTGCTCAGTTTGCCGATAATTTCGGGGTTCCGGTTGACACTGCGAGCAAGGTCTTTAATACGTTCTTCGGTGGGATCCATCATGCCTCCAAGTTGATTTAAGGTAGGTACTACTTATTCACCGCGTCTTTCAATATCGGACTTGCCTTGAACGTCAACACCCTGCGGGAGGCGAGCATCATCGTCTCGCCGGTCTGTGGGTTCCGCCCTCGCCGGGCGCGCTTGGCTTTGACGGTAAACACCCCGAATCCAGCAATTTTGACGTTTTCACCAGCATCAAGGGTATCTTTGATTATGCGAATGACTGATTCCAGAAGGTCAGTTGCTTCTCGCTTTGTCGTCCCGAGTTTCATCTGAATTTTCGTAGCGATATCATTTTTCGTCATTTCTGTAACTCCTTTATTTATCGGCTTCGGTACCTACCGATTTTGCCAAAACCTCATAATCCTCAAGCCGGTACTTGATGACATAGTCCAGTTCACATTTGAGACACCGGCATGCCTGGTTAATGCCATCCGAAGTTTTCTCGACCCACCCTGGGAGGACGTCGCGAGACCCGCACTTTGTTTTCGGGCAACGGGCGCCACCCTGCTTGATGAACATTTCGGCAGTCACGTATTCGGGCTTGATCGTGCTGCCCAACATTGATTGACTGAATACCTTTTGAGTCGTTGCAACGGCTTCAACACAGGCCGAAGCCTCGGAGGCGCTGCCTTCTTCAAGCAGCATTTCCGGAGGCGTTGAGTCCCGATAAAGTAGATAGCAACTGTATCCTTTAGAGGTTCTATCAACCCGCAGACCGAAAGTGGTCGCCTTTAAAGCTGTGAGGTTGAGTTCCGTTACGCGTGCCTTTAACTGCTTTTCTGTTACCTTGGCCATAAATCCTCACTTTCTACGGCGGGCGTAGCCTATTCCGCCCCAGCCGCGTCTGAAATCATCTTTTCGATATTTGGTCTCTCTTTTTCATAAAGCATGGCAACTGCTTCAATAATGAGTTGTTCACTCGTTTTTGTACCATTACAGAGCAGTTTTAGAAATTTGAGCTGATTTTGTGTTTTAGGCAATTCTTCCAACTTAATCACTTCTTTTTTCATTTTCGCCATTAGTTCTACTCCTTTCCAAAAATTAGGCAAATAACACCAAAGAACCATTATTGGTATTATATTGCCATAAGTTCAAAAAACAACAAAAACATGCCTATTGCACATAATCTGTATTTTTCTTGTAAAAAACACATTTTGTGGGTAGTATTTCCGTTGGTTCTCATAACCCTAAATATGGGAACCAATAACACGAAATTAGTAAAGTATATTTTAGCGATTACGTCCCACGGATACGAATAACATTCAGGGAATGAAGCAAATCAAATTACAATCGCAAATTGACAAACTCTATTCACTCCAAGTTCGGGAAGTAAAATATCTGGCAAACGAAAGATGGACGTCGGATTTGGGAAGTAAAGCATTTGACAATCGGGAGTGGACAAACACTTTACTTCACAATTCGGGAAGTAAAATATTTGACAATCGGGAAAAACACCCACTATTAAACCCTTCCCAGCCTATTGCCCGGCCAGAGAACGGCCCTTAGAACGCAAATTTGGAGTCCGAGCCTGCGAAGCCTTTATTTAAGGGCTTTTACAGGTATCACAACCATTTTTACAGAAATTCAGTCCGCCTTGAAGGAGTTTTACAATGACGGAAACATCTCTCGTTCCCGTAAACCCACCTCTACTCGCTCTTAAAAACTCTCATGACGAAATCATGCGCCAAGCGTCCGAGTGGTTCGGCTTTGATGTTGCTAATGGTGATGCGCGGCAGGACACGATCGACTCATACATGTCCGGACTGAAGCATTGGATCACCTGGTGCAAGGTGGCAAACATAAATCCCGGGACAGCGACCAAAGAGGATATCAAGGAGTTCAGAAAAGAACTGGTGAAGAGCGGTAATGCGTCGGCTACAATCAGTTCCAAGTTAACGTCCATCCGAAGATTCTATGAATCCGCTCTCCAGCGCGGGTTTGTAACACTGAACCCGGCCGCCGGCATCCGAGCACCGAAAGATCGAAGCGCAGCAGATGAGATTGTCGAGCATCTGTCTGATACCGAAGCAAACCGGCTTTTCAAGATCATCCCGAAAGATGGTCGACTGAAATCGATGCGAGACCGCGCCATCATTGCTCTTATGACTATCGAAGGTTTGCGCCGCGTTGAGATCCACCGAGCGAACGACGAGGATATAAGTGACGATGACGGCCGGATGCGCATGCTGATCCACGGGAAAGGCAAAGATCGTGTTAAACATCCTCGACAAAGTGACGTCGCCAAGGTAATAGAAAAGTACATTCAAAAACGCGGGCCGGTGAATCCTGATGCCTCCGGCAATCATCCACTATTCGTTGAAGTGACCAAGGGCGGGACGCCGCAAGCCAGGCTAACCAGGCGTGGGATTACCAAAATGGTAAGTGAATACTTCATGGCCGTCGGCATAACCACACCGGTACCCAAAAACTCCCCGCCGAAAAGGCAGCGGAACTGCCACTCAATGAGGCACACCTGTGGAACTGACATCTATAAGGGCACTGGTGATTTGAAGCTCGTGCAAGAGGCGCTAGGCCACGCCACCATAGAAATGGCTGCCAAGTACAGTCATGTTGATAAACGGGCAAAGTCGCGGGTTACAGAAATAATCCCGATCGAGATTGAGTAAACTGAAGAGAGGAGAAACTCAATGACACTAACACCAGCAATCGTAAGTGCAGAGTCAAATGGAGAGCGAGAGGACTGGTACTTCTCATGCACCATGGACGGGTCGCTAACGCTGACCGGGCACAGGTTGTACAGAAAAAATGAAAGCGGCGATTGGTATATTGCCAAACGGTGGTATCCTGACAATCTCGCACTCGTCAACATGATCGAGCTTATAGATGTCCCGCTGCCGGATGACGTGGCGCGAGAGGCAATATCAGAATCATCTGGGCTTGCCTATATCAAGGCCATAACCGTGACTCGTGACAACAGTCGCGTTGTAGTCGTCCCAGAGGCATAATGCATCAAGTGCCCACAATAGAGAAAGGTAAACGCCGCGAACGAGGCTCATTTGAGAGGACTCTCAAGAAAATTCTAGCGAAATGTGTTGCCGGTCATGTCTACGAAGTGGAGTGGACTGACCCGTTGGTCCCGTGGATTGGACGTCAGTCCAGTAAGTTTGAGCTGGCCAACCTCTGGGTTGTTGGCTCTTTTGCACGCGGCGCAATTGAATGCGGCGATCTTGATTTGGTGCTTGAAATAAAGATTGTCTCTGGCAGACAAACACCTCCGGTCCGCTCAATTCCCAGAGCTACTTTCGGCCAATTCCCTCGCGTAAGCTTGTTTATCGGGACTCCGCAGCAGAACTCTGCACATGTTAATTTCAATGATGCTGTTCTTCTCTGGAATGGAGAGATCAATTGGTTGGCGGCTCTTGAAAACATAAAGATAGACCCCGAGGCTGGCCGGTTCCAGCGGGATGATGATTTAATCCCGTTTCGCTCAGATCAGCTCAGTAGTTTTGTAGATGTCACTGAAGCCATCGAGGGCATCCGCCAAGGCATGTATTCTTCGCAGTTTGTACCGATGGAGGACATGGGGCATCTTCAGGCACCAACGGATTGTAAACAATTTATGTTTAATATGTACGGCAGTCAGAAAACACGGGAGATGCTCGGATTAGCGCTGGCCTACCTTCACAAATCGGAAGGGCTTAATCTTAGGGGAGAGATTTATCGCGGCGATAACATAACCGAAGTAGTGGGCGAGGGTTGGTCAATCAACACCGGCCCCCGCCCCCGCATCCCTCTATGGCGACTGAAATGGCCGGAAATTTCCAACTTGGCGATTATCCCGCACCGGACAAAGCGTGGTCCAAACGGCCTGTGGCTTATCAAGCGAGGTAAAAATCACCCTTCAGAGGAGAATCAATAGCTATGCTCTATTCAATTTCCAAACCACTCGATATAAAGTGCCCGGTCTGCCAACAAAAGGGCGTATTCCTCTGGAGATGGCGCGAGAAGGACTCCACTGGAGGAGGGCTCGTTCTCCGTTGTGATGTATGCAAAACCCTTGGCCACGATGAGTTCTTTGAACGAAATACGGTTAAGAGGTCTCACGCATCCGAGCAGCTGGCAGAAGAATTCGCCATAAGCGTGTGGGAATCTGCACCGACCTCGAAATTGGTTCTGAGATATGGACCTCTCAGTGAGAAAGAAGAACGGAGTGGACAAAAGTTTCTTCACAAAATATGGGGACACGATCCTAAAAAACCTTATGAAAACTGGCCGTTGACACTTACCATCTATTTCAGAGAAAAATTGCCTCCACAAATTTCTCTCATTACAAACGAAGAGTCCCATATAGCCACTACAGACGACGGAATTCAATGTGTTACATATCGAATGCCCGACATGGATCAATTTGGACAACAGCTTGAGACTATGACATACTTCCCCTTTTCCAGCATACAGGCGATAGTTTCTTGATAAGCAGTCCATCAACGAGAGACGGTTCGCATATTGCAATCGGAGACAAACTTGAAATACCCCAGCGTTAAAATATACCTCGATCTGCCGATCCCCGACGAAGACGTCGCCTCGTTGGAAAATTCTCAATGGTGCGAGACCAACCAGAAGCGCTTTGTCCATGCGGCCGAGATATACGGATACGGGGCATACCTGATGCCCAAGATCGTGTTTGCGCCGCCTTTCACTCTGGTCAAATCGGAAACGACCTGTCTGGCATGCCGGCAAACAACGCCAGTGGTGGCAGTGGAAGCAGCAGGGTACGTCCCCTTATCATCCAAAGGGCACGACCTGGCTCTCGCTATAGCCCTGTTCGCACAGGGCGAATTAGATAATGCCCTCCCCCACCCCGTCTTTTTGACTAACGTCCGGGAATACCCTCCCGAATTTCTGAAGTTGATCAGAATGAGCAGTTTTTTGTTCCGGAAATACAGCCTCGAAGAGGATAACGACGATTACTTTGCCAACGCTTGCACGCATTGCAAGGCCCCAATTGATGATTTCACTCTGTATTATGAACAGGACGGACCACTGGCCAGGTGCAACCCCTGCCCTATCCGCCGGTCGGAAACAAAACTTCAGTATAGTCTGCCGATCGTGGCAGAGTGCCAATTTGCATAATAAGAATCTCCGGAAATAACTGTGGGAATATTACTAAGGGATTAAATAATGCCTACTCTACACTGGATAGGAAAAGATAAGGTCGTTGGACACCACCATGAAGTCCCGTTCAAAACATTGAATAGGGAGTATGTCTTTACTGCTCCGGAGGGGGGGACTTCGAATTCAACCGGTAACAGGGTTATTCATGGTGATAATTTGGAAGCACTGAAGGCTCTGCTCCCTGAATTCGAAGGCCAGGTCAAGTGCATCTATATCGATCCCCCGTACAATACAGGCAACGAGGGATGGGTTTACAACGACAATGTCAATGACCCAAGAATCCAGAAGTGGTTGAATACAGTCGTGGGTAAAGAGGAAGAAGACCTTACACGTCATGATAAATGGCTCTGTATGATGTATCCGAGGTTGAAGCTGCTGCATCGGCTGTTGGCTGTTGATGGAAGTATATGGATTTCTATTGATGATATTGAGGTAGCCAACCTACGACTGGTGCTGGATGAGATATTCGGGGCGTCAAATTTTGTGGCAAATGTTCTTTGGCAGAAAAGGACTTCACCTGATGCAAGGTTGATGTTGGGCGATGCACACGAACATATCCTAGTCTATGCCAAATCTTCCGAAAAACTGGAACTAACAAAAATCCCTCAATCCGAAAAGCAACTTGCCGCATTCAAAAATCTTGATAACGACCCCCGTGGCCCATGGGTGTCATCGGATTTTGCAGCGCAAGGATTCAGGCCGAATCAGATGTATGAAATAACTACTCCAGCAGGCAGAAAAGTGCTTCCACCCCCTGGGAACTGCTGGAAGAATATTGAAAGCGTTTTTCTTGAACTTGTTGAAAACAACCGCATTTGGTTTGGAAAAGACGGAAAAGGAGTGCCACGACGTAAAACCTTTTTATCTGAATCTTCCGGCGTCACATCTTGGACCTGGTGGGCTAACAGCGAAGTCGGACATAGCCAAGAAGCAAAACAGGAAGTAAAAAACATCCTTGGTGTTGAGGATAAAGTTTTTGATACTCCGAAACCGACACGATTAATTCAACGAATTCTGCAAATCGCTACTGACAAAGATTCAATCATTCTCGACTCCTTTGCCGGCTCAGGGACGACAGCCCATGCTGTATTGAAGTTAAATAACCAAGACGGTGGCAATCGCCGTTTCATCCTGACCGAGATGATGGATTACGCTGAAACTGTCACTTCTGAGCGCGTGCGCCGGGTTATGAGCGGATACGGTGGAGAAGATAAGTACGTTGAAGGTCTTGGGGGTAGCTTCGATTATTGCACAATTGGGGAAGCATTGTTCGATGAGGATGGGAATCTAAATCCCGCAGTTCCGGTTGATGATGTCAGGCGCTATATGGCCTACACTGAGGGTATAGAGCATGCGTCCTCTGGGATTACGCCATATTTCATTGGACAGTCCAGTGACGCAGCTTACATTTTTAACTATGAGCCGGATCGGGCCACAACCCTCGATTTTGAGTTCCTGGGCAGTCTGGATTTCACATCTGAGGCGAAGCCGGCGACCTTGGTAATATATGCCGACAACTGTCTCATCTCTCAGGATCAGTTGCAAAACCACGGAATAATTTTCAAGAAAATCCCGCGTGACATAACAAGATTCTGACAGGGGCAACGATGGAACTCAAAGAGTATCAACGAAACGTACTGAAGGACCTTAACAGCTTTCTCGGATACCTCGAAAAACAAGATACTATTCGTGGTGCATTCCGTAATTATTGGGATGACCGTGGCGCGACCAAGATGGTTGATTACAAGAACAACGTACCCGGTGTCCCTCATGTCTGCGTAAAAGTCCCCACAGCCGGCGGCAAAACCTACCTGGCCGCCAATGCACTCAAGCCGATACTCGATGTGGTGAACCCGGAATCAACAGGCCAGTCCCGGGTAGTTGTCTGGCTGGTCCCTTCGCTCACAATCCTTGAACAGACGGAACGCAATTTTTCCGACATAACACACCCCTACCGACAACGACTCAATACACATTTCAAGGGCCGTGTTGAGATCTATGACAAGAAATCATTGCTCCAGGGCGCCGGGTTTTCTCCTGATGCTATTCAGAGGCAGCTTTCGCTGATTTTGTTAAGTTTTGACAGTCTCCGGGCACGCAACAAGGATGATCGCAAGATCTTCCAGGAGAATGGCTGCCTGGCTACTTTCGACACCTCTGACGCAGACTCCCTTGAGAACGTTGACCCAACTGCCCTGATCAACGTCATTCGTGCCTTGAAGCCGCTCTTGATCGTCGACGAAAGTCATAACGCCGAATCCGACCTGTCGGTTGAGATGCTGAAAAACCTCAATCCCTGCTTCATCCTGGATCTCACCGCCACTCCCCGCAATAACAGCAACATCATCAGCTTTGTCGACGCTCTGGCCCTCAAGAAAGAGTCTATGGTGAAGCTCCCTGTTATCGTCTATAACCGCCCAGATAAGACGGAGGTTATCAGCAACGCCCTTCAACTCCGGCGCAAGCTTGAAACGCTTGCCATTGCCGAGGAAAAGGTGACCGGCAAGTACATCCGGCCGATTATCCTGTTTCAGGCCGAGCCAAAAACTAGTGATGACAGGGAAACTTTTCAAAAGCTCAAAGAGAAGTTAATTGAGGCGAAGATCCCGAAGGAACAGATAGCAATCAAGACTTCCGGTATCAATGAGTTAAAAGGCGTGGATTTACTGAAGCCTGATTGCCCGATCCGATACATTATCACCGTGAATGCACTAAAAGAAGGCTGGGATTGCCCGTTTGCCTATATCCTTGCTTCGGTGGCTGACAAGTCCTCTGCGGTCGATGTCGAGCAGGTAGTGGGCAGAGTGCTGCGTCAACCTTATGTAGTGGCTCATCAGGAGCCCCTTTTAAACATGAGTTATGTGTTCACCGCTTCAAACCGTTTCATGGAGACACTGGATAAGGTTGTCAAAGGCCTCAATCGGGCGGGTTTCAGCGATCGTGACTATCGCGCAATCGACCATTCCATTGCTGACACAACTCCTGTTCCCGCCTCAGCTCATCCAGGACTGTTCACAGAAGCAACAATCCCAGTCACAGTACCAGTAGATATCGCTGACGAGATAAATCCAGGGAGAATTATAGAGCGGGTTATCGGCGAGGAATCAGACGCCCCTTTTACAACAGAGGCTGACGGTAAAACCGATAAGGTCTTGGATGAGTTAACGGAACGGGCCAATGAAGCGAATAAGGAATTTACCGACAAGGCAAACGAAGCGGGATCTTCGCTTCCGCCTGATCTGGAAGACAAAATGAACAAGTATCCGATCAAAGAAGTTTTCCTCGAAGAAGCGCGGGCAATCCGTTTGCCGCAGTTTTTTATCCGCATACCGGCCGGTGGCTTCTTCGATAAAGAGGAAACCCTCACACTGTTGGAAAGCGATAACCTGCTGAAGGACTTCCGGCTCGGCACGTGTGACACTTCGGTAAATTTTACCGGTATCGACAATGAGGCCTACCAGGTAGACCTTGAGAAAACGGGAGAAGATGACTATCGCCCAAGCTTCAAAAAGATTGATAGCCGCCAGAAAGCTCGGCTTAACGAGCATATCCTGACGTTGCCGCGCGAATCACAGCTTAAAAACCTTGCGGCCAGGCTTGCCAGCCTGATCGGTAATATGTATCCGATCGCTGATCAGGAAGTCAGGAGTTATATCAGGAGGGTCTTAGAGGGATTGACGGCAGAACAGGTGTATGACTGCCTGGAGAGAGATTATAGCTACACAAAGGTTATCAAGGATAAGATCAAAGAACTTGCAACGATCCACAGTGAGACAGTATTCACCAACTGGCTTGTGACCGAAAAGATAGTAACTAAGGCGGAATATTGCCTCCCTGAATTCATATCCCCGAATGCCATAGGGCCAACAATACCAAAGAGTTTGTATCTGTCAGAAAAGAAGGCAAACGGCTTTGAAGAACATGTAATCAACGAGGTTGCAAACCTTCCTAACATTCATTTCTGGCACAAGAACTTCGATCAGGGGAAGGAATACTTTCGGATCAATGGTTTTCTAAATCATTTTCCTGATTTCATCATAATGACCGAGTCAGGAAGGATCATAGCACTTGAAACTAAGGGCGATCACTTAGATAATTCAGACTCGGTTCGAAAAATAAAGCTGGGTCAAATTTGGGCTCAACAAGCAGGCAGAGAATTTCTTTACTTTATGGTTTTTGATAAGATCAAAATTGATGGAGCTTATAAACTTGCGGATTTTTTAGAGTTGTTGCGCGATATTTGATTGGTTTTTAACGGGACACAAACTAATACCACACAGCCAAGGATGGCAATGCCTCCCGAACCCGACTTAATACTTCTCGTCGAAGACGACCCCGCCCACGCAGAAATTGTCCGAAGGATCATGGCAGAGTTGCAACTTGCTCACATATTGGTACATGCCACCGATGGGCATGAGGCGCTCGATTATCTATTCAAGCAAGGACTCTTCGAGCCACCTGTGGTTTCCCCACGCCCGACATTAATCCTGCTCGATGTCCGACTGCCCAAAGTATCGGCCTTGATGTGTTGAAAATCATCAAAAACGATGAACACCTCAAAACCATTCCTGTCGTGATATTGACGACATCATCATCGGAAGAAGATCTCAGGACCGCGTATCAGAACAACACAAACAGCTACCTGGTGAAACTGGCTGACCTTGTTAAGTTCGGGGATATGCTAAAAAGTGCTGGAGAATACTGGCTGGGCTTGAATCGGAGATAATTCCATTCTTTCGTAAAAGTCGTTATAATCATTATCAAGTAGAACAACAGGTATAACAGATAGTTGGTATAGCTTTATTGCTCTTTAAAACCTCAATAGCGACAAACTGTTGTCTTGCCGCTACCCTCTCATAACAGTAATCTCAGCTGACTCCGCCGGCACATCCAACCCCTTTTCGCTCTTTTCAACCCAACCCGTCACCTTCACCCGGGCAGACTCCTCGGTACCGAACACCATCACAGCTCGCCGTATAATACCAATGCCGTCTCCAACGATCTCTAATGCCTTCCGGTATGACATGACAGACTTCTCAGCCAGGTCCCGGCAGAGGGTCATATCCTCGTGCACTGGTTGCGACGACTCCTCCCAAGAGATTGTATGCAGGACCTCCAACCTGGCCAGTTCGTCCCGCAGGTGGGGAAACGCCGTGTTCTGCAGACTGCTTCGCAGGCCATAGGCATCCTTGGTGAGCAAAGAAATATTGCATGGCTTGGTTACCATCTTCAGAACCGCTACGGTGCCCTCCATGAGCACGGTTGTTTCAGGGTATAGACTGGTCGGGAAACAAGCGGAAACCTCTTTGTGGTGGGCTCCAAAGCGCAGAACGGCACCATACGCTGACAGATCGTCAACAGAAATGCTTGTGATGCATATTGAAACGACTTTATTCACTCTTTTTTTTCTTACCCTTCGCAGTTACAGCTTTGCCCATTGCTACAGAGTCATCGTACTTCTTTTTGTTAGCTTTCACCATCTCCGACACTTCGGAGAACGGTTCAGGCAGGATCTCGACCGATTTTTCAGCCCTGGTGATAGCCACATAACTCAGGTTGAGTTCTTGGTTCAATGCGTTAAGATCGAGGCCCTGCGATTCCTTGCCATCTTTGACCTCCTGGGGACTGCGTTTTGGGTACTCGCCGGTCCGAAGAACGTCCTCGATATCCCACTGGTCGATAAATCCCAGCAACTGGGTGTGCGGGTACTGGAGACCTTTTGAACGGTGCCCGCTTGTATAGATCAGCTCGGCCGTATTGCGGTCTTCCACTTGTCGGGCTTTCAATTCGCTAATTTGCCCAAAGAGGCCGGCGCCGAAGGTCTGTACTATACCTATCAGAGTCTTCAGTTCTTTATCATCCACGCTTTGCTGAAATTCCAACAACGCCGAAAATGACTTAAAAGTCTTGAGGAAAGGATCGAAAACCTTTTCTGGCTTTTTGCAGTATAACCACAAAACATCGTGTAAACCGCTTCCGCCGAAGAACGTGTACGCTTTCAAGCCTCCTTCAAACCCGATACGCGCGTTCTTGGTCACGCCGTTTTCCATGTCCATGATCGCCTGCGCCAACAACAGGACGTTGCTCCTGGCAATAACACCCACCTGGCCCGATTCTGACCCCTTTCCTGCCCCGACTATCTTCTGGTCGCCTCCTTCCAACCCGAAACGTGACTTTTGCTGCAGCACATTCATTGCCATATTGGCAATATTCTGGCCAAAGCGAAACGAGGTGGTGAGATTGAGCATAGGAAACCCCATAAGCGACATGGCGTCTACGCAATGTCTGAAACCATAAACCGATTGGCTGGGATCTCCAACAAGGACCCTTTTAGCTTTTTGCTTGCTGAGCATATCCAGAAGCGCCATTGTAGTATCCTGCGCCTCATCTACAGCAATATACTCGTATGGTAGTTGGGGATTCTCCATAATATAAAACTTGAGGTACGCATCGTGGGTGAGAGGTGTATCTCCCCCGAACATCTTTTTAAGAAACTTACCGGTATGACCTACTATCGTGTCGAA